>PJTO01000006.1_pt1 | contig 490956 bp, 381 predicted proteins | sample 1512101 | NCBI WGS metagenome assembly PJTO01 (sample SAMN08177690, study PRJNA422409) | Soil metagenome, whole genome shotgun sequencing project.
GGAAGCCCTTGCTGGAAACAGTCAAGGGCTTCTTTCGTTTAAGTACTTCCGTATTTCCATGTACAGGCTATTGCCTATCCTCCGCCTATCGGTTATCGCAGCACAGGACCGTCGGTGAGCCTTGTCCATCGGCAGCTGTTTCGCAACCGGTAGCAGCCCTGCAGCCTTCACTGACCGTATCAAATCCTATTACTTTTTACCTGTATCCTATAGTTGCATATCAATTGGCCTTGCAGTAGCTACTTGTAATACTGTGTATATGCTATCCGACTGTTGGAAAGTATACAGGTAATGGTACACAGTCATAGCAGGCGGTCATGCAGCCATCACTGTGCTCTGGTGGTATGGTGCATCCTTGTAGCTAAGGGGAATTGCTAAATTCAGGCTGAGCTTATATTTTCTTTTAAGTAGCTTTTTCTACAGCGGTTAACTAACTTATGTTATAACAGTATACGGAGGCCAGTTCAAGCTAATCCCACTACCGATTCTTTTCAAAGAGTCTTTAGCTCACTTGCTATAGGCGAATTGTGCAATGAGTCTCCAGATTAAGGTTTGCTATTCTGATGAGGTTTGATGCACTATAGATACAATTCATTTCGTGCCAATAGTCCCGATGTTTTTGGGATAAATTCGTGTATATGTAACAGTGATTCTAACCCATATTGCCATTAAAACAAGGTATTAAACTGCAGGAAATGTGACTACGGTCACTTTTGATGTCTGATCTAATTGTAAAAAGTATCTTTCAAGATCTCTATTTTCCCTAAGTCATTTACAACCAATGGTCGAAATTGCTAACTAATCCTTTTAATCGGGTAATAAAAAAGTGACGTACATCACTTTTGTACGCATTGTCCATCATTAGATTGTCATAAATTGCTGCTTATTTTTGAATCAGAATCAACAATTTAAGTAATGCAGTTAGAGCAATTTAATTACGACAACAAGATTGTCAGGAATTTCGGAATCGCTACCATTATTTGGGGGATAGTTGGTATGACCATAGGATTGCTTGTGGCAACGCAGCTTGTTTGGCCCCAGATGAACTTTGGATTGCAATTTACAACATTTGGCCGTGTACGTCCTGTGCATACCAATGCGGTGATTTTTGCTTTCGTAGGTAATGGTATTTTTATGGGAGTTTATTACTCCTTACAGCGGGTGCTTAAAGCAAGAATGTTCAGTGATGCTTTGAGTAAGCTCCATTTTTGGGGATGGCAATTAATTATTGTTGCCTCGGCTATTACACTCCCACTCGGTCTTACTTCAAGCCATGAGTATGCCGAAATGGAATGGCCTATTGATATCGCAATTACCCTCATTTGGGTCGTATTCGGAGTCAATATGTTCGGTACTATTATCAAACGACGCGAACGTCACATGTATGTCGCTGTTTGGTTCTATATTGCCACATTTGTTACAGTAGCCGTATTGCATATTGTTAACTCCATCCAATTACCTGTAGCTGGCTGGAAAAGCTATTATGTCTACAAAGGCGTACAGGATGCGCTGGTACAATGGTGGTATGGTCACAATGCAGTTGCTTTTTTCTTGACAACTCCTTATTTGGGAATGATGTATTATTTCCTTCCTAAGATGGCCAATCGTCCAGTTTATTCTTACAAGTTAAGTATTCTTCACTTTTGGTCTTTAATCTTTATTTATATCTGGGCAGGTCCTCACCATTTGCTCTATACGGCGCTACCTGGTTGGGTACAGTCTTTAGGGGTTGTATTCTCCATTATGTTGATTGCTCCGAGTTGGGGCGGTATGATTAACGGCTTGTTGACTTTACGTGGTGCCTGGGATAAGGTACGGACAGAGCCTATGTTAAAATTCATGGTCGTGGCCCTTACTTGTTATGGTATGGCGACTTTCGAAGGCCCTATGCTATCCTTAAAGCAGGTGAATGCAATTGCTCACTTTACCGACTGGATCGTAGCACACGTACACGTAGGTGCATTGGGATGGAACGGCTTTATGACATTCGGTATTCTGTACTGGTTGATACCACGTATTTATAAAACGGAGTTATATTCTAAAAAATTGGCATCAACGCACTTTTGGATAGGTACCTTGGGTATTTTGTTCTATGCGATCCCGATGTATTGGGCAGCCGTAGTACAAGGCTTGATGTGGAAAGAATTTACACCGGAAGGGGTTTTGAAATATCCAAACTTCCTTGCGACAACATTGGAAATTTTGCCAATGCACATGATGCGTGCACTAGGTGGTGCACTTTATCTATCGGGCGTGTTCCTGATGACGTTCAACTTGATCAAAACTATGCAAAAAGGGAAGCTTTTGGCCAATGAGCCTGCAGAAGCTCCTGCATTATTGCCGGTTCAAGTAAACGAACAGTCTCAACACCGCCGCCTTGAACGTAAGCCAATTTTATTTATGGTACTGGCTCTTATTGCCATCCTCATCGGGGGTATGGTGGAGATGGTGCCGACTTTTACAATTTCTAAAAACGTTCCAACGATTGCGAGTGTAAAACCTTATACAGCATTGGAACTGCAGGGAAGGGATCTCTACGTGAGAGAAGGTTGTGTAAACTGTCACACGCAAACTATTCGTCCATTTAGATCCGAAACCGCCCGTTACGGAGAGTATAGCAAGGCGGGAGAGTTTGTTTACGATACACCGTTTTTATGGGGTTCGAAGCGGACGGGACCGGATCTGCATCGCATCGGTGGAAAATACCCAAATAAATGGCACTTTGATCACCTGTTGGATCCGACGATTACCTCGCCAGGAAGTATCATGCCAACATATCCTTGGTTGATCGATCAGAAGCTGGATAATTCTATTCTGCAAGATAAAATGAAAGCATTACGGAAATTGGGAATCCCCTATACCGACGCGGAAATTGAACATGCTGAGGAGGATCTCACCAAACAGGCACAAAAAATTGCTGATGATCTAAAACAAAATCAAGTGAATGTGTTAGCTGACCGTGAGATCGTAGCTGTAATTGCATACTTACAGCGATTAGGAACAGATATAAAAGCAGCTCCAAAAGTAGCTGATAACGTTAACGCAAATCAATAAAGCCATGTTTAAGCAAATAACAAATCTAAACGGCAGTGAGCTTTATCTAATTGCATCACTTTGGATCTTCTTGGTGTTCTTCATTTCAGTAGCAATAATGTTGTTTCGAATGAAAAAAGACTATGTTACTTATATGAAGGAATTGCCTTTGGAAGAAGATGAAACAGAAAAGGAACTGAATCATTCACCTGAAAGTCTATAATATATGAGTTTATTATTGGATACTGCACCAGCTACCGCAGAAGTTGTTCAATCTACGATAGGATTCGGTACAGATAATTTATACACAGATATCTTAATTGTTGTATTGATCGTTGTAATGCTGGCTCTTCTTGCTTCGGCATTGATGGTCAATCGCGCGATGAAATCCATCATTAAGATTACCATGCCTGAATTGGCCAAGGAGGAAAAACTCAAAAAGGCGGCGAATAAGGGCTGGATGAAAAGGTCGTGGAACAAGATCATGGGTATCAGACCGATTTCAGAAGAAAAGGATATTGTCATAGACCATGAGTATGATGGTATCCGCGAATTGGATAATCCGATTCCGATCTGGTTTAATTTCCTTTTTTATGGAACGATTTTTTTCGGCCTTGTTTACTTATTTGTATATCAGGTGTCGGGCATCGGAATGAACCAGGACCAGGAGTATGAACATGAGATGGTCGTTGCCGAGAAAGAGCGTCAGGCTTATCTTACAGCTTCTGCGAGCAATGTAGACGAAAGTAGCGTGGAGTTTCAGCCGGAAATGGCAGCTGATGGAAAAGCGATCTTTACCGCAAACTGTGTCGCTTGTCACGGTGGTAGTGGCGAGGGAGGCATCGGACCTAACTTGACCGATAAGTTTTGGCTGCATGGTGGCGAGATTAAAGATATCTTCAAAACCATTAAGTATGGTGTTCCTGATAAAGGAATGGTGCCATGGGAACAAACTTTAAGTCCTGCACAAATCGCACAGGTTGCCAGTTATATTATTACCTTAAGGGATACACACCCTGCTAATCCAAAAGCTCCGCAAGGTGAAGAGGTAACCTATGGCGCTGGCCAGGCTGCGAGCGGAGAGAAGGCGGCGGATGAGAGCAAAGCAGATCAGGCTGAAACAGAAAAAAAAGCAGAGTAATAAATTGAAATAGCAATGAGTACAGTAGTCGTGAATAATGCCAATAACGGTGGATCTAAGTCAAAAAAAAGACAATGGATTTATGCCAAAAAACCGCAGGGAGAGCTTTACAAAAAGAGACAGTGGGTTGGGTATTCACTACTGCTGTTCTTGTTTGTAGTTCCTTTTATCAAAATAAATGGTGAACCGTTTCTCATGTTCAACATTATTGAGCGAAAGTTTTCCATCTTAGGAAATCTGTTCTATCCACAGGATCTCTACATATTCGTATTCGGTATGTTAATCGTGATGGTATGTGTGGTTTTGTTTACTGTTGTCTTTGGACGGGTATGGTGCGGATGGACTTGCCCCCAGACCATTTTTTTGGAATTAATATTTAGACGAATTGAATATTGGATAGAAGGTGATTGGCAACAACAAAAGAAATTGGATACTGGACCCAATACGGATCAAAAACAATTGAAAAAGTTTTTGAAACATGGTATATTCCTGATCATATCATTTTTCATTTCAAATATCTTTTTGTCTTATATCATCGGTGTTGATGCGCTGATGAAGATTATCACTGATCCATTGGACCAACATATCGGTGGATTGATATCAATCATCATATTTACATTGGTTTTCTATGGTGTGTTTGCGTACGTCAGGGAGATTGTATGTATTGCAATTTGCCCTTATGGCAGATTGCAGGGCGTACTCCTCGATGACCAAAGTATTACTGTTGCATATGATCATAGACGTGGAGAGCCAAGAGGAAAACAGCAAAAGGATGCAACGACGACACATGGAGATTGTGTAGACTGCAAACTCTGTGTACATGTATGCCCGACAGGAATTGATATTCGAAATGGTCTGCAATTAGAATGTGTAAGCTGTACAGCCTGTATTGATGCTTGTGATGCTGTCATGGACAAAATTGGAAAGCCTAAAAAGTTAATTGGCTTTTATCCAATTGGTGAGATTGAAGGAACACTGAAGAAAAAAAGCAATACGAGAGCAATAGCCTATTCTATCGTGTTGGTTGCATTAATGTCGGTCTTTAGTTTTCTGTTGTTCAATCGTTCTCAGGTGGATGGAAGATTGCTTCGGGCAAAGGGAAGCACCTACCAGCTTCGTGATGATAAGACAATAAGCAACCTGTATTCTTTGGAATTGATTAATAAGTCTGGTAAAGAAATGCCTTTTAAATTGGTCTGTGATGATCCGCGTTTAAAGATTCAACTGGTCAATCCTATTCAAAAATTGAGTAAAGATGGGCATGCGACACTGAGCTTTTTTCTAATTATCGCGAATAAGGATGTTGAGACCTATAAAAGTAATATAAAATTAGCTATCTATTCGGGAGATAAGAAAGTGGAAAGTTTAAAAACCACTTTTATTGCACCTCCGGGTATGAATTAAAATGAAAAACAATGAATTGGGGTACAAAGATTTTTTTAACCTTGGCGGTATTTATGTTGTGTATAGTCGGAGCAGGAATATACATGGTGAGTCACGATTCGGATACTCTGGAAGAAGATGATTATTACGAGCAGGGACTGAATTATGATCAAGCTTACGATAAAAAGCAAAATGTATTGATTATGAAGGAATCACCGACAATAGAAATCAGGCAAGATACCTTGTATATTCATTTTGTCTCCAAAGTAAATAAAGGGAAATTGCTGTTTCGAAAACCTTCGGATAACCGATTGGATAAAGAATTACCATTTCAGACAACCAGTAATTTATATACACTGCCCATTTCCACGTTCGATAAAGGAATGTGGAATTTGTATATTGACTGGAAGAGTGTAGGTAAAGATTTTTTGTTTGAAGAGCATATTTTATTTTAGTTTAAGGAAATGAGCTATACCTATTTTGCATTTTTCATGGGATTGTTTGGAAGCATACATTGTGCGGTAATGTGTGGTCCTTTAATCTTTGCTATTGAAGGAAGGCAGGGTTTTGGTTGGAACGTTTTTTTAAATAAAATACTGTATCAATCCGGTAGGGTACTGACTTATGGATGTTTAGGACTTTTACTCGGTACGATCGGAACATTTGCGCAGATTCAAGGTTGGCAGCGAAGTTTGAGCTGGGCCACAGGTATTATTCTGATCGGAATTGCTTTATTCCAGCTTATTGGTAAGCATAATCGGAAAATCGCTAGCTGGCAGACGAAGGCTGTGCAGCCAATTGTACGCTTATTGTCGAAATGGCTGTATAAACCGGGCGGGAGTTTTATTGCTGGCGTACTGAATGGCTTATTGCCCTGTGGTATGGTCTACATGGCACTCATGTCGTCCATAAATGCAGACAGTCCACAGCAAAGTTTCTTTTTTATGTTGTGTTTTGGCTTAGGAACTATCCCGCTATTGTTTGCGTTTTCTTTTCTGGGAAATTTCTCCAGATCTTTCAAAATCGGATTTTCGAAATGGGTTCCCTTTCTCTATTTCTTATTGGGAATTTGGTTTATACTCCGGGGTGCCAATTTAGACATTCCTTATTTAAGTCCATTCATCCATGTCGATGGTGCAATAAACTGTGTTTAACGACAAACAATATGTCGATGCTAAGTATTATATTTGGTAAAACCCTTAGCACACAATATGGAGGTACTTCATCATATTTTACAGATTGCATTAGAATATTATTGGATTCCCTTACTCATCCTTTATATTGGTGTAATCGGGACGATTTTGATCGAAAACCGTAATCCTTCCAAGACCATTGCCTGGATTATGGTCATTGTTTTCTTACCTGTCGTCGGTTTGCTCAGTTACTATTTCTTTGGTCAGAAGTTTAAGAAGGTCAAAAGAATGAAACGCGTGTATCGCGAGCAGTCCAAAAAGCTACTGGATGCCTGGCGTAAGGAATCCGAAATTATGGAGGAACATATTGATACGTTAAATGAGCGGATCGGTAGTTTGGCCATGGTGTACCGCTACCTTAAAAATCAGAAGATCTCTACATTCTCCCTCAACAACGATGTAACCCTGTTTATCAATGGGGAAGAAAAGTTTCCGGTACTTATTGATCGCCTTAAAGCTGCGCAGCATTCCATTCACATGGAATATTATATCTGGGAAATGGACGAAATAGGGAAGGAGATCTTACATATTCTAGAAGAAAAAGCAAAAGCTGGGGTCACCGTACGTCTGATATTGGATAGTTTTGGTGCTCCAGATGTAATTAAATATTTACGGAGGCATAAACCCGATTTTGTGTTTCAAGCTTTTCTTCCAGTAACCTTTAGTTCCTTGGCGAATAGCAACTACCGAAATCACCGCAAGATAGCGGTGATCGATGGGAAAATAGGTTTTGTCGGCGGAATCAATATTTCAGATCGATATATCAATAATGGAAAAAATGAGGTTTATTGGCGGGATACAGCTATGATGGTTGTCGGCGCGGCCGTAAATACGTTGCAAATCCAGTTTTGGAACAGCTGGAACCAGACAGATGCGGAATCGTTTGAATTGGGCCGAGGTTATTTAAACCGATTTCCCCTTGCCGATGAAGATGCGAGTGGAGTAGGATTTACAGCCAGTGATCCTGGATCGCCAGCGCCTTTCAATATGGAAGCAATTATTGCCGGCATCAACGAAGCAAAAGAATATGTACAGTTGTGTACGCCATATTTTATTCCCAGCGATCAATTGACGACCGCTTTAATGCTCACGGTATCTTCAGGAGTCCGTGTTGACTTGATGTTGCCGGCCCAGTCTGATTCGTTTTTTGTACAGCATGCATCATTCTCGTTTATAAAACCACTGTTGGAAAGAGGAGTCAACGTATACCTTTATACAAAGGGATTTCTGCATGCCAAAACCATCTGTATTGATGGGAAGCTTGCCTATATCGGTACGACAAACTTAGATATAAGGAGTTTTTACATCAATTTTGAAATCTCGGGAATTGTCTCGGATAAAGCGCTTTGCGACCGTCTTAATGCGCAATTTTTGGCTGATATTGAGGTCTCAGATCTGATTACAATCCGAAAATGGATGCAACGAAGCCGCTGGAAAAGAGGAGTTGATTCCATCTGTAGGCTTTTGGCTCCATTGCTTTAAATTATCTTTAAAGAGTCGGTAATGACCCTATGGATAGGTATAATAAATGTTAAAAATACCCCAATGGGGTTGGTCTTTGCTCAAAATTGAATATATTTAGCTATTCATTTTTTATTCTAAGACTTTCAATGAAGCACATAAAACTATTGACTTTATCGATAGGACTGTTAGGAATGGGGACGACTTATGCCCAGACTACACCTACGTTGCCTATTAATACGATCGTAGAACGAGTTCAGAAATATTTTCAGGTCTACCCAGTTGAAAAGGTACATTTACATTTCGATAAACCATATTATGCGGTGGGGGATACCCTCTGGTTTTCGACCTATTTATCCCGCAATTTGGCCGAATATGAGCCGAGTAAAATAGCTTATGTGGAAGTACTGAACAGTCGTGATTCCCTGATTCAAACACTAAAAATTCCATTGGATAAAGGGGTAGGAAATGGGCAGATTGTACTTGATCCTCAATTTATGTCTCAGGACAATTATCGATTTAGAGGTTACACAAAATGGATGGCCAACTTTGATAATGCCTACTTCTTTAATAAAGTGGTGCCAATCGGTGATGTTATCAATAAGAAATTGATTACGAACATTGAATTTCAAAATAACATTGGTGGCAATAAAACCCAAGCTGTCATACAGTTCCGCGATCGTACGGGAAAACCGATGATCAATTCAAAAATCAATTGGGAGTTTGTCTCGGGATGGGAAACGTTCGACAAGGGTAAAGGTGAGACGGATGGTCTAGGGAAAGTAACGATAAATTTGTCTGCAAAGGAAAAAGCAAATTTAGAGAAAGGACAACTGAAGATTAGCATTCAGGAGAATAAAAATGAAAAACCTTTGTCTAGTTCATTCTTGCTCAAAAATGCCTTGTGGGATGCAGACGTGCAATTCTTTCCTGAAGGGGGAGATATTATCGCCGGATTGGCAAAAAAAGTGGCATTTAAAGCCCTCGGATCCGATGGGAAAGGGCTAAAGGTAAAAGGAAGTATTTTAGATTCAAAGGGCAAGTCTGTAGCGGAGTTTGCGGACTTCGGAACTGGAATGGGCTATTTTTCTCTTCTGCCGCTCGCAGGAGAAAATTATCAAGCTGTTGTGAAGTTTGAGAATGGACAGGAACGCAAATACAAATTGCCGGCTGTTGTCAATGACAAGGCAAATGTTGTTTTTGTAAAACAGGATGCCACGAATGCTGAGTTTGCTGTGGTAACCAGTGAAGAGAATTTTTCAAAAAACCAGGGGCAATCCTATTATGTTTTGGTGCAGTCGAATGGGCATCTCTGTTTTGGCGCGCAGGTGAATTTAAAATCTTCATCAGCATTGGTCAATATTCCGAAAGAGCGTTTACCAAATGGTATTGCCCAGGTAACCTTATTGAGTCCTGACGGAAAGCCTATCAGTGAGCGCTTGGCATTTGTTCAAAGCGAAAAACTTTTAAATATTCAGGTTACCAGCGATAAGCAAAGTTATAAGGCTAAAGACTTGGTCAATCTTAAACTTGCTGTAGATAACAATGGGCAGAAGTTCCCGGGAAGCTATTCAGTAGCTGTAATAGACGAATCCAAAGTTCCTTATAATGATCAGGCAGATCTATCGATTGTGAGCAACTTTTTGTTGACTTCGGACCTCAAAGGAAATGTAGAGAACCCAAATTCATATTTTGATGAAAAAAATCCCAACCGGGATAAAGCTTTGGATGCTTTATTAATGACGCAGGGCTATCGTCGATTTGACTACCCGACGCTTATATCGGAGAAGTTGCCGCAGATCAGTTTTCTTCCTGAGCAAGGAATCGAATTGTCAGGTATACTCCGGATGAATACGGGACGTCCTTATCCAAATGGCGGGTTACTTTTATCGGTACCTTCCCGTAATATTAAGAAGGATGTTTATACGGATCAAAATGGACGATTCACATTTAAAGATCTTGTGTTCCCGGATTCGTCCAAAGTAACGGTTAATGCTCGGTCTAATGACAATTACCGAAGCTTGGTTATTAATATGGACCAGAGCTTTTACCCTGAGATCGATAAGAATAATGGCTATAAGAGTTATTTTGTACCTAATATAGACCAGGCTTTTGCTCCTTATTTGGCGAATAGCCGAAAAGAATATCGAAAATCGATTCTCTTGGATGAGGTCGAAGTGACAGCGGTAGTGAAGAAAGTAATCACCAATAAAGATTTTCCTTCTATTTCGGGGCTGTCCATGCCGGAACACCGTATTGAACCCGAACGTTTGACCGGTTGTAACGTGTTGACCATGTGTCTTCAAACGGTATTGACGGGCATTACTTATGATCCACAGACATTGAAATATTATGTTTCTCGTGATTATAATGCGGGTGGGCGTACACCTGTTCAATTCTTTCTGAACGGTATGGCTATTGATGAGCCCGGATTGAATAGCATCAATGTCGCGGATATCGAAGGTATCGAAATCTTCTTACGTGATGAATTGGGTACAGTCTCCAGAATGTATCAAAATAATGGTGTTGTGTCAATCTATACGAAGAAAGTGGAAGCGAAGAAAACACGGATGTCATTGAGTGAGATTGAAAGCTTATTGCCTAAATCAAATGTAATCGATATGTATCCATTGGGGTATATTAAAGAGCGGAAATTCTATGTTCCAAAATATGATACGCCGGAAAGAAAGGCTGCAAACGATTTGAGAACGACCATTTACTGGAATCCGAAAGTCTCGATCACAGAGACCGGGGAGGCTGCCATTCAGTTTTATAATGCCGACGGAAATGGAAATTACAAGGTAATCGTCGAGGGAATGGATCAAACAGGGAATATCGGCCGTAAGGTAATAAACTACGGTGTTCAGCCTTAGGCTTTGTATATAGGAGTTGATCAAAAAAGAACGCTGTTCTCAGTCAAAGAGAGCAGCGTTCTTTTTTTTGTTAAAAAAAACACCTCCTTGATGGGCAAGGAGGTGCTAACTAACCAATTATAAACCTAAATTATGAAAAGTATTTTGTCGCTATTAATAGCGCTAATCTTCTTATTTATAGAGTATATTTCAAATCCTATGCCAAATAGTGTTTATAGCACTTTTGGCAGATTTTTAGTTGACTTTTTTGATCAGGCTATTTATTCAAGTGGAAATAACAGGGTCTACAACGTGGTTCATAAGCGTCTTTTTCACCTAAAAGTACGGTTTCCGTATCCTTGGTCAGGCGATAGGAATAATTCGCTGGAGCGCCACATTGCATGCAAACCGCATGTACTTTCGTAACGTGTTCGGCTACTGCCATTAGATTGGGAATTGGACCAAATGGTTGCCCTTGAAAATCCATATCGAGCCCGGCAACAATTACCCGAATACCACTGTTTGCCAATTTGACACACACCTCTGTCAAACCGTCATCAAAAAATTGTGCCTCATCGATTCCGACAACTTGGGTAGATGAGCTTAAGAGTAGGATCGCTGAAGAATGATCAACGGGTGTTGACGGGATGCTATTACTATCGTGAGAAACGACCAACTTTTCATCGTATCGTTTGTCAACAGATGGTTTAAAGATTTCGACATTCAGACGTGCATATTGTGCTCGTTTTAGCCTGCGAATCAATTCTTCTGTCTTGCCTGAGAACATCGAGCCACAGACAATTTCAATGCTACCATATTGAGCGGGGCGCAAAGCCAAATTATGTTCGGAAAAAAGCATTTGATTAATTTAATTTTGTCGGAAGGTCTGCAAATAAGGTGATTTTTGTAAAATGACCTCCCATTATATTCTGTTTTTGACACTGCTAATATCAGAATTAAATATTAAATTTGGGTAGCAAAAAAGTGAACGTAAATCCAAATATTTCTAAATCAAAGGGTTGAGTTTTCCACTTTTCGGTCGGTTGAAGGTATAAGTATTATAAATGATTAATTGGTGATTTCAAATAGAACTATGGGCACTAAAGAGGAAATTTTTAATAAGATAGGCGATTTATTACAGGATTTAAATGGACAGTATCTAACCTTGTCAGAGCAGGGTAGTTTGTCCGAAATTAACGAATTAGTAACACTGGAAGCGAAAGCACAGGCTGTGGCAGCATACATAACTTTACTCAAGACCAAGGCTGTTCTTCAGGAAGGTCAATCGCAGCATGCTTTAAGTAATGCAGCCTTGGACAGTAAGAAGATTGCTTTCAACGATTATTTTACCCCACCTTCTACCATTAGAACATCAGCGCAACAAGTTGTTGCTGAACAGCCTCAAAAAGAGGTTCAAGAAGCTCAACCAGTTGAAGATTTCAGCCGTGGAAATGAAGAAAGCATTCTGGTAAATGAAGAAACTATCGTGGCGGAAAAAGAAGTCCCATTTGTTTCTGAAAGTGAACCTGTAAAATCGGAGGAACCTAGTCCTGAAATTGTTGAACCTGTTGCTTCTCCAGTTGCTGCAATTCCCCCTGTTTTTGCAGCTGCCCCAGTGGAGGAATTAGCTTATCAGGCAGAAAAGGACGTCATTGAGCAAGTCGAAGAACCTACTGTCTTCGTTACAGAAGTAATCGAAGAACCAAAAGAGGTGGTTATTGAACAGCCGCAAGAAGTTTTAATTCAGGAAGAAATCAATACGGTCATTGAGGAAGCTCCAGCGAGACCATTGACCTTAAATGAAATTATCTCTCAACAGAAACAAGCTGGCGTACAGAATCGTGTTTATCAGGTGAATCAATCCGGCAATAGCGATAAGCTCACCGATATTAAAGCAGGGATAAGCTTAAATGACAAACTCTTATTTATTAAGGATTTGTTTAATGGGTATAGTTTAGCGTATAGTGAGGCTGTCGAATTGTTGAATAGGTTTACAAGCTACGCGGAAGCGGATGCATTTTTGCAGACAAATTATGCGATTAAAAATAAATGGGCAGATAAGCCGCATACCGTTGAAAAATTATACAATGTCCTGCGCAGAAGATATAACTAAAATTATAAAACATAAAAAACAGCTCTCGTTCTACCGGAGCTGTTTTTTTATGCTTATATTTTGGTTCTTTAGCTTAGTTGAAATTGTAGCCAATCGTTCCCTTCATGACCATAAACGAAATACTTTGGTTGAAGAATTTCGGCTAAGGATTCGAGTTCGCTCAAATAATTGTATCCGGGAATCTGTGCAAATTGTTCACTGGTCATAATAAAGACCTGATCGAGCTCGATAGCTTTGGATGAAGCAATAGCTGCCGTATTCAACAATTGTGGAATTTGGATAAAAGTCTGTTCCCCTTGGCCGATGACAATGATCTTATCGGCTTCATTTTCTGCCGTAACTGGAATACCACCTGCAATTTTTATGGCTTCCTGCAGATAGGCAGAACGGTTTATTTCAAGGGGCTGTATTTGGTCCAGTACCAATACCTTGGGCCTGTCAGTAGCCGAAATAAACTTAAGCTTATGGATTAGAATACTTGTTTCGTCTTCAATTTTTTCAACCAGTTCAACTGTTTTATCGATGGCATCGAGATCAGTCCCGATACGTTTGATATAGGAGATCATATCATCGATGTCGACAAGTTGAGGACGATCTGAAATCAATGTGTCGTAGGTTTCAGCTGGAATAGCTGCCGGATTTAGGTCCAACTGGTCCAAAATATGGGCGACTAGTTTTTCTTGATTGCTTTGCATGTTGCAAAAATACAAAACCTTCCTGACTTCGCAGACACCAAGAGCAATGAAAGCAAACTGAAGGTTCTTTCTGGCCAATAAGATCAGACACTTTCAGAAATAAAAGGGAAGCATTGGCGAAAGTAAATTAGCAATAGTAGGTATCCGCAGATTTTTGTAAATTGGCCTGAAATAAATGATATAAATATGTTTGACAAATTATTTCAAGCCCAGCAAAAGGCGGAGGAAATCAAGAAAAGATTGGATTCAATTTCTGTGTCTGGTGAAGTGGAAGGTGGTTTAATCCGTGTGGTAGCGACAGCAAACAAAGAGATAAAAGAGGTTACCATCGATCCTGTATTTTTATCAAACGCAGATAAGGAAGAATTGGAGGAGTTGCTTGTGGTTGCTCTGAATAAGGCAATTGCTCAAGCTGAGAATATCAGCCAGGCTGAAATGCAGGCAGCAAGCAAGGATATGTTGGGTGGACTAGGAGGACTAGGCGGATTATTTAATCAATAGCGATATTATCATGAAAGCAACTTATTACGGACAATCATGTGTGGAGTTTGATTTTGACGGAACGAAGGTTCTTTTAGATCCATTTGTTACGTATAATCCACTTGCAAAAGAAATCGATGTAAATACAATTAAACCGGATTATATCTTTTTAAGTCATGGGCATCAGGACCATGTAGCAGATATGGCTACGATTCAAAAAAACAGCGGTGCCACTGTTTTAGCGATTGTTGAAACTGCAGGCTGGGTGAGAAGACAGGGAGTGCCTGATGATAAAGTTATCGAGTTTAACTTGGGCGGAACGGTTCAACTACCTTTTGGTTCGGTAAAGATGGTATATGCTGCACATACCAATAGTACACCTGATGGTCAATACGGTGGGTTTCCTGTAGGTTTTGTCTTTAATGTAAAAGGCAAGCGAATTTATTTTGCTGGAGACACTGCGTTAACCATGGAAATGAAATTGCTGGCAGACATGAAGCTGGATTGGGCATTTTTGCCTATTGGTGGGCATTATACAATGGATGTGGATGATGCAATTAAAGCCGCTGAATTTGTGAATTGTGCTCGGGTAGTTGGTATTCATTACGATTCATTTCCGCCAATAACGATCGATAAACAACAAGCTTTGGATAAATTCCAAAATGAGGATATTTCATTGTCATTGCCGGAAATCGGTTCGACATTTGAGTTATAAACAATACAACAAAAAGCCGAGCTAGCTCGGCTTTTTGTTGTATTGTTTTCCTGATTTTATGAAGATCTGCGTTGTGCTCATTAAGATATGACAATCTTTTTAAGATCTTCCAGGCTGAAAAGAGGGATATCGATGATTTTATTCTTCAGGATTTGTTCTTTGTTTTCTTCAAAATAGAACAGCTTCCATTCCCCATTTTTATATTCTAAACTACTGAGATTTTCAATCCAGTCCCCTGAGTTCATATAGGTGCAGGTTCCTTTTCGTGTTATAACTTCTTTGATTTGAGGTTGATGGATGTGTCCACAGATAACGAAATCGTAATTTTTTTCAATCGCTAGTTCAGTAGCTGTATGTTCAAAATCCGATATATACTTGACGGCCTTTTTAACCGAGTTTTTGATCTTTTTAGAAAGAGAATATTTCTCCTTACCCATTTTATCTAGGCAGTAATTAATGATATTATTGAGCTGTATAAGTTTGTCATAGCCCCATCCACCCAGCTTGGCCAACCATTTAGAATGATGAATGGATGCGTCGAAAACGTCCCCATGAAAGATCCATACTTTTTGATTATTGAGTGAGAGAAGTAGTTTATTGCTCAGCTTGATATTACCTAATTTTAGATCGGTAAATTTGCGCAACATTTCATCGTGGTTGCCCGTGATGTAATGCACTTCTGTACCCGAAGAGCTCATGTCAATAATTTTTTTGATGACTTTGAGATGTTCCTCTGGGAAATAACTTTTTTTAAATTGCCAAATGTCTACGATGTCTCCGTTGAGTATCAGTATTTTGGGAGATACGGACTCTAGGTAAAGTAAAAGCTCTTTAGCTCTACTACCGTAGGTACCTAGGTGTAAATCTGAGATTACAAGTATATCAAGGCTTCTTTTCATTTGCAATAAATTTGTTTATTCATCTATGTCTACAAAGATGTCTCGACCTTTGTTGATTTTGTTGTCTGTCCTGTTGTTGAGGACTATATTTCACCTTTGACGGATTTGCCTGAAATGAATCGATCATGAACGGTCTATTTTACCGTTTTTTTGTGTTATTGTATGCCACGATTTTTCATTCAATAAATCTGTTATCTTCTTTTACAAAAAAAAGATACTTTTATTTTGTACCGATGAAATTCCTGTTATTAAATCATTAAAATATCTTGTAAAACGGTATGAATTAGTTTATTGGAAATTAATATTAGCAGGGGATTTTCATTGAGGAGAAGACCATAAGGTCAAGCGAGTGGGGGAAGAGCAACAAAAAAAGGTATCCAATTTTATTGAATACCTTTCTTATGTTAAAGATTATTTTTCTTTTTTATTTGGCAGTTGCTGCCGCTCTATCGATGTGGAATTGTACTAAATCGTCGATAGGAGAACGTAAGATCTTACCTACTTTCATTCCATATTGCTCAGCTTTTTCAGCTAATACATTTCTGAAATTATAACCTACCGAACCGATACAGTTGAAAGTATAGCTTTGATAATTAGGGTATTTGCTAACAAGATTTCTGAAAAATGCTTCAAAAGCTTCATCGACGATATTACGTGTATATTCGATATTTACATTGTTGTCATAGACAAATTTGCTAAAGCTAGCACAGAAACGATTTGGCATAGGTTTAGTATAAACCGCGTCCATAATTTCGTCTTTTGTCATTTTATACGTGTTATAGAATACTTCTTTAACATCTTTAGGCATCAAATTACGAACATAGTCTGCCAATAACTTTTTACCAATATAACTACCAGAACCTTCATCACCTAAAATGTAAGCACCTGAGTCGATGTTTAATGTGATTTCTTTGCCGTCATAGAGACAAGAGTTTGTTCCTGTTCCTAAGATCGCAGCAAATCCGGCTTGAGTTCCTAATAATGCTCTTGCTGCTGCAAGAAGATCGTGTCCTACTTCAACTTCAGCTGTAGTAAATACTTGTTTTAAGGCATCAACTACAATTTGTGCTTTTTCCTTGTTATGAACACCTGCACCATAATAGTTTACTTCTGAGATTTTTTCAAAAGGTAAATCTTGCGGTAGTCCTTTTTTTAGGGAGTTTACAATGTATTCACTATCAACAAAATAAGGGTTATATCCTTCTGTGTTGAAGTAGATTTTTTTATTCGAATCGTCTAACAAACACCAGTTTGTTTTTGTTGATCCCCCGTCAGCAATGATTATCATTATTGAGTAGTTTTAATTGTGTTTATCGTTATAAAATGAGTAATCAATTCATTAATCAATTCCCCGAAAATACATTTTTTAATTTTAAATATCATAATTTATCCGCGTATTTTTCAAAAAATAAATTTTTGTACTTTGGTGACTATATAAAAAAACTGGCTTAACGATATTGTTAAGCCAGTTTTTGAGCTGTGTAATAAAATTGTTTAAATAGTGTACTATTTACAATTAGTGAGGGGTATTAATGGCCTCCTTCAGCCTCTATTTCGTCAATATTGATTCCTTGTTTTGTTAATATTCCCTTAACAAATATCGCAAAGAAAACAACATAACAGAATCCGATTAATGGTAGAATATACGAGTTATGGATGCCGATAATATCCGCTAATTTTCCTTGAATCGGAGGAAGAACACCACCACCAAGAATCATCATGACAAGAAATGCCGAACCTTGAGCGGTATATTTACCTAAACCTACAATCGATAAACTGAAAATCGAGGACCACATAATTGAACATGCAAGACCGCCTGATAAGAAAGCGTAGATTGCAATAGTACCCGATGAGAATAGGCCAATTAGCATTGCTATGATTCCAAATAATCCGAAAATAATCAATGTACGAGCAGGTTTTTCTTTACTCAGGTAGAATGCTACAATTTGAAGAAGAATACATACTACGTAATAATAGAGATGTGACATTTCAAATCCTGCAAGCGTATTGACTCCGATGATAATGGAGAATGCAATCAGAGGAACGATAATCAATAATCCATTTTTAGCCGATTTACTCAAGTTAAAGGCTGTAATTGCACCGGCCCAACGACCAATCATCATACTCCCCCAGTACATAGATACATAAGGTGTAATTTGCGATGATTGTAAATGACCAAATTCCTTTAATGTCAATAATTCCCCGAGGTTACTACCGATAGCAACTTCGATACCGACATAGATAAATAGGGCGAGCATACCCAAAGCCAATTGTGGATATTTCATCGCACCCCAGCCTTCTGGATTTTTTTGTGCGCTCTTATTGGAGAACAATAAACCGCCGATCACAACGACCAATGCTCCGGCCAACCATAGCATACGTTGCATTTCGAGTGGTTTGGCCACTTCTTTAATGTGCAATTTGAGCTGGTCAATCTGAACCTGATCCGTTAAACTCGAAACCTGTTTATGCAACTGCTCTACCTGCAAGGCTAAATCGCTCTTATAGCTTAGAAAAACCGGTGTGAACATACCAAAAAGTAGTACGGTCATAATGATCAATGTACGTAAAGCTTTATTAGCCTTTTCCATGGGTTCATCACTAATGCCAGCAGGAACTTTTTTACTGAAATTAAATAATGCTGCAGCAAGGAGGAACAATAGACCAACACCTATGTAAAGATAAACAACCTTGTTTAAAGGAAGGTTAGCGATCTCGGAGTCAGAAATAGGCTCAAAAGTTCCAAATAAGGAAAATCCGATAACAAGAGGTCCTATTGTTGTACCAAATGAGTTGATACCACCACCTAGGTTCACACGGGAAGCACCCGTTTTCGGATCGCCCAATAAAACGGCAAATGGATTTGCTGCAGTCTGTTGTAATGAAAAACCAAGGGCTACAACGAATAGTCCCAACAACATACCAACATATAAGTTTACTTCGACAGCAACAATCATGGCTGCTGCACCCAAGGCCGAGAAAAGTAAACCGTAAACGATACTCTTTTTATATCCCCATTTTCCAACCAGGTCCTTTCCTCCGATTGAACTGAAAATAAATAGTAACAATGCACCAATATAATAGGCTGTATAAAAAGCAAAGTCTATTAACTGGGATTGAAACTGGTCTAAATGAAAGTAATTTTTGCAGAACGGTATAAAAACACTGTTCCCTGCCGCAATGAACCCCCAAAAGAAAAACACAATAATCAATGTGTAGAGTGCGGGGTAATTGGTTTTAGTTTGTTGCTGTTCCATATAAGGGATCTAAAAACTTAAATTTTGAAAGGTACGAACTTATGAAAAAAAATATAAAATTCAATCTAAAAATGTTGTTAAATCGTTTTACTAGCTACAATAGTAAATATTTTTTTTGAAATATTTTGAAATAACAAAATTTGTTTTTTTCTTTGTCTAGGTTCTCAATATTTAATCCACTTCGGGTTTAAAAGAAATCATTAAGTTCTTCATCACATTTAATCATGGAAACTTGTTTAAGTGTGTAATCAGAATTCAGAAAAAAGCTCAAAAAAAAATCCAAAAATCATACACAACACATTAATGGATATTAACGAATTAAACGCTAAACTCGTATCGGAATTGCGCGAGATTGCTAAGTTGATCGGTATCGCAGATGCTGATAAATTGCGTAAACAAGAATTAATCGAAAGAATTAGCAATACTGGTGGGGAAGAGGAAGCAGCTCCAGCGCCAGCTGAAAAAGCAGCTAAAGTAGAGGATGATAATCAGGAACATGCTGAACGTACACGTAAACGTGTGCGGACCGTAAAGACTGCGGAACCTGTCACGGTAAGAAAACGTGAAGTTTCTGAACATGACGAAACCGCGGTTGCAACCGAAGACGCACCATCAGCGGATAAAGGTCCCCAACCTGAAAAAGCAACACAAACTCCTAAAGCAGAAAACACTTCTTCAAGTACAGATTTCGATAATGTGATCGTTAATGAGGGTGTATTGGAGATTATGCCTGATGGTTACGGCTTCTTACGTTCATCAGATTACAACTATTTGACTTCTCCTGATGATATTTATGTATCACAATCTCAGATCAAATTATTTGGTTTGAAAACGGGAGATACGGTACGTGGTTGTATCCGCCCACCTAAAGAGGGTGAAAAATACTTCCCTTTGGTACGGGTTGAGGCTATCAATGGGCAAAATCCTGCTGAGGTTCGTGACCGTGTGCCATTTGATTATTTGACACCATTGTTCCCTGATGAGCGTTTAAATTTGGATATGGGCGTTGGAAATTACTCTACGCGCATCATGGATTTATTTACGCCTATAGGTAAAGGTCAACGTGGATTAATCGTTGCTCAACCGAAAACGGGTAAAACAAACTTGTTGAAAGAGGTTGCAAATGCTATTGCAAAGAATCACCCAGAAGTTTATTTGATTATCTTATTAATTGATGAGCGTCCTGAGGAGGTTACTGATATGGCGAGAAGCGTGCGTGCTGAAGTTGTTTCTTCGACATTTGATGAGCCGGCTGACCGCCACGTGAAAATCGCTAATATTGTGCTTGAGAAAGCGAAACGTATGGTAGAGTGTGGACATGATGTCGTTATTTTGTTAGACTCAATCACAAGATTGGCTCGTGCATATAACACAGTTGCGCCTGCGTCTGGTAAAATTTTGTCAGGGGGTGTGGACGCTAACGCTTTACATAAGCCAAAACGTTTCTTTGGTGCTGCCCGGAATATCGAAAACGGCGGGTCATTGACAATTTTAGCAACAGCATTAACAGATACAGGTTCTAAAATGGATGAAGTTATCTTTGAAGAATTCAAAGGTACAGGTAATATGGAATTACAGTTGGATCGTAAGTTGGCTAACAAACGTATCTTCCCTGCGATCGATATTACAGCTTCCAGTACACGTCGTGATGATCTATTGACAGACAAAGAAACATTACAACGTATTTGGGTACTTCGTAACCACTTATCTGATATGAATTCTACAGAGGCCATGGAATTTTTACAAGGTCAATTGCGTGGAACTAAATCAAATGAAGAATTTTTGATCAGTATGAATGGGTAATCCCATCAAATTTTGATATTTTAGCCATCATTTTTAATCGAATGATGGCTTTTTTTATAAAATAGATCCTGTAAATGAAAAAACATATCCCAAATCTACTGACTTGCCTAAATTTATTTAGTGGCTGTATCGCTGTATTGATGGCATTGCAAGGCAATATTCAAGTGGTTACTATTTGTGTCTTTGCGTCCGGGATATTCGATTTTTTTGACGGAATGGTGGCGCGGCTTCTTCATGTTAAATCGCCAATCGGAAAGGAGCTTGATTCGTTGGCCGATATGGTCAGTTTTGGTTTTTTACCTGGGACAATCATGTTTACCTTATTGACAAAGGTATTTCCTGATGGCTCTCTGTTGCCTTATCTGGGCTATATCATTACTGTTTTCTCAGCCTTACGTTTAGCGAAGTTCAACCTGGATGAGCGTCAAACTTCTGATTTCATTGGTTTGAATACGCCAATGAATACATTTTATGTACTTTCATTGCCTTATATCGCAGACAAGTACCCGCAATTGGTTTTAAATCCGATTGTATTAATCGTTAGTATTCTTCTAACCAGTTATCTTTTGGTGAGTGAAATTAGGTTGTTTTCGATGAAATTTAGTTCGATGGACTGGAAAACGAATAAGTTTCGCTTTATATTTTTGATCTTGACGCTGATCTTGTTTGTTGTTGGTCAATTTATGGCTTTACCGATTATTTTAGTTTTATATTTCCTATTGTCGGCATTGCATTTCAATAAAAAAAACGATCTGGTTTAGATCGTTTTTTCATATTGTTCCAATTCAAAAAGGAGCTCTTTCATTTCGATATCTATAATATCAAAGGTGGCCTGAAGCCCCTCGAGAGACTCCTCATTTTTTGCATTGGTCTCTAATTCCTCAAATTTTTCTTTTAAGTGAAAGGCACCGATATAGTCCATTGTCGGTTTGATATGATGGGCTGTATCACCAATCTTTTGAAGATCACCTTCAGCCAGCGCTTGTCGGAGCTTGTCGAGATCTACAGGTGTTTGAATAAGATACATGGATACAAATTGTTTGATTAATTCGTGGTTGTCAAACATGTTTTGGCGGATCAGTTCAATGTCGATATGGTTCATCGTCGCTAATTTTCTTTACAGGTAAGTCGTCTGTGCATTTATCCAATAAATATACGTTATTTTTTTTGTAAACGGGGTGGATATAGTCCGGAGCTATTTCTACTAATGGTTCGAGCGTGAACCTCCGTTCGGCGATGTAAGGGTGTGGAATCTGCAGTGAGGGCAAGTCGATGATTTCCTGGTTAAAGTAGAGTATATCGATGTCAATTACTCTTTCACCCCATTTTTTTATACGGATACGTCCTAATTCTTGTTCGATATGTTGTGTTAGATCTAAGCATGCCAAAGGCTGTAACTCGGACGCTATTAAAACGACCTGATTCAAAAAGGCCGGTTGGTCTTCAACTCCCCAAGCCGCTGTTTCATAGATCGACGATGCTTCAATAATTACTCCAACATGTGTTTCAAGTTGTTTTCTTGCTAGATCAAGCTGTTGAAAACGGTCTCCGAGGTTAGTGCCCAAAAGTATATAAATCTTATTCATAATGCTAAATTAAGCTTTTGTGGAACTTAGTTGTTTGAATTTCGGCTATTTCTTTGGATTTAGGGTATTCATGATGTTTGGATATGTAAGTTTCTTTCAGGCTAGGTATCTTAATTTCGCGAATAAAATGTGGTGTGGTTGAAATAAAAGACTGGGTGAATAAAAAATATTGCATTACCTTTAGTGAAAAATAGGTCTTTCTATTGGAAGATATCTTATGGATCGGATTTAATTACAAAATATGAAATCATTTTTTAAGTACGTACTGGCAACAATTACGGGGATTGTGATCTCTTTTGTTGTGTTGTTTATTGTTTTGATGGGAATTATTGGGGCGATCATCAGCTCGGCGTCCTCTGATCAGGAGATTGTTGTTAAAAGCAACTCGGTCTTATACCTATCTTTTGATTATGATATTACAGAGAGAAGCGAAGCAAATCCTTTGGGTAGTCTCAATCTTCCAGGTTATTCCACTAAAAATATTGGACTAGACGATATTTTGGCGAGGATCAAGTATGCAGCTACGGATGGGAATATTAAAGGGATCTATTTAGATGCTAGTCATATCGGTGTTGGTTTTGCGAGCTTAAAGGAAGTAAGGGACGAACTTTTGGCCTTTAAGAAAACCGGGAAATTTGTTGTTGCTTATAATGCCGGGTATGACCAAAAGGCCTATTATGTAGCGAGCATCGCTGATAAAGTATATGTTAATCCACAAGGAACGATTGATTTTAGAGGTTTGGCAAGTTCTACGATGTTCTATAAGGACCTCTTGGATAAGGTTGGGGTAGAGATGCAGATTGTGAAGGTGGGTACATTTAAAAGTGCTGTTGAACCTTACTTTTTGAATAAAATGAGTGATCCCAATCGTTTGCAGGTAACATCATATTTGGGAAGTATATACAGTACTTTTATTAATGAAATAGCAGCGAGCAGAAATATTGCTGCGGATTCATTACGGGCTATAGCGAATGACTATCGTGTTCGGGATGCGGACGATGCGGTAAAATATAAACTTGCGGATGCCAAGTTGTATAAAGACGAACTTTTGTCAGACTTGAGAAAACGTTTGAAAATTTCGGAAAAAGATGAAATATCGTTTGTTTCTCTACTGGATTATAATAAAAAGATAAAAGACGATGCGAGTGGATCTGAAGTCGCGGTTCTTTATGCTGCAGGAGAAATTGTTGACGGTGAGGGTACTGGACCTGGCCAAATCGGCGGTGATAAATTCTCCCGCGAACTACGAAAATTAAGAGAAGATGATGCGGTTAAAGCTGTTGTTTTGCGTGTTAATTCACCAGGTGGATCTGCTTTGGCTTCAGATATTATTTGGCGGGAGGTTATCTTGACCAAGAAAGTGAAGCCTGTTATCGTTTCCATGGGAGATTTGGCTGCATCGGGAGGGTATTATATCTCAGCGGCAGCGGATTCGATATTTGCCGAACCTACTACGATTACAGGATCTATTGGCGTATTTGGCGTGATTCCTAATTTCCAAAATCTGATGAACAATAAGATTGGAGTACATTACGATGGTGTAAAAACGGGTAAGTTTGCCGATTTGATGACTTCTTTTGATCGCCCCCTGACAGCAGAAGAAAGGGATATCATCCAGCGGGAAGTTGATAAAGTATATGGTACATTTACGAAAGTTGTTGCAGACGGCCGTAAATTATCCATTGCTGATGTTGATAGTATTGGGCAGGGAAGAGTTTGGACCGGTGCGCAAGGACTGAACAATAAATTGGTTGACCGTCTCGGAAACTTGGATGCCGCTATTCAGGCTGCCGCTAAAAAGGCCAACTTAAGCAAATACAAAGTGTCCCAGTATCCGGAGAAAGAAGATCCTTTTACCTCAATATTGAATAATTCAAAAGAAAAAGTACAAGTTTGGGTTGCAAAAGAGCAAATGGGCGAGTACTATCGTTATTTTGATGTCATGAAAAAAGCTACTGCACAGACGGGTGTGCAGGCGAGATTGCCTTATAGCGTTGAGATTCACTAGCAATTGATTCGCAAAGGGAGTCCAATCGTCGGATGGTTGTAGATTGTTATGATTTATGACGATGTAGGTAATTCTTACGTTGTGTGACGAGAAGTTCGATCCAAGGTAAGAATTGCCATTAATAAATAATTATTTCTAATGAAAGCAAATGCTTTTTTTTATATTTAGCTGTTCGTTTGACAAAACGACCTAATCCCAAATCAATAAAGTTACATAATGAAAACAGTAGACGATTTAAATTTTGCAGGTAAAAAAGCCTTGGTACGTGTGGATTTCAACGTGCCTTTGGATGAAAATTTCAATATTACGGATGATAATCGTATCCAGGGAGCGGCTCCAACAATAAAGAAGATTTTGAATGATGGTGGAAGCGTGATATTGATGTCCCACTTAGGAAGGCCAAAAGATGGTCCTACTGATAAGTATTCATTAAAAAATATTGTTGCTCATCTTTCACAGGTTTTAGGTACTGATGTTCAGTTTGCCAATGACTGTATCGGCACAGAGGCTGTAGAAAAGGCTGCAGCTTTACAAGCTGGTCAGGTTTTATTGCTAGAAAACCTTCGCTTCTATAAAGAAGAAGAAAAGGGAGATGTTGAGTTTGCAGAAAAGTTGTCAAAATTAGGTGATATCTATGTAAACGATGCTTTCGGCACAGCGCACAGGGCTCATGCTTCGACAGCAATTGTTGCACAATTTTTCCCGGGAGCTAAATATAGCGGTTACTTGATGGCAGCAGAAGTTGGAAATGCAGAAAAAGTATTAAACAATCCGGTTAGACCTTTTACGGCTATTATGGGAGGTGCAAAAGTTTCTGATAAAATTCAGCTAATTGAGGCCTTATTGGATAAAGTTGATAATCTTTTGATTGGTGGAGGTATGGCTTATACATTCATCAAAGCTAGAGGTGGTGAAATTGGTCAATCATTGGTTGAAATCGATAAACTTGATTTAGCGAATGAGTTGGTGAAAAAAGCGAAGGAAAAAGGTGTAAACCTGGTTATTCCTACGGATGCTCAGATTGCAGATGCATTTTCAAACGATGCCAATGTGTATGATGGACCAAATGATCAAATTCCTGCAGATTTGCAAGGTCTTGATATCGGGCAGGAGTCTGCAGCAAATTTCGCAGCGATCATCAAAAATTCTAAGACAGTTCTTTGGAATGGTCCGATGGGTGTTTTTGAATTTGATACCTTTGCGAAGGGTACCAAAGCTGTTGCTGATGCTGTTGTGGAAGCAACGAAGAATGGTGCATTCTCTTTAATAGGGGGTGGTGATTCAGCTGCTGCGGTAAGTAAATTTGGTATGACTGAAGATGTAAGTTATGTCAGTACAGGTGGTGGTGCGCTTTTGGAATACATGGAAGGAAAAGTTCTTCCAGGTGTGAAGGCACTTGAAGATTAATATAAATCAAATCTTTAGAAAAGGGACAACGTTATGTTGTCCCTTTTTTATTAAAAAAGATCTGTATTATGTACTAAACTATTGATGTAATGTCAGATTAAATCAATTATCTGTTAAATGTTTGTGTAGTACTGGTGAGTTTTTATTGTATTTGCTAAATTTATCATGACATGGGTTATATATGCAGATATTGATGGATGCTAATAAGAGTAAAGAAAAAGGTAGTTCTGGTTTTTTTTCGGTACTGACGTATAATGTCGCGGGCTTGCCCGGGATTATTTCTTCTGCGATTACAGGTAGAAGTAGAAGTATTGCTGAAATTGGAAAGAAGATCAATCCTTTTGATATTGTTAATGTACAGGAGGATTTCAATTATAATAGAAGTTTATATTGGGGTGGGAATTCACATCCCTATCGCACGAAAACCAAGGGACGTGTTCCCTTTGGTGATGGTCTCAATACCTTGTCTCATTTTCCAATGACCGATGTTGTTCGCGTGCCCTGGAAGAAACGTACGGGAGCAGATTTTCTAACGCCGAAGGGTTTTACCTTAGTTCAGATAGAAATCGTTCCTGAAGTCTGGTTGGATGTTTATAACGTTCATGCGAATGCGCAGAATAGCAGGAAAGCTTCAAGCGCACGTCGAGATAATCTCAATCAGTTACGTGATTATATCGGGGAACATTCGAGCGATAAGCCGCTTATTGTCATGGGTGATTTTAATGCACATTATAGTTTTTGTGATGATAACCTGCATGATTTTATGGATTCCACAGCTTTGGTTGACAGCTGGGTTGAGCTCGAAAATGGAGGTTTAGTGCCAGAGGTGCGACATGAGTTTAAGCCTCCGCATATGTTGTCTATCGGTAATCAAAGCGAATCTATCGATAAGATTCTTTACCGGAGCAGCAGTCACCTAAGTCTTGCTGCCCGGGATTATAATATAGAAAATAACCTATTCACCAATATGAAAGGGCTGCCTTTGTCGGATCATTATGCCTTGGCACTGAATTTTAACTGGGCTATTCATCCTAATAAGTGTAGTTTAAACTGAATGTTGGAACAACACGTTGCGTTGCCGTGTTGTCATTGATATAGGTGCCCTTAACGACGAATTCGAAATCTGGAAGTGGGTATCTGAATGCATTGAAATCAAGCGATAGATAGGCTCCAAAACTTTTTGGTGAAATCTCCCTGTGTTTGTGTATGTTTTGATAATCGGCAAATATTCCACCTTTTACGCGTTTAATATAAGCTAAGGATCCTAAACCAAAGTCGGGATAAGCTATGGGGAAACGATAGTTGACCAATACCGTGTTTTTTATTTTTTCATATTTGTAGTAGCTGAATCCACTCACTAAAGGGATATCGTTGATATATTGATAAATTCCTGATCCTGTTTGGGCACTCAGTCTGATTTGAAAGCCGTGATTGCTCATGAATCCAGGTAGGTAAAATACTGTTCGTGCCGATAAAATTTCACCTTTTGCATTGTTTTCGAAGGGGGTATGGCGATAGGTGACGCTAAAATTTTGCCCCCATCTTGGGTAGAGATCCATACTGGCCATACGCGCATTGCGATTGAGGTAAAGCTGGTATGTTAATGGAAATGCAGTCTCGTAATTAAAGTTTTTGACATCTGTTCGGCTAAGATCATAGCGCCTTAGATAAGCTGTTGCGAGGTTGAATCCAGTGGAATAGACGTAGTCTCTTCTGTAAAAGGAGAGTGGGATGGAGATCTGTGAGGATATATAATGCTCGCGCCAGTCGAAACGGATGCTACTGTCCGGTTTATTAGGGATGCTTGCTGCTGCGATTTGCCCTCTGTTTTCATAACGTAGTGAGAATTTTGGGAAGTACTTGTTGTAGGTCAGTTCTGCCGAGTATACTCCTTTTCGAATGTCGGTGTCATATTCATATCCCAGTGCAATTTGTGTGGTGTTTAAGATATTGTTTGATAACCAGAAGACGCCGGGTTTAAAATTGTCGAAACTTTCAAAATTACTGCTACTTAACGAAAGGCTATGAAAATTGAATGTTCTACCTAGTCCACTATAGGGAGTAATTTGGTAGTGTTGGCTTGTGTCTACTGCGATGGAAGCAATGTTTTTTATGCTGTCTTTCGTTAATACTGTGCTATAGTAATGCGAAAAATAATCTGTTTCGGGACGGATATCAAATGTTGTGTCTATGGATGTTTGGGCGATTTTGTAGCCATTGTATTGGTAATCGTTGAAGAATAATTGCCTTGTGTCCTTGTCGTAAAAAGGGTTGAACGCGCCAAACTGTGCCTTTGTCAGCAGCTGTTTTTTACCAGATAAGAGATCAATAGTGTAGATATTATCGATACCATTGAAGTTAGCTTTTGTAATAATCTTCATACCTGAAAGGTATTGCGGTCTTTCATATTGTTGGTTACCCCATGGTGTTAGGTTGGTGATTTTGTTATTATTCAGGTCAATTTCACACAATGCGGTTCCAGATTGGGACAAACGTATGCCAATTATTTTATCTCCTTCGGCGTTGAAAGCCGGATGTTGGAGCTGTTCGGCGTTGCCTATTTTAATCCGTTTGATGACATTGTTGTTTTTAAGGCTTATAAGCGTCAGATAGCTATCGTTGGATAAATCTACCTCAACACAGGCGATGGTTTCGTCTAGTGGGTTAAAAATAGGTGAATAATATCTCGTCTGTTTGCTGAGCTGGTTAATTTTCCCTGTTTTGAGATTCATGATATTGATGACGCTGTATGTTCTCTTGTTGAAACGCGGATCTTTATGAAGCTCATCCCATACGATGTAATTGCTGTTTACGTCAAAATGTGGCGTCAACTGTATGCCAGTTTTGACGAGCCTATTTTCTGTGTTTGTTGCCACATCATAGGTGTAAATTGCATTGGTTTTTTGTGGATTCTGTTTAATAAAATAGATCAGACCATTCTTATGTTTCGGCAATAAATTACTGTTGTAATAATTGTTGTTTTTTCTGTTTATTTCTGTGTACTTCTGGTATTGATAATCGCTTGTTCTTTTATTCCATATGGCATCTAAATTTGCTATTGTTTTGTTGTATAAATAGGCACTATTTCCACCTATTTTTTTCTTTAAAACGCGATTGATATTATAGGGGTATAGCGGTTTTTTGTTAAGCTCTGAAAAGAGGTCGGCTTCATAATTCGAGGGTAATTCTGATTTTAAAGTGGAGGTCATCAGATAGCCGATTGTATAGTAACTCGGGACAATATCTTTATAGGATCCCAGTAAATATTTATTAAAACTATAGTTGTGATTCGATTGAAAGTTTGCTTTGATTGGCATTTCAAAAGCGGGTAATCTTCCTCTTCCTCCCTCCGAATATATCGTTTCAGTTAGCGTTGCATCCCCTTCGAAATACCAAGAAGGTACAGTCAGTCCATAGTAGGCTAGAGCTAATTGTTCAAAAAATGGGGCGCGTAGTTTGCCTGTCAATTTGTCAAATTGACTTACGTGTCTTGACTCATGCAGGATCAAATTGGGTAGCCAGGTCTGATTGTCTGGCTCTGCTCCGGCGGTGCTGTACAGTTCAGATTTACGTGGAGACAGCTGTACAAAACCATTCGTTTGTAGATTCGTGTTATGGATAATGAATGGAATTTTCCGTGGTGTTATTTTGTAATTTCTAGAAGTTGTACGCAGCGATCGGTTAACCTGGTAAGCTAGGGTAGGGGCCTTGCTCTTCATTTCCTCGGGGAAAATAAGTTGAAAATTCTTCGTTTCAATCTTATACCATTTTTGGCTTAAAGGGGCTTGGCTGTCTTCAAAAAATTGAGCGGAACTTTTTTGTGAATATATTATTAATGACAATAATGATAATGTGTTGATAATTATGTTTTTATGTCTCATTAATTTCTGTATATCGTGTATTTGCTATTTTTTTTAGTTTTATTATTCCTGTTTATATGAACTTTACGTTCTTCTTTAAGTTGTTTTTTATTTGAATATTAGGTATTTATGTTTTTTGTGTTTTGTTTTTTTTATGCTGTTTTTTCTTTAAAATAACCTGATAATAATGGGTTGTTCTGAAAAAATGCCCTATATTGAACAGGTTAAAGCATACGACGAATATACTTAAATAATTGGCGATTCTAAGACTGTGTCTGGAAAATTTGTTTGCTTTTTTTGTATAAAAATCTGACGACTATGGGTTGTTGCTTTCGGGGGCTGTTGGTGAGTTGGGTGTCGTCTGATTTATTTTATTCGATAATAAAAATGGATTGGTGATTAGACGATAAATTTCGTCGTCTTTCTTTTGTCTAGACCTGTTGAAGTTGTTGGCGAGAACGGTTTTCTCTTTAATTTTTGTTGATGACAAAATGTCTTGTTTTTGATTTGAGCATTGAACATTGCGCGGGGTATTTATCCCAATTACTGCGACAGACAGCAGGTTTTTATTATTTATTTTTTTATGCAGAATTTACTTTAAAAAAGCGATTTTTGTAACATATAAATTTTGTGTAGATGTAGGATTTTTAAATTGATAGGAGATATGGAAGAACTGGAAATGCAGGTGAATCAAATAGAGCAATTGATAGCAAGTGGAGATCTTGTTGGGCTGGAAGAATTTTTGAATGAATTAAATATTTCAGAAGTAGAGGAGCTGATTGATGAGTTGCCCGAACATGGTTCACTATTTATTGAATCATTAAATTTGAATCGCGCAGTTAACGTTTTTCGTATTCTGGATTTCCCTACTCAAAACAGGATTTTTAAGAAGCTTTCTAAAGCGAAAATTAGCGCACTAATTAACGAGTTACCCCCCGACGATCGGACTTCTTTTTTTTCAGAAATGAAGGACGATATTAAACATTTAATTTTACTATTACCACCCAAAGATCGTGTTGAAGCATTGGCGTTGTTGGGCTATCCAGAAGACAGCGTTGGGCGTCTAATGACCCCTGATTATATTACCGTAAAAGAGCATTGGAGTATCGAGCGAATATTGGGACATATTAGACGTTATGGAAGAGATTCGGAGACGATAGATGTACTCTATGTGATTGATGGAAATGGGAAGCTGGTTGATGATATTCGGATTAAAGATGTGCTGATGGCGGAGCCAGATAGAGTCGTTGGCGAACTGATCGATCATCGTCTGATTTCGCTAAATGCTTACGATCCCCAAGAGGAAGCGATCAACATCTTCCGGATGAATAATCGAGTGGCCTTGCCTGTTGTCGACGAACAGGGGGTTATGTTGGGGATAGTGACTGTCGATGATATTCTTTGGGTAGCAAACGAGGAGTACACGGAAGATATGCAGCGTATCGGGGGAACGGAGGCTTTGGACGAGCCTTACCTGGATGTGTCGATTAAGAACTTGGTCAAGAAAAGAGCTGGTTGGCTTATTGTGCTTTTTTTGGGGCAACTTTTGACCGCTACAGTTATTGAGCACTTCGAGGAGCAAATGGCTAGTGCGATTATGTTGTTTGCGCTGATGCCTGTTATTATTTCCAGTGGTGGGAATAGCGGTTCGCAAGCGTCAACATTAATTATTCAGGCGATGGCCTTGGGGGAAGTTACCTTGGGGGACTGGTGGCGTGTGATGCGAAGAGAGATTCTGTCGGGTTTACTGCTGGGACTTATTTTGGGAGCGCTGGGTTTTATAAGGATTATGGCATGGCAGTCTTTTGCGCATAGCTATGGTGAGTATTGGGTGTTGGTTGCATTGGTTATTTCTTTGTCCTTGGTGGGTGTTGTCCTCTGGGGGTCGTTGACGGGGTCTATGTTGCCTTTTCTGATGAAACGGCTTGGGGCCGACCCTGCGAGTTCTTCAGCGCCTTTTGTGTCGACATTAGTCGATGTAACAGGTTTGCTGATTTATTTTAGTGTAGCGACGCTTATTTTGAAAGGCGTGCTACTATAATCGTACTGAATTTACAATATTGCCATTGATCAGCTAATCGCTATTGAAGGTAAAAGAAGGATAATGTTGGTTTAAGTGCTGAAAAGGGGATTTTGTGGAGCAGTATGAAAAATAAAAATAAATTATTCTAATTGGAATTTAGGAAGTTGTAAAAAATGTGCTCAAAAAATTTGTAGTATTCTAATAATCTTCCGATACTTGCATCACGGAAACGCAATAGGGTCTCCGGAAAAATTGAAAAACACTCCTGAATAGCTCAGCAGGTTAGAGCATCTGACTGTTAATCAGAGGGTCGCTGGTTCGAGCCCAGCTTCAGGAGCAATTTAATAACTTACATAACCGGGGTTTTTAAAATATTCAATTTTTCATTCCTGAATAGCTCAGCCGGTTAGAGCATCTGACTGTTAATCAGAGGGTCGCTGGTTCGAGCCCAGCTTCAGGAGCAACAATGCAAATATTTTATTTGCAAATAAAATTAAAATGTACTACTTTTGTACACTCTATGAGAAAGGAATTTCTCGAAAAATAAATTCCTGAATAGCTCAGCAGGTTAGAGCATCTGACTGTTAATCAGAGGGTCGCTGGTTCGAGCCCAGCTTCAGGAGCAATATTGAAACCGGCTTTACGCCGGTTTTTTTGTTTACCATGCTTATTAAAAAACTATGAGTTTAGTAATTATTGGTACGGTGGCTTTCGATACAATAGAAACACCGTTCGGTAAAACTGACAAAATTCTGGGTGGTGCCGGTACATTTGCTAGTCTGGCGGCATCATATCTATGTGATCAAATCAAATTGGTCAGTGTTGTTGGGGAGGATTTTGGAAATGACAATCTCGATCTTATCAGGAACCGTGGTATAGATGTTATGGGTGTCCAGGTGATTACTGGTGGGCAAACTTTTTCTTGGTCAGGCAGGTATCATAACGATATGAATAGCCGTGATACCCTGGCGACAGACTTAAATGTATTGGCTGATTTTGATCCAATTATTCCTGAAAGTTACCAGGATTGTGAGTATCTTCTCTTGGGTAATCTTACACCTCAAATACAATTAACAACGTTGGAGCGCTTGGTGCACAAACCTAAGCTGGTTGTTCTAGATACGATGAACTACTGGATGAATGTTGCCATGGATGACTTAAGAAAGGTTCTTCTAAAGGTTGATGTGTTAGCCATAAATGATTCAGAGGCGAGACAGCTATCAGGAGAGTATTCTCTGGTTAAAGCTGCAAAAGTCATTTTAGCAATGGGACCTAAATATTTAATTATCAAAAAAGGTGAACACGGTGCGCTTCTTTTTGGAGAGAATCAGATTTTTTCTGCTCCAGCTCTACCATTAGCAGATGTGTTTGATCCAACTGGCGCGGGGGATTCCTTTGCAGGAGGTTTTATTGGCTATCTTGCCAAAGTAAAAAGTATAAACTTTACAAACATGAAAAATGCGTTGATTTTTGGTTCTGCGCTAGCTTCATTCTGTGTGGAGAAATTTGGAACAGATCGTTTGGTCGATCTTACCGAAGAGGACATACAAAAGCGCTTGAATGCTTTTGTTGCCCTATCTCAGTTTAATTTATAATCATTGATCTTTCAGTTTTCCAACGATCTGAAATTTTGAAAATACAGATTCTGAATGAGGGGCTTCTTGGAGCTCCTCAGTTAGATCTTGTCCGGCCCAATGTTCGTAATGCATTCCGTTTTTCCACAGTCTACTTTCTCCGACATCATAGATAAATCCGCGATAAGCAACCCAGATCTGTGGTTTGTCCTGACCATTACGTAAAGCCAGTTGGCTTTTGCTGTATTCCGATAATTCCTCTGCCATTCGTAATTGTAAAAAGGCGAAGATAGAAAAACTAGGCTACTTTATATGCCGATAGTGACCTTTTCATTAATTTTCTAGCGACATGTATTCTTGTTTTTACCGTTCCGATAGGGATATTTAAATGTTCAGATATCTCGTGGTATTTAAACCCTTCAAAGTACAGTGAAAATGGGATGTAATATTCTTCGGAAAGACTAGATAAAGCTTCATGGATGTCTTCCATGACAAATTTGCTTTCGCCCTGATTTGAGGAGGCGGATAATAGGAGGTTAGAGTTAGAAATATCCTCGTCTTTCGTAATGAAAGAATTGGTTTTCACAATACGTCTATAGTTATTAATAAATGTGTTTTTCATGATGGTGTAAAGCCATCCTTTCAAATTGGTTCCTTCTTTGAAATTTTTAAAATAGGTCACAGCTTTCAGGATAGTGTCCTGAACGAGATCGTTGGCATCTTCGTAATCACTGGTAAAATTTCTGGCGTAGAGTTTTAATGAGTCCGATTGCTCAATAACCATTGTGTCAAATTCATTCTTTGTCATAGCTTAATGAATTATAACTGTTCTTTTTACAAAACAGTACGTTTATAAAATGCGGTTCATTAAGTATGAGGCAAATAATGCGCCAAAAATGGCAAAATTAGATTTGTTAATATAATTTTAAGATTATTTTAAGCAGAGCAAACGTTTGCGTAGACTAACTTTAAGTAAATAAAATTAGCTCAAAGTGATGTTTTACTAAAGTGAAGCCTGTTTTTCTTTTACTTTCAGATTTAAAAAAAATATTTTTACTTTTTTTAAATCTTTACAGTAAATTAACTTCACGCTCCAGCTTAATGCCAAATTTGTTGGCTACATCACTTATGATTTGTTCCGATAGATTATAAATTTCCTGTCCTGTAGCGTTTTGTCTATTTATTAGTACAAGTGCCTGATTTTTCCATACACCTGCTTGTCCATATTCTTTTCCTTTCCAACCGCATTGTTCTATTAACCATCCAGCAGCCAATTTTGTTTCATTATTGGGCATTGGATAATGCGGTATTGTGGGGTATTCTTTCTGAAGAGGCTCAAAAGTCGATGCTGTAACTACGGGGTTCTTAAAGAAACTTCCGGCATTTCCCACTGTACTTGGGTCAGGGAGCTTTTCTACACGGATTTTGGAGACAATGGTTGCGATATCGGCAATACTTGGGTTCGTTATATTTTCTTTAGCAAGTTCGGCTTCTATTGCACCATAAGTTGTATTGATATGAGCTGTTCGGCTAAGCTTATAAGTTACCTGGGTAATGATAAACCGTCCTTTATGAGCTGTTTTAAAGATGCTGTCGCGGTAGGAGAAATTGCAATCTTCTTTTTTGAATGTGGCAAAGTTGCCCGTATGTGTATCGAAAGCCTGACATTCGTGAAAGACATACATTAACTCGGTACCATAGGCACCGATGTTTTGTACAGGTGAAGCCCCGACAGTGCCGGGAATTAGGGCCATGTTTTCAATGCCAGCGTAATTGTGTTCGATGCAATACCAAACGAAGTCATTCCAGATTTCTCCAGCTTGTGCTGTGACATAAACATCATCGCCATCAATTTTCGACTGTATGCCCTTGCTGGTCATGCGAATAATGTAGCCCTCGAACGCTTTGGTGAAAAGGACATTGCTACCGGCACCAAGAACAAAAAAGTTCTCCTTAAAAATGTCATTTTTAAAAATTTCGGTCAATGTTTCATTGTCATTCACTTCGATTAGAAAATTTGTCTTTTCTTCGATTCCAAACGTATTGAAAGCTTTTAAAGATATATTCGATTGAATGTTTAACTTCATATTGACTTTAGTTTTCAGAAATTCAAAAAAATCAGCTATCTTTAGCATGATAATCGGTAAAGATAGTATAAACCGTTTATTTAACGATAAAAAATATAAGTTTAATGGGTAATGCAGATGTAAAAAGAATCAAAATTCTAGAAGCTGCGACGAGGCGCTTTGCACATTTTGGAATGGCTAAGACAACAATGTCGGAAATAGCCAAAGATCTCAATTTCTCAAAAGCATTGCTGTATTATTATTTTCCGGATAAGAATAGCTTATATTCTGCAGTTTTCGAATACGTTATTGATAAAATGATCGAGGATATCGAGGATGTCATTGCTAAGGGTGGTGACTTTGAGGAGATCATGATGTATTCTATTGACATGCGGGTCAAGATTATCAATCAATATTATAATTTATTTGAATACACCATGAAGATGGTGAAAGAACTTCCGGATGAGTTGGAGCAGGTGTTCAAAGAATCTTATCTCCGTGAAGTAGAATATATTGAAAAGATTCTCAATATTGGTATCGATGCCGGCGAGATACAGGTTGAAGATATCAATGAAACTGCGCGGATTCTTCTGTATTCACTATTCGGTATGCGTATGGGCATTTTAAAGGACATGAAAAACATGTTGTTCCCAACAAAAGAAGAATTCGATCATATTCTCAGTTTACAGAAGAAAATGATGAAAATCTTCTTAAATGGTTTACGTTTTCAAGTCGTTAAGTAAGTGTTGAGCGAATATGTCCGATAATCTGTTTGGCATGAATTCGTGAATTCTCAATAAACCAAAGGTGGGTATTTAAGCCACCGCAAACAACGCCTGCCAAATAAATCCCGGCTATATTTGTTTCCATTGTTTCTTCATTATGGCTAGGAATGCAAGGTGCCTCTTGGGGAATATCAATTCCAATCTTTTTCAAAAAATCAAAATTTGGGCGATAGCCGGTTAAAGCCAGTACAAAATCATTATCGAGTTCGACGATACCGTCTGGTGTTTGGATATGTGCAGTAGTCGGAGTAACTTCTGTTAAGTGGCTATTATAATACACATCGATTTCACCAGCAGCAATTCGATTTTCAATATCAGGTTTTACCCAATATTTTACCCGACGGCTGATTTCGCTACCACGGATTACCAAAGAAACTTGCGCTCCTTTTCGGTAGGTTTCAAGCGCTGCATCAATGGATGAATTACTGGCGCCGACAACGATCACCTTCTGGCTGCTATAATAATGTGGATCATCGTAGTAATGCCTAACTTTGGGAAGTTCTTCGCCCGGGATATTGAGCAACATCGGTATGTCATAAAAACCTGTGGCAATAATGACTTTCTTGGTCAGGTACATGCTTTTGTTGCTACTGACCAGGAACTCCGTATCCTCTTTCTTAATTTCCAGTACTTCTTCAAAAAGATGGGTATCCAGTGCGAACTTTTGCTGTATACGTCGGTAATATTCCAAAGCCTCCATGCGTTTTGGCTTGGGGTTGGTTGTGACAAAGGGGATATCACCTATTTCTAATCTTTCGGAGGAAGAGAAGAAGGTCATATTTTGGGGGTAATTATACAGTGAGTTGACTAAACAGCCTTTTTCAAGAATAAGATAGTTTAAATTTGCTTCTTTGGCTTCTAAGGCGCAAGCTAAGCCAATTGGCCCGCCGCCAACTATAATCAGGTCGTACCGTGTTATCGTATCGCTCATGGTATAAATGTCGAGAATTTTAAAGAATAAATCAGCTTAAAGCTTTAGACAGTTCATTTTCTGACATTGCTGTGCTTTTAGCATGAAGGTCCTGAACTATTTTATGCAGGTCCTGCGCAATTTTATTGAGAAAGTCCAGCTGTTCGGTCAATAGCTGCCCATCAACCGAACTGACATCTGTATTATCAAATTGGTCGTTGGGAATTTCGATCGCCAAAGGAATAAATGCGTTGACGCTATCCTCAGAATGTAGCAATTGAATGGACTGCTCCAAGGAGCTTAATATTTTTCGGATTGTCCGGACATGGTCCTTATTGATATAATTATTGTCCATTTCGTCGAGATGGTTCATTAATGTCACCGAAAAAGAAGCTAGAATATGGTTGAATATGACGAATTTATTGACTTCCTTACTATATTTTTGACGTTTCTTGGGTTCGGTAAGCATGCGCTGGAACGTCGAACCCATATTGGCCGTTTCGACGTAGACTGCCTTGCGGGTTAGTTTGTAATCCGTGATGGAAGGCGCTTGGCCTGCAATTTCTTTCAATGCCTGAAAGATGTAATTGTAGTTGGCAATGAGTAGCTTTCGCATGGACTCTTTGACTTGCATGCTTTCCCAATTTGGAAAAATAATATAACTGGATAAGAATGCAATCATGCCTCCGATAAAGGTGTCCAATATGCGTTCCTTCGTGACGTCCAGGGTATTGGCGCTGACGAAGCTCAGCATTATTAATACATAAGGTGTCATAAAAAGTACGGCAATAACATAGTTGACGCGGAATAAACTATATGCCGTCAGAAAAAAGAATACCAAGAGAACAAATAGTATAGTTGGGTCATGTATGGTTAACAGGATGAGGGCTCCGATGAGTCCACCTATTGTTGTACCGATGAGACGCTGGATATTTCTCTCCTTTGTGAGTCCGAAGCCAGGTTTTAGGATAACCATGATGGTCAGGAGGATCCAGTATACATTATTGGTGATATTGGTGACCTCAAACACGTAATAGGTGACCGACATGACAATCGCCATACGGCAGGCATGTCGAAAGATGGTGGATTTTAGGGTAAGATTTTCGCGGAACTTTTTAAAATCAATTGCAGAGCTTTGTACAAAGCGTTTTGCGTCGTCAATTTCTTTTCGTTTGACATCGTCCGGTTGTAGATGCGAGTAACCATAGATATTTTTGATCCGGCGAACCAGATCACGCAAATTGATCAATACCTTGCGTAAAGCAAATGTGCTGTATTGTTGATTTTTATCCAGTTGATCGATTTTAGTGTGAAGGCGACTGAGATCCGAGTCGAAATCATACAGTGGTTTTGGCTGTGTATTTGTATTAAGCTGATAGGCTAAATTGTCAAGCTCATTGGTATATTTTAAAATCACATTTTTGAAATCTTCCAAGATTCCTGTAGGTCCAAAGCGTTCGCTGATGGTATTGTAATCATAGTGCGCCGCCATACTTTGTTCAAAGAGATCGACAATATCGTTGAAAACGAGGGTTAAATAACGTCCTATCTTTGTGGTGTCTTTAATCGATCGTTTACTTTGAAATAATACATCCCGTAGGTTTTCCTGATGCTGATTGACTTCAACTTGTTTGTCGATTAGTTTGAGGTAGTTTTTATCATTGTCAATTTTAGCATCGTAAAAATTAGCTTTTAGCCGGATGTAATCAGCAACATAGCGAATTGTTTCTGATAGTTCCTGTTCGGCCAGCCTGTAAGGACGTGCTTGGGTGATGGAAAGACTAATGGCGATATACCATAAACCACCTAAAGTGTAGAAACCTAAATAGTTGATGGCTTCAGCAAGAGGGTAGTGGATCTGCACATGGATCAACATCATCAGGATGCACATGAGACCGACATTGGCGGCTCTTCCATTGAAAACCGCAAACATGGCAAATATAAAGCAGGCTACGCCAATAAAAATTGCCAATAGATATACATTTTGATTAACAATATTGGTTAAAATAAAAGTTAAAGTAGTCAATATCGCACCTGCAATCATACCTTTCCTTCTATGGCTAGGTGCTCCGGGCGTATCGGAGAGGCCTACCAAGAGTGCTCCTAGAGAAACAATGGTTCCATTGGTAAATTGCCCGATGGTTGCAAAGATTAGGACAGGCACAATACATCCGATGGTAATTCGGAGTCCATCCGCAAAATATTGGCTATAGAAAAAACTTTTTATTTCTTGTGTCTGTTTCATAATGTGTATAGTACAAACTTAGATAAATTGCTTTTCATATTAAAAACAATTGTTCTGCTATGTTTGCTCTTTTTTGTACTGATGATAGCGAGATCGTTGGTTGATTCCTGTCTGATCAAGAAAGGTTCATTTTGTAGCAGGGCTTTATGAGCTAGGTGATCGACACTGGTCGTTTCCATATTGTACTATGTTAATGTGTTAAAAATGAAAAATTACTAAAATTTGTTAGTATGTTTATAAAATTTCAATTGTTTTTTTGATTAATTTATACTTTTTTATTTGTTTAGATATAATATTGTTATATTTGGAGCCATAGGGTAATTTCAGAGACATTACAAAATTTCAAGAGTCACCTAAACTCTCTTGACCACTTTCAAAGATTTAAATATGAAGCAAAGTAAAAATGAAGCCGTCTTTCAGGACGAGGTATTGACACGCTTTGAGCTTTTCAAAAGTTTGTTTTTAACATTGCCATTTCAACGTGTTAAAGATACCGGTACTTTATTACCATTTTTTGCAAAGCAATGTGAAAAGGGTGTGGATCAGCATTTAACTCCTGATGAGATCATAAAGAGTTTCTTCGATCAGCATGAGGAATTTTCTTCGGAAGAGCAACGTATTGATTTGTTATTTCGATTTGTTCAATATATAGAGCGTCAGGTTGTTTTATTTGATGCGATCGAAGATTCGTCATTTCAGATGGTGGGTCGTGGCGATGATGAAAATGTCTTAGGGGCATTAATTAAAAACGCCGAAGGTAGCGAAGATATGCGCCGTAAGATTGTGTCAAAATTGAAGGATTTTTCTGTACGTCTTGTATTGACTGCACATCCTACTCAATTTTATCCGGGACCGGTATTGGGTATTATCAACGACCTGATCGATGCAATCAAGACCAACGATATTCATAGTATTCACCTGCTGTTACAGCAATTGGGGAAAACGCCTTTCATCAATAAAAATAAACCGACTCCAGTTGATGAGGCTGCGAGCTTAGCTTGGTTTTTGGAAAACGTGTTTTATAAAGTGGCATCGGAGATTCAGTCGTTCATTGATGATGAATTGGATGTCGATACCGAAGAGGTAAAACAATTGATTGAGCTTGGTTTTTGGCCGGGGGGTGACCGAGACGGGAATCCTAACGTAAGTGTTGATAGCACCAAGAAAGTTGCCGCATTGTTACGTACTATCTTGTTTAGATGTTACTATAGAGATTTCCGTATCGTTAGACGACGCATCACATTTAGAGGTGTGGAGGAGTATATGGAAAATCTTCAAACATTGTTCTACGAAAATAGTTTTAACCCGGTCGAACATCCTGCAGACGAAACCGATAATATCATCACGAATCTAAAAGCAATCAAAAATGTTTTGGAGGAATATCACAACGGGCTTTTTGTAGAGATCGTTGATGATCTACTCCGTAAAGTGATGACTTTTGGTTGTTTCTTTACCACATTGGATATCAGACAAGACAGCCGCATATTACGTGAGGCTACCAATTATCTGATTCAGCACAACCAGGAAAAGACTGGAATGCCATTGGATTATCTGGAGCTTAGTGAAAATGATAAGCAAAAAGCATTAAAATTCAAAGAACTTGACTTAACGGTGGGAGAGGATGCGGATCCGTTAACGAAAGATACTTCGGGCGTGATAAAATTATTAAAGGAGATTCAACGTTCCGGTTCTGAGCGAGCTGCACAACGCTTTATCATCAGTAATTGCCAGCAAGCAAGTGATATTTTGGGACTGCGTCAATTATTTTTATGGTCTGGATGGAAGAAGGATGCTTTAACGATCGATTTTGTGCCCTTGTTTGAGACCGTTGATGACTTGACGAGAGCAGCGGACGTGATGAAAACCTTGTACAGTAATAAGGAGTACAAGGCACATTTGAAACGAAGAGGAAACAAACAGACGATTATGTTGGGTTATTCAGATAGTACCAAAGACGGTGGATATCTGATGGCGAATTGGTCGATCTATCGTGCAAAAATCGAACTTACGGCGATATCACGCGAATACGATGTCGATTTGGTGTTCTTTGATGGCCGCGGTGGGCCTCCAGCACGTGGTGGTGGTAAAACGCAACGTTTTTACGCATCTATGGGTAAGGAGATTGCCAACGATCATATTCAATTGACGATTCAGGGACAGACAATCAGTAGCCAGTACGGATCTTTAGATACAGCGCGGTTTAATATTGAGCAACTTTTGCATGCCGGCATTATTTCAGATTTAAAACAACGTGTGGGCGATACTTTAACCAAGCATCAACAGGAGATCATTGATAAGCTAGCTGAGTTGAGTCATCATAAGTTTATGGATCTACGCACGAATGAATTGTTTTTACCATATTTGGAGACGATGTCGCCATTGAAAGCGTTATCCTCAATCAATATTTCAAGTAGACCTGTTAAACGTAATTCTGGGCGTGAATTGCGATTGGAAGACCTGCGGGCGATTAGCTTTGTAACTTCATGGAGCCAGCTGAAACAAAATATTCCTGGATTTTATGGTGTCGGAACAGCATTGCAATGGGCTGAAAAAAATAACCTCTGGAAAGACGTGCAGCAATTATATGTTTCATCGGGATTTTTCCAGACATTGATCGACAACTGTATGATGTCTATGACAAAGTCAAACTTTGATATTACGGCATACATGAAAGATGATCCTATTTATGGTGATTTTTGGAAAACTTTGTATGCCGAGTACCAGATAACAAAAGAATATTTGTTAAAATTGAGCGGAACCTCAAAATTGATGGAGAACTATCCTGTGGATCGTGAGTCTATTTTAGCGCGCGAGGGAATTGTATTACCGTTATTGGTTATACAGCATTTTGCGATTCGTGCATTGAATTCGGATCAGCTGACTGATGCACAACGTGAAGATTATTCGAAGTTAATAGCGCGTACAATCTTTGGCGTGGTGAATGCCGGAAGAAATGTTGCGTAATTTTTCTTTCTTTTCACGGATAGGGTTTCGGAGAACATATATTTTATCTACTTTTGTATAGTTAACAAAATTGATATGAAGATTAATAAGTTATTTATTGTTGCGGCTTGTGCGGGTACATTATTTGCATCTTGTGGTCAAACAGCTGCAGATAGACAGCGTCAATACTCTAATGCATCCTTAGCGGATGGTGATGCCTTTGCAATGATTAAATTCGTTGGCGAAAATGGAAACTACTTGGTAAATCTTGCCGATGTAGCTGCAAAACAATCTACCTCAGCAGAGGTGAAAAATGTAGCTGCAAAGATTAAAGAAGCTTACGCAACAGTGTTGCCAGAATTAGACAATTTAGCAAAAGAATTGCATGTTGGCGATGCGCAACGTGGTGTGCCTGCATTTCAAGTTCCAGCTTCAATTGGTTCGGACAGTACAGCGGCATTCAACGATAAAGCATTTTTAGCACTAGTGGTTGAAAAACAAGGTGAGATCAATACAAGATTGTCTCATGAAGAACACAATACAAACAAGGATGTTATTCACCTTTCGGAGGAGTCTTTGAAAAAAGTGGAAGAGATCTATAAATTAGCTGGTGGTAAAGTTGAAGAACACCACCACTAAGAAATAAGCTAAATAGAAAGAAAGGAGTATTCATTAAAATGAATATTCCTTTTTTTATGAGTTTTTTGCTGGCAATAATGGATTTTCTGTATGGAATTGTACCAGGTACCTCGTTTCGATAGGATGCGCTACCTGTATCCTGAGTCAGTTGATTGTCAGCGAGATGAATTTGTCGGGAAATGAGGTCATATTTTTGATCAAACAGGAATTTTAGTTGTTGTAAGACAATATCAGGCGTTGTATGCGCAAGAATTCCTTGTAATAATCGTTTGTTATTTGTTAAATTAATGATAACTTAACATTTGTATAACATAGTTTTTAATAACTGTGTTTATTTTAGCGTAATTTAATGAAATCGTATATAAAGTGAGATACGCCGCAATAGATATAGGCTCCAATGCAGTCCGTCTTTTGATAGCTGACATTATAGGACAGAAAGATCAATATAATTTTAAGAAAAATACACTGTTACGTGTTCCACTCCGTTTGGGAGATGATGCGTTTATTCATCAGGAAATTTCACCAAGGAAAGCCGAGAGTTTGATCAAAACGATGAAGGCTTTTCGGGAGTTGATGGATGTTTATCACGTGGAGGATTATATGGCCTGTGCGACGTCGGCCATGCGTGATGCGCGAAATGGGGCTGACATTGTTGCGGAGGTCAAGAAAAATGGTATAAACATCGATATTATCGAAGGAGCAAAAGAGGCTGAGATTATTTACAATAGCCATTGGGATAATAAGATGGAAAAGGACAAAGTTTACCTTTACATTGATGTGGGTGGCGGTAGTACTGAATTATCGTTATTCGCTAATGGTGTTTTGGTTAATTCTAAGTCTTTCAACTTGGGTACGATTCGTATTTTAGACAATCAGGATAAGGCAGAAACCTGGGATGAATTGAGGGAATGGGTACGTAGCAATACGCATATGTATAAGCAAGTTGTTGGGATAGGTACTGGTGGTAATATTAATAAGCTTGCACGCCTCTCCAATGAGAAGCTGGATAAACCATTATCCTATGCCAAATTAAAAGCGGTATATGAGCATTTATCTTCCTTTTCTTTAAAAGAGCGCATAATTTTATTGGGGTTAAACGAAGATCGTGCGGATGTAATTATACCTGCGAGTGAAATTTTCCTGACGATTATGAAGTATGGTCGTCTAAAACAAATCATTGTTCCAAGGGTTGGACTTGTCGACGGTGTAATTAGAACCTTGATCAATAGGAATTTAGTGAAATAATGCTTTAAAAAGCAATTTTCGACTTGTAAAAGAGCGAAAAATCTTTATTTTTGTGATACCAAAGGTGAATATGAGCCCAGGTGGCGAAATTGGTAGACGCACCATCTTGAGGGGGTGGCGCTCGCATGGGCGTGGCAGTTCGAATCTGCTCCTGGGCACTTAAGGAGACACTAGTCAATAGTTGTCTCCTTTTTTTATGAACAAAAATATATCTCACATCCAAGGCATATGATAAATTTGATAATAATAAAGCCTTATTGGTTTATTTGGATAAAAATTATTCAAAATATTTCCTTGCTCTTCTCGTTTGTGTTATTAGGAGGCTCGGCAATCGTATCCTTTGTTAATAATGTTACAACTATTAACATTGATTTCAATCCCCTAATGTATTTTCTGTTTTTTCTTTTTGTTTTCCTTATTTCTTTTTTGCTGGATATTTTAATAAAAAGGGAGTCCTTAATTCACCTGGATTTAGATAATAAAAATCAGGCGAACGATATCTATTTACAGGTAAATAGATATAAAGGATATCCATCATATTGGGGACATTTCATTAAGATGTCTCATCATAACTCAAAGAAAAAATATCTTTTTAGATATGATAGCGATTTTGTTAAAATTATACCAAAAGAACAGATAAAATATACAAATTGGCCCCCTTTAATTTTAGAAAAAACTTCAAAAATATTAAAAGAATCTTTAAATCTATTGTGGGCTATAAATTGATCTTCATGAAAATTAAAACAATAGTATAAATTATCAGTAGTCTAACTGTATATTTAAAAACAGTATGACCGTGTTCAATAACCCAAGTATTATACCTCTCTTTTTTCGATTACCTTACTGGCATTTTCCCTTTTGAATATAGGATTAACGTGATAATAATAATATAAAATAAAAAAATCATAATAATTCATTATAGTATTCTTCAATAGCATTTTTATGTGAACGAATAATATTTAATCCAGCTTGCTCTACTGTCTTCCAATTTTGAGGTTTAGTGATCAAATTTATTAAATTAGTTCTAGACAAACCAAAAACGCCTAATAGTTACATTTTTTGTGATACTTCGGGGCTAACCCCCGGTCCTAGTAACCCTAGTCCATTAGGTGGGGCGTCTTTCAAAAATTCATTATCTGTCCAGGTTCCTATCAAATTTATTGGAAGCCTAGTTAACCCCGACTCCCCAATCAAATAAAAAATAAGCACCTCTAAGCTGAGATACCTCTGTTGGTGCGGTATGGGCGCATGCTAGCAAATGAAACTATCAGCTCTTTGTGTTTTCAGATTGTGTAGAAACAATCTTATCAAATATAGGTTTACAAACAATGAAATCAACAAAATAATGGTTAGGGATGAAAGATCAATAAACGTCGAATTTTTATGCTTTAACCATGAGATCAATTCTGGATCTTTTAGGCTGATACAGTTATCCGTGGAAATCTTCTCAACATTGTCATTAATAATTACTTGATGATCCGCCTTTATTTCAACTATTGTCCTTATACTATCTAGTCGTGAAATTACCCAAACTCTGTTATGATTAAAACAGATAGTATCAAGTTCCCCCAGTACAATTTGTTCCGGAGCGATTCTTTTATTTTTATGAAGAACCAAAAAATCGCTATTATCTACTAATACAACACCATAATCATTCAATGAAATATCAGTTCCCCAATAATCAATTTTTAGGTTAAGCGGTAATTGATACTTTTGATTCAAAGCGGTTTCATCAATTTTGTATTGCATATCTATAAACCAAAATGTTAGTAAAACTACATTTATTAGTGTTATAAACAGTGCTCCCAAAAATATGATGTATTTTTTCATCTTTTTAATAGTAAGAAATTGATATAATTGCTAAGTCTTATTAAAAAAGAGTTCGTCATTTTCCGATATAATGATTACATGGCTTGCTGATTACTTTTCCTTATCAAACACAACAACTTTTAATAGTTTTTCGGTTCGATTTTTTCTTTTATGACGTTGCTGATTATACAGATCTGTTTAAGGGTAAAAATAGGAGAAATTATTGTATTTGAGCAAGCTTATGTCTATTTGAATGGTTATTGCAGCTAGATCCGACAACGTCAATAAAAATACAAGTGGAACGAAAACAACGTTAATTTTTTCAGTTCCTAATGGACGCAATCGTTGGTAAATACATTAAACTTTATCGTCTTTTTCAGGATATACCTTTCCAGCTCAGATAAAGCACTCGTGAAGCACGGATATAGCACAGCTATAGTACTGCTTACGCAACTGTCGCGTAAGAATATATGGCAAAGAGAAATGTACAAAAATAGCACTATATATGTGCTGAAAATTTCCACTTCCAGTATTGTTGTCGCTTGCTCGTGGTGTTTATCTTGTATAGATAGGTTTTCCGGGAAACCAATTAGCACCATTACCACCACAGGTAAATAGAAAATAGAGTAGGATAACAATATAGACGAGTATAGTAATGCGCCAAATGATGTGTAAGCCGCGAGAGCCTTTATCGCTTTGTTTTCTTTTTTTGTACCTTATCTTTCTGCTTTCTCTATTATTTTCCATTTTCTTATAAAAAGCAATGTTTACGGTTCGCTATTCTAATTTTTAACCCCATTTGCGCTAGTATATTTGGGCATTGTTAACGAATTTGTCCGATGCTGTAATAATTGGGCCGCTGAACTGTAGTTTATTTTGAATCAGACCCCTAAAAATACAAATAATGCTAGAGACATACAATGTATAAAAATAAGACTTGCTGTCATGATTAACCTATATAGTACAAACAGTCGTATTACGAATAATAGACTAACAACCACGAATAATGAATAAGTTGCAACAAATAATAAATAACCGTAAAATTAGTTAAAGGCGTTTCTATTTTTACTTCCATAAAATAATGGCCTGCTTCAAAAGCATGTTATGGTTTAACAAAAAATAGAAACAATGAAAAAATTAATGATGAGTTTGATGGCCGTTGCGCTGCTATCTACAGTGGCTTCTGCAAAGACAACAGAAAAGGCTCCGAAAGAAAATGTCAATGTTAAAACGACGACTTACCGCCTTCCTAAAACGAACACCCTCGTGAAGGTCACCGAAGAGGTCAAAGAAAGCAAAGGCCAATTAACGCATTGTGTTTTTGTATTGAGTTTTTATGACTATGATACGGCACAATTGGTCGGTACACATACTTCAGACACCTATACGAGTGGCGGTTGTGGATCGTTCTTTAGAGCGTGTAGAGCTTTTTGGGGTGTTTAATGCAGTCGATCGCTCTTGACTTCAACCAGCTGAGAGGCTTCTGCATTTTCACGGTGTTACAAAAGATTAATTCTAAGCGGGGTTAAAACCCCGCTTTTTTGTTTTGGACTGATGAAAAAAAATGTTATCTTCGATTATTATATTTAATTTATCAGATAAAAAAAGTGCGAGTGATCCCTGTTTTTAATGATAACGGAATTCGAAACCGAAGAACTTCAATATGCACACTAGAAATTTTTTACTTCTTCTTAGCTCACTGATATGGCTAAGTTGTACAAAAGATCCCATCGAGCCAACGATAGAGCCCCCAGAGGTGGTGCCTACAGATACCACCAAAAATGAACCCACTGTTCCGCCAGATAAGTATGAAATTCGAAAAGTAGAGTTTCAGATGAATAAACTGTTCGCCGATGACTATATTGATGAAAAGGTTTTTCTGGGTGGACTTTGGAGCCTCAAAGATACCCTGGAGGGGCCTCGGTTAGAAAGCCTGGAAGCAAAAGCAAAAAAAGTTAAATTTCATTTTTTGTCTGATAACGATTTCTCTGTAGATATGGGGTTCTTTGAACCCAGCTATGCGAATGGCCTTGCTTATGCCAATAAGTTCGAAAAATCGAAACAGGCGAGCAGCATGAATTTCTCCTCCAGTACTTTTGAAGATTACGCCGAAATACAGGGATTTCTTGGTAATTCGAAGGATGTAAAAAAGGCCCTATCCCTTGTGAGACATGCAGATTCAACGACGATCAGTAAACCCAATAGTACACTTCGGATAGGCAATGTCAATAAGCTTACAATATATATTGATTATACGGAGTATTATGAAGCTTATCCAACATCGGAAGTAGAGGCATTAACCAAAGCCGGCTATTCTCCTTATGTGCTTGCTTCGGTGACTTATGGTACTCATATGATTCTGATGGGAGAAACTGATTCAACACGGGTAAGGCTCAATACAGCGATAGACAAAATATTGGAAAAGAAAGCGCTGGATGACATAGATACCAAAGTCCTGGATTGTAGTAATCTACTGATCTACTATCGTGGTGGCGGGAAGAACAGTTTTATTCAGTATCCAAAAGGAGCCCAGGCTATTGGGGCAGCACTCCGCGATATGCTCCTTTATGTGAGTCAGACGGAAAATATCTTTAATTATCCACTTACTTATGACTTCATGAGTCTGAAAGATTATAGTACCTTAAAGTATTATAATATATTCGATATTAGGGTTAAAAAACAAAAGTAAACGAGCGAAAAAACGGCATCGGTTAAATACAAAAACGGCATCTAAAGCTAGATGCCGTTTTTGTATTTAACCGACAAGCTGCTGACCTGTGTATTGATATCGCAAAGCTATTCAATACGTAGGGGTATTTTACTTATTCCGTTTCACTGATTTCCTTTAGCCGTTGCAAAGCATCTGGCCAGGCTTCATTAAAGTAATCAATGTATTCGTCGTTTGTATCAACATCCACTTTCAATAATGTTTGTCCCTCGATGGCTGAAAAAGAATAGTTTTCTAACGCTCCTGCCCAATCTTCAACAGTTGGTCCGGATAAAATTTCCTGGCCCTTATCTAAGATGCCAAGGTGGCGAATAGATACATATGAATTTGGAATATATTCAGCAATCTCTGCTACCATTCCGCCTTTTTCACCATTTTCATTGACGCCGGTAAAATGAATTCTTTGTCCCTTTTCCCAAACGCCTTCGAAATCAGAACTCGGATTGAACGCACTGGTCCATTGTTTATACGTTTCTTTATCGAGCATTGTTTTAAAAACTCGCGACACAGGAGCATCAATCTTAATTTGATAGGTCAATTTCTTCATCTTTCTATTGTTTTGGAAAATTGGGATCGGCTTTTATTTCAGCGATCTGTTTGGTATGACGTGCACAATGTGCAGCAATAAACATCAGGGCTTGGTAACCATCAATTGGACCGGTTGGGGAGTCGCTGACATGATTTCTAAGATCTTCCGCATCAGCTTTTTTGATATAATCAAGTACTGGCTGACGCGCGGCATTGAAATCAGTGAGTGCCGTTTTCACATTTTTATAAATGCCCTCTGGTTGGAGTTCCTTGGGTGCCTGATATTTGTGACTCCTGTCTGTGAGTGCATTCTTGAGATTGTCGTCGGTCATCTTGATCTCTTTCCGCCTTTCAGGTTGTGGATCTTGATCCAGACCTTTTTTTGCCATGTCAAATATCATTCGTTCTGAACGAATGATATGTTCAAGGCATTGACTGATAGACCATTTGTCAGGCGCTGGTTTAAATTGGAGCTGCGCTTCGCTTAACCCCGCAACCTGTTTTTCAAGGTCAGCAGTTGTTTGGTTAAAGTATTGTAATAGCGAGTCGGTTCCCACATAATTACGTTTTAAGCTCTGTTTTTTTAATATCAGCGCAATCTTTTGGTTCTTTTGCTCGAGCAATAATCGTGATTTAGCTGACAATGGAGCTAAGGAAGCAGTTGCTATACTTGCAATTGCTATCATGTTCATAATTAGATTCATAGTTTGATACGTATTAAAATCGTAAAAATAAATGTCACTACTTCTTTACAATTATAACACATTTTTGTTTTCTATATCTTTCCATAAGGCAAGAAAAGGTGGGGAGGCCGGCTCCCTAATCAGAAGGTCATAATTCCTTAGATAGTGGCATCAATTGCTGGATAAGTGTCGTATTGCATAATAAGTGTTTTTTATACATTTATTAAAATAAAACCTTATCTTTAACGTAGTAACTAACCTACTATTTGAGTTAATCTATGTTAAATCACAATTATATGCGCTATTTTGGACGTTTACCATTAAAACCTTATGTTTTGGTATGTATCGTGTCTTTACTGGGCACAATTGCTGTAGCACAGCAGACATCGGTATCTAGTCCTGATGGAACTTTGACCGTTAAGTTGGATCTGAAAAATGGCAATCTATTTTATGAGGTTGAACTGGAAGGGAAAACGATGCTGGAAGCTTCTCCGCTTGGGCTCCAAAGCAAGACGATAAATTTAAGTGATAATTTGCATCCAATAGCAGAAAAAAGAGCTGAAATTTCGACCAATTATAACGAATCAAAAATCAAACGCAGTCAGGTAGCGTATAAAGCGAATGAATTGCGTTATTTGTTGGAGAATGCTTCAAAGCAACAGATTGAGGTTACTTTCCGTGTTAGCAACAACAATATAGCCTTCCGATATTATGTGCCTCAGGTGGGCGAGCCGGCCAATTTTGCATTAATAAAGGAGGAGAGTGGCTTTAAATTTCCACTCATTACAACAACATTTTTAACAGCCCAAGCTTCCCCGATGATAGGTTGGATGAAAACAAAACCAAGTTATGAAGAGGAGTATCAGGCAGATCAGGCCTTAGGGGTACCTTCGAAGTATGGTGTTGGATATACTTTTCCTGCACTCTTTCATGTTGGGGATCGTGGATGGGTACTTGTTTCGGAAACGGGTGTATCAAGCGCATATTGTGCATCCAAGTTAAGCGAAGGCACCAAGGACGGTCTTTATAGTATTGCTTTCCCGGAAGAAGGGGAGAACAATGGCATTGGACGTGCAGCTCCCACAATTTCATTACCCGGTTATACACCTTGGCGCACACTGACGATCGGGAGCAATCTAAAACCCATTGTGGAGACGACCATTCCTTTTGATGTTGTTGAGCCGCAGTATCCGGCGTCGAAGAAATACGAATTCGGACGGGCTACGTGGAGTTGGCTGGAATGGCAGGATGGTAGTATTAATTTTGAAGACCAAAAGAAGTTTATTGATCTGTCAGCTTCAATGGGTTATGAATTTGTATTGATCGACAATTGGTGGGATACAAAGATCGGCCACGAAAAAATTGAACAATTGGTGGCTTATGGAAAGGAGCGGGGCGTAGGTATTTGCCTGTGGTACAATTCGAATGGATTCTGGAACGACGCACCGCAAACGCCAAAAAATAAAATGAATACTTCGATCGCACGTAAAGCCGAGATGCAATGGATGCAGCGTGTGGGCATTAAAGGAATCAAAGTTGATTTTTTTGGAGGTGATAAACAGGAAACACTTAAGCTTTACGAAGATATTCTTTCGGATGCAAATGATTATGGATTAACAGTGATATTTCATGGATGTACTTTACCGCGGGGTTGGGAGCGTATGTATCCGAATTTCGTGGGTAGCGAAGCTGTATTGGCCTCCGAAAACTTGATTTTCACACAACATGCAAATGATACGGAGGCCTTTAATGCGACTTTATACCCATTTATTCGCAATGCCGTGGCGGCAATGGATTTTGGTCCGGTTTTGCTGAACAAACGTCATAACCGTGAGAATAACGGTGGTACTATTCGCAAAACCACAGAAACATTTCAATTGGCAACCGCGATTTTATTTCAGACTCCAGTGCAAAATTTTGGATTGACACCCAATAATTTACAGGAAATGCCAACCCATGTGATTGATTTTATGAAACAGGTACCTACAACCTGGGATGAAACAATTTTTATTGATGGTTATCCAGGTAAATATGTCATACTTGCCCGGAGAAAGAGTGATACATGGTATATAGCGGGTATAAATGCCGAAGGCAAAGAAAAGACAGTATCGGTGAATTTGCCCATGTTGAGTACGGATGCGGTACAGCTAATCGACGATAATATCGCCCGGGAATCAAAACAGAAACAAATTCGACTTTCCAAAACAAAGACCATCAAATTGACTTTGCAACCTGATGGCGCGATTGTTTTAATCGGAAAATAAATAACAGCGCTCTTCTGACTAACTGAATCGTTCTTGATTAACTCAGTTAATCAAGACTAAGTGAATCCCCCTGACTAGTGGAAACTTTCTCAAAGCTTCCATTAGTCAGGACGAAGAGTTCGGATTTCTAGGATCTTGTGGCTTGTAGATCCTGCCCCAGCCTTAATTTTTAGTTCTATTTTGGTTTTACCTGTACCATCACTGGGAAGCTGTATACGTATTGTTTTAATGGTTGACTTCTCATCCTTGTCTTCCAGTGTGCTGATGGTTTTACCATCGACCATAACCTCCGTTACCCTTGATGAGCTGTCTGCCAGCAATTTGATTGCTATCAGTTGGGTCTCGGGCGTTATTTTCATCACATAACTAAACCAGTCTTTTGTATCGCGCCAGCGTGTATCGCCGAATGCCCCAGCATTGCTATTTTGCTCGCGAAAAAAGTGATCTGATTCCGGTTGTTGCTCTCCAGCGACGACCTTATCGACTGTTTTGGCAGCTAGCGCCAAGCTTTCTATTTCATCACTGTTCATTTTTTCCTGTAACGCCTGTAGTTCCTTTTCTGTTGCTTGAGGCCAATAGATCATATAACGGGAATCATGAATACCGAAAAAGGGTTCTAGTTCCATTTGAATACTTTTTTTTCCCAAATAAAGGTCTGAGAGCGTAAAGTGTAAGGGCTTTGATGCTATTGGTTTTACAAGTGCCGGAATATTGTTCGGCTCAGCTTTAAGAATTGGGAGATCACGTAAAGGGATTTGTTTTCCCGATGCAATGTGCCCCATTCGGCTGTCATCGGCCTGAAGTCCCAAAAGATCTTCCTGTCCAGTACGGGCACCCAAAACAAGAGGTCCATATAAAATACTATAATAATTGCTTTTATCAGGCAACTGCTCAGTATGTATTCCCATAGGCAATTCAAGACTGACGATATCACCCTTTCGCCATGTACGTTTGATTTGGATATGCTCATCCGTTGAACTGAAATTGTGGTAGGGCTTTCCATTGATCAACACATGCGGAGCTGCGGTCAGCCAGTTGGGTTTACGAATAAACAAGCTGAATGAAGTCGGTTTTTTGGGGTTGATTCGAATGCTTGTGTTGGCTTCTGTCGGAAAGCTCGTTTCCTGAATGACTTCGGTGTTTTTCGCTTTCCAATCCAAGCGTGAAGGAATAAACAAATTGACGAATAAATCATTGTTGCGTTGTGCATAGATCATTTCACCATATTTGGCGTGGTTTTCCATCCCTGATCCAACGCAGCACCACATACTTGTCTGTGTTTGTGAATAAACGCGATAATGCCCCGGACGGATTTGTGTGAAATAAACTAATCCACCATGTTCGGGATGCTGTGTCGATAAGATGTGGTTGTAAAGAGCACGTTCATAAAAATCGAGGTATTTTCCTTGCGGATCAGTTTGGTAGAGCATTTTTGTGAGCCGTAACATATTGTACGTATTGCAGGTTTCAGGTCCCTCAATGCTATATAGCATCTTTGAAAAATCGTCCGTTGGGTTAAAATGCTCACTCACACTATTTCCACCAATAGCAATCGAGCGATGTTCGACAACATTATCCCAAAAGTACCGAACAGCCTCAGCCCATTTTTCGTTGTGGGAAAGGTCAGCGATGCGTTTAAAACCGAGAACTTTTGGAATTTGTGTATTTGCGTGCAATCCTGTTAAATGATCTTGATGCGCTAATAAGGGCTCAAGTATGGATTGATGACTGAATTTACGAGCCAGCTCGAGATAAGCTTGATTTTGGGTAATTGCAGCGACATCAGCAAAGGTTTCGTTCAGTCCACCGTGTTCACTTCGTAACATCTCCTGTATTTGAGCTTCGGAAAGCTGGTCAACCAATTTAAGCGCCCAATCAGTCATCTGAATAAGCATGTCTTTCGCTGATTCATTGCCTGTCAACAAGTAGGCATCTCGTAGGCCAGCATAGGTTTTGTGTATATTATATAGCGGTACCCATTTTCCATTCAAGTTAAAGCTACCGGCGTTGATCCGGCCCTGTTGAATCTCTGTCCAACTAATTTTACCCCCAGGTACCCCGCCAATGTATCCGTTTGCATTTGCTTCCTGACAACGTTTCAAGTTGGCCAGCATGTAATCCAGGCGTTCCTTGATGCGAAGATCTCCTGTAGCGGCATACATATGTGCAAGCGCAGATAGATAATGACCTCCGATATGGCCATCTAATCCTGTATTTTCCCAATTGGTATAAGAGTCTTTTTTAAGCGGTAAATTGGCTTCGCGTAAAAATGGAGCCAACAATCGGTCCGGGTCCATTTCCAATAAATAAGTGATGTCCAGGTCTTCAGCATGTTTAAAAACTCCAGGTAACAACCTTACATCTCTTAAATCGAAATAATTTAATTGAGGAGTTGTTTGAGCAGATAGCGCCAGACTAAATAAGCTTAATAGAGCACTGTGCAAAAATTTGTTTTTGAAGATCATATGGACTGAAATTATCATTTGTTATTAACAAGCTCTAATGAGCTCGTCTGGTTAGCCGTTATGTATAAAAAAGACCGGTAAATCAAAGATATTAAATGTGTTATTTATTTTAAGTGTTTTTTTTACATTTATCTATGCGAGAGAAAAAGGATGGATAGATTTAAATTGTATTTGTCTGATAATTAGCTTTTTGTTTGTTTTGTATTTAGGGGGGGAAATCCAGGCCTGCTGGTAAGATCGCAATAAAAAAGAGCTGATCCGTTTATTTTTAACTATACTTGTATATGAAGAAAGTTAATAGTATTGTTATTTTTTGTGCTTCCAGTTTAGGGAATTCGGCCGTGTATGAAGAGCAAGCCTCCTATGTGGGAAAGGTTTTGGCTGAATATGGTATCCGTTTGGTTTATGGTGGTGGAAGGGTTGGCCTAATGGGCGCTGTTGCGAATGGAGCTCTTGCGCACGGAGGTGAAGTAATAGGTGTGATTCCCGATTTTTTGAATTCGAAAGAAAGAGAGCATAGAGGTATAACAAAACTGATTACTGTAGATACCATGCATGATCGTAAACGAATTATGAATGATTACGCCGAAGGTGTTATTGCACTGCCGGGCGGTTTTGGTACATTGGAAGAACTTTTTGAAATGATTACATGGGCTCAATTGGGTTTACATAAAAAGCCAGTTGGTTTATTAAACATCAATGGATTTTATAATCATCTAATTCAATTTATTGATCACATGGTCGAAGAGGGGCTTCTTAAGCAGGAAAATAGAGCAATGTTATTGGTCGCTGATACGATTGAAGAGCTGATCGAGAAGATGCAACAGTATGAAGCACCACTGGTTCCAAAATGGATTGAGAAGGATGAAATTTAGGACTTCACTAAATTCTTATGTCATCTTAATCCCGCTCTTATTTCTGACTAAAAGCATTCTTATCGCTTTTTATTTTCGATTTAGAGATTTGTAGCAGAATTTCTTATTCCTCCATATGTTACAATCTCGGGGTTTTTCAGCCTGTACTTTTATCGTTACTCCGTTTGGGCTTATTGCTCAAACAGTATCTCAGGATACCATGAAATCGTTCAGAATTGACAAAGTCGAAATTAGTTCGAAGTATTACAAAAGATATAATCCGAAACAACTGTCGGAAGCATTGTGGCTAGAAGCCTCATTGTTAAATATACCACAGCAAATTCAAGTGGTGAACAGCGAGATTTTTTTGGGATCAAGTGGTACTCAACCTCAATGAAAGTGCTACCCGAAACAGCAGTGGTACATTTCGGGAGGCACTGCACAAATGGTATATCTCCAGATATCTATTCTAGTGGCGGCTATATCAGCGCTCAGCGTAATGGCGTTGATATGCGTCCATTGGGAAAAGGACCTAAATATCATTTTTTTCAATGATTAATTTTTGAACAACATTTTCGAAGAAATGAACAACAATCAATTGGACTAGCGGTGGTACCTTTGTTATGGCTAGATGTTAGAGTTGTTTGATCAGCATAAATACAGCGCTGATCTTCGATTCGGGGGAATCCCTTATATTTTAACCGGCTTTGGGATTCTCCTAATTTAAGCGTGGACAGGAGATATTCTTCTCCCTACACAAAAGGCCCGATCGTATGATCGGGCCTCTTTTTATTTCGTAATTAATGTAATTTACAATCGATTTGCTCGGGCAGTGATTTCTGCAATGTCCACACTTCAATCTCAGCTTCTTTTTCTTTTGCTTTCATGCCATCTTTTAACATCGTCATACAGATAAAGGACATGCTGTAGCGACAACTTGAGGCTGTGCATCGATATTCCTCGATACGTTCGATGTTAATGTCTTTTGCTCCAGACTCTGGTTCTTTGAACATTTGTCCGCCCCCAGCACCACAGCAAAGTCCATTGCTCTTACAACTTATAGGCTTAATGGTAAAGAAAAGGCGGACAGAATTATAAATCTATTGTAATGAGCTATCGAATGACCACTTATGAGATAAAGCAGGTGCTATCTAACGCGACGAGAAAGATGCTTTTAGGTTTGTTACTTAGTTGAATGGCTGGAAATAAATATCATTTTTTTTCAATGGTTAATTTTTGAACAACATTTTAGAAGAAATGAACAACAATCAATTGGACTAGCGGTGGTATCTTTGTTATGGCTAGATGTTAGAGTTGTTTGATCAGCATAAATACAGCGCTGATCTTCGATTCGGGGGAATCCCCTATATTTTAACCGGCTTTGGGATTCCCCTAATTTAAGCGTGGACAGGAGATATTCTTCTCCCTACACAAAAGGCCCGATCGTATGATCGGGCCTCTTTTATTTCGTAATTAAAGTAATTTACAATTGATTTGCTCGGGCAGTTATTTCGGCAATGTCCAACACCTCAATCTCTGATTCTTTTTCTTTTATTTTTACGCCATCTTTTAACATCGTCATACAGAAAGGACATGCTGCAGCGACAACTTGAGGCTTTGCATCGATGACTTCTTCGATACGTTCGATGTTAATGTCTTTTGCTCCAGGCTCTGGTTCTTTGAACATTTGTCCGCCCCCAGCACCGCAGCAAAGTCCATTGCTCTTACAACGTTTCAGTTCGATCAACTGGGCATCCAAGCTTTCCAATACTTTTCTCGGTGCCTCATAGACCTCATTTGCACGGCCAAGATAACAGGGATCATGATAGGTTATCTTCTTTCCTTTGAATACGTTGTTATCCGCTGGTTTTAATTTTCCTTCATCGATCAGGTTTTGGATCAATTGTGTATGATGAATGACCTCATACTTGCCACCTAGGGATGGATACTCATTTTTCAATGTATTGAAACAGTGTGGGCAAGCCGTTACTATTTTTTTGATTTCATAGCCATTGAGTACTTCGATGTTCATCATAGCCTGCATTTGAAATAGAAATTCGTTTCCACTTCTTTTTGCAGGATCACCCGTACAACTTTCTTCTGTACCTAAGATGGCATATTTTAAACCAACATGTTGTAATATTCTGCAGATATCGCGCGTAATTTTCTGTGCACGTTCGTCAAAACTACCTGCACAACCTACCCAAAATAGTATATCAGGAGTTTCTCCTTTGGCCAACAGTTCTGCAACTGTGGGAACTTTTAATTCATTTTCCATCATAAAACTATTGTTGTTGAGTCCAATTGGCGCGGTCCAATTGCGCATATTTCCATGGGGCACCATTGTTCTCAATATTTCCAAACATATTGTTAATACTCGCAGGAGCTTGTGATTCTTCCATAACAGCAAAGCGGCGTAGCTCAATAATAATATCCAAAGGATTAATATTGACCGGGCATTGTTCTACACATGCATTACAGCTTGTGCAGGCCCATAACTCTTCTCGACTGATGTAAGTGTCAATGAGAGATTTTCCGTCATCCTGAAAGCTTCCATTTGTTTTGATATTCGTACCAACTTCAGTGAGGCGATCCCGTGTATCCATCATGATTTTTCGTGGGGACAGCAGCTTTCCCGTTATATTTGCGGGGCAAGAAGATGTACAACGTCCACATTCAGTACAGGTATATGCATCCAATAGGCTCTTCCAGGTTAAATCCTGGACATCTTTGGCTCCAAAACGTGCATTTGCATCTGCTGGAGGCGGGGTGAAACTCGGATCAAGCATTGCCTTAACCTCATTGGTCACAGCTGGCATATTGGATAGTTTGCCTTTTGCGTTCAGATTAGAAAAATAGGTATTCGGAAAAGCCAAAATAATATGAAGGTGCTTGGAATAGGGGAGGTAGTTCAAGAAGGCAAGTACACCTAGGATGTGAAACCACCAACAAGACCGCTCTATTAAAAATAAGGCCTCCGTCGAAGTTGGAAGGTATGGAAGAAGATAGTGGCTTACTGGAAAGGAACCTACCGATTTAAAATGTGCAAAGCCATAGAGTTGCAATTTAAGATCAGAAGCGTTCATCAGCAGGAAAGCCGACATTAAAAGAATCTCTGTGATTAAAATAATATTTGCATCCGTCTTGGGCCAATGTTTCAATTCCGCGCTATTTAAGCGAGCTACTTTAGCGATATTTCTCCGAATTAAAAAGATGACACAGGATACCAGTACACCCAGCGCGAGCCATTCAAATGCCCCAATCAGGAAATTATAAAAACTCCCTAGAAATGAAAAGATACGATGTGTACCAAAAAGCCCGTCTATGACAATCTCCAACATCTCAATATTGATGATGACAAATCCAAGGTATACAAATAAATGTAGGACTGCGGGGAAAATTCGCTTAAACATTTTCTTTTGTCCAAAGGCGACGAGGAGCATCATTTTCCAACGCTCCGCGGATCTGTCCGAACGATCTGCCGGTCTGCCTAGCTTGATATTACGATAAATCTGTTGTGCATTTTTGTTAAAAAGAAACAATGCTACAGCGAAACAAACCGCAAATATTAGTTGACCTATCATATGCTTGTATCTTGGTTATAGACAAATATACTATATTATTTTGTTATGCTAACATAGTAAAAATAAATCGAAAATGAGGATCTAACACGATAAATTATTGGAAATTTTTAATGGTGAATTTAGGCTGTAATGAAAAACGTCCAAGAAGGAAATATTTCTTCTTGGACGTTTTCTCTAGTTGTATCTGAGTAGACTACAGCTCAACATCAGAAAATGTCTGTTCTAATATTTTATGCATCGTTTTCTGAATCCGTTCTTTTCCTGCTTCGGTATTTACATCAATACCGCAAAAGGTACTACCTGTAGATTTTGCCTGAAGGCTCAAATAATAAATTGAACTGACTAAAATCGCCAATGTCGCTCTAAGGTCGTTTTCGGAGTTTTCGAATTTTGAATCGACATGCTTAAATAGTTCTTCGCCGAGCAATTCTCTTCTGTCGGCTATATTTTTAAGCGCTTTTGTCTTTTCGCCCAGTCCCCAATGAATAACTTTTTGCTTCGTCTTATCCTTCAAAAAGGTGTTAAATTGAGATTTAAGCAATTCTTCTATCAAGGAAATGCTGATGGAGCCCGGGTTTGTTATCATTTGTTCCAATACACCCTTGTCTCCGATTTGCCAAAAATCTTTTTGTGTTAGGTAAGCTTCCACCAGTTGATCGAGACCGCCAAAATAATTCCATATTAATGCTTTGTTCAGTCCACATTCCAAAGCAATATTAGGCCCATTCAATGCATGGTATCCTTTTTTTTGAATTACCTTTCCGACAGCAGCGATCATTCGCGCCTTGGTGCGTTCCTTGTCGCGAATAGGACCGGAAGTTACCTTTCTTTCTTTTTTAGGATTATCCTCAATTACTTTCTTTTTCATGCGAATAAAATCATTTTAACGACGAAGCGTTCCTAGGTACCTTATATTCGTCAGTTAATGAACAAATTTGGGACCATGAAGTTTTCATTAGGGTAGATATGTTTGTTTTCCGAACCAATATCTACAATTTAGCTGGTAAATGCAAGAAAATCAAGCAGCAGATTTTTATTTACACTATAATTTGACTGATTCGATAAGCTTTTGAGTTTACCTTATTCTTTTGGCTGTAGAACTGGAGCGTATTTGGTGCTGTCGGCGCTGTACGCTGATTGCGATTCACTTGCCATTGGGAAAATAGATAGGCAATAAAAAAGGGATTATCGATAGCGATAATCCCTTTTTTATTGCCTTGTCTACTAGCTTATTTTCTTGCTGGAGCAGCAGGAGCAGCTGTAGCTGAAATACCTAATTTTGTTTTAACAGCAGCGGTTAAATCCTCTCCACCTTGGTAGTAAGGGATAAGTCCAGGATTTGAAATATCAAATACATAAGCCATGCCTTTTTCTTTAGAGATAGCACTAACAGCATCCATAACTTTTTTGTGTACAGGTGCAATTAATTCTTCTTCTTTTTTGTTCAAGTCTTCTTGAGCAGCTTGTTGTGCTGTTTGAATACGAGCCTGAATATCTTGTAATTCTTGACCTATTTTGTTGATTTCTGGATCAACAGTATCTTTATTTGCTTCACTTCTGTTACGCAATTTATCATTTGCTTCTTTTTGTTTTGTTTGATAAACAGTAACCATGTCTTGAATTTCTTTGGTTTTACCGTCACTCAATGTTTTCAATTGACCTTCTGCAGCTTTAAACTCTGGAGTAGACTGGATAATTTCACCTAAACTGATATGACCGATCTTTTGTTGCGCATTTGCGAATTGAGTTGAGAAAAATACTGCCACTAAAGCAACCGCACCCTTTAATAAATTTTTCATGCTTTTCATTTTAATCTAATGAGCCATCTTTATGGCAATCTTTTAGTTTTCTAATTAATTACTACTATTATTATTTGTGTTCACAATGATAATAAACTCCCGCTTAGTTTGCAAGACTCGGATTGGGTTTATATCCTAATTTTGTAATGACATCATTACTTTTATTCAATTTTGGATTGGCATAGAGAAAAGTAGACTCGTTACCCTTGTCCATAATAAAATCAATTCCCTGCGCAGAAGCAACATCTTGGATAGCTTTTGCTACACGGTCTTGAATAGGCTTCATCAATTGAGTACGTCTTTTAAAGAGGTCGCCTTCAAATCCAAACTTTTGTTTTTGATAGTCTTTTACTTCTTTTTCTCTTGTCACGATTTCATCCTCACGGCGACGACGCATATCTTCATTTAATAAAACCTGGTCCTTTTGATAAGCCTGATATAGTTTTTCAATCTCAGCATATTTCTGATCCACTTCTTCCTGCCATTGCTTAGAAAGGTCATCTAACTGTTTCTGTGCAGTCGTATATTCAGGAATATGTTTTAGGATATATTCTGAATCAGCATATGCAAGTTGTTGGGCAAATGTCGCTGTAGCACTCACGACTACAAAAGCTATAACTAACAATATTTTTTTCATATTTCCTGTAAGTTTTTATAGACTATACTTTTTATTATTTAACACTAATTTACCTTATGACTTCGGATAATCCCAAAAGTTTAATTCGAGAAAACCGCTCTACGTAAATTTACGGCTCAAAAATAAGAAAAAAGAAGCAATCTAACAGATATTTCTCGGGTTTAACACTATTTAACTTGTTGAAGAATGCTCCAATGCTAGTTGCCTGAGTGCTGTTTATGGCTTCTTTTTTTCGGTGATCATAATCGCACTCAATATAAGAAAATTTATAAGATATATAGGGTGATTTCGCATTTAATCCGATCGGGTGGAAATGAAAGAAAAATGCATGATTTACTGGAAAATAATCTTAAAACAAAAAAGCTATCTACAATTTCTTGCGATAGCTTTTTATTTTATTTTGATATGATTGGATCAACAAAGATTAGAATCCACCCATATTTTGCATGATACTAAATGTAAAGTTTTGTTTCCATGTACTGCTCGGTAAACCCGGGATAGGGTCGAATGCATGGCCGTAATCTATTCCTAGCATACCGAAGATAGGTAAGAAGATACGGGCACCAACACCTGCAGAACGACGTACTTTAAATGGATTGTATTCGGTGAACTTGTTCCAGGTATTTGCCGCTTCAGCGAAAGCCAATACGTACACTGTTGCCTGATCATTTAACATAACCGGGTGACGTAATTCCATTTGATATTTCGTATAGATTGGACTACCTGAATTTCGTGCCACATTCACATTTTGTGTTCCTTCAGGAATGATTACACCATTTGCATAACCACGTAATGCAACAATTTCAGATCCTTGTAGGTAATCAAACCCTTGCATACCATCCCCACCGACTTTGAAACGCTCGAAAGTTGATATTTCAGTTTTGTTGGAGTATTTACCCAAGAAACCAAATTGAGCTTGTGCTTTGAAAACAAGTTTACCAACGATTTTTGCGTACCACTGCGAGTCAAATTTCCATTTGTGGTACTCTGTCCAACGGTAGCGTTCCTGAGCCGAACCATTTTTATAATCAATGTTGTTGAACAATGAATATGGAGGCGTCAATTGCACCGAGAATTTGATGTTTGAACCCGAAGTAGGATAGATAGGAGCATCGATCGAATTACGGCTAAACTCTTGCGTCAAGTTGATGTTATAGGCTGTACCATTATCAAATAGGAAGTAATTTCCATAATTCTGAAGCTTATAACGTTGGAATGACAAGGAGGTATTTGCCTGGAACCAGTTGTCTGGCCATTGCAAGCGTTTACCTAATGTTGCAGTAATACCAGTCATCCAAATACGGTTCAACTCGGAATCCTTAACAATTTGCTCGCCAGTATAGTAGTTAAATCCACCATATGATGAACTCGAAGTATAGGCGCTCAAACCAAAATAAATTGGTTTTTTACCACCCAACCAAGGCTCGGAGAAAGAGAAACTATACGATTGATAACGTTTACCCGAAGTTTGACCACGGACACTCAACTTCTGTCCATCTCCACGTGGTAGCGGTTTCCAGGAACTTTTGTCAAAGAAATTGCTGGTAGAGAAGTTGTTAAACGTTAAACCTAAGGTACCGATGATCTGACCGGCACCATAACCACCCGAAAGTTCGACCTGATCCGAAGGTTTTTCAGTAACATTATAAACAATGTCCACTGTACCATCCGCATAATTTAGATTTGTCGGTACCGGGTTTGTTTTTTGTTCATCAAAATTTCCCAACTGCGCAATCTCACGCACACTGCGCATAATTTGTTCCTTTGAGAATTTTTGACCAGGTTTTGTATAAATAGAACGTAATACAACACGGTCGTTGGTTACATCATTACCTTTAACAATAACGTTATTGATGGTATATTGAGCACCTTCATATACACGTAAATTTAAATCGATGGTATCGTTGTAAATACGTGTTTGTTCGGGGTCTACTGAGAACGTAAGATAACCATCGTTCATATAGATTGAAGAGATGTCATCACTATTTTTTGTAGGACCCATCAATTTTGCTGTTAACTTTTCTTCAGAAAAGACATCACCACGTTTGACACCTAAAATTTTATTCAGTAAGGTATCCGAATATTTAGCATTACCTGTCCAAACAATATTACCTACATAATATTTAGGACCTTCATAGATGTCAAAATTAACCAATACATTTTTTTCACCATCGCGAATAACCGTATCTTTCAAGATCGTCGCATCACGATAGCCTTTGGCTGCCATTTTCTTGATTAGGTTTTCTTTACCTTCTTTGTATTTTTCTTCCTTGAATTTTCCAGGACCGAAAATACGGTACCACATTTTTTGCTTGATTGGCTTGGCCATTTTTCTCAACTCTTGCTGAGAAAAATGTTCATTCCCTGTAAAAGTCATTTTTTTGACTCTTACCTTATGTTTTTTATCCACATCGGCAATAAGTATTTCATTATTAGCCTGTGCCGAATCTTTCACTGTTTTTAGGGTGATCTCCGGATATAAAAAAGCTTTTTCTTTTAAGAACCGTTGGATTGTACCACGTGTGGTGTTCATCAAGTTTTCGTTGACAATTTTACCAGTGTTACTATTTAAACGTTTGCGAACTTCTTCGGTCTGGCTTTTACTTAGACCGTTGATATCAATACGAGTTAAACGAGGACGTTCTACTACACGGATGGTCAAAAATATATTTTCACCTTCAATTTTATCTGCCCATAATTCGACATCATCAAAGAGGCCTTGAGCCATCATATCCTTCACTACTTTTGCAGTCGCCTCACTAGGAACTTCCAAATATTGACCTACTGACAATTTAGAGATCGTAATTAATACATTTTTATCTAAAAATTGTGTTCCAGTTATATCAATAGCACTAATTACATAGTTTTTAGGATTGAGATAGCTGATTTTTTCTGGGTCATTTAAATTGAATGCACCTTTGTCTTGTCCGTAGACAAGCTGCATTGATGAGAGGCCAAAAAATAGTATTACGGGTAGTATACGCTTCATTTATCTATAATTATTGGCGCTAAAGTACACCAATCGTTTGTTAATTTTTGTTAATTAAGAAAATTTAACCAGCTTGCTTTTTTTCAAATCAGTGGTCAAATTTAATAAAATCTTTATAACTGTTCACTTGTTTTTCCAAACCTTCTTTCGCGTTGCTGATAATCGACGATGGATTTAAATAAATCTTCTTTCGTAAACTCGGGCCACATCTTATCTAGGAAGCATAATTCTGAATAGGCAATTTGCCAAAGTAGGAAGTTGCTTATTCTCAATTCTCCGCTGGTACGTATCAGAAGGTCAGGATCGGGTAGGTTTTGTGTATAGAGGTTTGCAGCGAATAATTCATCGTTAATTTCGTCTGCATGGAGTTTTCCGTCTTTTACTTGTTGGGCTAGATTTCGAGCGGCGTCCACAATTTCTTGTCGAGAACTGTAGCTCAAAGCTAATGTCAATGTACAGTGTGTATTTTCTTTCGTTGCTTCAATGGTCTCCCGCAGCTTTCTTTGTGCATTTGAGGGTAACTTGGTGATATCACCAATAACATTCAAACGGACGCCATTCTCCTGAAAAGTTTTGATTTCTTTTTTAAGGGAAGTAACCAATAGTTCCATCAGCGCCATCACCTCAAGTTTAGGTCGATTCCAGTTTTCTGCAGAAAATGCATAAAGTGTCAGAAATTTAATATTGGCTTTTACACATCCTTCTAATGCTTCTCGTACTGCTTTTACACCATTTTGATGCCCAAATACACGAAGTTTCCCCTTCTGTTTTGCCCAACGGCCATTGCCATCCATGATGATGGCGATATGCTGTGGCAATTTAATAGTATCTATCTGATCTAAAAAACTCATTTTTGCTGTTTTCAATAAAATTAACACCTTAGCCATAAATGCTATTTTGGCGTTTTAAAACCTATTTTTGGTTTCCTGTATTGCTATCAATGATTATTGTTTGTTTAACGTACTTTTCATTGATTAATTATTGCACCTGGATTTCTATTATGGATATTCTTATTCCGTCTTCCTTTATTTCTTCCAAATATCGATTTTTAATTGGAAATTCAGAAGTACAATATGTAGAAAGATTGTTTGAAGCATCTTCATCTAGCAGATTATCTCTTTTCCTGCATGCAAAGCGAGGCTGTGCGAAGCTATTAATAGCCTAATAGTTTCTGACATCGATGCCCCAAAGTAATTTTTCACGCAGCGTGCTGAAAAAGCTTTCATGGGGGAGCCTAATGAGATTAATAGTAAATGGAGCCTGTTTAATGGTTAATTTTACAGATGTATCAATGGACTCGTTTTTGGAATCACAGCTAAGGATGTATTGATTGCTTCGACTCTCTATTTCCAATTCAAGAGTAAACTGATTTGAGATGACAATGGGTCTCACATTGAGGTTGTGCGGAGAGATGGGGGTAATGACAAAATTGCCACTTTCTGGCATAATAATAGGTCCGCCGCAACTCAATGAATAGGCTGTGGATCCGGTGGGTGTAGCGATAATTAGTCCATCAGCCCAGTATGAATTCAGTAGTTCGCCATTGATACGCGCATTAACGGTAATCATGGCCGAGCTGTCATAACGAAATACGGTAATATCATTGAGTGCATAGTGATTGCCTTGAAACAAATTAGCCTGTTCAGATTCAACAGAGAGCAACACGCGCTTCTGTATTGTAAAACGTTGGTTTAGTATATCGTCGATGGCATCCTCAAAATCATTTTTATTGATGGAAGCTAAAAAACCCAGGCGTCCAAAGTTTATCCCTGCAATTGGAATTCCGGAATCTTTAATCAGGGAAACAGCAGATAACATGGTTCCATCTCCGCCCAGACTCAACATAATGTCAATATCGTCTTTGATTTCTTGATAGGTATTGTAAGTAGAGAAATTAAAGGCACATTCAAATTGTGATAGCAGAAATTCATGAAATGGATCATAGACCCAGATCTCAATATTTTTATCAACAAGATATTCAAATAAGTGTTTCACATGTGGTATAACAGAGGGCTGAAACTCTCTTCCATATATTGCGATTCTCATATTGTTTTCAATTTATGGGGCAAAGATGAGAAAAAACTAATCCTAATCAAATGTTAATATAATTCATAAGCTGCTGATAACGGTCGGCAGTGTCGTCAAATGCAGCTATGGTATTATGGGTTTCAAGAACTAAATAGTTGTGTCTTAGGAATGAATTCAGTAATGCATTAATGTTTGACTTGTCGACTTTAAGGGTAACTTCAATATTGTCACTTTCCAAATTTATTTTGGTCGCACAATTGAGTATTCTGCAATTGTCACTTTCAACAAGGTGCGCAATCTGTGAAAGTGAAAAATCATGTAGGCCAATTGCCAACACAATAATAGCCCCAGATTCATTTTGCGATTGAATTGAACTTATTGCCTTTAATATATCTAATTGCGTTGACACACCAATATATTTGTTGTCTTGATCTAAAACAGGAATGATTGTACTATTATATACAGTTATCATCACCAAGGCATCGTAGGGGTGCTGATTAAACTTCAGCTGTGTGGGGGCTGTATTTATTTTTATCGATGAAAGGGGGGCATCTTCATCTTCCGCATCCAATAGGATGGTTTCATTAACCAGGCCAATATAGTCGTCACCATTTAAAACGACTAATTCTTTACAAAGCATATCTTGCAGCTTCTCTAGCGCTTGTTGTATTGAATCAGCATTTTGAATACTGAAATCAGCATTTGAAAGAAATTGACTTATTAGCATACTCAAACTTAATAAAAAAAGTAGGTGAAAAGAAATTTTACAGATCAGATTTATGCTTAATTCATTGATTGCTTGTAATACCTAAAATACGAAGAACAGCGAAAGATTACATAATTGCAAATAAGTACAATTTTAAAGTTTAAAATTGTACTTTTATTACCATTCTGTTATTATTTTTGTCAACGAATTGGAATAGGCATAAAACGGGGCCTAAATGGAGGAGAAGTATTTTTAATTGGAACAGTAAGATTGATGATCACAAGCGAGAGTAAAAAGTTTATTGATATACGTGAAGTTATTCACAAAAAAAATGCGGGGCTTGCTAAATGGATTCCGTCTTTTTTACTTAATTATTTAAAAAGGACAATTCATGAGGACGAGATAAATGATATTATGACGCGCTTTGCAGATCTTCAAGGCTTGGATTTTGTTGATGCATTGATCAACGATCTGGATGTCAAGGTCAATTTGTATGGGGCAGAAAATATTCCAGTATCGGATCCGGTTATTTTTGCGTCCAATCACCCTTTGGGAGGATTGGATGGTATTGCATTTATGCACGCTATAGGAAAGTATAGACGCGATGTGAAGTTCTTGGTTAATGATATTCTTTTAAATATAGGTAATTTGAGGCCTTTGTTTGTCGGTGTCAATAAGTTAGGGGGGCAAGGGAAACAGGCGATCTCTGCTATTGAGGAGGCCTATGGAGCGGACGATGCGCTACTGGTATTTCCTGCAGGTTTGGTTTCCAGAAAACAAAACGATGGCCGCATAGAAGACCTAGAATGGAAAAAAAGTTTTATTAGCAAATCAAAAAAATATAAAAAAGATGTCATTCCGGTGTTGATTGACGGTAAAAACTCTAAGTTTTTTTATAATTTTGCAAGGCTTAGACAGAAATTGGGTCTCAAGGTAAACATTGAAATGTTATATTTACCTGATGAAATGTTTGCCCAACGCGGACATACCGTCAATATTATAGTAGGAGAAAGAATCCCTTATACAGCGTTTGATCAATCAAAAAACGAAAAAACTTGGGCTGAGGAAGTGAAAAGAAGGGTTTATGGATTGGCTCAAGAAAAATAGAATTTATGCAAGAAATTATACCTCCAGTTGATAGAGAATTATTGAAGACCGAATTGAATAAAGAAGTCTTCTTACGATATACCAACAATGGAAATAACGAGATATATTTAATCAACTATCATAATTCGCCCAATGTCATGCGTGAAATTGGGCGTTTGCGAGAGTTGACTTTTCGTGGAGCAGGGGGAGGTACAGGACTTTCAATTGATATCGATGAAAATGATACATGCGAAGATTGTTACGATCAGTTGATCGCATGGAATCCCGAAGACGAAGAAGTGGTTGCCGGTTATAGGGTAATCAAATGTGCTGAGGCTGGTGAAGTAAATGGTATACCCAATTTATCGACAGCACATTATTTTCAGTTTTCCGAATTGTTCACGAACGAATATCTACCTTACACCATAGAATTGGGAAGATCGTTTGTACAGCCTAAATACCAACCGGCCATCGACAATAGAAAAGGAATTTTTTCATTGGACAATCTTTGGGACGGTTTAGGGGCTTTGGTGATGCTTAACCCTGAAATTAAATACCTCTTTGGTAAAGTGACCATGTATCCACATTACAATAAAGATGCACGGGATATGTTGCTTTATTTTATGGATTACTATTTTCCTGATCATGATAAATTGGTACTTCCTCTTCCGGAATTGGAAATCAAAAATGATTACGAACGTTTTGTAGGCGTGTTTGATGGACTGGATTATAAAGAAGGATATAAGGTGTTAAATAGTCATGTGAGAGCATTGGGCGAGAATATTCCACCGTTGATAAATACCTATATGAACCTATCGCCTACGATGAAATCATTTGGCACTGCGCGTAATGACGAGTTTGGTACGGTAGAAGAAAAAGGTATACTGATTGTAATTGATGATGTGTATCCTGTGAAAAAGGAACGTCATATGAATACGTTTGATCGGGATCGTGAATACGGTCATAGAAAACCCAAGCGTGGATAACAAAATAAAGGGGGATTCAATTATTGAATCCCCCTTTATTTTGTAGGTACAGCGACCTTGATTAGGCCGGTTTTATACAAGCATAAAGTGCAAAGGCTAAAATAGCGCCCAAGATAGGTCCTAGGATTGGAATCCAGGCATAAGACCAGTCGGAGCTTCCTTTTCCTTTGATTGGCCAAAGGGCATGAAATAAGCGCGGCCCCAAATCCCGGGCAGGATTGATGGCATATCCCGTAGTTCCACCTAGCGAGAGGCCGATCGCCCATACGAGAAATGCAACGGGTATAGCACCAAGAGAGCCCATGCCAATAGGAGCTGTTTTTCCGTCGATGGTCACATCTTGTCCTGTTATGAAGAAAATAACAAAAATCAAAACAAAGGTTCCAATGATTTCACTTGCCAGATTTGTTGACGTATTTCGAATGTTGGGTATCGTCGCGAAAACACCAAGTTTGGTGGTTGGGTCTGCCGTTGCATCGAAATGGTCTTTGTGGATGATGTAGGTTAACATGGCACCACAGAAACCACCGGCGATCTGTGCGAGAATATAGCCGGGCACTTCCATCCAAGGGAGGCCATGATTGAGAGCGACGGCGATGGTTACCGCAGGATTGAGATGGGCTCCGGTATAGGGACCAGCAAATACAACACCGACATAGACTGCAAGTGCCCATGCGGTGGTGATTACAATCCATCCTCCATTTTCTCCCTTTGTTCCTTTCAAGATAACGTTGGCCACAACCCCATTGCCTAAAAGAAGGAGAAGGGTTGTGCCGATAAATTCTGCTAAATAATGGTTCATGCTTGTTGGTTAGTTTTCCGTCCAGTACTGTAATGCTTTGACACCCTTGGTCCAGAGCTTAATGATCTTTTTTGTTTGCTCTTCTTGCTCTGCTTCAGGTTCAAATATACGATCCTGTGCCCAAAACTTTGATATCTCGTCCTCATTTTTCCAGAATCCCACGGCCAGCCCTGCGAGGTATGCTGCCCCCAAAGCTGTAGTTTCTGTGATTTTAGGGCGTACAACTTTGCTGTTAAGCACATTGGCTTGAATCTGCATGAGTAGGTTATTTGCCGTTGCGCCGCCGTCTACACGTAGCTCTTTAATCGGTATTCCACTATCCGCTTCCATTGCCTGTAGCACATCACGTGTCTGGAGGGAGATTGCCTCTAGTGAGGCGCGTGCTATATGCCCATTGGTGGTTGCACGCGTCAGGCCAAATAGCGTCCCTTGTGCACGGGCATTCCAGTACGGCGCTCCCAGTCCAGCAAAGGTGGGGATGAATGTGACGCCACCGTTATCCTTCTCTGTAAGTGCTAATTGCTCTACGTCCGCCGATTTGTAGATGATGTTGAGGTTGTCGCGTAGCCATTGGACCAGTGCGCCACCGATAAAGATGCTTCCTTCCAAGGCATATTCTGTTTTTCCGTTGATTTTCCAGGCGACAGTAGTTAAAAGGTTATTCTTTGAACGGATTGGTTTATCACCGATGTTCATTAGCATAAAGCATCCTGTACCATAGGTGTTTTTGACCATTCCTTTTTCAATACATTGCTGTCCGAAAAGTGCAGCCTGCTGATCGCCGGCAATTCCTGCAATCTTGACTTTGTGTGCAAAAATGGTTGTCCGGGATTCCCCATATATTTCACTGCTTTCTTTTACTTCGGGCAGCATGGCAGCGGGGATGTCAAATAATTCTAGTAGCTCCTTATCCCATTCCATGCTATGGATGTTAAAGAGTAAGGTGCGGGAAGCGTTCGTTACATCTGTGATGTGGGCATCGCCACGAGTGAGGTTCCAGACGAGCCAAGTGTCAATAGTTCCACAGATTAATTTCCCGTTTTGTGCTTTTTCCCGTGCTCCCTCAACGTTATCCAGAATCCATTTTATTTTGGTCGCAGAAAAATAGGGGTCTAATATTAGGCCTGTTTTCTCCTGGATCAGCTCATGTTTTCCGGAGCTACGTAACTCGTCGCAATAATCTGCGGTGCGTTTATCTTGCCATACAATGGCATTGTAGATGGGTTTTCCTGTTTCTTTGTCCCAAACAACCACAGTTTCGCGTTGATTGGTAATGCCAATGGCGGCAATATTTTTGCCGTTCAATCCTGCCTTTGTGGTTGCTTCTGCTGTGACACCTGCCTGCGTTGACCAGATTTCATGTGGATCATGTTCGACCCATCCCGGTTGTGGGAATATTTGTGTAAATTCTTTCTGGGCAATGGAGACTATATTTCTGTCCTTATCAAAAATTATAGCTCTGGAGCTGGTGGTGCCTTGATCCATCGCCAAGATGTATTGTTGTTCCATAATTGAGTAATTGAGTATTGCTGGTTATTTTTTGTATTACTTTAAGATATAATTTTTTGCAACTTTTTGAAAATGCGCTATTTGATTATTTTGCCAATCTTGATCTTTTTCCAGCTCCTGTGCGAGTATTTTTGCGACTTCAGGAGCAGCTTCAATTGCAGCTTTCGCATCAAGAAATAGCATCCGTACCCGACGGGATAGGACATCTTCCACAGTTCTGGCAAGTTCATTGCGTGCTGCCCAAACAACTTCAGCCTTTTTGAATTCAAGATGTGCTATTAATTTTTCGTTCCATTCCGGATTTTCCTGCGCCAACGCGTTGATCGCTTCTTGGTCGGCGCCATAAATATACATATGATTGCTTCTGTCTGATGTCGGAATGGCGCTATAAATCTTTTGAGTGGCAGACCGGCTTTCTTTTTGTGGTAAACAACCAATTTTTATCGCTTTGTCGATGGTGTCTTGGCCCATTCGACGAAATGTTGTCCACTTTCCGCCCGTTAAAGTAAGTAATTTGGAGTCGCTGACGATAACCTTGTGGCTTCGTGAGATCTCTTTGGTCTTGTTGGAGTTGCCTGTAGGAGCAGCCAGCGGACGGAGGCCGGCAAATACGGCCAATGCATCCGCTCTTGTTGGTTGTTTTGTCAGGTAGCGTCCCGCAGTTTTCAGAATAAAATCGATCTCCTGCTCCAAAGCTACCGGTTCAAGGCTATGCTCGTCTATGGGGGTGTCCGTTGTTCCCACAATGACCCGATTGTGCCAGGGTACCAGGAAAAGGACCCGTCCATCATCCGTTTTTGGAATCATAATGGCGTCTTCGCCAGGAAGAAACGATTTGTCAAATACCAGGTGAACCCCTTGACTGGGACGTACCATTTGTTTTGCTTCCGGCCTGTCCATTTTTAGGATGTCATCGACAAATATTCCTGTAGCATTGATAATAGCTTTGCCTTGTATGGTGAAAACTTCACCTGTTTCGGTGTCATTAGCGATGACACCATTTATTCGTCCATCGCTGTCTTTGGTGAGGTTATTGACTCTTACGTAATTTAGCGCTACGCCGCCCATTTGAATACAGGTTTGCGCAACGTTGAGCGCAAGTCTTGAGTCGTCAAATTGTCCGTCTTGATAAACCACGCCACCATATAACCCTTTAGGTCTAACGGTGCTTATGCGGTTAAGGGTTTCTTCTTTGTTGATATGAATGGATTTTCCCAAGCTTAATTTACCTGCCAGCAGGTCATATATTTTCATTCCTATGGTATAGAATGGGCCATCGAACCAACTGTAATTGGGGATGATAAAGGATTGATTTTTGACAAGATGGGGAGCGTTTTTTTGAAGTAGGCCTCTTTCGTGAAGCGCTTCTTTAACCAGGGAGATGTCGCCCTGAGCCAAGTAGCGTACACCACCGTGAACAAGCTTCGTTGCTTTGCTCGAAGTTCCTTTTGCAAAATCAACCTGCTCCAACAAAATTGTTTTGAACCCTCGGCTTAAGGCATCTAATGCAACACCCAATCCGCTGGCGCCGCCACCTATGACGATAACATCCCATGCGCTCGTATCTCTTATTTTTTCTATCAGTTTTGACCTTTTGAATTCTTGGTGTTTCATTTTGTTTCGTTTTGGATTTTTGTAGTGAATCTTCTGTACTTGTTTTACTACTTCCTTTATACTAAGTTATGCTATATTTGTCGAATTTTAAAAGAAATTAAATAATATTTATGTTAAGGCAAGGTGTTTGTTTTTGTTTTGTTTTGTTTTTATTTTGGCAAAAGGAAGCCTTCCTAGTTTTTACCAGTGACAGGATATGGCGTATCAACAGGTTGTTTTTTTACTTCTCCACAATAGAGTTGTCTTTAATATTGACTGTATTCTGACCGCCTAAGCTGATGTGTGTACGACTTAATCGCATTTTTATAAATCCGCTGAAATGCGGTCTGTTGTGATCTTGGGTGTTTTTTTTCATGGTCAATAGCTATATAATGTTTAACCATTATGTGCTGCTTATGTTTTGGTTTGGGGAAATGATTTTGTAATTTTAGATCACTATTTAATTTATTTATGATGAGAAATATAAGATTATTACTGTGTGGAGCTATCGTGTTTTTTGGGACGGTACTCGTACAGTCCAAAGCGTTCTCACAGCAGCTTGCTACAGCTCAGGATGTTTCAAAGCCTTACAATCCAGACGCTAATGCACAGAGTGATATTGATCAACTATTGGTTCAGGCTAAGAAAGAAAAGAAAAATATCATCATCCAGGCTGGTGGGAATTGGTGTGTCTGGTGTTTAAGGTTTAATGATTATATCCATAAAACGGCAAGTATCGACAAGTTGTTAAAGAGTCATTTCCTCTATTATCACCTCAATTATTCAAAAGAGAATAAAAATGAGGCTGTGTTTCAAAAGTATGCTCCTGAAGGGAATAAGCTAGGTTATCCATTTTTTATTGTTTTGGATAGAAATGGAAAAACATTGCATGTACAGGAGAGTGGCAGCCTGGAAAAAGGGAAGGGCTATGATGAAGAAAAAGTGCTTAATTTCTTTAAAGCTTGGGTCGCAAAATAAAAATTACCGACTATCATATTGCTATTCCGCACTAAATTAACAGTAGTGCGTAAATAAAACAAAAGCCCCTTTTAAGGGGCTTTTGTTTTGATGTAATAAATTGGAAGATCGGATAAGGGGTTACTCCCGTAAAACTTAGCATTTCTTTGTACAGCAAGTCGGGAAAGATTGGTGATCAGCATACTAAATTATCCGAATTTCCGCATAAGCTTAATCGGAATTAACAGGTATTTTATACGCATTCATCCGAATGAGGTCCCTATGAAGTCCCTATTAGGTACGGATAAAGTCCGTGTTATTTTTAAGTTTAATTCAAGGCTTACCTTCGTTGTTTCCGGTGACGGATTTCGGGATGTGTCTATGACTTTGGTTTTCGAATTTGATTTAATCCAGCTTGTCAGTTATAGGATAGGCTGAAAATAAAAAGGTCTCGTTCCTAAGATCGAGACCTTTTTATATGGGCTTAAAACCATTCTTTTTCTACAAGTATATTTTAATCCCGCAGTAAAAAGAGGTCTTGCTCCTGTAGAATATCTTATTGATAGCCTAATAATTTCATGACTTGTTTGGAGTTTTGCTCCTCACCAAACACCTCGTAGTTGAATGTTTCATCTCTATTGCGGCGTACAAGCACATGTTTGGGTGAAGGAAGTAAGCAGTGGTGGATTCCACCATATCCGCTTAATACATCTTGATATGCTCCTGTATGAAAGAAGCCCAAGTACTGCACCTTACGGGTCTTCGGCATAAATACCGAGTTCATGTGCGCCTCCTGATTGTAGTAATCCTGTCCATCGCATGTGATTCCACCTAAATTGACGCGTTCATATTCTGAATCCCAGTTATTGATCGGCAATAGAATATATTTTTGATTCAATGCCCATACATCCGGTAAATTTGTAATGAATGAACCGTCAATCATAAACCAACGTTCGCGATCGTTTTGTTGCTTGCGTCCCAAAACTTTATAGAGAATACCTGATGCTTCAGCAACAGTATATTTGCCAAATTCAGTAATAATATCTGGTTCCATTACTTCATGGTGCGCACAGATTTGTTTGATCCGATTGACAATCTCATTGACCATATACTCGTAATCAAAGTCGTGTACCAGTGAATCCTTAAATGGCATCCCGCCACCGATATCTAGGGTATCTAAATCCGGATTTACTTTCTTGAATTTACAATATAAAGTAACGTATTTCTCTAATTCGTTCCAGTAATATGGGGTGTCCGAGATACCTGAATTAATGAAAAAGTGAAGTAACTTTACTTTAAAGTTTGGATTGTCGGCGATCTTGTTGTTATAGAATTCAACGACGTCTTCTTGGCGAATCCCTAGGCGAGATGTATAGAATTGAGAATCAGGCTGCTCTTCGGAAGCAACTCGGATACCTAAAGCACAAGGCTCATCCAATTCGATTTCATCATCATAAAGGTTAAACTCCTCTTTGTTATCCAGTACCGGTATAATGTTTTTATATCCGTCGTGGATCATATCGACAATATATTGTTTGTACTGGTAGGTTTTGAATCCATTACAGATCACTGTAATGTCTTTCGTTACTGTACCCTGTCTTTCCAATGAATCGATCATCGGCATATCAAATGCAGATGAAGTTTCCAGGTGGATATCATTTTTCAAAGCTTCCTCTACGATGTGCTTGAAATGGGATGATTTGGTACAATAACAATATTTGTAAGATCCGCGATAGTTGTGTTTCAGAATTGCGGTCTGAAAGAGGATTTTCGCTTGCTGAATTTTTTTGCTGACGATAGGCAAATAGGTAAAACGTAACGGCGTACCGTACGTTTCTATCATTTCCATTAAATTCAAATCGTGGAAATACAATTCGTCGTCGATGATTTCGAATCCGTCTTGCGGAAAACCAACACTTAAGTCAAGAAATTCCTGATAGCTCTGCATTTTTTATTATTTTTGCAAAGATATACTTTAATGGTGAATACCTAAATAAGGAATGTTATTTATTTCCAATTCACTATCAGGAAGTTGTAAAAATTACAAAATCATTAAATGGCAAATTCTATTCAAAAGCGACTTGTTGAAGTCACTGTACAGGCAGTAAAAGAGCTTTACAATGCAGATATTTTAGAAAATCAAATTGCTTTACAAGCTACCCGAAAGGAGTTTGAAGGACAAATTACAATCGTAACTTTTCCCGTAACGCGCTTTTCGAAATCTTCTCCGGAACAAACCGGAAAGGAAATCGGTGCATATTTGCAACAGCATATTGCTGAAATATCGGATTTCAATGTGATAAAAGGCTTTTTGAATATTGTTCTTTCCGATGCTTACTGGATCACGTTGTTGAATCAGTCCATAACGGCGAAGGACTTTGGTGTATTTCCTGCGAATGGAAAAAAACTGATGGTTGAATATTCTTCGCCAAATACCAATAAACCGCTGCATTTGGGGCATATCCGTAATAATTTATTAGGATATTCTGTTGCGGAAATCCTAAAAGCTTATGGTTATGATGTGATCAAAGCAAATTTGGTGAACGATCGCGGTATCCATATTTGTAAGTCGATGTTGGCTTGGCAAAAATTTGGTAACGGTGAGACTCCCGAGTCTACTGGACTTAAAGGAGATCACCTTGTCGGAAAATATTACGTTGTCTTTGACAAAGCATATAAACAGGAAATCGAGGCATTGAAGGCTGAAGGGCAGAGCGAAGATGAGGCAAAGAAAAATGCACCTTTGATGAAGGAAGCACAAGCGATGTTGCAACAATGGGAAGCTGGGAATGAAGAGGTGATCTCACTTTGGAAAACCATGAACAGCTGGGTGTACGCTGGGTTTGAAAAGACCTACAAACAATTAGGCGTCGATTTTGATAAATACTATTATGAATCCAATACATACTTGCTGGGTAAAGATATTATCCAGGAAGGTTTAGATAAAGGGGTTTTCTTTAAAAAAGAGGATAACTCCGTATGGATTGATCTAACAGACGAAGGATTGGATCAGAAGCTTGTGCTTCGTGGCGACGGTACTTCTGTCTATATTACACAAGATTTGGGGACAGCACAATTGAAATATGATGAATTCAAAATGAATGATTCTATTTATGTTGTCGGTAACGAACAGGATTACCATTTCAAGGTATTGTTCTTAATCTTAAAAAAACTTGGTAAAGCTTGGGCCGAAGGATTGTTCCATTTATCGTATGGGATGGTCGATCTTCCTTCAGGTAAAATGAAATCACGGGAGGGAACAGTTGTTGATGCGGATGATTTAATGGCTGAGATGCTTAAAACCGCTCAGGAACGTACTGAGGAGCTTGGCAAGACTGAAGGATTGGACGAGGAATCAAAAGCCGTTCTTTACGATACAATTGGCATGGGCGCACTTAAATATTTTCTATTGAAGGTGGATCCTAAAAAACGCCTCTTGTTTGATCCAAATGAATCTGTCGATTTTCAAGGTCATACCGGACCGTTTATTCAATACACACATGCCCGTATCAAATCTGTTTTGAGTAAGGCTGAATTCGATTTTGACAGTGCTGTGTCTGTGCCGGCGACGATTTCTTCTTACGAACGTGACTTAATTCAACAACTGGGTGCATTTCCGGAGATCATTGAAGCTTCTGCGCAAGAGTTCAGTCCTGCACAATTGGCAAATTATATCTATGAGGTAGCCAAGTTTTATAATAAATTCTATCATGAAGAAACCATCTTGAAGGCGGAAGATCATGATGTGAAAAACTTTAGATTGCACCTTTCGGCTTCCGCGGCAAAGGTTATTGCCAAAGGGATGAACTTATTGGGTATTCGTGTACCTGAGAGAATGTAATGCTATGAAGAAAATTCGCGTAGGACTTATAGGTTTTGGAATTTCAGGTCAGGTTTTTCACGCTCCCGTGATGCGTTCGATAGCTGAACTGGATCTTGTTAAAGTGACCGCTCGGAAAGCAGATCAGCAAAGTTTGCTAAAGGAACGCTATCCACAGGCAGAAATTGCTTTGTCTGCAGATGATATTTTTAATGATGCAACTATTGATTTAGTCGTGGTTGCAACGTCCAATGAAATGCATTACCCTTTTGCAAAACGTGCTTTGGAATCGGGAAAACACGTTGTTGTAGAAAAACCTTTTACGAATAGCGTCGAGCAGGCCGATGAGCTTATCGCTCTGGCTAAGGAGAAAAATCTGATCTTGGCACCCTACCATAATTTAAGGTTCAACTCAGACTATCGGACCCTGGAGAAAGTAATCAAAAGTGGGCGGCTGGGACGGATTGTAAATTTGGAATCAAGGTTTGATCGTTTTCGTAATTACTTGCGACCTAATGCATGGCGAGAAGAAAATTTGCCGGGTTCGGGGATATTTTATGACCTGGGACCACATCTCATCGACCAGGCTTTGCAGTTATTTGGAAAGCCGCATGCTGTCTTTGCAGATTTGGCTGTCCAACGAGATCATGCCAAAACCATTGACAATTTCGACTGCCTATTGTACTACGATAAATTACGGGTATCCCTGAAAGGTTCTATGCTTGCAAAAGAACCCACGCCACGTTATCGTGTCTTTGGAATGAACGGAAATTTTGTAAAATATGGTGTCGACCCACAGGAAGCCTTACTGCGTGATGGTAAATTTCCTGATGAGGATCCAACCTGGGGACAAGAAGATCCGAGTCTATATGGCAAGCTCAATATTGTTGAACAGGGGAATGACATTGAAGAAATGATTCCTTCTGAAATAGGTTCCTATCCTGATTTTTATCAGAACGTTGCGGATAGTATATTGGGGAAAACTACCTTGATCGCATCGGCAGAGCAGGCACGGGATGTCATTAAAATTATTGAATTGGGATATCAGAGTCAATTGGAACGAAGAGTTGTTTCTGTTGAAAATACATTGATTGCTTATTAGATTGTTGCTGTGAGTATAATATACGATGCTATCATTATTGGGGGCGGAGCCTGTGGTTTGATGTGTGCAGCCCAAGCAGGGCTGATTGGAAAGAAGACCTTGGTGCTTGAACGAAACGATAAGGTCGGCGCGAAGATCTTGATTTCCGGTGGTGGACGCTGTAATTATACAAATATCGGTAATAGTCCCGCTAATTTCATTTCTGAAAATCCAGATTTTTTACATGGCATATTCAAACAATGGACAGTGGACGATACCATTACATTTTTTGAACAGTATGGTATTGTAGGGCAAGAAAAAACACTGGGCCAGTTGTTTCCAGAGACCAATAAAGCAAAAGATATCGTTGCTGTATTTTCAAAAATTTTATACGAGACAGGACAGGATATTGCATTGAATACCTTGGTGAAATCTGTAGAAAAAAACGATAATGGCTTTGTGGTAGCGGTAGAAAATGCAAAAGGTGAGTCCCGATATCATGCACATAAAGTTATTATTTCTTCCGGTGGGCTTCCGGTCCAAAAACTCGGCGCTTCGGACTTTGGATTACGCCTAGCCAAACAATTTGGTTTGAATGTCGTCGGTACAGCGCCTGCACTAGTCCCTTTGACAATAACTGGAAAAGATGCTGATTGGTATAGTTCTTTGGCTGGAAATTCGGTGTTCTCGAAAGTGTCTGTTGCCGGAATGTCTTTTGAAGAGAATATTCTTTTTACGCACTGGGGGTTAAGTGGACCCGCAATTCTTCAGATATCAAGTTATTGGAGACCCGGACAGGAGATTACGATTGATCTACTGCCTAATTTTAATTTAGATAATCTGATTAAACAAGAGCGGCAATACGGAGGGAAACGACTTGTTTCACAATTGCTAAACGATTATTTCAGCAGAAAATTGGTCGATGCTCTTGGGAAATTTCTAGCATTGGATACCAAAATCGCCTCACTTAGTAAAGCTGATGCGAAATTGATTGTTGATACTATCCATCGCTTCAAGGTAAAACCTGCGGGAGATAAGGGGTATGATAAAGCGGAGGTCATGCGTGGAGGAGTTTCAACGGAAGAGCTAAACCCCAAGACCTTAATGTCTAAAAAAGTTGAAGGCCTTTATTTTGGAGGGGAGACTGTTGATATTACGGGATGGCTTGGCGGCTATAATTTCCAATGGGCTTGGGCTAGTGGTTATGCCATCGCCCAAGATATTTAAGTGTTTTTGTGGAGGTGGTGAGAGGGGCTTGAATTTTACTTTTTATCGACAGATTTCTCAGCATAGAGTTGTGTGGCAGCAGCCAAGCGCTGTTTTATTCTCGTTTGTAAATTTCTTGGGGATAGTACTTTAATGGATTCGCCAAAACCTAAAATTTCTCTTTCCAGTTCAAAGTTAAGTACAACATCGATACGAATTAAGATTGAACCATCCTCCTTTTTGTCTAAAATCTGCTGTGACGCATGTAAGGGTTTTGTTGCTACATAAGGTGCATTTTTTGCATTGACTTGCAATATCACCCGGTGTCCGCGGTCCTTTTGTGTCTTCGTTACGCCTATGGTATCCGAAAAGTAACGTTCGAAATCGACCCCTGTATATTCCCTGTATGAATTTTTGCCCATTTCTTCGATGGCATTGATCCGATCAAGCGCTAGTGTCATCAATCCTTCACTCTTTTTATGCTGACCAATTAGAAACCATCGATTACGATATTCTTTTAGGAGATAGGGAGAGAAAACGAGATCCTGTTGTTGTATTGCTTTGAACGATTGGTAGCTGATCAGGAGTGGCGTTTTTTCACGAATGGCTTGATGCAGTGGGCTGATAAAAGAAAGGCCTTTTAGCAGATTGTTGCTTTCCATTTGTATAATAGAAGGTGAATTGTCCTTTTTTGTATGGATGCTATCTTCAAGTCGTGCGACAATATCGCTCATTTCATCAAAGCTGGAGAAACCGCTCACATGTTTAAGAACCTCTACAGCCTCCTTCATTTTTTGCATGTCACCGACAGAAATCGGTGAATTGCTAATGCTATAGTTGGGATCTTCATAGGTGTAGAATTTGCGGTGCAAGACGACAATAGGCGCATTGTAGCCGAGCTTATTGCTACGCATGAGTTGAATATCACCTTGTATGGTGCGTTTACTTATCCCATTTTTGATTCCTTCAAATTCATAGAGTGCATCGGAAACCTTTTCCATAAGATCTTCCAAGGTCCATTTCCGATGTCGTAAACGAAGACAATGGTCAATCGTTTTATAACGTATAAGAGCTAGTTTATTGAGTGCCATGCTTTTTTTGATAGATTGAAAATACAAAAACTTTCTTTATCTGCGCAAGGTAATTGCGTAGATTTTTGTGTCTGTGATGCAAAATGAATGGTCTTTTAGAAATTGAAAAGAAATTCGGGTTTATCCGAGTAAAATAGCTACTTTTGCGCAGAAGCAAACTGGTTCTATCGCTGCTCTTTTTTGGGAGGAGAGGAAAGTCCGGGCAACATAGAGCAACACGCTTCCTAACGGGAAGGCTGCTATGAAAATAGCAGACAGAAAGTGCCACAGAAAATATACCGCTTTTCGGAGTAAGGGTGAAAACGTAAGGTAAGAGCTTACGGTCTTGTATGGTGACATATATTACGGTAAACCTCGTGTGTTGAAAGACCAAATAGGTTGCGAAATTCGAAGGCTGCTCGTCTTCTTTCAATTTATTGGAATTCGTAATGGGTAGGTTGATTGAGTTTGTCAGCGATGGCAAATCTAGATAAATGATAGAAATTCCACTTCGGTGGTCTACAGAACCCGGCTTACAAGGTTTGCTTCTTTTTCGCTAATTGCCAAAAAAACCTTATATTGATTCCCATAATTGAAAAAATAGCATAACTCTCGATTTATGAGTACAATTTTAATCATTGATGATGAGCGCGCCATCAGAAGTTCGTTGCGTGATATCTTGGAATATGAAGATTATACGATTTTAGATGTCGACAATGGCCGGGATGGATTAGATATTTTAAAAAAGGAAAAAAATAGATCTTGTTCTTTGTGATATCAAGATGAATACGATGGATGGGATGGAAGTTTTGGCGGAAGCACACCAAAGCAGCCCGGATATCCCTTTTATTATGATCTCTGGACATGGTACGATTGAAACAGCTGTTGAAGCGGCGAAAAAAGGAGCATTTGACTTTTTAGAAAAACCGCTGGACCTGAATAGATTATTGATCACGGTTCGTAATGCACTGGATAAAAGTTCCCTAGTCACAGAAACCAAGGTCCTGAAGCGAAAAGTTAGCAGCTCGAAAACAAAAGATATACTGGGTGAATCTGGGGCTATCAAACGTATTAAGGAAACAATTGACCGGGTTGCACCAACAGAAGCCCGTGTATTGATTACCGGGGCGAATGGCTCGGGAAAGGAATTGGTTGCACGCTGGTTACATGAAAAGTCAAATCGTGGACAAGGCCCATTGATCGAAGTGAACTGTGCCGCAATACCTTCTGAATTAATCGAATCAGAATTATTCGGGCATGAAAAAGGATCCTTCACGTCGGCTATTAAACAACGTATCGGGAAGTTTGAACAAGCTAGCGGTGGAACATTGTTCTTGGATGAGATCGGAGATATGAGTCTATCCGCGCAAGCTAAAGTGCTAAGGGCATTGCAGGAACATAAAATCACGCGAGTGGGGGGCGACAAAGAAATTGACGTCAATGTCAGGGTAGTAGCTGCGACCAATAAGGATTTATTGAAAGAGATAGAAGATGGTAATTTCAGAATGGACTTGTATCACCGTCTATCTGTCATATTGATCCATGTGCCAGCGTTAACTGATCGTGTCGATGACATTCCTTTATTGTCCACAAACTTCTGTGAAGAGATCTGTATGGAATACGGGATACCTGTAAAGGAAATTACTACTGCTGCAATGCGGGAATTGAGTCATCTTCCTTGGACAGGTAATATTCGGGAATTGCGCAATATGATTGAACGTTTAATTATTTTGAGCGACAGGTCGATTACCGATAAAGATGTTGTTGCCTTTGCTAACCCGTCCCGCGAACCTGTGAATGGTATAGCTCATGAAAAAAGTGCAACGAATTACGGATTAGATATGGACTCCTTTGATTCGTTTCAAGATTATAAAGATCATGCGGAGAAAGAATTTATAAAATATAAATTGGAAAAAAATAATTGGAACGTCTCCAAGACGGCCGATGATCTTGATATTCAACGTAGTCACCTGTATAGTAAAATAGAGAAGTTCGGTCTAAAAAGAGATTAACCGTTTAGAGAAATTTTAGTCTAGCAGCTGTGAGCGAAAATTGCAGTTCGCTCGGACAAAGTGATAAAAAAAAGAGATTCCTTAAGGAATCTCTTTTTTTTTATCGGTAGAGAGGAGACATCCGAAGTTATCGGACTAAGTGTCGTCAACCCCTCAACCGGGTTATAATTCTTGTGTTTTTAAAATGGCCTTTATATTGGCAACTGATATTTCTGTATAATTATTTATATAATCATTACTTGCAGGTAATTCTTCTTTTTTATGGGTTGAAAGTACGGCGACAACTTTCATTTCAGCATTTTTCGCCGCGGTAATACCCGAAAAAGAATCTTCAAAAACAATACAGCGGTCAACAGGAATTTGCAGATTCTCTGCAGATTTTAGGTAAACCTCAGGATGTGGCTTATGTAGTTTTACATCTTCGCTGCTTAGCGTGGAAGAGAATAAATGACGTATGTTCAATTCATCCAAAATTAAGTCCATATTCTCTCGGGGAGCAGATGTCGCCACAGCAAGCTTAAAACCGTTATTTTTTAATTCCGTTAGAAATTCAATTAAGCCCTTAATAGGGGCAACGTGTTCTTTATAGATCACTCTAAAAAGCTGCTCTTTTTCAAATTCAAGCGTTCGCAGTTCCTCAGGGGATATCGGACGCTGAAAGAAATGCTGCATAATGTAACTATTATGCTTACCATACATATGCTGCTCAAATTCCTCTTCTGTAGCCTGTTGTACATTGTGGTTTTTAAAAAAAGCTCTAAAAGCTTCCGCATGGAAAGGGTTGGTGTGACTTATGACACCGTCCATGTCAAATATCGCTGCGTATTCTGTCATTGAGCTAATATACAATAATTGCCTTATTTGATCGATTTTACTCATTCACATTCTGGTAAATATTTTCTTCCGACTAGAGAAAGCTGAGATTAAAGCGTCCCTTGTCGCAGCTGCTTACCTCATTATGAAATTGGAAAAAGTCTTCATAAGTATTGGCAGGATAGCTGCCTTCAAATAGTTCCAGTTTTCTGTAGGTGAACAGTTTATTGTCTTTTATTTCTGACCTAAATTCATACTTTCCAAATGGTTTCTCAATAATTTTCTTCTCAGGAGTTATGTTTTTGAGCATATTTTCCGGGAGGGCAATGCTAATGCTATCGATATCAGCGTAACCCCTTTCAATGAAAATATCTTCCGTTCTATTTCTACTTTCTGCAATATTGGAATGTGTGTTGAATAAATTTGGCTGGATTAAAAGTTTATTACCATTTTTTACAGCGTAGTTTTTGATAAAAATATTCAGGTTCTCCTCAATAAATGGATTTTCCTCCTTATGTTCAATATAGTTTACCTGATTGAAATTGATATTGTCTATATTATAGTATTCCGTGAGAAGCTTATTCTTATCATTATTGCTGGCTAAAAGCACGTCCATATGGTTCTCATATTGGGCTCCGTAGAACTTGGTATTTAAGGTACCCTGGATGCTTCCGTCTTCCGAAAGTTTTAGGTCGGCATAGCGCAGTTGAAGATTGGTTGAGTTAATATATTTCGGCGTATGCATGATAACTCCGCCATTTTCGGTGCAAGCAACGACATCTCTATCGTCGGTAAAGTCGCTCAGAAAACCAAATGGAAGGTTTTGGCTCGTACATTCCAGCCAGGTCGTATCATTTTTAAATGGAATACATAAAATGACGTGATTTCCGTCCTGGGCATTTGCAAAGGTTTTGTGAAAACTTTCTTTTCGTCTGCCTGCTTCGACAATACAGTAATAGGACGGGATATTAACGGCCCACAACATGCTTCGCATGTAATTCGCCAGTGCTTTACAATCACCGTAGCCCAAGCGGTCAACCTCAGAAGCCGGAAATGGTTCTAAGCCTCCAATGCCGATTTGAATACTGATGTAACGTGTGTTTTTTTGTAAATAATTGTATAGAATCTTTGCTTTGTCTTTATCTGAGCTGGCGTCTTTTGTTAATGCTATAAATTTTTGTTTAGACGCTTCCGTCAAATCTTCTTTTTTGTTCAATAGGCTATTGGATACCCATTGGCCAAATTCTTTCCAATCCCCGAAATTTCCAGTCTTACCATAATAAATAAAATTTTTGGGAACGATGAGTACATTTATTCTTTTCAGGTTAGGATTGGGGCTATAAGATTCCTCCTTTTTTGCAGCGATCTGTTCAGTATTCCATGTCTTACTTTCAGTCTTGTCATTTTTCTCTTCCTTGATACTTCCTTTATAGTTCGTTGTTTCAATTCGGCATTCAGTGCCAATTGGTGCAATAAATTGAAAGCTGCTTTTCTCTACGGATACATTACTTGAGACCTCAGGAGTCCAAGATGGAATGATCAAGTTTTGTTTACTTCTAACTTCGTATTGGTATTCGACGGTATAGGGATAGCTGTGATAGTCAGGTATATATAATTTTACCCTAGAATCGGCAAACATCGTACTGTTGTCCACAGCGCTAATATCTTTGAAATCTTTCGTTGCAATTTTCTTTTGCAATATCCCCATTTCGTTATAGATGGCTCCCTTAAGGCTCTTGATTTCGCTAGATTTATTATAATAGACCGGAAGTGAAGCATAGCGGTCCCCATTTTTATTGTAAACTGTGATAGCACACGTTATGGTTGTGATGACCTGTTCGGGAGACTTCATTTCTACCACAGTTTTATCATTGCGTACAGTTGCTACTGCTCTGCTCTTTAATGCACTTGGAATATTGGCGACGTCGTAGTTATCTTGTCCAATTGCGAGGATCGGAAGCAGGAAGTATAGTAAGTTGATGAATACGATTTTCATTTTTTACCGATTAATTTTATGTCTAGCTTTTGTTGTTGAATAATACGTGAATACAATTCTTTGAGCGAAAAATATTCATCGACGGAAAAGATGGGTTTGTTAAACGCGAGGCTTTGTAGTATTTCAAGTTGATTGCCATTGACCTGCGTTACATATCTATATTTTGCAGTTGACTCCGGGAGCGCTAACGATGCATTCTGAGGCTTCTCAGCAATTTCATAATGATCAGGAATGGTCAATTTAACGGAGTACAATGTTTTGGATTTAAAACCCATATCGACTGGATAAGTTCTTTCCTGTGCTTTAAATGGATTGTAGGAAATCCTGTCAATAACATTGGGCGCCAATAATAATAGGTCTTGTCCCATCTGTTTGGTGACATCTACGATGACATCAAATTCCTCTATCAATATCTGATCAATTTCTTCAAGGTTTTGGATACTCGATTTTGTTAAAGTTACGTTGGGCATTTCTTCGTCCAGTTTTTCCCAGTATTCCTCCAAAGAATTGAATTTGGCGATATGTTGGCGTTTTAAAAAGGCTTTGTTACCCCTGCTACTTATGGTCAGTTTTCCCTTAATTTTAGCTTGTTCATCTAAAGCTCCCTCCAATACGTAGCTTACATCGGAAGATTCTTCTACCGTAAGCGGAAACCAATCCGAGCTCTTTTTGGAGTAGATAATTCTTCCTCGTTCATTTAGACATTGTAAGGGCAGTTCTCCAAAAGGTAAGTATGAATTGGAGGCATCAAGTTTATATTTTACGCCATCTACATCTACGCAAGCGATGACATAGTCGAAGTCAGATAATACGGGAAATAAGGCATTGGGAGTCCCATTCCGTCGCGTTGAAAGAATAATAGGGTAGGCCTCCAGATCTGCCGCTAATAGCGCTGTTACTAGCGCTAAATTGATGTCGCCAATATTGCCGGTTCGTTTTTCCAATGCTTTTTCAATGCCAGATTCTGCATATTTGCCTAAGTAGTTATTCCATTTTATTTGTTTGTTGATATAGTTATAGATCTTCTTTGCTTTTTCTAATTTGGTGTCAGTAGGAGATACGATCGTTGCTAAATTGGCTTTGAATAAGTCTGTTTTTTTTAATTGACCTCCAAAAGCCTTTTCATTCATGAGGTCTGTATCTACGTCTTTCCAGGTTTTGCTAAATGTCTTCTTGCTGCCAGTACTCGGATAAAAGATTGATTCAAGCTCATAATAGATCGCAGATTTGAAATTGGTTGGCGAAGTCATGTAGTCCTCTTCAACAAATGCCGGAATGTTCTTCATTGTATAGGTCAATTTTGAACAATCCATTCGCAGTCCATCCAGGAAAATATATTCTTTCAATGCTTCGGCTTTTTGATCGGTAAGCTTGTACGGGCCACGTAAAACTACATTGTAGGCGAAAGAAGCAGGAATAATAGCGATATATTGGCTTTGTATTTTGGGAATATCATCTTGAAATTCCCATGTCTTGAAATTAAATAAATCCTGCTCTAGTGTGCGATAGGACACTTCAATAATAGAGCCTTCTTTAATATTTGGAAGGGTGAATTTATTAAGGTCCAGATAGGCCGAGTAATTTTCCCTGAAAACTTTCTTATTTTCAAGCTCCGTTTTCTCGATCCTGCCATTTTCTAAGTTATATGTAACAGCTTTGAGTTCGTCAAAATAGTCTCGTATGTAACTTCCGCGTTTATACGAGGGAATTTCAAAATTAGCTTTTTTAAACCCTTCTTTGTTATTGATCCGGATAAGTACATGGTATTCATGTTGAAGTTTTATACGATTATCATAATCATCAACAAAAACAGAACTCCGTCCAAACTCATTGAGCACGATAGCATTGGCATTACTATCCAGGTCTGTTTTCGAGAAATCCGAAATAGAAACTTTACCAAAGTCAAAAGTTTGGGCTATACTATTTGTATAAATAGAAAATATTAAAAATAGCGTTAAAAACTGGCGCATAACTATAGGTGTAATAATTCACGAATATAAGTTTTTAGCCAAAATTAAACGATACTTCAGAATAATTATTTGTCTAGTTGCAAAAGATTATTAATAATTTCGGTGATGGTATCGATATCTTCACCATCTTCCAGCATAGAGAATGCAAGATAGGTGGCGTAGATTTCAGGACTGAATTTTACGTGCTTATCAGCGATAAACCGGTCGATCTGCTCTTCATTGCATTCAAAATGAATACTTTGTAGTTCGTTGAAAAGATTGGTTGAAATAGTCTGATGGTTTTCACCACAGGCAAATCCTGCAATAATATGGAATAGAAACTTATCGGTTATTTCGTCATCTTCCTTTTTGAACATCGCACGAATATGCTTATAATCGAATTTAGTTTTTGCGCTATTCACAATAGTGTCCCAAATCTGATACTCTGCTTTTGTCTCCATAGCTCGCTTTAAATTTATATTGGTATAAGCAATATAGCAAAAATAATTTGATTTTTGGCAAGGATAATGAAACTTATTGGCCTACTCAAAGGCGCTACAATAAGCGGATTATCTTGTTGGTATAAAATTCACCAGATCGTCAGGTAAAGGACGGGATGTCAATCATGATGAAGAACTTAGGCTTGTAATAAGGTGAAAACAATCTCGCCTAAGAAGCAGCCTAATATAACGCCAAATAGAATCGACAAAATCACTTTTAACCATACTGGGCTTGTTGCTAAAATTAGTTTCATGCCGCAAAATTGCTTTAAAAATATACTGGAATGAAGACTTTTCTCTTATTTAAAGCTAGCTGTGGCGATACAATGACATGAATTTTTGGCTTTGTGGTATGATAATTGAAAATTAATAGTTGAATTCGATTTTTTTAGTAATTTAAGTCGGAAAACGAAATTGTTGAAATAGCCTGATTTATAATTATGATAACACGAATAGTATTGACAATTGCTCTATTTACTTTAACAAAAGTTGGGCTTGGCCAACAGGTGAATATTGATAAAATTCGAAAAGAATATGCGGAGGCCGTGAAGGACGAAGATCTATGTGAACATAATTTGGAAGTGCTGACGGAAGGTGCCAAATCACCGACCGAGAAAGTATACCTGGCCGCTTATCAAATACTTTTAGCGAAACATATCGGCAATCCTTTTAAGAAAGTTGGGCAGTTCAAAGAAGGCAAAAAGCATTTGGAAGAAGTGATTAAGGAAAATCCAAATCATATTGAAGCACGGTTTATACGTTGGAGCGTACAGGTGCATGCGCCTTCTTTTTTGGGATATAACAATAATATCCTTGAGGATAAAAATTTCCTTGTTAAAAATCTTTATAAATTACCTAATGAAGAGGCTAAATCAATTATTTATAATTATCTCAAAGGCGCAAATCCCTATCTTAAAGGTGGGCAGGTATTTAGCGCTACAGAGCTGAAGGAGCTAGCCCAATAGGACGTTAAAGGTTGTTAATTTGACAAGACTGTGGGGTATTTTGGCTAGAATATTGCGTATCTTGCTATATGAATTAATTCAACATCTACAAAAAGAGTATATCATGAAGAATTTAGTTTTTCCAATGACTGTATTAACGGCCAGTTTGTTTGTTATCGGATGTGGTGTCAGCAAAAAGCAATATGCTGGTTTACAGTCCGACTATAGTAAATTACAAACGGAGCACAGTCAATTGACCAAACAATATCAGGATGGACAGCTTCAATTGGCTGAGGGTCGGACACGGATCAAGAGTTTAGAAGATCAGTTGGCCTCCGAACGACAAAATAATGCGGATCTCCGATCGGCTTATGCTGCTTTGCAGAAATCGCTAGATAACAGTATTAATCAGAATTCACAGGGAAATATTAATATTTCCAAGTTGGTTGATGAAATTAACGCTTCAAATAAATATATTAAGCATCTCGTTGAGACGAAAAACAAATCCGATTCCTTGAATCTGGTATTGACCAATAATTTGACGAGATCGCTTAGCCGTGAGGAATTACAGGAAGTTGATGTACAGGTATTAAAAGGGGTAGTTTATATCTCACTTGCTGATAATATGCTTTACAAATCCGGTAGCTATGAAATTAATGATAGAGCCGATCAGACATTAAGTAAAATTGCGAAAATTATCCAAGATTACAGAGATTATGAAGTATTGATTGAAGGTAATACCGATACCGATCCAATTTCTAAACCTAATATTCGGAATAACTGGGATTTAAGTACCTTACGGGCTTCTTCTGTGGTGCAGGCTTTACAAAATAAATATGGTGTGGATCCTAAACGCTTAACTGCAGGCGGTAGGGGAGAATATAATCCAATTGCAGATAACACAACGGCACTAGGTAAGCAACGGAATAGAAGAACGCAGATTATTATCACCCCTAAATTGGATCAATTTATGGAGTTGATTGATAAGGCTCCGGAGGCTACTGAGGTACCATCGGCACAATAGATTTTAATGAGGTAAATAAAAAAATCCTTTCCGGAAACGGAAAGGATTTTTTTATTATCCAAAGAATTTAGTCGGGTCAAAACCGTGCTCTTTCAACACATCATCTGGTACACCATTCCAGACTCCAGGTTTATTTCCGGCATAGCCGATATCTTTCACACCCATTTCACTCGTATAAAATCCCGAGGAAGTCAGGTTGCGCATCAATGAAAAGAAGGCGGCACCTTGTTTCATTTCAGGTTTTGCCAAATCAGGGTAGGCAATATCATCTACTAATGCAAGTTGATCTTTTGCGCCGCATTTGATAAATACTGTTCCGTAACGCTTTTTGGATTGGAGGTCGAGCCAACGAAGTCCGCCACGCATAGGGATTTTATTATCAGGCAAATCTTTTACGATAAATTCGATGAAATCGGGCACTCCCGCTTCCGAAGCACTTCCTGAAATGTTATCCTTAGGAATAATAATATCTGCCAAAACAGTGATTGTAGCCATTTCATGTTCGTCAAAAAACTTTTCGGCATATAATTGTTCCGTGCGTTCGTATTCAAAATCCTGGACTCCAGGTAATTTTTTGCTATTGTCTGCTACTGCATTTTTAGCATCTTTTGAATTGCAAGCTGCGGTTAAAAGACCAGATCCAGCTGCAATTAATCCTAATGCTCTTAAAGATTCTCTTCTATTCATGCTTTTAACCGTTTAATTTTTTCTTTTCTTGAAGTATATATTCTGCTGTTCGCATTGATAAAGCGAGTATTGTCCAGGTCAGATTTTTGTCACCTTGTTGTACAAACGGTCCCGCATCCACGACGTAGAGATTTTTACAATCGTGCGCTTGTCCCCATTTGTTCAAAACGGAGGTTTTAGGGTCATTTCCCATTCTTGTGGTACCACCTTCATGAATAATTTTTCCTGGAGCTTCCAGTCCATACAATGTATCTGCTCCTGGTATTTTAGAAGTAATTACAGCGCCCATTTCGTGCATAATAGACTGAAATGTCTCTTGCATATGTTTGGCTTGTGCTATTTCTTCATTAGCCCATTTGTAGTTGAAACGTAGCACAGGAATTCCGAATTTGTCGACTTTATCGGGGTCAATTTCACAGTAATTGTCTTTTCTTGCCAATGCCGTTCCCCGGCCTGCCATACCTACATTTGCACCATAATAGCTACGGAAATCTTCTTTTAATGCAGTACCATAGCCGCCTTTGGCTTTTGACTTCCCATCCGAATTTTTCGCGAGGTCATTTACTTTCGGTACCCAATTCAAAAATCCATAAGAGGGCATATGTAAACCACCACCATATTCGATGTGGTAACCTCTTGGGAAATTCAACTTGGCATTATCTTCCCACCATGGTGAATAAATATGGACACTTCCAACGCCATCCTCATTATAACGCTTCCGGTCAAGTAATTGTGGTAAAAAGCCCGATAAACTGGCCCCTGTAGAATCGTGGAGATATTTTCCGACTAAGCCGCTGCTATTACCAACACCCCCAGGATGCGATTTTGATTTGGAATTTAACATGATCCGCGCGCTTTCACAGGCACTAGCACCCAAAATAACGGTTTTTCCCTTAACGGTATATTCCTGCAAATCCTTGGTGTTTACATAAGAAACACCAACTGCAATTCCTTCATCATTTGTAATGACTTCCCTTACCATTGCATTGTCTATCACCTTTAGGTTACCCGTTTTCATCGCTGGAATAACCAGACAAGATGAAGAAGAAAAGTCCCCATAAACTTTACATGCACGACCACATTGGCCACAGTAGAAACAGGTACCTCGATCTTTAATATCTTTTGATACTTCGGTTAGCACGGCTCCTCTTCCGGGAATCACTGGAACTCCAGCTTTTTTGGCACCTTTTGCAATATATAATTCGTTTAAGCGTGGCTTAGGTGGTTTCATAAAAATACCATCGGGTTCGTTATGAATACCTTCTACTGTGCCATATATTCCGATCATTCGATCTACACGGTCATAAAATGGCTTAACTTCTTCATAAGTGATAGGCCATTCGTCTGTTACTCCATCCTTTGGCTTGAAATCGTCAGGTCCCATGCGCAATGAAATTCGACCCCAGTGGTTGGTTCTGCCGCCCAGCATACGTGCTCTAAACCATTCAAATTCAGTTCCCGCTACCTTGCTGTAGGGTTCACCTTCGATTTGCCAGCCACCGAAGGCTGCGTCAAAATCCCCGAATGGTCTTGTGGTACCGGCACCTCTTCTTGGAGATTCCCAAGGCCAGCGTAGTTGTAACGAATCTTTTGCTGGGTCATAAAAAGGACCTGCTTCCAGCATCAATACTTTAAGCCCCGCATGTGCAAGTATATAACCTGCCATACCACCACCTGCGCCGGAACCAACTACGATGGCGTCAAATAATTCGGGATTTTCTTTAATTTGATAATCTGACATAATTAAATGAAGTAATTAATTGAGAGGCCTGTGCGATACATCTGCCCTAAGGCTGCTATGTAAATGAGAAGGTTCAATTAATTTAATGGTTATTGTTTCATGTTTAAAATCATCGTGAATATATCGATAAAAATTTGTTTTTTTTAATTTAATTTATCGATTTAGCAGATTTTAAATAAAGAATATGGGATTGTTACAAAAAATACCGTGTTTTATTAAAATTTTATGGAGGGCAGTCATTGACAACTGCGTTTATTCCGTTGCAACGAAATAAACGCAGTTGTCATTTACAGGTCTTTTAGTTTGATGACTTTGTTGATGTGGATTTCCTGTAGAAAGACCGCATCATGTGAAATGACGAGTAGCGTACCTTTATAAAGCTGAATCGCTCGGGTTAGAATCCGGATATTTTGAAGATCTAAATTGTTTGTTGGTTCATCAAGAATAATTAAATCTGGAGACTGTTGCTGAATGGTGAGGCAACATAATATCAGACGCATTTTTTCACCACCACTCAATAGTTGGCAGGGCTTGTTCCAATCGTCTTTTCCAAATAAAAACCGATTGAGCCTAATTTTGATCTCATGTTCAGGTAGTGCGTCGCTATTGAATTGCTGGGCCTGCTCGTAAATACTTAGATGCGAAGACAAAATGGAGTATGTTTGATCTAAATAGATCGAACGAAATGATTGACGTTCAATTTTTCCTTGTACAGGTGTCAATTGGCCGAGTAGAAGTCTGACCAATGTCGTTTTACCAGATCCATTCTGTCCTTGTAGTGCGATACGATCTCCACTGAATAATTGAAAGTTGATATTAGCTGGCCAGAGTTCTTGTGAGTCATACTTGAAATTGACATTTTCGACTTTGACCATACTCTTTCCGGTTGGAAAGGCACTGTTTCCTAAATCTATTTTAATCTCATCCAGTGCAGATTGTGAACCTCGGAGTTCCTGTAGATCGGATTTGATATCTCCAATTTTGTCCTGATGCACATTTTTTATCTTGGCGGTACTCTTTTCAGCATTGTTGCGCAGTGTATTCATCATAATACGCGCTACACCTGCCTTTTCCTGTTTTTTTTGACCGCGGTTGTTTAATCTATTTTGGCGTTCGATTGTTTCTCTTTCTTTCTCCTTTGCAATTTTGATCGCCCTTTCCTTGTGGTGAATATCTTGTTGTAACGCATGGCGCTCGGTCTCTTTTTGAGTTTCGTAAAAGGCATAATTCCCCCCATACCGCTTGATACCTTTTGGGGTCATTTCGGCCATGTCATCCAATAAATTAAGCAGGGCTCTATCGTGGCTAACAATAATCACTGTGTTTTTGCTTGATTGAATCCAATCGTATAGTAGCGTTTTGCTATCCATATCCAAATGGTTGCTGGGTTCATCAAGAAGAATAAGTTCGGATCGGTGAATGTGGATTCCGGCCAATAGGACTTTTGTTTTTTGTCCACCACTAAGGGACGACATCTTCTGTGTCAACTGTATATCGTGCAGATCCCATTGCTCGAAAGCTTCTTGGCATCGTTCCTCCAAGGTCCAATCATCTTGAAGTCTATTGAAATTTTCTTCAGACGCATCGCCAGCTAATATGGCGTGGAGTGCATCTAATTTTTTGGCAATGCCAAGTGCTTCGGCGACTGTGTTATCCTCAAATTGTCCCACAACTTGAGGGACATAATAGGTGCTGGTACTGACTTGTACGCTGCCACTGGAAGGCAATAGTTCTTTGGCAATCAGTCGCAATAAAGTTGATTTACCGACACCATTGTGGCCGATGAGCGCTATTTTCTCTTGCGCATTGATGTGTAGATTTATGTTCCCAAACAATAAATCTTTATTCGGATGTATATAAGAAAGCTGTTGTAATGAAAGCATGTTGAAATTCTTTAAATGTTAGAAAAGACCATTTGGACAGGTATTGTCAATGGATGGTATTTATTTCGTTCTAAAGAATTTTAATCTTACATGCAGTTTTAAGGATGTTGAGAGAAGCAAATATAGTGTTTTTATTTTGATGACGGGAAAGTTTTTGAGGAATAGTCAAATTGTTTATTTTTCTACTATTTGCTTCGGACAAATTGTACTTTTGAAAAAACGAATATTGTGAATAGAGTTCTCCTTATAGATGACGAAGAGAAACTTCGGAAATTGATGGCCAAAATTATTAGCCTGGAAGGTTTTGATGTGATTGAAGCTGCTGATATTAAATCGGGGTTGAAAAAGCTTGAAGTCAGTGATGTGGACGTTGTACTTTGTGATGTCAAGCTGCCTGACGGTAATGGAGTAGAAACGGCCAAATTAATTAGAGAACGGTATCCAATTGTAGAGATTATCCTATTGACAGCATACGGGAATATCCCGGACGGTGTTCGGGCGATAAAAAATGGTGCTTTTGAATATATTACCAAAGGAGATGACAATAATCGCATTATACCCCTACTTTATAAAGCTAGTGAAAAAGTTGCATTGGCAAGAAGGGTACAACAGTTAGAAAAGCGATTAGGAGATAAACTTTCTTTCGATAAGATTATTGGAAAATCTAGTGCAATAAAGGCTGCCATTGGCATGGCACAAAAAGTTGCCGTTACAAATACAACGGTCTTGCTAACAGGCGAGACTGGTACCGGTAAGGAGGTTTTTGCACAGGCAATCCATCAGGCGAGTTCCAGGAGAGAGCGTAGTTTTGTGGCCATTAACTGTGCCGCATTTACAAAAGATCTGCTGGAAAACGAGCTGTTTGGTCATAAATCCGGTGCCTTTACCGGCGCTACTAAAGATCAGCGGGGTTTGTTTGAAGAAGCACATTTGGGGACTATTTTTCTGGATGAAGTCGGGGAGATGGCCGTGGAACTTCAGGCCAAAATTCTTCGCGTTTTGGAAACCGGCGAGTTTTTAAAAGTTGGGGACTCCAAACCAACGAAAGTGGATGTACGTATCATTGCCGCGACCAACAGAAATCTCGAAACCGAAATTGCATCTGACCATTTCAGGAGCGATCTATTTTATAGGTTGTCTGTTTTCACGATTGAATTGCCACCACTGCGTGAGCGCATTGAAGATATAGCAACTTTGGCACAATACTACGCTGATATCTTTGCTTTAAAATCCAACTTGAAACCCTTGCGGATGACCCCTGAGTTTGTGCAGGCATTGGAAAATAACCTATGGCGGGGAAATATCCGTGAACTGAAGAATGTGATTGAACGCAGTGTGATTTTGAGTGAGGGTGGCATATTAGGTGTTGAGGGCCTTCCTTTCGGTGAACGTGAGTATAGAGAAGGGGCAAGCGTCTTATCAAACTTTTCAATGTCCAATATGGAGAGGCAACATATACAACGTGTATTGAAACATACGAATGGAAATAAAGCTGAAGCTGCTCGATTGTTAGAAATTGGGATAGCTACCTTGTATCGAAAAATTGAAGAATATAAAATCCAATGAAACTTAAAGCAAAGCTGACATTTGGGGTAGGATTTTTATTTTTTATGATCTTACTGCTTGCAATAGTGAGTGGGTATTATGTTTATCGATTAAAAAAAGATACCAATAATATTTTAGTCGACAATTATAATACGTTGCATTATTCCAGAAATATGCTGTTGGCCTTGGAAGATCTTCATACGAATGGGAAGAGCATTGCGCTATTTGAACATAATTTAAGCCTCCAAAAGCGCAATGTAACTGAGCCTGGAGAACGAGCGGTGACCGAACGTGTAGATCATCACTTTTTGAGTTTAGCGAAACAGCTGAAAGATTCTACAATTGCTGCCGACTTACACAAAGATATATTCCAGCTAATGTATCTTAATATGCAGGCAATTGAAAACAAAAATAATATCGCCAATGCAACAGCTGAAAAAGCTATTTTGGCGATCTCCATTGTAGGTGCGATCTGTTTTATGATTGCGTTTGTATTGCTTGTCAATCTCCCCCTAGCCATTGCTGGTCCCATTGTACAATTAACCGATAGTATTAAACAGATTGCTGCAGGGAACTATAGAAGGAGACTTCATTTTAAGCGAAAGGATGAATTTGGAGAAGTGGCGCAATCGTTCAATACAATGGCTCAAAAACTCGAGGAATATACGGAAAGTAAATTGGGTAAGATCTTGCAGCATAAAAAGAGAATTGAAGCGCTTATTGATAATATGCATGATGCCGTTATAGGGATAGACGAGGAAAAAAGAGTGCTTTTTGCAAATGAACCCGCTTGTTTGCTCTCTGGGTTAAAACACGCAGAATTTGAAGGGCAAAAATTAGTGGAAATAGCTTCTTCCAATGATTTGATTCGTAAGCTTCTCGATAGGATCAACGCTTTAAACCAGCAATCCGAGCATCTGGGATTGGTTCAGATTTTTGCCTATGGAAAAGATAACTACTTTGAACTGGAGGTTATAGACATTAATGTTGTACCAACGGGAGAGGAGAGTTCGCAGTTTATTGGACAATTTATTTTGTTGAGGAATGTGACAAGTTTTAAGGAACGTGATGTTGCAAAAACAAATTTTATTGGAACGGTATCTCATGAACTGAAGACTCCAATCGCATCAATACGCATGGGGATCCAATTGCTCGAGAATCAGCGGATTGGAGAGTTGAATGAAGAACAAAAAGACTTGCTTGAAGGAATTGCTGATGATACAGAGCGGCTTCTGAAAATTACGGGGGAACTTTTGGATATTGCACAAGTGGAGAGCGGTACCATTCAGATGAAGCTGAATCCGGCGACAATCGGACCGATTATAGATTATGCCCTTTTAGCCAATCGTTCAATGCTTGAGCAAAAGAAAATTCAACTACAGGTTGAACTGGAAGAGGAACTGCCGATGGTTTTTATTGATAACGAGAAGACCGCATGGGTATTGACGAATCTACTGTCCAATGCAATTCGTTATTCCGATGAAGGGGGGGCGATTTGTCTTGCTGTCAAAAGAATGGGCGCCAGGGTGCTTTTGCGTGTTGAAGATCAGGGACAAGGAATCCCGGTACAATATTTAGCGAAGATTTTTGATCGGTATTTCCGTGTTCCTGGGGGTACAAAGGAAGGAACAGGTTTGGGGTTAAGCATAAGCAAGGAATTTATTGAAAGCATGGGGGGAGAGATTGATGTGCAAAGTGTTTTTGGAACTGGAAGTGCATTTTTCGTTTACCTTCCTATTGTACCACTTAAGCAATCCACTTAAAAAAAGGAAGAGCTCAATGAAAAGCTCTTCCTTTTTTGCTTAACGAGAGATTGAAAGATCCTGCAGCTTGCTATGCAGAGGCTGCAGGATCGGCACCCGCTAAAGTTTTATTTCATTGTCATCAATAAGTTTTGCATCACGTGTATTTTTTTGTACTGCGATAGCTGAAAAAATACTCAATGAGAAGGACATTGCATAGAATCCTTTTTCACTTAACAGCAGATCCGCGTTCCATAGTCCTACAGTTAATAGCACGACGGCAGCAATTGTTGCAAACCAGCTTAAACCATAGTACAATTCGGTAACAGCTAGTCCTTCTGCTTTATCTCTTACACTTTTTTGAACGGAGATAACCGCAAATAGCGCAAATAGTAAAATTGTAAAATAATACCCTTTTTCATTTAATGCCATTGTTGCATTCCATAAGCCTACACAATAGCCAACGGTACCAACCAATAATGCAGTCCATGAGGCTCCAATAAATGCTCCTGTTGGTTTAAATGGGTTTCTTTTGTCTAAATTTCTTTCAGCCTTTTTTTCTTCAATCATGTTTTTTAGCGGTTCCATAATTTTCTTGTTTTAGTTTTAATTTGTTGTTGTTTTATGATTCAAATATCGATAGGAACTAATTATTTTAAAACTTGAATTTATAAGAATACTGACGATATAATTTTGTTTAATATATTTGTTTAATTCTAAATTTAAGCTATGGCGGACGCGATATCAGATCTACTATTATTATTGAATAAAGATGATGTTAGGGATTTTAAAACCTTTTTGAAACAAAAGAATAAGCGAAATGATGTGAAAAATATCAAGTTACTTGAGATTATAGAAACTGATGATATAAATAAGCTAAAAAAGTTATATGATCCCATTAAAAACCGGGATGCTTATCACGCATTGAGGAAAAGGCTTCATGATAGTCTTTTGTTTTTTCTTTCAAATAAGGTTTTTGAACGAGATAACAGTGAAGCCCACGAAGCGTTGAGATTATTTGTTGTGGGTCGTTTTCTATTGGAAAGTCAGTTCATTAAGATTGGATTCAAATGCCTTCAACGGGCTGAGGACAAGGCCCTTGTTCTGGATCAGTTTAGTTTGCTGAACGAAATCTTGCAAATCAGATTACAATATGCACATTTAGATTTGAATGTCAATTTGGAATTGCTTATCGATCGTTTTACCGAAAATCAGCAAAAACTGCAGCAAGAAGCAAAATTTCAAATTGCTTATGCGCTATTGCGCTCAGCATTGCAGGATATTCATTTAAAAGCAAAAATAATTGATATCAATAAGTTGATTTTGAGTGTGCTGAGTAAATACAGTATTTCTTTGGATGATCTCTTATCATTTAAATCACTCTATCAACTTCTGTATATTGCAAATGAGTATGCCGCAATACATCAAAACTATACACTGGTTCGTTCTTTTTTAAAAACAGCAGATAATTTTTTGATGAAGTACGATGAACAATCGGCGCATCAGCTATTTTACTATCTTCATATTTTGTATTATCTGGCCAATTTTAATTTGAGGAACGGATTCTTTAATGAGAGCATCGGGTATTTAGAACGCTTGAATGAAGTTTTATCTCAAGGAAATACGGTTTTTCGAGTCCAGTTTCAGCTGCGGTGCCATTTGTTGATGGCATTGAATTTCCATTACCTTGGCGATGGAGTAAAAGGTCTTTCCGTGTTAAGGGCGGGGATTAAACAAGCCTCATCAAAATCAAGTGAGGTTGATCTTGCGGATCTACAGTTGTGTTTGGTGATGTTTTTAACGCAATTTGAAGATAAAACAGCATTGATTGAGCTTCGACAGTTGATTCGAACAGATGCTTGGTACGAGAAGAAAATGGGCATGTTGTGGACGATTCGGAAGAGTCTGCTTGAAATTCTGATCCATATTCAATTCGATCACATCGATTTGGCAACCTTGAAATTAAAAAGCTTTGTCGGTAGGTATAGAAAATACTTGCTGAATGTCAAGGAAAACAGAGTGATTGATTTTGCCAAATTGGTAGAGAAATATCTTTTAAATCCAGCAGTTATTCAAGGGAAATCCTTTCGGGCAGCTGTTCAAACTATGGCGGAGGACAAAGAAAATAAAGATTTATTTATTATGGGATTTATTGCTTGGTTGAAAGCTCTTATTGTATCTCAAAGTCCGTATCAGGTTTTATTGAATTTGATCAAAGAAGATAGCCGGTGATCAATAATGAAGGTGATCAATAATAAATATGTAAGACGATTTGTTTCTTTGAAGAGTCAATCAGGTTCTGTAGTCTTTTGTAGAATTCGACGTTTACCATAGGACAGCCTTCACTGAGACATACTGGATCTACTTGTTCATCGTAAGGCATGCGGTCATATTTGTGTAGAACGATGTTTCTAGCATATGCATTGCTATTGGAGCTATCTAAGCCATATAATTTATATGCTTTTCCAAATTTACCGTTATACGAGCTGCCGATAGCGTAACTACCTAGCGATGTCGCATGAGAGTTATCCGTATTGCTAAATTGCAAAAGATTCTTTTTTCCGGTTTCGGAGCCGGATCCATGTGCCACTAGCCCTTGATCTAGAATCCGATCTGTTTTTAGATCTACGACAAAAAAACGATTTCTTCCCGAGGGTCTTTTCATATCCAAGAGAAAGGATATGTCACTATTATACTCTTTGTTGTTTATGATGCGTTTTTTTACGTTCTTTATTGCCATCGTATAGCGAAAGGCGTCTGAAGGAGCATTTTCTTCCTTATCAACAACGGCTAAAAGCGTGTTTTTTTGAATGGTTTTGTATGTGATAAGGCCAATTCCAAGGATAATAACCAAAAGAATGATTTTATTCATGTAAATAAAGCATATTTTATAAAGTACTTTTATTGAAACTTATGTCTGCTGTTCGAGAGACCTATTCTATTTGTTTATAAAATCGTTCGAAGGTTTTCCAGTATTTATCTTTGTAGATGCTATAATCAATTTGGAGATTGTCCCTGTATTCTTCGATTAATTGATCAATCGTTCGTGAGGCTTTTCGGAATTCTGTACAAGCCAAGTAAATTTCCCTGAGGTTATCGGCAGTTTCTCTTCCGATATTAAGAAATCCAATATCATTTGGAAGACTGTCCATTAATTCTTCTTCAAATTTATCCATTAAATCGTAAGTCTCCTGATCGGGCATGCCATTGGTTGCTGTTCCGTCATAATTAATCTTTAATGTAACTATCCAAGGGTGAGAAGCTTTTCCATCCCAGTCTAATAACGTCGTATTGATGATAGCAAAGATAGGTAAGTCGTTCTCCAGGATACCCTCAAAAGCAGTGTATGTGTCATCTCCGGCCCGGTGCCTAACGTCGGTATATTTTTCCACAAATTCCTTTTCCCGCCAGATCAAATAGTCTTTTAATTTAAGTAGAGGAATCAGCTCTTCTGTTGCAAGCTCTTTTGAGGTTACATTCAAGTTATCTATGGCTATCATCGAGTTCAATTCCCCAATGTAATTGTCGAGAAATATTTCTATCCCATGGGAAATATTGGCTTTGTTCTCTTCCGTAAAATCGGGGTGAACAATAACAATATCGACTTCATCCGGATGGTATTTATGTTGAATGGGGTAAAAAAACATATCCTTGATGTCAAAAGTGAATCCATACATCGTGATTTTGAATTTTTCCATATCCGCAATAGCGGGTTTTAATGCAGTAAATTTCCAATGTGCTAATACTGGAGCAGAAGCGATCAGATGTTCTACGAACGCAACGTTTTTGATGACACCATCTGGGGTAACTACAAGTTCTGCAGTGTCATCATCGTACATTCCCGTTAAGAAATACAGTTCCTTGCGAAGAGCATCGATCTTCGGCGAAAGTTTGCTGAAAAAATTCTGATCAATTTGTTCTCCAGTCTTGACGATTTGAAAAAATGCTTGTTCGTTTTTTGTAAACCAATCCCAAAAATCCCCTATACTGTCCTTTTTATTTTCTTTTTTACCAAAAATATTGTTCAAAAATCCCATAATTAATAGCTGTTTGATTGAATCATCAAAGTGCGTATCTGTTACTTAAAGCGTTTTTATAACCACAGAGGAGAAAATTATCTGAATGAAACAATCATGAATACCTCTGTTCCTAAATTTAATTATATAATTACGATCCGGCAAGGGAATTTAAGTTTAAAAATAATTGGACAAACAATTGCGTATGGAGTTTGTTAGGATTATTGTTGAATTATAAATTAAAATTGGTCTTATGAAATTTAGCAAATTAACATTTTGTCTATTGGCAACTACAGTTGTGCTTTCCTTTACGGCTTGCAAATCAGGTTTATCTGACGAGAAGTTGGAAGAAAAGATCGAAAATGCACTTACCGGTCGTAAAACCGTGGACGTCGACGTTAAAAAGGGGGAAGTTATCTTAAGTGGCACGGTTGCTTCCGAAGAAGAAAAGCAACAAGTGGAGTCTATTGCTAAAACAGCAGGCGATAAGGACATCAAGTCTCTTCAAAACAATATTATCGTTAGCGCCCCAGTGTTGTCGACTCCAGCTCCTATTGAGGTATCCAATAATGATGCGGTGCTTGGAGCAGCAGTGAATACGTTTATGAAGGATTTTCCTACGGTACAGGCAAGTGTAAAGGACGGTGTGATCGCTGTTACAGGTACTTTGGAGCAGCCTAAGATAATCACCTTAAAACAAGGTTTGGATAACTTAAATCCAAAAAAAGTGGATCTAAGCGGTATTGTTGTCAAAAAATAAAATAGTGAAATTATGTCATTGCAGGAAAAATATAAGGTTCTTTTAGATACGGCACAATCTTCAGGTGTAAATGACCTGAACTACGCCGAAATGGATGGAGTATTGCAAATTCGTGGTACAGCACCAACAGCAGATGTGAAAAATAAGCTCTGGGAAATCTACGGTAATATAGATCCTAATTTCCAAACCGGAGATGTGGTCTTAAATGTAGATGTGGCTACGGAAGTGCCCGGAAGCCAGGTGAAAGTTATAACAGAAAATAGCAATTTGAACATTAGAAAAGGCCCTGGTACAGACCAGCCTATCGTGGGAAAAGCTGCTAAAGGAGAAATCATCACATTGATTAGTAAGGCTAATGATCAATGGTGGTTGGTCAGAACCAAAGATAATGAAGAAGGGTATTGTTATGCACAATATTTAGAGTCTGTTTAGTTCTCGAATGTTATCGCATGATGGGTACCAGTACCAATTGGCTTTGAAAAAAGGGGAGTTATGGATAAATAACTCCCCTTTTTTTATTTCACGATTAAGCTTGTCTGTTCTGTAATATGAAGGTACCACAGCATCTATCGTATTGGGGAATTATTTGGAAAATCAACCGAATTTTAATTTTTGGTGTAATAATTGTATTACTATGATTGCAACAATTTTATTACATTATGTCGAAATCACGTTTTATCATATCATTATGCTTGTGTTTAGCTGTTCAGTTGGGAGTTGCGCAAGAGTATGTTCGCTTGGACAAAGATCGTTATCAATTGCATTTGTCGGAATATCCAAAGGATACAATCCGGGTACTTGAAAATGGTAAAGAAACGAAGTTGAAACAGGGTAAATATATTCTGCAAAAGAATCAATTTACGGGACTTTCCAATGCATTTATAACGATTAATCAGGATGGCATCGTCGATGGTGATTTTAAAATTGAAAAAGATGGGCGTACCGGTGATGTTATCGTAAGACATGGTGTATTGCAGCAAATGACTGTGAAATCTGCTGCATTGCCAGACTTTCAATATACCATAACGGATAGTTCAAGTGTGCAGCGTAATTTTAAGAACGGGAAAATCAGTCAGGAAAAAACGGTATTCTACCGAGCTGCAAATAGTGGTAAAAAAGTGACAAAAGTCTTCTTTGATAATTACTATACGGTTGAAAATGATTTTGACCATACCCGAGCTGACTATCGATTAGACAATACCTTAATGTACAGCGCCAAATTGAATTGTGGTGGGCAGATACAGGAATCAAAGTCATTTGATACCAATGGTCAATTACTAAAACATACCTATCGGAAAGCTAAAATTGATTACACTGATCTGTATCAGAATAATAATCTCGTTGAGCGGAAATATAACCTTAATAACTGCTTTTACCATGAGTATTTTAAGAATTCATTGTTAGTGCAAAAGGTCGTGGAGAAAAAGGATAAAGGGAATATAGAAAAGTATGTTTATAATGGAGCCGGAAAATTGATAAACAAAAATACCGGCGGATAATTTAAAAATGTATACCGAATCAAGTATGGATGCCAATATTTTTGCATTTTAAAAATATAGCACTACCTTTGTCAAGCAATGAAGAAAATGAACAACATATTACGTCTTCCATTTTTCTTTAATTATTATCGCCCGATAATCGTTCGGGACCCCTATGCCTATTAAATTAAGAAATTCAAATTATTATTTATAGCTAAGCCCGAACATAACGTTCGGGCTTTTTTTATTTTATATAACATCATGTTAAAAGAGTTAGAAGAAAATATCGAAATTATTTTACCGAAGGAAGGACTTGCGTCGAAGTTGAAGGAGGCTGAAGAAAAGAACCGACCATTGATTATAAAACTTGGTTTTGATCCAACAGCACCGGATCTTCATTTAGGGCACGCTGTAGTGTTAAAGAAACTACGGCAGTTTCAGCAGCTGGGACACGAAGTCGTGATCCTCGTTGGTAGTTTTACAGCTCGGATCGGCGATCCTACAGGAAAAAATAAAGCCCGTAAACCTTTATGCCAGGATGCGATAGCGCACAATGCGGCAACTTACATTGCGCAACTGTCTAAAATTATTGATGTTTCAAAAGCGAAAGTTGTTTTTAATGGAGACTGGTTGGATCAACTAAATTTTACAGAAGTTATCCAGCTGGTATCGAAAGTCACCGTCGCTCAATTGATGCAGCGGCATGATTTTAATAAGCGGTTTAACGAAAACCAATCAATAGCCATGCATGAATTGCTTTACCCGATATTGCAGGGCTTTGACTCTGTACATGTCAATAGTGATATCGAAATGGGGGGAACGGATCAACTGTTTAATTGCGCGATGGGCCGGCAGCTACAGGAATCTTTTGGACAGGATCCACAAATAGTACTGTGTATGCGCTTGTTGCGCGGGTTGGACGGAAAAGAAAAAATGAGCAAATCATTAAACAATACAATCGGTCTTTTGGATGAACCGAATGAAATGTTTGGTAAAACCATGTCTATTCCTGATCATTTAATTCCAGAATATATTGACTTGACAACTGATTTCAATCAGGAAACCAAACTTGGCATGAAGACCCGTATTGAAATGGGCGAAAATCCAATGGAAATTAAGAAACTTATTGCGCATAATTTAGTTGCTCAATACCATGGCGACGAGTTTGCGATCCGTGCGGTTGGTTTTTTTGTTAAGCAATTTCAGAGCAAGAAATTAGAAGAAAAGGCTTTTGAGGAGGTGTCGGGTCAAGTATTGCGCGAACAGTTTGGTGAACAGATTAAACTGGTCGATCTATGTCATTTCCTAAAGGGTGCAACAAAGTCGGCGATGCGAAGATTGATTATAGGCGGTGCAGTGCAGATCGATTCAATAAAACAGCTGAATCCGGAGCTGATGCTTGATTTGAATACGTGTTTTAGAATTAAATTAGGTAAAAGAGCTTATTTTAGAGTTATTTAGTAAGGTTTGTGAGGGTATACTTTTTTAATATTTTGCTAAAAGTAATAAAATAACATCGTGGTTCTTTCTTAAACCATAAATAATTTCTACCTTCATATAGGAGTCTCATACTTTATTTTCATACCAATTATAGATGGAAACATATAATAACATTGTTTTGGAGCGGTTGCCCAAACATTTGAAACGCTATGTAGTAGCCCAACGATATGAACGTTACACCGCGCTGGATCAAGCATTGTGGCGTTATGTCATGCGTCAGAATTATTCTTTTTTGAAAGATGTAGCCTATTACCCTTATATTCCGGGATTGAAGAAAGCAGGATTATCCATCGCGACCATCCCGAACCTACAGGACATGAACGATAGTCTAAAATTAATTGGCTGGGGAGCTGTGACTGTGGATGGATTTATTCCGCCGGCTGCTTTTATGGAATTTCAGGCGCACCGCGTACTAGTTATTGCTGCAGACATACGTCAATTGGAACATATCGAATATACACCGGCACCAGATATTATTCACGAATCTTCAGGACATGCACCTATAATCGGTGAGCCAGATTACGCTACATATTTGCAGTACTTTGGGGAGGTTGGTACGAAAGCACTCTCTTCGGGCAAAGATTTTGAACTCTACGAAGCTATTCGCCACCTATCTATTTTAAAAGAACACGCTACAACAACGGCGGCTGAGTTGGCGGAAGCAGAGAAAAATTTGCAGATCATTCAAGATAATATGGGCGAGCCTTCGGAGATGGCATTGTTGAGCAGGTTGCATTGGTGGACTGTGGAATACGGACTTATTGGAGATCTTCATAACCCCAAAATTTATGGAGCTGGTTTACTGTCTTCCATTGGAGAAAGCGCAAGCTGCATGCAGGAAGATGTGCCCAAGCTGGCGTATGGTTTAAATGCAATCGAATATCCTTATGATATTACCAAACCACAACCACAGCTATTTGTTACACCGGATTTTGAACACCTAAAGCTCGTATTGGATAAATTTGCTGATACCATGGCTTTTCGCATAGGGGGCAAACAGAGCGTTGACAAGGCAATAGACTGTAAAGCTGTTTGCACGGTGGAATATAGTTCCGGTTTGCAGGTGTCGGGCGTTTTTAAGTTGGCCAACGCGGATAAAAATCTCTCTTATATTCAAACACAAGGACCTACAGCTTTGGCGGTAGCAGGTAAACAGCTTGAAGGCCACGGTATCATTTATCATAGCGAAGGGTTTGGCTCTCCAGTAGGACACTTGCGCGGTGCAGATTGTGACTTAACCGATTTTGATGAAGCAACATTGATTCAATATGGTATAGTTGAAGGGCAGCAATGTTCGTTAAACTTTGCTTCAGGGATTATTGTATCTGGAATTGTTCAAAAGATTGTACGTCAATTTGGCAAGATTGTTTTGATTTCATTTATAGGATGCGAAGTATACCGTAGCGATAGGGAAGAGGTGTATTTTAAACCTGAATGGGGAACATACGATATGGCTGTCGGAGCGGAAATAGTATCTGTATTTGCGGGCGCTGCAGATAAAGATGCCTATGATGCGCTGGAGGGGCATTTGGATCAGGATCTATCTTCAATATCTACCCAAACGGAAGATGTAAAACTAGTGAATTGTCATGCTGCAATACGGAATTTGCGGGACAACGGTTTTGATCAGAAAGTATGGCTGGAGATTTTTAGTCAATTGGGACCGGAAAATGCAGATCATTGGTTAGGTTTGGTTGAATTATTTGAAATTGCCCGCGCTAATGATGGAGGGGAATTAACGACTCAGGCCGAACAGAGGCTCTTGGAATTTATTATCTTATATCCAAATTTGAAAAAACTGATTGATGATGGATTACGTGTTGCTAAGGAGGAAGATTTAAATAATCATTAGGTTAGATGATCGTGGATTATTATCGTAAATCATGTAAAACTTTCTATATTTGCGGAAACAAAATTAACCGCATTATTTTTGATGAATGATAAGTATACTCCAGGGAGACACTTGCTTTTGACTTTGCAAGTTGAGGACGTATTGTTATTAACTAGTTTGGATCCATTTTTGGAGTTTACGAAAGATCAGATTAAGGTCAATCATTTAAACATTGTCGGCACTTCGACGCATACTTTTCAGGGGGGAGGATTTACAGCTGCAATTTGCTTAATGGAATCACATATATGTATCCATACGTGGCCTGAGTTTGGACAACTCACGTTGGATATTTATTTGTGCAACTATCTGAAAGATAATAGTGATAAAGTCTTTCGATTAGGCAGTCTTTTCAAGGACTATTTTAATGCCATTGTTATTAACGAAACAGTCGTAGATAGATAGTATATGGAAGTTGTTTGTGCTGACTGTGGCCATGTTCATAAATTTATTGTGGATGTATCTGATTTCTCTGGTTTTGTATGTGTCAACTGCCATAGTTATTTTAAAGGAACAACACTGGCGACGCTGACGTTTGTCAAAAAGTTTGAAGTTCCCAAAATTTTGCAATGGGCTAAATTGAATGAATCCATTCAATTTAAACGGATGAATTATAGGATTATCACCAAAATTCTTAGACTTACGGCAACAGGGGCTTATGGCAATGAATATGTAGGATTAAATAATGGTAATAAAAATCCGATTTATTTAGCCGACGGTGTCGATTATACAAGTGTTTTACATGCTATTTCCAAGAAAAAGGTGATCGTTACCCCCGATAGCGTTTGTAAATTCGAGAGAGGAAATTATGATTTAACATATACAGATCGACAGCGTGTCATCTATGCCGAAGGTTTTGTGTTTGAAGATTTAGATGCTGAATCTACTGTCAAGACCTATATTCTAACGATAGATGAAGATCGTTTTATTTCAGAGGAGTTTATAGACGATGATATCGAATACTATCAAGGTTCTTATATTGACGAGAAGTCCTACTTTAGTCTATTTGATTTTTATAAAGATTATAAATTCACAAGTGACCTTGTCGGGCGAAAGTTTGAGAAACTTGGGGTTATTTTGGTCTTATTAATAGCATCCATCTTTCTTGCATTAAATTTTAAACAGATCGGAAGTGATGTCTATACTTTTGATGAAACGTTTAAGGTAAAGAAAGCCAGTAGCGAATTTATAGGGACGTCTTTTGAACTAAAAGGAGAGGTTTCAAAAACATTGCTGCTTGAAGGTATATCTGAAGCTAAAAATTATCCGCTTTTTCTGGAGATTAAGCTGGTAAATGAAAAAACAAATGCGGTGATCCAAACAAATTCTTTTGTACATGAAGATAATGATATTAATTATGCGAGAGGATTGACCGTAGATTTTTGTCGTGTGGAGCCTGGTATCTATCATCTTGTTTTTGTAACGTCATTATCCAATGCTTCCCGAGATATGGCACTTGATGTTGAGCTCTCTGAGGATTATAAATTAACCTATGGAGGTACAAGTTATTTTCTTTTCATCTCCTTTTTGGTAGGAGCGATTATTTTATTGTGGGTCTACCGCTATTGGTCCTCAGAATTAAAAAATAAAGATTTTTTTATAAGACTTGAACACGTAAATCTTTTTAGTATTTTAAAATTTAGAGGTTTAGGGTTTGTTTTGTTCATTTTTGTTGCCGCATTTATTGTAATAACAGTCCTGGTTAATTCGTCGACCAGTTGTAAAACAACAATCAGCACAAATACATTGGAGGATCATACCTATACGGGTTCTAGAGGACATTATTACCGATCATACTATGATGAAGACGGTTCTGGTCATAAATAAAAACAATATAAACATGAATTACGAATTATTTTATAAAGGAGTAGCAGCTTCATTAATCTACTCAATTGTAGGGATAGCTGTATTGTTGTTGGCTTATTGGGTTATTGAGCGTTTAACCCCGGAAAAATCCTGGCAGGAAATTGTACAGAACAAAAATATGGCCTTGGCGATTGTTTTTGCTGCATTTATTTTAGGGATATCCATAATTATAGCTGCAGCAATACATGGGTAAGAGAAATAATCTGCCCATATTTCTTTTATTGGCAGTATTTATCATTGCTACTTGTGGTCTGATCTATGAGTTGGTTGCTGGCGCATTGGCGAGCTACCTATTGGGAGATTCTGTTAAGCAGTTTTCATTTATAATTGGTACATACCTGTTTTCAATGGGGGTGGGATCGTTTTTGGCAAAGTATATTACCAAAAATTTATTTGATCGATTTATCGATATTGAATTGATGATCGGACTTATTGGTGGTTGCAGTTCTGTCGTTTTGTTTTTGATGTTCCAGCAGATCGAACATTTTCAGTTTGTGCTCTATTTCTTCGTGTTTCTGACAGGCTGCCTCTGTGGAATGGAAATCCCGCTGCTAATGAATATTTTGAAGGATAGAATACAGTTTAGAGATTTAGTTTCCAATGTTTTTGCCTTCGATTACATTGGAGCTTTGATCGCTTCGGTTTTATTTCCTATACTGCTTATCCCAAAGCTTGGCGTTATGGGTACATCGTTATTTTTTGGTATTATCAATATCCTAGTTGGTGTATTTTTATCGTTCTACCTTTCAAAAAAAATGAAAAATCCAATCTGGATAAAGATGAAATCTGTTTCTTGTTTGGTATTGCTATCCATAGTTTTTTTTTATTCAGATGACCTGTTGAAGTATTCCGAAAGCCAATTATATGGGAATAATATTATTTACAAACATTCTACGCCCTATCAGCGTATAGTCTTGACAGAAAATAGAGGTGATTATCAGTTGTTCCTAAACAATAATCTACAATTTAACACGAAAGATGAATATCGTTATCATGAAGTATTGGTGCATCCAGCTATGTCCATGGCTAAAGATGTTTCCAATGTTTTAGTTTTTGGAGGAGGGGATGGGCTTGCTGTAAGGGAAATCTTAAAATATCCTGAAGTAAAAAAGGTAACGTTGGTCGATTTAGATGAAGGAATGACAAGATTATTTAAGACGAATGAGCTGTTGGTTCGGTATAATCAAGGTTCGCTAAACGATCCTCGGGTAACTGTCATCAATCAGGATGCTTTTATATGGGCCAAGTCGGCAAAGGATAAATATGATGTCATGATTATTGATTTTCCAGATCCTTCTAATTATAGTTTAGGGAAGTTGTTCACCAACAGTTTCTATCAAACGTTGGCAGCTCTAATGACAGATAACACCATGGTCTCTGTACAGACAACTTCGCCCTATTTCGCTCCCAAATCTTATTGGTGTATTCATGAGACCATCGGTTCGGTTTTTCCGAATAATATTGCATACCATACTTATGTACCGTCATTTGGAGAATGGGGTTTTTGTTTATTCTCTATGAATATGCAGCAACGCTTTACTCAATTACGTCGCCGTGTAGATAAAGTTCGTTATTATAATTATAAGTTTGAAGAATTGACAAATTTTCCAGCTGATATGCGTACAACGGAAAAGGTAGAAATAAATCGATTGGACAATCAAATTTTAGTGCGGTATTTTGATGAGGAATGGGGTAAAATCTAATCAATCCAGGCGAGGATTTCTCAAAGCTACAGTTTTATTGGCGCTCGGTGCTCAATTTTTACAGGCCTGTCGAACGAAAGTGAACCATATTTTTCTGCAGCTAACTGGAACCAATCATATTTTGGGTCACCGGCTTCGATTTCCGGATTTCCCCGCTTCGACCGAAGTAATAGAAGTACCCATCCTGATTGTGGGTGGCGGCATAGCGGGGCTTTCAGCTGCTTACCGTCTACAACAGAAGGGCTATTCTGATTTCATACTTTTGGATTTAGAAGATGAGGTTGGAGGAAATGCCCGGAATGGTCAGAATGCACATAGTGCTTATCCTTTGGGCGCACATTATCTTCCTATTCCCAATGCCTCCAATAGGGAACTGCTTCAATTTTTGGAAGAATCGGGAATTATAAAAGGATGGACTAGCACAGGCAAGCCCATTTTTGATGAAGAACAGCTTTCGTTTGCACCGCATGAAAGACTGTTTATTCATAATGTATGGCAGGAGGGAATTGTGCCCAGCTATGGGATTTCGGATGCTGAATCCGCAGAACTTGCGCGGTTCTTTCGGCAAATGCAAGATTTCAAAGAGTTGAAAGGTGCCGATGGTAAATATGTATTTGATATTCCCATGCGTAATGCTTCACAGACCCATGATCGAACAGTTCTTGATGGGCAGGATATGCTATCTTGGCTGAAAAGTCAGGGATATCATACCGAAGCTCTTCTGGAATATGTAAATTATTGTTGCCGAGATGACTACGGTACTGGAATAAAGTGTACTTCTGCATTTGCAGGGATACATTATTTTGCAAGTCGCAAGCACGATTGGGACGACTATCAGGATCTGGTCTTGACTTGGCAAGAGGGAAATGGGCGGCTGGCCACTCATCTCAAAAAATATGTCAAAGGAAAAGTCTTGAATAAAAATATGGCCTTTCGGATTGACTTCAAAGCCGAAAAAGTAGAAGTTTCTGTATATGACGTAGCTAAAGCAATTACGAAAGTTATAAAAGCAGACCGTATTATAAATTGCTGTCCCCAATTCGTCAACCAGTATTTGTTACCTAATAGAACTTCAATAACTAGGGAATTTCACTATGCGCCTTGGATTGTAGCCACTATTGTCTTGCGTCGCTTCCCTTTTGCTGATGGTGTACCTCTTTCTTGGGAGAATATCATCTATAAGGGGCATGGTTTAGGATACGTTTACGATCAGCATCAAAGCCTAAAGCAATTCAATAGTCCATTTGTAATTAGTTATTATCACAGTTTAGGAGATGGCGACTTAAAACAAAATCGAAAGCAGTTATTTGCTTGGCCGGATCAACAATGGAAGAGCTTTATCTTAACTGATCTTGAAAAAGCTCACTATGGAATAGAGAAGGAAATTATTAGTATGGAAATATTTAGACATGGGCATGGTATGATTAGCCCAGTCAAGGGATTTTTGACTTCACAAGCGCGTACTGAACTAGCAAAATCGATTGGGGGCAAAGTATATTTTGCACACTCCGATTTAAGTGGTATTTCGATTTTCGAGGAAGCTTTTTATCAAGGTTTAGATGCCGTAGATCGGCTGATTGCCGATCTTAGCTAAGTGCGCGTTGTTTTACAAAGCTAACGGTCTGGTTAAGTTTTCACTTTCCATATACTTAGTGCAGCACAAGGAAAGTGAAAGAGATTTATATGCTAAGATACTTTAATACTAGGCCCTTAATAAAATTTGCCAGGCTTCATTAAGTTTGCCCGCATCTAATAGTTGGGCAGCATATTCGTGAATTTTTTGTGTGAACTTTGATGGGCTGTCTTCAAAGTTTAGCTTCAAATAGTTGAAGTACTTATCTTCTTGTTGTGGGTCTTTTAATGTTGGTCGTGTTTCTACATTAGCCAGCAACCCCAAGTGATTTCCGGTTAATACATTCGAAACTCTAATTTTTTCTGGAAGTTGGTCTATGCCAATTCCCAGGCTACGGAGGGGCTTCGGTACAATAAATAAGTTTTCGTCGGTTACGCGACAATACCAATCACCACCGAGCCGGGCTACCAGATCCAAATCTTTTTGTTGAATGGTATTGTTCTTGCCCAACAAGTGTTTATGGACATGCATATAGAGGATCTCGGCGATAACGAGATTTCCAGCTCCTGGCTCATCGCTTAATGCGATAACCTCTCTGACCCGACATTCCAGCTGGACTGGGGATTCGGCTACACGAGGTGGTGCAACTCGAATAGAGGGGATGGGCGTAAAACCCGACTTATCAAATTCATTTATTTCCTTGCCATATTCGGTACTGGCAAGTGATTGTTGCTGGACCATATCGTAGTTAACAATATTGATGACAACTTCATTAACCTCCTGTATATTATCCAATGTATGTTTGGTACTACCATCACGCATGCGTCGCAATGGAGAGAAAACACAGATTGGCGGCTGATGGGACATCAGGTTAAAATAGCTGAAGGGGCTTAAATTTATGTTTCCATTGCTATCGATCGTGCTTGCAAAGCAAATTGGCCGCGGCGCAACTGCATACTTAATTAAATTATCTATAATAGCTTTGTCTTTAACAGATTCAAAGGTGATGGTTTCAAAGGAAGAGGTCATATCCGTAGATTTATGAATGGTATAATACAATAGAATTGGAAAGTTTTCCGAGCGCCGTGATTTCTAGTTCAATCTCATCGCCAAGGTCGAGCCATTGGTCTTTATGATTAGGATCGGCTATGCGTGCCGTGCCATTGAGCTCAAGAAAGCAGCCTGTTCCGACTGTCCCAGAACCGATTATATCACCAGGGGAAATTTGTACACCATAGGAAACCCGTTCAATAATTTCTGCAAAAGTCCAGTGCATACTCGCAAAATTACCCGCTGAGACTTGCGTGCCGTTTACTTTACAAGTCATATTGAGTTCATAACAGTCGCCTATATGTCCTGCTGCAGGTTGAACCTTATAAGGTTCCAATTCATCCTTTGTCACCAAGTAAGGTCCAATTGCTGTTGCAAAATCTTTGCCCTTGGCAGGGCCCAAACTCAATTTCATTTCCTCCATTTGAAGTTTTCTGGCACTAAAATCATTCATAATCATATAGCCAGCAATATACTCATCTGCTTGAGCGGCGGGGATATTGATTCCTGGTTTGTTGATGACTATTGCAATTTCTAGTTCGAAATCCAGTTGATTTAAATGTAGGGGCATACATTGAACAGGACCAGGTCCCTGTATGGACTGATGGTTGGAGAAATAGAAAACGGGAAACTCATCAAATTCAGGGATCATAGCTAATCCGCGGTTTCTTCTCGAGGTTGCGACATGCTGTCGAAAAGCGTAAGCATCACGAAAAGATGTTGGCTGTGGCACGGGGGCGATAAGTTGGATATCGTCTAGTAGACGATAGGGGCTGTTTATAGTTCCTTGACGCAAAGCTGTTTCAAAGATTTGTAGCTGATTCATGGTATCTTCGCCACCTTTGAGGAAGTCCGACATCGTTGTGGGAAGGTTTTGATCGATGACTGAGCAACTATAAAAGCGGTCGTCTATAACAATGCCCAATTCTTGTTGACCATTTTTAGTGCTAGTGGCAATTCTCATATATGAAGTGTTCTATTTGGTTATTCAATGTTGTTAGCATTCGACACAAATATATTGTATAAGATTTGAAAAAAATATTTCTTCTCTTGAAAATAGAAAAATATTCTTACCTTTATTAAAGCATTATAAACTATAAAAAATGATCAATCGTGGTGTACATCGCTTTGCGTCCTCCATGCCCTATGTTGCTTTTAATAAAGCAATCATAGCTGATATCGTTTTTGCACAATACTAATCTTCTCTTTTACTACTTGCCGATCGTTCTATTGGCAATTTGGATATTCATTTAATTTTATAACCGTTTAAATCGTAGAATTATGCCATTTTATGTTAAACAAGGGCAAATTCCAATGCAGCGACATACTGTTTTTAGAAAGCCCGATAACACACTTTATGCCGAGGAATTAGTGTCCACACATGGTTTTTCCAGTCTTTATTCCTTAGTGTACCATTGTCATCCACCCACACTCGTTAAACAAATAAGAGCGCCTTATGATGTGTCTCCCCGGATTGCCCGCGACAAACATCTTAAACATACCAGTCTAAAGGGATTTCAGGTACAGGCAAAAGATGACTATCTCGAAAGCAGGACACCAGTGTTGGTTAATCAGGACTTACATATATCCTTAGCAGCTCCCCGTCGGTCGATGGATGACTATTTTTATAAAAATAGCCAGGCAGATGAGATTGTCTTCATCCATCAGGGGATGGGAAAACTCAAGACTGGATATGGGAGTATCCCCTTCAAGTATGGAGATTATTTGGTAATCCCCCGAGGAACGATTTATCAAATGGAATTTGAACAGGAAGATAATCGACTTTTTATTGTTGAATCATTCTCGCCCGTACGTACGCCCAAACGTTATCGCAATGAATTTGGTCAATTGATGGAACATGCGCCCTTTTTTGAGCGGGACATTCGGGTACCTCAAAATTTGGAAACTTTTGATGAACTGGGTGACTTTGAAGTGAAGATCAAGAAGCAAGGGATGATTTATCCATATGTTTATGGGAGCCATCCATTTGATTTTGTTGGTTGGGATGGCTATCATTTTCCATGGGCATTTTCGATTCATGATTTCATGCCGATAACAGGTAAATTGCATCAACCACCACCCGTTCACCAGACCTTTGAAACAGACAATTTTGTATTATGCAGTTTTTGCCCTCGTATGTATGATTACCATCCTCATTCGATTCCAGCACCATATAACCATAGTAATGTAGATTCAGATGAAGTTCTATATTATGTGGATGGCGATTTTATGAGTCGAAAATCCGTGGAAAGGGGACAGATAACGTTACATCCAGGCGGTATACCGCATGGACCTCATCCAGGGACGGTGGAAAAAAGCATTGGGCAAGTGAAAACCGAGGAGTTGGCCGTGATGATCGATCCTTTTCGACCATTGATGTTGACCCAAGAAGCACTCGATATAGAAGATCCAGATTATTATAAATCTTGGATGAGTTAGGAAAAATAAAAGAATAACCTTTATATAAATTATGGCAAATACATTTGCAGAAAAGATTGCCCAAGCGCAAGATTTTCTACCTATTAATGGCACAGATTATATTGAATTTTATGTTGGCAATGCCAAACAGGCCGCACATTATTACAAAACAGCTTTTGGTTTCCAGTCGGATGCGTATGCTGGACCGGAGACAGGCGTTCGAGACCGGGTATCTTACGTGTTAAAACAAAATAAAATACGTTTAGTGCTTACCACAGCGTTGAAATCTGACCACCCTATAACAGAACATGTTAAAAAACATGGTGATGGTGTCAAAATATTGGCGCTTTGGGTAGATGATGCACGAAAATCATTTGAAGAAACAACAAATAGAGGGGCGAAAGTCTATCAGGAACCACAACTTCTGAAGGATGAAAATGGGGAAGTTTGGACCGCAGGAATTTATACCTATGGCGAAACGGTCCACATGTTTGTTGAACGCCGCAATTATTCTGGCCCATTTATGCCTGGATATGAAAAATGGGAAAGCGATTACAATCCAACGGAAACTGGACTGCTTTATGTTGATCATTGTGTGGGTAATGTTGGCTGGAATAAGATGAATGAAACCGTAAAATGGTATCAGGATGTGATGGGGTTTGTCAATATTTTATCTTTTGATGATAAGCAAATTAATACAGAATATTCGGCTTTGATGAGTAAAGTGATGAGCAATGGAAATGGTTTTGTTAAGTTTCCGATCAATGAGCCTGCCGAAGGAAAGAAAAAATCGCAGATAGAAGAATACCTTGAATTTTATGAGGGTGAAGGTGTTCAGCATGCGGCTCTAGCAACCAAAGATATTGTGGCCACCGTGCGGGAACTTAAAGCAAGGGGAGTAGAATTTTTGGGTGCTCCTCCCGAAGCATATTACGATATGTTGCCCGAACGAGTCGGAAAAATTGATGAAGAGATACGGATCATCCAAGAACTGGGTATTCTAGTTGATCGTGATGAAGAAGGTTATTTGCTGCAAATTTTTACAAAACCGGTAGAGGATAGACCAACTTTATTTTATGAAATCATCCAACGTAAGGGGGCACAAAGTTTTGGAGCAGGAAATTTTAAGGCTCTTTTTGAAGCAATAGAACGTGAACAAGAACGCCGAGGAAACTTATAGGAGTATGGAAGGGATGAAGGAATTATTGCGGGCTTTTGAGCACAAAAGCCCAGAAATTGTTTTCGAATGGAAAGATAGTGAAACTGATGCCAGGGGATGGATTGTGATCAATTCCTTACGTGGAGGTGCAGCTGGCGGGGGGACCCGAATGCGGGCTGGATTGGATAGGCATGAGGTAGAATCTTTGGCAAAAACAATGGAGGTCAAATTTACGGTATCTGGCCCTGCAATAGGAGGCGCAAAATCTGGAATTGATTTCGACCCACATGACCCAAGGAAAAATGAAGTCTTAGAACGTTGGTTTAAAGTTGTCACACCGCTATTGAAAAACTATTATGGAACAGGTGGAGATTTGAATATCGATGAAATTCATGATGTAATCCCGTTGACGGAAGAATATGGACTATGGCATCCACAAGAAGGCATTTTGAATGGTCACTTTAAGGTGAATGAAAGCAATCGTATTCATCAAATTGGACAATTGCGTTATGGGGTTTCCAAAGTATTGGAAGATAGCTCCTACAGCCCGGATCTGAAGCGCAAGTACAAAGTGGCAGATATGATCACGGGATATGGCGTGTCAGAGTCAATTCGTCATTATTATGAACTTTTTGGCGAAAATTGCTTTGGGAAGCGAGCGGTAATTCAAGGTTGGGGTAATGTTGCTGCCGCAGCGGCATTTTATCTGTCTAAACTTGGTGTAAAAATAGTTGGTATAATTGATCGAGTCGGCGGACTGATCAATCCGGAAGGATTTGGGGAAGAAGATATTACCCGTTTGTTTTTAGAGCGCAAAGGCAATGAGCTTTGTTCTCCGGATTTGATTTCTTTTGATCAGATACAGAAAGAAATATGGAGCCTGGGAACGGATATTTTTGTGCCTGCTGCGGCCTCCCGCTTAGTGTCAAAAGATCAGATCCAACACATGATAAATCATGGGCTTGAGGTGATCGCTTCAGGTGCCAATGTACCATTTGCAGATCAAGAAATATTTTATGGGCCTGTTATGGAATTCGCAGATCAGCATGTTGCGGTTATACCTGACTTTATTGCCAATTGTGGTATGGCGAGAGTATTTGCTTATTTAATGCAACCTAATATCGAAATTAGTGATGATGCAATTTTTTCGGATGTTTCCAGTGTGATTTTTGAAGCATTAAAGAAAATTAGGACCGTTTCTTCTAAAAAGACACATATATCATCGCGAGCATATGAAATTGCATTAAAACAGTTGGTGGAAACCGATAACGAACAATAAGAGGCTAAACTCTAATTTACTTCTGCTATAATGCTATAAAAAAAACACTTGAAGCGGGGAACTTCAAGTGTTTTAACTAACCAATTATTAACCTAAATTTATGAATGCTTAAAACAGTGCAATACCTATGCCAAAACTTATTTTCTTAGCATGAACATATTGTCATTTTTTTGTTATTAAAATTTCTGCCTGAAATTTGATTTTTTTGAAGTTTTGTTGAAAGATCAAAACAGCGTAGGCTAAAAACAAATTTCATCCTGCAGTTTTCAAATACTGGTCGTCTTGATGAAATTTTTTGTTTTTTATTTTCCTTAAAGTGCTGATAAACAAAAACTCCTGAAGCGGGGAGCAACAGGAGTTTTCCTAACCAATTATTAACCTAAATTTATGAAAAGTACCTATATAACGTAGTAAGTTCAAGAAATGTTTCAACCGATTGGAGTTTTTTTTACTTTTTAACATTTTTTGACTATTTGCTATTGATTTCCAATAAAATATACTACTATTTATTTTGTTTTCTTTTTAGGGGAAATAAAAAACCTGTTAGCGGGGACTAACAGGTTTTTTATAAACTAACTAAATTATTAACCTAAATTTATGAAACTACAAAATAATATTCAAGAAAGATGCCAATGTACTCAACCCGTTAGCTGTTTAACGATTTTTAACAGCCTCTTTTCAGATAAGAAGGGGAGCCCCTAATTCTCAAGACAATCCAGTTAATTTTCAAACCTTTTGTTGCTCATAAGCGTTTATCTAAACAAAAAGGTCAGCAATCAATGCTGTCTATTTGACGTAAACTGTTTAAAAAAAGGTACATGTCTTTAACATATCGCTATCAATTTGAAAATTACGATAGCCCATTTTGGGCTTTTGCCATTCATGATGGCCATCAGGTCGATGCGCATTTGATGCCCTACATAAATATTTCAGACGAGGAACGATTACGAGAAGAAGATCCTTATACGGCTATTTTGGCCGAATTACCGTGTAATCGATTTGTATCTGGAACTTCCAGGTTTCAACTGGATCTTAATCGAAAACGAGAAGATGCTATTTATCTTACACCCGAGCAATCTTGGGGGATGCGGGTATGGCGAACAGATCTACCCAATGAACTAAAAGATCAGCTGTATGCAGCCTATGATAGCATATATGCGGAAATAAGCCAAGCGATTCAGCGTACGATTGATCGTTATGGCTATTTTATCGTGTATGATATTCATAGTTATAATATGCGTCGCGGTGGGGCTGAAACCAGTTTGAACAATGCAGCCGACCCTCAGATCAATATTGGGACACAACATAATCACAAAAAATGGCGAACGCTGACTGATCAGGTTTTGGAAGCACTACAGACTGGAAAAGATGGACAAGTTTACGACGTCCGTGAGAATGTCAAGTTTAAGGGCGGATTCCTTTCTGCGTATTTGAATGATAAGTTTGGTGATAAAGGCTGTATTTTTTCTATCGAATTTCGGAAAGACTTTATGGACGAATGGACTGGGGAAGTATATCCGCAAAAGCTTCAGGAGTATAAACAACTTCTCTTGCACAGCATTGGAACACTGGAAAATTATTTTGCCTATGAAAGATAATGCGAAACAACTTGCTGGCATTTTAAAAATGATCAAAAATAAGGAGGTTTTCCACGTACAGATTCCGCCAAAAAACAAGCTGGTATTTAATCAAGTTGTTCCTTATCTGTTTTTATACAGACAGTTTTTTAGTCAAGATCCTATGCTGGCAGAGTTGGTTAAATCAGAACCAGCTTATTTTAGGGTAAGAGATCCGCAGATGAATGTTTCTGAATGGATCGCTCCAATCCTCAATCAACTTGTCGAAGAGTTTGGTGCTTGTTTGATTATTGAAGCTTGGGCAGCAGATTCAACACAGGAGGAAGATATTCAAATTCATATTGCGCGGAAAAATGTACAGGCTATCGCTCAGTATCTAGGTAAGCAACTGACAACAGAAGAATCGATTTCCAAAGTGGAGATACTGACAGATTCCAAAACAAATGCAACGCAAAGTTTATCCCCTTCGAGTGTACAGTTGGATAATCTGAACACCAATATATTTTACATGGGGCTGGAGATAAAACCGAAATACCTTTTAGGGGTAGATCAGCAAATTTTACCGATCGATCTGCGTCATTTCCGTGAAGCCATATCCAGGAGTCTGTCGAAAACATTCTTCGAATTCATTCGTATACATACCTTATCTAAACCTACGGCATTTAAAATAAGTCAGCCTAAAAAGATGCTTCCTTTAGCTTGGGAGATTGATCAGAAATTAGCGCGGGAAAGTCAACGATTTGATTTTTTATTATTGGTTACACCAACAAATTCTTATGATGCCTGGCAGCAATTTAAAAAGGGGAATTACCGAAAAACTCCTGTGTTTCGATATAGGCCCATGCCTATTGATCCAGATATTATCAAGAGAAACCTCTATAACTTGCATATCGAAGATTTATTTGATCCTTCCATTGCTTATTTGTTTCGTGATAAACGCAAGGAGCTTGATCAGATGATGACCATGTTGAGTGAGCGGGGAAAAGAAGGATTTTTGTTGGGCAGTATGCAGGTTTTTGGTACTGTCAATGAAAAATTGTTGGAAAAGGCTCAGGCAATTTTGACCATTACGACAACGGATCGAGAAGTTAGAACGAAAGAAGAGGATATTGTCTATGCCGAAGAGTTCGCTAAACTCGCCCAGGAAGAATTGGATTATCTGAAAAACCAAGATCCAAGCTTTGGCACCACAGTGAGGCTACGGGATGATATTTATGGCGTGATGGTAAATCAAGGCGTACTCAATATAAGTAAGCAGTATAGTTTGCCTAGGAATAGGGTAAAGGCATTGATTCAACATGAGGTCGGTACACATATTGTTACTTACTATAATGGGAAGCAACAGCCGTTCAGTCTCTTTAGATTAGGGGTTCCCGGTTATGAAAAACTTCAGGAAGGCCTCGCTGTACTTGCTGAGTATTTGGTGGGGGGCCTGACAAATAATAGACTACGTATTCTGGCAGGCAGAGTTATCGCTGTCCATCATATGCAGCAGGGCAGTTCATTTATTGATACATTTTCAGTATTGGTAGACAAGTACCAATTTTTGACCGAAACAGCTTTTCAAATGACGATGCGGGTTTATCGAAGTGGTGGGCTTACCAAAGATGCATTATACTTGAGTGGTTTAATCGAGTTGACTAATTATATCAAGAGTGGGCGAGATCTATCCCTGTTGACGATGGGTAAAATCCGCGAAGATTATATACCAATCGTTGAAGAACTCATGTTAAAGGGCGTCTTGAAGGCTCCGGTCCTGACACCAAGGTATCTAATGGATCCATACAAGGATGCCTTGTTACATCTCAAAAAAAGTAATGGAATATTTCAAATGATTCAGTAATCAGATATTTTATATGAAGATAGCATTCGTGATCAACCAAACCCATAAAGAAACTGCTCGTTTCACGACGACTGTTTTGGCATTGAAAGCCCATCAAATGGGACATGAAATTTATTATATTGGCTTGGCCGATTTCTACTATGAGTCGGCCCATATTGCCGCCCATGTGCGAAAAGTACTCCCTGATCAGATGCTTACCTCTACCAATAGCCTCATGGAAGTATTGCGCGCAACAGAAAAAACGAAGATGTTTTTGGAAGATATGGATGTGGTTTGGCTACGATTTGATCCAGTCCTCGATATGGTTAGCCGACCTTGGGCTGCCGCTTCAGCCCTACAATTTGCCGCTCTCCTAAAAGAAAAAGGTGTATTGGTTATCAATGATCCCGATAGCCTTAGTCGGGCCAGTAATAAGTTGTATCTCGAGGGATTTGATGAATCTATTCGACCTAAAACAATTGTAACCCGAAACTATGCAGATGTCATTGAATTTTTTGAACAACAGAATAAGCTTATTATTTTGAAACCCTTGAAGGGGTCCGGTGGTAAAAACGTATTTTTAATCAATAAGGATAATCAGCAAAACCTCAAGCAAACTGTAGAGGCTATTGCCCGAGATGGTTATGTAATTGGGCAGGAATATCTTCCGGAAGCTGCCCGCGGTGATATTAGATTCTTTTTACTAAATGGAGAGCCTATTTCGATCAATGGAAAATATGCGGCTGTTCATCGCGTGCAACAAGGTGATGAGATTCGGAGCAATGTGCATCAAGGCGCAAAGACCCAAGCAGCTATTATTTCACCGGAGTTATTGCTTATGGTCGATAAGATCCGGAATAAATTAGTTCAAGACGGAATGTATTTTGTCGGTTTGGATGTGGTAGGAGATCGTATTATGGAAATCAACGTATTTAGTCCGGGTGCATTATGCCAGACGGAAGAAATTGTAAAAGAGGATTTTTCGGCGCTTATTATTGAAAAATTAGCGGAGAAGGTTGCTTTCAGAAAAAGAGGTTGATGGCAGTTGTATCGATGAAAATTGGTGTTGTTGAAATCGCTGCGGGAGTGCTAAGCTAATGATTTGCGGTAATTATGAATTTGAAATGAATTACAGGAATTAAATTCTTGTTATTTTTGAAAAAAAAATATGCTGATTATCGATTCTCCATCCCGCAACGCCTATTTTAACATCGCTTCAGAGGAGTATTTATTGGGTAAATTTCCGGAAGAGGATATTTTTTTACTCTATGTAAATGACCCTTCAATTATCGTGGGTAAATTTCAGAATACCTTGGCAGAAATCAATCTTGATTATGTCAACGAGCATCAGATTAAGGTTGTGCGACGAATGTCTGGCGGTGGTGCTGTTTATCATGATGCTGGAAACTTAAATTTTTCTTTTCATACCTTATTGGGAAATCATGATTTTATGGATTTTTCGACCTTTACACAGCCGGTTGTACATACTTTGAACAAATTGAATATCCCTGCAAAATTAGAAGGGAGAAATGACCTTCTGGTAGATGGGAAGAAGTTTAGTGGAAATGCCAAGCTTGCAAAAAATGGGAAGATGATTCAACATGGTACGATATTGATTGATTCGCAGATGCAGGTATTAAGTGATGCTTTAAAGGTCAATCCATTGAAGTTTGTAGATAAGGCGGTAAAATCGAATCGCGCACGTGTCACAAATTTAATTGAATATCTACCTGCTGGTTTTACGACTGGAGATTTTAAGGAATTGCTGATTGAAGAAATAAAACGTGAGAATCCGGCAGCCAAAATGATTGAGTTTACCGCTTCGGATATTGAAAATATAGAAAAATTGGTCGAAGAGAAGTATGAAACATGGGATTGGAACTTCGGCTTTTCACCAAATTATAACTTTAAAAAAGCAATTAAGATCCCTGCAGGATTCATCGAGTTGCATTTGGATGTACATAAAGGATACATTGAAAGGGCTAAAATTTTCGGTGATTTTTTTGCATCCCGATCAATTCATGAACTTGAAAATTTATTGATTGGTGAAAAGCATGAAGTAGGAGAAATTGATACCTTACTGAAATCAATTGATTTGACGACGTATTTTGGTAAAGTTGAACCCGCAGAAATTCTTACCTTGTTTAAATAGAAAATGTAGTATTGCCCGATACGGGTGTTAATTAATAAATATATGCCTTGGAATCCAGAGATATACAATCAATTTAAAGATGTCCGTTTTAAACCGTTTTATGATTTATCTGAGCTAATTACTGCCGATAAAATGGAACATGCCGTCGATTTAGGTTGCGGTACAGGTGAACAGACAGCAATCTTAAGCGAACAATTCTCTCAAGCGACCTTTCTTGGGGTAGATTCTTCTGCGGAAATGCTTTCTAAAAGTCATAAGTTGGAAACGGAACGTCTAAAATTTAGGCAAAGTTCCGTTGAGAACTTCCTTGCAGAGCCAAAAACATGGGATCTTATCTTCAGTAATGCTGCTTTACAATGGCTGGAAGATCATCAGGCTCTTTTCCCTCAAATAATTTCTAAGCTTAATGTTGGCGGGCAGTTGGCGATACAAATGCCTTATCAGCCCGAAAATATACTCAATAAAATTTTATTTGAATTGGCGACGGAAGAACCCTATCGATCCTATTTAAGGGGCTGGAATAGGCCTTCTTCGGTATTGGATATGGATACTTATGCGCAATTGTTATTTGATAATGGCTTGGATCAATTAAACCTTTCTCTTCGTGTCTATCCGCTCATCGCTGCTGATGCAGACATGCTTTACAATTTTATTGCTGGGTCTGCTTTGATTCCTTACATGGAACAATTGGAGGAAGATAAGAAGTCTGTGTTTGTAACTGAATTTAAAACACGCATCGAAAAACATTTTACTAAATTTCCAGCGATCTATTCTTTCAAGCGCATTTTATTATATGGGCGTAAAGGGTAATTCACATATCGATCAGATCGGACCAATGGGCAGCTGTGATCGTAGCCAGGTCTGTTGGGGCTAAAATAATCTGAAGCCCCCTTTTTCCCGCGCTTACCGAAATCGCTGTCTCCAATTGTGCGGCCTCTTCAATAAAGGTTGGGAACTGTTTTTTCATGCCAATAGGTGAACAGCCACCACGAATATAGCCGGTCACCGTTAAAAGGTCTTTCATCGGGAGCATTTCACAGTTTTTATTCCCAGAGGCCTTCGCTATTTTTTTAAGGTCGAGCTGTGCATTTCCGGGAACTACGGCAACAATATAAGGATCTTTGTTGCCTTTTAAGACCAGGGTTTTATAAAGTGTCTCGGGCGACAAACCTAAGGTTTCGGCGACATGCTCAGCACTGACGTCCTGTTCGTCTACCTCATATGCTCTGAGTTCATACGTTATTTTTGCTGTGTCCAACAGCCGAACAGCATTTGTTTTACTCGACATACCCTAGCCTTGTTTTTTCTTATTAAAATAGGTCGTTATGGCATCTAGCGCGTATGCATTCAAGCAGTTGCTTGCTTGCAGACCACCCTTTTGAGCCACTAATACACCATATTGCATATCGTGCAATCCCTCTGTACGATGGGCATCGGGATTGATGGAAAGCAAAACTCCTTTCTCTACTGCATAACGGTGCCATCTCCAATCCAGATCTAATCGTAAAGGATTTGCATTTATCTCAATGACAACGCCATTTGCCGCACAAGCATCGATTACCCGTTTAAAATCTAAGGGATATCCGGCTCTACTTAATAATAGTCTTCCTGTCGGATGGCCTAAGATTGTTGTATGCGGATTTTCGATCGCTTTGATTAGTCTTGTTGTGGCTTTGTCTTCGTCCATTTTCAGATTGGAGTGTACGGAGGCGACAACGAAGTCAAATTTAGCCAATACCTCATCGGGATAGTCTAATGAACCGTCACCTAGAATATCAGATTCAATTCCCCTGAAAATCTTGAATGGAGCCAATTTTTCGTTTAAGGTAGCAATCTCATTCCATTGTTGTTCCAATCGCTCAATGGAGAGGCCGTTAGCATAGACTGCAGTTCGCGAGTGATCGCATATACCCAAATATTCTAGCCCCAGGACATCTTTACAATGCAATGCCATTTGCTCGAGGCTATGTACGCCGTCACTATAGGTGGAGTGATTGTGGAGTGTTCCCCTGAGATCTTTGTATTGAATCAGCGTTGGCAGTGTATGCGTTTGAGCCTGCACTATTTCATTCAAGCCCTCTCGTAATTCAGGTTCAATATAATCTAAACCCAAGTTACGGTAAATGGCCTCTTCACTGGAAAGTGAAGGTAGATCCGGTAGAATATTAAATAGATGATCGAGATGTGCAGTGGATCCGGTACTAAGAATCAGGTCGCGATAAAAATCATTGATATTACTACTGAATACTTTGAAAGTAAACCCCAATTCATCGGTCAGTTCTATGGAGTTTTCTGTTTTTTCCACTAAAGTAAATCCATCGAGGAATTTTTCGACGTTGTCTATACTTTCGGATATTAAAAGATCTACGGTACTCAAAACCTCGCATTTTCTTCTGAAATCTCCTGTATATGACAGCAGCGAAGAAGGGAAATGCAATTTCAATTCGTTGAAAAATTTTTCTGCCAGTGGAAGTACTTTTGCATATAAAAACCATCCTTTGTTGGAAATAGAAAACTCAATGGATTTTTTGATGTCTTCCTGTGTCTTAAGACCAAACCCTTTTGCTTCTACGAGACGGTTTTCATTACAGGCGTAAAGTAATTCGCCCACACTTTCAATCTCGAGTTCTTTCCAGATAATTTGAATCTTTTTAGGGCCAAGGCCCTTAATATTTAACATTTCAATAATACCGGATGGTGTGTTTTCAATAAGATCCTCAAGCTCTTTGAAAGTTCCTGTAGCAGCGACTTCTTTGGCTTTTTCAGCCGTGCTTTTTCCAATTCCAGGCTGTGCACTCAAATCTTCAAGACTGGCCTCTTCAATACGGAAAGGTAGCTTGTCCAACTTAAAAGAGGCACTTGCAATGGATTTTGTTCGAAAAGGATTTTCGTTGTGAAGCTCCATCAATTGGCTACATAATTTGAAAATTTTTGAGATCGCTTTATTGTCCATCGTATTTGAATTGTTAAGCTACAAATATCTTAAATTTTAGGTCAAAATAACAATTCAAACGCGGATATTACAGCGTTAAATAATGTAAAAAAGCTACTTTGAATGCCTATTTTTCTCTATTTCTTGAAATTAACAACAAAGTGACAAATGCATATGTGCTTAACCAAACATTTTGGCTATGTTTGCCGTTTTTGGGTGTTAAAATTGTGGTTATTTTATGAATATCTTATAAAATCAACCCTATTAAATAGTAAAATATCATGATAGCAGACATTAGTGACAAAGAAATCAGTGGGCTTTATAAAACAGGTATTATTCAACAAACTGCTTACTGGTCTGCAGTAAAAAAAATGCAAGGTATACAATCGAAGGCATTTAATTTTAAATCCAAACAATCCGATCTGTATGTTGGAGTCGACGACGATACCTATTTTATCGGTGATCTATTAATTATTATACAAGCCATAGATCAGGAACATAGCATAGCCTATGTACCTTATGGACCTGAGATTGAACCTTCAGATGAAAACCAGGGCTATTTTTTAGAACAGTTATCGGAGAGTTTACGTTCCCATCTGCCAACAAATTGTATAATGATACGCTATGATTTATCTTGGGAATCACATTGGGCTAAAGAGGATGATTGTTACGATCTTCATGGTAACTGGCTAGGGGTGCCGGAGAAACGTATTCAGGAAATGCGCTTTAATTTTAATACAGAAAACTGGAACTTTCATAAAGCCAATACGGACATACTTCCTTCCAATACTATTTTTATGGATCTTAGAAAGGGGGAGGATATGTTGCTTGGAAATATGAAATCTAAGACACGGTATAATATCAATTTAGCAGAACGAAAAGGAGTACGTGTGCGTTCGCTGGGGCTTGAAAGTTTGGCGGTTTGGTATGAGCTTTATCGGCAGACAGCTCTTCGAAATAACTTTTTCTTACATGATATAAGTTATTTTAAGATCGTTCTTTCTGCAAGGGCAAGTGATACATTATCTCCCGCAGATGTATATCTTTTAGTAGCCGAAGTGGATAGCAAGCCTTTGGCCGCTATGTTTTTGGTAATTGCTGCAAATCGGGGGACTTATCTATATGGGGCTTCTGCTTCCGAAAATCGTAATTATATGGCGACATACGCTTTGCAATGGCGTGCGATGCAGCTTGCGAAAGAAAAGGGCTGTACAGAATATGATTTCTTTGGAGTATCGCCACAGGCAGATCCTTCACACCCTTTATATGGACTTTATCGTTTTAAAACAGGGTTTGGTGGTGAAATCTACCACCGTATGGGCTGTTGGGATTATCCCTTGGACAATAGGAAATATCAGTACTATGCCTCAATGGAGTTTAAAAACCAGCGCTATCATTTAAGTTAGAAATTAGAAGACCTCACCCAAGGTGAGTCTAACACCGCGGTGATTCTTACTGATACCATAGTCGATTCCAATGTTGGTGCCCGAGTTTTTGTTAAATTTAATTCGTGCACCAGCACCAGTGCCGACGTTCCAGTCTTCGAACATGGAATTCTTTGGTCCGTTTAATGTGGTAAAGTTCATAAATGCAACAAATCCAAATAAGCCATTTTGGGTGATATCACGACGATATTCCGTTTCTAAATAGTAAAGTGATTTGCCACGAAAGCGGCTGACCGGAAAGCCTCTTCCCGAACTATTGTATGGATCCCATCCTAAATTAGGAAGATCAAGATAGGGCGCTTTACTATTAAATACAGTCCAGAAGAAACTCCTTATGGCAATCATATTTTGACGATTTCTGTCTTGGGTAAGCCTATGGTATCGTCTAACTTCGAGAAATAGCGATTTCCAGTTCTGATCGCTTCCTAAGAATGTCGGATTTACACGGAACTGTAAATTGGCATAGTTACCAGACCAAGTATTGATCGAATTGGCGCGCGTATCGTAAATTAAATTGAAGCTTACTCCTGAAGACATGGTATTGTCTTTTAAATCTGTTCCATAAGGGTAGGAAGTGTAGTCTTCGAGCTTGGTATTGCTCGTAGACTTAATATTCATTCTATAATCCAGATCATAACCAATTCCCATAAAAAGGCCCCCATGAATTCTTTTTAATGCATGTTGGTATAAACGAAAGTAGGTGTAATCTAAATTAATCTGCTGGTCGCCATGATGCTCTTTGCCAATCCCCCAAGTTTCGTGCGGATATTTTAATAGGCGGATATCGCCATCAATCACCCATGTATTCTCTTTTAACCAGATGTAAGAACGGATTGGCAGGCCAAATCGTTTGCCAAAATTTGTGTAGGGCGTAAATGTCATTTTGGACATATAGGTATCGGAACGATCTCCTAAATAAAATCCTGCGGTTGTACTTGTTATTAGAGCATGCCCGCCTCCAGGAACATTTGTCGAAAAGGGTAAAAAGGAAAAATAGATTTTCTTTCCTGTACTATCGACAGTTTGGGGTGGCTTGATATTTAATATTTCTTTTCCAATATCAATCAGGTCACGTTGTTTACTTGTATCAGCGAGATGTTTGGTGGTTTCTATTTCATTGACGGGACGTTGTGCAAATACAGTATCGCCAAGTACAAGTAGAACCATCAAAATAGACCATTTAATATAAAAAATATATGCGCTATCGTAGTGTGTCATGAAAGAATGCAATCTAGCAGGAAATAGATAGAATAACAATATTCAAACCAATAATTTATTCATTCTGTCACGTTTTGGCTATAAAGAGAATTGATTGGAAATTTCATTCGCCTAGAAAAAAATATCATTTACCGATTTTAATGTAATGTTAATCTAAATGTAATGAAATCAATATATGAGTTGTCTTAACTTTGAATCAGAAAATAAATAAAAAAAGTACGCAACAAATTTATATAGTAAGCGACAATAAAATAAGAAAATATACTAATACATTATAAAATTGAAAAAGATATGAAAACTTTAGTAAAAACATTTGTAGCAGCGGCAATGATTGCAATCTCTACTTGCTCAATGGCTTCAGTTAAACCAGAAGAACGCAATTTAATTACTGCTGATTTAGCCATCGATGAATACGTTGGTGCAATGACCGAAGGTCAGGTAGCTAATTTGGACAAGCTTTTTACAGCAGATTTTGATCAAAAAATTTGCGGTAAACAAGATTTGAAACATAGCCGTCATGAGATGATTGAATTTTTGAAAAAACAAAAAGGAATCAAGATGAACTGCAGAACAACAACACAGATCGTTGAAGAATTACCTGATTATGCAATTGCGAAAGTTACGATGCAATTTGATGGTTTTGCGAAAACAGATCTGATCACACTTGTTAAAGAAAACGGAACCTGGAAAATTTCTAAATCTATAAACTCTTATAAATAAGAATTTGCTGTCAAAATTGGTCGATTAAAATAAAAAAAGGGTACTTAAGTACCCTTTTTTTGTGGAGCATATCAGATTCGAACTGATCACCTCTTCACTGCCAGCGAAGCGCTCTAGCCAAATGAGCTAATGCCCCTGCTTTATTTGGTGTCGCTAAGATAGTACTTTTTTGGATAAACAAAGCCTCTTTTTTATTTTTCTACATATTTTTCTACGCATGTCATCAAGTTGCTTTTTTTGATGACACAAATACGCGCGAGTTAGAAACTCTATTTTTCTATTTGGATATCTTAAGGTGTTTTTTATCCCGTTGGAAACAAGAGAGTTGGTAAGCGTACTGGAGGATATGAACAATGTATTAGTGTCCTCCAGTAAGCAGAGCTTCGGTTCGCTTTATCTGACCTTTATCTTTCCAGGCATCATGCCCAGGAATAACCATATTAATTTCGGGATACTTTGCCAATAACCTCGCTAGGGATGGCTTCCAGGATTTTATATCCCCATCTGCCGTAAATCCTAGATCTTGGGCTTCGGAGCTTTTTATAAAACAACCTCCGTCTAGGATCTTATATTCGGGAAACCAGACAACAACATTGTCCATGGAGTGTCCGGCACCAAAAAAGTTCAAAACAAAAGATTGTCCGCCGACGCTGTAGGTTTTATTGGTGGAAACAAGATGAGTGGCCTGGGCTTTGTGATTTGCCTTTAGCAGGTCGTTCGTCATTTTTGTTGCATAGGTTGGAATTCCAATGCGGTTGTAATAAGCAAAGCCACCTGCCCGGTCTTCGTGCCAGTGTGTAGCGTAAACAGCAATGACGGGTAAATTATGTTTCTGTTTGATGCTGTCCAATAAGGGTTGATATTGTGTGGAATCCCATGGTGTATCAAAGAGGATAACGCCTTTTTTGGTAATTAGGTATACCGCATTAGCAGCATATTTGGTGCCTTCAAATGTATTAAAGGTCGTGTAAAGATACAGTTGCGGATTTATCTTCTCTATTAAAAGAGGTTTTTCTTGCGCTTGTAGAGATGGAGAAAGACCGAGTAAACCAATACTCAGGCATACACCAGCAAATGTTGCGCGACTATGAGGTGAAAAAAGTGAGATCATATTTTTGAATGTTATTGCATTAACGTTAGAACAAAATGATTATTATTTTTTCAAGGCCTTATTAATACATTTTTTAGGTAGACTGAACAAAGTCTTCGCGATAAGGAGTGAACGAATCGATCAGTTCACCCTCCTCAAGACATTCGCATCCATGAATCAATTGTGAATCAATGATACAAGAGTCGCCTGCAGTTAGGATGCTGTCGACACCATTAATATGGTATCGGAATTTTCCCGCACTCACATAAGAAATCTGTGTGTGGGGGTGTTGATGAAGTGCACCGATGGCTCCTTTTTTAAAACGAACTTTCATGAGCATGAGTTCATCATTAAAAACGAGTATTTTTCGCATAACGCCTTCGCCCAGGTCTGTCCATTGCTGCTCGCTGTCGTGTAAGAATATTTCGCTCATCTAATTGTTGATTTATGGAGTTTCGATTGGAAAACGCTCTGTTTTTCAATTATAGTAAAAAAATACGAATTTACGGCCAGATCCATTGCTTCTTTTGAAGTATATCAATTTGCTTTGTAAAATTTGACAAAAGATGAGATGAATTAAAAACCAAATGGTCAAAATAATTGTAAAAACAGTTATTTTGTGCCTGAGCAATATGTATATTACACGATGAATTATTTCGACGAGCTTATTACTTTATTACAAGAAGAGCAGCAATTTGATCGATTGCAACATGAAAATTTGTTGTTGAAAAGTAGTTTGAATGAACGAAGAATGCAAGGTGTCACCTGGTTTCCGATTCAGATAACAGATACGGAGCTCGGAAGAGGAGACTATTTGTCCGTTAATTTAAATCGAACAAATCATTATGAGGTCGAACATAAGTTTCGCTTTGGTATGCCAGTTTGTCTGTTCTCAAATCACGATCCCGACCGAGATCGATTAGAGGGCATCATATCTTCGATCAATAGGGATGGGATGCGAATTTCATTTCGTGTCGATGAACTTCCAGAATGGAGCAGAAGAGGAAAGCTTGGTGTTGATTTGTTATTTGATGAGTATTCCTATCGGGAGATGTTCAATGCATTGGAGAAAGGAAAGGAATTGAGCCGTGATGCAAAGCAAGGTGGTTTTGTGAGAAGATTAATCGGTGAAGAGGTGATTCCAACTGAATCTATTGGAAAATTCTTTGAGCATCCCAACTTAAATACAGGGCAAAATAAAGCGATCCAACAGCTATTGGAGGCAAGTACTGTGGCTCTTTTGCATGGGCCGCCGGGGACAGGGAAAACAACAACATTGGTTCAGGCCGTGAGGGCATTGCTCAAACAATACAACAAGCAAGTATTGGTTGTTGCGCCGAGCAATACGGCCGTTGATTTGTTAACCGAACGTTTAGACGCTGCTGGAGTTGCAGTAACAAGAATAGGGAACCCCGTTAAGGTTTCGGAACATCTTCAAGAATTGACACTCGATGCAAAGATTGATCGACATCCCGCAAATAAGGATATTAAAACACTTCAAAAGCAAGTGCGGACGTATACAGAGATGGCTCAAAAATATAAGCGTAATTTTGGAAAGGCCGAGCGGGAGCAAAGAAAAGCATTGTTTGATGAAGCCCATCGAATCAGAAAAGATGTCGATAAGATTCAAGATTTTATCAGTGCAGATGTTTTGGATAAATCGCAGGTAATTACTGCAACTTTGGTTGGATCGAATCATGAGGTTATTCGCAATCGCAGCTATGAAACAGTCATTATTGATGAGGCCGCACAAGCATTGGAGCCTGCTTGCTGGATCCCGATATTAAAGGCACATCGAGTTATTTTGGCTGGAGACCACAATCAATTGCCTCCGACTGTAAAATCCAGTAGTGTACCTCACCATGGCCTGAGCCATACATTATTCGAAAAATTGGTGGACCATAATCCGCAATTAGTTTCTTTGCTAGATGTACAGTATCGCATGAATGAACAAATTATGGAATACCCGTCTGCAGCCTTGTATAATGGTTTGTTGAGAGCAGATAGTACAGTGGCACAGTGGAGCTTAGCAGTGGATACCGAACCGGTCTTATTTATCGATACAGCGGGAGCGGGGTTTGAAGAAACCGAAAGCGACGGCGCAATTTTCAATCTAGGAGAAGCTCATTTTATTAAAGCCCATCTGAACGACCATATTGGGACTTGGAAAGCTTCCTTGAGCCTAAATGAAAGCCTGAGCATCGGGGTGATTGCTCCTTATCGAAAGCAGGCCACTTTATTGAAGGAGGTATTGGATGGGGAAGAAGCGCTACGACCTTTTAACGACTTGATTAAAATACAGACAATAGACAGTTTTCAAGGGCAGGAGAAGGATGTTATTTATATCAGTTTGACCAGAAGTAACGCTGAACAGCAGATTGGTTTTTTGTCTGATGTTCGCCGGATGAATGTGGCAATGACCAGGGCTAAGAAGAAATTGGTTGTTATTGGAGATAGTGCTACAATAGGTTCACATCCGTTTTACCGAGAATTTATTGCCTATACCGAGTCGATAGGGCACTATCATAGTGTGTGGGAATGGGATATTTCAGCAATATAACGGAAGAGGCCACTTCATAGGAAGTGGCCTCTTGCTTTTATTGAAACTTACTGACCAGATTGATTCCTGTAATCTCTCCTTATTAAGAAGTGAACTTCATCCAATCTGTGTTTTCGTCGTAGTTCATAAGTGGTTCGGCATTATTGTTATTTGATAATTGGCCTACCAACATATAAATATCCATGCTCACATGTTGACGTGTTATTTCTGTCATCTTATCGTTGAATCCGGCGTTGTTAATTTTTAAAACATACTGAAAACAAATGACGCGGGCGATTATCTTTCCAAGTGTAACCAGTTCACGTTGTTTCGGCTGTAGCGGAAAGTCAAAATTCAAGATTGATGAGAAAAATGGTGCTGCAAATTCAGTTGAGCTATATTTTTTTAAGAAAGACAATAAGTTGCTTTCTTTGGTTTTGCGCATAAGTTTACCGATCGCTTCAGCAACTTGAGAATAAAGCATTTCATTTGACCCCTCAAAGATTTGAAAAGGTCTACTGTCTATGAGGCCACGACCGGCAACATGGTCTAACCTGTAGCCATTTGCACCGGATAATTGCACACATATTTGCGCGGCTTCATGCATTAAGTCTGTCACAAATGCTTTCACACTATTGGCATCTACACCATAGGCTGAAAGGTCATTATGGATAGAGCTGATCGAGACACTGTATGAACACATTGCAGAACACAAGGTAAATGCAGCCTGTATGCGCGACAACTGAAATTTAACAGCGTCTAATTCATTTAAACTAATACCCGCTACACGACGTTCGGAACAATGTGTCATGGCCTCATCCAACATCCGTTTTATAAAACCCATCCCCATTCCAGGGAACTGTAATCTGCTGCGGTGGAGGGTATCTAACATCAATTTAATTCCTGTACTTTCCGGATTTAGTTTGTGATCTGTGGGAACATTGATGTCGATGTCGTTCACACCATAAGGAATCGCATAGAGCCCAAGGCTATTGTATTTCTTTGTAACAACAATCTTTTGTTCTTCGACGGCATTTTCTGTGACAAAGAAATCTATATCCCGCACCAGTTCTCCATTTTCATTTTTCTTGCGTGCCGTCACGAGCCAAAAGTCTGCAGCTCCAGTAAGACCTTGCCAGTGCTTTTCACCTTTTATATAGTACTTATCGTCCTTTTGTTCGTAAGATGTCCGCATATTGAGTGCGTCACTGCCGTAAGCCTGTTCGGTAATCATTAATCCTCCCATTGCCTGGTTTTCCAAAAATTGATGGAATACCCTCTCTTGAAGTAAGGTGTCGCCGTATTTGGCAAAAGGTTCCAAAAATAGCGCAATATTAATCCCGAAGATTAGTGATAAAGATAGTGATTCATAAGAAGCTGCTGCCAGTACACCCAAACATTCTTTTACATGAAGGCCCCGACCACCGTGATGTTCTGGGATAGCAACCGACAAGGGTTGCATTTTCATGATCTCAGCTAAAAACTCAGGCGGTAGCCCACGCGTTAAACTGAGCGAGTTATAATCATACTCTTTATTAAATAAGCTTGATAGCCTAGTTTTAAAATCCGCAATAAACAAATCGAAATCTTGGGTTATATTGTTGTGTTCTGAAACCTTAAGCATCTTTAAATATGTGATTAAATGATGGAACAATGTAAATCGAAACATGAAGAAGAACTGCCCGTTGACCAAAAAATTCTCTTTTGCTTCAATCACTTACACAAAAATAACTCCAATCAATTTGATTCTCTTGTGTACTTCAGTATAAAAGATAGGACAAATCGTGCATATTGAAAACCTAAGTTGCTCTGTTTCGATAAGAAGTAGGAGAAACGCCAACTATTTTTTTGAAAAGCCGTGAGAAATAAGAAGGATCAGAAAAATCCAATTCATAACAGATATCTGCAATGCTTTTAGTGGATTCAAACAATAGAAATTGACTGTGCATAATCAGCACTTCAAGAATGAGTTCCTTCGACGATTTCTTGAATACAGAAAATACGCATCGATTAAGGTAGTTTGTAGATACCGCGAGTTTATCCGCGTAGAATGAAATATTTTTTTGCTTTTTGAAGTTTTTGTGCACAAGCTGTTTGAACATCATAGCAATTTCCTGTCTCCGATTGAGCGCTAGGTTGGATGAAGATAGCTTGATAATTTTTAGAATTGCAGATTTTAATAAATTTTCAAATAGTTCTTTATAAGGTAATTCCGAAAGCAATTCATCATAAAGTAATCTGAAAAGTTCTTGAAGATCGCCGCTGTCTCGCGCAGTTAAGTTCAGTAAGGGGGAGATATTAAAGATATTCAAAATCTCCTGTTCCCTGAATATGGAAGTCATTGCATTGTCGTTTATTAAAACGCAATGTCCTTTCGCGGATTTATCGACCGACTTTATTGTTGAGATATTGCCGTAATTGCTGATAAGAATTGCCGGAGCTGTTACAACATATTCCTTAGCTCCAATTTGATGTTTAAAATAACCCTCAGTGATATGAACGAGCAGGTTATAGCCCAAGAAAATAGGTGGGGTAGGGAATTTAATATAAGGAGCGATTTCACTGAGCTGGAATATCTTGATCGGCGATTGCTGGTAGCGAAGATGCTCCAAACTACCTGTCATAAAACGATCTACAAATTCACCCGCATTTACCTGCTTTTCCATTATCAATTATTATTATAAAATTTAGTATGCCACAGCTTCTGAATGCCAACTATTGTTTCATGTGCAAATCATGCTCCCAATAATATTCCAAAGGTAGCTGGATAAAACTTGTTTATCAATTTTAACAAATGATTTGCTAAAATAAAGCTTTATCCTTAGTTTAGTTTTTGCAATCGGATAAATAGCCTGATGCTCAGGGGCTATATTTTAATATTATAAACCAAATGAATATGAAACTAGTGCTCATTTCTATCTTGACTCTATTCCTGTTCAGAAATGCAGCTGCACAGATCTCGTTGAATTATTGTAATGATCGTATACAAACTGGAGCAGAACAAACCGAGCGTTATCTTCCTTATTTAATGAATAAACGTATTGCAATATTGGGAAATCCATCTACGGTTATTAAAGGGAGACACCTTGTTGATAGTCTAATCGCGCGCGGGGTTCAGATTGTGAGAATTTTTGGACCTGAGCACGGATTTCGAGGCAATGCAAGTAATGGAACTGAAGTGGGGGACGAAATCGATCCGACAACCAAAATTCCTATTGTCTCTTTATACGGGAATAAGAAAAAGCCAACTGCGAAGGATTTAAAAGATGTCGATCTGTTTATTTATGATGTGCAGGATATGGGGGTGAGATTTTATACCAACATTAATACCCTTCGGGATATTATGGAAGCTTGCGCAGAAAATGATAAGGAGCTCTTGATCTTAGACAGGCCCAATCCCAATGCCTATCTAATTGATGGTCCTATTTTGGAGGAAGAATATAAGTCGGGTATTGGGCAATTCCCTGTTCCTATTGCACATGGGATGACTACAGCTGAATTTGCCCAGATGATCAATGGAGAAGGTTGGATGAATACTAAAAAGAAGTGTAAATTGAAGATTATTGCTGTAGCAGATTATGATCATAGTATGCTTTATAAGTTACCAGTCAATCCTTCGCCCAATTTAAATACGGAACAAAGCATACTCTTATATCCAAGTACCTGCCTCTTTGAAGGTGTGAAAGTGAATCATGGCAGAGGCACCGATTATCCCTTTGTTGTGATCGGTAGTCCAATCTATAAGGGTATATATGACTTCTCATTTGTTCCCGTCAGTAAAAAAGGGATGAGTGAAACGCCACTGTTTATGAATGAAGAATGTTATGGAATAGACCTGCGTAAATATGATCTGCAGCAGCTTGTCGATAGCAAAAAAATAAACCTATCCTGGATGATAGCGCTTTATCGGAATTCTCCGGAAAAAGACAAGTTTTTTGATCAATCATTTTCGAAACAGATTGGCAGTATCGAAAAGCTCGTGGGCGTAGGTTTATTTCGCAAGCAAATTGAAGCCGGTGTTTCGGAAGAAGAAATCCGAAAAAGCTGGGAGCCGGGATTAAAGAGTTATAGAAAGGTTAGGGAAAAATACCTTATCTATCAATAATGTTATAAGGGCACTTAGCCACTGAGAGATAATAGTCGATAGCTCAGCTATTTTGTGAGCGCGACAGAATAACCTATAGCCTTAAAAAAACATCGATGTTTAGACTAAAATATGATTGGTGCCCAATTATTATCCTATGTTTTGCAGTGGGATGTTTTTGTCAATTACGGGCCCAGCAACTGGCTAGAAGTCTAGATCGCCAAAATTATACAGCACAATCCAACGTTAGGTTAAATCCCGCGTTGAAATGGAAATTCAAAACAAAGGGAAGGCTGTTTTCTTCGCCCGTCGTTTGGCAGGACATCGTTTTTGTCGGGTCTTGCGACAGTAATCTTTACGCATTGAATAAAACGAGCGGTAATATACTTTGGAAGTATAAAACTACGGGTGAAATCCGGTCCACTGTTGCTCTTGATGGCGGAACAGTGTATTTTTTAAGCACTGATGGCTACTTGTATGCCCTGGATGCCCAAACAGGTCGAAAATTATGGCGGTTTTCAACCGGTGGTGAAAAGAGTTATGATGTATGGGACTATTTCCTATCATCTCCTGCGGTTGCAGATGCTGTAGTTTATTTTGGGTCTGGGGATCATCATGTCTATGCCGTAGATGCTAAATCGGGAAAACTTGTTTGGAAATTCCTGACTGGGGGCATTGTGCATGCAGCCCCAACGCTGACACAAGAGCGTGTTTTCATTGGTAGTTTTGATGGTTATTTTTATTGTTTGAAAAAAGATGGTACCCTTCATTGGAAGTTTAAAACGGTTGGCGAACGTTATTTTCCAAAAGGCGAGATTCAGTTCCATGCAGCAGTCGCCGACAGTACAGTCTATTTTGGTGCTCGTGACTTTAATGTATATGCGCTAAACGCCACGAATGGAAGTGGAGTTTGGATATATCATCAACCAGGGAGCTGGACGAGCGTTCCTAGTATTTTTGACGATAAGCTTGTCGTAACCATGTCGGATTCCTATAGTATACTTGTTTTAAATAGAATGGACGGTGTGAAAATAGTTGAACCTAAAGTGCCTTTAAATACATTTAGCAGTGCCACTATCGTAAGTAGTGAGGCCTTTTTTGGAACGCTGGATGGTGTAATTTATAGATTGGATATAAAAAACGGAGGGGTTGTACCTATTTTTCAAACGGAGTCAAGTAAAAAGAATAGGCAATTGTTTATAAATGATGAAAATGTGCTGCGCGCCGATCTGCAACAAAAATATGTGGATGATATTACAAGACTGTTTGCAGACTACCTGCAGATGGGAAGTATCTTTTCAACAATATGGATTGATGAAAATCGGCTTTATTTTAGTTCCGCTGATGGTGCCGTCTATGCATTGGAATAGCAAGTACGCGCTATTTACAAATCGTAGCAGGGCTTACTTTCTTAAAATTTTTTCCATGGATCTACCTTTGGCCAGTTCATCAATTAATTTATCGAGATAACGAACTTTCTGAACCAGCTGATCTTCAATATCCTCGATGCGATAGCCACAGATTACACCTGTGATCTTCGAAACATTCGGGTTTAAGCAAGGTGCTTGTTTAAAGAAATGTTCAAAGTCAATTTTATCGTTAATCGTCTGCTGTAGGGATATCGGGTTATAGCCGGTAAGCCAGAAAATGATTTCGTCAACCTCTTCTTTTGTGCGTCCTTTTCTTTCGGCCTTTTGTAAATAAAGCGGGTATACACCAGCAAATGACATGCGATATATTCTTGTATTATCCATTTTTACACGTTGATTTTATTAAAGGTATTCATTTTGAATGAAAATAAAAACAAAGGATAGTTGGCTAAATTAAGCAGAATCATTGCTAATTGGTGCTACGTAACTATAAAATTTACTTAGCAATTTCTTTAATAATAATATAAATTATAATTCTATCTTTATGTGATACAAAATTATTGAAAGATTATATATGGATTTGAGGTATATTCGAAATAACATACATATTAAAGAAGAGGATCAACAACGTATCAAAGACTTTCCTGTGCTGATAGGAGGGTGTGGAATAGGAAGTTACATTGCAGAGTGCTTATTGCGTATGGGTTTCGAAAATTTGACAATTGCCGATGGAGATGTTGTCGAATTGACAAATCTAAACAGACAAAATTACACAAACAAGGATATTGGTATTAAGAAAGTATTTGCTTTGCAGGAACGTTTACATTCAATTAACCCGCAAGCCAAAGTAACCGTGTTTTCTGAATTTATTAACAAAGATAATCTATATAATATCGATATTAACCATAAGGTTGCCATTAATGCGTTGGATTTTTCTTCTGATATTCCTTTTGTTTTTGACCAGTATATGGCAAAAAGAAATATACCGGTAGTACATCCTTATAATTTGGGCTGGGCAGGATTTTTAACAGTTCTTCCACCTGAAGGTCTTAATTTACATTCATTGGAAAAGGCTCACAAGACATTTGAATTAAATGTCGGTAAATTTATTGTAGAAAGTTTAAAAACAAAGGGAATAGAAACGAAATGGTTTGAGGAATTTTTGGTAGAATATGGTAAAATAGCGCTGACGTCTTCTCCTCCGCAGTTATCATTAGGTCTGTATTTATTATCGGGAATGGTTAGTCATATCGTATTTAATTTAGCGACATCTAAACCTGTAAAATTCTTTCCAGATTCTTATTATTTATCAATGATTAGTTGAACTTAATATAATTGAAAAAAACATTCGTTCCATTACACTTTTGTGTAGTAAATTTGTCTCTGTGGGAATTTAAACGAAAAGTCTTTATTTTTATAATTGCATATCGAATAACATTTGCATGAACTGGACGCCTGAAAATTATTATTTTACCAAGCTTAATAAAAACGAACTTCCTGAACTTATTCATTTTTATTTAGTAACGACTCAGCAGCATTATAAACTGGATAGCTATTCCGAAGAGGAATATGCGTTCGACTTTGAGTCATTGATAGGAGAGGATCAGATTTTTTTTGATCGTTCCATTTATTATGTGCTTCGAAGTAAGCTTGATGACTGTATTCAGGCATCCATTAGAATTACATTTTGGGATAAGGAAACGAGTTTGCCGATTCAGAAATTATTTGATATCGAGACAGAAAGTTTGTTAATTCCGCATGTAAAGAATTTTTGGCACATTGGGCGTTTCGTAATTTCTGGAAAGATAATAGGTAATCGGATCAATATTCTGAAAAAGATGCTTTTTGACGCATTTTATGGTCCTTATAGCCTTGGTAGCGGACTAGTTATTGCGGAATGTGATCGAAAGGTGGTAAATACTCTTCGAAAATTAGAAATAGAATCTTTTGAACTTGGTGATCCAATTATCTACCTCTATTCTGAGACATTACCGATCTATATTAAATCGGAATGGCTGGACACTTTTATTGAGAAAAATAAATATTCCCAATTTAGTATGGGAAACCAGGTCGATATTCAAAAATTTGTTGAGATGTCTAAACTAATGCTGTTATGTTCAAAAAATAGTGAATAACATTAGAAAAGAGATAGTTCAATTGCTAATGCTGTAGCTTCTGTAATGCTTTTGACTTTCAGTTTTGAAAATATTTGTTTTTTATGAAATTTTACTGTATCGATTGATACATAAAGTCGATCTGCTATTTGATCCATAGTAAGACCCTGTGCGGAAAAAAGAAGAATATCCTTTTCACGAGGTTTCAATTTAATGCGAGGAGTTTCTACCCAAATATCTTTATCCAAATCATATTCAAACTGTTTCCCATCCTCATCAGATTTAAATCTAATGTTTCCCGAGTTTGCATGCGAGGATATAGACACCAAGCAGAGCGCGATCCAGGGGTTAGAAAATTTATCCAGAAGCAGAGGTTTTAGTTTATGGTTTACTAATAGTGGCTTATTTCCCGGTTGTTTTAAATGAAAATCATAAGATATCGAGAATTTTAAGCGATCTTCGGCATCCAAATCTCCAAAAAAGTCAAAACCAACGTCGTTGATCTTTTTTAGTAAATGTAAATCGCTCTCAGGGACATTATTCACATAGTGGTAATAGCCTTCCCGCATGACTTCCGCAGGAGTGCTTCCGCACAAAAAGATTGGGTTATCAGAAACAAATAAAAAGCTTTTCTTTGAATAGTCAATTAAATATATACTCTGGTAGGTTAACCTGCTTAAGGATTTGGCAAAATTTATAAAGGCTTCGACAATCTCATAATCATCTTTGCTAAAGTCGTCTTTAACTTGTACCGGCTTGAAAAAATCTTCAATCTTAATTTTCATAGTGTAAATTACAAAGATGATCCGCAATCGCTTTTGAATACCACGTAAAATCGATGTTGTCCTGGCGTGCAAGTTACAAAAATAAGGGCATAATCTCAATTTATACGCTAGCAATAGGCTTTTTTTACGTTCCTATCCTTACTTTGTAATCATCGTCAACGTTACTAGTTGAACTTGTTTAAAATATTAAATCTCTATCCAGCAATGAAATAAGTTTCTACACAAATGTGTAGAATATTGTTTATAATGATAATACAAAAGATAATACTCTTATCTTTAAGGTCTCAAAGCAAATAATTGTATAAATATAACTTATTAGATCCAAATAGCCAATAGTAATTATTGCTTTACTTGAGTTTTGACAAAGTTTTAATCCTAGAATAATGAACTCTAGGTAAATTATTACAATGTGCACACTTCTATTAAGTTTTTTTATCATAAATAATCTGTAGAAACACTTTTCTAAGTAAAGACAATTTTTCCCCGAAAACTAGGAAACAGGATCGATATGGCGCAAACTACAAATTGACCTAATTTTCCTATCCAAGAATCAAAACCTTTCATTTTCCCAACTTGTGTCAATTAGATTCAGCTCATTTTTTTCTTTCAGTATGTATATACATTTTAATTTTATTCGTTTGATATTTGTTTTTTTTGTAGTAATATTGTGCTTAAAGTTTTGCTTTTAAACGTTTTTTGTAGATTATTAATGTATGTACAATACGATGTATTTTGTGAATAGTTTCGTGCAATTTATGAGGAAAGCAACTGATGTAATTAAAAATTATAAAATCTGATACTTATGAAATTACGTTTCTCACTTTCTTTTGCCACCGGTCTGTTGTTCATGTGTGTTCAGTCTGTTGTTGGTCAGGAGCACGCAATTTGGCAATTGGGGAATTCAGACGGTTCAAGCAGCGAATTTGCCTTGTCCCCGAATGGATATAAGAAATTTTTGGAACATGATTTTGGTTATGAAGACAATGCGTTTATCATCGGTCAATCTTCTTTAACAAAGGATTTACCCTATGTATTGCCCGGTCCGGCCAATGAATGGGGCGGGACTGGAGGAACTTCTGGTCTGAGAACGCATTTTTTGAATTTATACTACGTATTAAACAATAGTATAAAAAATGGTCAGTGTACACTTCAGGTTAAATTGGCCAATAGTGACCCTAAAAATAAACCTACACTACAGATCGTAATCAATGGCAAGCCCTATAATTTCGATGTGGAGCGGGGAGCAGGAAATGGTGAGCCGCTAGAGAATCCTTTAAAATCTGGAAATTCTACGATAAATATACCATTACCAGCTGATCTCATTAAGAAAGGCGGAAATCAGATTACCATGACTGTCATAAAGGGAGGTTGGGTTGAATTTGATTCCTTTAAACTTCTTGGTCCACAGCAAGTAAAGTTAATAGCTAATCGCTCTGTAATTGTTAAAAATGTACAGCAAGCTGATTTTGAGATCCTAAATGCAGGAAAACCCGTCCAAAATATGCTGGTTGATCTCTTGAAATTGAAAGATGATGAACAGTTGAAAGTAGTCTTGGATGGAAAGAAAATTTATGAGAAAACACTTGAAAAAGGTGCAGCGAAATTGGAAATACCAATGCCTTATGTCACTAAGGATATCTGGAGTAAGTATGAAATTTATAGTAATGGGCAATTAATACAGTCTTCAACAATCAAGCGGGGCCCAAAAAGACTAGGTGGAGTTTCAGATTATGTGAACACGATGATGGGCGCAGCACATTCCAGATGGATGATAGCCCCGGGACCGTGGATGCCTTTTGGCATGGTAAAGATAAGTCCAGATAACCAAAATATTGGCTGGCAGGCAGGTTATGAACCTTCTATCGAATCTATTGGTACTTTTAGTCATATTCACGAATGGACAATGGCTGGATTGGGAACATTTCCGACAGCAGGTCAATTGAAAACTCGGGTAGGAGATCAGTACAGTACAAATTCAGGATATCGATCAGCAATAGATAAAACCAGCGAAAAGGCTCCATTGGGATATTATGCTGTTCATCTCCTCGATCACGATATCGACGTAAAATTGACGGCTGGTACACGTTCCAGTTTTCAACAATATACCTATCATAAGTCGGACACAGGACGTATCATGGTTGATCTTAAGGTTAACGGAGAATATGATTATAAAATTAAAGATTTCTCGCTGAAAAAGATTTCTGACTATAAGGTTGTAGGATACAGTAATCAATTATCTGAAAACGTTTGGTCCACAGATGCAAAACAGGATTATGTCGTATACTTTGTGATGGAGTTTGATAAACCTATCATAAACTATGGCACATGGCATAATGATAGGTTGACTGAACGGGCTGATTTGGTTGCTGATAGCGCTCAATTTGCGGGAATGTACGTGGAATTTGATGTCCATAAAGATAAGGCTGTACAACTGCGCACAGGGATTTCTTATGTGAGCTTAGCCAATGCAGAGGAGAATCTAAAAACGGAACTGTCGGAGCCATTCGGATGGTCCATTGATCGGGCCGTGGAAAATCAACATAAAGTTTGGGATGAACTTTTAAGTAGATTGGCGATAAAGTCTTCAGACTATTTTGAAAAAGAGAAATTCTATACCAATATGTATCGCACTTTGGCAAGCCGAAACACATTTAGTGATGTGAATGGCCAATGGAGGTCTTCGGATGAAGTGATACGAACTTTAGCCCATAAAGGGGATCTCGCTTTAGGCTGTGATGCTTTCTGGAATACCTTTTGGAATTTAAATCAGTTTTGGAACTTGGTTACGCCAGAATGGTCCAATAAATGGGTTAGATCTCAACTTGCGATGTATGACGCAAATGGCTGGCTGGCGAAAGGGCCGGCTGGAATGGAGTATATTCCCGTCATGGTTGCTGAACATGAAATACCGTTAATTGTTGGGGCATACCAGATGGGGATTAGAGACTACGATACTGAAAAGGCATTTGAAGCTGTTAAAAAAATGCAGACAACAAGTCCATTGAAATTTGAAGGTGGTTTTGCGGGCAATAGGGATTTGGATGTCTATTTAAAATATAAGTACGTTCCTTATGATTTGGGCCGGTTTTCTAATTCAATGGAATATAGTTTTGACGATTGGACAGTTGGGCAGTTTGCAAAATCGTTAGGAAAGGAACAGGAGTATCGCTATTTCAATGATCGCGGAAACTGGTGGAAAAATGCGATAGATGTCAGTAGCGGATATGCTCGGATGAAGGATTCAAAAGGAGAATGGTATAAAGATTTCGATCCTTTTAAATCGGGAGCTAACCATCATTATGTAGAAGGAAATGCATGGCAATTGACCTTTTTTGTGCCACAGGATATTCCTGGACTAGCTAAAATGATCGGCCAGGATGTGTTTTTAAAACGCTTGGAATGGGGATTTCCAGAAAGTGAAAAATGGCGCTATAATGGCCCTAATGATCAATATTGGGATTATCCTGTTGTTCAGGGAAATCAGCAATCAATGCATTTTGCCTATATTTTTAATTGGTTGAATAAGCCCTGGTTGACACAAAAATGGAGCCGCTCCATAGGTGAGCGCTATTATGGCCAAGGGGTTTCGAATGCTTATCTCGGCGATGAAGACCAGGGGCAAATGAGTGCTTGGTATATCATGAATGCTATTGGTTTATTTCAGATAGATGGCGGAACAAGGGTCAAACCAATTTATGAAATAGGAAGCCCACTCTTTGAGGAGGTTAAGATTAGATTGGATGGTAAATATGGAAGAGGTGAACAGTTTATTATCAAAGCGAAAAATGCAAATAAGAAAAATATGTATGTACAACGCGCAACGTTAAATGGAAAACCGCTCAATACCTTTTATTTTGATGCTTCCGAACTTCTAAAAGGAGGGGAGCTTGTCTTAGAAATGGGCGCCACACCGAATAACCAATGGGGACTGTATCAATAAAAAATATGTTTACTGCTGGATTAAAATAGAGCGAGTTGAACGATAACAATGATTTGTTAAAATTTGGTTAAACTGAGTGGCCTGATATAAGAAACTCGTTTTTGATGACGTTATATCAGTAGTTTCATAATTTAGGTTAATAATTGGTTAGTGAGTAAAAGCCTGAAGTTCCCCACTTCAGGCTTTTGTTGTTATTGGTCATCATAAATCTCTTTGCTTAACATGTATAGTTTTGCTAAATCCTATTAACAAACGTAAAATCATCGATATAACCATTTATAAGATTTGTAAATCTTTGCGATTATCTGTAGTATTGTAGGTACACGCTAAAATGCGCGGCCTATGGTGTTTGCTTGAATGAAAGCAATTAACAATGTCGTCTATCAAGATTATATGATCAAATCTATTCGTTTTTTACTTTTAGGATTATTTCTTTGGGAGAACGTTTCTGCCCAAAAGCTTCCTACAGACTATGTCAATCCGTTTATCGGTACCAGCAATTATGGAACAACTAATCCGGGTGCTCAGGTTCCCAACGGCTTGATGAATGTTTCTCCGTTTAATGTAATGGGATCATCACTTAATGCATTTGATAAGGATGCAAGATGGTGGTCTACTCCCTATGAACATAGCAACAGTTATTTTACAGGTTTTTCTCATGTTAATTTAAGTGGGGTAGGATGTCCAGACATGGGAAGTCTGTTGTTGATGCCAACCTCAGGAAAATTAGAGGTAGATTATCATCAATATGGAAGTACCTATACGCAGGAGGTTGCCCATCCGGGGTATTATAGCAATGTGTTAAAGAAATACGGTATCAAGACCGAAGTTTCAGCGACAACCCGTGTAGGTGTTTCGAAATTTACTTTTCCAAAAGGACAGGCAAATATCCTGCTTAATTTGGGCGAAGGTTTAACAAATGAAACAGGAGCAACAGTTCGTTATGTAAGTGATACCGAAATAGAAGGTTCTAAATTGTTGGGCTCCTTCTGTTACACGAACAATCAGGCTGTTTACCCGATCTTCTTTGTTATGCGTGTCAATAAAAAACCGTCAAAAAGAGGATATTGGAAATTCCAGCGTGCCGGAGAAAAATGGGAAAACGATTGGAATAAAGATGCCGGAAAATATAAAATTTTTACGGACTATACCGATCAGCTTTCCGGCGATGATCTTGGCGCATATTTTAGTTTTGATGTCAAAGAAAATGAAAGCTTAGAAGTACAGCTTGCCGTATCATTTGTGAGCGTTGAGAATGCACGTAAAAATCTAGATGCTGAGCAAGCAGACTTTAGCTTTGAAAAAACACAAAAGCGCGCAGCCTCACTTTGGAACAATGCATTGTCAAAGATACAGGTAGAAGGTGGTACAGAGGACCAAAAAACAGTGTTCTATACGGCATTATATCATGCTATGATTCATCCAAATATCTTGCAGGATGTAAACGGAGAATATCCGGCAATGGAAAGTCGGAAAACACTTGTTGCAGATCACAATCGTTACACCGTGTTTTCGCTATGGGATACGTACCGAAATGTTCAGCCTTTAATGTCACTGGTTTATCCCGATAAGCAGGTGGGCATGATACGTTCCATGATCGATATTTATAAGGAAAGTGGTTGGATGCCCAAATGGGAGTTGTATAGCCGAGAAAGCTATACCATGGATGGCGATCCGGCAGTTCCAGTGATCGTCGATGCATGGATGAAAGGCATTCGGGATTTTGACGTTAATACAGCTTATGAAGCGTTTCTGAAATCGGCAACGACTACGGACTCCACGAATAAAATTAGACCAGACAATGCGGACTATGTCAAGTATGGGTATGTTCCACTGCGCGATTCATTCGATAATTCGGTATCTCATGCCATTGAATATTATGTTGCCGATTGGAATCTAGCGCAGTTGGCCGGTTCATTGGGTAAAACCAAAGATGCCCAGCTTTTTGCTAAGCGAGCACAAGGATATAAACATTATTATTCTTCGGAGTATGGGACTTTCAGACCTATTCTTCCTAACGGCGAGTTTTTAAGTCCATTTAGCCCATTGATGGGCGCCAATTTTGAACCTAATCATGGTTTCCATGAAGGTAACGCTTGGAACTATAGTTTTGCCATACCATTTGATATCCCTGGTTTGGTGAAATTGATGGGCGGAAAGCAAAAATTTGTGGATAGACTGCAGGCAACGTTTGATAAAGGGTATTTTGATGTTACCAACGAACCAGATATGCTGTATCCACATGTGTTTTCAGAAATCAAAGGAGAAGAATGGCGTACCCAGAAGCTAGTCAAAGAAATTTTAGAAAAGCATTTTACGAACAGCCCTGGGGGAATACCGGGAAATGACGATACGGGAACAATGTCTACATGGGCTTTAATGAACATGATTGGAATCTATCCTTTTTGTCCAGGCAGACCAGATTATACCGTTGTAACACCTGTATTCGACAAAGTGACCATCCAACTCGATAAGAAATATTATCCAAACGGCGACAAAGTGACGATAAGACGTCAAAAAGCGGGTGCTGGTGATTATATCAAAAAGATCGTTATCGATGGAAAACCGTTCGATGGATTTAAAATCAACCATCAGACTTTGGTCAACAGTAAAGATATTCTAATCGTTACTGGAAATAGATAATTAGGCAAACTAAACTGAAAAACTGATCTACACGATGAAATATATTAATTATGCGGTCTGTGCAGGCCTTTTGTCCTTAATTGGTTGCGCTTCACTAAAAAATTCCGATGAAGCTTCTTATGCGGGGTATGTAAATCCGTTTATCGGAACGGATTTTACGGGCAATACATATCCTGGAGCACAGTCACCTTTTGGAATGGTACAGCTTAGCCCAGATAATGGACTACCCGGCTGGGACCGTATTTCCGGATACTTTTATCCTGACAGTACGATTTCCGGATTTAGCCATACACATTTAAGTGGAACTGGTGCCGGTGACTTGTACGACATATCTTTTATGCCGGTTACCTTACCATATCATGAAGCCGCGGCTCCCTTAGGTATACATTCCAAATTTTCGCATAAAGACGAAAAGGCCCACGCCGGATACTATCAGGTAAAACTTACTGATTACGATATAAATGTAGAGCTGACAGCAACCGCTCGCTGCGGTATTCAACGTTATACCTTTCCAAAAGCCGAGTCTGCTGTATTTTTAGACTTAAAGAAAGCAATGAATTGGGATGCTACCACGGATTCACACATTGAAGTGGTTGATTCTGTCACTATTCGTGGTTATCGTTTTTCGGAGGGCTGGGCAAGAGGCCAACGCGTTTATTTTGAAACTCGGTTTTCTAAGCCTTTTATGGCCGTTCATATCGATAGTTCAGCAATATTATCCAGCGCTGATACAACGGCAAAAAGTGCAAAACGAATTGGTACTGCATTCAAAGCACGTTTTGATTTCAACACAGCAGCTGGAGAACAAGTGACTTTAAGTACGGCCCTTTCGGGAGTAAGTATGGAAGGCGCTTCCAAGAACTTAAAAGCAGAAGTTCCAAAAGATGATTTTGATTATTATTTAAAGGAGGCCGAGCAAAATTGGAATCATGAATTGGGTAGGGTAGCGATCGAGACCAAAGACAAAGAGGAGCAGGTTAAGTTCTATACAGCGTTATATCATTCCATGTTAGCGCCGACGATTTTCGGTGATGTTGATGGTGCGTATATGGGGGCTGACCGGAAGGTACATCAGGCCGAAGGTTGGACTAATTATAGCACATTCTCACTTTGGGACACTTATAGAGCTTCGCATCCGTTATTTACCTATATCGACCCTAGTCGAGTAAATGATATGATTAAGTCCTTCATCGCCTTTTATGAACAGCACGGCCGATTGCCGGTATGGAATATGTACGGGAGTGAAACGGATATGATGATTGGGAATCATGCAATTCCTGTCATTGTAGATGCATATTTAAAAGGAATTGGTGATTTTGATGCGTCAAAAGCGTTAGAAGCTTGTGTTGCCACAGCTAATATTGACAATTACCGGGGCATAGGTCTGTATAAGAAACTAGGCTATGTGCCTTATGATGTCAAAGATGAATACAATGCCGAAAACTGGTCCCTATCAAGAACACTTGAATATGCCTATGACGATCATTGCATCGCAATGATGGCCGATAAGATGGGAAAGAAAGAGATTGCGGGAACATTTTTTGCAAGAGCTCAAAATTATAAAAATGTGTATAATCCGGCTACTTCATTTATGCAACCTCGAGATAGCCATGGTAAATTTATTACTCCATTTGATGCGGAGGAATATAGTGCGCATATCTGTGAAAGTAATGCATGGCAATATTTTTGGTCTGTACAACATGATATCCCTGGATTGATTAAACTCGTTGGTGGACAAGAGCGCTTTGGACAGAAGTTAGATAGCATGTTTACATTTCATCCTTCTGACACCAGCAAACTGCCAATTTTTAGTACAGGAATGATTGGGCAGTATGCGCATGGTAACGAGCCAAGCCATCATGCACTCTATTTATTCAATGCGGTTGGACAGCCTTGGAAAACGCAGCAATATGCGGCAGAGGTAATGAACAAACTTTACTTGAATACACCTTCGGGATTGAGTGGAAATGATGACTGCGGGCAGATGTCGGCTTGGTATGTATTCAGCTCATTGGGATTTTATCCTGTAGATCCCATAAGTGGAAAATACGAAATCGGTACCCCTTTATTTGAAAAAGCTGAATTGAAGTTGTCCAATGGAAAGAAATTTACCGTGAAAGCTAACCATGTCAGTAAATCCAATATTTATATACAAGCCATTACGATCGATGGTAAGCCTCTTGAAACAAGTTATATCACACATGAACAAATTATGTCCGGAGCGACATTGGTGTTAGAAATGGGTGAAAAACCGGGACCGGTATGGTACAAAAATAAATAGGATCAATAGGTCTATAGGGCTTCTTAAGTGAAGCCTTCAAATAATTAAGAGAAGCCTCCAAATGAATGTTTAATCATTTCGGAGGCTTTTTATTTTGTCTGCTGGAACAATCAGATTTTTGTAAAAGTATGTCGTGCTACACCATGTTCCATTCGGGAAGAGCGCATAATTTGGGATATCTCCGACTATCGTCCAGCCACATTTTTGATACATAATATAAGCCGGGCTATCGGTTACAGTATCTAGTACCAGTAGTTTCTTATTTAGATCAATGGCTATATTTTCAATGTGTTGAAGTAAATTTTGTGCAATGCCCATTCTTCGAAAGTCAGTATGGACTAACATTTTGGCTACATCTGCACGATGTGTCTGATTTGATGGGAGGTCGATTTGCAGTTGAACAGTTCCTGCGATTCGATGCGTAAAGGCATCTCTTGCAATAATCAATATTATCTTCTGTTCCTTGACCTTGTTCAGTACATCAGTCCAAAATTTTTTTGCCTGTTCAACTGTTAGATCTTCCATGAAACCTACGGAGGCACCTCCTTGGACAATATTAAATGTCAGTTCTACTAGTTCGGAAATTAAGTTAATGCTAGATTCTTTGACTTCTTCAATGACAAAATCTCTATGGGAAATAGGTGAGGAACTCATGTGTTTGATTGAGGACGAGATATAGAAAAGGAATTGATCGCGATGTTATGTAAGAAAAGACATTTTGGTAATGATCGGCTTGGCTCTTCTGGTGAGAATTATATTTAAGAATCGTTACTCGTTGCGGGTGAAGGCATAATAGATGACGTATAACCAACCTAGTATTCCATGAATTAAAGCCCAAAGTATAGATTTGTTGCGATCCCATGAGGTGACAACGGCAATTACGGAACCGAGTCCAATACCCGATTGTGTGATCGTCTGTGTCGTTGATTTACTTATCTCTTGACCAAATACGATATCCGCGAGTAAAATAAAGAATACGAATAATGAGAGGTGTTTCATGATGACTTTATTGAGCTCCTCTTATTTTGAGTTCTTCATTGATTTCTTTTATTCTTTTAAAATTCAGAATAACAATGGGAGATAAGGCGAAAGGAATGGCCATCAGTGCACTGAATCCTTTGCTAATTGAGGTATAAATTCCCATGCCTAATAGGATAAAAAGCATGGTTGTGAGCATCCAAGTAATTACCAGAGCAGTTTTTTTGTTGGTTTGAAGCTCTTCGTCAGTCATTCCGTTTAAAGGTCTATTATTCATATTTCGGTGGTTTATAGTCTCTAAGTTCCGTAATTCTTTTTAAGAAACAAAGTTTTCTGCGTTAAATGATGTGTGAATCTTGTTAAATATAGTCTTTTTCTTGTTTTTTTTAAAAAAGGATTAATTAAATGGTGAAAATAGTCGGTTTCGAAGGACCTTTTTTCTTAATAACACAGCATAAGGTGATTTTTATGGATTCCGTTTTTTAAAAGAGCAACCCTTTCATCTTTCAGGGTAAGGAACAGTTTGTGCAAAGTAGGTATAAGCGTATTGTTTTGAGCAAGTGGATTGTGCGGAAAATAACGAATCTTAAAACAAAGACCACGAATATTAAACGAGACGGAAAGACTGTTTTAAAAAGCTGTTATTTGTAAAAAAAAAATCAAGAAATGAGAATGCTAGCTTTAATCTTTATGATATTTACCATGTGTTCCTGTATGGGTAATTTGGAATCGGGGTACAACGAGAAAATGGCTAAGCTCTTTCATAGCTGTCGAGAAAAAATGGATGAGAGCTATGGGAAATTGCTGGAAGGCGAATATGATGTCGATAAATCAGACTATTCTTATCACATGAAATTGAATGAGGCACGCGCTTTGAGTAGTTACATAAAAGGAATAAAATGCGAAGCCTCTCAATTGAAATACAGTAAAACTGCCGAAAGTTTTCACATCGCTACAGTTGGTTACATGACAGAGATCGTTGATGGATATGGTGTTTTATTAATTAAATATATTGATGAACAGAAAAAAGGGGCTCGGAAAAGTCTGTTGCGGGAGATTACTGATGAAAAAGAGAAAATTGCAGCCTTAGCTGAGTCGTGTTTAGGACATCAAATAGCCTTCATGAATCAAGCTGGAATAAAAGTAGATAGTCAAACAGGAAAGTAGTTGAAATATATTTTAATTTTATAACAATGTTAACACTAAAAAATAAGTGGTATTTGCTTATCATTTTACCCATGATGGCATTGTCCTGTAAGAGCAAAATAGCTGCACATCAGTCAATCCCCCCGTATTCATTAGCTGATACTGTGAAACCCGATTGGTATCGCGAATACTATGGTCAGGTTGTGATGATCGACAATGATTTTGTGACTCAGAAAAATGGCAGTTATTTAATAGATCTTCCTTTGCAGATCGTTCCAGATTCCACTTACGTTTTCTTTTTGAGTACTAGAATTCCAGTGGAGTTACTAAAGAGGTCAACTGAATTCTATCCCGATCTTCAACATTTTGTACTGATTGTCCCCGATTGGAAGTATTATGATGAGGTTGCCAAAGAAGCCTCGAAAAACGGAATGTGTATAGAACCTGCGACGAGCAATTTTTATTATTCCATAAAAAGAGAGGATGGTGCAGTTAAAGTCGACAGTATCCGGCTTTCTGGTGAAGATAACGCAAGGTTTGATTTTGTTAAACCAATTTCCCCAAAAGGCATGCTTACCGTTTATCGAAGAGAAAGTTACGGATCGGTTTGTTGCCCGCGTGACCCCAAATGGGATAACGTCGATAAAGATGAGCTCTTTCTACGTGATTTTGAACACCGCAGACACCTGAATGTGACCAAAGGGAGGTATGTGCAGATGGAAGGGAAAGAAGGTGAAAAAAGTATCTATTATACCTTACCAGGATTATCTTCAGCACAGCGATTACAATTTTTAGTAGATAAATATGCGCAATGGATTGTCAATAAAGATATGGAGGGAAGGGCGTTTATGCCACAGTTATTTACACCGAAAATTGTACCTATGGTAACCGAAGGTTTTAACAAAATGAAAGAATTACCATAAAGTTAGCGATACCGCAATTTGGATGTTTCTGGAACAATATGTTTTTTTTTGATGGAGATAAAGCTATTCTGTTAGCTTTATCTCGAACATTTTATCCCAGTTTTTACCGGTAACAAAGAAAGTGTTTGATCTTTTATTGTAGGCGATACCATTTAATACATCTAAATTCACATGTTGTGTTACATGTTCACGTAATTTAGATAGATCGACTAAAGCTTCCACTGTACCAGTTTTAGGGTCGATCCGTCCAATGACATCCTCCATAAAGAAATTTGCATAGATTTTTCCTTTTACCCATTCCATTTCATTGATTTGATCCACCATGGCTGTGTTCGTTGCTGCACGGATATAGTCCATTTTTGAGAAGTCATTTGGATTAAGCGTATAGATATAATCAGAACCATTGGACATGTATAAGTTTTTACCGTCAGAAGTTAAACCCCAGCCTTCCATTGGCTGAAAGTAAGGAAGTGTCTTAATAACAGAAAGGCTGTTTATATCGTATAGGTAGGCTAGATTGTTTTTATAAGTCAACTGATATAATTTTCCATTTAGTACGGTGGCACCTTCGCCAAAAATTGAATCATCCAATTCAATTTTTTTGGTGGGTTGACCCGTTTTTGGATTAACAATACGAACACTCGATTTACCCTTATTTCCGCTCGGACCAACCCCATTCCCGGTACTTTCGATCAAATTATCCCCGTAGAACTCCAATCCCTGTGTGAAAGCTTTGATATCATGGGGGTAAATATTCACAATGCTATAGCTTAGCAAAAGCGGAGGAGTGGACGCGAATAGATCGATGTTGACCGAATTTTCTTCTCGTTTTCCAGCACTAAATACGACAGCTTTAATAATCTGCTTGCCAAATTTCTCCTGTTTTAATGAATAACGGAAAGGTTCATTTCCGATTACTTGACCAATCTTTTTATCGTTTATAGTGTAAATAACAGAGTCTATTTTGGACGTTTTTTCGCTGTCCATCTTTAAAATCAGATCCTCGCCCTGCGTATAGCTCTGTTTGATGTTGTTAAAGGTAAATGTCGGATTTTCATCGGCATATTCGGGCTGAGAGCTTGAAGTTGTGTTTGTATTGTTACTTTTATTTCCGGTACAACTGCCCAAAATGGTGCCAATAACGAAAAAAATGAGGTAAGATTTTTTGTGCATTGATAGAGGGTGCTTGATTAATTATCCGCTAATAAACTAGAAAACGAGTTGAGTATACATAGCTGTTGCTGTAATACTCGTTTCTCAAACTTAGATAAATTGTTTTTTATATGCAATTTAATTGCTGATCAATACAAAAGATAATTTGTCTGTGAAAGAAAAAAATGAACAATTACATGCTAGCCGATTGTTATAAAGGTATGGAAAGATTATATTTTACTGGAACGAGCGGTATCCTTTTGCCTTACAAGAATAAAAGCTACTATCCTGAGGAGTTTCAGGATAAAAGTCGATTGGCTGTATATAGCTTATTATTTAATTCATTGGAAGTAAACAGTTCTTTTTATAAAATCCCCAGAGAAGAAACCGTCAGAAGATGGTCCGAAGAAACGACCGATGACTTTCGTTTTACGTTTAAACTATGGAAAGGAATTACACATCAAAAAGAACTCAAATTTGATCCACAGGATGTCGCCAGATTTCTATCCGTTATTGACGCTGTCGGCCAAAAGAAAGGGTGTTTGCTCATACAATTACCACCATCTTTTAAATTTGCTTCTATTGGATTGCTTGCTGAATTGCTGGATTGTATTGCTCAGGACAAGAGAAGTGAAGGGTGGCCGATCTGTGTAGAATTTAGGGATCCCGTTTGGTATAGGGAAGAAACTTCTGAACTGTTAAAATCTTATAATATGAATCTGGTTATTCATGATAAGAATATGCAAGGTATGCGTCTTCAATACGCAGATGCAAATGCAAACATAATCTATATGCGATTCCATGGCCCAAATGGTGACTATAAAGGAAGCTATACGGACAACACATTGTTTGAATACAGCACGTATATTAACGACTGGATTGCAGAGGGAAAAGAAGTCTATACTTATTTTAATAATACAATCGGAGCGGCACTTTCTAATCTGAATACATTAGCCAAGTATATCACAGCGAGCAAAATATTTCCTGCTTAAAAAGTGTCTTTTTTAAAGTGCACTGCCACGGATATATTCAGTTCCCATGTAGACGTCCCAGCCTTCATGTTCACGCATAATCCGCTGATAAGCTGCGGTCAATGCCTGAACCTTCGTAAATAAGGGAATACCTCTCCGGATGCAGTCGTGATCAGCGTAAGTCCCGGCATTATCGTACCATTGTAGCCACGCAAGTAATTCTTGTCTCTTCATAAGCGTTAATCTATCGAATAGTGTCTTATCTTTTAAGCTCATAAGCTGATAACGCCAATCCTTGCGATGCGATTCCATGGCTAGAATTTTTGGAAGCTGATGCGCTATTATCTGTTTAATAAGAGATTCCATAATTTGAAATTTTAGTTGTTAAAGATGAGTTGTGCGTGCGTATTCGAAAAGTCATTATATCTTCTTTTCATGTGGATGCGCAGGATTTCTTTATGTATATACGCGACAGCCTTTAATTTGGAAAGCTGCTGCACGCCATTTTCAATACATTTGCGATCTGTATAGTTTCCTTTTGGATCATGCCATTGCAGCCAATCAAGGAGTATTTCTCTTTCTAGTTTCTCGAGTCTCTGATGTAAGCCGACTAATTCACTTTCCCGAAGTTGTTCGCGCCAGTCAGACCAGATCGGACCTGACACTATACCTCGCTTCTCTTTGAATTTGTTTTCCATATTTTACGTCGAATTTGAAGATCTAAAATTTGTTAGATGACTAGCTTACTGATAATAGCATTACCAAGTTTACTTTTCATAAATAGCTCAATTTGTTTCAGCAATTCTGGACTTACTTCGGGAACTCTTTCTAAATCTCGTATAAACCACTTCTGAATAACAGGTGTTTGTTTGGAACTTTGGTCAAATTTTACGACTTCAGCCCGTGATGATTTTCCTGTAGGATCATAGTATGACCACAGTACAATGAAAATCGTATTCGGATCTTCATCGGGATAGGGGGTATGAAAGCGAACGATGTCACCTACGTGTAAATCCTTATTGTCATATGCTGCGCTGTGTTCCATAAAAAGCGTTGTCTAAAACTGATATTCAAATATACTAAAAATATTAGTATCGAAAAGTTTTTGCTAAAAATTTTATACTTTATCTAAGATGCCGTTGTTTTTTATAGTTGGGGGCATGTCTTGGTGATTTGTGCTTTTACTTCGATTTTATTGTTTTTATAAGATTGAATTTCAATGTCTTATCTTGTGGGTAGAAAATGTAGACAAATATAAAGGGGAACTATTCGTAGGGAATTTTGTTAAGGCTGCGCATGGGGATAATACCTAGGTAAAAAGTAGATGCGCTAGCGCGAGTTTTATGCTTCAGCACGTCACTTATTGTAACATTCTTTTCAAAATTTCGGTAATTTGACTTTAAAGACATAATATGGCAACTCAACCTTATCAACTCCCTTATTCCATTGTGGGTCTTTAAAGAGCTGTGCGCAGGAGAAATAAAGGTATCCATCTCCGCTGATGCCCATAGAATCGGGCCAAAGTATTCGGGAGTCCTGTACCAAGGTATTCACATTTCCATCAGGATTTAAATATTTAATACTATAATCTATTGACGATGTTAGGTAAATATTTCCATCAATGTCTGCTAGTAAGCCATGTGTAATTCCGACTTCCCCTTTGTCTTCTACTTTTTCTTCCAATTCTTGATCCGTCAGCCTTGGGTCGGCTAAAAATTCTGTTGCAATACAATACAGATGGGTTTGATTGATCGGTTTGAAATATAAATATTTAAAATCGTGACTCAATGCTATGCCATTTACGTTGGAAGAAAAAGGCTTTCCATTTTGACTGCGCATTTCAATACCATTATAGCTTAATATTACATCAGGATCAGCCAGCGTAAAACGGCTTCCAGTTAAAGCCTTTCTAGTCTGTCCAGTTTTAAGGTCTAAAATAATGATGGCCGCTTGGCCGGGATCGGAGAGATAGGCTAAATTTCGCTTCCGGTCAATGCGCATATCATTTAGACCTGATTTGGTTTTATCAAGGTCGTCGAAACGATAAATATGTTCAATTTTATTTTTTTTTGTATCGATTTTTAACAATTTAAATTGGCCTTGAGTTGATTTTTCATCTTTTCCAAAAATTGATCCGGCAGAAGATGGTTTAGAATCCAATACCCAGAGATTGTCCTCGGTATCGACAAATATATCCTGAACATTTACAAAGTGGGAATTCTCTTTTCCTTTTAAATTCCATTCTTCATTTGGATAAGGAACAGGTTTTCCATTTATGATTTCAGTAAGTGCATACTGATAATTTTTCGCTTGTTTTGGGAAGGAAACAAATAATCGATTGCTGGAAGTAACGCTCACACCGATCGGACGGTACGGACCTAAGGCTGCTGCGACCTCCAGTTTCGGGGCTGTAGTATTATTGACTTGTGCCAGCATAGTGAGAAAAAAGATGTGACAGAATAAAAAACTTAATATGAACCGTGTTCGCATATTCTTGTTATAATTTAACCTAACTATATTGCTTTTGACTGTTCCCACTAAGTAATAAAGGGGGATTTTTAGCTTCATAGAGAGACTGCGCTCTCATAGAAGAACCTTCTATTCTCAATTTTTGTTTGTCCTTTTCTCCAAATAATACTTTTTTACACTGCTCAGCATATCGTACGACTAATGCCGATACGAATCCACTTGGATTTAATTTTCTGAGCGACTAGAAAAGTTGGGATTGGTCTCGGTGATTAAAAAGGGGGTGATTTACGAACAAATTTCTTGCAAGAGCTTTTCAATCTCCTGTGCATGTGTAACTGTCATAAAATGTCCCGCACCCTTAATGATAAAGTTGGGCTTTACATTTTTGATGGGGATAATATGATCGCTACTACCGTGTACATGAATTAAATTGTCCGGAACCGAATTGTTTTTCCAGTGTAGAATTTGATGTATTGCCCAAGCCATAAAGATTGGATCTGTATCGTATAAAATTTGTTTTAGTAAGCGGGAATCTTCTTTGTTACGTATGCCAAAAAAGTAATCCGATAGAAAACTATGGAACTTTAGTAACGAACCAGGAACCAGTTTGTTGAGTTTGAGTCTACCCGCTAATCGATACTGTATGGGTAATTCATGCCGTGCTTTGGCCGAAGCTAGCAGAATAACTCGTTGAACAGTTATAATTTTGGCAATTTCCATTGCAAGCATTCCTCCGAAAGAAAGCCCAATGAGGACGGGGTTCTTTGCGGTAATTTTAGTCGATATTCTTTTTGCATAAATAGATAGTGGTTCATTGGAGCTTGGTGTAATCCAATCCAGATAGGTTATATCAAGCGAGCCAAAGTCTATCTTGCTGAATACACGTTGATCTACACCCAAACCGCTGATGACATATATTTTGGTTGCGGTGATTTTCATTTAATCAAGTGTTTGTATCCATTTGTGGAGACAAGTTATTGAATTATCGCTATAAAACAGCGGCAAAAAATTGATTCGAAAATCAATTTTTTGCCGCTGTTTTATAATATTGAATAACGTAATTTTAATCCACCTAATCGCGCGAGCTTACTAAGATAAGCTCGCCAAGCTCTTAGCTTCAAAAGTCGATAATTCGTTGTATTTTTCGGCCTTTACTTTCTTCACCCAATTCGGGTCTTGTAAGATCGCCCTGCCTACAGCTACAAGGTCAAAATCGCCACGTTCATAACGACGGACAAGTTCGTCCAGTGAAGCAGGAGAGGACTTGAACTCAGAATTTGTAAATACTTCACCAAAGTCTTTGTCAAGACCTACAGATCCAACCGTGATTGTGGGCTGTCCTGAGATCTTTTTGAGCCATCCAGCAAAATTTAAGTCACTGCCTTCAAATTCCGGCTCCCAATAACGACGTTGGCTTCCATGAAAAATGTCGACACCGGCATCCGTCAATGGTAGGATCCAATCTTCCATCGCTGCAGGGGTAGGGGCAAGCTTGGCTGTATAGTCCTGTTGTTTCCATTGTGATAAACGTAGAATAATCACAAAATCAGGTCCAACCGCTTTTCGCATTGCTTTAACGACCTCAACAGCGAATTTAGAACGCTCCTTAATTGTTTTTCCACCAAATTCGTCTGTTCTGTGGTTCATTCCTTCCCAGAAAAATTGGTCGATCAGATAACCATGTGCCCCATGGATTTCAAAAGCATCAAAACCGAGGTCTTTTGCAGATTTAGCAGCGTCGGCGTAAGCCTGTATTGTGGCCTCTATATCTGCTAATGTCATTGTATCTGGGCTTTCAAACGCAGCGGGCGGAGTCCATTGCATTGGGGTATAACCAACATGCCATAGTTGAGGGGCTATTTTTCCTCCTTTTTCGTGCACAGCATCGACGATATTTTTCCAGCCGTCCAATGCTTGGTCACCGTAAAAGTTTGGAATATCCTTTAAATTCTTTGATGAAGGTCTTTCAATAACTGTACCTTCCGTCAAAATTAAACCGACATCCCCCGCGGCACGACGCTCGTAATAACCCGCTACAGTGCTGTCGGGAACCCCATCCTTAGAAAATGCTCGCGTCATTGGCGCCATTACAAAGCGGTTTTTGAGTGTTAAATTTTTGTACTCAAATGGATTAAAAAGTGTTTGTATGCTCATTTTTCTTGTTTTAAATTGTGAATCTTCACAAAGATATTTTAAATAGTGTATATTTGTAACTATTATTGGTATAAACTAGTTACCTTTGCGTAACTATTTTGAATATATTCAAATGAAAAGGACTGAATTTAAAAGTTGTTCCTGCGCCATGCAGCGTTCTATGGCAATTTTAGGTACCCGATGGAAGCCTGTGATTATCTATACTTTGCGCGATCGAAAAGCCCGATTTGGTCAATTGGATGCGCTTATCGAAAACATTTCTCGGAAAGTCCTGACCAGTTCATTAAAAGAATTGGAAGAGGATGGTGTAATTTTGAGAGAAGAGTACAGGGAGCTTCCACCACGTGTAGAGTATTCTTTGACAGAAAAAGGCAAGGCATTAATACCTATTATGTGCCAATTGGCAAAATGGAATGAAGCCTACTATCAAGAGCCTGTGTCAACAGAATTGATCGCGTAGAAATTACAATCTAAATACATATATCTTGCGTAGCATTTACGCCAATCGCTGCCGGATGGAATAGTATCGTGCAACCGGTTTGGCCTGTACGTTTTCTATCGCTTGCCAGCGCGGGATTGTTGATCACAATAAATGAAATTTTCATATTTATTTAAAATTTAAGTAATATTGAATTGTGAAAAACAAGGTAAACCAAGAATTTAGCAAGCAAGATTTTTTAAAATCTTTTCGAGAGGGCAGAAGGGATGGTTTACAGTTTTTGTACAAAACTTTCTATAGTCCAATGTGCTATTTTTTAGAAAAGATGAACCTTGATAAAGGTACCATCGAAGAAATAGTGCAGGATGTATTTTTAAAGCTTTGGGAGCGCCGGATTGATTTTGATCATGTTGAATCAATCCGTGGTTTTCTCTACACAAGTTGTAGAAACGCCGCTTTAAACAGGATTCAACAAGAGAATAGGATTCAACAAAAAACCAATTTATATACGTCACAAGTTGATCTGGTCGATTTACCGATCAGCCATCAAATGATCTATATGGAAACGCTTCGAACGATCCATGATGCCATTGATACGCTGCCTGAGCAGTGTAAGCAAGTGATGCGTAAGTTGATTGTTGAAGATCTAAGCCCACAGGAAGCAGCAATCTCCTTAGGACTAACCACTAGTACGATCTACAATCAAAAGAAAAGGGGAATTGAACTTTTGAGATTAAGACTCAAGCCTGACCAGTTTTTTTGCCTACTTTTGCTTTTACTCTATTATTAGAAAATTTATACTTCTGATACATAGGTTTTTGTAAAAATATCTACCATCTTTTTAGAGAAACGAAATCAAAATATTGTTTTAAGGATATAGAGCAATATGGAGCAAATACCCCAACATATCATTTATTTACTGAGCAAATCCAAGCTGGAAGGATTGCGCGATGACGAAAAATTGCAGTTGGACTTATGGAGGTCCGAAAAGGCTGCAAATAAGGGGCTATGTGATCTTATTGACAACAAAGATCAAATGCAAGCGGATTTAGATGGGATAGCCCGTTATGATTGGGAGGAGTCATTTGCCCTCTTTGAACAAGATTACCTCAATACCTCATACACTAAACCTTTTTATAAACGCTTGTGGTCTTACGGCATTGCAGCAGTACTGATTGGATTATTGGTGTTATTTTTTATCCATAATCTTTCGGATACGGTATATCAGGAGACTCCGGATAAAGATATTCAACCCGCTCAAATGACGGGGGTAGTTCGTCTGGGAGATGGACATTCAATTTCGATGGTTCCCGGAGATACTTTATTATCGTTTGCTGCTCCCATGAAAAATAAATCCAGCCAGACGGATAGCTTATTCGCGACAACACCCAAAGGGGGAAAAATGACCATGGTATTACCTGATGGAACCAAAGTATGGATGAATGCCAAAACGCAGTTAGATTACTATGAAGTAGATAGCATGCGAGAAGTTCGTTTAGTGGGAGAGGCTTACTTCGAAGTTGCCAAGAAACATTTGCCGTGGGGAGGTGAGGTCCCAAAACTGAAACCTTTCGTGGTACAAGCAGGGAAGATCAATATCTCCGTATTGGGGACTCATTTTTATGTGAAATCAACCAAGAATCTAGAAGACTTTAGAGCGACATTATACGAAGGTAAAGTTCGGGTTCGACAGGGCGACAGGCAAATTATACTGTTGCCAGGAGAAGAATCTTATATCAAACTCGGGCAGATCGAACGACGAATAATTGATCTTGACGTGCGTAATGCATTGAAAGACGGATATTTTGTGTTCAATTCGGAGACTTTAGGGGTTATTATGGATGAGTTGGCATCCTGGTATAACATAGATGTCGTCTATCTCGATAACCAAATAAAATCGGAAAAATTTGAAGCGATGTTGTCGCGTAACAGCAGCCTGAAAGATATCATCAACGTACTGGAGAGTACAGGAAAAATTAAGTTTAAATTTAAAGGAAAGACCATTTATGTAGACAAAACAACCTAAATGAAAAGAAGAAACCCTAAACGCTTGCAACATTTAGGGCTTCAGATCAAGTAATTCTAACTGTAACAGAATTTTAATTCTTAACCTAAAACAAATGTATAAAAATTATGCACAACTTGGTCGTGCCCTACACGATCAAACGCAACAAATGAAAAACAGCGATCGCCCAGATATTTGGGGTAGGCCGCAATGGAGGGGAAACATTATGCGCATATCGCTTACAACCATACTAATGTCTTGTTGTCTGCTTCATGTTGGAGCTAAAACGTATGGACAGGACATATCGATACATGAGAAATCAGTGTCGTTGAGAAAGGTTTTTTCAGAGATCAATAAGCAGACTGGCTATTCTTATGTATGGGCGGCCACAACTATTGATCCAGATACAAAGGTTAACTTAACTGTTAAAAAAGAATCGTTGGGAAATGCACTTGGGAAGTTATTGGACGATTTGGATCTCGATTTTGAGATCAAGGGGAAGATTATTGTCGTACATGAGAAATCTCAACAAACACAACGTTCGATCGCTAATCAGTTAATGACGGTCAAAGGTTTTATTGTCGATTATAACAACAGACCGCTTCAAGGTGCAACCATTCGTGTTAAAGGTGTTCCAAAAGGGACCGTTACAGATCAAAATGGACATTTTGAAATTAACGGTGTTAGTTCAAATAGCTTTTTGGACATTACAATGGTCGGATTTGCCCCGCTTACGATTGCAGCTAAGTCCGATTTGGGTCCGATCACCTTAAGGGCCCTGGATGAGCAATTGCAGGAAGTGAACATTACGGTCAATACAGGATACCAAAAAATAAGCAAAGAAAGAGCAGCAGGTTCAATTGCGCAGGTCACTGCCAAAGACATGGAAGGACGGCTCCAGCCTAATTTGCTGGACCGGATCGATGGATTGTTGCCAGGACTAAATTTGGTGCGAAATACCTCAAGTCCGCAGAATAATAAAAATAATCTGGGTATCGAGGTTCGCGGACGATCAACAATCAATGCGCAGGCTGCGCCTCTGATCGTCGTTGACGGTATGCCTTTTGAAGGCGATTTAACAGCAATCAATCCCAATGATATCGCTGCTATAACCGTTTTAAAAGATGCGTCGGCAGCCTCTATCTACGGCGTACGTTCCTCCAATGGTGTCATTGTGATCACAACAAAAATAGGCTCCGCAGGTAAAACAAAGATCGACTATAGCAATACACTTTCTTTTAGGGGACTTCCAAGCCGTAGCTATCTTAATCAGATGAGCAGTGCTGAACTGGTCAACTTTCAAAAAGAAATGTTTAATTATCGTTCGGGCGATTATGCTGTTATTGATCCTAGAAAAGCAATGAACGATGTTTATCGGATTTTGTACGATCGTAAAGGTGGCGTGATTTCGGAAGAAGAGATGGAAAAACGTTTGGATGTATACCGAAATCGTGACCGCTTCAGTCAAATGGATAAGTTTCTGAACACTACTCGATTCGATCAGCAACATAACCTCGCTGTTTCAGGAGGCTCCGATCGTTATACCTATCATTATTCCCTCAATTATACCCAACCAGGAGATTATAATAAAGGCCGTGCAACAAATAAGGAACTGGGATTCAGTCTGAAAAATAATTTTAAGTTTACCGATTGGTTTAGTTTACGCGCAAACGTATTAGGGAAAAATCAAAATAGAGAAGGCGATATCGGCTTCAATTTCTACGATAACTATATGGGGGGCAAGGCATCCTATTATCTTCTTGAAAATGAAGACGGTTCTCCGGCTCAATGGTATAATTCAAAATCGCAATTTGAGATTGATCGTTTGAATGCCTTGGGACTGGAAGATGAAACTTATATTCCTTTAAAGCACGTAGCAGCGATTCATGAAAAGTTTTATAATAAATACCTTAATTTAAATTTTGCTGCCAACTTTAAGCTACTTAAAGGGTTGGACTTCGATCTATCCTATCAAAGTGAAAGGACAGAAGGATACAATGGAACTTTAAATCGGAAAAATTCCCAGTCCGTTGTAGGTATGGTCAATGACGCGACCCAAATTGGAAAGGACGGGTCAATCAAGCGCAATATTCCGCAGGGGGGACAATTTGCCGAACAACGTAACGATGTCAACAGCTATACCTTACGTGGTCAATTCAATTATCAATATAACAGTCGGGATAAACATGAAATTATAGCTATTGCAGGTGCTGAGCGCAGGCAAATTAACAATCGTTATACAAATATTTATAAATACGGGTACGATGAAAGCAGTTTAGTCTATAAGGGGATTAATGAAGAGCTTTTTGGTATTCAGATCCAAAATACACAGGCACTTTTTAATAGCTATACTATTTCGAAAAAAGAGACTGGATTTAAGGATCTAGTCGATAGATTTGTTTCCTTCTATGCCAATGGATCTTATACCTATGATCGTAAGTTGACTTTGAGTGGAAGCATCCGGATGGATCAATCTAATTTGTTTGGCACAAATATCAAAAATCAATACAAACCTCTTTGGTCCATAGGCGCTTTATATCATCTGCCAAAAATTGATTGGGAACCATTAGATCGTTGGTCGGTGCGTGCGACTTATGGCGTAAATGGAAATGTGCCAAAGGATAATGGACCATATTTGATTTCAAGGGTGAATAACAATCTGAACTACTTTAACGGTGAAATGCAAGCCTACATTGATTCTCCGCCTAATCCATTGTTGCGATGGGAGCGAACAAAAGTATTCAATGTTGGCTTTGATTTCTCACTATTTAAAGATAGACTTACAGCTACCCTTGATATTTACAATAAGAAAACTTCTGATTTATTGGGGAATACGCCGTTGGATCCAACCTTGGGATGGGATATGGTGTTGCTTAATTATGCGGATATGCAGAATAGAGGGATCGAGTTGGGGCTGAATAGTAAGGTGATTCAACGTGAAAACTTCAGTTGGAACAGCACAATAAATTTTAGCTACAACAAAAACAAGATCACAGACCTCTACGTTGAGCAGAATACACCGTATTACTACTATTATGCTCCTCAAAATCGTGTTGGAATCCCAATGGGTAGTTTATATAGCATAGATTATGCGGGATTAAATGATAAGGGACGACCTTTGGCACGAAAGGCTGATGGTAGTCTGGTCGAGACCACGCAAAAATTGACTGTCGATGATTTAATCTATGAAGGTACGACAGTACCTCCCTACACTGTTTCTTTCAGAAATGGATTTCGATATAAAGATTTGACCCTTTCCTTTATGTTCATTTTCAATGGTGGTCATGTGATGCGGGGAGTTCATCCAGAGTTCCTGAGTAAATACGCGGAGCTTAACTACAATAGTAACTTCGACAAATTATGGTTGAATTATTGGAAGAACCCTGGTGATGAAAGTAACCCTGATATTGCTCCTGCATTTGTTTCTGCTGCTTCAGGCAATATTTCCGATATTTTCAATGCTGCACATAAATTTGTTCAGAAGGCTGACTATATTAAATTGCGCGATATTTCATTATCCTACAACCTGCCTGCACAATGGATTGCACCGACAAAACTTTCTTATGTGCGTCTAACAGGACAGGTATTGAATGCATGGCGTTGGGTCGCTAACAAGGATAATCTCGATCCCGAGGTTTGGGCTGGGTATAGTACGGTAACGAGTCCAAGTAGAGGTATACAAGCACCAATAATTTACAATTTAGGTGTATCTGTAGGATTTTAATAAGAAAATATCATGAGAAAAATATATATAGGATTGCTATTCGGTTTATTGACATTGAATAGCTGTAGTAAATATCTGGATATCAAGCCAAAAGGTTTTACAATTCCAGAGAATCTGAATGATTACAAATTGCTGCTAAACGATCAATCTTTAGTAAGAGCTTCCGCTGTTTATCCGAACTATTTAGTAGATAACTTACAGTCCGGAGACCCTCAGGATGTACAATCAGCAGCAAGCTATGACTATTATGACTATGTGAAAAAACAACTCTATAGCTTTGCCCACGGTGCTATATTTGAAGATGGCCAGTATGATCCATACTGGGAATCGGCTTATAGCCATATATTCACTTACAATGTTGTGATTAATAATGTATTGGCAGCAACAGAGGGCTCCGAGGCAGAAAAGAAAAGGGTTTGGGCTGAGGCTAAGGTCGGTCGTGCATTTGAATACCTTAGTCTAGTGAATATCTATGCCGCGCATTATAATCCTGCAAGTGCAACAAAAGATCTAGGGGTACCTTTGGTGCTGAAAGAGGATATCAATCAAAAATATGAGCGCGTGTCTGTTCAGGCGATCTATGATCAGGTAATTAGCGATCTTAATGATGCGCTGCCAAATTTGAGTACAGTGCAGTCAAATAGATTTCAAGCAGTGCGTTCAGTCGGCTTCTCTTTTCTAAGCCGTGTTTACCTCTATCAGGGAAAATACAAAGAGGCCCTTGAGAATGCAAAACAAGCACTTGCTGTCAATAAAACGCTCATCGATTATAGTTTATATACCAATAAGGATAAGACAACTTGGGGACGTGTTTGTTTAAAAACAGATAATTCGGTCCAATTTCCCGACTCCAGAACGAATATGGAGGCCGTATGGTCTCGATTGGGAACAAGTTCCTTAGGTAGCCCCAATGCCGAGTTTTATGCCTCTAAAGAGCTGATTGACACTTATGCCAAAGATTTGCCTGCAGGTGCAAAGGACAAACGTTATGAATTATTTTTCTGTCGCGATCAGGCTTCTTTAGGCGCTACTATTGTAAAATTTCCAGGGCGGGTTCTTTTTGCTCCATACGTCGAATTTAGTACTGGATTTAATACGCCTGAATTGTTTTTGATTGCTGCAGAAGCAGCTGTTCGAACAGGTAATGCGACAGAAGCACTAAGTTTCTTGAATACATTACGAAATAGTCGAATAGAGAATAACAAAGCGTTAACCTCAACGGATCCAAAAGTTATTTTACAGACGGTACTTGACGAAAGACGTCGCGAAATGCCATTTATGGCATCCGATAGGCTGATTGATTTGAAACGACTCGCTATAGCAGACAATTTTAAAAAGTCAATCCAACATCCATTGGCAGGGAAAATTTTCGAAATGGAATCAACGGATGCCCGGATGATACTTCCAGTTCCGCCCAAGGTACTTTCGTTGAATCCCGGAATTCCTCAATACGAACGATAACAAAATTAGATGTAGACCGCTCATCCTAATCAACTTCTATCAGCATAGAAATTGATTAGGATCTTAATAAAAAAAAATGAAAAAGATACTATTGACAGCACTGGCTTTTTCGCAGTCGATGCTATTGCTTGCACAAGAACATATACAGTTTCAGAAGATCACTTTTGGTCAGGCAAAGGAATTGGCCAAGCAGGAAAATAAGCTGATTTTCCTGGATGGATTTACCTCCTGGTGTGCTCCTTGTAAATGGATGGAAGGGAATGTGTTTTCACAGCCTGAAGTGGCTCGTTATTTTAACAGCAGGTTTATCAATACTAAATTTGACTGTGAGATAGGAGAAGGTGTAGATATTGCTAAATTATACCAAATCAAAAGTTTTCCTACTTATTTATTTTTAGATGGACAGGGGACATTGATCTATAGAACCCAGTCTCGCATGGAAGCTGATCTTTTCCTGAAACAGGCACAGCAAGCTAATGACTCTAATTTTCAGATCCCCAATTTGCGTAAATCGTATGATTTGGGTATGCGGGAGTCGAATTTCCTGATCCGCTATATTAAAGTGATGGAACAAACCGATAATCAAGCAGCAAATGCAGCAAAAAAGGCATTGGACAGTGTGGCTACCGATGAATTCTTGAAGAGCCCAAATGGATGGGAGACCATAAAAATGATGGCACAAAGCCTGGATGATCGCTACGGTAAATTTTTTGAGTCGAACAAAGCTTATTTTAAAAGCATAGCCGCGCCAGCAGATTTTGCAAAAAAGGAGGCCCAGCTGCTACGATATGCTATGTATGGTTATATTAGGGACAATAAAGCCGATGAATTTAACGCAGGAGTAGCCTATTTTGATGGGTTAAAAGATCCAGAACAAAAAATTGAAGCTGCATTGTATAAAGTAGAGTGGACCGCAGCACATGGAACCGATAAGGAGTTTGTTGTCCTTACGAATACATTGAGAAAAGGCCTGCTCAAGAATGAAGATGAACGGTTGAGTTTTATTGCCCGCCGCAATGCCAATGCGAAGGGAACTGTTGCAAATCCAGTTATCCTAAAACAATGCTATGTGCTGGCTAAACAGGCCGTTGTATTGAATCCATCAAGCTATTCCAATCAAGGAACATTGGCCGATATTTGTATCGCATTAAAGAAAAAGAAAGAAGCCGTTCAGGCTGCAGAAGCTGCGCGTGGCTTGGCTGAACTGGAAACTTCAAAAATTATTAAACTGGCCGATGCTCTTGTGGCGCGTGCTAAAGCACTGTAATTATCAACATGAAAAAAATAGCTACATCGTTATTCTTGGTTTTAAGTTGTCTCGGGACAGTATTGGCTCAAGGACAGCGTTTTCAATTAACAATAAAGGGGAAACAATTTCCCGCAAAATCTAAAGCATTTGTTCGCTACATCGTGGACAGAAAATTGACAATTGACTCTATTAATTTTGGTCCCAATGATGTTATCTATAAAGGGGAAATCATGGAACCAACGCAAGTCATGTTATTTTATTCCAAAGATGGAGCTTCCTTCTTTAATCGCAAAGGTGGACCGATGGAGCGTCTCACATTTTATGTAGACCCTAAGGAACCCAATACGCAAATCACTGTTCAAAGTCCTTTCGAGTCTTCACAGGTACAAGGCGGGAAACTGCAGGTAGCCTATAAGCAGTATCAAGACTATCTAAGCACCTATGAGAAAAAGCTCATGGTTCAGCAATCTAAAAGAGCTGATCTGTATCAAGCAAAAAATCGTGATGAAAATGCACTCAACCAAATTGGGCTAGAAATAGATAAGATCGAAACAGAGCGTAAGAAAGCGCAGCGATATTTTATAGTCAATAATCCAGACAATTACTTCAGTTTATTGGCCTTACAGGAAGTTGCTGGCTACGATGATAATGTGGGTACCACTGAACCTTTGTTTTTCAATTTGTCATCAAGATTAAGGCAGACTGCAATCGGGAAAAAATTAGAAGCAGATATTCAACTGGCAAAAAAGCTAGGAATTGGACAGCCAGCTTTAGATTTTGCACAAGTAACTCCTGAAGGTAAAGAGTTAAAACTCTCAGATTTTAAAGGTAAATACCTGCTATTGGATTTTTGGGCGTCATGGTGTGGTCCTTGCCGTGCTGAGAACCCTAATTTGGTTAAAGCCTATCAAAAGTTTAAGGGATCAAAATTTGAGATACTGGGTGTTTCACTAGATAAACCCGGGAAGAAAGATAACTGGATGAAAGCGATTGAACAAGATGGATTAACCTGGCCCCAGGTGTCGGATCTGAATGGCTGGCAAAATCAAGCCGCTCAATTATACGGTATTCAGGCTATCCCGCAAAATTACCTCATCTCTCCCGAAGGTAAGATTGTTGGAATCAACTTAAAAGGAGTAAAGTTGATAGAGAAACTCGAAGAGCTACTTAAATAAATTTTAAGGAGGGGCAAATCGCCCCTCCTTAATTATGAACCTTTAATAGCTGCTATCGCTATGGGGGCAGTTTTCTGTTATAGCGCTGCTCTTTGGGGGGCTAAGGTAAGAGCTTGCAGCTTATTCGCCATTTCTCTGCTGTTTCTCTGCTATTTCTTGGGTGTTTCTCTGCTGTTTCTTCGCTATTCCTTTGGGATTGCTAGGGGGCTGATTCGCTTCTTCTTTGCTATTTCTTTGTCGTTTTATTGGTGTTTTATTGGTGTTTCTTTGCTTTCAAAGCAAAGAAAAGGTAAGCAAAAAGTCAATAATATGCAAAGTAATATGTACTCAGTACATCGGCATAAGTTATGCAGAATGCACGAAAAGGCAAATAGATTTTTAGCGGGATACCACTAGGAGGAAATTTGTTGCTTAAGGCCCGCTATTTTTTCCTTCAGACTATTGAGGTGTTCAGGACTGATTACGCCATTATCCTGATCAAAATTTTCGTAAAATTTGGGAAGCGAAAATGTTTCTTTAATGATTGCTCCAAACTGCGGGAAAAATTTCTGCGCTTCGGCCATCACATTTCCACCACCATAACCCCCTGGTGAAGTTGTCATAAGCAACATGGGTTTATCCTGGAAAACTTTAACATTTATTCTAGATGCCCAGTCGAATACATTTTTAAATGCTACGCTATAGGAGCGATTATTCTCTGCGAGGGAGCAAATGATCATGTCACTGGAGGCTATATGATCTAGGAAAAGCTGTGCTTCCTGTGGGAATCCATTCTTTTCTAGGTCTACAGAAAAGACAGGCATGTTATAGTCATTCAGGTCGATCAAATTAATCTCGTGCCCCTCGAAGCTTTTAAGTACAAATTTGACCAATTGTTTGTTAATCGATGTGGAAGAATTACTCCCAGCGAATGCAAATATTTTCATGTTTTATCCTTTATGATTATCGGTTGCTTAAATTTAGTCAATTTCTCGAAACAATTGGAGATTTAGACTTGACTTGTCGTTTCTGATAGGTTTTGATTATATGGTATAATTTTTTGAAATCCTCACTATGCATATTTCGTTCATTTATTATCATGATTAAATTATCTGTTGCCTGAAGTTTTATGGTTCTGAATTTAAAATATTTTTCCTCCTTACTGAATAACTTTATGATATTAAACGGATTCAGAAAGTGATTCATATCAATCACTTTTTTTGTGTATCTGGTTATATGACAAATATTTAAATCCTTTCGATATAATCCACCTAAGTTTACTTTGGTAAGTGTATCTCCAGATATTTCGAAGTGCTCAAATCTCCAAACGCCCGTAAATATGATGAGCCCACAGCAAGTCTCCCATATTATCCCTAACAGAGAAATGGAATACTTAGAAATTATTATTGGGAATATAGCAATACAACCAAAAAGAAGAATAAGTATAGGAAATGTATGATCACAGCGCAACTTGATATTCTTTTTATCCATTAGAAATTGCTGTTTTATTTTTCCGTTTTAAAAATAGCGTATAATGGAATATCGTAATACCGGCCGTCTTTCTTTAGATGTTGTTTTAACAGGGCCTCTTTTTTCATTCCTATTTTTTCCATGACTTTTCCCGATGCTGGATTATGGGGGAAGTAGGTCGCAAAGATTTTGTTAAAGTTTAATTCTTTAAATCCAAAATCAATGATCGCTTTTGCAGCTTCGGTGACATAACCTTTATTCCAGTAAGGAATAGCAATCCAGTATCCCAACTCAGCCTTATCCGAGCCTTCATCATGCAGACCAATAGCTCCGATCAGTTTTTTATCTTTATTTCGAATAGCAAAAGTGAATCCTTTACGATTGGCAAATGCTTCTTCTGCTAATTTAAGCCAGTATTCAGCATCCTCCTTTCGGTAAGGATAGGGGATATTTGATGTGAAGTCCGAATAGACCTTGTCTTGCAGATAGTCTACAATCTGTGGAATATCAGTCGAGTCTATTGCGTTAAGAATGAGTCGTTCTGTCTCTAATTGTGGGAAATCTTTCATCTGATTAAGTCTTCAGTATGGCAAAAATGAAATTAGGGGTTACTTAGTTTTTATAAATGTAGGGAAGTTTTATGAGATTCTTTTGCTTATATTTTTTCGGGTGTCATAACTATAAATTCCAGTAATAGTGATTAAGATCAAAGTTATCAATAAGCCTATATATACATTGAAGAACATATGGGCCAGTGTAAAACCAATGAGTCCAATTACGATTTCTAAAAAAGCTTCCTTTATACGGGACAAAGGATTTGAATTCTCAAGGTATCTGGTATACTCTTCTACAATTGGTCGATCGGTATCGGTCCAATCAAAATGCGATAGTTCTGCCGAGGGGACCCATATTGCTTGGACATATTCTAGCATGGCGACTTCGCCAGAAGAAAAGGTGCAGAGAACAGGATAGCGACAAAGTGCCGGACTTTTATGGCCTTGTTGCGTCATCTCTAAGGGCCTTCCGACAAGAATATCTATACTTAGCTCCTCCCTGATTTTGAGCGACAGATTTGCTTTCGTTGGCAGGTGGGACTCGGTTATGCGACCAGGAAATTCCCACTTTAAGGCATGTGTCACCGATGGCGGGCGCTGACAAATTAGTACCTTATCATCCTTCCTTATAATCGTACAAGTCAAATAATGCATAACGGTTTAAAGATAGACATTAGGAATTAGATTCTTTACTTTCAATCTGATGACTTTCAAACAGCTCAATGCGGCCTTCAATAATCAACAAATAAAAGTTTTCAAAACAATCCTGATAGATCTTTTGTTCCAATGATTTTATTTCTTCAAAGAGATGTTCTTTCGCTAATGCAGCGTAACATAGCTCATTTTTTGATGTTGTTATCGTTTCTTGGCAGGGTGTATCGTGAAGCTGTTTGTACAGGTCGCCTAAATCTGAAATGTCTTCACTACGGTGATAGGAGGGATGAAACCATACCCAAAAGTCTTCTTGATTTTTATAGGGATGAGGTAATAATTGAACAGACGTATTTCTGAATAGATCTCCCGGATGCTTTTTATAACGGAAATGAGTGGCTGTGGTCTTTAAACTATTCATAAAGTTAATTTGTTTGTAGGTTTACAAAAAAAATTAAAGAATAAAGATGTCATCTTAAATATAGGTATTTTTTTTAGTATTAAAAATTTACAGTTGACGTTAGCACTAATTAGATCGCGATAGGATACAAAATACCACAGTCACAAAGCTGCACTTGAGCTGTTCCGCTAAAAAATGTAAATCGTATTCATTTTATGTTATAATCCCCAGAGCATTTTGATGAGAACGGATATTGTGAATACGAATAATCCGATATAGAATATGTTTGTCCCATGTTTTCTGTCATGATCCGAATAGGACAATATCCGTTCGCCATTCGGTAGGCTCTTTTTGGAACTAAACAGCATATACCCGATTGCAATTCCTAAAAGTCCACCTAGAAATGCTGAAATATAGCCGAAAATAACCCAATACTTCTGCTGCGGTTCCGGTTCCCGTAGTTGCATGAGCCGCTTCTGTTTCAAAAGATCAAGCTTTTCCTGATCCATCTCTTTCCCTCTTTTTAATAAAATTTCTCTAGCCAGTGCGTAGTCTAATTTGTTCCATTCATCGGGTTTTTGAAGAATTTCTAAGAGCTCTTCGTCGGAAAACTGATACAGGTAATGGTCGTCTTCAACCAAAGGGAGAGACTGCATTTCCTGCTCTTCTAAAATAGATTCTGCATTTGCGAAATTGGCAGGATCTATTTGAACCTCATATTGATATCCAACCGTGTTTCCGGAAAATGTAATATCCACAGGGGGTACATTATCTGCCAACCGCGTTGTTACACCTTTTTCCGAAAGTAGTTTATGACATTCTTGCGCTTCTTCTAAACTAGAGAACCTTTTTAACACGATATATGTATCCATGTGATCAATTATTTTTTAATCCCTGTATTTATGATCATTTGACAGTCCAATGTTGTATGCAATCTTGGCTATTTGCCCTAACACCGCAAAATCGGACGTGAATGTGTAAATAATGGATTAATTATGTAGTGTCTTTTTTGAATAAAGTTAATAAAGCCGGTTTGATACTTTTCAGCTTAAAGATAGTAAAATCAAATTCTATTTTATAGAAACAACAATAGAATCCCAGCTATAAGATGAAGAAACATTTGATTCATCACATTTTTGGTGGTATTCGTCACATTTTTCTGTTTTATGTTTTCATTTCAATTAATATTGCCTCATCAAAACCAATAACATGAAACTGAAAGACGTAAGAAAAATAGAATTTTGGATGGCAACTATCGTATTTGTTGCTGTTGTTTATGCTTTGCTTGTTGATACAAACAATCGGGATGATAGCGGTATGCATAACTATTTCCTTCACCAAAAAATAAGCTACTCCTATTTCTTTAACTTTTTTGTGCCGAATTTTATCATTGATTTGCTTCTATATGTGATGTTTCTCCTTTTAAATTTTGTCCTTATTCCTTCCCTCATCAACAGAAAACGGGAGCTGCTGAATTATTCATTACTAGCTGCTCTGATCTTGACATCCGGACTGATTTTAGGTGTATGCCGGACCTATAGCCACGCCTACGAATTGAAGGATTATGACAGTATTCAAAGAAGCTATAATAGTATGTTTTTTAAGGCTTTTGCGCAAGCTATTTTATTAACAATTATAATTTCTTTATACACCTGCGCGCAATATCTGATCAGCTATTTGCTTAAAAGCAAGGCAGAAAATCTGACCCTGCAAAAGCAGCTAAAAATGGATTTATCCTTTGGAATAGGTTTCTGGTTTATTGGATTGTTTTTTTTGATTACATCGCGATCCCATTTACAACTTTCGGTATTATGGACTTTGGTCGTATTGTCTGCGGTCAGTATTGTAATCTATTCCTTATACTATTTGTTGCCAAAATTACAGGAAAAACAGAAGAAATTCCGTGATTTCTTCTGGACTATCTTTGCTATTAGCTTGGTTTCAGTCCTGCCATTAAGTGTGCCCGCGTTATTTTTCTTTAATCAGACAAACGAAGTGATCTTTATCGTTGCGATGTTTCATTTACCCACGCAATTATTGGTTAGCACGCCGCTGTCCTGGTTTCTCTTTAAAAAACGTCTAATGCGTCAAAACGAAATAGCCTCCCTACGTACAGAGCTCGGACAGTCGGACGCGAATCTGACCTTTCTAAAATCTCAAATAAATCCACATTTTTTATTTAATGCCTTAAATACATTGTATGGCACTGCATTGCAGGAAAATGCAGAACGGACGGGGGAGGGAATTCAACGCTTGGGTGATATGATGCGGTTTATGCTACATGAAAATACACAAGATAAAATTTCGTTGATGCGTGAAGTTGAATATTTGAATAATTACATCGCCTTACAAACGCTCCGGACTTCAATGTCAGACAAGATTACCCTTATAACCGAAATAGAGGAACAGTTTGAAAATTACCACATTACACCTATGTTGTTTATACCTTTCGTTGAGAATGCATTTAAGCATGGTATAAGCCTTCAGAACTCGTCTTATATTAAAATCTCTTTGCAAGTGCGGGACCAAGTCCTGTTTTTCGATGTGAGCAATAGCATTAATCCAAAAAGTGATAACGATCCCGAAAAACTAAAAAGCGGCGTAGGCTTGGAAAATGTAAGACAACGCCTGTCATTACTGTATCGAGATCGGCATGAATTGATGATACATGAAAATGCCAATGAGTTTTTTGTCCATTTAACATTACATCTTTAGATCAAGATAGTTCCACTATTTTTCAATCCATTATTCACCTGATTTATCGGTTTCTTAATTAACAGCAATGAAAAAAATACTTGTTTTTTTGCTTGTGACCTTGTTTTGTCTAAGCAGTCATGCTCAGTTTAAATTGAGCGGTAAGGTTTGGAATTATGATCCAAACAAGACCTTGGAAATCAATATTCCTCTTGTTTTCGGTTTTTATAAAGAAAATTCGCAACGGATAACCGTTGCCGGCGATGGTACATTTGAGGTCGCGCTGCCAGTAACAGCTCGAAAATCCGCGACACTAATTTACAGCGGTGTATTTCAAACCTTGTTATTAAGCCCCGGTAAGGATCTTATCGCGAATTTAACTGATAGTACGATCGTATTTACATACGGTAGTGCTTTAACAGAAAATAGAACTATTCAGCAAATAAAACTGGATGAAGTGCCGTTTTTTATGAAAGCCCCAGCCTTAAACAATCTTGCTAAACGCTCTTTGGCTGAATTGAGACAGCAGCTGTTAATTCCCTTTTTAGCAGATTGCAATCAAATGAATGAAGTGATCCAAACTACTTCATTGCCCAACCAACTAAAAGACTATATCCGTGCTGAGCTTTACGCGCAAAGAATTAACCATCTGAACGATTTTGCCCGTGTAGCTGAATTGCCAAAGCCGACCTCAGATAGTTTAGTGCTAGAACTGTTTGGAAAAGCATCGATTAATTTACAGGATAACTTTGGAGGTCCCGCTTTCTATTCTTTCCTTGACAATTACCTGCGTTATTTGGAAACGAAAGCATTTGTTAAGATTCGGTCGGAGAAGATCCCTTCAAGCGAGCCGATCCCTTATTTCGGGATAAGCCTAGACAGTGCAAATAGATTAATGAATAGCTATAGTAAAGATTATTGGCGGTTTATTGGTGCTTTAAATAATTTTCCCAAGCCTATCGTAGAAAAATACAATTTTCAGCAACTGGTCAATCTATATCATGACAGGGACTTACCACATTTAAAAGCATTGGCAGGAGCGCATTGGAAGATATTTCCAACGGATAAGCATAGGCCGCTCGTTGAACGCTATATTGCCGATCTTGACTCTCTTTTGATAGCGAATAAACAGAACAAACAGATCCGGTTGATTGAGGATGATCGACCTATTTCATCGATCTACGACCTGATTGCTGAATTGAAGGGAAAAGTGGTCTATTTGGATGTTTGGGGTACCTGGTGTGGCCCTTGTAAATTTGAATTGAAATATACACCTGAACTGAAGAAAAGATACATGGATAAAGATATTGCCTTCGTTTATTTGAATATGGATGAAGACCATCGCGATCAGGACTGGAAAGACTTTATACGCGTCAACAATTTAACCGGAATCCATTTACGTAAAAATAGGAAACAGATTGAGCCCTTTTGGAAGGAATTACTGCTAAATGCAAAAGACAAAGCGGAATATTATCCGCAATATTTTATATTTGATAAAACAGGAAAATTAGTTGTAGAAAAGGCTCTTCGACCAAGTAATGGAAAACAACTGTATGACCAAATAGATCAGATTTTAAATCAATAATTGTTATGATAGCCATCGCGATAGATGATGAACCTGTGGCATTGCAGGTTATTGAACACCATATAGCTAAAGTCCCTTTTATTGAATTAAAAAGTACATTTACGGATGCGTTTATGGCGATTGATTATCTCCAGAAGGAGCCGGTGGACCTTATCTTTTTAGATATAAAAATGCCCGATATTTCAGGTATAGAGTTTCTGCGGAGTTTGAATACTTCGCCAATGGTGATTTTTACGACGGCTTATTCTGAGCATGCGCTATTGAGTTTCGAGCTCGACGCCATCGATTACTTGCTTAAACCATTTTCTATGAGCAGGTTTTTGAAAGCCTGCAACAAGGCGAGCGAATTGTATAGCCTTCGGGCAAAAAAGCTACAGCATAACAAAGACTATCTTTTCGTCAAAGATGGTTATGAACATGTTAAAGTTGAAATTGATCGTATCCTGTATATTGAAGCATCAGGTAATTACACCCAGATACATTTGGGCGATAAATGTGTTAGCTCCAGAATTACCATTAGCGAGCTGCTGGAACTGCTCCCGAAGAACGAATTTGTTCGTTGCCATAGAGCCTTTATCGTCGCACGAAGTAAAATGATTAAGTTCGACAAAACCCAAATTTGGGTAGCAGACCGGGTTATTCCCATTGGAACAACGTATACTGAATTGAAATTATATTAATGCTAAATACGCATTTTTTGATAAGTCAGGGCTGATTAGAAAGTAGGGAAGGGGCTGCGCTGTCAAAAGGTTAAGGGAGCGTGTTTATGTTTTTAAGATAAATTTAATACTTTTGTAGCAATAGATCATTAGTGTTGTCAATTTTTAAAATTTAAAGTCATGTAATGCATTGTCGATATTTAGGAAGAAAGTAAACAACGGGATTTACCCGATTTGTTTACCTTATACCTATGTCTTCAATTTTTTAGTATGGATTTAAATTTTAAAAATGGAATCAACAAAATATGGTCGTACCTATCATTTCCCATTTTCGCCAGGGACAAGCAGTGACGATCGTTTTAATCAACATTATTGGAAGGATATACAATCTTTCCATAAACTGTTATTTACAGAAAAATTAGATGGTGAAAATAATTGCCTTTCACGGCATGGAGTATTTGCACGATCCCATGCGGCTCCAACCACGTCGCCATGGACGGCTCAGCTTCGGGAGCATTGGTCTAGATTAAAAAACGATCTGGATGATTTAGAGTTTTTTGGTGAAAATCTTTATGCTGTGCATTCTATCGAATATGTGCAACTTGAGCACTATTATTATGTTTTTGCTGCTCGAATTAAAGATCAGTGGCTTTCATGGGAAGAAGTTACTTTTTATGCCAGTTTATTTGATTTGCCTACTGTACCTGTTTTAAAACTTGAAATTGTAAAGGGTTTGACTGAGTTGGAACTTCGGCGTTCAGTCGAAAATTTGGTCATGCAGTCTTCTAAATTTGGATCGGTTGACCCTAAAACTGGAGAAGCATGTATGATGGAGGGCTTGGTCTGCAGAAATGCTGATGCATATACTGTCAGTGAATTTCAGCACAATGTTTTTAAATATGTTAGAAAAGGACATGTGCAGACCGACGAACATTGGACAAAATCATGGCGAAGAACAAAAATGATTTGGGAAAGGAGGGATTTCTAATGGAATGGACAATAGCAGTAAATAAGAATTGGTCGGCTTTAGAGGAGCAATTTTCTTGGATCAGGGATATGGAACAGGTACAACAAGATCCTTTGCATCATGCCGAAGGGAATGTCGCGATTCATACCCAAATGGTACTACAGCAGCTGGAAGCATTGCCTGAATACCGGAATCTGGATTACCAAAAGCAGGAGCTTCTCTGGGCATCCGCTTTATTGCATGATGTTGAGAAGAGATCGACGACAATTGTCGCTGCAGATGGTCGTATCAGCTCTCCAAATCATGCCAAAAGAGGAGCACAGACCGCACGGGAGATTTTATTTCGTGATGTGGAGACCCCTTTTGCATTACGGGAGGAAATTGTCGCATTGGTACGCTATCATGGATTGCCATTGTGGTTGATGGAAAAAGTCGATCCAATGAAGAGCGCCTTGGAGGCGTCATTGAGCGTCAATATGGGCCAACTTAAGTTGTTGGCCGAAGCAGATGCTAAAGGAAGGTACTGTGCCGATTTGGATGCTTTGCTCTACGCATTGGATATGTTCGAACTGTATAGTAAAGAGATTGGCTGCTGGGATGCCACGCGTTCTTTTTTGTCCGAAAATGCACGATTTACATATTTTAATGGAAACAATAGCTATGTTGATTATGTGCCTTTTGATACATTCAAATCCACGGTGACTGTACTTTCAGGTTTGCCGGGAATGGGCAAAGATTATCAGATTTTAGCCATGAATACCGACCTTCCTGTTATTAGTTTGGATGACATCAGACGCAAATATCGCATTGATCCTACTGATAAAAAGAGAAACGGATGGGTTGTACAAGAAGCAAAAGAGCAAGCAAAAAAATACTTACGCTGTGGACAGGATTTTATCTGGAATGCCACCAACATAACTTCCCAAATGCGAAAACAATTGATCGATCTCTTCGTAAGCTATCAAGCTTATGTGAAATTGTTGTACGTTGAAAAACCCTATAAGATTTGGCGCGCGCAGAATGGCGATAGGGAGTACCCTCTGCCGGAAGTTGTCCTGGATAAAATGTTTCATAATTTGGAAGTTCCGCAGTTGACTGAGGCGCATGAGGTTCACTACATTACGGCATAGCGGATGCTTTTAAGTAGGGGGTATTTAAGCAGGACTGTGCTGCATCTTTGATTGATTTTGCGAATCAGCCCACTTATTTGGATAGGAGGCTGATTTTTTATGTAATACCTTTTTTTCGGAGAGAGATACAATTTTTAGCTACTTTTTCAATCGCTGTAGCAACATAGATAAAAGCTCCTTTTCCTTGATATCGATGACATCCATGTCGATCCAAAAAGATGCAGGTTTTGTTGATAGATTGCGGTCAATAAAGCTTAATAAATGAATTAGACGGCTTGTTTTTTCTTTTTTTAGCGATGAAAGGTCATTTAATTTTATAAAAATAGAATTTGTCCGATATAAACCAGTAACAAAATAATCGATATCCGTCCAAGGGATTTGCTGCGATTTCAATACGCTGTTATTTAGTAATGTATGCTCATCTATCGTGAGTGCGGCCTCTCCTCTTCGATAGCGGTTCAACTGTTGTAGTCGAAGATAAAAAACCGTTGCCGCAACGAGTATCCATATCGTCGAGGTTAGCTTAAAAATGAGATCATAGTATAACCAAGCATACAACCCAATGACTGCTGGAAGAAAACATAGCAGCATGCTGATGATAATTTTTCCTTTGCTAAAATTAATTTTGATCATTGCTTTCTCTTTTTTCAAAAAGTACAAACTCCGCAAAAAATGGAGCCTGCCATTTTCATCATGGCTCCAATCTGTTAATCATATTATTGGAGCACCTGTTATAAAGATAGGGGGTAAAAGCCATTGAAACTATTCCGATTTATGATTCGTGCTTGTTGAATGATTATTCGTATTACTTGAATTTATCTTGCCATCCCTTCCGTATTGAGCTTATTTGAAATGGGACCGCGTGTCTTTTTTTTGATAAAAGGAATGAGTAGCTTTGTTTGTATAATAAAGTGATGGACTGTTGGAAAAACTTAAAGAACATTTAAAGAAATTTATCGATGTCGATCCGGTCGAATTAGAAGAAATATTGCTTTACTTTAAGACGAAAACGGTCGCGAAAAAAGAAAATATACTGGAGGAGGGCCAAGTGTGCAGATACCATTTTTTTGTATTGAAAGGTATTCTCCGTAAATTCTTTGTTAATGAAAAGGGAGTCGAACAAACGACTGAATTCGCAATAGAAAATTGGTGGATTACAGACAATATGGCTTTCGAACATAAGCTTGTTACGTCATTTTACATTCAGGCAGTAGAGACGTCAGATTTAGTTTATATCAGTCAAGAAAATCAAGAAAAATTGGTTGCTGCATTTCCGATCATGGAGCGTTATTTTCGCTTTGTTTATCAAAGGGCTTATGCAGCTGCGCAAATGCGGGTTAAATATCTATTCTCTAAATCTAAAGAGGAATTCTACCATGATATGCTCCGTAAATATCCTCAGTTTGTACAACGTGTTCCGCAATACTTAATTGCTTCATATCTGGGATTTACTCCAGAATATTTAAGTGAAATCCGTAAAAAAATACTTCCCTGAATCTGCTGCTATAATCTCATTGCAATTGAAGGCTAGTAGCATTGGTCCGAATCTGCAATGCGAAAGGGGCTAATTTGAAATTGAAGCTTGTGTTCTTTTGCATAGTCTTGTACTAATTTTTCGAATTTTTCCATTGCCTTTTCCTCAGAAGCAGCAAAACAGTGCAGGTTTAATTCCAAAGGTTTCTCTGAGGTGGCAGGATCGATACGCAATTGTTCAACTTCGGAGAGGACAACGGCAAAAGAAGTTTTACAGATCTCAACTTCTAAATGTGGGCCCATTAATTGAGATGAAATGCTATAATAAGAATCGTTATTTTGGATTTCTTCCTGAAAGGGGTCTAAATAGGTAGTAACAATAGATCGATAACCATATTTAGCATTACCAAAAAAGTGATCAATATATTCCTGTGCTTTTTCATATGTTGAGAAGACACCTTCCAGATTGGTGAATAAATCTGGATCTTCTTTTACTTCTTTTGAAACTACTGTATATACCTTAATGGGGTTGGTTGTCATATTTTGTATGCTACTGTTTGTACATTAAGTAAAAGTAAGTTTTTCTGCAAAAAAACTAATTTAGACTTTTATCTATGAGCGACTCTAAGATAAAATCCTCGTTTTAAAATAAAAAATTTCCTTTGTTAACTTGTAGCCTGTTTAGAGCAGGTGTTTGTGCTTTAAAGTTGTATATAATTTTCGTATTCTCCAAATTTTTTACTGATTGTTTTTATTTGCTTTTCTAAAATAATACGGATTGAACATATAATCCTATTGTCGAGCTCGCTTTATTACCAACGTGTTACCAAGCTCCTCCTGCAAGTAGTTTGGGCTCAGGTTGAGTCTACTTTTTTAGCTGATTTCAATGTGGAGCCACCTTGTTTACACGGTTGGGGCAGGGCGATGTAGGAGAAGGGCAATAAACCAATTGCTTCTGACGCCGAATGATAGAAACCTGTTTTGGCTAACTCATCAGAAATATGCTGTTGTTCCCAAGTCATATTCTTTCATTTAACCGGGCATAGAAAATGCATGCGACCTTTGCTTCCCTTGCTGAGGAAAACTTCTTGGTCATTCCAGTCTTGTGTCTAGTTAAGTGTATGGTGTTTATTTCGTTAAATTTAATGTATTTCAAATTTATTTTAATTTAAAAGATAGTGAAAGTATGGTTAGAAAAGGTGTCATTTTGTTTCAAAACTATGCTCTTTTGTCTCAATTTGTGTTTAAATTTTATTTGTTTTAAAAGGGTGTGAAGGACTTTTTCTGTTCGCTGAATGTTGTTTTTTAGCCTTAAGTAGGGCCTATTCTTTTTCTCTTGTTGGAATCCGGTGATTTGTTTTTTATAGTCATTCAAACGTTTTCGTAAATAAATGGATTAAAAAGGTTTGATTGTGTTTTCTTAATTAATACTATTGTTTTGTGTTGATTAAATAATAACCAATTGATATTAATGACTAAAAGGTCTTGTTTTTAGGCTTTTTATAGTTCTATTTATTAATAACCAATAAATCTTAATCTATGAGAAAATTTAATCGTTTGATTTTCGTTAGTTTTTCTTTTTTGTGTATGCTATTGCTGTCTACAGGAATTGTTTATTCACAAGGAACTGGAAAAGAACTAAAGGGTATCGTCAAAACAAATGATGGGCGTTTTTTGGAGAAAGTTACCGTTTTGGTGAAGGGAACTTCCACGGGTACAGTAACAGATAGCTACGGTCGCTTTAGTTTAAAATTGCAGCAAAGTACTGCTAAGGTTACTTTAAGTTTTACCCATACGGGATACTCGTCCAAGGAACTTGAAGTAGATGTGGGTAAGGAAATAGAGATCACCCTTTCTGAATCTACTGAGAATCTAGATGAAGTCGTCGTTATAGGGTACGGAACTGCCAAACGTAAGGATGTGACAGGCGCAATTGTTTCAGTGCAGACCGAAAAGCTTGAAAAGGAGGCGCCCAGGTCTGTTCAGGATCTATTAAGGGGGAATGCCGCCGGCTTAATCATTGGCCAAGGTAATTCTGCTAAAGGGGATGCTAGCCTACAGGTAAGGGGAAAAGGAACATTAAAGGCGGGAAGTAGCCCATTAAATGTCGTGGATGGCGTTATATTCGATGGAACATTTGCAGATCTTAATCCCAATGATATTCAGTCAATTGATGTTTTGAAAGATGCGAGTGCTACTGCTGTGTACGGTGCAAAGGCCGCCAACGGCGTTATCTTAATAACAACAAAAAAAGGGAAAAAAGGGAAGCCAAGCATTACTTTCAATGGAAATTTTGGTATGGTTGAAAGCGCAGGGATGCCACGCGTAATGACCGCTGATGAGTTTTTGAAATATCGCTATGACTTTGAAGTAGGCCGAAGAACCGCCGACTATCTTAAAGCGCACCCCGAAATGTTTGTGGACCCAAGACTGCTCAATGGAACCAATCAGTTGGACTGGTATAATTACGATCAAAAGACCCCCGTTACAAATGTAACAGAGGATCAGTTGATCAGGTCTTGGCTTTCTCGATTGGAGCTAAAGACTCCGGAAATTGAAAATTACATGAACAATAAGATTACGGATTGGCAGGATTTGGTTTTTCAAAAGGGGATCCAGCAAGATTATGCTTTGGCTGTATCGAATAGTAATGAGAACGCTAACTACTATTTTTCCTTAAACCATGTTGATAGGGAGGGAGTAGTGGTCGGAAGTCGGTTTAAAAATTTCAGAACACGACTAAATATCGAAACTAAAATTACATCCTATCTAAAAGTCGGGGCGAATACCAACTTTGCGGTTCGAAATGAGGGTTTTCTAAAATCTGATTGGAAACAATCAGCAGTGATTTCTCCCTTTGGATCAAATAATCTTGATGATCCTTCTAGTATTTATCAAAGACTGCCGACAGGCGATGTTACTCCGGTAAATCCATTCTTTGATAATCAGTTTAGAGATCGAAAAAATGACTATAATACATTGAATTCTAGTTTGTACGGTGTGATTACTTTGCCCTTTGGGATAGAATTACAATCCAATTTTACCCCTTCATTTACATGGCACGAGTATTATAACCACGATTCTTCAAAAAATCCCGAGTGGAAGGCAAAAGGTGGAAGTAGCGAACGTTCATTTGAAAAAACATATAATTGGCAGCTAGATAACGTGCTACGTTGGAAGCGACGTTTTGATGTACATAATTTTGAAGTGACCCTATTACAAAATGCGGAGAAAGGGCAGTCTTGGGAAACTAAAACCAAATCTTCACAATTTGTACCATCAGATGTGCTTGGTTGGCATCGATTACAGGCCGGTACAATTCCATTGAATGAAAGTAATGACACCTACCGGACAGGGGATGCCTTGATGGCTCGCTTGTTTTATTCCTTTAAAGATCGTTATATGTTGACAGCTTCTGTGCGACGTGATGGGTATTCAGCCTTTGGCGCTCAAAATCCAAGAGCAACCTTTCCAGCCCTGGCTTTTGCCTGGGATTTTACAGCAGAAGATTTTATGAAAAATACCAAATCCTGGTTGGATTATGGCAAGCTACGGCTTTCTTGGGGAAGAAATGGTAATCGTGATATTGAGCTTTATGAAGCTCTTTCCGACATGACCTCTGGGTTACATCCTTATATTGATGCGAGTGGAAACCTCTATCTTTCATCTCAGTTATACGTGAATAGAATGGCCAATTTGGGCTTAAAATGGGAGAGTAAAAGTTCTTATAATGCCGGTTTGGACTTTTCAATCTTCCATGGCCGTTTGAGTGGTGCACTGGATTTTTATACGGCAACAACCCAGGATTTATTGGTGGATCGTGCATTGCCAGAAATTATCGGATTTAGCAGTGTTGCCGCCAATCTTGGTGAGCTCTCAAATAAAGGTTTTGATATTTCCTTGAATAGTAACATCATAAATAAGGGCGATTTTAGTTGGAATGCGACGGCGATCTTTATGTTGAATCGGAGGAAAATCGTGAAGTTGTATGGCGATATGGTGGACGTAAAAGATAGTGAGGGAAATATCGTCGGCCAAAAGGAAGCGGACGATGTTAAAAATAGATGGTTTATTGGACAGGATCCCGACCGAATATGGGCTTACAAACGAAATGGAATCTGGCAATTAGGGGAAGAGGAAATGGCTGCAAAATACGGCAACCAACCTGGCGATTTTAAATATATAGATCAAAATGGAGATGGGGTCTTAACGGATGCCGATCGTGTATTTCAGGGGTATACAACACCGCGTTTTCGCTGGTCGTTTCGAAATGAATTGCGTTATAAAGAGCTGAGTTTTTCATTTTTAATTTATTCCAATTGGGGGCATTATGGGGACTTTAATCAGGCAGCAAACAATAGTAATTTTGCGGATCGCAGTACGGACTATGCGCTAGCTCGCTGGACGCCAGATAATCCGATCAACGATTACGCGCGTATTGGATCAAAAAATAATGGTACAAACTATGTCAACATGTCCTTTATGCGTTTGGACAATATGGTGCTTTCCTATAATCTACCGAAATCATTGTTGCAATCGTTAAGAATCCAGCAGCTTCGTATTTCAGCTTCGGTTAGAAATGTAGCCTATTTGACAAAAGATTTTAAATTTGGCGACCCCGAAAGAAGCTGGAAAAGTGACGCATTGGCAGACGTAGGTGACCCAGCTCCCCGTACCTATAATCTTAGTTTAAACCTTACCCTTTAATTTTTAGATCATGAAATTGAAAAAAAATATAATATTTAGTTTATGTATTGGTTCAATGGCTTTTTTTACATTTTCTTGTAGTAAGGATTGGCTTAAACCGAAACCCTTGTCTTTCTATGAACCCGATGTTGCACTAGCCGATGCGCAAGGCATGTACTCCGCTTTAACGGCCTGTGAAAGAAATATGCGGCATGAATTTTTTGACGATGCTGCACCAATTTTGACCGAGATTATTCAATCTGAAGTAGCCGTAGAAGGTACGACAGATAAAGCTGGTCCACAAATGGATATGGATATTGCACTGCTTCCCGATGCAGACCTCAATCACAACGATAAAACTAAAGTCGGTTGGTATTGGTACGAGGGATTTAAGGGGATAAAATACGCTAATCTTATTATTTCAAGAATAGATGCAGGAACTTTTAAAGACGAAAATGAAAAAAACGCGATTTTAGGAGCTGCTTATTTTCAACGTGCCTATCGTTATTTTAAATTGGTGCACCAGTTCGGTGATGTGCCCTTCATTGACAAAGAGATAAATGAGCCAAAATATGATTTCTATAGTTACGATCGTTGGAGCATTCTCGAAAAATTACGTAAAGATCTGGAATTTGCCTACCAATGGGTACCCGAAAAAGTAGATCGTGGACGCACCTCCAAATCTGCTTGTGGTATATTGTTGATGAAGGTATGCATGGCTTTGGCAGATTTTGATCGGGCAATCGCTATTGGAAAAGAAATTGTCGCTATTCATCCACTTATGAAAAGCAGATTTACGGTGAATAAAAGTAAGCCAAATACCAATCTGATGTTTGATCTTCATAGTGTTGAGGCAAAATTAGATGGGGCCAATACCGAAGGTTTAATGTATGTAGTTTCTTATCCTGGAGTTGATGGCTCTGCACGCATAAGAACAATGCGTAATGGCGTTCCTTTCTGGAACAACGGCGGTATAAAAACACCGGACGGAAAAACGGGGACAGGCCTATCATTAGCAGCGGATGAAACGGATCTTTCATTGGATTTAAATAAGAACTATGGTCGTGGTATAGGACGATTGCGTCCAACTTGGTATTTTACAAATCAGATTTGGAGATCTGGGAAAGAAGATAATGATTTGAGGGGGATCTTTAATCGGGATAGTTGGAGAAAGATGGAAGATTTGAAATATAATGAGCCCAACTTAAAAAAGACCGGCAATCCTTGGTATGGAAAAAATCTGGTTAAACCGGCGGGGATGAGTGTTGAGGATTCAATTCGTCTATGGTTCTCTTGGCCGCATTATAAATTATTTGTACCGGATCCATTGCAAACACAATGGGAGGGCGGGGAAACCCCATGGTATATTTATCGTTCTGCGGAAGTCTATTTATTGTTGGCAGAAAGTTACTATTGGAAAAATGATCTTGGTCAGGCTGCCATTGCCATTAACGAAGTCCGTCAACGCGCCGGTGCATCACAGCTGACTGCAGACGAAATCAATATCGGTGAGCTATTAGATGAGCGTGCACGTGAGTTGTATTATGAAGAAAACAGACATATTGAGCTCGTAAGGATTGCCTATATCTACGCAAGAACCCGAAAACCATGTGAAATATTTGGTGGTCGTGTCTATGATTTAAAACAGATTAGTGGTCCAGGAGGAACGAATGCGAATATTAAACAAGCTGGAGTTAATTTCTGGTACGATAGAGTGGTTGCTAAAAGTAATTTCTATAACAAAGGGGTCAAACATAAATGGGCCGAATATAAAATTAGTGTGCACCATATCTTATGGCCTGTGCCTGCCAATGCAATTAATACAAATATCAAAGGTGTTATCAATCAAAATATAGGTTATCCGGGAGCCGAGAAAAATAAAACGCCGTTATTGGTTGAAGATAAGTAACAAGTGTTTTCAAACGTTTTCGTAAATAAATCACATCATTTGATTCATTTCACTTATATTAATTAATATCTTGTTTTATTAAGTCAATTGAATCAATAGCCAATAAGTAAATGGGGGCCTATTTGGCTTGAAAGTGAAGTGTAGTATCGTTTCCTGGCTTTCGCTAGTATGGTCTCTAACTTGTTATGATTGACAAACCAATGATGAATAAATAAACCGGGTCGATAGACTCAAGATCAAATTTTACAATGAAAAGAAATACACTATTTAAATCTGTTGTGATGGCAGCGATCGTTAGCAATGCTGTATTATCGTATGCCCAGACAGATAAAAGTAATGAGAAAGGTTGGACAAACCTTTTTGATGGAAAAACGCTGAATGGCTGGAAATCCGTCGGAGGAAAAGCTCCCTATTCTATTGAAGGTGATGCTATTGTCGGTAGAATGACAAAAGGTACGCCCAATTCTTTTTTGATCACTGAAAAAGAATATGGTGATTTCATATTGGAACTGGATGTTAAACTTGAAGGTAACGAAACAAACTCAGGTATTCAGACACGGAGCCATCTTGATCCAAAGGCTAACGATGGGCGCGGACGTGTATATGGAAGGCAAGTAGAAATAGACCCCTCTGCCCGTGCATGGACAGGAGGAATCTATGATGAGGCGCGTCGTGGATGGATTTATCCACTCGATTTAAATGAAAATGCTAAAAAAGCCTATAAAGTAGAGGAATTCAATCATATTCGAATTGAAGCCATTGGTGATGAGCTGCGCACTTGGATCAATGATATTCCTGTTGCTTATGTCGTTGATACGATCGATAGGTCTGGTTTTATCGGTTTGCAGGTGCATGGTATTCCACCTAAACTGGACGGAAAGAAAGTGTACTTTAAGAATATTAAAATAAAAACAACCGACCTCAAATCAAAAGGTTTTCCAAAAGATCTTTATATCGTGAACTTGAAGCCAAATGACTTGGCTGATGCTGAAAAGAAGAAGGGTGTTAAGCTTTTGTTTGATGGTAAAACCAATAAAGGCTGGCGGAGTATACATGGCGATAAATTTCCGGAACGTGGCTGGCAAGTTAAGGATGGACAAATGACTGTTCTGAAATCCGACGGTGGAGAATCAACCAATGGTGGTGATATCGTCACAAAAGATAAATACGCTGTGTTTGACCTTTCATTTGAATTTAAGCTTAGTCCGGGAGCAAATAGTGGTGTTAAGTATTTTGTGACTTTAAAAGAAAAATCAAAAGGATCTGCTATTGGCTTGGAATATCAAGTGCTGGATGATGCTTTACACCCTGACGCGAAGTTGGGACGTGATGGAAATCGTACCTTGGCATCGCTTTATGATCTCATTACGTCCAATCGTGATGATCGCGCACGTAGACCGATCGGCGAGTGGAATAGAGGTAGGGTTGTTGTTACAGCAGATAACAAAGTTGAACACTATTTAAATGGAATTAAGATGCTGTCTTATGAGCGGGGCTCAAAAGCGTTTAAAGACTTGGTTCAGATCAGCAAATATAAAGATTGGGAAAACTTTGGCGAAGCGAAGGAAGGTTTTATTCTTCTCCAGGACCACGGTGATCGTGTTTCATTTCGTAGTATCAAAATCAATACACCCAATTAAGCTTATCTCTTATGAATCATTATTTATCGCGCAGAAGCTTTGTTAAACAGTCTGTTATTGCTGCAGGAGCGGTTATGCTGTCCAATAGTGTATTGGGAAATGTCAATTTGGCCAAACCAAATGAGCGTGTCAACTTAGCTTGTGTAGGCTTAGGAAATAGGGCTGCCGACATCATTAAAGAGCTCTATAAAACAGGACTTTGTAATATTGTTGCGCTCTGTGATGTTGATCTTGGCGCGAAACATACACAGGAAATTTTGGGAATGTTTCCCGATGCACCTAAGTTTAAGGATTTTAGAGTGATGTTTGACAAAATGGGAAATCAGATCGATGCTGTAAGTGTCGGAACTCCCGATTTCTCGCACTTTGCCATAACAATGCTTGCACTGGACTTGGGTAAACATGTTTACGTGGAAAAACCAATGGCGAGAACATTCCTTGAAGTTGAACTGATGGCAAATAAAGCCCGGAAAAACCCTAAACTTGCTACCCAAATGGGAAATCAGGGGCACTCCGAAGCAAATTACTTTCAATTTAAAGCCTGGAAAGATGCCGGTATTATTAAGGATGTGACGCGCATCGATGCGCACATGAATATGCCGCGTAGATGGCATGGCTGGGATGTGAATATGAAGGGTTTTCCTGCCGCTGAAATGGTGCCCGAAACATTAGATTGGGATCTTTGGCAAATGCAGACCATAGGCCATAATTATAATAAGGATTTTGTGAATGGTCAATGGCGCTGTTGGTATGATTTTGGAATGGGGGCATTGGGTGATTGGGGTGCACATATATTGGATACAGCGCATGAATTTTTAGATTTGGGGCTGCCTACAGAAGTGTCCGCTGTGAAGCTCGATGGGTATAATTCCTATTTTTTCCCCATGTCTTCGACCTTGAAATTTCATTTCCCAAAAAGGAAAAAGATGCCAGCACTAGATATCAATTGGTATGATGGACTGGATAATTTGCCACCTATACCGGAAGGCTACGGTGTATCCGGACTGGATCCCAATATTCCTGCACCAAGTACAGGGAAATTGGAACCCGCCAAATTAAATCCTGGGAAAATTATCTATAGCAAGGATTTGATATTTAAAGGTGGCTCTCATGCTAGTACCTTGCAGATTATTCCAGCAGCGAAAGCTAAGGAAATGGAGTCTCGGTTACCGGAAGTGCCAAAATCACCGTCAAATCACTTTGCTAATTTCTTAAAAGGTTGTAAAGGCGAAGAAAAGACCCGCTCGGCTTTTGAAATTGCAGGTCCTCTGAGCCAAGTATTTTGTTTGGGTGTAATTGCACAACGCTTAAACAGCAAGTTGATCTTGAATACACAGACAAAAGAAGTGACTAATGATAAGTTTGCCAATGCACTCTTAGCTGGACCTCCACCTGCGAGAGGCTGGGAGCAGTATTATAAGATGTAATGGACCATTAACTGGGTATAGAAAGTAAAGGGCAATGTGAACATTGCCCTTTTTTTTTTTGAAATGAAAAGTCTTTCCTGAAATGTACGATTTGCCTGCTCTTTATATAAAAGAGCTGGAAAGTCGAAAAAAGCTGATAATCCCAAGCAAATTGAGACAAATCAGCGCTATTTTGATCAGTCCTAGTAGAAAGTAATTCTCCTCCCTTAGGTATATTTGTGATGCAGCAATTCAATTTTTAAACCTTAACGTCATGTATAAAGTATCCCTGCTCTTTATAAGCATTGTAGCATTGGTCCTTAATGCCAATGGTCAAAATTTATCAACCCAATCTTTTCAGGCAACCCATCGGTATCTTAAAATTCCAATTAAAAATGGTGCTCCCAAACGTCATGTTGAGGTATGGCTGGGAAACGATAAAGTAAGGTGGTTCGATGTCGAACTGGCAGATAGTACCTATGATTGGATAGCCTATCTTGATATTGGGAAGTGGAAGGGACAGCAGCTTAAGGTGGTGGCAAATACATCAGACAAAGAAATTCCTTTGTTTAATCCTATTGCACAGAGTGATACCGATGATAACGATAAGGTCTATGCTGAAGATCGAAGGGGACAATTTCATTTTTCGGCCAAGAGAGGTTGGTTGAACGATCCGAATGGTCTGGTCTTTTTTAATGGACAATATCACCTGTTTTTTCAACATAATCCCTATGGAACCAATTGGGGCAATATGCATTGGGGGCATGCCGTGTCCTCCGATCTGTTGCATTGGAAGGAATTGGGAGAGGCTTTATATCCAGACGAATCTGGCGTCATGTTTAGCGGTGGAGCTGTCGTGGATAGTAACAATACGGCTGGTTTTGGGAGAAATGGGGTAGCAAACCCCATGATCCTGTTTTATACGGCTGCGGAGAAATCATGGGGACAGGGATTGGCATACAGCTTGGATGGTCAGAAATTTGAGAAAATGCCAAACCATATTTTGGATAAAATAACAGCAGGAAACCGAGATCCAAAAGTAATTTGGCATGCCCCCTCAAAGCAATGGGTTCTTGTACTTTATGTTGAAGAGGAACAGGAACAACACACGATGCAGATTTTTACCTCAAAGGATTTAAAAATATGGACATTTGCGAGCAAAATAAAAGGCGGGCGGGGTAATGACCGTTATTTATTTGAGTGTCCCGAATTCTTTGAATTGGCGGTAGACGGTAACCCGAACAATAAAAAATGGATTTTGACGGGGGCTAATAGCCAATATGCGATCGGAGAGTTTGATGGAAAATCTTTTCATCCTGAGATCGAACGCCTGTTTAGTCAATATGGTCGTGATTATTATGCCGCGCAAACTTTTAGCAATGAACCGAAGAAGCGACGCATTGAAATCGGCTGGTGGCGCACACATACAAATCAAGGGAACTCCGCTTTTAATCAATCCATGAGTATTCCAATGGAACTCAAATTGAAAAGTACGGAAAAGGGTATTCGCCTTTTTCGGGAGCCGGTGACAGAATTGCAAAAATTAAGAAAAGAAAAACTCAGCATCAGCCGAAAGGAAATTAGTTCGAACGATTCAAGTTTGTTTCAACATTTTAAGGCTGAAATTGCTGAATTGGATTTGGTCATCGATCCACAACAAGCCAAAAATATTCAGATCAATGTGAGGGGCTTGGCAATTAATTATAACGTTTCGACGGAAGAGCTCCTTGTTGATAATGTAAGGGCCCAGGTACCGCTGCGAAATAAAAAACTCGCATTGAAGTTGCTTGTAGATCGGACAGGACTCGAGCTTTTTGCGCAAAATGGAGAAGTTTACATGCCCATAAATTATAATTTTGATCGGAATAATTTAACTTATGAACTCGTCACTTTTAATGGTGAAGCCGTATTGGAATCTGCTGACCTCTATGCGCTTGACAGTATATGGTTTAAATAAGACTTTTATGATATAGCGATAATGGAGAGACTGTTTTTGTTAATTCGTTAGGATGATAAAAATTGTGCTGGAAGACTATATTTTTTTGTTCATTTATAAAAAAAAAGGTTTTCAAACGGGGAGAATGAAAACCTTAAATAACCAATTATAAACCTAAATTATGATGATACAAAGGTAAGTGTATTTCCTACACTATGCAAATTTATTTTAAAAAATAATTTAATCTTCTTTAAACAAGCTATTGGAAGTACCTATTTTTATAGGAGTAAACTATATTTTTTAACGAAAACGGACTGTTCGCTGTATTCTTTTTGCACGCTTTGGCTTGGACTTTAAAAAGCATCAGTTGTAGACAATTAGCTATTTTAGAAACATGGAAAATTTAGAAGTATGGATGCGTGGACCTATTGAAGGGGTTCCTGCTCTTCTCCAACCTGTTGCTCATGCACTCTTGCAGGTTGAAGAAGATGTCTTAAAGTATACTGCACAACTATCTTCAGCACAACTTTGGACAAAACCGGGGGGCAATGCCAGTATAGGTTTTCACCTTCAGCATATTCGTGGGGTAATCGATCGCATGTTTACTTATGCCGAAAACAAATCCTTGTCGGATGAGCAATTTGACGACCTCCATAAGGAAGGTATAGAAAATAGCGATGTGAGCGTAACAGCGCTTGTAGAAAACTTACACCGACAGATTCAGCAATCTGTGCAAAAACTAGCGTTAATTGATCCGGAAACCTTGACGGAAGTGCGTTTTTTGGGTAGAAAACGGATCCCTACGACCTTGATTGGTTTGTTGTTCCACGCTGCCGAGCATGCACAGCGCCATGTTGGCCAATTACTGGTAACGGCACGATGTATCAATTAAAAACAAACTATATTTTTGTCCGCTAGAGGCTATTATTTTTGAACTTGTTGTAACTTTTCTCCCCATTTCCCAAGTTCTTGAATAATTGGTTTGACTTCATAACCCAGCGCAGTCAGTTCATAGAGTACGCGTGCCGGTACCTCTGCATATACAGTACGTTTTATAATGTTATCCTCTTCCAGCTTTCGCAATTGTAGGGTGAGCATACGTTCAGTGATACCTGGTAAACATCTTTTGATTTCAGAATAACGTAGCGCGCCATTGATGAGATAACAACAAATGGCTAGCGCCCATTGACCGCCAATCACATTAGCGGCAAAGACTTCGGGGCAATTATGCTCAAGTTGCTTTTTATTTGAAAAGTTAGTGGAACTCGTCTTGATTTTAGTCATACGCACATTTTTTATAGTACCTAACATTGGGTTACGGATAGGGCAAAATAAGAATTATGTCGCTACTTTTAAATCACAGTCATGTCGTTTATTAAAATTGCCGCAATGAATTGGCTAGACCTGGTGACTTGTAAATAGATACATAAATAAAAATATGAAAACATTAATAGTCGTTATTCACCCTAATTTTGCCACCTCCCTCGTGAATAAAAGTTGGGTTGAGGCATTGGAAAACCAATCCGATCGTTATGATATCCATCAGTTGCACCAAGTCTATGCGGATGGTAAAATTGATGTCGTGGCAGAACAGCAGATGATGGAGAAATATGATAAAATTGTATTTCAATTCCCCTTTTATTGGTTTAACTGTCCGCCTTTTTTTAAGCAGTGGTTGGATGAAGTGCTTACCTACGGGTGGGCTTACGGTAAAAAAAGTGGGTATAAACTGGAAGGAAAGAAAATCGCATTAGCGATTTCGGCTGGGATTGACGAGCAGGAGTATGGGGTTACGGGTAAGTATAAATATAGCATGGAGCAATTAACAAGTCCTTTTGAAATTACTTTTGACTATGTTAAAGCGAATTATCAAAAGCCTTTTGTCTTTTACGGAATAGAAAAAGAGTCATCCAAAGAATGGATAGCGCAAAGTGTTTCGCGGTATCTGAGTTTTCTGGAGCAGTTATAGTCAGTGAATTCATATGTCAACAAGGCTGCTCTCATGACTTCTTTTCCTGTTGGAGCGCAACACTGTGTTCATATTGATTCCTTGTCGAATTGTTAAGCTAAATATAAACAAATTATAGGATGTGCAATATTTTACACCTGAATTGGGTTGGCATTGGTCGTGATGTCGTAACCAAGCCGCTATGGGATACTGAGTGATTAAATTGTAAATTCGTATACTTGTAGAATTCCGGGAGGAATTCGCAATTTTTATAATCCCGCATAAAAATAAACAGCGTATAATATGCAGATACTTTTAGTAGAGGACGATCGTCGGATTAGCAGCTTTGTGGTGAAAGGTCTGGAAGAAATGGGGCACCAGGTCATTTTAGTTGAATCTGCGGAAGCTGCACGTGAATGGATCAATGCAGATTCTTTGGATATTATTGTACTTGATATCATGCTGCCCGGAATAGATGGTATCCAGTTTACGAAGATGGTCAGGTATCGAAAAAATCATATTCCGATATTGATTTTGAGCGCCTTAGGGGAGATTGAAGATAAGGTCGAGGCCTTGGAAAGTGGTGCCGATGACTATCTCGTCAAGCCCTTTTCCTTTAAGGAATTGGTGAGCCGTATCAAAGCCCTGGTACGTCGGGACAATTATAAAAACGCGCCAAAGGATAGCAGCGTAGAAATCCGTGATTTAAAAGTGGATCTTGAACGTTATGAAGTTCATAAGAATGGTAAAAATGTCGATCTCTCTCCCAAAGAATTTAAACTATTTAAGTATCTGATCGAAAATCGGAATAAAACGCTTTCACGGACTGCAATCTTGCAGGCCGTTTGGGGAATCGATTTTGATAACAGCACCAATGTCGTCGATGTGTACGTTTCTTATCTAAGAGGCAAGGTTGATGAGGGGAGCGATACCTCCATTATCAAAACGGTGAAAGGAGTCGGTTATATGCTTACAACGGACTGACAATGAATTTAAAAATTCGGCTTACACTCTTTTCTACGCTGGTATTCACCATTATTTTTGGGCTTGCAACGCTAGTCATCTACTGGATATTTTATAATTCCTCGGAACGACATCTGATCAGTTCCCTCGAAAAAAATGCAAAAATAGCCGGCATTTATTATCTCGAGGCAGATGAGCAGAGTCCTCTAAAGCACCTGGAGTCCAAAAATCAATATGAAAGTTTGGTCAAGCGTGCGATGGTAGCTGTATATAATGCAGAGGGAAAAGTAAGTTATGGCGGTATGCGCTTTGATAGTCAAATTAATAAGGATTTGCTGAGCCAGCTGAAAACAGACAAAACGATTTATTTTAAAACAGAAGATAGCTTTTATTTTGGTTTGTATTATCCAGATAATCAGGGTGACTTCTTTGTGTTTGTCAAAGAGTCGAGCGCAGATTTTGATCATCAGTTGAATCGTTTGCTCATTACGCTTGTCTTTGTTTTTCTCGTTGCATTGATCAGTATTGCCTTGCTGTCCGTTTGGCTGAGTAAATATGCTTATCTCCCCATTCGTAAAGTAATCCAAGAAATTCAGCATAAGGATTTAAGCACGATTCAGGAGCCTCTAACGACTATAAAAACGAAGGACGAACTACAAGATCTTATTGAAAGTTATAATGCGCTCCTACGTCGGATCAGTGAAAACATGATTATTAGAAAGAACTTTGTCAGTTATGTTTCACACGAGTTTCGAACGCCTTTGGCGGGAATTCTGGGCTCAATGGAGGTCTTCGGTACAAAGGTCAGAAGTGAAGAAGAATATCATGAATTGGCCGAAACCATTACTGAGCATGTGAATTTTTTGAATCAGCTTATTGGTAATTTTCTATTGCTGACCGACGATCAGGCTCTGAAACGTTCACTGGAAACCTTTCGCATAGACGAGATCGTATGGGATCTTGTTCCCAAGTTTTCGAGATCATTTGCCGTGCCCTTGAAAGTCGATATACAGGTCGATGAACCGCGATACTTTAATTTTCGGGGCAATAAGATGCTCGTCAGTCTGTCTATTTCCAATTTAATCGAAAATGCACTTAAATATGCAAATGGGCAGGAAGTTCTTGTCCGAATGACAGGTGTAAATGGCAGGCTGTCTTTGCAAATCATAGACCATGGTATTGGTATCCCACAAGCCGAACTGGAGTCTGTGAAACAGACTTTTTATCGAGGATCAAATGTTGGTAAAGTTAAGGGCAGCGGCATCGGTCTCTCTTTTGCGCAGATTGTATTTAAGGATCAAGGGGTAGACTTTGATATTCGTTCAAATGATCTAGGTACAACGGTATCCCTATTATACCCTCAATTCTAATCATTTTCTAATCCCTTCTAATCAAACTTTAATTTAACCTAAAGTTGCCTGTAATCCCTGTCATTTAGTTTTGTGGAAATTCAAAATTAAGTGAGAAAACTACGTATTATATTATTTTTACTTCTTGGCCTGAATAGCAAGCTATTTTCGCAGGAGGCGGTTGAAAACCGTTTGCGAAAGGCGGAGATCGAGCAGGTATTCCTTGCCCATAACCTGACCTTAATGGCGCAGCGTTTTCATATGCAGCAAGCCGAAGCTGCCGTGCTTCAGGCAAAGTTGTGGCCCAATCCAACGATTTCCATCTCTGAAGTCAATCTTTGGAAAAACCCTTCCAGCGAATCCTTTCCGGCACTGATCGGAAATTACGGTAAGTACCAGCAGGTGGCGGTCGAACTGGAACAGACCATCGAAATGGCTGGCAAACGAAAAAAAAGGGTGCAATTGCAGCTTCTCGAAAAAGAAAATGCCCAGCTCCAATTTGAGGAATTGCTGCGGAACCTAAAATATGATCTCCGGAGCCAATGTCTCGAATTGCAGATCCTGCAGGAAAAGGAGAAGTTATATAATAGTCAGGTGGATATCTTTCAGACGTTGGCAAAATCATACCAAAATCAGTGGAAAGAAGGCAATGTAAGTGAGATGGACTATCTCAGGATTCAAAGCGAGTCTATCGCATTTGGTAATAAACTGAATGAAATCCAACAGGAAAAAATCACAAAAATGAATGAAGTTGCGCGCTATCTCGGAGAGAAAGGGACCGCGCTCACTATATCAGATACGATCGGCATGCCGCATTTTCTCCAGGGAAAAAAACAAGAATGGAAAACGATGGCCCTCGACAATCGCAGCGACTATAAAATCATCCATAACGAATTGAAAAAAAGCGATGCTCAGCTGAAAATAGAAAAGGCCGAACGTATACCAGATTTGCAGGTCTCCATGAATTACGACCGTGGCGGAAATATCATGCGCGATTTTATAGGGCTGGGGGTTGCTATGGATCTTCCTCTATTTAACCGGAACCAGGGGAATATCAAAATCGCTAAACTGGAGCTTGAGAAAAATAAAGTGGAAATCGAGCAGTTTCGTATAGACATCGAACGGGAGATCGACTTCCTTTCGGAGCGGCTCAGCAGCCTTGAAACGAGTTTGAAGACAACGGATATCGGCTTTGATGGTAAATTGGACGTAGCGCTAGAACGCTATGTGCGCAATTTCCAACAACGGAGACTGACCATCGTTGAATTTATAGATTTTATCAATAATTATATGGAAAACAAAGAATCAATATTGGAACGCAGGGCGAAATATCTTCAGTATAAGGAGGAACTGATGTACTTGATCGGAAAGGATATTGTCTCATGAAAAGTAATTTTTTAACGCCATTGACACTGCTATCTATTTGTTTCTTGTGGAGCTGTCAGCCGGCGAAAAATGATGAGCAGCCTATTCCTGCTGCTAAAGGCTTTTGTCTTAGCGCCGACTTTAAAAACCAAATTAAAATTGATTCGATACAGAAGCGAACGGTATTTGAACAGATCGCTTTAAATGGGGTTATCCAATACGATCAGGATGAACTTGCTGCGTTAAAGAGCCCCATACCTGGTATCGTGCAGTCTGTTTCGGTCAAGATGGGCGATTATGTAGAAAAAGGACAGATTCTGGTATCGCTTAAAGGGACCTCGGTCAATGACTTAGGAAAGGAGCTGCGGGAACTGGAAAATAGTAAGCGGCTGACGGAGAGTAAATTGCTTAGCCTGCGTAGCCTGCTGAAAGATGGTATGGCTTCCCAGCGGGAGCTGGAAGAGATGGAAAGTGAATTGAAAGCCGTGCAGATTGGAATCCGCCATGTGAAAGCGAACATGAGTTTGCTGAATGGTTCCTCGGAAAATGGTGTGTTTTACATCCGTGCACCCAAAGCTGGCTATATCGTAGATAAAAAGGTGAGTCCTGGTATGACTGTTGGCGATGACGCCGATTTGCTGTCGGTCAGTAAACTGAATGAGGTGTGGGTTTCGGTCAATATCTATGCAAATAATTTACCTTTTGTCAAAAACGGGGCTCCTGTCAAGATCACTACACTGGCTTATAAAGGTGAAACTTTTGACGGTTATATTGATCAGGTAGCCAACTTCTTTGATCCGGAAGAACGTGTGGTCAAAGCGCGCGTAAAGTTGTTGAACAAAGACCTGAGATTGAAGCCGGGCATGAGCGTGGATGTGCTGGTCGAAAAGGCTGTTTCGGGACAGGGAGAGCGTATGCTGGCAATTCCGAAAGATGCCATTATCCTCCATAACAATCAGAATTTCGTTGTACGCTACAAAAATGACTGCGACCTGTCGGTTAAAGCTATTGATATTGTCGCTGAGAATGAAACATACGCTTTTGTCAAATCTGGTGTAGCCGAGGGAGATCAGGTGCTGACCGAAAATGAGCTGATCGTATTTGATGAACTGATAAATAGATAGGATGAAGAAAGTTGTACAAAATATTGTTTCATTCTCATTGAAACATTCCTTGGTCGTCCTGTTTTTTACGCTGGCATTATTGTTCGGCGGAATATATGCCTACCTCCATACACCGATCGAGGCTTTCCCCGACGTGACCAACACACGGGGTAGGATTATCACACAGTGGCCCGGGCGCAGTGCTGAAGAAATAGAAAAGTTCGTTACACTGCCTGTTACCAAAGAAATGAATACCATTCCAAAGAAAACGGATGTTCGTTCCATCTCCTTGTTTGGGTTATCTGTTGTAACGATTCAATTTGAGGATGGGGTAGCTGATTTTTATGCCCAACAGTATGCGGGTAATAAGATGCGTTCCATTGATTTGCCAGAAGGAGCCGAAAGTTCCATCGAACCACCATCTGGTGCTACCGGAGAAATTTTTCGCTATGTGGTGAAAAGTAATCTTCCGATCAAGGAAGTCTCCGCCATTCAGGATTGGGTGATTGAACGGGAGCTAGTCGGTGTGCCCGGCGTGGCGGATGTCGTCAGCTTTGGGGGGGAGGAAAAGATCTATGAAATAAAGATCAATCCAACAGAGTTGGCCAATTATAACCTGTCGCCACTGGATGTTTATGAAGCCGTATCGCGTTCGAATATCAATGTTGGCGGCGATGTGATCCAAAAAGGAAATCAGGCTTATGTTGTGCGTGGTGTAGGCCTATTGGATAAAATCGATGATATTGGTAATATTTTGATCAAGGTGGTCGGCAATACACCGATTTTAGTCAAGCATGTAGCCGAAATCGAACTGGGGGCAAAACCGCGACTCGGGCAGGTGGGACTCAACCAGGAAGATGATCTTGTCCAGGGAATCGTCATTATGCTCAGGGGAGAAAATCCTTCGGCTGTAGTCACCAAGCTAAAAGCAAAAATTGAAGAGCTGAACCAACGTATTTTACCTGCAAATGTCAAGATTGAACCCGTTATAGATCGCACAAAACTGGTAAATAATACCGTGCATACGGTTTCCAAAAACCTGATAGAAGGTGTTCTTCTGGTTTCGATTATTGTCTTTATCTTTTTAAACAATTGGAAGACAACCTTTATCGTTGCATCGGTGATCCCATTGGCCTTCCTATTTGCGATTATTTGTTTGAAAATACAGGGGCTCCCTGCAAATTTGATTTCCATGGGGGCATTGGACTTTGGATTGTTGCTCGAAGGAACGCTGGTCATCGTGGAGACTGTTTTTGTCTCTTTGGAAAAAGAGGCTCATCGGCTCGGGACGGAACGCTTTAATAAAATCTCCAAGCTAGGAATCATTAAGAAAAGTGCCGGCTCTGTAGCAGGCTATATCTTTTTTGCCCTATTGATCTTAATTGTCGCATTGACTCCGATTTTCTCTTTTCAAAAGGTGGAAGGAAAGATGTTCTCACCGTTGGCTTTTACGCTCGGTTATGCCTTGTTGGGTTCCTTGATCCTGAGTTTGACCTATGTGCCCGCGATGTGTAAATACTTATTGAAAAAGAATATCAAAGAAGATGAGAATAAGATCACCAAGGTCAGCCGCAATGCCATTTTTAAAGGTTTTAGGAAAGCTTTCGACCATCCAAAATGGACATTGTCGATTTTTATTGCTGCTTTGCTCGTCTGTATTTTTCGGTTTAGCCATTATGGTTCAGAGTTTCTTCCGAAACTGAATGAAGGTGCAATTTATGTCCGCGCAACCTTACCCAATAGTGTCAACCTAGAAGAATCTGTGAAGCTGACCAAAACCATGAAAGCAAAATTGATGAAGCAGTTTGACGAGATTGATTTTATAATGACGCAAACAGGCCGCCCCAATGATGGTACAGATCCAACCGGTTTTTTCAATATTGAATTCAATATTGAATTGAAACCCGAAGGCGAGTGGAAAAGAAAGCTGTCAAAAGAGAAATTGATTGGTCAGATGCGGGATAGTCTTCAGACTTTTCCGGGAATAAATTTTGGTTTTAGCCAGCCTATCCAAGATAATGTAGAGGAGTATGTAGCCGGAGTAAAAAGTCCGCTGGTCATCAAAATTTTTGGTGAGAATTTACAAGATTTAGAAAATAAAGCCAATAAGTTTGCCGAATCACTTAAAAAGGTGAACGGTATTACGGACATCAATGTTTTCAAAAATATCGGTTTGCCTGAACTAAGGATTCAGCTGCATGATTCGAAAATGGCCAAATATGGTGTTTCGACCAAGGATGTGCAATCTGTGATTGAAATGACTATTGGCGGGCAATCTGTGACACATTTCTATGAAAACGAGCGCATCTTTGATGTACGTCTCCGCTTCCAAAAATCGTATCGTGACAATCCTGAGAAGATCGGAAATATCATCATTCCCACGATGAATGATCAGAAAGTACCGCTTCGGGAGATCGCAACAATAGATTACCATACCGGTCCGGCATTTATTTACAGAGAGGGCAATTCCCGTTATATCGGTGTTGGCTTCAACATTGAAGGGCGGGATTTGGGAAGTACAATTACAGATGCAAAAAAACAAATAGAAAAAGATGTTAAATTGCCCAAATCTTATAAGGTCGTGTGGGCCGGAGAATTCGAAAGCAAAGAACGGGCTACAAAACAGCTGATGAATGTTGTGCCAATTTCTCTTATTTTGATTTTACTCTTGTTGTATGCCAATTTTGGCAACGTCAAAGATACGTTGATCTCTTCGCTGACACTGGCATTTGCTTTTATAGGCGGTTTTGTATCGCTGTGGGTTACTGGGACGACATTTGGAATTTCGGCGGGTATCGGATTTATTATTCTCTTTGGTGTAGCCACGATTGACGGCATTGTTTTAATAGGGATAATGAAAGAAAATCTGTTGAATAAAATGAGCTTGAAACCCGCTATTTATGAAGCTGTAAAAAGCCGGATCAGACCCATCCTAATGATTGCGTTAATGGGGGCAATGGGGTTATTGCCGGCTGCACTTTCAAACGGAATGGGATCTGAAATCCAAAAACCCTTGGCTATTATGATTGTCGGCGGATTGATTATTTGTATGATTCTATCGTTTTCCGTACTGCCAATCGTTTTTTACTTCTCTTATAAAAAGGAGAGCCGCGATTAGTTACCCATTTTTAATTATTATATACGATACAAAGGTTGCCTGTCAGACAGTGCAACCTTTGTTATTTCTAATCTGCAGCTATACATTCCATAATAGCTGTCAAAATTTTACGCCGATAAACATGTATATATCTTTTACATGCTATTTTTTGTAAATCTTGTTATAAATGTTGAACTTACATTTAAGTTGTTGAAATCAAATTTCAAATTACAAAGCACTAATCTGAAGTTTTGCTGAAATAAGTTATAAATCTGTATTTAAAATTAGAAAGCCATTCTTCCGCTTTTTCATGAGTTGTATTTACTAGAAAAGGTCAATATTAGGTCAGTGTTGATTAATTCATAAGAAGATTGACCTCGCTATTCCAAATAGATTTGTGATAAAGAAATATTAAAATAATACGCTATGGCACAATTTAAATGGGAAGGAATTTATCCTGCAATGTTATCACCATTTGATGAAAATGGAAATTTGGATTTTGATATGTTTGGTAAAAACATTGAAGCACAATTGGATGGAGGTGTTCACGGTTTGATTATCGCTGGTTCATTGGGTGAAGCAAGTGTTTTGAGTACGGAAGAAAAGTATGATTTATTGACATATGCGTTGAAGGTTGTTGCTGGGCGTGTACCGGTGTTGTTGAATATTGCAGAAAATACAACTGCTGCAGCGATCAAAGTAGCTCAGACCAGTGAAGAATTAGGCGCAGATGGTTTGATGTTATTGCCACCGATGCGCTATAGAGCTGATGATAGAGAAGCGGTCGCTTATTTTCGTGCTGTTGCACAAAGCACCAAATTGCCAATCTTAATCTATAACAACCCTGTTGACTATAGTACTTATGTATCGCTTGATATGTTTGAGGAACTCTTATTGGAACCAAATATTCAGGCAGTGAAAGAGTCTACACGAGATTTAACAAATATCACGCGTTTGAAAAATCGTTTTGGTGATCGATTAAAGATTATGGCTGGCGTAGATACGTTGGGGCTTGAGTCTTTGATGTTAGGGGCTGATGGTTTAGTTGCTGGACTGGTCGACGCATTTCCAAGAGAAACTGTGGCCATGTACGATCTTGTAAAGGCTGGCGAGTACAGCAAGGCTGTAGAAATATACCGTTGGTTTATGCCTTTATTGGAATTGGATATTCATCCTAAATTGGTCCAATATATTAAATTGGCGGCGACAGCAGAAGGAATTTCAACACCTTATACACGGGCTCCCAGATTGCCATTGATCGGCGAGGAAGAACAACGTGTTAAAAAAATTATTGCAGATTCAATCGCAACTAGACCACAATTATAGGAATGCTTCTGAACTTTCTGGACGAAGGTTCAGAAAATTTCCTTTTTAGGATCGGGTAAAAATAGGCGAAAAGGACCTTCTTATTATATTTAAAGCCGCAAGGAATAAAGATATCAGGAAGGTTTTTATTGATTTTTGAAGATAGATACTTACAATAAAAACAAAAGGAATGGATAGAAACGAAAATGAGATTGATTACGTCGTAAAACAGGCAGAGGCTGGATTTCAGTTTCTTCAAAAAACTGATGTCATTGAACGAGCGGAATTGATGTACGCCATTGCCGCTGAAATTGAGGCATTGGGAGACATCCTGATTGAAACGGCCCATCTGGAAACGGCCCTTCCTTTGGGTAGACTGCAAGGTGAAAAAGCGAGAACGGTCAATCAATGGCGTCGATATGCCGATGCTGTGCGAACTGGTTTATACAGTGAAGCACGGATAGATCGTGACCCAAATGGTCAATTTGATTTACGGAAGTATAATAAAGGGCTTGGTCCTGTTGTGGTTTTTGGCGCAAGCAACTTTCCTTTTGCTTTTTCAACGGCAGGTGGGGATACAGCCAGTGCCATTGGTGCCGGCTGTTCGGTTATCGTAAAAGCACATCCCGCTCATCTTAAAACTTCGCAATTAATGGCAGACGCTATTGATCGGGCGATTTCAAAACAAGGAGCCCCAAGTGGAGTTTTTAATCATGTGCTGTCGGATTCATTTGCTGCTGGACAAGAATTGGTCCGCCACAGATTCGTAAAAGCAGTTGCATTTACAGGTTCTTTCCGTGGTGGGAAAGCTTTATTTGACCTGGGCCAGTCAAGACCTGATCCTATTCCTGTATTTGCCGAAATGGGGAGCGTAAATCCGGTTTTTCTTTTACCGGACTACTTAGGGAACAATCTGGAACCTTTTGCTAAGCAGTATATTGCCTCACTGCTTTTAGGTGTTGGCCAATTTTGTACCAATCCAGGTGTTTTAGTAAGTGTCGGCGGCGAACAGCTGGATCGACTTAAAGCGGAGTTGAAGAAAGAACTTCAAGCTGCTACTACCGGCAAAATGCTGCACGCAGGAATATTGGATAGCTACAACCGTTTAAAAGGGGAAATGGTTCAATACGATGGTGTCAGTATATTGGAAGAAGGGCAGGATAATACAGCGCAAGATTTTGCTCAGGCCCTGCTTGCTGAAGCGGAAGCAAGCCAAGTTTTGGCTAATCCTAAGTTATTGGAAGAGGTTTTTGGACCTTTTGGGCTAATTATATCCTGTGCGGACCTCAATGAAATGAAAAATGTAATGGAGCAGCTCGAAGGACAGATAACCATCACTTTTGCGGCATCGGCGCAGGACATCCACGAATGCCGGGCACTCTTTTCAATTGCACAGGACAAATGCGGAAGGCTTTTGTTTCAGGGTATGCCAACTGGGGTTGAAGTACAGTATGCTATGCATCATGGCGGACCCTATCCGGCAACCACAGATGCGCGTTTTACTTCTGTAGGGCCCGATGCGGTAAAGCGCTTTATTCGCCCCATTAGTTTTCAAAATTGGCCAAATGAATTTTTGCCTAAAGAACTACAAGACGGAAACCCATTACAAATTGACCGCTTGGTCAATCAGCAATGGACTAAAGCATAATAGAAACAAATGACCATATAAACAAGTGATCAGAAATGAAGAAGACTTTTTTTTGCATTGATTCGCATACCTGTGGTTGTCCCGTGCGATTGGTGGCAGGAGGAGCCCCATTATTACAGGGGAATTCCATGATGGAGCGCAGGTTGCATTTTATACGTGAGTACGATTGGATCCGTATGGGATTGATGTTTGAACCAAGAGGGCACGATATGATGAGCGGCAGTATGCTTTATCCGCCCTTTGATCCGCAAAATGATATTGGTGTGCTTTACATTGAAACCAGCGGCTGTCTGCCGATGTGTGGACATGGAACGATCGGTACGGTGACGATTGCCATTGAGGAAGGGCTCGTTCAACCTAAAGTTCCCGGAAAATTGAGATTGGAAACTCCGGCTGGACTTGTACATATCGACTACGTCCAAGAGGGACCTAAGGTGAAAAGTGTAAAGCTTACGAACGTCAAATCCTTTTTATATGCTGAAGCCTTAACGGTTGATTGCCCGGATCTAGGCAACATCAGCGTCGATGTTGCTTACGGCGGAAACTTCTACGGCATTATTGATCCGCAGACTAATTTTCAAGATATCAGTTCCTATTCAGCCAGCCAGCTCATTCATTATGGAAAAATAATCCGTCAGCTGCTGAACGAAAAATATTCTTTTGTTCATCCCGAAGATGCTAATATACATGGATTGACTCACATTCAATGGACAGGGGATCCTAAACTCCCCAACTCGTCGGGACGCAATGCGGTACTGGTTGGCGACAATGCATTGGACCGTTCACCATGCGGTACAGGTACATCAGCCCGTATGGCGCAATGGTATGCTAAAGGGAAACTCAAGAAAGGGATGGAGTTTGTACATGAAAGTTATATCGGTTCACAATTTACTGGTAAAATTGAGGCTGAAACAACCGTGGATGGCAAACCGGCCATTGTCCCATCCATCGAAGGCTGGGCACGGATAACAGGTTATAATACCATTTTTTTGGATGATGAGGATCCTTATTTTGGCGGTTTTCAGGTGATTTAATAGTTCAGGTGATTTAAAAAATTGATAAGACAAGAGCAACGTGAAAGAAAATAATAGAGGTACGGTTGTCGTCGTTGGTGCAGGAATTGCAGGACTTGCTTCCGCCTATTACCTTGTAAGAGACGGATGGGATGTGAAAATCCTCGAAAAAAATACTTTGGACAATAACTGTTCTTATGGCAATGCCGGCATGATTGTCCCCAGTCATTTTACGCCCTTGGCTGCCCCCGGTATTGTAGCGCAGGGGATAAAGTGGATGTTCAATAGTAAAAGCCCTTTTTATGTACGGCCTTCGCTAAATCCACGAATGATCAATTGGGGATTGAAGTTTTTAAAACATGCTAATCGCTCACACGTAGAACAGCATGCGACTGCAATACGTGATTTGAATCTCTACAGCAGCAGATTATATGATGAATTGGCGCAGGAGGAGGGGTTTGATTTTGAACTGAAGCAGAACGGGATCCTGATGATGTATAAATCCAAGGAAATGCAGCATGAAGAAATTGAATTGGCTCATCGTGCCCAGGATCTTGGACTTGATGTCGATATTCTGGAGGGGAATGCCGTTCAAGAACTGGAACCTAATCTGAAGCTGGATGTTTTAGGTGCTATACTTTATCGCTGTGACGGAAAATTATATCCACCAAAGTTAATGCGGCAATTGATTCAATATTTGAAAGCCGCAGGCGTAGTTTTTTTCGAAGAAACTGAAGTCAATAAATTTATAACAGCCGGAAATAAGGTGAAAGAGGCGATCAGCAACAAAGGAAGTTTTCAGGCGGATGCTTTTGTTTTGACTGGTGGCGCTTATTTGCCGCAGCTGACATCAAAGTTGCACGTAAATACACCGCTTATGCCAGGAAAAGGGTATTCTTTTATGTATCAGCCTGAGAAAGAGAATACATTGAATCATGCGGCATTATTACTGGAGGCTCGTGTTGCTGTAACCCCCATGAATGGCCAGATCCGATTCAGCGGTACGATGGAATTGGGACCAGCAAATGACAAAATTTATGAAAACCGTGTCCGCGGAATTGTAGAATCCATTCCTAAATATTATCCGGAATTGAAGGTCGATTACCCAAGCGAAAAAATATGGTATGGTTACAGACCCTGCTCGCCTGACGGATTGCCCTATCTGGGAAGATTGAAAAAATTTGATAATGTCCTAGTTGCCGGCGGGGGTGGTATGATGGGCTTGAGCTTGGGCCCTGCCTATGGGAAAGTTGTTGCAGATTTATTGGCAGGACAGAAAATAGAGTCTGAAATCGCTGGTTTTAGGCCTGATCGTTTCGACTGATAAAATTATGATATAAACCAACACCCGAATTATGAATCGTTCTTTTTCTTTTAAAGCTCCCAAAACATTGTTTTATGGACTACTCTTTCTATTCCCGGTCTCCATGCATGCACAAAAGATGAAATTATACGACCATACAACTCCTATAGAGCCTTATATTGTACAATATGGGCATGATGTTGAGGCGATCAACTATTTTTATGGCCCTATGCCCAAAGGCTGGGGCAATCAGCGGGCTGCCGCTTCGCCCGAACAGTTGGCACGTCTTCAGCGTTTGGATAACGAATATTTGAACAAGCTGGACAAGTTCCCCTATGAAGAACTCGAAACATCGGGGCAGGTAGATTTTATCTTACTGAAGCGCAAACTAAAAAGTGATCTCCTTTCATTGAAAGAAGATGAGTCGAATTACAACCGGTTATCCGTGTATTTACCTTTCGCACAGCGAATTTTTGCACTTGAAAAGGAACGCCGTAGGGGGAAGCGTCTGGCAGGAGAAGATGTCGCGAAAGAGCTGACGCTGGTCGCCGGTGAAATCGATCGGTCAATAGCTGCGCTGCAGGAAAAGACCAATATTCCTTATTCAGATGTTAACTTTCTGGTTGCCTTATTAAATTCACTGGACTTAAGGATCACCAGCACCTTCGATTTTTATAATGGATATGACCCTGAATTTACTTGGTGGGTACCCACCATATTTCAGCAAGTGAAAAGCAAGCTGTCGGATTATAAGGAGAAATTGGCTGCAAAAAGTGATTGGAAAGTGTTTGATGACGGTAGTCAAATTGCTGGTTGGCCTATTGGGGAAAAAGAGATAAACCGAAGACTCAAAGCAGAAATGATCAGTTATACCGCTGCCGATCTTTTAAAATTGGCTGATCAAGAGTTTAAATGGTGTGAGGCCGAGTTATTGAAAGCGAGCCGTGAAATGGGGTTCGGCGATGACTGGCGGGCTGCACAGGAAAAGGTTAAAAACTCCTACGTACCCATTGGAGAACAGCCGGAGCTCATCATGAGATTGTATAACGATGCGCAGCAATTTATTGAACAAAATAAACTCATGACTATTCCTGAGCTGGCAGATGAGACTTGGGGCATGATCATGATGACACCTGAACGGCAGCGGGTCAACCCCTTTTTTACAGGCGGACGGGAAATTAGCATATCCTATCCGACAAACACGATGGATCAGCAGGCGAAATTGATGAGTATGCGTGGCAATAATCCTTATTTCTCGCGTGGCACAGTCCAACATGAATTGATTCCTGGTCATCATCTGCAATATTTTATGAATAGGCGTTACAAGCCTTACCGCGAAGAGGCATTTAATACGCCATTTTGGACGGAAGGATGGACATTGTACTGGGAATTGCTGCTGTATAGCAAGGGATTTGCAAAAACTCCGGAGGAGCGAATCGGGATGTTATTTTGGCGCATGCACCGCTGTGCAAGAATAACCTTTAGTATTAAATTTCATTTAGGTGAGTGGACGCCGCAGCAATGCATCGATTATCTGGTAAACCGCGTGGGATTTGAGTCGGCTAATGCGCACGGTGAAGTAAAGAGATCGTTTGAAGGTTCCTATGATCCTTTATATCAGCTGGCCTATCTCGTAGGCGGCTTGCAATTGATGCGCATCAAAGAGGAGGTCGTAGATCAAGGGAAAATGTCATTTGCTGCATTCCACGACCGTGTGATCAAAGAAAATTATCTACCGATGGAAATGTTGAGAGCGATTATCAAGGGCGAGAGGTTAAAGCCCGATTACGAGACAAACTGGAAGTTTTATCATTTTAATAACTAGATGTTTATGGGCGAGTCGAAACAAACTTTTCAAAAGTCTCTCGGGTTACTGGATGCCACTATGCTGGTGGTTGGAAGTATGATCGGTTCTGGGATTTTTATTGTATCTGCGGATATTGCGCGCAACACTGGGTCTGCAGGCTGGATGATGGTGGTATGGCTGATCTGTGGTTTTATGACATTGACTGCAGCGTTGAGCTATGGTGAATTGAGTGCGATGTTTCCAAAGGCAGGAGGACAATACGTCTACCTTCGGGAGGCGTATGGACCGGTATTGAGTTTTGTATTTGGCTGGACATTTTTTGCCGTTATACAAACTGCGACTATAGCGGCTGTGGGGGTAGCTTTTGCGAAATTTACAGCCTATCTTTTCCCTTTCATGGATGAAGATGTTTATTTGCTCGAATGGTCAGATTATCGGGTATCAGCAGCGCAACTGCTGGCAATTGCCGTCATTATTGTATTAACCTATATTAATTCAAGAGGCGTAAATAGCGGAAAGCGCGTACAGACATCCATCACATTGATCAAGATCGGGAGTCTGCTGCTCTTGTTACTCTTTGGCTTCCTGGCTTTGAAACATGAAGTTTGGACTTGGAACTGGGATAATATATCACTTTGGTCAATGCGTCGTTTAAATACGGATGGAACGTATGCATCCTATGATGGATTTTCAGCAATGGGCGCTTTTTCTGCGGCTATGGTCGGTGCGCTCTTCAGCAGCGATTCCTGGCACTCATCTTCCGCAGTGGCTGGCGAAATTAAAAATCCACAACGTAATATCGGGTTGAGTCTTGCATTAGGGACTTTACTGGTTACCGTAATCTATCTCCTGACTAATTTGATGTATACCGGCATATTGCCTTTAGAAGCTATGGTCAATGCACCAAAAGATCGTGTAGCCATGAGTGTCGCTCAAGAGGTTTTTGGTCCTTTTGGGATTACTATTATAGCCATTATGATCATGATAAGCACCTTTGGCTGTAATAATGGGATCATCCTGGCAGGAGCGAGGGTGTATTATTCTATGGCCAAAGATGGTTTGTTTTTTAAAAGGGCGGGTAAGCTCAATGCGCATGCGGTACCTGCCTGGGCACTTTGGATACAATGTGTGGCTGCGTCAATATGGTGTTTAAGCGGAAAATATGGTGATTTATTGGACATGATTACCTGTGTGGTCGTTATATTTTATGTACTCGCGATTGCGGGTATTATTCGTCTCCGTATCACACGTCCAGATTTGAACAGACCCTATAAAGCATTTGGGTATCCTTTTCTTCCCATTCTTTATATTCTGATGGGACTTGCCTTTATTGGGTTGATGGTTATTTTTAAACCCAACTATACCTGGCCCGGCATTATCATTGCACTATTGGGTATCCCGATCTATTATTTAATCAATCCTAAGCGAAGAAAGTATGAAGTTTCTTAGTACAGCGGTTTTGTTGTTGTCTGCACAGTTTCTGTTTGGTCAAGGAACTTTGGCAGATTATACACGTGCACAAAACTTAAAAAAACAATTGACCAACAAAATTGAAAATCTGCCCGGCCAGTTTTATTGGAATGATAAGGGGGATCTCCTTTGGTATGATCGAAATACGTTGCAGGGAAAAGAGTATATTTTGGTCAATCCCCAGGCAAAAACAAAAGAACAGCTGTTTGATCTGACGAAAGTATTTTCGTTAGTGGATGAAAAATTGGGAAAGAAAATCGAAAATCGTGTTATTTCCAATGATCAGATAAAATTGCTGGATCAGGATCAAGTGTCGCTCGATATCGCGGGCTACCTGTGGATCTGGAACCGTCGTTCCTCGCAATTGAGCCAGGGCGCTGCAAGTGGAAATAAAGATCGAAATACGCGATATTGGGGGCAGCGTGAACAGGGAAATGCCTATAGGGAAGTTGAGTCTCCAGATAAAAAACATGTGGCATTTATCCGCAATAATAATGTATTCCTGGCAATAAAGGGAAATACAAACGAGGCGCGACAAATTACCTTTGATGGCAACACGGCAAATTATTATAGCAATGATATTCAATGGGCACCAGATAGCCGTAAGCTGGCTACAGTAAAAACTCAAAAAATAGAGATCAGGCAACTGACGCTTATTGAATCTTCTCCGAAAGATCAGCTGCAGCCTAAAATTCAGACACGCGATTACGTGAAGCCTGGAGATGAGCTGGCGCAAAAACTACCCATCTTATATGATCTTGAAAAAGATCGACTGTCGGTGTTTGATGCCGCGCTCATACCAAATCAATTTTACCTTTCGGATCTTTCCTGGCGCGATGACAGCAGAGCATTTACCTTCGAGTATAACAAACGGGGGCATCAAGTCTATGGCGTTATGCAGATGGATGCAAATAGCGGTACCTCGAGTTTTCTGATTCAGGAGCAGAATAAGACCTTTATTGATTATAGCGGCAAGAAATACCGGGAGGATCTAGCCGATGGAAAGGAGATTGTATGGAGCTCTGAACGTGATGGTTGGAACCACCTGTATCTCTATGATGGAATTACTGGGAAAATAAAGAACCAGATAACGAAAGGCAACTGGGTTGTTCGGAAAGTTGTGCATGTTGATGCTGAAAAACGAACGGTTATTTTCGAAGGCAGCGGAATGAATGCCGCAGAAGATCCCTATTTGGTCCACTATTACGCTATCGGTTTAGACGGAAAGGGCTTAAAACTGCTGACCGAAGAAAATGCAAATCATCAAGCTTTTTTCAATAAAGACTATTTGCAGTTTGTGGATACGTATTCCCGGGTCGATCAGCCGCCAATTTCAGTATTGCGCGACAAAAATGGCCGTCTTATCATGGAGTTGGAGAAAACAAACAGTAGTCTGCTCGAAACTACAGGGTGGCGTGCACCGGAAGTTTTTAAAGCCAAGGGACGTGATGGCGCAACGGATATCTGGGGGATTATTATTCGGCCGACGAATTTTGATCCCGCTAAAAGCTACCCTGTCATCGAATACATTTATGCGGGACCGCATAGTTCTTTCGTACCCAAATCATTTTATAGCAACCCGAGCGGGATGTACGAACTCGCCGAATTGGGCTTTATTGTGGTACAGATCGACGGCATGGGGACCTCAAATCGTTCAAAGGCTTTCCATGATGTCTGTTGGAAAAATCTGAAAGATGCGGGCTTTCCGGATCGAATTGCCTGGATGCAGGCCGCGTCAAAACAATATAAATACATGGATACTGGCAGGGTAGGGATCTATGGCACATCTGCCGGGGGCCAAAGTTCAACGGGCGCGTTGTTATTCCATCCCGAGTTTTACAAAGTTGGCGTTTCCTCCTGTGGCTGTCACGATAACCGAATGGATAAAATATGGTGGAACGAGCAATGGATGGGCTGGCCTGTAGGTCCTGAATATGCGGCTAGCTCCAATATTGAAAATGCTGCTAAGCTGGAAGGAAATCTTTTGCTGATTGTTGGAGAACTTGATGATAATGTGGATCCTTCATCCACTTTCCAATTGGTTGATGCTTTGATCAAAGCGCGTAAGAATCATGATTTTATCATGGTTCCTGGAATGGGGCATTCTTCCGGGGGAGATTATGGTGAACGAAAAAGAAGGGACTATTTTGTAAAACATCTTCTTGGCGTAGATCCGCCTGCCTGGAATCAGTATTGATCTTTCATCAGGACAATAATCCGCTAATGCAGGCCTATTTCCTGTTTTTTCTGAACGAGTCTGGATCTTATTGGCCAGAAAGGACCTTCGGTATGCTTTTTATTGCTGTTGGTGTCTGCGAAGTCATGAAGGTTTTATTCGAATTTGGAATAGGTATGAAGCGGTAAGAGTGGTTCAGAAACACAGCGCCCCGGAAAGTCGCTAACTTTCTGGGGCGCTGTGTTTATTTCATGTTGGTAACGTTGAAGCTGTTTTTATTCGACCAATACGCCGACATAATAGTTAAACGTATCAATATCGATATTCTCTTTCGTTAAACCGGCCACTTTAATCGGTTTGAAACGTTGGTCCAACTGGATAAGTTCTCTTTTTTGACCTTTTACGCCAATATGTATGGGCATATGGAAGCCTTTGACTTCGCTGATCCAGCGGCCCAATATTCTGCCTGAAGGATCTTGTTTGATTTCCAGTGTAGGAATGGCAGTATGCTTTACATACTGTTCAAATACTTTTAACAGGTCTAGACCGGACTGCTGGCTTACGTAGTTGACAACATCATTATAATCGACTTGTTGGTGATAAAACTTGCTGTTTAATCCCCGGAGAATATTCCGCCACTTTTCATCATTGTCGATCATCGTACGGATCATGTTAAGCATAACACCGCCTTTGGGATACATATCCCCAGATCCTTCTTTATTTACGTGGTAGGGGCCCTGGATGGGGTTATCATTTTGGATCCCGCTCCGGATACCATGGGCGTAAGCCTGGCTGGCTTCCTTACCATAGAAATAGTCGATAAATAAGCCTTCGGAATAATTAGTGAAGCTTTCGTGAATCCACATATCGGCCAGATCAGCTGAAGTAATATTGTTGCCAAACCATTCGTGACCAGATTCGTGGACCACAATAAAATCCCATTTATGTCCCCAGCCGGTTCCCGACGCGTCCCCGCCGCGATAGCCATTCTGGTAATGGTTACCATAGGCGATGGCACTCTGGTGTTCCATGCCGGTATGGTAGGTTTCAACAAGCTTATAGCCATCTTCATAGAATGGATATGGACCAAACCAATGTTCAAAGGCTTCTAAGGTCTGTTTGGCGTTTTTTTGAAGATGGGCTTTTTTTTCTGCCGTATCGTTTTCGCGCAAAATATAGTAGTCTATATCCAATGGTCCTTTTTCACCTTTGTATTTTTCCTTAAAATGAACGTAGTCGCCGATGTTGATGGCGACATTGTAGTTGTTGATTGGATTGGCAACTTTCCAGTGGTATTTGGTGTAACCATCTTTCATCTTTTCTACCTTGACCAAACGTCCATTGGATACATTCATCACCTCTTTTGGGACAGCGATGGAAATCAGCATACTATCCACTTCATCGGATTGATGGTCTTTGTTTGGCCACCAGACACTCGCGCCCATACCCTGGCAGGCCGTGGCCACCCATGGCTTTCCATTGCTATCTTTTTTCCAGTCAAAGCCGCCGTCCCAGGGAGCTTTGACCGCTTCTGTAGGATGGCCTTCGTAATATACCGTAAACTCTTCCTGTATTCCTTTCTTGATAGTCGCAGGAAATTCGACAAAGACAGCATTGTGTTCTCTGGTAAAGGAAAGTTCTTTCCCCTTATATACGACTTTGTCTACGTTGAGATTTGCAAAAAGATCAAATTGCAGGCGATTAAAATCAGTTGTAGCCTTGAAACGGAAAAGGTTTGAACCCGAAATAAACTTATTGTCTATATCTACCTTAACATCCAAATGATAGTATTGGATATCGTAGCAGGTTCGCAGCGGTGACAGATATCCGCGCAGTGAATCCGCTCTTGTGAATTCATTTTTTTCTTTCATCAGCTGCGCTGCTGATTGCTGTATACCTGCGGTCAGTAGACCACAGGTTCCCAATGCATATAATAGTATTCTTTTCATCTGTAAATGATAACTATTCGGTTTATCTTCCACCCGGAGGGCAATGTAATTTTAGATAGTTTGTAAATAATGTTTTTAAATGCTCATGTGTACCTTGTCCCTCGCTGATCGAATGGCTGCGGTTGGGGTAAGACATCAACTGGAACTGCACGTTATTTTTGATCAGTTCATTGATCAGGACTTCTGCATTTTGATAATGCACATTGTCGTCTCCGGTTCCATGGATATAGAGTAAATTACCTTTGATGTTTTTTGCATATTTCAGCGGAGAGCCGTTTTCAAAGTCTGCAAGATTTTCTTGGGGGAGGCCCATGTAGCGTTCTTGGTATACGTTGTCGTAAAGGAGCTGATTTGCTACAGCTGCAATGGCGATACCCGTTTTATAGATTTGAGGATATTGTCCCAGTAGGTTAAGCGTGCTTGATCCGCCACCGCTCCAGCCCCAGACGGCCACACGTGAATTGTCGACAAAAGGCCATTTCAGGATTTCTTGTGTTGCCGAAGCCTGGTCGCGAATATTGAGCTGTCCGATATTGCGGTAGATGCTTTTTCGCCACAAGCTGCCTTTAGGAGCAGGGGTTCCGCGATTATCCAAAGAAATATAAATGTAGCCATCCTGCGCCATATTTCCTTTATATAAACTGTTATAACCTGCACCAAAATTGTCTAATACAGTTTGTGATGCTGGTTCGCCGTAGACCATAAAGACGACAGGATACTTTTTATTGGGATCGAAATCAAGTGGTTTTACCATCCAGCCGTCTAACTCAATACCGTCCGTTGTTTTAACTTTAAAAAACTCGGCAATACCATCGCTGACTTTCTTTTCACGTTTAAAATCAAAGTCTACGAGTATTTTGTGTGTCGGTAACTCAATAACGGCATTGTGTTTTAAGGTTGCCCGGTTGCTAAAGCTGAAGATGGCAATTTTACCGTCTTTTGAAATATCATAATCGCAGGTGCCTTCGTATGAGGCCGGGGTCAGTCTTTTTGGAATTCCGCCTTTCGTTGATACACTATACAGATACTTCTGCGTTGCATTGCTTGGAGAGGCGGTAAAATAAATCATTTCATTTTTCGGATCGAAAAAGTCAAGATTGATCATATCGTAGTCCGCTTTCATAACCAGCTTCTCGTTGCCCGATAAATCAATCTGATAGATTTTGCGCCAGCCGTCCTTTTCCGAGACCCAGATGAAGGCCTTGCCACCTTGAACCCAGTCCCATCCCGAAGGATCGTTATTGTTCCATCGTGCTTTGATATCAATCCACGAGTCGCTTTGCTCCTGATGTATATTTTGCGCTTTATTATCGGAGAGAGCGACGGTATAGATTTTGCTCTCATTTTGTTTTCTGTTGAGCTGCTCTAGGATAACCTGCTTGCTATCAAGACACCATTCCATGCGGGGAATATAGTGCTGGTTGGGATCTCCCGGGATATTCAGCATGGTATTTTTTCCAGAGGCGATTTCATAGGTCCATATCGAACAGGCACTCGGTGACTGTCCAACTTTAGGATACTCCACGGGAATGGTATAGGAGTAGAGGCTATCCGTATTGTTGATCATCAGAAAATTACGGATGTTGCGGGCATCAAGCTTCCAATAAGCAATGGAAGCACCATCTGGCGACCAGCGGAAACCATCTTTACAACCAAATTCTTCCTCGTAAACCCAGTCGAAAGTACCATTGATTAAACGGTCTGTTCCATCTTTGGTAACGGAAACGATGCTGCCATTAGCGAGATCTTCCACGTAAACATTATGGTCGGCTTTATTAACGTAGGCGACTTTATCTGCTTGTGGGTTAAATTTCGCAAACATCAGTTGTGAGGCCGGGAATTTTTGGCCTAGTTGCTGCAACTGATTGGTCTTCTTGTTGTAAACCCAATAATCGCCTCTTGTATTCTCGCGCCAAACTCTTTTGCTATTCGTATAGATCAAAATAAGTTCTTTGTTTTTGGAAATGGAAAAATTTTCGACTTTCAAGGCTGCTGTTGTGCCTTTCGGAATAAGCGATTGTTGTGAAAGGAAGATGGAGCGCAGCCCATTTTTGGGGTTGACCATTTCTATTCCCTTGTCGGAAAATTCATAATATTGATCACCATGATCTGTCCAGAGTCGCTGCGCAAAAAGGGAAGCTGGAACCTGAAAAATCAGTATTAGAATAATAAAGATCGACTGTTTAATGCTGTTCATTTGTTTATCTGTTTGAGTTGACCCCAAAAGAATTTAAGTTCAATTTCGGGTTTATCATTATATTAGTTGTTCGTTAATTAATCAATTGGACTGTCTTTGAGTTGATAGATCTCCTGAATCTCGCGTTCAAGGTATTTTCCTAAACGACGGTATCCATCTGTTTCAATAAGATAATTATCTTCAATACGGACCCCGCCGAAATCGAGATGTTTTTTTAAGAAATCATAATTGATAAAGTCCTTGTGTAAATTTTGCTGTTCCCAAAGCTGCGTTAATTCAGGAATAATATAGATGCCGGGTTCAACGGTTAGCACATTGCCAGCCTCCAATTTCTTACCTAGCCGCAGCGATTTGATTCCAAAAGTCTTGGTATCTTTTGGCTCAGCTTCGGTATAGCCTACATATTGTTCCCCAAGATCTTCCATATCATGCACATCAAGACCGAGCATATGGCCTAGTCCACATTGAAAGAAAAGCGCATGCGCGTGATTCATGACCGCATCTTGTGCGTTGCCTTTCATGAAGCCGGTTTGTATAAGTCCGTCTACAAGCGCTTCACAGGCTTTTAAATGTATTTCTTTAAAACGTATTCCGGATGTCAGCAGCTGCTCTGCAGATTTAAACGCATGTAAGACAATCTGGTAAATTTCCTCCTGTAAAGCCGTAAATCGTTTTCCTACGGGAAAAGTTCTGGTCAGATCCGAAGCATAGCCCATGGCCGTTTCTACGCCCGAATCATTGAGCAGGAGATCACCTTCATAAAGTTGGTGAAATTGCATATGATTGTGCAGAATTTCACCTCGTTTTGTGACTATCGGAGGATAGGAGAAGGACGTTCCCTGATCTTGCGCAAAATGTTGCATGGCATTGCTGATCTGATATTCGTAAAGATCAGGTTTTGTCATTCGCATAGCAATGCGGTGCATATCAACAGCAATATCGACGGCTTTCTCTAATTCGATAATTTCTTCGGCCGATTTGATGTTCCGTTGCGCAACGACAGCTTTAATCAAAGCCACAGAGGGCTGAAGCTGATTTGCGGGACGGCCGGTTAGCTGCTCAAGTAATAACTTATTATGCGACTGATAAGGAGGAAGGTAGTGAATATCTTCCTGTTTTCCTTTGCTAAGGTAGTCGAAGAGTTGATTGAAAGGAAGGACCTTGCTGATACCAGAAAGATCTGCTTTTTCAGCTAAAGTCTGTTGTTGGCCCATCCACACAATATCGTCAATGGTCATTTCATCGCCGAATAGGATGGTCTCGTTTTTTTCAGTGTCCAGTACAGCCGCCAAACGTGGACTTTTGATACCGATATAATATAAAAAGCTACTGTCTTGACGGAAGGGATAGGTATTGTGCTCAAAATTGATTGGATTTTCAATGTTGCCTAACAAAAGAATTTTGCCAGTTGTGAACTTTGATAAAAGATTATTTCGGCGATTAAGATATATTTCTTTTTTGAACATAAGTTTTGGGAATTATTTGAAGTTGGATTGTCTACTTAGGTGCCTATTGTCTAATACGAATATCGTAAAATTTATGTGCTTCAAAATGATTTATTTAAAAGGTCTCTCTTTAATGTGTAGTGTTTGTTCTTGTTACAAATGATATGCTTTTCGTTTTTACACTAATAAGAATCAAAAACGAAATTTAATAAAGTTCAATCTTTCTATTGAATAATAATTATCACAATTTATCAAAGTCTAATTGTATTTTAACCCATTTTTTCACTATAAATGGATTTTTATTGTGAATTCTCAGTTCTGTGTGGAGTATTATTAAAGGATTATTAAATATTGTCGAATTCTAAACATATTTTAGTATAGTATTTTTATGTTTTATTCGAAAGTAGTGTTGTTGCTTTGGAGTTGTTATATTTATGTTAACTAAGCAGTAACATAAACTAAACAAACCTATGAAAACGCTCCAATTTAATGTGCCGACCATGCGAGGACAAAGTCTGACAATACAAGAAGATGTTTTAGAAACTTTTTATCCTCATTTTCATCGACATCAAGAAGCTCAATTAATGTGGATAAAAAAAGGTAAGGGAGTTTTGATTGTGGAAGATACCTTACATCCTTTTAAAGAAAATGATATTTTCTTTTTGGGGGCGAATCAACCACATGTATTTAAGTCAGCCTCTCAGGACGGGTTTTCAAATGAATCTCGCTCTGTTTCCATTTTTTTCGACCCAAATGGAAAGCTTAAATCCCTATTTTCTTTGGAGGAATTTGAATCTCTGAATCAGTTTATTTATAATAACGCGAGAGGGTTTAAGGTCCCCGATTCATATTTTTCCCAAATAGCAGAGCGGGTTTGTTTATTAAAATCTGCGGACCAAATGGACAAATTGATGCATTTTTTCTATCTATTGCGATCTTTGGCAAATATATCCCGCGAAACAGAGGCACTCTGTAATGAGAGGGTAGAGGTGATTTTTGATGGAATTCATGCTTCAAATCGAATTAATATTATCTGTAACTATATCCGGGAACATTATCGGGATGAACTTACCTTGGAAGATGTTGCTGACCATGCCAATCTTACGCCACAGGCATTTTGTCGATATTTTAAAAAGCATTGCGGTGTTACCTTTGTCACCTACCTCAATAGAATAAGAGTCAAGGAGGTTTGTAACCAGTTAAATGAGGATCACTTGGATAGCGTTTCTTTTATTGCCTACAACTGTGGGTTCAATAGCATCACTAATTTTAATCGGGTTTTTAAACAAATCGTAGGCTGCAACCCGAAAGAGTACGTGCAGCAGTATAAACAAACACTTTACTCTGTTATTTAGTATAGGAAATTCCAATGAGGGTTTAGGCCTGGCAATAAAGTGGAACAGGGCTACTACCGATTTGGAAGCTGTTAAAGTGAAAGATCAGGTTTGCAGCGAGGCAACTTCGGTTGTCTCGCTGTTTTTTATAGCCCTTAAATCGCATTAGGAAATCGATATTTTGTTTACTACATTTTGAATTCAGATGTGCGTGTAAGACAGTTAGAATGTCTTCTCTTGTTACCGACCAATAGTGGACCCGCTCTATACACTGCAGACCTTTTGCGGGTAGCTAACTGCGGGTCAACTCCACGACCAAGCTTAGGAATACCAAAGAGATCTCTAATATGCAAGAATGGGTAGGACTGAAGTAATACAATTTTTTCGAAGCAACTATGGATCAAGTAGGTGCTAACTTGTCTCTTTTAACAGTGCTTGCTCAGTGCTCGTTCAGTGCTTGCTCAGTGATGACTCAGTAGAGACTGAATGATTAGTGACTAATTACTGTCTAAACATTGATTGAAAATTGTGAATAGTTAAACGTTGGTATACGTAGAGATCTGCTTTAGTGTTTATCTTAATTATTTATAGGCACAGGACCGTGGTAATGGTTAAAAAGGCGTATCTCTTATTCCATAGAATATGCTCTCCAGCTCTCAAGGCGAGCAAACTCAAATGAATAAATGTGGGATTGATAGTCAACATGGGCTACTTCTAAAATTGGGTTAAAGTAATTTGGGCATTAACAAGGGCGGTGATCCAAAAAAGCAGCTATACAAATAACAGTGGAAGAAAAAAAATAGGCAAAAAAAAAGGTTTTCAAACGGGGAGAATGAAAACCTTAAATAACCAATTATAAACCTAAATTATGATACAACAAAGATAGTGTGTTTATTACACTTTGTCAAGAGTTATTTCAAAAAAAATTAAATCTTTTTGAAAACGATACTCGAATTGTGCCCGCCGAAACCAAAAGCATTGCTCATCGCAGTCTGAACAGGTTTTTCTAAGGGCTGATTAATCACAATTTGAATTCCCTCGGGAATATCGGGATCGATATTTTCGATATTAATTGTTGCCGGAATTACATTATTGTTGATGGATTTTATGGCAATGATTGCTTCGATAGCGCCGGCTGCCCCAAGTAAATGTCCTGTCATTGATTTGGTAGAACTGACCCATAGATTATTTAGCTTTCCAAAAGCTCGTTGTACGGCTTTAAGTTCGGCGATATCTCCTACTGGGGTTGAAGTCGCGTGGAGATTTAAATAGTCGAGCTCACTGGTATTAATTTTAGCCTCCTCCAAAGCCAGAGTCATGGCTTTTGCTGCGGCTATCCCTTCGGGATGGGGTGAGGTCATGTGGTAAGCGTCTGCGGTCATTGAAGCTCCGACAAGCTCTGCGTAAATTTTTGCGCCTCTTTGCTTGGCATGTTCGTATTCTTCCAAGATGAGTGCTCCAGCTCCCTCACCCATAACAAAACCATCACGATCCCGGTCAAAGGGTCTGCTTGCAGTCTGTGGGCTATCATGCCGGCTTGACATGGCTTTCATGGCAGAAAAACCGCCAACTGAAGCCGGGGTAATGGGGGCTTCGGAACCGCCGCTTATAAAGATTTTGGCTTTGCCGAGCCTAATGTAATTAAAAGCGTCCATAAAGGCTGTATTGGATGTGGCGCAAGCCGATACGGTAGTGTAATTGATTCCTTTTAAGCCATACTTCATTGAAATCATGCCTGAAGCCATATTGACGATAAGTCTAGGAACAAAGAAAGGGCTGAATCGTGGTTTGTAATCTCCTGTCACGTAGCCTTCTACTTCTTTTTCGAAAGTTTCCATGCCGCCCTGACCAACACCCCAGATGACACCGATATCAAATGGATCTATGGCATCGAGATCTAGTCCCGAATCTTCCATTGCCTGCGCTGCACTGTATAAAGCATATTGCGTAAAGAGATCACTCCGTTTAATCTCATTTCTATCTAAGTATTTTTCAGGTTGAAAGTGTTTAATTTCACTTGCAATCTGTGTTCGAAACAACGAAGCATCAAAACGGCTAATAAGCGTTGTGTGGTTTTCGCCCCGCAAAATGTTATCCCAGAATATGTCTATGTTTTCTCCCAGCGGGTTAATTGTTCCCATGCCAGTTATTACAACTCTTTTCATCTCTTTTTATTTTAATATAAACTTATAAATATACCAATTGGTATTTGTTTTTGTAAAAAAATTAAGCCTTAATCTCCCGATCCACCATTTCCTTCATTTTATCCAATACAATGGCAAGATCTTTTCCTCGGCCGGAAATCTTGGAAAGCAAGATTCCGCCTTCGACCATCGCCATAAAGGTGATGGCATAATTTTCAGCAGAAATATGCTGTTTAAATTCACCGCTGGCAACTCCTTCTTCAAGAATTAGAATTAGCCGCTGTCTCCAAAGGTCAAAGGAACGTCTGACTTTGGGGGTTAAAAAAGATAGCGAATCATCGGCCTCCACGGCCGCATTCATCATGGGACAGCCTCCTGAAGCTGCGATATTTTTGAAATTGTCCTTGTAGAAATCTAGAAAAGACAAAAGCTTCTTTAGCGACGTTTTTTGCTGTGTAATCTGCTGATTAACAGCTTCTGAAATTTTTCTGCTCTGATAGGTATAGACATGGGTAGCTAGGTCATCCTTGTCCTTGAAATTACCGTAGATACTTCCTTTTGTTAAACCTGTCGCTGTCGTAATGTCCGAGAGTGAAGTTGCAAAGTAGCCTTTTTTATTAAAGATGGGCGCAGTCTTTTCAATGATATATTGTCGTGTCTGTTCTGCTTTTGACATGTAATTCCTGTTCTTTTAATGCAAATATAAAAAATACTTTTTGGTATATTAATAATTTGTGCAGGAATGCCTTAGAAATTGGTTTTATTTCGCCTTTGAAATACGATAGGTACAGCGGGGGGCATTTTCGATGATGTATTCTGTTCTGCAGATACGATATGCTGGACCGATGAGTTGCTGAAAATTATTCAGTTCTGAACGGCAGAATCCCTGACATTCGGTTGCAGCTGCACATATGGGACAATGATTTTCAATGAGCAGATAATCGTCAGCCTCTTTTTTCCATTCTGCCATATAACCTTCCGCCGTTCTTTTTGCGGCAATAACTTCAAGTTTTTTTTCGATGGATTCAATATCCGATAGCGCGTCAGTATATTTTTGATATACTTTAGACTCCCGATCACTGATAAGTAGATCCAAAGCATTCTCGCCAAGCACTTGTTTAATCGACTGCAACAGTTGTACTGTAATGTCGGCGTGACTATCTGGAAATCTTGCCATGCCCTGCGGTGACAGACTGTAATAAGTCGAGGGGCGGCCAATACCTTCACTCCGGGCATTGGAGACAATCAGGTTTTGATTCGCCAGGTTCAATAAATGTTTACGGGCCCCTTCTTTTGTTATAGCCAACTCTGTTGCAATCAAAGCTGCAGTGGCTTCTCGGCGCATTTTTAATAACATTAATATTCGATCAGCTGGATTTTTCTGCATTTGACAATAAAAAAGTTGTTTTATATAACATCAGCAAAGATAGTGTTTTTATTTTTTGTTCTAAAATGTGTTTAAAACACAGGTTTATTCTTTTTAATTTATTTTTATGACTTTAATAAAACAACTATTTAGTTGTTTTATTAAATTTGATTCTCTAGTTTTGACTTATCATAAAAACACTAAAACTATGCACAAATTTCAATTACCCCAGTTAGGATATGCCTATGCGGCGCTTGAACCATATTTTGATCGCGAGACCATGACGATTCATCATCAAAAGCATCATCAAGCTTATGTTGACAATCTAAATAAGGCATTGGAAGGAACAGCAAGCGAAGCTGACAATCTATTGGATATATTAACAAGCGTAAGTAAATATAGCTCAGCAGTCCGCAATAACGGCGGTGGTCACTTTAACCATACGCTATTTTGGGAAATTTTATCGCCCAATCCAAAAACGGTACCCACAGGGAAGTTAGCCGATGAGATAAACGCTGCCTTTGGTTCTTTGGAAGAGCTCAAAGCCCAGATCAAAAATTCTGGACTAGGGCAGTTTGGTTCGGGCTGGTCTTGGCTGTATGTAAAACATTCTGGCGCCTTAGCTATCGTAGCTACTCCCAATCAGGATAATCCGCTGATGGATACACAATCGATCGGCAGAGGTTTCCCTATTTTGGGGGTCGATGTTTGGGAGCATGCGTATTATTTGAAATATCAAAATAAAAGAGCCGATTATTTGGATGCATTTTGGTCGCTTTTGGATTGGTCTGTTGTTGAACAAAAATACGATACTGTGATTGCAGGCTTGGTTTGATATGTTTATCAATAAAGTTGAAAACACGGGTATATTGGCTTTAGATCTAATTGATTTTAAGACCAATCTTGCTATCCTAAGTTTTGACATCAAAACATTGTTGTATCAGGAAGCAATCGTTAAAGAAAAAGAATTCAGAGAAGCTTTGGCGGCGGTGGACTGGTCTGCTTTTCGAAATAAGGCGGTTGCCATTAGCTGTTCTGTGGACGCAATTATCCCGCCTTGGGTCTATATGGCCCTGGCGGAAAAACTTCATCCTGTTGCAGCGTATTACGATTTTAAGGCGATGGAGGATTTGGAAATAGACCTATGGATGCAGGCCTTGCAAGCGATGGATTTGTCGCATTTTCAGCAGCAAAAAGTTGTCATACGGGCCCGTCCTAATATTCCGGCGTCACTTTATATGTTAGCGACAGAACGTTTGATTCCTATTGTCCAGACGTTAATGTATGGTGAGGTTGGTATGCCAAAAGTTATTTTTAAAAAAGGGAGAGTATAATGAAAGCATTAATATTTAATGGCGCCTTGGAAAGAAGGCAAGAATCTACATCGGGAAAACTGTCACACTATTTTTCCGGCCAACTGAACCAAAAGGGCGTTGAAAATACTATTTTTAATTTGGCTGATAGCGGAATACCCTTATTTGATTTGAGTCTCAATCGGGTGCCCAATGCGGTCAAGATTATGAATAACTTATTTCTTGAGGCAGATATACATTTTTGGTTGTCTCCGCTTTATCATGGAAGTATTCCCGGTGTCATGAAAAACTGTTTGGATTGGCTTGAAGTCAGCGCTAAAAATAAACCGGCTTACCTGACAGATAAACATATCGGACTGGTTTGTTGGGCCGATGGTGTGCACGCACTACAGGGCATTAATGCAATGGATGCTATCGCGAAGTCGCTCCGCGCCTGGACATTGCCCTTTAGTGTGCCCATTATGAAATCTACGCTTTTTGAGTCCGACAATCCAAATGTGCTGTCTTCGGCTTACCAGTGTAAGCTGGACTTGCTGATCGATATTGCTACGAAAAAGAGTAGTGAATCTCGTTAATAAAAAGGCCTCTCGGTAATTCGAGAGGCTTTTTTATCAACGAGAGATGTTTTAGCCTATATTTAAATAGATTAGCCAAACACTATATGGAAAATTAATTTCAAAAAAGTAGAAGAATATCTTTAGCAATTCATCGCGGAGATATATCTTTGTTTTTTGGACCCGCCATTTGATTATGCGGTTTTCCGATCTATATTTTCTATTGTCGAATTTGAAGAAGCCTCATCGACGGCAAATTTAGAGGTAGAGAGAAGTCTTTAACCACCATAAGACGTTCTTGTTACATATTATGAAACCATTGGCTGAAAAGGCCCCATTTAGTTTAATTGTTTAAATGATTAAGATATTGGATTAATGATGTTTCAGTTGAGAGAGTTAACGAAGATAATTGCCTTTTTTATAGTATACTTTACTGTACATGCTGTAGCTGCACAGAGTTTTTTGCCATTGGATGAAAATAAATATCGATCTGACGCGGAAAAATTATTGCTGTCGAGTTCGGGGGACAGTGTGAAAGCAATGCAGCATTTTTATTTGGCAGATTACTATAGATTTAGAGATACGACCAAATTTTGGGATCATATGCAACAGGGGGAGCGGTTAGCCAAACCGTTCCGGAGCTTACAGGCGATGGGGGCACTTTACAAAAGCTTTTATTATGGGCAATTTCTGGATAGTAAAAATGCAGGAGTTGAAGCCCAACGATGTGTAGACCTCCTAGGAAATGCACAAAAGCCTTTTCAGCAGGGGCTGTTGGCCAAAGCTTGGTATAATCTGGGCTTAATTCGATTTCCTAAAAAAGGATTTGCTGATTTTCTGGATATCCTTAACGGGAAGTGTTTACCTTATGCGAAAGCACATGATCCCATCATGGAAGGTAGTATAAATACGATGATCGGCATGACGTTTATGTCGTCCAATCAGCTTGCAAAAGCTGATGAATACCATCAATTGGCCCTAAAACAGCTCGAGCAGCAACCGCCGAGTGCTGCACTTGTGGTGGCTTATCTCAATACAGTCAGTAATTATTGCTATCAGGTGAAATCCAAAGAAGCAAGAGTACTGTTGGACAAAGTCAAACAGCTCCTGAACGATTATCCGAATTCTTCTCAATTACCCAACTACTATTACAATGAAGCGCTTTATTTTACCACAAAGCAACAGACTGATGAAGCCCTTCGCCTGTTGGATATCGGTTTGGATTGGTCGGTGAAAATGAACAATTGGAAATTATTTCAGATGATGCGGTTCAGAAAGTTTAATGTGTATCTCTTGCAGAAAAAATATGCTGATGCTAAACTGCAGTTGGAGGAAATCGTGAAAAATGGATTATTAACGCGAGATCTCTACAACAGTAAAATTGTGTACAGTCAACTGGCGGGTGTGAATGAGCTTATGGGTAATTATCAGGATGCGCTGAAGATGTACAATATGGCAAATAAACTATCCGATAGCATTCAGAAGGTCCAATTGCTGGAAAAAATGAATGAGATGGAGACGAAATATAAGACCGTTGAAAAAGAAAAAGAAATTTTGAATCTACGCGCAGAAAAGGACCGTAACCAATTTCGGATTTTCCTCGTTTTGGGTATTGCCGTTTTGCTTTTTTGTATTGTGCTTTTTGTTGCTTTTTTCTATCGAAAACAACGGAAGCTCAATACACAGATTCAGCTCAACCACGAAATCGTGTTGGACAAATTGGAAAAGGAAAAACAGCTGCAAATTTCGGAATCTATGTTAAGAGGGGAGCAACAGGAGCGTCAGCGTATAGCCCAAGATCTGCATGATAGCATAGGTGGTATGTTAACAGGTTTAAAATTTAAGATTGCCGGCGATGTAGCAAAGGGTACACTGTTGAATGATGAAGTGCCGCAGAAGTTGAACGACATCTTAGGCGAAGTAAGGCGCATATCCCATAATCTAATGCCCGAATCGTTGCGTCAGTTTGGATTGATAGCAGCATTGGAGCAATTGTGTATGGCAATGAAAAATAATGATGTTTCGATCCAATTTGAAAACTATGAACCTGAATTGAATGTGGATTTTCAAAAAGGATTGGCCATATATCGAATTGTTCAAGAGGCTATTTCAAATGCATTAAAGTATGCAAACGCAGATGCAATTATCGTTCAGGTAAGTAAATCGGACGAAGTACTGCATATCCTCGTAGAGGATAATGGCAAAGGCTTTGATTCCGCTGTATTAAATTATGGATTGGGTTTAAATAATATGGTTAATAGAGTGAAATGGATCAATGGATCAATTGATATTCAGAGTAAGCTTGGAACCGGAACTCAAATCGAAATTGGTGTAACTGTTTAAATAGGCTGAGTCATGAAGATAATTGCAGTGTTAGACGATCATCCTTTATTGTTGGAAGGTGTCGCCTCTTTTCTCAATAATCAGGATGGGTATCTTGTATATCCCTTTTTGGAAGAGATTACGTTAATTGAATTTTTAAAGGTAACGAAAGCGGATCTCCTACTTATGGATATGCAACTGTTGAAGACAAATGGAGTAGATGTCTGTACTCAGGTGAGGAAGCTGTTTCCTATGATTCCTATTGTTGCATTGAGCAATTTGGCCGATGGCAATCTTATTTTTCAGTTTATGCAGGCTGGTGGAAATGGCTATATCTTAAAGGATGTTAGCAACGAAGAATTCCTAGGCTGTGTACAGCTCGGCTTGGACGGCAAAGAAGCAATTTGTGATCGGGCAAAAGAACTTTATCGTGGTGCAATTTCTACGATCAGCAGTCTGCCCAGGCTTACACAGCGTGAAAAAGAGATTTTGATTTTGATCTCTAATGGACTTACCACGAACCAAATCGCCGAGCAGTTATTTTTAAGTCCAGTTACTGTTGAAACGCATCGGCGCAATCTCCTGACTAAATTTAAAGTTAAAAATATGATTGAACTTGTACAGCTTGCGATGAAACATAAGTTGTTGGGACTCGAATAGAGACCGCTCTTAGTGTTCACCGTAACCGACGTCATCAAGCTTACCTTTGAAGACCCTAAATTGGATAATAAAATAAGCAACCACCAGAATTGCTGCAAACATAAACCAGCCCAATCCTACTGAAAGACCATATTCATGTGCAGCAGCATTTTGAATCGTCAAGGAAGGATTGATGTCATTCGTTGAAGGCAATAATATAGGGAACATGGAAGCAACGGTCGTGGCAAAGCTCCCCAGTATAAACAGGGATGAAAATAGGAAGCCAATACCATCTTTCTTAAAGGTCTTGATCCAAAATTGTCCAAGTAATCCAACAGCAGCAATCAAAGGAAATATCCACAGCCAATAATGATTTTGAAGATTGTTTAAGGAGATGGGTTTCACATAATGCCATACATAGGCCGATAGTAGGACGAGAATAAGTAAGACAAAGTTGAGTTTAAAAACAATATTCTTTAATCTAGTATTTAGTGAGCTGGATGTTTTCAGAATGACCCAGCCTGCACCGTGGATTGTTAATGTAACGACGGCAACTAAACCTAATATGATGGTGAACCAGTCTATAATGCCTTGATGTTGGGCTAATGGGTCAAATGTCGGATTCCAAAGTGCTAAGAAGAAATAATGTGGCTCTTGGGTCGATACACCATTTTCTACCATACCTAGGTTTACTCCGCGAACGACATTACCCAGTGCGGCACCGAAGAAAAGTGCCAGCAACAGGCTTGCTAGGCCGAAAGCTTTATCCCATAAAGCCTCCCAAAGCCGATGGTGAACCTGCCCCCTGAGTTCAAGACTTATCGCTCTAAAAATAAGCAACCATAATACAAGCATGAGTGGTAAGTAAAATCCACTGAAAGAGGAGGCATAAAGTGTTGGGAAAGCAAAGAATAGGACACCGCCGGAAGCGATGAGCCAGACTTCATTGGCATCCCAAAACGGCCCAATCGCGTTAGTAACAGCTTTTTTCTCCTGTTCGGTTTTAGCAAAGAATAGATGGACAATTCCCGCCCCAAAATCGTACCCATCGAGTACGATATAAATTCCCAGCATGAAAGTTAATACGATAAACCAGAATATTTCCATAGCTAATTAGGTTAATGCAACTGTCGTTTCAGGGCCTTTTCTAATGATCTTCAAGACTAACATCAGAAATAACAAACCCAAAAGAATGTATAAACCGACGAAGCCAAGAAAGGTAAATAATGTATTTCCAGAAGATACAGTAGGGGATACACCGTCTACCATGCGCATGAGATTATAAACTAGCCAAGGTTGTCGTCCCAGTTCCGCCGTATACCAGCCTGCAGTATTCGCGATGTAGGGGAAAGGAATCATAAACATAATGATCCACAACAACCATTTCGTTTGATACAACCTGTTCCGCCAAAGCAGTAGCGCTCCAAGGACCATAATGCCAATGAATATGGTACCCAAACCTACCATGATGTGATAACTGTAATACAGTCCGGGCACGTTCGTTGGATGTAAAGATTGGTCAAACTCATTTAATCCTTTAATTTCTGCATCCCAACGCTGGTAGGTCAGGAAGCTCAATACATTCGGCACGGCTATCTTATTGTCCAATTTTTTGTTTTCCATGTCCGGTTGACCGATCAGAATAATCTCTGATCCGCCTTTCTCAGTTTTGAAAATTCCCTCCATGCCAGCAAAGGCTGCGGGCTGATATTTGACTACGTTTTTGGCTGCAAGGTCTCCTGTAGGAAACGCCAGCATAACGGAGGAAATAGCGCCAAAAATAACGCCGCTTTTAACGAATATCTTTCCAAATTTACTATGCCTATCACTTAACAGATAGAAGGCTCCAATAGAAGCAACGAAAAACGAGCTGGTCACCAATGAAGCGGCTTGATTATGTAGATAAGATGGCCATAACCATGGATTACTGAATAATGCACTAAAATTGTTCAGTACAAATTTGCCGTTTTCAAGAATCTCATACCCAACAGGATGCTGCATCCAGGAATGCGTGGCGATAATCAGGAAACCACTGGCCCAAGATCCAATAAAGACCATGAGTCCGGATAAAAAATGGAGCTTATGCCCCAGCAACTTTTCTCCAAAAAGAAACATCCCTAGAAATGAAGATTCCAGGAAAAAGGAAAACATACCTTCCATGGCTAAGGTCTGTCCGATAATACCACCGGTAAGTTCAGAAAATTTGGCCCAGTTGGTACCAAACTGAAATTCCATGGGAATGCCTGTTACAACGCCCATGGTGAAATTTAGCGCAAAGATTTTCATCCAAAACTTTGAAGCATGGTTGTAGTCTTCATTTTTTGTTTGCAGAAATTTCCATTTGAAATAGACGATCATTAAGGATAAACCCATGGTCAATTGAGGGAATAAATAATGGAATGTAATTGTAAATGCGAACTGAAGTCGATTATAGAGAATCATATCTTCCATGTAGCCGAATTTTTGGTTAAAAGACAGTTAAATATAGCCATTTTATTTGCGTATATATCCATGAAACTGTTTTATTTTTTGATAAAATAACTGGTTTTTTATTGTTTTCTGTCCTAAGTGTAAAATCTGAAAATCAAACAAGGCATCCACCGCTGTAATCTCTTTTTTATCTTATCTTCGTCCGAATTTAAGATAACGGTGGAAGGGTAGAAGAGCATTAGGGAAATGAAGAAAGTGCTAATTTTGATGGGTGTTTTATTGATACCCATACTTTTTATTTTACTGAATAATACGGGCCGGGGAACAGTCGCTAAAGATAATATTGTGTTTCGGGATAAATTATCTGATTACAATTTATTCAAGGGCAAAATTGCTGATCTTGTTCCAAATGACCAGGGGGTCTCTTATGAATTAGCTTCGGCCCTATTTACAGACTATACCGATAAAAAGCGTGTCATCTTTCTTCCTAAGGGAGGAAAAATGATCGCCACAGACGATGGCTTGCCCAGCTTCCCCGATGGTACCATCATTGCCAAAACTTTTTTTTATCCCCCGAGAGATGCGGTAGGGGACTCGAGACAACGGTTGCTTGAAACGCGGCTTTTGATTCATAAAGACGGACAGTGGAACGCAGCTACCTATCAATGGAATGCGGCCCAAGATGAAGCTTTTCTGTTGATGGACAGTGCTTCCGTGCATGTCTCATTTTTGGACAACAAAGGTGTCGAGCGACAAACAAATTATATTATTCCTTCACGAAAGGATTGTATGGCATGCCATCGACAAGGAAATCAGCTGCTCCCGATAGGTCCGAAGATCAGAAATCTAAACCGGATAATCGTTCACGATCGTGACAGCATCCAACAACTGGTCCGGTTGACCCAGATGGACGCGCTCGATCTGAAACCGTTCAAAGTTTCCAATAGTTTGCCCGGTTATGAAGATATTGGTCAATCGACTGCAAATCGTGCCCGAGCTTATCTGGAGATCAATTGCGCCCATTGTCATAACCCTAAAGGAACCGCTTATATGACCATGCTGGATCTGAGGTATGAAAGTCCGTTGGATGAAACGGGGATTTGGTTGAAACAAGCTAAGATTATTGGACGGATGTCTACATTAGGAGAGATGCATATGCCTCAAAAAGGAACTACTGTAATTCATGAGGAAGGAATACTGTTGATTAAAACCTATCTAAAAACACTAAAATAGAAGCTTCTTACTTATCCCTAATCAACAATCTTTTAAGCCTACCAGCTCGCATTTATAGCCTCGCTGCATATCCTATTTATTTCTTTTAATAAAATCTATAGAATTAGTAGATTATATTAAAATTACTTCTATATTTGTGAGAAGATAACAGGTCGCGGTTGAAAACATGTATTACTTTTCAGCGCGGCGAATTAACACATTATTATGGAACATATCAATATTAGTAAAAGCACATTTTTCGTAAGTATTACTGCAAAGTCTTTGAAGGCTAAATCCCCAGATGTAAGAAAGATGCGAATGTGCCATATAGGATAATTTCCCTTATCTTTTCTCAAACTGACAGCAGGGGAGGCGCTCGCTTCCCCCCATGTCTTCAAAATAAAAACAAGTTTTCGATTGGCGTTGGCACTTGTTCGTATTCACCATTAACACTTTATCTATGAAAAATCTTAGGGTACTCCGGTATTCTACCTTGTCGCTATGTTTACTATTAGCTGGCGTTGGGCATCAGGTATATGCGCAAACAGATGTTAGACCGATTATCAATGCATCCTTATCAGGATATGTATATGATAGCCAGCTTAAACAACCTCTTGAAGGCGTAACCATTCAACTCGAAGCCGTAACTCACGTTGTTACAACAGATCAAAAAGGTTTTTTTCAAATTGTAACGGGACAGAAATTACCCTTTTCGATTACACTCTCGCGCATTGGTTACAAAAAAAAGACTGTGTTAGTTTCTGAATCTCCCACGAAAATTGAATTGGATCCGGTTACTCAGGACCTTGATGAAGTGATCGTTGTTGGCTATGGAACACAGAAAAAAATCTCGTTGACCAATTCAATCGCCAGTATTGATGGCGATAAACTGACGAAAAGACCGGTTTCTAATACCCAGCAAGCTTTACAGGGCCTATTGCCGGGGGTAACTGTGCAGGACCTTGGTGGAAAACCAGGACAATCAGCTGCCAATATTCGAATCAGAGGATTGACTACATTTAATACCAATTCGAGCAGCACCAGTGGCTATGATCTCAGCAAGAATAATGCTTTGGTCATCGTGGATGGAATCGAACAACCCTTGTCCAAGTTAAACCCCAATGATATCGCCTCAATTTCAGTCCTGAAGGATGCTGCTTCCACGGCGATATATGGATCACGCGCGACCAACGGTGTAATTATTGTAACCACCAAAAGTGCAAAATCTGGACATGTTGTGATTGATTATAATGGCTATTACGCTTTACAGAAATCAATTAATAAGCCCAAGCAAATGGATGCCGTATCCTACCTCCAACTGCAACAGGACGCCTACCGTAATGCGGGACTGGCGGTACCAGCGCGATTTAGTGACGAATCCATTACGGCTTACCAAACGGCAACTGATCGTGAAAAATATCCTTTACCGAATACATGGTTTGACACGTTGTTGAAAACGGCTCCTCAGCAAGACCACGCTTTGTCATTCGCTGGTGGAAATGAGATCCTGCGCTCTAGATTGGCGGTTCGTTATAACAAGCAAAATGGTATTATTGAGCATTATGGGGCTGAATTGGCGGATATCCGGCTAAACAACGATTACAAAGCAACCTCTTGGCTTAATTTTACGGGAAGTATAAACTACCGATATAGCAAAGCCGCCGAGCCCGGACGTGATCCGATCAATAACTTTCTGCATGGCTCGATGTGGGTGGTGCCTAAATATGATGATGGTACCTACGGATTAAGTACACAAGGAAATAATCCTTTAATGTTGATTGAAAAAAGTGGTTTTAAAAAGGTAAATGAAAACTACCTAAGCTCCATCGTTAAAACGGACATTCAATTAGCGAAAAACTTGTTGTTTACTTCCCAATTTGGTGTTAGGGTAAACCTCAATAACAGCAAAACCTTTTTGAACGCTTTTGACAATAAAGACCGAAATACAGGGATCGTAAAGAGCTTTCCGATCAATTCGTTAACCGAAATTCGTGATAATAGCAGCGAGTATACATGGAACAACCTGTTGACCTATCAGTTGACGGCTGGGCCAAATCATATCAAGGCATTAGCTGGGTATTCACAGATTCACAATTACCAAAATTATCTTACGGCCTATCGCGAACGATTCTACAACAACGACATTACCTCTATTGGGCAGGGCGCTGACGACGCTACAAAAAATAATAGTGGCTATGATGTGCAGTATGGCTTGCGCTCTTTTTTTGGTCGGGTAAACTACGATTGGAAGGGCAAGTACCTGCTTGAAGTGAATGGTCGCTATGATGGTTCATCCCGTTTTACGGGAGACAAACAATATGGTTTTTTCCCTTCGGCATCAGCGGGATGGCTCTTATCAAAGGAAGGGTTTTGGGAACCTATCCGAAATTGGTTGAACGAATTTAAGTTGCGTGCTTCATGGGGAAAGACGGGAAACCAATCTGTCGACTTGTATAGTTATTATTCGGCCTTGATCGCTGCAGGATATGATTTTGGGGGTAAATCTGTACAGGGTTATCGGCTGGACAGTTATGCCAATCAGCAATTGGGTTGGGAGTCTACGACACAGTATGACTTGGGTTTGGATGCCACTTTCCTAAACAATCGCTTGACGTTTACCTTGGATTATTATAACAAGGTAACTGACGATATTTTACTGAATCTGGATATTCCCGCCGTTTTGGGATTAAAACCTTCGCCCCAAAATGCTGGAACGGTACTGAATCGTGGCTGGGAATTTAGTGCAAATTATCAGAAAAGACCAAGCGCTCCTGGGGCTTTTGCTTACCAATTAAATGCAAATTTTAGTATCAACCATAATGAAGTAACAGATTTAAAAGGTACAGGACCCTATATCGCAGGGTCGGATATTGACCCAAGGTATATTATTGCCAAAGGACTCCCTATCAATACCCTTTGGGGATATAAGACCGACGGTATCTTTCAGTCTGCGGAGGAAATTAAAGCTTATGGCGCTACGTATGCCACCAATACGAAGCCTGGAGATGTGAAATATGTGGATTTGAATGGCGACGGTATAATCAATGCAAATGACATGGCAGCCATCGGGAATTCCTTTCCCAAATATACCTTCGGAATTAATGGGAGTTTCAGTTTTAAAAATTTTGATCTTGATCTCCTTTTTCAAGGAGCAGCGAAAGTCGATACGCGATTGTCAGGTGCTTTGGCGGAGATGGGAAATCAGGAAGGGTTTACACATGAAATATTTACAGGCAATTATTGGACACCGACACATACCGATGCACGCTTTCCGCGTGTGGTCAAATATGATTTGCGTAATGTCGCAACGTCGGACCGTTTAGTGGTCAATGGTTCTTATCTGCGTTTGAAAAATATACAGGTTGGGTATACAATACCCCTAAATGCAATCGGAAAGACAGCAATCAACAAACTACGGGTATACCTATCCGCGACAAATTTATGGACAATTTCAAAATTGAACGAATGGAATTTGGATCCCGAAGCGGAATCTGGACGGGCAGTATATTATCCGCAAACTGGACTTTATACACTGGGTGTGAATTTGACCCTGTAGTGTGATTGTTACTATACTATTTAATTGAAAACTCATGAATTTTTACAAATATTTATATCAAAAAGGAAACTGGATTTTCAGTTTCGGACTGTTTTCGCTTATACTGATTGGCTGCGATAAGAATCTGCTGGATGCCGTACCAACTGATCGCCTGTCGGAAAATATATTTTGGAAGAGCCAAGCCGATGCGGAGCTTGCTGTAAATGCGCTCTACAATGATCTTGATGGAGCGGAAATCTTCTATTCAGATGCATTGACGGACATAGCGCATGTCAATCAGCCTTTCGCTGTGGATGCGTATATCGAGCTTGGTATTTATGACGCTTCAAGCTCCCGATTGTACAATACCTGGAGTAGTGCCTATAAAGGAATCGGTGCGGCCAATTACTTTTTAGCGAATGTTGGTAAGATCGAGGGCAGCAGGGATGAGGCACTAATCGCCAGATTTATCGGCGAAGCTCGTGTGTTAAGAGCCTATCAATATATCAAATTGGCCTATTTATTTGGTGGGGTACCTTTGGTAAAAGCGCCGCTGACCTTGGAAGAGGGAAGGGCGGTACAACGCGCTGACCTTAAAGAAATTTACGATTTTATTGACACCGAATTGGAACTGGCTGCGGCAAGTTTGCCTGAAAGCTATTCCAGTAACGATATCGGGCGCATAACCCGTTGGGCCGCATTGGGCCTGAAAGCACGGTCAGATTTATATGCAGGACGATTTGCAGCAGCAGCAAAAGCCGCAAAAACGATTATCGATAGCAAACGATTTGAGCTTTACCCCCTGTATGCAAATCTGTTTACGTATGCGGCTGAAAATAACAAAGAGGTGCTGTTGGATAAGCAATTTCTGGAAAATATATACACGCAAAGTGTTTTTAACCTCTTAGCCCCCTATAGCCAGCAAAATGGGCAGAGTACCTATGTGCCTACCAAAGCTTTGGTAGATAGTTACGAGACTTCCAGTGGGTTGGTAATTACGGATGCCAATAGTGGTTACGATCCCAAAAATCCCAATAAAAATCGCGACCCGCGGCTTGCTTTTTCAATTTTTTTGGATGGCGATCCGCTTCCCAATGGAGCTATTTTTCATCCGGCACCCAATAGTGGGACTGCTGATGCTGTGGGGAGTACCTATATTGCTTCCACAACAGGTTTCAATATAAAGAAATATATCGATAAAAAGGATTTGGCAAACCCCTCAAAAAGTGGGTTGAATATCATGCTACTGCGTTATGCCGAGATATTATTGACCTATGCTGAAGCAAAGATTGAGCTTGGCGAAATTGATGGCAGTATTTACGATGCCATCAACCAAATTAGAAATTCACGCACTGATGTAAAACTTCCTATAATAAGTAATCAAGTAAATCAAGAGCAACTCCGCCAGTTGGTTCGTCGCGAGCGTACGGTTGAACTGGCATTTGAGGGTTTGCATCTCGCGGATATAAGACGATGGAAAACTGCTGAAAAGGTTGTTCCTGGTAAAGTGTATGGCATCACGTATCAAAATAATAACGGAGAGGTAGTTGTCGTTGAAGCAGCCTCCGAAAGCCGTGTTTTTGATTCTAAAAAGCATTATCTCTGGCCCATACCACAACGGGAAATTAACCTCAATCCGAATCTAAAACAGAATCCAAATTGGTAAAAATTGTTATCTTGTGACACGATTCCAATTAACTCATACAAATATGATGCGATACACTAAACTTATGACCTCTATGGCTTTATTTTTACTGGTGGCTTTTGCCAATGCCCAGCAAAAAAAGCCTAATATTATCTTGATTCTGACCGATGATCTTGGTTATAGCGACATTGGTTGTTATGGAAGTCCGAATATCTCAACCCCTTTTTTGGATTCGATCGCCAGTAAGGGCGTGAGAGCAACAAACTTTATGGTTTCTACGCCCTCCTGTACACCGTCAAGAGCTTCTTTATTAACCGGAAGATATGCTTCCCGTTATAATCTTCCCGCACCGATCGGTCCGGGCTCCAATTTAGGCTTGCCTGATGACGAGGAAACGATTGCTGAATTATTAAAAAAGGTAGGCTATAGAACTGCGTTAATCGGGAAGTGGCATTTAGGGGATAAACAGACTTACCATCATCCTAATCAACAAGGTTTCGATTCTTTTTATGGCATGCTGTATAGCCATGATTATCGCGATCCTTATGTAAAGACAGACTCTGTCATTAAAATCTTCAGGAATCGGAAACCCGAAGTCGTTGCGCCCGATGATTCGGACCTGAGCTCACTTTATCACAAAGAAACAGTGAAGTTTATAGAAGATCAAGATAAAGATCATCCGTTCTTTTTATACTATGCGCACAATTTTCCGCATCTTCCTTTGGCGTTTGCGAATAAAAAGAACCGATTTGCAGATCAGCAAAATGCAGGCCCACTTGGTGCGGTGATGCGGGAGTTGGATCATAATTTTTCGGAGCTCTGGAAAGCGGTTGAACGAAAAGGCCTCGCCGATAACACCATTTTGATTTTTTCAAGCGATAATGGCCCCTGGATATCCTATCCATCGCGGATGTCTGATGATCATGCCACAAAAAATTGGCATGTGGGTACCGCAGGTGTCTTCAAAGGTTCGAAAGCCGAAACAACAGAAGGTGGTGTCCGTGTGCCTTTCATTGTATATGGCAAAGGCTATGCGCAAGAAGGGAAAGTTATTCGGCAGGCGATAAGTAACTTGGATGTGTTGCCTACTATCGCCAAATGGACTGGTGCATCATTACCGAAGAAATCCATTGATGGCCAAGCTATCGATTCTTTGTTGAATGGTAAATCGGAAGATTTAAAAACAGCACACAGACCGATATTTTTAGTGAATTATGGACATGTTGAGGCTGTTCGGTCAGGTGACTGGAAGTATCGGCGGATAGCAGCCGGAATCAATCAAATTTCGGGCAAACCCTATGATGCTATTGAAGAATTACATAACATTGCCTGGGATCCGAGTGAAAGAACCAATATTTTAAAGGATTATCCCGAAAAAGCGGCGGAATTGCGTGTATTATTTGAAAGCTTTGATGGGAATATGAAATAGGTAGACATAACGACAGCCTAACATAAACAAGGCGGCCCTTAGGAAATAAGGGCCGCCTTGTTTTTTTATACAGATGCAATAGATTTAAAGCAATTCAAATTCTTTTTCTTTTACATCGCGACTGTTCGAACCGATATAGACTTTGAAATTCCCTGGTTCGGCAACATAATTGAGGTTGTTGTCGAAGAATTTAAGATCGTCTACTTTGATATGAAAGTTTACGGTTTTTTGTTCGCCTTTTTTGATGAATATTTTTTGAAATCCTTTTAATTCTTTTACGGGACGAGTGACAGAGCCAACTAAGTCCTGGATATAGAGTTGCACCGTTTCTTCCGCATCATAATTTCCGGTATTACTGATGTCGATACTTGCTTGAAGAGTGCCTTTTTCATCGATTGTGTTGCGGTCAAGACGGATGTCACTATAGGTAAAAGTTGTATAACTTAATCCATAACCAAAAGGGTAGAGCGGGGAATTGCTTACATCCAGGTAATTTGATTTGAATTTTTCAAAATCACCCGAGTTTCCATAAGGTCTGCCGGTATTTTTGTGTGCATAATAGATCGGAATCTGACCGACATTGCGTGGGAAGGTGGCCGTAATCTTTCCTGAAGGAACGACATCCCCAAATAAAACATCGGCTACTGCTTTTCCTGTTTCCGTTCCACCAAACCAAACGTTTAATATTGCGGGCACGTGAGCATCTTCCCAGGTAAGGGTTAACGGTCTACCTGTAAATAATACCAGTACAACTGGTTTTCCTGTTGCTAATAGTGCTTTTAACAGATTTTGTTGATTTTTCGGAATATCCAGTTCTGAGCGACTTGAGCTTTCACCTGACATTTCAGACGCTTCACCAAGCGCGGCCACAACGACGTCGGATTGTTGGGCAACTTTCAGGGCGTCTGCAATGATTTCTTCTTCTTTTCGGGAATCGCGTGCGATGGTACGGCCGAACATGGTTGCGTGGTTTTGGTAAATCGGATCCTCCAACAGATTACTTCCGAGATGGGTAAGTATATTTACTTTATTGCCTAACACGACCTTCATTCCCTCCACTAAAGAGGCTGTTTTGTCCAATTCAGCACTGACACTCCAGGTTCCGGGCATATTTGGACCTGAATTGGCTAATGGGCCAATGACAGCAACTGTTCCTGTTTTTTTTAATGGAAGCACTTGGTTTTCGTTTTTCAACAAAACAAATGACTTTGCTGCAATTTCTCTGGCTTTGGCATGATTGGCAGCCGATCCGATCACAGTTTTTGCACGTTTTTCGTCACAATAGCGATAAGGGTCGTCAAATAAGCCTAATTTATACTTGGCCTCCAAAACAAAACGGCAAGCCCTGTCAATATCCGCAATTTTGACTTTTCCAGCATCCAGAGATTTTTTTAGTGTCGTCAGAAATCCTTCACCGACCATATCCATATCAACCCCAGCATTGAGGCTTAAGGCAGAAACCTGCTGAAGGTCACCGAGGCCGTGTGCTTTTAATTCGTTTACAGCAGTGTAATCGGTTACGACCAATCCTTTAAAGCCCCATTGCTTGCGTAAGACGTCAGTCATTAACCATTTGTTTGCCGAGGCAGGGACACCATTGATATCGTTAAAGGAGGTCATGATACTTCCTGCACCGGCATCTAAAGCCGCTTTGTAAGGCGGTAAGTATTCATTGTACATGCGGTGGAGGCTCATATCGGTGCTATTGTAATCACGGCCACCTTCAGCGGCACCATATAAGGCAAAATGTTTAACACAGGCCATCATGGTGTTGTGTGCTGCCAGGTTATCCCCTTGGAAGCCATGGACGATGGCTTCAGCAACCCGAGAGCTTAGATAGGTATCTTCACCCGCACCTTCGGAAATACGGCCCCAGCGTGGATCGCGCGAGATATCTACCATGGGCGAAAATGCCCAATTAATTCCATCGGCGGTCGCTTCTTCGGCTGCTATACGTGCAGATTGTTGAATCAAGTTCATGTCCCAGGTAGCGGCAAGACCTAAAGGAATTGGGAACACCGTACGATACCCGTGAATAACATCCATCCCAAAAATGATGGGTATCTTTAACCGGGATTGTTTGATCGCTATTTCCTGTGTTTTGCGGATTTTCGCTGGTGTACTCATGCTGAAAATCCCGCCGATTTGACCATTTTTAATTTTCGCTTCTACACCCGTGGATACTGTGGTTCCGGTTGTCGCTTCACCACCGGTTACCAAGTTAAGTTGTCCAATCTTTTCGTCGACAGTCATCTTAGCCATAAGCTGATCAATGAACGTGTCCATTTTCTGATTGGATTGCGCTGGACTTGTATGCCAGGCGAGCAATGCAAGAAGGAAAGTACCTACTACTTTTTTCATCGTATTATTTTTTTGTGCGCATGGATTTTGCTTCCCTCGCTACATGGTAAGTTTATGTAAAGCGCTCAAGATGACTCTTGAAGCTCTTTTATGGGATGTCCTGTTGTTTTCGTGGAAGGAACCATTCTCAACGTGTGACGGATTGAAAATGATTCCATAGACCACTATTTTAAATAAGGACTTGTAAAGCCGAGTTTTTTTAGTCCTTGTTGAATTTCTGGGGCCTGCATAAATAGCTCCCAGATTTTACCAGTTCTGTAGTTTTCGATCATGACAATAATAGGTCCCTGATCGATGGCTAAATAACGTTGTGGATACCAATTTGCCGTTTCACTGTAGGCATCATAGTAGCCATATTTACCCCAGATTTTATTGCCGAGTTGTTTGTCTAGGTATTGCGCAAACTGAATGCTTTCATGCGGTGTATAAGGCATGGATGACAAAGCTGCTGTAGGCGAGATCACGCCAGGGTCGTTGTCTGGGTGATGTGCATCGTAGCCGTTAATGGAATAGCTGGCCGTCCAGCCCCAGCCTTTATCCGAACCATAACCTTTATAGCCTTTTGGGTTTAGATCTGCATAAGCCAAATTTATCTTAGCATGGTTGCTTGTCGCTTCCCAATAATCTGCATATTGGTCTTTTAATCCTTTGGGACTCAATCCTAAATAGGAGTAATGTTCCCAGAATAACGGGCCCACTTCACCTTCTTTGGCATTGTGCTTCAGCACGAGCGGAATATCGTATTTTTTAGCGGAGCTTTTAATTGCACCAGATCTTGCCCAGCCCTCATGATACACTTGGGGTGCAATAGGGTAGGTAGGTGAGGATGCTGCTAAAATATAGGTAATCAGACATTCGTCGTATCCTCTGACGGGATGATTTTGCTGGAAGTTAAATTTTGGACTCCAATGCCAATAAATAACATTTTGTCCATTTGTGTAATGATTCCAATTGATTTCTTTCCATAGTTTATCTGCTTTTTGGGCAACCTGTTGAGCAGAATCACCTTTATCTTTTAGATATTCCCGAATGGCAATTAGGCCTTGGGCTAAGAATGCAGTTTCAACGATGTCGCCGCCATTATCTTTTTCACTGAAGGGTTTCGCTGTACCCAGTTCTCCATCGTACCAGTGTGCCCAGGCTCCTTTAAACCGTTCGATTTTGCCTAGATAATCCATGATGTGATCCAGCTTTTGAACGCCTTGTTCCTGACTGATAAACCCGCGTTCCATGGCGACAATCATACCCATGAGTCCGAAGCCACTACCACCTATGGTCACGACATTACGGTCATTTTGAGGGTAAACACCATCCATATGGATGCGTTCCCTGGCGAGACCGGAAGTAGGTTCGGCACCTTCCCAAAAATATTGAAATGTATGTTGCTGAATAGTTGTTAATAGCGAATCTTCATTGATTTTGCTTCCATCGGTTGAATCAATCTTTGAGGGACTGTCTGGACTGCTATTAGTAGCGTTTTGGCACGAACTGCTGAGAATAAGCGCCAAAGCTATACCGCTAAGTGCTGGATATGCTATTCGTTTTCTCATGGATATGTTGTTTAATTCTTGAAAAAATGTTCAAACGACCTATGGTCGTTTGAACGGAGTTATTTTACTTATATAGTTACCAACCGGTATTTTGCGGCATTTCTGGTGTTTGGATACGTTGATTTTCCGGAATTGGGAAAAGCATCATTTTATCTTGGAAAGTTTTTCCATTGGCTGCCATGGCAGTTTTTCCCTGTTTTGTACGAATTAAATCAAACCAACGGTCGTGCTCAAAAGCTAATTCAAGACGTCTTTCTTTCCAGATCAACTGACGGAGCTGTGCTTGGTCGGTTGTCGTTACATTGGCTAATTTTACGCGTGTACGTACCATATTCAATGCATTCAGTGCTTCGCTGCTATTGCCAACCTCATTAGCTGCTTCGGCCAGGACAAGATAAATTTCACCTAGACGGAGGTAACGTACGTTCTTATCACCATCAGCGGCACCTCCATTTGCAGACGAATACGCTTTTTCATTATACATGGGATTTTCTACACCATTGTCAATTAGACGGCCATCGTACAGGGTTTCGCCTCTGAAAATAATCGTTGCATCGCGACGGATATTGTCTTTTTCGGCATTGAAGGCATCCAATAAGTTTTGGCTTGGGATATTAAAACCCCAGCCTAAATTGACCGCTCCTCCACGAGGCGCTTGCACTTGACTGTATTGTTGAATACCGTGGGCAATAGAGGTACCCCTTGCTTGAAATTCAAATAATGATTCGGGTCCATTTTCCCCAGCTAAACGCCAAATTGTTGCGTAATCCGGTTCGAGACTGTATCCTCCAGATGTGATTACAGTTTTCGCCATATCAGCAGCTTGTTGCCATTTGCTTTGATACAAATAGACTTTTGACATTAATCCTTGTGCAGCACCCTTAGTTGCTCTACCTAAATCTTTTGCAGCATAAGCAGATTTGACTGGAAGATTGTCGATAGCAAATTGTAAATCAGCTTCAATATAGGCGTAAACTTCAGCTGCGGGTTCTCTTTTTATTAAATCACGTTCTTGAATAGGAACATCGCCCCATCCACGCACAAGATAGAAGTAGTTCAATGCACGTAGAAAACGGGCTTCGGCAATCAATCTGTTTTTATAAGCTTCGTCTGTCAATCCAAATTTTTCTGTGTATGCAATAGCTTGCGTAGCCCGTCCAATAGATTTATACCAACGTGTCCACATGGAAAGAAAGGAACCTGTTGTTGAAGTGTAAGTCAACTCGTCTAAACTTAGTTTATCACCACCGGCATCTGTAGCTGAGCTACCTTTATCCGCATTATCGGAAAGCATGTCCGTGATACCGATGTAAGAGAAAGAATAATCCCAATCAGTAAACATTCCATATACACCATTGACAAATTGCTCGGGTGTGTAGATTTCTTCACTGTCTTCGGCTTCAACATATTCTTTAGAAGGAACATCTAAGAAGTTGTTGTCTTTGCAGCCTTGCAATGCAATGCCCCCACTAAGAAGAATTGCTATATAAAGTTTGTTAATTTTCATTGTCTTCAAAACTAAGGTGATTAAAATTGCATGTTAAGTCCAAATAAGAAATTACGTGTCGTTGGATAAGCCGAAAGCTCAATACCAGAAGTTAAATTTGGACTACCGTCGCCTGCAAGTTCAGGTGAGAAACCACTATAATTCGTAAATATAAATGGATTCTGTGCAGTAACATATAATCTTAGTTTAGATCTCGAGCTATATAAGTTGTTGAAAGTGTATCCTACGGTGATATTATTGATACGGAAATAAGCGCCCGATTCAAGGAAATAACTCGAAGCCCAATATGCTCTTTCTGCACCAGGATGCTCATTGGTTGAACCTGCGCCAGTCCAGCGATTTTCAAAAGTTGACAACGCGATATTCTCACCCGCATTGGAACGAACACTATTTAAACCATTGTAAACCTTATTGCCTGCAACACCATATCCGGAGACATTAAAATCAATAGCTTTGTAATTAACACCAACATTGATACCATATGTTGAAGTCGGTAAAAATGATCCAAAGAAAACCTTGTCGCGGGAATCGATGACACCATCTTCATTTTGATCCTTGTACTTCAGATAGCCAGGTTTTGCAGCGCCAAACGATGGGTAATTTTTTACATCTTCAGCGTCTTGGAAGACACCATTTGCTTCAAACATCCACCAGCCATAGATCGGTTGTCCGACACGGAGTTGTTTGGTAATCTCCCCATTATTTAAACTACCTCCAGTAGCACGGTCATAGGCAGGAACCACTTCTGTTACTTTGTTTTTGTTGTAGGCATAATTGACGCCAACGGTATAACTGAATTCAGGATTAATGCTTTTGTTCCAATTTAAAGCTACTTCAACTCCTTGATTCAGCACTTTGGCACCATGCGCATAGAAATTTTTCTCTGAAGGAGAAGTGTAAGTTGGCGTTACATCAAGAATAGTATTGGTATTCAGTTTATGATAGTAGTCAATGGATCCTGAAAGCTGATTGTTTAGAAAAGCAAAGTCTAAGCCAGCGCCTGTTTCTCTGGTTACTTCCCAGGTTAGATTCACGGCAGGAGTACCATAAGCACTACCATACACCATATTCTGTTCAGGACCGAAAACGTAGTTATAATTTGAACTTTCTGGACTTGTTAAAATTGTGGATACATTTAACGGGATATCTTGGTTACCTAATTTACCCCAGTTTCCGCGCAATTTCAATAAATTAATCCAGCTGGCATCTTTCATAAAGCTTTCGTTGGTTACCGTCCAGCCTAATCCCACCGATGGGAAGGTACCCCAGTATTTTCCTGTATTACGGAAAACACTTGATCCATCTCTACGCAATGTTGCCGTTAAATAATATTTGCTATCGTAATTGTACTGTAATCGTCCGAAATAAGAAGCTAAGGCCCTCGGAGTATAAGACGTTTGCAGCGCAACAATACCATAATTGGTTGTTCCTTTTGCAAGATTAATATTCCAGTATTGCTCTTGTTCAGGCACATTATAACCCGTTTGGCTGCTCATGCTGTTAATGTCGTATTTCTCACGTGACATCCCCACAACCGCCTCAATATGATGCTTGTCAAAATTCTTGTTGAAGGTCAAGAAATTCTCGATAGACCAACGGAATTGTTCCAGATTTTCATATTTCAGACTATTGTCTACATAGTCAAGGGCTTTTGGATTGTTTTCCTTTAATTTGATGAAATCAGATTCATTCAATAACGTATTTGCATTTAACCATTGATCTTTTACATTATTAAAAATCCGTTGTTTCGAATAAAATTTATTCCCGCCAATACGCGAATTGATTTTCAGATAATCGGTTATTTTGAATTCTCCCTCAAAACTTCCCTGTAGACGGAGCGTATTTGTTCTTTCATTTTGACGTAAAACCTCATACACTGGATTTCCAATGGAATTTAAGTTTCCGATGGCTTGCCCAGGAGCTGCCTCAATACCGGCAACACCAGTTGTTGTATTTACACGACCTAAACCGTAACGGCCATTATCAAACATCACGGGAGCCAGCGGTGACTGACGATAAGCCGTGGTGAAAGCACTATAGTGCTTGGGCGTTGCGTTTGTTAATGTAAGATTTAAATTTTGACTGAACTTTAGGCGATTGTTTAAAAATTTATATACGTTGTTATTGCGTATGGTATTTCTTACAAATTTGGAGCCATCAAGAATACCATTTTCGGTATAATTGTTTGCGGATACGAAGTAATCAACTTTCTCAGTTCCGCCAGAAATATTAACGGCATTATTAAATACAGAACCTGTACGTAATAATTCGTCATACCAATCTGTATTATATTTTTGATTCTCTGCTAAACGGTACGATCCATTGGTCGAGGTTAGGTATTCATTGGCAAATGTTCTAAACTGGTCAGCGTTTGCCATTTTCACACGGTTGAGGACATTTTTTATGCCTGCAAAGCTTTCATAATTGATGTTTGTCGTCCCCGTTTTACCTTTCTTCGTGGTCACGATAATAACACCATTTGCAGCCCGAAGACCGTAAATAGATGCAGAGGATGCATCCTTCAAAACATCCATAGATTCAATATCTGATGGGTTGATATTATTAATATCTGTTTGTGCAATTCCGTCGACAATATAGAGTGGATTCCGTCCTGATAATGCCGTTCCTAAGCCCCGGATAATTACATTGGGTGAGGAACCGGGTGCTTCATTTGCAATAATATTGATACCTGCAGCTTTACCTTGGATGGATTGCATCGCCGACATGGCAGGTTGCTTTGTAATATCGGATGATTTCAAGGAGCTGATCGATCCTGTCAGATCGGCTTTCTTTTGCGTACCGTAACCGATCACCACAACCTCTTCGAGTGCTTGGTTTTGATTTTCTAAGAATACATTGAGTTGCGTTTGATTGCCAATGTAGACGGTTTGTGTGCGATAGCCTAAAAAGTTAAAGACCAATGAGTCGGTAGGAGAGGCGTTGATTTGAAATTTCCCCGTTGCGTCGGTTTTTGTAGATACTGCTTTCCCTTTAATACTGATGGTGACGCCTGGCATGGAGATCATGCTTGAGCCATCTTTGACCACTCCTTGTATGGAAGTTTGTCCATAGGCAACAGATACGACCATGGATGTCAAAAATAATGCGGATAGATTCCTCATATCGTTAATTTTTGGTGTTTGTTTAAAATACGTTGGTTATTTCCCTGAAGCAAATATGTTGATGTAGTACAACTTTGCCAAAGTTTAACATTTTCACATCACTACTACATGAAATTTTAGCTTGCTCAGTTTACCTTTTTTTGTATTTTATATTTTTGATAGTCAGTTTTTTAGCTTGTATTTTTAGACGAAATAACACGAGCTTTAGTGTGTTTTATACACTAAAGCTCGTGTGTGGTAATGATGTAGTGTTTGTGATGGGAATTTAACGTTCCATCAGGAATTCAGAGAGGTTTTTGTCTGTGGGAATGCCCAACTTTTTACGTAATCGATAGCGTCTAATCTCGACACCGCGTGTACTAATGTTAAGCAATGAGGCAATTTCCTTACTCGACATATTGAGCCTTAAGTAGGCGCATAGTTTAAGGTCATTGGGGACAAGATCAGGAAACTCTTGTTTCAATTTCTTGAAAAAATTCTCATGTGATTCGTTAAAGCTTCTTTCAAAAATATGCCAGTCACGATCGTCATTATGGGCATCATCAATGAGCTTGTTTATTTTTTTCAATTCATCCGAACTCAGTTTGTTGCCATCAGCATCTTTAAGCTGTTTAAGCTCGTCGTGTAAATTGTTCAACATCTCATTTTTGTAAACGATATTGAGTGCCGCATTGGCCAGTTCTTTATTTTTTAATTGAAGCTGATCTTCTAATTGCTGGTTTTTAAGTTTGATCCAGTCCTTTTCCTTTTGCTCGGTTTCGCGTTCCAAGGCAATCTTTTTCTCTTCCAACCATTTTCGCCGTATTTGAAACTGACGCTTACGCTCCCGCTGAAGACTAAATATATATGCTAAATAGATGAGCGATATCAGCACCAGTGTATAAAATACCTTTGCCCACCAAGAAAGGTACCATGGATACCGAATAGTAAAGGAAAAAGTTTGAATTTCCGAAACCAAGCCCATATTGTCCTTCGCCCTTATTTTAATTTGAAATTTTCCATAAGGTAGATTCGTGAAATCTTGATAGGCAGTTTCACTCCATTCGGACCAATTGTCCGAGTAACCTTCGAGATAATATTGGTATTGAATCGGTGATGACGAATAAAATGGACTTGAAAAGCTAATTCTAAGATTATTGTCAGATGATGATAGTTTGAACGCTGAATCTGGAATAATAACCTGTCCTGTTGTCAAGTTGATGAGTTGTGCTATTTGTGGAAGTGGCAACCTATATTTTTGTGATTTATCGGAATGACGATAGATCGCAAATCCATCATCTAAACCGATGAGATAGTATTGGTTTTCAATAGGGAGGATGTTTTCATAGTTATTCATCATTCGATCCTGTAAGGGACTGAGCAGATTGGAGTCAATATGAAGTTTGCCCTTACTGTCAAAATCTACTTTAGCAATTTTTGTCTTCTGAATAAACCAGTAGCTGTTTGTATTGATCGGTATGACCTTATTTGAATTTTTATAGGTGCCTAATGCTGTGTTTAATTCATCTGCATAGCTGAATCTTTTTACAATATTGTCGAATTGGAGAAATCCGCTGTCCGTCGCAAATACAAGATTATTTTCTAATGTGTAAATCCCCGTAAATTGCCTCTTTGAAGCGATACTGTCCTGTTTAGAGGAAAATAAAATGTTTGCCTGTTGGAAATTCGCATCAAATCCGAGTAGTTGTATCTGTCCCCAATCGCCAATCCAAAAGGTATGGTTATCTTTTTGCGCCAAAAATCGAACTGGTTCTTTAACGCCCGCGAATTGCTGGACGAACTGAAGGTGTATACCATCGAAGCTAAATTTCGATAGGCCCGTATAGTTTCCTTGAAGAATATTTTTTGTTCCAAAAATAGGCTTGAATATCCAGCCGCCAGTGATCTGTGAAATCTTCTCGAGTCGCCCATTAACCAATTTGAAGGTTCCATCATTATGTCCACAGATAAGTTCATCGCCAAATATGGCTAAGGTCCATACCTGACCGTTTGAATTGGGAATCTGAGAAAAATTTAACGAATTATAATTGTTTAATCCGTTCCATTCGCTTGAGAATAATCCCTTATTGGTTCCAAGATAGATTTTCCCCTGATAGATAATTGATGTATAAACCGTACCAATTTTTCCAACAAAATCAGTATAAAATGATAACGGGGAGTTGATTTCAATGCGGTCTATACCATTATCAAGTCCCACCCAGATATTCTTCTGATTGTCCTTCACAATACTGAGTACTGTATTGTTTTGGAGACCATTGTTTTTATTGATATGCTGAATGACCTGGCCATTTTTATTGATGACAATAACACCGTTTTGGATGGTGCCAAAAGCATATTGTCCGTCATAGAGGTATAAGCCATTGTTTATTTGTGATTGGCTCAAGAGCTGGTTTGCCGGAACAGGCCAGGGTAGGATGGAACCATCGGCTTTCATCAGGTAAAGACCGTTTCGCGAAGTAGCAATAAGCGAGGTCGTTGCGTCGAAAGGTAAGATGGCAAGTACATTTTTATCTTTCAAGACATCTTTTCCTTTTACAGGGATTAATTTATCCTGTTTAAATTCATGCAGACCACTTGGCAGCTGTTCGAAAAATAGCGTGTTATTGAGCTGATGTGGAAATAAAAAAGGTTCCCCTTTAGCCGTTAGTTGCCGTATACGATTGTTTTCCCAAATATAGGATTTGGAAAATGTATGAAAAAATACCCGTTGGTCCTCAACAATGATTTTCCAGATTTCTTCGTTTGGAAAATAGGTCTTGTCCTGCACAAGTTTAGAGAGACTATGATAGGTCAAGTTTCCGAAAGGTTTGGAAGTCCAATAGCCAAATTCACCTCTTCCACCTGTGTAAATCTTTCCGTCTTTACCTATTGCAACACTTCGGACTGTTGAGTGATTTGGTAGTGGAAAGATACGCCAGTATTGTCCGTCAAATTGTAACAGCCCTTCGGTATTTGCACTATAAATGCGACCATCTTTATCGACTGCCAAAGACCAGTTCTGATTTCCGGCCTTGTATTGGTCTTTTTTGTATTGTTTTACAAAAGGTGTTCCTGTAGGTATGATTGTCTGGCAATAGCCAGAGTGCATTAAAAAAAATAAAATGCTGCAAAACCAAAAGATATAGACGTTACTATATTTTTTTGTTGTCATCGACTCCCTCACTTTAAACTGATTTTGGGGACAATATATCGATTTTATCGCAGAATTGATAATCTCCCTCATCGTACGGAGCGCTGGTAGCTCTGGCAGATCTCCATCTTATTTTGGAGCTGAACCGATGGAACCATTTAATCGTGTTGAAAATCAGGAATGAAGCTATTTATTCCACCTATTTGAACAAAAAATACTCCTTTTGCTGTGAACGATTTTTGATATTTGAGTTCATTTACTTCGTTAAATAACCAAATAAACCAAAACAACTATGATAACACCGATAACCAAAACGGTAGGGAAGGGGTTACTTTTATTTTCGTTGATGAGCATGTCCGCACCAGTGGTGCTTGCCCAATCGCAAATAAAGATATCCGGAAAAGTAAGCTCCTCAACAGGCGAGCCTCTTGCGGGGGTTACAGTACAGATAAAGGGGGTGAAAAACGGCACTGTAACCGATGGGGCCGGCAATTATCAGATTCTTGCGCGGGACATTGATGTCCTGATATTTTCGCTGGTAGGCAAAGAGAAGGCCGAAGTCCAGGTCAATAAGAAAGATCACATTAATCTCGTTCTCCAGGAGTCCAGTAGTCTGATTGACGAAGTGGTAGTTGTAGGCTATGGTACCCAGAAAAAAAGTAATTTAACCGGTGCTGTTGCTGCTGTCGATGGGAAAGTGCTTAACAAACGTATCGCTACAAATCCAACACAATTACTTCAAGGTCGCATGCCCGGACTTCGTGTTACGCAAGGATCAGGAGAAGCAGGGAATGAAAATGTGAATCTCCAGGTAAGGGGATTGGGGTCGTATGGGGCTTCGTCTGCGCCATTGGTTATCGTAGATGGTATCCCCGGGAGTTTGGAAAATTTAAATCCTCAAGCAATCGAGAATATCACCGTATTGAAAGATGCTGCCTCAGCCGCTATCTATGGGGCAAGAGCAGCAAATGGAGTTATTCTCGTAACGACAAAACAGGGTAAAGCTGGAAAAACACAACTGAGCTACGATTATAATGTCGGAATTACCAAAGCTTCAGCTCTTCCAGACCTCGTGTATAATTCCGTTGATTATATGAACCTGTATAATCAGGCAAATAAAAACTCCGGTGTCACAAATCCAAATGCTTCTTTTAGCCAGGAGATGATTGATGCCTACAAAAATGCAACAGATAAAAAATTATATCCCGATTTTAACTGGTTAGATGCTGTCTTTAGAACTGTCCCGGTGCAAACGCACAATTTAAGCTTAAGTGGTGGTGCAGGGGGAACAAATTACAATGTCATACTGGGCTACGTCAATCAACCTGATATTATGATCGGGACTTCTTTTAAAAAGTATAATCTACAGTTTAACCTAGGCTCTAAAATCAATGAACGGATAAGTTTTGGTTCAAGTATTACCTTGAATTATGGCGATCGGAAATACCCTAGAAATGGTAGTGAAGATCAGTTTTTGTCTACCATTAGTCAATCACCACTTTATGGACCTGTATTACCAGATGGTAGTGGTCGTTATACATCCAGGGCATATCCTTTCCAGTCCCCAAATAAAAACCCTGTTGCAGTTGCTGAAAATGCATTTACAAGACTGAACAATTATTTTATGCAAGGCAATATTTTTTTAAATGTGAAAATATTGGATGGGCTGGATTGGAAGACTAGCGGCGGGTTGACCTATGGCTTTACAAAAAACTATACCAACAAACCTGTGATTAATCAATACATGTGGTTCGCCAAACCTGATGACCTACCCGCCAGACAGCTTGATGTAGGTGGTCAAGGATTAGAAGTAACGGACGACAACAATGTGTACCCGGTGGGCTATACACAACTGACTTACGATAAGTCTTTTGGAAATCATAACATGAAAGTGCTGGCAGGAACCCAGGCAGAATATAATAAAACACAAAAAATGTTCGGAAGTAGGTTGCAATTTCCCAACAATGATTTGCTTGAGCTTGATGGTGGCGGAGCTGGCCAACAGTCTAATAGCGGTGTAACCAATGAATGGTCATTAAGGTCTTACTATGGTCGATTAAACTACGACTATAAAGGCAAGTATCTACTGGAAGGTAATGCGCGTTACGACGCCTCTTCACGTTTTCCTGAAAATAGAAAATGGGCATTTTTCCCTTCATTATCCGGAGGTTGGAAAGTTTCGGACGAGACGTTTTATGGGCCTAAATTGAAAGAAGTTGTTAATGAACTAAAATTAAGAGCCTCCATTGGAACACTGGGTAATCAGAATATTGGTAACTATCCTTATCAGATTGTTTACAATTCTTCTTTTGCTTATCCTTTTGATGAAACACTTCAACAGGGGGCTCGGCAGGTAGCCATGGCCAATGACCGGATCAAATGGGAGAGTACCAAAGTCCTGGATTTCGGTGTGGACTTCGGGCTATGGAACAACAAATTGACCGCTTCTTTCGATTGGTATAACAAAGTAACATCAGATATTTTATCCGCATCTACGGCTTTCCCTTCTTATATTGGGCTGACTGCACCGACCGTAAATTATGGTGAATTGCGTAACAGAGGTATAGAGCTCGGTCTTCAGTACCGTGATAAAATTGGAGAGGTATCGCTGACCCTCAATGGAAATATTCAGGCCAATCGCAATAAGGTGATGAAATATGGAGCCGAACGTATCTCGGGCAATACCATTATCCGGGAAGGTTTACCTTATGGTAGTTTTTATCTTTTGGAGAACACGGGGATATTCCGTTCGAAGGAAGAGGTGGCAGCCTCTCCGGTGCAACAGATTCCAGCACAACCAGGTTATCTGAAATTTGCCGATGTAAATGGCGATAAAGTTGTGGACAATAATGATCGTATTGTCGTGCCGGGCGCTTATCCAGATTTCGATTATTCCTTTAATGCGACGGCTGTATGGAAGAATTTTGATTTTACAGCCTTTTTCTTCGGTTCTCAGGGACAAAAAATATTTGTAAGTGAGTGGGGAATAGTCCCTTTCAGGCAAGGTGGTACATTCACCCGCGACTGGATGGACGCTTGGACTCCAGAAAACCCCAATGCATCGCTTCCAATAGTTGGTGCTGAAAATACCCCTGCCGCAAATAACGTACGGACTGCATCGACTTTCTTTTTAAAAGATGGATCGTTCCTGCGTCTTAAAAATATTCAGGTAGGCTATTCTATTCCACAGAGCACCTTGTCCAAAGCTAGTATTTCTGGCCTTCGCATCTATTTTGCGGCGGATAACCTGGTCACATTCTCCAAGTTCCCCGGTTTAGATCCCGAACGTGGCGTTTCATCAAGCGGTGGTGCAACATCAGGACGTTATGTGACTCATCCACAAAATAAAGTATTCGCATTTGGAGCGAGCATCACATTCTAATCTAGTGGTAACTAAAAAAAATTAAAGATGAAAAATAGCGTAAAAAAAACATATCTATACCTAAGCTTAGCTGCCCTAGCTTCACTAGGTAGTTGTACAAAAGATTTTTTAAATAAAAACCCAACGGATAAAATTTCGGAATCAACCTTTTGGAAAACGCAGACTGATGCTGATTTGGCACTATCGGGTTGTTATGAATTTCTTTGCCGAGGATACAATTCGACGTCTTCATCCAATGCACGCGGTGGTTGGGGGGGAGCAAGTATGTTTTGGGACGGGCTTTCAGACGATGCCTTTGTGTCCAGTACCTCCAATAACTTCAATATTATTTCGCGATCTGGAATCTCCTCGACAACCGGCGGAATGCAATCTGAGGGGTATGAGATTTCGTATCAGGCCATTGCGGCATGTAATAAATTGATTGCTAATATTGACCGCATTACAAGTATGAGCCAGCAGGACCGTGACCGATATAAAGCAGAGGCTCGTTTTATCCGCGCCCATTACTACTTTTTGTTGACCAATCTGTACGGTGATGTGCCATTGACTTTAGAGCCTCTAGGTATGGACGATGCGAGTATTCGGCTGGGTAGAACACCTAAAACCAACGTTATCGAAGCGATTTTAGCAGATTTAGATTACGCGAGTGAAAAACTGCCAAATACAGGATATAAGGGACATGCGGTGAGAGGATCTGCATTAGGCTACAAAACAAAGGTGTTATTGACTTCAAAAAAATGGGCCGAGGCAGCGGCAACAGCGAAGATTGTTATGGATGAAAACAAGTTTTCGATCTATCAGGGGGGGTACCGCGATCTGTTCCGAAAACCTGGACAAAATAATAATCCTGAAATCATGTTCTCCGCTCGATTTTTACCACCCAATATGTATAGCCCAGCAGATATGATGTATTCTTATCTGAAGACGATACAACCGTTGGGGTATCTGGTGGATTCTTATTACGCCATTGATGGAAAGGATATTAAAGAATCGACGGTTTACGATGCTAAAAATCCTTACGAAAATAGAGATCCACGGTTGAAGTCGACAATCATGTACCGCGGTGTATGGCGAGGTACTACTGCATCTTCTGCTTTTGATCCGGTTGCCGAAGGGGTTTTGGGTGGTTTTTTACCGAGAAAATATATCAACGAATCGAAATGGCCAACAAGTTACGCGACACAAAGCGATCAGGATTGGGTATTCTTACGTTATGCAGATATTTTATTGATGTACGCAGAAGCGAAAAATGAAAGTGCCGGGCCTGATCAGACGGCCGTAGACGCATTGAATAAGGTAAGATCCAGGGCTGATGTGAAAATGCCGCTCGTACAGTTTAGCGGTTCCTTGACAAAAAATGAATTCCGCGATATTATCCGTCATGAACGGAGGATTGAATTGGCTTTGGAAGGTCAACGTTATTTTGACTTGAAACGCTGGGGGATGATCAAAGAGGTGATGGATAAAACCAAGGATCCAGATGGAGCTTCACGGTTATTTATGGCCAGAGATACTTTATGGCCAGTACCTCAATCTGAGGTAGATATGGCCAAAAGTTTAGGTAATGACAATTTTAAACAAACACCAGGTTTCTAAATGAAGGACTGTGAAAAATTCAGGTATGAAAGCTATATATAAAATGTTGCTGGCACTTATCCTCATCATGGGAATGAGTAAGGGATTATTGTATGCGCAAGTAAACCGCTTGCCCGATAGTGTACGTATGAAATGGTGGGAGGAAGCCCGGTTTGGCATGTTTATCCATTGGGGAGTATATGCGCAGTTTGGCGGCGTTTATAAGGGACATGAACAGGCGCGTGGTGGAGCAGAATGGATTATGAACCGCTCTAAAATTCCGGTTGATGAATATCAGGCGATGGCAAAGCAATTTAACCCCACGCAGTATAATGCAGACGAATGGGTACGCATGGCGAAAGATGCCGGGATGAAATATTTGATTATCACGGCCAAACACCACGATGGTTTTGCGCTCTTTGAAACAAAAGCGAGTAAGTGGAATATGGTGGATGCGACGCCTTACGGTAAAGATGTTTTGAAACCTCTGGCCGAAGCCTGCCGAAAATATGGCCTGAAACTTGGCTTTTATTACTCACAGGCGCAGGATTGGAATAACCCTGGTGGATCGGCTGCTCGTAAATTAATGCGAGAAGGCTGGCCTAATCCAGATTCAACCCGTATAGATGATTACACACTAGCACATCATGGCCATTGGGATCCCAAACAAGAAACAGCGAGTTTTAGTGACTATATCAAAAATGTATCTGTACCTCAGGTCAAAGAATTGCTGAGTAACTATGGGGATATTGCTGTGTTATGGTGGGATACACCAACCAACATGACCGACGAAGCCGCAAATATGCTTCAGGAGCAATTGGCATTACAACCCAATATTATCACAAATGATCGATTGAAACGACCTAATTTTCCCGGCGATACCAAAACGCCGGAGCAAAAAATTCCAGATTGGAGTGAACTCGAAGGCAAACATTGGGAAACCTGTATGACCATGAATGGCACTTGGGGCTACCGCACATCGGATCATAAATGGAAGTCTGCCGAAACCTTGATCCGCAATCTCGTTGATATTGCTTCCAAAGGTGGAAACTACCTGTTGAACGTTGGTCCAAAACCCGATGGATCCTTTCCACAGGAGAGTATAGAACGTTTGGCTGTAATTGGCAAATGGATGAAAGCCAATAGTGAAGCAGTCTACGCGACCAAGAGTAGTCCTTTACAGCCATTTGAATGGGGGAGATGTACCATGAAGGAAGATGGAAAGCGGACTTATTTGTATGTCTCTGTATTTGACTGGCCAAAAAATGGAATAGTTGAACTTCCGATTGAAAATAAAGTTTTAAAAGCTCGTCTTTTAGCCAATAATCAAGTGTTAAAGGTAAAATCTAATGCCAATGGTATTCAGATTGCCGTGCCTGAGCAGCCCATTGATGCTGTTGCTACAGTGATTAAGATCGAAGTGGCTGGCAAATTTAAGCGCGAAAAAGGGCCCGGAACAAAGAACATGAAAGCTGGAGCTTTGGACGAGTAAGGCCAATAAGATGGAAAGCAGATACTAAAATAGCATAATGAAGAAAAGTAGATTGAATAAAATAGTTGCGTTGTTGCTGACTTTTGGAGTTGCTCAGCTCCACGCTCAGGAAGTTAAGCGGATTGATCAAGGCTGGGATTTCTTAAAGAGCGATCTAGGTGGAATCTGGGAAGCTGTAAGACCGGTGGGAGCCGGTAATCCCGAGTCTGTTCCACTTTGGGAGCAGATAAATCTGCCGCACTGTTATAATGCGCTGGATGCTGTTGATCCAGCTATAAATTATTATCAGGGACCAAGCTGGTACAGAAAATCGCTGGAGATCGATAACCCCTATTTAAATGGTCACACCCTTCTTCATTTTGAAGGAGCCGGACAAAAGACAGCTGTTTATATCCATACGATTAAAGTTGGGGAGCACGTTGGCGGATACGACGAATGGACTGTGGACATTACAGATGCCGTTGAAAAGTTTAAAAAAACAGCTGCTTTTAAAAAACAGTTTAAGGGCAAAATACCGCTTTCAATTCGTGTGGATAATTCACGTGATCTTGAAATGATCCCTTCTGATCTGTCTGATTTCAACGTCTATGGAGGTATTTACAGACATCTAAACCTCAAATATGTTCCGCAGACAGCTTTGGAGCGTGTGTTTGTTGAGGCGTCAGTAGGGGCCGATGGTAAGCAGGGAGTGGTCAACGTCCGCGGACGGTTGATGTCATTTTCGGCTCAGACAAGTTTTGAAGTCGAAACGCAGCTCTATGACCCTGCTGGAAAAATCGTGCAAACCCAGCAACCACAGGTTAATAAGGGAGCATTAAATTTTGAATTTGGACAATTCCTGGTCAAGAAGCCACAGCTTTGGAGTCCTGATCAACCGGCTTTATACCGTTTAGTTACGACAATCAAAAGCAATGGACAAGTATTTAAGGAAGAGAGTGTCTTTGGCTTTCGACATGTAGCGTTTAAAGAAAAAGGTCCTTTTCTGCTGAACGGGAAAAGGCTTTTGCTTCGCGGTACCCATCGTCATGAAGACCATGCCGGCGTTGCTGCAGCAATGACTGATGATCAGATCCTGCAAGAGATGACCCTGATGAAAGAGATGGGGGTAAACTTTATACGTTTGGGACATTATCAGCAGAGTCGTAAAGTGCTTGAGGCCTGTGATAGTCTGGGTATTTTGGTTTGGGAAGAGATTCCATGGTGCAGAGGTGGATTAGGTGGAGAGGTCTATCAACTTCAGGGAAAACGGATGTTAACCAATATGATTGAACAGCATTATAATCATCCATCGGTCATTATCTGGGGGCTTGGTAATGAAAATGATTGGCCCGGTGATTTTACAGAGTTTGATCAAGCGAAGATAAGGGCTTTTATGAGTGAACTTAATGGCTTAGCTCATCAATTGGACCCAAGCCGGAAAACAGCGATACGACGTTGTGATTTCTGTAAAGATATTGTTGATGTTTATTCACCCTCCATTTGGGCGGGTTGGTATAGAGGTGTTTATACCGACTATAAAACAGCGTCCGAAGAAGAAATGAAAAAGGTAAAACATTTCCTTCATGTGGAGTGGGGCGGGGATAGTCATGCAAGACGACATGCAGAAGACCCTGACCGCGCTTTAGCTAAAATCAAAGGTGATGGCACAACAGATGAACGGGCAGGCGATGCGTCGCTCATTGGTGGTGCAGCACGGGTTTCTAAGGATGGCGATTGGAGTGAAAGCTACATCTGTAATCTCATCGATTGGCACTTAAAGGAACAAGAAACAATGCCTTGGCTCACGGGAACAGCCTATTGGCCATTTAAAGATTTTTCAACTCCGGTACGGCCAGACAATCCTGTGCCTTATGTCAATCAGAAGGGTGTTGTTGAACGGGATTTTACCAAAAAAGAATCGTACTACGTATTCCAGTCGTATTGGACCGCTAAACCAATGCTGCATATTTATGGCCATACTTGGCCGATCCGTTGGGGTGAAAAAGAGGAGTTGAAAATGATAAAGGTATATTCCAATGCCAGTGAGGTTGAGCTTTTTGTCAATGGAGAAAGTCAAGGATTAAAGAAAAGGAATAGCCAAGATTTTCCAGCGGCAGGTTTGCGCTGGATGGTGAAACTGAACGAAGGAAACAATCAGATTAAAGCTGTCGCGAAAAACGGACGGGAAATTCTAGTGGATGAAATTGAACAGCAATATCAGACAAAAAAATGGGGTAAACCAGCGAAATTGCTTGTCGAACAGATTGCTGCGGAAGGCGAAGTGATCACTGTGCAAGCCCAAATTGTGGATGATACCAATACCCCCTGTCTCGATGCAAAGGATTGGATCTATTTTGGTTCAACCGGCGATGGTCAGTTGATCGTCGATCAAGGCACTTCTACGGGGTCGAAAAAAGTACAGGCCTACAATGGTCGTGCATTGATTAAACTTCGACTGCCTTCGGGGAGAGCAGTGGTATCGGGCCGGATGGAAGGATCAAAGAGTACCTTGTTAACGATAGAAAAATAACACAAGATGTTAAAAGCAACGAATCATTTGAACTTCTTTTTACTGCTCGGCCTCCTGGGGGCGATTGCTCCATGCCGTGCACAAAGCAATTCGCCGCAGCTGAAGCTTTGGTATAATCAGCCGGCCACACTGTGGGAAGAAGCACTGCCACTTGGAAATGGCACAACAGGGGCGATGGTCTTTGGAGGGCTAAGTAAAGATAGGTTTCAAATTAACGATAATACGCTGTGGTCGGGTGAACCCGATGCGGGCAATAATCCAAACGGCCCGCAGGTCTTACCCCAGGTGCGCCAAGCCATCTTTGCTGGAAAATATGAAGACGCAGCAGTTCTTTGGAAGAAAATGCAAGGACCTTATTCTGCTCGGTATCTACCTATGGGCGATTTATGGTTGGATTTCCATCAGGACGAAAAAAAGGTCAAAGATTATAAACGGGAGCTGGATCTTGAACGAGCGATCAATCAGGTGAGTTATTCGTATCAAGGTGTTCGATACCAAAGGGAAAGTTTTGTCAGCTTTCCGGATAAAGCATTGGTGGTTCGATTGAAAGCGGACAAGAAAAAATCAATTACCTTGGATCTTTCCTTAACCAGTAAGCTCCGATATAGCGTTTCGACCGAAGGGGATAATCAACTGACCCTTCAGGGTAAGGCGCCGAGTTTTGTCGCCAATAGGGATTATGAACCCCAACAGGTGGTATACGATAGTGTTGGCGGAAAAGGGATGACCTTTGCGATGCAGGTCAGTGTAAAAACTACCGGTGGTGTGGTGAAAAAAGAGCAGGATAAGCTTAAAATTATAGGCGCTGATGAGGTGATTTTATTTTTGACAGAAGCGACAAGCTTTAACGGTTTTGATAAGTCTCCGAGTCAGGAAGGTAAAGATGCCACGCTGCTCGCAAAAAACCGCATGAATACTGTCTCCAAAAAGAATTTTCATACCTTACTTGCAAACCATCAAAGGGATTATCAAACGCTCTTCAATCGTGTAGCCTTTAAGCTGACCGGTACTTCTGCACATGATAAATTACCTACAGACCAGCGTGTCATGCAGTTTTCCAAAGGACCGGCCGATTTGGGACTTCTGACGCTGTATTATCATTTCGGGCGCTACTTGTTGATTTCCAGTTCTAGAGAAGGAGGAAGGCCTGCAAATTTACAGGGGATCTGGAATGATCATGTGCAGCCACCGTGGGGAAGTAATTACACGACCAATATCAATACAGAGATGAATTATTGGCTTGCTGAAAATACCAATCTTGCGGAATGTCATCAGCCTTTGTTTGATTTTATGGATGAGTTGGCGATCAACGGGGCTAAAACAGCATCGATAAATTATCATATCGATAAGGGCTGGGTTGTGCATCATAATTCCGATCTATGGGCTAAAACTTCCCCTCCGGGCGGATATGATTGGGATCCCAAAGGAATGCCACGCTGGTCGGCATGGCCTATGGCAGGTGCCTGGTTGAGCACACATCTATGGGAACACTATCGTTTTACGGGTGACAAAACTTTCTTGAAGGAGAAGGCCTACCCATTGATGAAAGGGGCGACCCAATTTATGCTGCAATGGCTGATTGCTGATCCCGGAAATAAATATCTCGTGACCAATCCTTCCACTTCACCTGAAAATACAATTAAAATAGCAGGTAAAGAATATCAATTGACCATGGCCTCTACCATGGATATGGCGATCATTCGTGAGCTTTTTACAGCTGTTATTCGTTCATGTACGATATTGGGTGTTGATCCTGAATTTAAAACGGCACTAGAAGAAGCGAAGGAAAAGCTTTATCCCTATCAGGTGGGCCAATATGGACAATTACAAGAGTGGTTTAAAGATTTGGATGATCCAAAAGATCAGCATCGGCATATTTCCCACTTATTTGGTTTATACCCGGGCAATCAGATCAGCCTTGCGGAAAACAAGGCTTTGGCTGCGGCCGCCAAGCGTTCATTGCTTTTAAGGGGCGATGTCAGTACCGGCTGGTCGATGGCCTGGAAGACAAATTGGTGGGCGAGGCTTCAGGATGGAAATCATGCCTATAAAATCCTCAAGGATGCCTTAAATTTTATCGATCCTAAATTGGATCGTGCTCAGATGAGTGGCGGCGGAGCCTATCCGAATTTATTTGACGCACACCCACCTTTTCAAATTGACGGTAATTTTGGAGCTACGGCCGGAATGACTGAAATGTTGCTGCAGAGTCACGATGGTGCTGTTCATTTATTGCCGGCTCTACCTGATGAATGGTCTGCTGGGACGATTAAAGGGATTAAGGCCAGGGGAAACTTTACCGTAGACATTGCCTGGAAAAATAACGTATTGACCGAAGCAATGATCGTATCCAATATTGGAGGTGTTTGTCGTTTGCGTACACCTTTACCCGTTAAAGTTGTCGGCATCGAATCAAATCAGGCAGTTGTCACAGACAATACGCTATTATATAAACCGGAACAACTACCGTATACGATCGCTGATCCGTCCAAATTACCATCGTTAGCAGCTACGAAAACATTCGAAGTTCAATTTGAGACCATAAAAGGGAAGCAGTATCGTATTGTTCCGCTATAAATCAAAATACAGGAAAAATGAAATCTAAATCAATTGTTCGCATCATGGGCTGTCTTCTTGGGATCGCAATTTCCCCCTTATTTTTGAAGGCAAAAATTAAGGAAGGTGTTTTTGAGCAGGAGATCATCCAGACGCTGCGTCCTGTTATCATCAAGCAGTCCAAATGGGCGATGAAGCAGAAACCATTGACTGTGACAGCATATAGCGCGGTCCGGAGTGCCGGGGGTATTCATGATTTTTATTCTGAAGGCGATTATTGGTGGCCCGATCCCAAAGATCCAGCTGCGCCCTATATCCAACGGGATGGGATGACTAATCCGGCCAATTTCGTTGAACATCGTAAAGCAATGATCCGCTTCAGCCGAATCGTGGGTGCACTGGCCTCAGCCTATCGTTTGAATCCGGATAAAAAATATGTACAGCAGGCACTTCGTCATTTAAAGGCTTGGTTCGTTGATGCAGAAACGATGATGAATCCGAATCTTCTTTATGCACAGGCTATACAAGGGCGTTTTACGGGGCGCGGAATAGGCATAATTGATACTATTCATCTGATGGAAGTTGCACAGGGCGTAAAGATATTTGAAAACGACCCCAATTTTCCACAGGCAGCCAAGGATGCCATTCATCGCTGGTTTGCGGCCTATTTACGCTGGCTTACAACGCATCAATATGGTATCGATGAAATGAATGCCGCCAACAACCATGGTACATGTTGGGTGATGCAGGTAGCCGCATTTTCGAGTTTAGTGCAAGACACTGTATTACTCAATACATGTGCAGATCGTTATGCGCATGTGCTGCTGCCGAATCAAATGGAGGCTAATGGTAGCTTCCCGAGAGAATTACAGCGGACAAAACCTTATGGATACGCGTTGTTTAATCTGGATGCGATGACCATGATTTGCCAGATTTTGTCCAAGACCAACACCTCCCTTTGGCAGTATACATTGTCTGATGGGCGGAACATAAAAACGGGAATTGATTTTATGGTCCCCTATATTGCAGCTAAAGAAAAATGGCCATATCAGAAAGATGTCATGTATTGGGATCAATGGCCAATTGCACATCCGGCACTTGTCTTTTCGGCAGTGGCTTTCCAGAATAAAGACTATCTGCAGCTTTGGGAAAAGCTTGATCATGCACCCGAACAAGAAGAGGTTATTCGAAATTTACCCATTCGCAACCCAATTATATGGCTTTGATTTTCCTAGCCCCCTTATAAAATAACTTAACCATTTCACCTTAAAAACCTACAGATAACATGAATGTTAATGCTACGTCTTTGCGAAGATATGCCCTCTTTTTGTGCTTTCGAAATTTAAAAAGGCCATCCATTGCCAAAGTACTATTTTTGACTGGAATTTTGTGCGCTTTTCAACATGTTGAGGCACAGAGTACAAAGCAGCTGCAAAAAGCTTGGGGGCTTGCTGATCAACAAGCTCAGCTACTTTATAAAGAATTGCAGCTCTTGAAAAAAAGTGATTCATCCTTGGTATCGCCACGTACGCTTTCCTCAGATAACGAACTGGTTGCCGTGAAAAGGGGGGACTGGACCAGTGGTTTTTTTCCTGGAGTCCTGTGGTATCTCTACGAAAAATCGGGAAAACAAAAATGGAGAGATCTTGCTTCAGAAACGACACGGTCGATCGAAGCGGAGCAATTTAATGGAAAGACCCATGACATGGGCTTTAAGGTCTATTGTAGTGTAGGAAACGGTTATCGGTTAACCGCAAATCCACAATACCGGGAGGTGCTTGTTCAGGCAGCCAAAACGCTGGCAACCCGCTTCAATCCGACAGTCGGCTGTATACGTTCGTGGGATCACAATAGCCACCGCTGGGATTTTCCGGTCATCATAGATAATATGCTCAATCTAGAATTGCTGTTTGAAGCAGCCAAACTTACGGGAGATTCTACTTATTATCATATTGCGGTGAGCCACGCCAATACAACGCTAAAAAATCATTTTAGGCCAGATTACAGCACCTACCATGTAATAGACTACAATCCGAAAACAGGAGCTGTGCAGCATAAAAACACCCATCAGGGCTTAAGTGATGAATCGACATGGTCGCGGGGAGAGGCCTGGGCCCTGTATGGCTATACAATGTGTTACAGAGAAACAGGAGATCCGAAATATCTGCAGCAAGCCGAAAAAGTTGCGCATTGGCTGTTTGCACATCCCAATATGCCGAAAGACCTGATCCCTTATTGGGATTTCGATGCGCCTCATATTCCAAATGAACCACGGGATGTGTCGGCAGCGACAGTCATAGCGTCGGGGCTGTTGGAATTAAGCACGTATAGCAACCAAGGGAAAGATTATCGTGCAAAAGCGCAGACCATATTGGCGAACCTGATAGACAATTACATGTCGCCGCCAAATAAAAGTAAAGGTTTTATATTATTACACAGTACAGGATCGAAACCTTCCAATACTGAAGTGGATAAACCCTTGAGTTATGCAGATTATTATTTTTTGGAAGCACTGCATCGGCAAGAAGATCTACAGTCCGGAAAAGTTCAATCGGATCTGGTCCGGAAAAATCCAGCGGGACAACTGATCTATTTTCCAGATACACAGGGAAACGTAATCCCCGACTTTAGCCATGTGGGCTATCATCAAGGTGATCAAAAGCTGCCCAATGTTCCTGTTGTGATTACTGTAAAACCCAGCGTAAATGGCGATGATCAACAAATTATACAACAAGCCATCGATGCTGTATCTGCAAAACCACTTGATAAAAATGGTTTTAGAGGTGCTATTTTGTTAAAAAAAGGCCAGTACAATATACCTGGAAGCCTGGAAATTCATGCCAGCGGTGTCGTGTTGAGAGGGGAGGGTGATGCAATAGGGCAAACCCTGCTTAAAGCCACAGGCCAGGACCAACGCAGCTTATTGAAGATTTCGGGTACGGGCAGCTATTCAGTGGACCAAGCTAGAAAACAGTTTGTTAAGAATGGATATGGATCTGTAGGGGCTAAATATGTCCTAATCGATCATGCGAAGGAAAGGAAAGTGGGCGAGCAGGTACTGCTCTCGTATGAGATGAACGACGCCTGGATCGAAGCGCTTCGAATGAACCAAATTGAAAAAAGAGAAGGGACGAAACAATGGACAGCGCAGGAATATAAGCTAAATTTTGAACGTACTATTTTGGCCATTAAAGGTGACTCCGTATTTTTTGATAATCCCTTGGTGATGGCGATTGATCCGAGGTGTGGAAAAGTGGCTGTCATTCCTTACACCTTTGACGGACGTATAAGTGAAGTTGGAATCGAAAATATACGTTTCGAATCCGATTTTGTAAGTGATGAAGACGAAAACCACGGCTGGATTGCAATTGATATGGATAAAATAGCGAATGGTTGGGTGCGCAATATTACCGCGCGTTATTTTGGTTATGCAGCGGTGAGTCTTGGTGCTTTTGCCAAACAGATTACAGTAATGAAGTCGCGGTGTCTGGATGGAAAATCTCAAATTACAGGTGGCCGAAGGTATTCATTCAATAATGACGGTCAGCTTAATTTATTTAAAGAACTTTATACCACGGAAGGACGTCATGATTACGTAACAGGGGCTAGGACCCTCGGTCCAAACGTTTTTAGCCTTTCTAGGGCGGAGCGAACACATGCGGATATCGGTCCGCATCATCGATGGGCTGTTGGAACCTTATACGATCAAATCGTAACGGATGGTGAAATTAATGTTCAAGACCGGGGTAACTGGGGAAGTGGACATGGCTGGGCCGGGGTGACACAAGTCTTATGGAATTGTACGGTCAAAAGTGCTGCAGTACAACAGCCCTGGGCTTCCGGACAAAATTTTGCCATAGGAGTAAAGGGAGAAAAAGTAGCTGGAAGATTGAAAAATAGAAATGCTGGTTACTGGGAAAATCAAAACAGGATAATGTCGATCGGCTCACTTTATGAGCAACAATTAAAAGATCGATTAAAGTGATACTTGTTCGTATTTATTCAATGGAATGATTATTTTTATCATCCATTTCAATTATATACCTTATGATGCCATTACGTGTTTTTATGCGCTGTTTTTGCTGTGCGTTAGCTTTAATTTCTGTTTTGCATGCGCAGGAAAAAAACTATCGTTTTTTACACTTGGATGTCAACGAAGGTTTGTCTCAAGGCAGCGTTTTCGCTATAGCCCAAGATCATTTGGGTTTTATGTGGATCGGTACCCGTGATGGCTTAAATAAATACGACGCCCGAAAGTTTACAATTTATCGCAGTAATCCGCAAGATAGCCTTTCCTTAGAGCACAACTTTATTCAAGCGATTACGGAAGATAACAAAAGGCGGCTTTGGATAGGGACAATGACAGGTCTGAATTTATACAATCGAGAATCAGACAATTTTATCCGTATACCATTACCTACGGTAGAGAGTAGCAGTGGGAAAATGGATGTCAACGTTCACCAGATTTTTCAGGATTCCAACGGTAAGATTTGGATTGCGACAAATATAGGCTTGTACAAGATTAAAGAGGGCCGGCATCCTGAAGCGGAATTGGTCTTCAATGAGATTACCGTTGAAAGAAGCCAGGGAAAAGAATACTATCGTAATTTTCGAACCATTTATGAGGATCGCCGCAAGCGATTATGGTTTTGTACCGATGATGCCATTGTACTCATGCAAGCCTCATCGAAAGATGGAAATAGCTTAAAGGTGCTACGGACTTACTTCAAAGAGAAATCGGTAGATAATAAGGTTAATCAACGGTTTCAGGCGGTTTTGGAGGTTAGTCCAGGTATATTTTGGGTAGGTACGAAATATAATGGTATTCGGATTATCAATGAGAATACAGGCGAAATATCCTCGTTAACCGAAGAGGGCAATCATTCAGGTTTGGCCAGTCAAGATGTGCGGTCCTTAAAAAAAACAGATGATGGAAAGATTTGGATTGGAACATTCAATGGCCTATACGTTTATCAAAACGGAAAATTGCTTTTTATCCAGGCAGACGACGGAAATCCCAATAGTTTAAGCAATAATTCCATTCGCCCTATATTTCAAGATAAGCGGGGGTCTATTTGGATTGGGACCTACTTTGGAGGGGTCAATATCTATGACAAGGATATTCCTAATTTTCAGAATTTTACCCATCAATCTAAGCGCAATAGCTTAAGTTACAATGTGGTGAGTGCATTTGTTGAAAATGCTATGGGAGAACTTATGATTGGAACCGAGGGGGGCGGACTGAATTATTTTAATCGGCATACGAATTCGTTTTTTAGTGAACGTCACGATAAAAATAACCTGAATGGATTAAGTCATAATAATGTGAAGTCTATCTGTTTGGATAGGGAAGGGAATTTATGGGTAGGTACTTATGATGGCGGGTTGAATTTAAGGCGAAAGGGGCAGCAAGGCTATGAACATTTTCGTTTCGATCCCAATGTAAGTAACGGCCTGGCAAATAATAACGTGTATGCGATCTTAGAGGATCGCAATGGTGATATTTGGATTGGCACGTTCGGCGGAGGGCTACAGGTACTTCGTAAAAACCAGAAAGCAGGAACTTTCCAGACATTTGATGTTGCCAAAAAGCAGTTGAGTTCCAATATGGTGCGCACTTTACTAGAGGATTCAAAAGGTAATCTATGGATTGGTACTTCCAATGGTTTAAATCTAAAATTAGCGGGGACCGATAAATTTGTTTCCTTTCTAAATGATAAGAAAGATTCCCTTTCAATTAGCGGAAATGATATTGTGAGTATCCATGAAGATCGAAAAGGACAGATTTGGATCGGCACCTATATGGGTGGGCTGAATCGCTATCTTCCGGAGAAGAAAGCGTTCAAAAGGTTTAATGAGCGAAACGGATTGCCGATCAACAATGTTTTTGCTATTCTAAGTGATCTGAAAAACAAATTATGGTTGAGCACAAATACAGGGATTTCTTGTTTCGATCCCCTATCTGGTCATGTACGAACCTATACGAAGATCGATGGTCTTCCCGGTAACGAATATATTCAAAATGCAGCAGCAATGTTGCGGGACGGAAAACTTGCCTTTGGAAGTTTCTCAGGCTTCACCTTATTTAATCCGGATAGTTTAAGTGTCAATAATTACATTCCCCCTATTCAGTTTACGGAGTTGAAATTATTCAATAAAACAGTTCTCCCGGGCCTCGATGGTGTTATTCCTAAAGATATATCCATGATGGATGAATTGATTCTTGATCACAATCAAAATGTTTTTAGTTTGGAATTCAGTGTATTGAATTATGTTCATCCGGAGAAAAATCAATATGCTTATTATCTAAAAGGCTTCGACCAAGACTGGAATTATGTGAGCAATCCCGTGGCTACTTATACCAATTTAGACCCTGGCACTTACGAGCTTTGGGTAAAGGGAGCCAACAACGACGGGGTATGGAACGAAAAGGCAACGGTTTTGAAGATTAAAGTGCTGCCAGCGCCATGGAGGACATGGTGGGCTTATAGCGGCTATTTTCTTCTTTTTGCTGCGGCCAGTTTTTTGGTTATCCGATTTTTCCACGGTAGAAATAAATTGAAACAAGACCTTTTGATTCGGCAAATAGATTCGGAAAAACAGGAGGAGCTTCATGAAGCAAAACTGAATTTCTTTACCAATATCTCCCATGAATTCCGTACGCCATTGTCATTAATTATTGGACCGTTAAATCAATTAAAAGACGATCGCTCGCTTTCAGCATATGCACAGGAGCACCTCGGTTATGCAACAAGAAATGCGGATCGCTTGATGAATCTGGTTAATCAGCTGCTTGATTTCAGAAAACATGAAGGCGGAAAGATGAAATTGTTTTGCCAAAAGGTTCATGTCGCTACATATTTGGAAAACATTCGCCAGAATTTTTACTTTATTGCCGAGAAAAATAATATTCAGTTTTTCCTGGATAATAGGGTAAGCCCTGATTATGTTGCAGGTCTAGATCCGGAACAATTTGAAAAAGTCCTTGTCAATTTGATTTATAATGCGTTTAAATTTACGGACAAGGGGGGTAAAATAAAGATACAGGTTGAGCTAGAAGGGGAAGGCGAGTTGGAGAAATTGCTTGTTTCCGTTTGGGATTCTGGGCGTGGAATCCCAGCCAAAGATATACCTTTTGTATTTGAACAATTTTATCAGGCCAATGCAAAAGGCCTGTCGGCTACCAGTGGCGGAATAGGTTTGGCACTTTGTCGTTCGATCATACATCTGCACGGCGGAAAACTCACTGTTGAAAGTAATATGGCACAGGAGCCGACAGACTTCAATACAGTATTTCGGATCAGCCTGCCCCAGGGGGATGTCCGTATCGAAGAACTCATGGTTTTAGACGGTACTGCAGCAACGGTATGCTCAGAACCCGCAGATGCCGATATGCCACATGTCGATGCTATAAAAACAGAAATTGAGCCTTCTGCAGCGGATGAAGATAAGCCAATCATACTTGTTGCCGAGGACAATGTGGAGCTTCGCTGTTTTCTATGTGAAAACTTACGAAAAAAATATATTGTTTTAGAAGCTAATGATGGTATTGAGGCACTGGAATTGGTACAAGCAAGACAGCCCGATATTATCATTTCAGATGTAACGATGCCCAACTGCGATGGAATCACACTTTTGCAGCAGATTAAAAACGATAGTAGTTCAAATCATATTCCTGTGATTCTTTTGACAGCCCGTACAGCTGATCCTTATATCACAGAGGCGTTTGAAATCGGTACAGATGACTACATTACCAAGCCCTTCAGTATGCCACATCTCATTCAGAAAATTTCAAACATCATACAGACGCGGAAACGATTGGAGGAAAAATTTGTACAGAATTATCTTCTCGGAGCACAGGGAACAGATCTGCCCGAAAGAACTCGTTTCTTGGATCAGGTATTGAAGGTTGTCGAAGAAAATTTGGGCTGTGAAGATTTTGTAGTGCAGGATCTTACAAAAGCCATCGGCGTGAGCCGCTCTGTTTTGTACCGCAAGATTAAGCAGCAAACGGGACTGAATTTGGTTGAATTTATTAATATGGTACGTCTTAAGAAAGCAGCCTATATTTTAGTGAACGATACTGGTTTGAGTATCAGTGAGGTGGCTTATCAGGTCGGGTTCAATGATCCAAAGTATTTTAGCAAAACATTTAAGAAATTCTATAAGGAGAGTCCACGTACCTATGTTGAAAAATTCGGTGTCAAGGAAAGCAGCAATTAAGAAAAATAAGCGAAGGTCTCCACGATTTGGTAAGCACCAGCAGTCCTAAAAGCAGCCCGAAGTTTTTTTGGAAGCAAAAAAAAGGTTTTCAAACGGGGAGAATGAAAACCTTCAATAACCAATTATAAACCTAAATTATGATGCAACAAATATAGTTGTTTTTAATACTATTTTAAAAATAATTCACCTTTTAAAAACTGTTTTGTGGCTGGTCAGCTACAGGCTGTTGTTGCGCTGTCGCTGGAAGAACCTGCGCATAGCTTATACGCTTTTGACCAGCTTATGAATAACGTATAAAATGGTCAATCCCAACAGCGCAAATATGCCATAACCTAATCCAATCTGAAACTGCGAAGAAGGGTTTACCAAACTTACGGTGATGTAACTGAGTGAAGAGGTAAGGAGGTAGGTAATTCCGCCAACCAATCCACCGGCAATACCTGCCGACAATGGAAACCTGCCCAAACAGTAGCTGAAATAATTGTTAAAGATAAATCCTGCAGTGCAATGTACAGCAAATGCGAAAAATGTTAATGTATATAGATTTGACAGGTAAGGTGAAACGATCAGCATACAGACAATCAGACTGATCTGAATAAAATTGGCGATTCTCAACTTTGGAACCAAGGCTCTTTTAATAAGGGCTTTACCAATAAAACCACCACACATCCAAGCTAAGCCCATAATAAGTGAGGTATAACCGGTTGTAATCGCACTATATCCCAGTTGATGTTCAATAAAAAAAGGACCACTGAGATTGTAGAACATAACGAGACCGTAGGAGATGCCACACATGACTATACCGAACGTAAAATCGTTGCTTTTAAGCATCATTTTAAATTCGCCGATCAGGTAGTTGATATGGAGTGGTTTTTTCTGTTTGATTGTTTCGCCAGAAAAGATCAGTTCAAGGATGAAAAGTACGGCACTGTAAACGGCCAGAACCATAAAGTTAGAACGCCAACCAAATTGTGTTTGGAGGTAGCCACCAATAAAAGGAGCGACAATCGGCCCGATCGACCAGACGATGGTCATAATGCTGAGGTAGTGTTTGCGCTGCTCACCTTCGTAGACATCCACAAAATAGGCTCGTTTTGATATGACCACAAATGCCGATAAGATTCCCTGAAGTATACGCATCAGGTAAATAACCCAAATATCTTGCGTGCTTGCTGTGATCCAGAAACTGACAATGAAAAGGAAAAGCGATATGAGGTTGATGCGATATCTTCCCCAAGCGTCAACTAATGCTCCTGTAAAGAACTGGGCAACACCATAGCTGATTAGAAAAAGCGAAAGTGTTAACTGGATTTTGCTTTCGTTTAAGCCGAGCTCCTGGGCCATTTGTGGCATCGACGGAAGATAAATGTCGGTGGCAAGTCCCGTAATCGGAACAAGTGCAAATGCTAGTATCGTCGGGATAAAAGATTGCTGTGGTTTAGTGTTTTTTTCCATCCTTTAATTTTTTAAATTACCCGTCTCTATGGACGTTTACGTTGCCAGCCACTTTTTCTCTTTGGCCCCGTAAATATGATGTCGACAAAAGTAGCTTCATTGCCTGTTTCGAAAGATATAGAATTCAAACAAATTATTGTGAAAATCAAACAGACTTATTGCGGAAGGCTAAAGGTGGTACACCAGCATGTTTTTTGAAATAATTACTGAAGTTCGCCGGTTCTTCAAAACCTAAGGCATAAGCGATTTCATTGATGTTCCAGCTGCTATGTTGAAGGAGTGCCTTTGCTTCCTGTGTGATGCGCAGTGCGATGAGTTCTTGCGTAGTTTTTCCTGTATTTTGTTTCAAAGCCCTGTTTAGCGAATTGACATGGATGTTGAGCTGTTGCGCGTAATCCGTTGCATTTTTAAAACGAAGTAAATTTTCGGTGTCAATCGGAAATTGGCGTTCCAATAGTTCTAGGAAAAGATGGGAAATACGCTGATTTGCGTTTTGGTAAGGTGATATGCCCTCATTTGGCGCTAGTTTTAACGTTTCTAAAACGAGTAATTGTAACTGATTCCGGATAATTTCATATTTAAACGAAAAATCAGATCGTAGTTCCGTATTCATACGCTGAAAAATGTGATCGAAAAGATCGACCTGCTCTTCCGTTAAGAAATAGACGGGACTACCACTGGGGTTGAAAAAATGACTTTCGAGAATGTTATGGTTATAATGTTTGTCTTCCTGAATGAACTTTTGTGTAAAAAGACAGAACCATCCCTTTTGATCAGGATTGTCTGTTTCCCAAGAGTAGGGAACGAGTGGACTTGAAAATACAAGTGCGGGACGGTCAATAGGGATCCATTGATCACCATAGTGCAATTGCCCCTGGCCGATCATGAGGGATATTTTGAAGTAATCTTTTCTATTGTAAGGTGATTTTAAGGGACAATGCTCACGTGAAAATAAGTTAAAATGAGAAATTTGTTCGGGCGAGGAGCCAATTGGGTAATTGGATTCTCGAAATACCCGTTGATAGAAATCAATAATATTTTCGGAAGTTGTCATGATGCAAAGTTATAAAAATCAAACATTTCATGTTGGATACTGTTTCTCTTAGTCGGTCATTGATTCGTAAAATATGAATTGGAACAAAAAGAAAGGTCCCATCACGTCGTTAGCTATGACTAGCCCGGGTGATGAGACCTTATAAAGGAAGCGATTATTAGGATCTCGATTTTAAAAATTCCTGGACAAATTCATCGTCGTTTAAGTCTTGGTAGTCTTTATATACACGATCAATTTCTTCTTGCTGTCCGATGGATAGATTTTCGTCGGGGTTTAGACACCAGGTACCTTTCATCAGACCTTGTCTGCGGAGCACCTCATGTAAGCCTGGTATACAGCCATGGAATGCATTTGCTGGGTCAAAAAATGCTGCATTACTGTCTGTTACAGCAATCGCTTTGCTCAAAAGATGACTCGCATGGAAGTTGTTGGGGGCCTGTTTGTATGTTTTTATTTCCTGAAGGAGTTCAACAGCTTTTGCCGTCCAAACAGCCCAGTGGCCTAATAGTCCGCCTTTAAATTCTATGGCGACGTTTTCCCCAGCTACGGGGAAATTATACACGCTCATCAGATCGTTGACAATATTGTCATCATTGCCCGTGTACATAGCAATTTGATCTCGCCGGCTGGAGTTGGCTATAGCACGCATAACGTCTAATGTCTGGTAGCGGTTGAACGACGCACATTTGATAGCGACGACGTTGTCGATTTCGGCAAACTGCTGCCAAAAGGAATAGGAGAAAATACGGCCACCAACGGCGGGTTGAAGATAGAACCCAAAGACAGGAATAATGGCTGCTATTGCTCTGACTCGATCTAATATGGCATTTTCAGTCCAGCTCTGCAGGCCGCCCATACTCAAAAGTCCGATATCATAACCGTATTTAAGTGCAGTCGTTGCCTCCTGTACCGCTTGATCTGTGGCACCGCAGATGCCCGCAATTTTGATAAATGGTCGTTGGAGTTCCGCTTTCTCGACTTCTTCGCTAGCCCATCTCAATACGGTTTCAAAAAGGTTGATCTTGGGGTCACGGATTTCGAATTGGGTTGAATGTACAGCTACGGCGATTCCACCGGCTCCACTGGCTATGTAATATTGAGTCAGGAGCCGTTGATGTGCCTCGTCAATGCTGCGGTCCTCATTTAAGGCAAGGGGGTGTGCCGGAATGACCGTCCCTTCCCAAAGCAACTGTTGTAATTTGTTGTCTAAAGTTTTCATTAGAATTTTCCTTTTCGTTCTTGAAAATGCGTGTCCTTATTCCATAGTTCGCCGCCTTGGGTCAACCATTTGGCTGTAATGTCTATCGCTTCGCGTATGGTTGTTTTCGGATAGCCAAATAAACGATGGCATTCGGACGCATTGTTGAGTAAAGCGGTTCCGGCGGGTTCATTTATAAATATCGGCCTTGTGTTGAAATGCTCAGCAAAACGCTCTGCGATCCATCGTGTAGAAAGGATTTCCGGTCCCGTGACATTCAGTATTTTGGCTGGAGACTGACAGTGCAGTAATGATCTTAAGGCAATTTCGTTGGCATCTCCCTGCCAGATGACGTTGACGTTTTCGGTTGTCAAATCTATTGGGAGCTGCCCTTTGACCGATTTGGCAATTTCTACGAGCACACCGTAGCGAAAATCCACCGCATAATTCAATCGGTAGATCAGGGTAGGTGTACCGTTTTTCTTCGAAAAATACTCGAATATACGCTCTCTCCCCAAACAGGATTGCGCGTATTCGCCGACAGGCTCCGGAGTTCTTTCCTCAGAAACGCCGCCATTGCTTATCGGTACAAATGGAAGTACGTTACCCGAAGAAAAAGCAACAATGTTGGAATCTTGAAAATGAGAAGCCACCATTCCGGGAAGATAAGTATTCATCGCCCAGGTAAAATCTTCATTTCCTGTGGTGCCGAATTTATGTCCTGCGAGGTAAATGACATTCGGAACCTGCGGGATCTTTTTGAGTTCTTCCTCATTCAGTAGGTCACAGGCAATTGTCTTTATGCCTAGATCCTCCAGTTCCTGTTGAAGTTCCTTGGTTGAAAAACGCGAAACACCAATGACCTTTTTGTCTATTCCTGCAGCTTGAATAGCCCGCATGGCTAGTTTTGCCATGCTTGGCCCCATTTTTCCGCCAATACCTAGGAAAAGGATATCACCTTGTATCTTTTTTATATCTTCAATTAGATCTAATGATGGTGCAAGCAGCTGCTGTTCCAATTCCGCTAAATTGTTATGGTCCATGTCTGAATTATTTGATTAAATTATAGAGATTACTAAAAGCAAGAAAAACGAGTAATATAAGTCCGAGGATAGCCCATAACCGCGTTAGGGGGCTGTTTCTGAGCGCGCCCATAATTTCTTTGTCGTTTGCGATCAGAAAGAGGATAATACCAATAAAGGGAACTAAAAAAATGGTGATGCTTTGCGCAAAAACAATAAGCTCCAAGGGAAGATTTCCGAAGATAAGTGCGATGGCAGATCCAAAAATCATGACCAAAGAAATAAACAGTTTCACTTTAGGGTGATTGAGATCGTTGCCGAAGCCAAAGGTGTCGCCCAGTAAGGATCCGCCTAATACGGCATTGCCGATCAAGGAGGAAAAGGAGGCACCGAAGAGACCGATAAAAAAGAGGTGCGAAGCATAGGTTCCCAAAAGCGGTTCCAGTGCACGGCCCATCTCAGCGGCAGAATTTAACTTAATCCCTTGGGGGTGAAGCGTATTTGCCGCACAGACCATAACGGCTGCACTCATGATGCCAAGAATAATAATACCTATTCGGCTACCGATTATCTGTCGTTCAGTACGCTGTTTGTTGGCCGATAATTTTCTTCTTGATTGAACAAGATAACTTTGATAAAATGCACCCACAATCGAAAAGCACGAAGCCGTAAAAGCTATTATTAAGCCTACAGATGAAGGTGGGATGCTGGGAATAAAACCTAAGAAAAAGTCCTGTGCGGGTGTCTTTATCATAATCGCGGTGGAAAGAAAGGCAAATAACATCAGGATGATAAGTCCAAGCATAAGCTTTTCCAATAGCGCGTAGAAAGACTTGAAGAACAACAGTAGGATACCGATGACATTAAAAACGATGATCCATATTTGGGGGTTTGTCCCCGTGGCTTCTGAAACGGAAATAGAGACACCTGTGGCATTCCCCGATTGAAAGCAGGTTGCAACGAGGAAGATTCCAAGGCCAATGATGATGGACGTTGTTTTACCAAATTTCTGGCGAATTAAAACAAGTAAAGATTCGTCTCTCGCGATACCGATACGTGCCGCCATATTGGTGAAAACCATCATAAAAAAGATGGCGATGACGACAACCCATAATAGAGAGAAGCCATAGTCTGCACCCATTTTTGATGTGATGGTCATTTTGCTGGGCCCGAAAACCAGGGCGGCGGTAATGATGCCGGGACCCAAGATGGATAGCCAACTTTTCAATAAAGAAGGTTTTGGCTCGAGGTTATTTTCCATGAGATTTATCGTAATGAGGTTAAATGCTGTTGGTTGATTTTAGGGGCAGAATTTCCAAAGTGTGTGCGGATATAATTGGTGATTTCAATGACTTCTTCATTTTTCAGGAATGAAAAAGATGGCATTGCACTTTCGTATTTGACGTTGTTTATTGTTTTGTCTTTCAGTCCATGGAGGATAACCTGCAATAGCGGTGCTGGGTCGCCTTTGACAAGAGATGAATTGGCTAATGAGGGAAAGGTATTTGTAAGTCCCTTTCCATCTGCTTTATGACAAGATGCGCAATAGGCTTCGTATAATGCCTGACCACTTTTGGCAGGGGAGTTGGCCGTGTTGGCTGCAAGGGGTTTAATCATTGGTGCAGAGGCTTTATCGGTAATACGGAGACGGTAGATCACATCGTCATCGGGTTTTGGAAACCCCTTTTGCGGATTCCAGTCACGGTTGCTTGAACAGAAATAAATGTCGCCATTGGGTAAGGTCAATACGGATCTTAGCCGGCCAAGTTGATCTTTGAATAGGATTTTCTCATCGACGATCTGTTGACCATCGGCGGATAATTTTAGGATACGTAAAGACTGATTTTTTAAAGTCGCGAGCAATAGACTATGTTGCCATTCAGGGATAACATTAGAACTGTAATACGCCATTCCGGATGGTGCAACGACTGGAGTCCACGATTTAATGGGCTCCTGTCTTGGGGAGTTTTTGGCAATAGCTTTTTCCTTTTCCGTGTCAATCATACCTTCGATCTGCGGCCAGCCATAATTTTTTAGAGGTTGGATCAGGTTGATTTCGTCCTCGATTGCATCGCCATGTTCGGATGTGTAAATTAAGCCTTTTGCATCATGGGTAAGTCCCTGCATGTTCCGAAATCCCCATGCATAGACATAGCTGTTTGTAATTGGATTGTCTTTTGGGATGCTCCCGTCGAGATTGAGGCGTAAGATTTTGCCATTTAATGAGGTGCTGTCTTGCGCAAAGGTGTCACTTGCTGCATCTCCTGTAGCCCAATACACTTTTTTGTCTGTCGAAACAATAACCCTGGAACCGTTGTGTCCGGTGTTTCCAGGGATCTGTAAAAGCAATTTTGGGTTTGACAACTTGCCTACCGGACTATAATCGTAGCGGTATAAGTTGGAGAAAATGAGACTGTCCTTTTTGCTGGTGTAAGAAAGGTAAAGATAAGCCTGTTGCTGTTCGGGTTGATACAGCGCCATTCCCAATAGTCCCAACGTGCGCTGGTGGTAGACGTCGGTGAGGCTGTCCACCAAAGTAACAGCTTTTGTTTTTGTATCCAGTCTTCGTATACTTCCTCCGATTTCAGAAAACAGAATGGCATCGTTGATCCGGTCATATTGTAAATCCCATGGCACATGGAGTTTTGTAGCTTCTTTTGATAGCGATAGTATGCTGTGCTCCAGTTGGATGTTATTTATTGGCTTACTTTCTCTTTCCGTCTCGGAAGAACAGGAGGATAGTAGCGGGATCAGCGATACAAGCCAAATATAGGTTTGTTTTTTCATATAGGATCTACGGTTATTCCTTTGATTTATTTGGTTAGTCAAATGTAGTTGAATAAAAATAAATATACAAAAAATAAGTAAAATTGTATACAAAAATATTTTATCAGCCTAGGCTAAATACGATTTAGTTTATAATTACACAGCTAAAAGAGCGGTGTTGTGGAACTGTCACGAACTTGTTAGCCAGCCTATTTTTGTAAAAAAGTAAAAAAAATATTGAATTGTATACAAAAAATATATATTATTGTATTCACTATGATAATTATGGAAATGCAATTTAGACCATATTAGGGTCGAGCGTTATGTTTCCTGAAAAAATACCAATAAACTAAAGAGCTTATAAATCATTTATTTAACCACTTTAACCTGAGTATTCATGATACTAAAGCAGATTAAAATCCGGGATGTAATAAACAGGAGTTGCCTTTTGGTGGGGCTACCTTTTATTTCGATGGCTGCATTGGCAAATGTACCTTCTTCCCTTAACAATGGAAAGATTCCGATCTCGGATGTTTTAAACCCTTCGTCGGGTTTAGCTAAATTTCAGCAGCAGCTTGTCGGGCAGGTGCTGGACGCCAAAGGGCAGCCACTGTCCGGTGTAGAAGTGCGTAACCTTAAAAATGCAACTGTTACCGTTACGGATCAAGAAGGTCGTTTTAAATTAACGGGTTCCGTTTCAGATCAGATTCAATTTCGGTTAATCGGTTTTAATACAAAAGTGGTGTCGGGGAAAGATGTGCAGGCTTTGGTGCTTGATGCGAGCGAAAATGCACTGGATGAGGTTGTTGTGGTGGGGTATGGTAAGCAGAAAAAAGGCAACTTGACCGGTGCTGTGGCCAGTGTCAATTTTGATCAATCGACCTCGAGTCGGGGTCTTTCCAATGCCTCGCAGGCATTGCAAGGTGTTATTCCTGGTTTGGCTGTAAGTCAAAACTCCGGAATGGCCGGAAATAATGCAGCGGATCTTTTGATCCGGGGATTGGGGACGGTCAACAGTGCTGGACCGCTGATCGTGGTCGATGGAATGCCCGATGTCAATATGAACCGTGTGAATGTGAATGATATTGAAAGTGTGACCGTACTAAAAGATGCTTCTTCGGCTGCAGTATACGGTTCCAGAGCAGCCAATGGGGTTGTATTGATCACGACAAAGTCTGGTAAAAGAAACAGTAGGACGGCTATTTCCTTTAGTGCTAACAAATCGCTGGTGAAACCTACCCGCTCTTTTGATTTTGTCAATAATTATGCGAAAGCAATGACGGCTACTCAAAGGGCACAGGCCTATAATACGGCCGCATCTGCATTCAATTTTAAGAATGGCACCATCGACGAATGGTTGGCTTTAAGTATGATCGACCCGAGATTATATCCAAGTACCGATTGGTGGGATGTTATTCTCCGCAATGGTCAAAGTGGGAATTATAATGTTTCCATTAATGGAGGAACTGAAAATAATAATTACTATTTGTCTGTCGGTATGCTGGATGAGAAGGGGATACAGATCAATAATGATTTTAAACGTTATAACGCCGCATTTAACTTCGAAACAAAAGTAACCAATACCATCGGTGCTGGGGTCCGGTTCTCCGGAAACTGGTCCGATTACCGTTATAACTACGAAGACGGTATGACTGCCAACTCGACAAGTGGGATGGATCTGTTTACCTCACCAGCAGGTATATTGCCTTATGATCCTATTACCGGTTTTTATGGCGGTGCAATGTCTTACAATGAAAGTCCGCAGGCCAATAATATTTATGCAGATTACATGACGCGTAACCAAAACCACATGAATCAAAAGCAGGCTTTGGTGAATGGTTATTTAAACTGGAAGCCATTTAAAGGATTTGAGGCTAAAGTGGATTATGCCCTAAATTATGATACGCGTTTTCAATGGAAGGCAGATATGCCGACAAAATTATATAACATCCGGACGGGATTGTCTATCCGGGATCTTGTACCGACAAATGATGGGATATATAATACAGACCGAAACAATTACAAAACCCAGCTGAACTTCAAATTGAGTTACGATCATAAGTTTGGCGCTAACCATGATTTCTCTGCTTTGGCCGTGTATTCAGAAGAATATTGGAACAATCGTGTTTTGGCAGGTAGTCGCTTAGATCGTTTGCATCCTAGTTTACATGAAATTGATGGCGCTTCTGAAGACGTGCAAAATGTGTCGGGATCATCATCGGCAGAAGGTTTGCGTTCTTATATTGGACGATTAAATTATACGGCCTTCGGAAAGTATATGTTTGAAGGGAACTTCCGGGTAGATGGTTCTTCACGTTTCTTGCCGGGTGATCAATATGGTTTTTTCCCGTCTGCGGCAGTGGGCTGGCGGATTTCAGACGAGGTATTTATGTCGGCATTTAAGGAAAAGATCAGGATGAGTTCGGCCAAATTTAGAGCTTCTTATGGTTCATTGGGAAATAATAGTGGTGTAGGATTGTATGAGCAAAAGCAATCTTTGGTCTCTAGTCCTTATTATTTGATTGACAATAGTACAGGAACAGGGTCTGTTGTCAAAGGGTTGATCAATAAGAAACTGATCAACTATGACCTTACCTGGGAAAAGACACGTGTGTTTAATTTGGGTTTGGATCTTGGATTCTTTAAAAATAAACTGACTGCGGAGCTGGATTATTACGAAAGAAAGACGATCGGTATGAACAGGCCTTCGGATGTATCTATGCATCTGACGGGTTTATTCACTGCCCCCCGACGTAATATTGGTGATATGATGAATAAAGGACTTGAAGCAAATGTTACCTGGAATGACCGAAAGGGAGATGTGGGTTACATGCTGAACTTTAATGTTGGGTATAACAAGAACAAGCTGCTGTCTTGGAATGAGCAGTTGCAAAGAGGTTCGGTATTTATTGATATGCCTTATAATTTTATCTATGCTTTCGAATCGTTGGGCATTGCTCAGTCTTGGCAGGATGTCTATAATGCTGTTCCTCAGGGCGCTTCTCCGGGAGATATTTTGTTGAAAGATGTCAATGGTGATGGCAAATTGGATGCGAATGACCGTGTGGCATATCCAGCTTATCAATTGGGTAGACCAAAGGTGAATTACGGATTCAGAGGTTCGGTGGACTATAAAGGTTTTGATTTCTCTTTCCTGTTGCAGGCTGCCACAGGAAGAAAGGAATTTTGGATGAACAAAGCGAATTCGAACTTTTTAGGAACGGCAAATCAGGCTATTACTGAGGACCAGTGGAATAATATGTGGAGCCTGGACAATCGCGATGCTGATTATCCTAAGTTACTTCCAAGTACATTAGGATCAACGAGTCCAAATGCGTATTTGAGCACATTTTGGCTGCAAAACATGTCTTATTTAAGGGTGAAAAATCTGCAGCTTGGCTATACTTTTAAGAAAGAATTACTGATGAAGCTGGGTATCCAGAAGTTACGTGTATTTGGTTCGGTAGATAATTTAGCGGTATTGACGAGCTTTAAAGGCTTAGATCCGGAGAAAAGTACCTATACCAATGATGCCTATCCGATGACGAAGAGTTTTGTGGTTGGACTGAATGTAGACTTATAATATTTGAACTTATGAAATCGATATATAACATATTGTTTATTTCTTCTTTGCTGCTTCTTGGTTTGTCCGCGTGTCGCAAAGATTTGTTGAATCAGAATCCAACAACAACGCCAAGCTCCGAAACGTTCTGGGTGGACGAAAATGACGCGCTTGCTGCGTTAATGGCGAACTATTCCATATTTAGGCCTTGTTTTGATCGCGACTATCATTTTGATGGACATGGAGATTTCCTTAAAATGTACAATACTGGTGCAGCGCCTATTTCATTAACGGTCAATAGTCCGATGAATTATGGCTCCGGTGCATCGGCAATGTATAGAGCATTGTATGGATCTATATTCAGTTCTAACTTTGTGATCGAAAATACCAATGCGCGTTTGTTGCCCGTAGCAAAAACTGATGCTGTAAAACAAACCCTGGAAACTATCGTGGCGGAGGCCAAGTTGTTGCGCGCCATTGCATACTTTAGATTGATTTCCCTATGGGGTGATGTGCCTTATTTTTATAAATCGGCGCCAGCTCCCATAGAGGCTGATACGGTGCGGAGAATGCCTATTGCACAGCTGAAAGATTCTATTATGGCCGATTTGAACTATGCAGTGGACAAATTGCCCAACAAGGGGTCTGCAATTGGTCGTGCCGGTAAGCCTGCTGCATTGGCCTTTCGTGGTAAGTTTCAATTGTATTGGGGTTCGTGGAAGAAAAATGGATGGCCTGAATTGGATGGATTTGTACAATCTACTGCAGAGGCTAAAACGGCATATACTGCGGCCGCTGCGGATTTTAAACGTGTAATCAATGATTTTGGCATCAAAATGTTTAGAAATGGTGATCCAGGTCAATGGGGTGAATTGGGGAAGGCTGATGTGCTCCCAAATTATTACTACATGTTTATACCTTCTACGGGCAACTTGAGCCAAGATGAGGAAATGGTCATGGTGCTTACCCACGGCGGTGTGGGAACAAAACAAAGTGAGGAATATCAGCGGGTATGGACGGGGCCATTGGTGTCTTTAGGACAGAATCAAGCGATTCCGCGCTATGAATTGGCCGACCGTTACCAATCTACCATTACGGGAGATTTCTTACCAAAGATGGTTCAGCTAGATCCGGTTAAAAATCCAGCCGCACGTACTACGGCAAATTCAGCGGTGAACCCTGAGTCGTACCGTGATCGCGATTATCGCATGAAAGCGACTTTGTTGTGGGATTACGAATTGATTATGAGCATGAGCCCTACGGAGACCACAGGTTATATTCCCTTTGTCTACAAAACTTGGGGGGCTGCGGTGACGGTTAACGGCATCTCCTACAAAACTTCCTTTACCGATAATACCACAAATCTCTCGGGATTGCAATCGCGTAAATTTGTGCGCAATTATGGTGGTGTGGCGCGTAGTGATGGAAATTACAATTGGCCTTTGATGCGCATTGCTGACGTATACCTGATGTATGCTGAAGCAACCAATGAGATTGGTGGTCCACAGGCGGATGCAATTGATTTGGTTAATAAGGTCAGGCGTCGTGGTAACCTACCTGCGCTTGCTGGAGCTAAAACCTCGTCTCGTGATGCATTTTTTGATGCCATAGAGCAGGAAAGAATTGTTGAGTTGTTTGGTGAAGGACAGCGTGCGTTTGATTTGAGGAGATGGCGTAAACTGGAAACAGTGTTTGGTAAACCTTATGGTGACGGAAAATGGTTTCAGGATAGTTTTGGAAATAATTGGGAACGCTTTTTCTTCAATGAGTCTGAATTGACTTATCAAAAGTGTTATATCTATCAAATTCCGGAAACAGAACGTTCGCGGAATCCGAATTTAACACAAAATATACCTTGGAAATAATATGGTAACACTTGACTGTAATAAAATGAAATATACATTATTTTTAATCGGCATGCTGTTCGTTGGCTTGTCCGGTTGTAAGGATGATTATCCAATGGATGAGGATGGTTTGTTGATCACGACCAGGTCGGAATGTTATGTCAGTAGTTTTGAACTGTTGGGCGCCGATTTTCAGACGGTACGGACAAAAGCTGCGTTGGTGGATACCGTTGAGCAAACCATAAAAGTGGAGGTGCTCTTTGGTACGGATTTGAAAAATCTATACCCACAGTTTTCATTGGTCACCGATGCGGTGTTAGATCCTAAGATTTTAGGAAAACAGGATTTTTCCAATTTGGATACGCCACGTGAATGGACTGTCGTGTCTGGAAATAGAAAGGTTCGTAAGACGTATAAAGTTTATTTGACAGTACAAAAATAAGTAAGCTGATGAAAACAAATTATTTAAAAATAGGGCTGTTGTCCATCGGATTTGGGCTCTTGTTGTTGGGTTCTTGTAAAGAAGAGGCTTATGAAATTCCAACAGCAAAAGATGGTTTGCAAAACGATATTATTAAGCGCTCTTTAGGGCCAAATGTGGTTGGGGCTACCATAGACTTTGCTTATGCTGCGGCGATTTTGCCAGATCAGGGGAAACTAACATCAATTTCTGTAGAAGCCAGTATTGCGGGTGATGAGGGTACCGTGCTTGAAAACAAATCATACTACACCAGTAGTACCGGGGCAGATATAGGTGTTGTTGTTGGCGACCCTGCTACAGTAAATGGGAATAACATGGAGGTGAAATTTACAAAAGACACCTCCGCTTCAACGCTGCGTTATAGCTACAAAATACCGGCAGCAGCAAAAGGTAAATCGGTCACTTTTACGTTCAGGGCGAGGTCCAGTAATGGGCAGGAAATTGCCTTGAAGACCGAAGCTTATGCGATTCGTAATATGGATATGGCTTTGGACTTGATCGGGAAAGACGGCGCAGCCTGCTTTTTTTCTGTGGCCGACCTAAAATGGTATACTGCTACCGAAGCGGCAGCAAACCCGGATAAGATTGATTTGGTCTATCTGTACCGGGCATTGCCAACGGTGACTTATGCACATTCTTTGGTTGCTCCCACGACGGATGCCAGTTATTTGCCGAGCTTCACCTTGCCTGTGGGACTGACAAATAAAACGAAGATCGTGAAGGCTTGGACTGTGCGCGATCAACAATTGGCGCGATTGCAATACAGTGTATTTGTGGACGATGTGGATTTGAAAGATAAATCGTTCGTAGATGCGCCAGATTTTGCGATTAATTTAAAAGCTGAATCAGGAATATGGCTGCAAACGGCTGATGGTAAATACAATGCTTATGTATTTGTCAATAGCGTAAATAATACTACAAAAGAAATGAAGATCAGTGTAAAAAGGTTGCAAGTAAAATAAAGATATGGGTGCAAGGATATGGCTAAAAGTTAAAGGTACTATGCTGGGGATCGCTTTTATGGCGATCCTTGGAACGTCCTATGGGCAGCAGGCAAAGGTTACTTCGATAAAGGGAAATGGACAACGCCTGCAGGTGCAGGTGGATGTTCCGACGGCCGGTGTCTATACCTTGGTTTCTGAAGGTGAGGTTACCGATTTGGATAAAATTAAGGCGGCAGATAAAACAGGTATGATGACGCTGTATGCAATGATTGATATTCGCGCTGCACGATCGACCAAACGGATCGTATTTGACAGCTTTAAAGGTGCGAAGCAAGATCTTGGTAAATTTTATTTTGAGAAAGGGAAGCAGACGGTCGGTATGCAATTGCCAGCTTATTTTAAGATTAAAGCTGTTTCGATCAATGCCTTTGTACCTCCGGTTGCGCCAGCTGCAGCAGAAAATTATAAACCAAAGATTGTTCCCCCTGCAGGTCACCCGAGGCTATGGGTTAACAAAGAATCTTTGCCGGTCGTTAAGGGGCGGTTGGAAGAAGCGGAGCATCTCGAAGCTTGGGGGAAAGTGAAAACACTTGCGCAACAACCTGTTCAATTTATTTTTGATCCGAATAAGGAAATGTTTTACGACGAAAAGCTCGAGCGTGCTATTGAATCAAAAGCGTTTTATTACCTCATGTCCGGTGACGAAAAAATAGGCAGGGAGGCGGTCAGGCTGGCCGATCAATACTTGACGATGTTGGAGTTCGGGAATGTTTCCTATGGTGATATTACACGCGAGTTGGGGCGTGCAATTTATACGGGTGCACTGGTGTATGACTGGTGCTACGCGTTATTAGATGTGCACGTTAAGACCAGTCTGCATAAAAATATGATGCGTCTGGCGCAAGATATGGAAATTGGCTGGCCTCCCTTTTTTGGTATCGAAAGTATTATCAATGGGCATGGGAATGAGGCACAGGTGTCGCGCGATCTGCTGGCAATGAGTATTGCTTTATATGACGAGGATCCGGTACCTTACAAGTATACTTCGTATTCTATTTTGGAAGAGTTGGTGCCTATGCGCAAGTTTGAGTATCAGTCTCCGCGCCATAATCAAGGTGTTGATTACGGTGGCTATCGCTTTGGGTGGGAAATGCATGGAGCCTGGTTGTATTATCGCATGCTCGGTTATCCGGTTTTTGACGATAATATCAAGAATATGCCCTATTATTGGTTGTATATGCGCACGCCTGACGGAAAAATGTTACGCGACGGCGATATGTTCAATGTAAAGTACAACAGCAGTGCTGATTTTTATTGGAAAAATCCACAGACCATGCTGCTTTGTTACGCCTATTCAGGCAATCCGGTAATTAAGGCTGAGTTTGTCAAGCAGGGCGGTTTGCCCGACAATCCAATCTTGTTTCTCCTCTTGGATGATCCAAAATTGAAACCTGATTTTGACCGTGAGAAAATGCCGTTGACGAAAGATTTTGGACCTATTTTAGGGTCTATGGTTGCCCGGACAGGCTGGAGCGAAGAGAACGGAAGTTCCGATGTGGTTGCAGAAATTAAGGGGGGCGGTTATCATTTCGGCAATCATCAGCATGCCGATGCAGGTGCACTGCAGATTTATCATCATGGTATTCAGGTTGGTGATCTTGGTCTGTATCTTTCGTATGGTTCCCCTTATGATTTTAACTTTAATAAGCGGTCGGTTGCACACAGTATGCTGTTGGTGCGTGATCCTGCGGAACCGCTTTTATTCAGGACCAAAACAAACGATGGTGGGACTCGGTTTAGTCAGCGTTTTCCACGCACGGTGGACGAGGTGTTAAATGATTCCTGGTACCATACGGGAGAGATCAGGGCATCCGCATTTGGTAACGATCCCATTCAGCCGAGCTATAGCTATTTCAATATGGATCTAACGGCGGCATATACTGCTAAAGTAAAATCCTATGCAAAAAGTTTCCTGTTTTTGAATTTGAAAAGAAAGGATGTGCCTGCTGTCATTGTCTTATTGGATGAGCTTAAGACCAATGATAAGAAATTCGAACCCTATTGGCAGATCAATACGCTTGAAAAGCCTGTACGAAGTGAAACAGGTTTTGTGTTGACCAGTAAATTTAAAAACGCAGCCGGTTCTACTTATGTTGATTTGCTGAAGCCACAGTTAAAAGAGTGTGCGGTGAAGTTGTATTCGGGTGATTCAACTGCTTTTGTTTTTGGTGATCTTTATCAGGTCAAGTCTCCTTGGCCAGAGGCTAGGGGAACACGGATTATGGTTTCACCCAAGCAGGAAAGTGATCAGGCCAGTTACGCTTCGGTCTTTCAGATGACGGAGAGTGGCTCTTCAAAATTACCGGTGTATTCGGAGGAAAAAGCGAATTATTACCTCATAAGAGTGGCTGATCGTTTACTGGTGGTGGCCAAACCAAATCAATATCTTGACGAGCCCATTGAATTTGTGGTGCCGGGAGATCAACAGTATGAAGTTGTTGTGGTCGGTTTGAAAGATGGTTTCTGGAATATGAAAAGTTCATTAAAAAATAGTAGCTTTAATATAAATGTCCTGAAAGGGAATCATACAACCAGTTGGAAATCTAAAGCCGAAACTATTTATTTGTCGCCGGGAAGACAGTATGGAGCCCAAGAGGGAAAGATTAATTAAAGAATACATTGTTTAAATTTTTTTAATGATTTTGTATTCTTATTTTTGCATAAAATTGTATACAATATGAAAGAGGATTCGCTTGCCTATAAAGTTTATTTAGAAGTACGTAAGAAAATTTTGTCCAGTCAGCTGGCTGGCGGGGCAAGATTGGTGGAGAGTGCTTGGGCGGATAAGATGGCGGTGAGTAGAGTGGCTGTTCGTGAGGCTTTTATGCGTTTAGCAGGGGAAAGCCTGGTTGAGTTTGGTGAAAAAGGTGGCTGCTTTGTGAAGAAAATGACGGTCGAAGATGTGAAAGACATTCGTGAGCTGCGTGAGCTGTTGGAGATAGGTGCATTAAAGATTCTGTTTTCAAAGAAAAGTAAAGAGCTTATCGAAGATTTGGAACTGATCTGCAACGATTTTTCCGACATGGTCAGTAAAGGCTATTATGGTGGTGCTTGCGAGGCGGATGTTCGTTTTCATGAGCGGATTATTGAGGGAACCTGCAATTCAAGGTTGATTTCTATTTACAAGAATAGTAACATCCCCTTATTCCATATGAAGCTTGGGGCTATTATGGGGCAGATGGAAGATTACCTGGATACGGAGAAGGAGCATCGCGCTATTGTTGATGCGCTGAAAGCAGATGACTGGAATAAAGCTTATACCACCTTGGTTCATCATTTGGATCGGGGCGAGCAAGAAGCCTTGGAACTGGTTTAATATTTTTTTGGATTTTTATAATGGGTCTATTGTTTACAATAGACCCTTTTTTGTGCTGTCCCACTGCAACAATTGCCCTTTTTCAGCTTCTGTAATCATAAGTCCCTGAATGCCTTTTGGGTCTAAAGCACAATTTGTTGGATTCTTCCCTGGCGTAGGTATTTTCTCGGTCGTTTTGTTTTTGGTATCAATGGATAGGATATGTTGCGATCCATAAATTGCTGCAAAAAGATAATTGTCCTGCGTGAGGGCGATACCGTCCGGGCCGATACTACCGCCTGTTTCTATGAATTTTTCGATGTTTTCCACCTGTTGTGTCAAGCTGTTCCAGTGCATTTTCCAGATCCATTTTGTGCCTGTTTCAGCGACAAAAAGCGTGCAGTTGTCTGCTGCAAAGGCCAATCCGTTTGGGTAAAAAAGGCCTGTGTGGATCTTCGTAAGCGCACCATGTTTATGTAGACAGCAGATGTAACCTGTGCCGTCTTCGAGGTCATTTCCCGGGCAGGAGAATAGTAGGTTCCCTTCGGTATCAAAACATAAGTCGTTGGGCATTTTTAATGGTTTTCCTGCGATTTCCGTGACTATTGTCGTCGTGGTTTTGTCGAAGGGATCATAGCAACGGATGCTGTTTTGTTGTGAGTCGCAAAACCATATCATGCCATTTTTATCGATTGCAATTCCGTTGGGATGTCCATTCACAGCTATTCTGCTATACTGATTGTCTTTGTAATAGATCAAATTTCCTGCTTCTTTCTCCACAAGCCATAGGCCACCCTCCCGGTCGAAAGCGGGACCTTCTGGAAAAAGAAGTCCTTCAATGAGAATGTTCATTTTTAAAAATTTTAAAATTTATTTTAAATGTATACAAAAATATTGTAATTTGGTATACATAAAATAAGGTGTATTTAAATACAAATTATTGATGACTGCAACATGTGTGGTGGTGATCGTCCAATTATAACAATAACAAATAGCAAAACTTTTAATAGGCATGCAAGAAAATGAAAAATCAGCCGCGATACTGCGGGAGAATGCAAGATGGATACCTGGTGGAGTGGTATCGTTAAATCGGAAGTCAGATCCGAATATCTGCTTCGTCAAAGGGAATGGTAGTTTGGTCGAAGATATTGATGGGAACAGCTACATCGATTATCAGGCTGGATTTGCAGCATCCTTTCTGGGGCATAATGATCCTGATGTGAACGCCGCAGTGTTACAGACATTGCAGGAGCAGCAGGTATTGATGGGGGCTGGGCCAACGTTACTAGAAGGTGAGTTTGCGGAGCTTTTTTGTCAGTCTGTTCCTTCGGTGGAGAGCGTTCAGATTACAACTACAGGATCGGAAGCGACTTACCATGCGATCCGTATTGCCCGTGCAGTAACAGGGCGTGATCATGTGATTGTTATGCAGGGGGGCTACAATGGCTGGCATAACGATGTGGCCTGCAATGTGATCAGTCAACGTGCAGATGTTGGCTCATATCAAAGTCCGGGGGAATATCCATTCGATTCATTAAGTGCTGGCGTTCCTAAAAATCACAGCGATTTAGTACACATTGTCAACTACAACGATTTGGAAAGTGTGCTATATGTGGTTCAAAAATATGATGTTGCCTGTATTTTGTTGGAGCCTATTCTTCAGAATATCGGTATTGTGAAGCCAAAGGAAGGTTACCTGGAAGGCTTACGCAAGATGGCGGACGAGCATGGGTTTCTGCTGATCTTTGATGAAGTGAAAACTGGATTTAGACATGCGCTGGGCGGCTATCAGTCGATCTGTGGTATTCAGCCGGATCTTTCAACTTTCGGAAAGGCGGTTGCAAACGGCTACCCATTGGGTGTTATTGCAGGAAAGAAAAAATATATGGATTACTTTGTGGATCCTGATAAGTCGAAGCGGGTGATGATTGCCGGTACTTTTAATGCCTTTCCATTAACGACTGCGGCGGCGATTGCAACATTGAAAAAATTAGGCAGCTCTGAGCATCGAGTTTATGAGCACGTAGAAGCACTTGGTGCGCGTTTGGAGCAGGGATATAACGAAATATTTCCTAAATTAGGCGTACCATTTTATGTCGCACGTCAAGGATCTGCCTTCTGTACATATTTTATGGACCATGCGCCAGTCAATTTTCATGATATTTTGGATAACCACAACTTTGAACTGGATACCCAATATCGTAAAAAGCTTATTAAAGAAGGGATTTTCAATTTCCCGGCACCAATTAAACAAGGAAGTATCTCCTTTGCGCATACGGAGGATGATATAGACAGAACGTTGGAGGCAACTGAACGCGTAATAAAAAGTTTGTAAACCCTAACTATGAAAATAACCGCTATTGAAACCTTTGTGTGCCATGCGCGCATGCGAAATTGGATTTTTGTCAAAATTATTACCGATCAGCCCGGACTTTGGGGCTGGGGCGAAGCCACCTTGGAATGGCATACGCAAAGTGTGGTCGGAGCAATCAAAGATATTTCTCAATTGTTGATCGGTGAAGATCCGCGTCGTATTGAATACCTGTGGCAGATGATGTATAGACAACACTTCTGGCATGGAAACGGGATCGTTCGTGGCACGGCCATCAGTGGTATCGACATCGCCTTATGGGATATTCTAGGTAAAATTCACAATGTCCCTTGTCACGAGTTGTGGGGAGGCCGTGTGCGTGATTATATCCGTTTGTATTGTCATTTAGGTGGAGGTCGCATGGAAGATTTTTATGAGACTGCTCCGGATGATGCCAAACGATTTGGTGATCTTGCGCTGAAAGCTGTTGATGAGGGTTTTACCGCTTTTAAATCGATGGCTGTCCCAGAGACAATGTCGTTGGAAGGTCTTCGTCCAATTAAATATGCTGAAGCTTGCGTGAAGGCCATGCGTGACGCTGTCGGCGACGATATTGATATTATGGTGGATTGCCATGCACGGCCAAGCCCACGGATGGGGATGCAATTTGCGAAAGCATTGGAGCCTTATGGCCTATATTTCTTTGAAGAGCCATGTTGGCCAGAGTCCATGGAAGATATTGCCTTGATTCAACGGGCGGTGACGACACCTATTGCTTCAGGCGAACGTTTGATCGGAGTGCATGCATTTCGGGATATGCTCGAGAAGCGGGCAGTGAGTGTGATTCAACCTGATATTACCCATTGTGGCGGTCTCTCTGAAGCGCGTAAAATCGCAGCTTTGGCCGATGCTTACCGTGTATCTATGGCGCCACATAACCCTCAGGGACCTGTGAGTACGGCTGCCTCCATTGAGCTGGGATTTGCAACACCATCCTATATTATTTGCGAAAGTGTGCATAAGGACGTTGAATGGCGCCAGGACGTGGTTACCGAAGGGTTTACAGTTCAAGAGAAAGGGCGCATTGTTCTGCCGAATAAGCGCGCCGGTTTGGGTATTGAAATCAATGAAGAAGAGGTAAAGAAGCATCCTTTTCAACAGGAAATATTGCAGCGAACCTTCTATAAAGACGGTAGTGTAGGGGATTGGTAGTCTAAAAATAGCGATAATGGAGGAATATAAGAATAAAGTCGTATTGATCAGTGGGGGACTTGGTGATATCGGAAGGGCTATGGCTGAAGCATTTTTGACCCAGCAGGCAATTGTATGCATCTCGGATCGGTTTGAACCACAGGTGGCGAGAGCGCGGTGGCCCTTGTTGGATGATGCTGGAGCACGTTTGTTTTATGATCAGGTCGATGTTGCAGACGCCAGGCAGGTTGACGCCTGGGTACAACGCATAAGGCAGGAGTTGGGCGCAATATCCATCTGTATCGCGAATGCCGCATGTGTCACTATTAAAGATTTCAGCACGTTAAGCAACGAAGAATGGAAGAATGAAATGGCCGTTAATCTCGACGGTTCATTCTTCCTGGCGAATGCCTGTGCGAAGTCATTTGTGGAGACTGAGCTTGCGGGCTCGATCATTTTTATGGGTAGCTGGGCTGCACATGCTGTACATCAAAATTTACCGGCCTATAGTGTCTCTAAGGCGGGCCTGCGTATGCTTTGCCAGGCCATGGCTCTTGAATATGCGGCGTACGGAATTCGTGTCAACGAAATTGCACCAGGCTATGTCAATGCCGGGTTGAGTAAAGTGGTCTGGTCATCAAACGCCGAACTTCAAATGAAAGCAAAGGCTGTGGTGCCACTTGGCCAGATTATAGAAGCCGAAGAGGTTGCTAAACAGGTGCTATGGATCTGTTCGGACAATTGTAAACATATGACTGGTACCGCAATTGTGATGGATGGTGGACTGTCTTTGATTAGACCTTAACGTATGAAACAGAAAGACCTCTTGAAAGAAACGACGGGTAGTTTGTACGGACGATTTGGACTTAGCCAATGTGATATTACTCCACCGATCGGCATCTATTCCCGTAATTGGGGGGCGGCTGCATTTGACCAGGCAACGGCTGTTCATCAGCCTTTGACGATGCATTGTCTATATATTCAATCCTGCGATGGCTTGCCTGCAATCCTGCTAACAGCTGATTTAGGCTGGTGGAAAAATGCCGCTGATGAACAAAATTTGCGATTAGCACTGCTCAGTCATTTTAATCTGGCTGAATCGCAGCTGATTTTTGCGCTATCGCATACCCATGCGGGGCCTAGTATCTGTTCGACAGATGCAGCGCAACCTGGAGGTGAACTGATTTTGCCTTACCTTAAATTCCTCAAACAACAGGCGATATCTTGTGTTGAAATGGCACAAAATGGGCTATTTAAGGGAAGTCTAACCTGGAACTACGGTGTATGCGATTTGGCCAGCAACCGCGATCTGGAAGTAGATTCTCATTATCTGATTGGTTACAATCCATTGAAAGAAGCAGATACAACCTTGTTGGTCGGACGGCTGTATGATGAAACTGAAAGCTTAAAAGCGGTTATTTGTAATTATGCCTGCCACCCAACCAGCTTTGCTCACGAGAATGATCTGCTCTCGCCTGATTTTGTGGGCGAAATGCGAAATACCGTAGAGCGCTCGTTATCCGTGCCTTGTCTTTTTTTACAGGGCGCATCAGGTGATTTAGCTCCACGGAGACAGTATGTAAAGGATCCAGCACTGGTCGAAGCCAACGGAAAGCAGTTGGGGTATGCTGTTCTCGCGACGCTGGCCCAGGAACAGCATAGTCATAAAAACTGGGTTTTTAAGGAATCCTTGATTTCGGGGGCTCCACTGGCCTGTTGGGGATTTCGGGAACAGACCGCTTCAATCGATTTTAAGCAAAGGGTATTATCCGTCAAAGTGCCTTACAAAAAACTGCCTAGTCCCGAAGCAATTTTGAGTGAATACGAACGCTGTGCGGATCGTGTTATGAAAGATCGCCTTTGGCGGAAATATAATACCCGTAAATCCATTGGAGATCAACAGGAAGCTATTATTCCGGTGTGGATCTGGAAAATGGGAGATGCTGTGTTGGTGGCGCAGGCCAACGAAGCCTATTCCTGTTATCAAATCGAAGTGAGAGCCCAATTTCCAGATCATACGATCGTTTTTATCAATATCGCGAATGGCTATGTGGGGTATCTCGCACCGAAGGAGCTTTATGATAAGGATATTTATGCTGTGTGGCAAAGCCCCTATGCCAGCGGCGGTCTTGAAATACTTATTGAACAAACTAAATTAGGAATTCAAACATTATTGACCGATGAAACTCGATTGGATTGATGTCGTTATTTTTGCCGTATATATTATTGGTATAGTGGTATTGGGCTTATACGCTTCGAAAAAAAACTCCGCCTCGAAGCGGGATTATTTTCTTGCGGGTGATAAGCTGCCCTGGTGGATGATTGGCGGAAGTATCATCGCCGCAAATATCAGTAGCCATCATCTCGTTGGCGCTATGGGGGCTGCATATAGTCGCGGTTTTGTCGCGATTACCCTGGAATGGGGAGCGATTCTAATCGGTTTTAATGCATTATTATGGATATTTCTCCCTTTTTATATCCGCAACGGTTTCTATACGATTCCTGAATACCTCGAAAAAAGATACGGCAACGCTACCCGCGTGTTGTACGCTATTTTGATCTTGTTTACCTATGTTTTTGTGGAGATTGGGGCCGTTCTTTATTTGGGCGGTCTGTCGCTGCACGCTTTATTCGGTATTCCTATTTTATACAGTATTTTTGGAATGGCAATTTTGACCGGTTTATATACCGTTTTAGGCGGCCTAAAAGCGGTGATATGGACGGAGATGGTACAGCTTGTCATTTTGGTGCTGGGCGGAATAGTATTAACTTTTGCCACCATTGATGCGGCAGGAGGTTTTCAGTCTGTGGTAGAATCCTCCAAGGATTGGAAAATGTTTTATCCCGCATCTGATCCTGACTTTCCCTGGACCATGTATTTAGGCGGACTGTTGTGTATCAGCGTGTTTTATTGTGCTACGAACCAATTTATTGTGCAGCGCGTATTGGCGGCAAAAAATGAATGGCATGGGCGCATGGGTGTCATCTTTGGTGACTATCTTAAATTTTTGGTTCCTTTGATTATTACTATTCCGGCATTGGTGGCTCCAAAATTCCTGCCGCATCTCGATCAGCCCGATTTGCTGTTTGCAACACTCGTGGAAACCTTATTGCCCAAAGGTTTGGTTGGTTTGGTGATGGCAGGGTTAATTTCGGCCATCATGTCCCATATTTCAGGAGCGATCAATTCCTGTACAACGATTCTGACCGTCGATATCTACAGCCAGTATATTAATAAAAATGCAAGTGATTACGAAGCAGTCCGTTTTGGTAAGCGCGCCGGAGTCGCTATTATCGTGCTCGGAATCATGAGTGCGGTTGTACTGATCAGTTATTCGGATAAACCAGTTTTCCTTTATTTGATGAATCTATACGGTCTTTTTACGCCAGGTATTGCAACGATGTTTTTAATGGGGGTGTTTTGGAAAAGAACCACATCGCAGGGTGCTTTGACAGCAGGTTTATTGACAATTCCCCTTTCTTTACTTTTGGAATACACCTTACCTGAAATGCCGTTTTTTAATAGGACAGGTATTGTATTCTGGACTTGTATGATTGCTTGCGCAGTGGTCAGTTTGTTGACACCTGCGGTCTCAGAAGCAAGGTTAAAAAATCTTGTGTTGACCGGCGATTCTTTTCAGGTGCCGGATCAGGATAAAGCCGCTTACCGTGGATTTCGAAATCCGACCCTCTGGTGGATAATAATAACGGTGTTGGTGCTCTATTTTTATGTACGTTATTTTTAGCTTAACTTGTTGAAGTGTTAAACTTTTAAAACTTATCCAGATGATCGAGCCAATACTGAAAGAATTAAATACCAAGATAGAGAACATTTTTCCGAAAATCGTTGCAATACGCCGACATATCCATCAGCATCCTGAATTGTCTTTCCAAGAATACGAGACAAGTGCCTATATTCAGCAACAACTCGGGGAATTGGGTATACCATTTGAGATTGTCGCTCAAACAGGTGTTGTGGCTGTGCTGACCGGTCAAAAATCGGCAAGTGATGATATTGTGGTATTACGGGCAGATATTGATGCTTTACCGATATACGAGCAAAATGATGTGGGATATAAATCGAAGAATAGTGGTGTCATGCATGCTTGTGGTCATGATTTTCATACGGCTAATCTATTGGGGGCAGCATCTATATTAAATGATTATAAAACGGAGTTTTCCGGTAAAATTGTTCTGCTATTTCAGCCTGCTGAGGAAAAGATTCCTGGCGGAGCGATTCAGGTTTTGGAATCCGGGATTCTGGAATCTTTTGGTGGAACGATTAAAGCTGTGCTGGGTTTACATGTAAGTCCTCGTGTTTCTGTAGGAAAAGTCGGTTTACGTTCCGGGCGATTTATGGCCTCGAGCGACGAGTTCTATTTCACCATTAAGGGACGTGGTGGCCATGCTGCGGAGCCACATCGGGCTGTTGATCCCATTATGATCGGCGCACAATTACTCACCACATTACAGCAAGTCGTCAGTCGGAAAGCTAACCCTGATGTACCGTCTGTATTGACCTTTGGTCGTTTTATTGGAGATGGTGCTGCCAATGTTATACCCGAGGAAGTTAAATTAGCCGGAACATTTCGTACAATGGATGAGGTGTGGCGCAAGGAGGCGCTGGAAATGGTTGCTGAAATAGCGGCAACGCTTCCCGTATCGCTTGGTGCAAAGGTAGAAGTTGAAGTCCGGCATGGTTATCCCGCGCTTTATAATGATCCCGCGTTAACACAAAAAGTCAAAACAATTATTGCGGAGACGATGGGGAATAGTGTGCCACAAGATCTCGAAATCTGGATGGCAGCAGAGGATTTTGCTTATTATTCTTATCGTTATCCCGCCTTGTTTATGTTGATAGGCACAAATAATGACGATTCTGCCACACAATATGGTCTTCATAATCCACAGTTCAATCTGGATGAAAAGGCTTTCGAAACATCAATAGCTGTTTTAGTCAATGCAGCTATTTCCCTTTTGAATGAATCAAATGAATAGAAAAAAATTCTTGATGTCCTCCTTTGCATTTGGATTATCCTATGCCGTTAATGCGAATAATAAGGTGTTCTCGGAGCATGATAACGTAAAAAAGATAGGGATTATTGGGTTAGACATTACACACGCTGTTGCTTTTACAAGAGCGATTAATACGGCTGCTAGCAATCATCCCTACGGAAAATACAGGGTTGTTGCGGCTTATCCCTACGGAAGCAAAACAATTCCCTTAAGTATTGAGCGTATTCCGAAAATTACAGTGGAAGTGCAACAGCTCGGTGTTTCGATTGTATCAAGTATTGCCGAGCTATTGAAAAAAGTAGACTATGTGTTTTTGGAGACAAATGATGGAAATCTTCATCTGGAGCAGGCACTTCAAGTAATCAAAGCTAAAAAACCTTTATTTATTGATAAACCAATAGCGAATTCCTATAGGGACGCTTTCCAAATTTTTCAAGCGGCAAAAAACTACGGTTGCCCTGTTTTTTCATCAAGCTCCTTGCGTTATATTACCGGTCTTCAGGAGTTGGATAGGACTAAGGTAATAGGTGCAGATGTCTATTGTCCGGCAGTAACGGAACCTTCGCATAAGGATCTGTATTGGTATGGCATCCATGGGGTCGAAATGTTATTTGCATTGATGGGACCGGGATGCCGCTCGGTAAAGACTATTCAGGAACAGGGTACTTCGTTTTATGTTGGGGAGTGGGCGGATGGAAGAATTGCCTCACTTCGGGGTATTCGCGAGGGAAAGGATGATTTTGGTGGAACGGTTTTTTTGAAAGATCAGATTGTCCATTTGGGACAATTTATGGGGTACGGCCCATTGTTGAATAAGATCCTTCCGTTTTTCGAAACGGGTGTAAGTCCGGTTGACGAAATGGAAACCCTGGCAATATGCGCATTTATAGATGCAGCCGAAGAAAGTAAATTAAATGGCGGAAATGTTGTTCAACTTCAAAAATAGGGGGCGAGCCTGCTTAATAATTACTCGTCACCGTAATCAACAATGGACTATTAAAAATTGAGGCGGGTGATATGACCGTTTCATTCAGCGGAACGCTGTTACCATAACGCTCTTTCAGCTTAGCTTTCACTTCGGGGCTGCTTAAATCAAAATCTTTCAGTTTCTCAAGTTTCCCAACTTCGATGCCTGCTCCACGCTGGTATATTTTCCAGATCAATTCCGAGCAATAGATCTTATCGTCTGACCATTCGAATGTCGCATCGTAATTTTTGCCGATAAAATCTTTGCCGATTGCTTTCATTTTGGCCAGTTTCGAATTGTTCAGTAGCTGGTCTGCATTTTTGAGGCGCTTGACCGCGTAATGCTGCTTTTCGCCACGCTGAATCCAATGTTCTAACTTAGTTACAGTTACGGGCTGTACGGCTTCCAATACGTAAGGTTTGCCCTGCTCGTAAAAAATAATCCCACAATGGGAATACGGAGAACGCGTTGCTAATTGGATGGCCTTGCATTGTGGTGAAATAGAAGACTGAAAGATCATATCGCCATCGTTGAATTGGGGTAGTTTTGAATTAGCCTTCGATTGCTTAGGAACCACTGGCTTTTTTTGCGCATGAACTGGCAATGTCAGCGCGGCGGTGATCACAAGATAACTAACAAGAGATATGAAGTAAATAAGTGTCTTTTTCATTGTTTTATTTATGAATTTACTGAAGTAGTTTAATGATTTTCTTTGACTTGGTCCTTTCGGCGAGTTGAAAAGCAGATAATACGTTGGATCCATACTGATATACTTTCTCTTTGGTGGCACCTTTCTGCAAAAGATAATCTATGGCAATGTTGTTTTTCATTAAGATCGCTTTTCCTAGTAGTGTACATTGTGTGAAGCTATAATCCGCTTTAACTTCATCTATACCCAGATGGTTCAGACTATTTAAAGAGGTTTTACGGATAAAATCCATGTCGTTTTTTTCTATTGCCGCCTTCAGTATTTCGAAATCATCGACTTGTCTGTTTCTGGTCAGAAATAAGTGATGAAATTGTTTGGCAATAGCATATTGATCCTTTTCTAAAATCCGATGAATAGCATTACTGCTAAATTCTTCTACCGTGGAAAATCCATGCAGCTGACTAAAAAATAAAAGTATATTTTCAAAAGGGAGCTTGGTTGCTTCCAGCTGCATTAGGCCGTCCAAATCGTTCGTGTCGAATAAGTTCTCCATGTGTCTGAGGCTGTCCAAAGCGATGAATTGAAATTCAGGTTGATAGTCCGCGAGCCAATTGGAGGATTTGGATATGACAAAGTTGTTATCAGTAACCCTATAGTTAATGGAGATAGCCGGTTCGGCATAGTTGGTTATTGTTATTGTGCTGTCTGATAGTTCATAATATTTTGAACGAAGATGCTCCGCAGTTGCGGTCGGGAAAAGCCGGTTGAGATTGATCTGTATGGCATAGACGCCCATGGTGTCCACAGGCAAATTATAACAAAGCGTCAATTGGTCCGTAATGTAAAAAGGTAGTCTGTTTACTGTCTGCTGCTGTGACTGAAAAACGATCTTGTTTTGATCTGCAAACAAGGATGTTGCGAGACTGGTCAGTAAGCAAAGCATGCAAAGACCTATTTTTAACCACAGGCGATTCATCGGATAAAATGATTGCATAACTAATCGTGGTATTGTTCTAAAAACTGATTGATCTGATTGGTTAATCCAAACGATTCGGTTTCTAATAAATTGATCTCAGCTTGTATCTCAAGTGTAGTCGGCGATAAGGTTTGTTTTTGGTAGACCTGAATGTCCAGTTCCAAAACCGCTAATTGTAATGCTAGAAGCTGTTTACCTTCTGTCGTATGGAGTTGTAGTTCATTAAAAGCATGTTTTAATCGTTCTAATTCAGCGATTGATTTTTGGATATCATTTTCATCGGCCTTGCCGAAGTTTGGATAGGCTTCTCCCAGCGTACGAAAAGCATCGAGGTATTCTTCCTCGGACATTTCATAAATATTCGAATAGAGCATATTGTACGCATCAATGGCGTCATAGGTATCCGCATCCATTAAGTCTTCGCGATAGTCCTCGACCAATTGTTTGATGTCTTGAGATTCAATCTGTAAAATTGACTCAATATCCTGTTTGATAAGATTGGCTAATTCCATGCTTTATGCTTAAGTAATTCAAATTCTTTGCTAGCACATTTGTGGGCTGACAAAGAATTTTGTGACTTTGGTATAGACAAAGATCATGTTTTATCGCAAAATTTCAATCCCTATAATCAGCTAATTTTTATTGAAACTGTCTCTCAGCGGTTTTTTATCACGTGAACATTTCCTATAGGCCTGTGTAGTCAACATTTCCATCGCATTTTTCTGTCTTGTAGTACGTGTTTTTCTTTCGACCCGTTATCAAACGAAGAGCGGAAAGCCGTAGTAGCAAACAGGGATCAGAGCGGTATCAAATTCGACCTTTTAACATTGTTTGTTCAGTGCTTGTTCAGTGATCGTTCAGTGCTTGTTCAGTGATGACTCAGTATATACTGTATAATCAATGACTGATCACTGTCTAAATAATGATTAAAAATTGTTATTAGATATGACTTGGTATCCGTATGTTTCGATCTAATACTTATCTTGATTAGCTATACGCTAATCGGGAAATCAGTTTCATGTTTACTATTTAGAAATGGGGGATGAATTTTTCGCTACACTGTTTTGTTTAAATTATTTTACTGATATACAGTGTTCTATGTGCTGTTGTTTGATTTTATGAGTAAAAAGTACTCAATATATTTTGCAAGCTTAAATTTAATCTTCATATTTGTTGAGTAAAAAGTACTCAATAGTAAAAAGCAAAATTAAAAGCTATGATTGTATTAAATAAGCATCAGATAGTCACAGAGCAATTTCCAAATGGGGAGACAAAAGTGAAAGATTTTGATCAGTTGATCTTAAAGAACAATCTCATTGAATTTACTTATCAGGAGGACGGGGATTTAATCCGCTTGCTTTTTGTCAAAAAGCGATTGGATGAAACCGAAGCTGAAACTTGTCGGTTACTGATCCGTTATATGCCTTATAGCCGTATGGATCGCAAAATTGAAGGTGATTTATTCACATTGAAATATGTGTCGGAGTTTATCAATAGTTTGCAATTTGATACGGTATCTGTTGTCGAACCGCATTCCAATGTGACGCTGGAGCTACTGGCGAATAGTGTTGGGATTTATCCGGCATTGGACTGGTTGCCACAATTAATGGAAAAACTTGATTTTTCGAAATCAGATCGGATTGTTTTCCCGGATAAAGGAGCTGCGGCACGTTACATCAACAGTGGCTATGAAAATAGCTGTGTTTTTGAGAAAAAGCGGAATCCACAAACAGGCCGGATCGAAGGGATGGAACTTAAGGCCGGAGATATTCCGCTCGGCGCAAAATGTATTATTGTCGATGACCTGTGTTCGGCAGGGGGAACATTTCTTTGGGCCGGGAAAATATTGAAAGAAATGGGAGCCAGTGCAGTCTATCTTTTGGTCACGCATTGCGAACCCCGAATTTTTAAAGGGAATCTGCTGGATGATGATTCACCGATAACCAATGTCTTTACTACCAATTCTATGATGGATACCAAGCATCCCAAAATAAATTATATCAACTTAACGACTGAAAGCTATGTTTAAATCAATGAGCATGAATCCAATACTTTGGACAGATGGTTATAAATTGTGCCATAAGGATCAATACCCTGCACATACGCAATGGGTTTATGAGACTTGGACGCCGCGCATGTCCCGCATAGAAGGCATTAGTCATGTTGTATTTTTTGGCTTACAGGGGGCCTTGGCCGAAATCACGAATTCATTTGATGCAAACTTTTTTGCTCAACCGGAAGAGGAGGTCGTGGCGGCTTACGAAGAGGCAATAGCAGCTGTTTTTGAAAATACAAACGCGAAGTTCGCGTCGATGCATGAATCGAAACATATTCGCGACTTACATCGGCTGGGGTACCTTCCAATTAAAGTAAATGCTTTGCCGGAAGGTAGCTTGGTGCCTATTGGCGTGCCAATGTTTACCATTGAAAATACACATCCCAATTTTTTCTGGCTTCCGGGTTATCTGGAAACACAATTATCGGCCTATATTTGGTCTCCGATGACAGCAGCGACAATTGCAGATCGCTATAAAAGATTATTGACGGGTTTTGCCGAGAAAACGAGCGACGTAAATAAAGTCTTTACCCAAGCTGGTGATTTTTCCATGCGTGGCATGGGCTCTCCTGAAACGGCTTATCGTACAGCTGGGGGGCATTTATTGAGCTTCGGTGTCTCAGCTACGCTTTCCGTTAGGGAGTATCTGAAATCCTACTATCATGCAAAAAGTGATGTGATGATGTACACCCCGTCTACGGAGCACAGTGTGATGTGTTCCTACGGTGAGGATGAAGTGGAAGCATTTCGGCATCTGATCACCAAGGTATATCCAAGTGGAAATATTTCCATCGTATCGGATACATATGACCTCTGGAATGTAGTTGACAACGTATTGCCGAAACTAAAAGATCTTATTATGGCTAGGGAAGGAAAAGTTGTTATTCGCCCCGATAGTGGCGATCCTGTAAAAATTATCTGTGGTGATGTGGAATCTGATCGCAGTACCGTTCGGAAAGGTATCGTCGAACGTTTATTTGAACTTTTTGGCGGTACGACCAACAGCAAGGGATTTAAGGAGCTGGATCCACATATCGGAGTGGTTTATGGCGATTCCATTACGGTGGATAGAGCCGATAAAATATGTCAAGGTTTGCTCGATAAGGGCTTTGCTTCCACCAATACCATATTGGGAATAGGCTCTTATACCTATCAATATGTTACACGCGATACTTTTGGTTTTGCGTTAAAAGGAACTGCCGAAATTGTCAATGGAGAATTTAAAGCAATTCAGAAACGTCCGGCTACAGATACGGGAAACTTTAAGAAGTCACAAAAGGGTATGGTGGCTGTGGTATTCGAAAATGATGAATTTCGTTTAATAGATAACCTGAATCCACAAACTATAGCTGAACTGGAAAGTAGAAACCTACTCCAAACCTGTTATTTGGATGGTGAATTTACACACACAACGCGTTTTGAAGAAATAAGGAATAGATTGAAAACTGAAACAATTCGAGTATATGGAAAATAGCGTAAACAAACCGTTTTTCATCCAGGATGAAAACGTTGCACAGTATGCACAATTGATGGCATCCTGGATTGCTCAGCAAGTGAAATCTGCCGGCCGTCAGGGACTTGTATTGGGAATGAGCGGTGGTATCGACTGCAGTGTTGTGGCCTGCTTATGCCGTCTGGCACAAGTAGATGTTCATTTGGTCATGATGCCCTATGGCAGCGATATGAATAATAGTAAAAGTCATCAGCATGCGATGGAGCTTATTCAGAAGTTTGATTTTCCGTTTCATGTGTTTGACATTCAGTCTGCTGTTGATGCGCTGGCAATTCATCAAGAACAATTTGTCGCAGAAGCCACAGCCGCTAACCGCGCCTTGAGCCTTGCAAATATTCGCCCACGTGTTCGCATGACATATTTGTATCAGTTTGCGCAACTGGGCAGCAGATTTGTTATTGGTACGGGGAATATGGCCGAAGCTACGGTAGGTTATTTTACGAAATGGGGCGACGGCGCCTACGATCTGAATCCGTTGGCAATGGTCACCAAACAGGAAGTATATACCTTGGCAAAATACCTGGGCGTACCCGAATCTATTCAGTATAAAAGTCCGTCTGCCGGCCTTTGGGAAGGACAGACAGATGAAGATGAACTGGGAATGACTTATGCGCAAATCGATGGGTTTATTTTGAAAGGTACATCGGGCAACCCGGTTATAGATGAACTTATTCGTAAACGTATACAACAATCTGCGCACAAGTTTGCAGCAGTGCCTACGTTCAAGGGTTAATTTGAACTAGTTAAAGCAATCGGCTAGTTATGACAATCGACGCAAGCACTTCATAGCAGCTAACAAGAGACAAAAACGATGCTTTAATGAAGATGACTTTTAACTGGAAGAAAAGTTTAATGGCCTCATCGTCTTGCGTAATACATGCGGCGTTGAAATAAATATTGATGAAAGAAAATGAATAGCATGATAACACCATTTGATCAGATTGTCGATGTGCAGCATATTGCCAGCGGCAAAAGTGATAATATACCGGCAATGCTGGCATTGGCAGAAAAGGAGCAGGTCAGGCCTGCAGCTTTGGACGTGAAACGGACGCTGCTTTTGGCAATAGATGTGCAGAACGATTTTATGGAATCTATTGGGAGTCTTGCGGTCAACGGTTCCAAAGCAGATGTTCAGCGTCTAACACAATGGATGTACCGTAATTTGGGCTCCCTGACACAAGTGATGTGCAGTCTTGATTGTCATTCGATGATGCAGATTTTCCATGCCGACTGGTGGCTGGATACGGAAGGAAATCATCCGGAGCCATTTACCATCATTCGCTATGCTGATGTCCGTGACGGTATCTGGCGCGCTGTGAATGGCCATACAGCCTTAGCGCTGGATTATCTTCAGCATTTGGAAGCTGAGGGGAAAAAACAATTGTGTATCTGGCCATACCACTGTTTGGAGGGGACCTCTGGCGCACAGCTTGAGAGTCAATTTACGAATATGCTCTATTTTCATAGTGCTGTGCGTCAGGTAAAACCGATCTTGGTTTACAAAGGACAGGATCCGAATACGGAAATGTATGGTATTATTAAAGCCGAATATGATGGTAATAAATTCGTAAACCATGCTGTACTTGAAGCAATACGGGCACACGATGCCATTTATATCGCGGGAGAGGCATCAAGCCATTGCGTATTGGCTTCGGCGGTGCAGATTTTGGAATATTTTGAACATGATCGGTCCATCACCTCGCGTATTACCTTATTGATAGACTGCATGTCGCCGATTGCCGGATTTGAAGAGCAAACCCTCCTGCAGTTTGATGCTTTAAAAGAAAAATACGGGATACAGATCAAATTGTCAACCGAAGTAAATTTGTAGCACATGACTGCCTCTGTAAAAAAATATGTATATGAATATCCGAGACCTGCGGTAACGGTTGACTGTGTGATCTTCGGCTTTGATAAAAACCAGCTTAAGGTATTATTGACCAAACGGGCAATAGAACCTTTCTTGGGAAAATGGGCTTTTCCGGGCGGTTTTATTCAGGAAGAAGAAACCGCCGACGACTGTGCGCTTCGTAAACTGCAGGAGGAGGCCGGTCTAAAGGATATTTTCCTTGAACAGCTTTATACATTTTCAGACTTAACACGTGATCCGCGCGGAAGAGTGATCAGTATTGCTTATTATGCGCTTGTAAAGCCTGAAACGTATATCTTGGAAGCGGGTGCGGATATTGAAGCTGTAAAATGGTTTGGCATTGATGAAAATAAAGACCTCGCTTTTGACCATAAACAGATCTTGAATACGGCCATCGAAAGGCTCAAAGGGAAAATACGTTATCAGCCGATCGGTTTTGAGCTTCTGCCCGAACAGTTTACCTTGCCCGATTTGCACAATTTGTATGAAACTGTTTTGCAACGGTCAATTGACCGTGGGAATTTTCGAAAAAAAATCCTCAGCATGGGTTTATTGATCGACCACAGTGATAAGCAGAAAGATCGGCGTGCCAGGGCTGCGAAGATTTATAGTTTTGACAGGGTAAAATATAAAGAACTTACTGAATCGGGGTTTTATTTTGAAGTATAAGTTTTATTTTGGAGTATAAGTAGAACAGGTGGAGCAGGCAAAAATGAAATACTGCCTGTTCTTATCCTGTCTAATTCGTGTAAGGTCAATCTATTAATAATCGGGATTGTTTTATTCTCCTGATCTGTTGCTATTCGTGAACAGCAACGAAATCAAGCCGGTGCTAACCCTGAAAATCACCACAATCATGTACTTCAAATTGATCGATCAAAGACTTCTGGGTGTAGTATTTTGCGATACGTTTATTCTTTAGCAACAACGAATTCCCCTTGATTTGTAATTCGAAAATAGGCTCTTTCTCTACTCGCTTGAAGATAAATTCATTGTGCTGGGTCTTTATGATTAGGCCTGTGTCGTTGCTGATAGCGGTAAATTCTTTAATCTGATAGATTTCATTGGAATCACAGACATTGACCAAAAGCAGCTGTTTTTTATTTATTTTGATTTCTGCAAGATCACAGGCATAACATATTCCTGAAAATTCGATACCATATTTCTTGAAACTATTTTTGCTCTCCGGCTGAAGAATATCAATCGGATAGAGCTGATTAAAAAGAGCCAGGTCATCACTGGATGTGGATTTCATCGCCTCCTTTTTCTGTAAAGTGTCTATACTGGCTGGGGTACTAACTGCAATGGCTGTTTTTTGAGCCTCATTCTTTTGTTGGCAGCTAAAAAGCAATGCTATACAGGGTAGAAAAATAGTTTTTATAGTGAACTTCATGGTTGTTTTAGGTTAGTTGTACTTTTTTGAAATTGATTATACATGTTTTTATTCGATCTCGACCCATTTTTTTTCAAAATAGATCGTGCATACCGGTATATCTGTCGAATCGATGAATTTAGCTTGCACAAAATCACCCTTTGTGTCCACATATTTTAGTTTTGAGCCTTTACTGTCTAAGCCAGCGGTATCGTAATATGCACCCAGTTTGAGTTGAAATGGATTGTGTTCCACATCGTTAGTAAAGATGGAAAATAAAAGTAGTTTTTTTGAGCCTATATCTGCCTGCTCATAGCCAAAGAAGCGATGGTCTAAACGTATATTGGAATGTAGGCGTATGATGCTGTCTTGAGAAGCTAGGTTTACATAAGCTGTGGTGACTTCGTCAGATTCCAGTACACTTTGCGCATTGGCATGGTCAATGCTATCCAGTTTGGCGTGTTTTGGCAATGCGGTGTCTTTTAAGACGGTATCTTTGACTGGTCTTTCCGTCGTTTTTGCGGGTGCTAGGTGTGCTTCCTGTGGCTTTGATTTTTCCTGACAGGCAATTTGCAATGAAAGAAGTATCAATGCGCCGATATAATAACTGTATTTGACATGATTCATTGTTCTTTCCGTTACAAAATCCAAACCAAAGTTGCCTAAAATAGGCTGAGAAAAAAATCCCTGTTTTCCGCTAATCGAAAAAATCGATAAATACGGTATTTTTACAGCATTCGCATGATTCTTGTCGTATGGAATGGATTACTGCGATACAACGACAAACAGAAAAATTAGCGCATGGCACATCGTATTTATATCTATAATATAAATCTCAAGACCAAAGAAACATATCGTTCTTATCTGGCCGAATGGAATTATGAAATTCCTTTCCTGATGCTACCTTTATTTTCCGCCAATATCCGGTCCAAAGGCAGCCAGCTTTATGCAAACAAGGAAGATGGGATCGCACGACTGCGCTATTTTTATGCGTTGTTGGCTGATAGGTATCAATTGCATTATAAAAAAATATATTTTGAGCCTGTCAACCGGATGTTTGAATTTTTGGAAGAGCTACCTTTTGATGCCTTTCAGATCGATGGACGCGATGTTTTTACCATGAATGAAGAAAATGACGCGGAGCAAGCCAAAGATTGGGTGGCGGAAATAAGAATGAAGGCCGCCTTGTATGAACAAGCGTTCGAAGAACAATCCTTAAATCCGCTGGACCCGCTTGTGAAAGAGTCTGGTTATACTTCATTTTTAGATGCTCTTCAAACCGATTGGATTGATTATGGCTTGGGCTTATGGGCAGAAGAGCTTGTGCAGGAGAAAGGAGCGGAGGTTTTCGAAGCGGAAGGAAAACAAGGATTAAAAAATGCCAAAGGTGATATTTTGGTTGAGGCGATTTACGATGAGATATTTGAATTCAATGACCAGGGGATTGCGGTCGTTGAATCAAATGGACTATATGGCTATATCAATGCTAGTGGCGCTGAACTGGTGTCCCGTAAATATAGCGACGCTTTCGATGCCCGGCATATCAATGGGAACAATTACGCTGAAGTGGAAGTGGCAGGAAAACGTGGGGTACTGCATATGGATGCCAAACAGCTGAGTATACCTGCAATCTATGATGAACTCGACTGGATCGCTTATGGATTTATAAACGCAAGACAAGGGGATAGCCACAGTCTCCTTTCGGCTGAAGGACGATTGATTATTTCAGATCCTGCACCCGAGCCGTTTATGTATGACTATAACAAGCTGTTCTATAACCGGCAAAAAGGAACGATAAAAAGGAAATATTACCGAATGGACGGTCAGTATTTAGGGACTTTTCTGGAAGGTAGTCTGGAGCCGCTAGCCAATCGATATTTTTGGATTAAACCCAATAAGCTACAGCCCAAAATTGCCGTCATTCAACCCGATGGTAATATCTTGGATGAAGGAATTGATCGGATTATAGTCTTGGATGGCTATCAAAGTATTGCCTATCTCAAAAATAAAAGATGGCAGATTTACTCGCTTGAGCAGGGGGTATTTCGACTGATGGATAGCCTGATAGATAAAGTAGCTGTAGATAGCTTACAGCAATACCGTAAAGATATTTTTGTCGTAGGCTGTGCTCAAGGACAGGGGATTTATGATGCTCTTCGAGGAGAATGGTTACTTGAACCCGCTATTGCCCAACAGAAAATCGAACATTGCTTTTTGGATTTTATGCGCATACACTGTGCTGCTGGAATGCGCTATTTCGATACGAAGCTAAACTTTTGCAGTGAGCTTTACGATTATATTTGTTCGCCTTTTCATTATCCAGCACCTGAGGCAATCTCAGGCGAACTCCTGTTGCTCTTTAAGGGAGAGAAGATCTTTCATCTCGACCTAAACCGGAATGTGATAGAGATACCCGAAACAGCATTCGGGCATTTATATACAGAACGTTATCAGCTACAGGGGCGTGATCAAAGCTATTTTGTGCAGTTTTATCAAGCCTGGACGAAACGCAAGGGTGATGGATATGAACAGTATTTCGATAATGACACACTGCTTGAAAGGGGGAAGGAGCTCGATGCTGAAGGGAAGGTCTCCGAAGCCATTCGGCTGCTCAAAATCGCGGCCGACCGGGGCAGTGCAGACTGCCAATATTTCCTTGGAAATATATATACAGATGCAGGCTACGATGGAATGGATATCGCAAAGGGAAAGTTCTTCTATGAACAGGCAATGGCGCAGAACCATGCTCAGGCATGGAATAACTGGGCCTTTCTATATGCGACAGCGCATGGTGTTGAATTGGATATTTCGAAAGCCTTAAAAGGGTATCAGCAAGCTGTTGCGCTTGGAGAGGCGCAAGCCATGAGCAACTTAGGGAATTGGTATTACGAAGGAGCCTATGTGGAACAGGACTATGTCTTAGCTTTAGATTACTTTAAACAAGCTGAAAAAGCGGGTATCCCCAACGATGCGCAAATGGCAGAAATCTATTATCAAAAACAAGATTACGCGAACTTATTGCGTTATTTAAAAAGGGATACCACAAATCAATTTGCCGCTATCTATTATGGGATTTTGTATGAGGAAGGACTGGGCGTTAAACAAAGTTTGCCAAAAGCGATCCGTTACTATGAACAAGCCAATGAAGAAAACGTGTATGCCTATGCTGTCAATCGTTTGCTGCAGCTGTATGCTGCGCATGGAGCTGCAGCAAACGCGGATAAATACGAGTTTTGGTTAAATTTTGCTAAAGAAAATACTGTTGAAATTGATCAATAGTAAGAGAATTATTATCGCATAGAAAATGGCTCATCGCATATATATTTACAATACAGATAAGAAGGATCAAGATTACTTTCCGCATTATTTAGGGGAATGGAATTATGTGATTCCGCCGCTTTTTTTACCCTTATTTGCTGCTAATCCGAAGGCAAAAGGTACCTTAGTTTATTCCGAAAAGGAGCCCGGAATCCGTAAGCTTCGAGCTTTTTATGATTTGCTCATTCATGAATATAGGTTAAATTCAGATGCGTTGGCGATGGCAGCTATCGGAAAACTGTTCGATTTTTTGGACGGTTTGCCCTTTGATTACTTCCAGCTGAACGCGAGTGATGTATTTAACATGAGTGATGTTAAACATAGTCAACAGGCAAAAGATTTTGCATTTGAAATCTATGAGAAGAATTTGCCCTATGAAAAAGCAATCGAAAAACAGTCCATAGCTGAGCTCGAATCTATTTTGGTACCCGCTGGTTATACTTCTTTTTTAGCGATGCTCGAGCTGGAATGGGGCAACTATGGCTTGGGCTGGTGGAATAGCGAAGCGATTGATAGTCTGGATAATCAATTTTTTGAAGACCAGGAGCTTTGGGGGATACGCAATGCAAAAGGGGAGGTGAAGGTCGAAGCAAGCTATCAGGAAATTGGTGATTTTGACTATGAAGGGATCGCTGTCATAAAGAAAAATGATCTGTTCGGTTATTTGAATAGGGGCGGCGAAGAAACTATTCCCTGTATTTATTCATCGGCAGCACCAGCCCAATATGGAGTTGGATCAACCGTTGGTAAGGTGAGCTTAGCTAAAAAATACGGATTGATCAACGTCGGGAACGGAGAAATAATCATACCACTTGAATATGATGAACTCGAAGATTTTGCTTACGGTTATTACCAGGGAAAGAAAGATCAGCAATACTACATTATCGACTCCCAAGGTCAGTTCTTCAATGTTGTTGGTACAGACAAGCCGTTTGACATAGATTATGATGGATTTATCTATCAAGATATTCCCGAAAATAAACTGCGTCATTATTATTCCAACAGAGGCATTTTACTTGGTGCTTTTGCCAGTGGTACACTGAGCGAACTGCTGTTTGGTTTTTATGCCGTCAATTTGAATAGCAAAAAGAAAAAATCTGTTTTGTCTCCCGATGGAACTATCTTGGTCAAAAATGTTGATATACTCAATGCTGGAAACGGTCGAGGTGCATTATTCTTTGCCGATTCCGGCAGCATTCGTTTGTATGATCTGGAAGCCCAGGCTTTTGTGCTGCAAGATCTGGTAATGCAATCCATTCAAGGGGGGACTGATTTCGGTAACGGTGCCTGGGATTGCTATGTCATCGAAACAGCCACTGGTAGTGGGATCTATCAGGCTGCTGAAAAGGCCTGGCTGATCCCGCTCTCAACGCACTATGTGAAGATTGTATATGCTGCTGTGATGGATTATTTTATTCTGAAAGACCATGCGGGAAGATATTACTATTTTGACGCAGTGGAAAGGGCCCTCAGCTCCGCCTATGATTATGTCTGTGCAAGCGTCAATCACTATCAGGATCTGATGTTATTGCAAGGTGACCGCTTGTATAAAAAAGGCTACGATGGTGTGGAAGTAATTCAGGAAGAACAATATGGCCAATTTCTGAAGAAGCTGGATCAATTGTCAGGGGAAGATTTTGATGAATGTAGTCGTTTTTTTGAACGATGGAAGACTGCAAAGGGCGATAATTTTGAATCCAGCTATGATAGTTATACCTTGTATCATATGGCCTTAGACTGCTACCGACAGGGCGATGTTGAAAAGGCGATGCGCTATTTTACCTTTTCTGCCGACCAGGGAAATGAAAGCAGCATGCATGAACTTGGGAATATCTTTACGGATACCGATAGCGAAGACAATCGTTTTTTAGATTTGGACAGGGGAATTCAATATTATGAACAGGCCGCCCAAAAAGAATATGCCCCTGCCTGGAATGCAATTGGCTACCTCTTTCAGTATGGAGTCGGCTATAACAAAGACTTGAAAAAGTCATTTGATGCTTACATGAAAGGAGCCGAGTTGGGGAATGGCTATGCTTTGTCCAATTTAGGTTACTTTTATTCAAGTGGGACCTATGTTGAAGAAGATCTGGAAAAAGCCCTCACTTATTATCAGAAAGCGGAATTAAAATTAGTTGAAAACAACAGCAATATAGCCTCTATCTATTACAGTTTGGAAGATTACGATCGTCTATTGGTTTACTTGAAAAGAGATAAGGAAAATAGTTATTCCAATATTTATTATGGATTGCTCTATGATCAGGGACTGAAATTTAAAAAGGACAGTAAAAAAGCGATCCACTATTTTGAGCGTGCCAATGACTATGGCGTTTACGAAAGTGCCACAGCTCGCTTATTGGATTATTACAAGAATGATCCTACATTTAGAAATCAGGAAAAATTTGTCCGTTGGTTAGGTTTTGCAAAAACCAATGAACTGGATATCGAACAGGATTTATTGCAATGGGATAATCATTCCGAAGATTCAAATGCAAGTTCTTCCTTTTTTAGTAAACTATTTAAAAAGAAAAAGTAAATCATGTTATCATCAGCAAATATAGATTTTAGTGGCATTCTGATCGACTTGATTATGATTGTTTTTTTTGGATTTGGAACGATTTATACGTTAACGGTAGGTATTGTTCATATCGTAAAGAAGAAAACACGAACCGCGGGGTATTATTTTCTGTCGTTTTTTCTGTCAGGCCTTATTGGACTCCTGATTGCAGGATTGCTGGCCTTTTTGTGGGCGATGTCATTGTCGTAAAGTGAAGGCAATAAAGTGAATTTAGCACAATGATCTTTTGACTGGCAGTCAAAAGATCATTGTGCTATGTGATTTCATCAATGGTTTTTGGCGTTGACAATATGCATGAGGTGGTGGTTACAATGCCATGCATACAGGCCTATATTGACCTTTAAAGAAATTAGTCTTTTGGTAACGGAGTGAATAAAACCCCTTTCAAGTTGTTCGGCTGAAAGGCTTTTCAGCAGTATGACCCAACGTTCATGTAGACCTTCAAGCAATTTTACCGAACTTTCTATGGGAATTATTTTGGCGTCGGGAAGTTCGGCCCACAATTTTTCTTCATATAATTTGATGGTTGGATCTTCTTCCGTTAGGGCCAATTTGAACCGGACAAAGCTATTCATATGGCTGTCGGCACAATGGTGAACGACCTGACGTATCGTCCAGCCGTCAAGACGGTAACGCTTCTCTAGCGCACTGTCCGTAAGGTCGCCGACTTCGGATTTTAACCGAGCCGGAAAATCTGCAATTGTCTTGATCCAGTCATTCAACAGGGAGCTGTCAATTACATCGGGTATCGCGAAACGACCTATGGGGTATCTGAGTTTTTCTAATTCATGTTGCATAACCTAAAATTACTTAAAATAGATGCAAGGTTCCTAATCTTTATGTTCATGTTTTCGATGAATATTTTTTTTCGATAGGTTCTTGTGCAAGCTGTAATTTGGATGCGATAAAGAATTGTGTTAATTTCGGCAAAAATGCTAAGATCAATGATCCTCCTGTTTGTGTGGAGGATCATTGATCTTAGCATATAAAAGCACAAGAAATGAAAAGTCTAAAAGAACTGATTGATACAAGTAATTCGGGATGGAAGCTGGTTGAGGGCTGGTTGAAGGAAGCGACAAATTCATATGAAGTGCTTCCTCAAAACCCTAAGCGGGCTGATGAGGAACTTTTAAGGGCACAAATTACGACAAAATCTCCGATGGGGGCCATTATTCATCAAAGCGGTGGTATACTGATCGATGGTGGCTGGCTGCGAATTTTAGGCTCCGGTTCGCCAAAGCTGAACCGCGGAATTATGGAGTGGAATAAGGGCAAGAGTTTTGACAAGGAAGGCGAAAAAGGAGGATTTCTTCTTATAGCTGACGATGTTTTGGGTGGTTATTTTGCCATCAATGCCGGCGCTCTGGGAGATGCAATTGGACAGGTCTATTATTTTGCTCAAGATACCTTGCAATGGGAAAGTTTGGAATGTGGTTATTCGGACTTTATTTTTTGGGCTTTGAGAGGGGATATCAGACAGTTTTATGAAACATTTAAATGGAAAGACTGGAGTGAAGACGTCAAATCCTTGAATGGTAATCAAGTTTTTTCGTTTTATCCGTTTCTATGGACTGAAGAAGCACGCGACTTTCGTAAAGTAGATCGCAAGCCAATGGCAATCGATGAGAGCTATCACTTTACGATGGAATTTGCAGGCAGACGCTAATCGTTATTTCAATACGACAAACCTTCAGCTTAATGCTTTAATAAGGTGATAGGACAATATGTATATTGTCCTATCACCTTATCGTAGCGGGAAGAATAACCCTGAATAAGATTTAAACGGATTTATTTTGAAGGCTAAAGCTAACTTCATTCAGTCTGATCAGTTGTATTTGTATTCCTTCTGCAAGACCAAGCTGCGTAGCGGCTTCTTTCCCCAGTTTAAGTACATGAAATCCTCTGCCTCGGTAGGTAAAATTGCATTCATATTCTCCGGCATTTATCATAATCCTTAATTTTTGGGATTTAGTGGGAAATAAAGGTTTAAATTCTTTTGTAATCCTTATTTGCGATTTCTTAACATCATCTGCAGTAATCTTGTTGCCCTCCGAAGGAAAAAGCATGTTTGTCGGTGGTGTCTGTACTGCGGAGGCTTGGGACTCGGCGTTTTGCTCCTGAATTTCCTGAACTTTTGGAGACTCATTTTGTATCGGTTCAGAACTTGTTTTATCCTGACGTTTCTTCTCTTGGCGCCCTTTCTTTCTATTGTTTTGATTTGCAGTTTTTCCCGCAGTTTCTGTAGGCGGTACGGAAGGAGTAGGAGTAGAAGGAGTTTTGTGCTCGGTTTCCGCTGCTGTAGCCGGGCTGGTCATTGCTAAAGGCCGTTTAATGATATTACGGATGTAGTAGTGTTTTATGCGCGATTTGTCGGTGTTCCGCTCTTCAATTTCAAAATCTTCCTTGTAGGCTTTAAAAAGGTGGGACATCTTGTCGTATCCGTAATTTCGCGCATCAAAATCAGGTTTCCTTTTATTGAAAAGACTTCCGATTTCGCCTAGGAAAGCCCAGCCATTTTCATCAGCTGTATCATCGACAGTGTCTTTTAAAAGTTCCAGGGTTTCTTCATCCAGTACCGCTATACTTGCCGGGTTGTCAACCGGGGCAGGTTTGGGTTGATTTTGCTGTTTTTTCTTTGTGACTGTTTCTTTCTTTTGATTTTTTTCGAAAATTTCCACATAGATAAACTTGTCACAGGAGGCGATAAAAGGCTTAGGTGTCTTTTTCTCACCTATACCGATTACGAGTTTGCCTGATTCCCGGAGGCGCGTGGCCAAGCGGGTGAAGTCGCTGTCGCTCGATACAATACAAAATCCGTCCACTCTGTCCGAATGCAGAATATCCATGGCGTCAATAATTAATGCGGAATCAGTAGAATTTTTGCCTTGGGTATAACTGTATTGTTGTATGGGGGTAATCGCGTGGGTAAGAAGTTTGTCCTTCCATTTTTCAACATAAGGGTTGGTCCAGTCTCCGTAGATGCGTTTGATGGTTGGAATCCCGTATCTTTTGACTTCATTCAAAATCTCTTCGATCTTTCGATAAGATACATTATCCGCATCGATTAGTATTGCGATTTGCAAATCCCCATGTTCTGCCATATATGTTTAGATTATTTTTTCAATATTTGAACTCTTTTCTATTCGTGTGACCTTTCTGATCTGAATATATTCGTTAAAAATACAGTATTGTTAAAGAATTTCTTGAATTTTTTAGAATTAATTTGAATGCTATTTTTTTAGAACATGCGATCAGCTGCTTTTGTTTGGGTGTAGGGGGGATTTATTACGTTTGTGGAGCGGTGAAATGATTTGAGGGACGGTGAAAATAAAAAAAGGTTTTCAAACGGGGAGAATGAAAACCTTAAATAACCAATTATAAACCTAAATTATGATGATACAAAGATAGTGTAAATATTACACCTGTGCAACTATTCATTACTATTTTTTTAAAACGTTCTGGATTTTGTAGCCGTTCAGCTACAAGTCGCCTGTAGCTGTGCCGAAACTAGTCCATAATGAAGCTCGAAGGTCTATATTTCATCACAGCATAAAAGCTATTGGTGAACGCTTGCACGCTTTTATAACCGACTTTATATGCAATTTGGGAGATGGTGAATTGTTTTGTGCTAAGAAGTTCCAAACTCTTGATAATGCGGAGTAACTGCTGATATTTTGCAAGTGTCATTCCGGTTTCCTTTTTAAAAAGGCGCTCAATAGTTCGGAGCGAAAGATTGGACAACAGGGCAATCTCGTCTAATGTGAAGGCTTCTGTGTAATGGTCATGTAGGTGATTTAAGACGGCTTGAAGTCTATTATCCTGAGGAAGGGTGATCCCAAGTTGGAGCAATTGTGCGGCGAAATAGGGGAGTTCATGGAGTAAAGCACCCAGGAAAACTTTTTCATGTTTATCTTCTTCAATCAATTTCGACCATTTTTCACAATACAAAATCATTTCCCGTAATACTTTAGGCGCAGAAAATAGCTGCACCTGACTGAAAAACAACTGGTCTTGTGCGCTGTCAAATTGTGGAGTATCAAAAAAAAGTACCATAAGCTTGATGCGCTCAGAGTGGGAGTTGGTTTTATGTAATGCACCAGAGGGAATCCAGGCAACGTGATTTTGGGGGAGTAAATACATTTTTCCTGCGACGGTAAGGTATTGGAAACCCTGTTCGACATAAATCAACTGGCCTTTGCGATGACTGTGCAGCTCGTTGTCGTGTATCCAGTTTTCTTCAAACCAGACAAAGGTTGATTTCTGGATGCGTTCAATTGTCAATGTATGATTTGTTTGATCCATGTCGTTTTAAATTAAATTAATGGCAAATTTAATTAAAATTTCAGGTATATCTTTGCGAGCGGTCATTACATGTATAGCGCGATTTTATTATGAAAGAAAATATAAAAGTATCCACAGTTGTTTCTTGGACCTGGTTATCCATATTAGTTGTTGTTATGGTCTCAACCAATCTGCGGTCGCCAATTACAGCCGTTGGCCCTGTACTGGGGCAAATCAGTGAAGATTTACAATTAAATAGCTTTCAAAGCAGCCTATTGACGGCAATTCCCCTTTTTATGTTTGCGAGCTGTTCTGTCGCAGTAAGTCGATATTCGCATAAACTGGGCATGCATCGTTTTTTATTGTTTGGTTTAATGCTATTGAGTGTAGGGATTGTGCTTCGGGTCTGGGGCAATATGCCAACGCTGTTTGTGGGATCTTTTTTAATTGGACTTGGGATCTGTGTGGGCAATGTCGTTACACCTGGCTATATAAAAACCAGTTTTCCAAAACAGATTGGGCTGATGACAGGGATTTTTGCGGTAGCAATGAATCTGACTGCTGCTTTTGCTTCGGGTTTTAGTTTACGATTGGGTGAATGGACTGGTCTTGGGTGGCAAGGCTCACTGGGTGTTTGGGTGATTTTAGCCTTGTTATCACTTATTGTTGTTTTTTTTGATGGTTTAGGCCGAAAGAAGGTTCAAGGTATTACTGAAAATAGACAAGCGACAAGTGGAATTGGGCATATCTTTAAGTCTAGATTGGCCTGGTATATCAGCCTATTCATGGGTATTCAGTCCCTGATTTACTACAGCTTGATTTCTTGGTTGCCCAAATTATTGGGCGATTATGGTATGCCAAAGGAGGATACGGGCTGGTTGCTGTTTTTGATCCAAATTGCCATGATTCCCATTATGTTCATCGGACCTATTTTGGCTCATCGGATGAAGGATCAACGTTTAATGGCAACTGCTGTTGCGATAGGCATGCTTGGAAGTATCTTTATATTCTGGCATTACAAGCTTCAGGGAATTTATGTTGCCGCCATATTGTTGGGACTTTCCAATGGACTGTCTTTCAGTTTGTCTATTCTCTTCTTTACCCTGCGGGCTAGATCAACGGCAAATGCGATCAAAATATCGGGCATGGCGCAGTCTGTCGGCTATTTCATTGCGGCTTTTGGTCCGCCGGTCTTTGGTAGGCTCCACGAAATAGATGCTACCTGGAATTACTCGTTCTACTTTTTGGCGGGGAGTATCGTACTTTTATTGTTTGCGGGATGGAAGGCCGGCGAAGATAAGTATGTAGCGGAAGATTAAAGATAAGGCTACATCAGGCATAGGTGTTTAGCTGATGTAGCCTTATTCAACGAGCTCTTAAGCGCTGGCTTTCGAATTTACCTGCTAATCTTTGAGGACAGAAAATTCGATGTATGTGGCATTGTTCACATCGTGAAAAATACGTTGGGTAGCTTTGCGGAAATCAGCTTTGGTAGCTGTATAAGGTGCTAAAAACACCTGTGGATTTCGTTCTGCCAGCGGAAACCATGAGTTTTGTACCTGAACCATAATGCGATGTCCTTTTTTGAAGGTATGCGCAACGTCTGGCATTTCAAAATTCACCTTTTCGACCATACCTGGAGTCAAGGCCTGCGCTTTATCGAAACCATTTCGGTATTTCCCCGCCATGATCTCACCACGTACCATCATTTGATATCCAGCCATTGTTTTTCCTTGATAACTTGCTGCATCATTCGGATAAACGTCAATCAGTTTGACAACATAGTCCGCGTCTGTTCCTGTTGAAGAAACTTTGAGAAAGTTTTTGATTGGGCCTACTATCGTCAGGTCCTCCGTCAACGGTTCCGTTTGATAAACCATGACATCAGGGCGACTAGCCGCGAAACGTTGATCATCTACCATATACTCCCGTGTTCGGTTTTGAATTAACCCACCTTGATGCGGAACAGGTTTATTCGGGTCTGTTACATATTCATCCCAGGAATCTGTACGTTGAACTTTGTCAAATCCAAGTTTCCCCTGAGGTTGGAAGTATAGTTTTTTTGTCTCTACATTTTTTGGTGGCCATTGTTCGAAATGTTTCCATTCGTTGCTGCCTGAAACAAAAATGTTGGCTTCGGAAGGGGCGAAGTTTCCTTCATCTTTTAGGTAATATTTGAAAAACGGTTGTTCAAATTGTTCCTGATAAGTAATACTGGTTTTTTTCTCAAATTGGATATCACCTAAATAGTTTCCTTCTGCACGAACCCAGCCGCCATGATACCAAGGTCCCGCGACTAAAATCGAGTTGTTTTTTTTGCTTTTATCCTCAATCGATTGGTAGGTCTTAAATGTTCCATAAGCATCTTCCGCGTCAAAGAAACCACCAACCACCATCACAGCTGGTTTTACCTCCTGTAAAGAATTCGTGATCACACGCGATTTCCAAAAATCATCATAGTCGGGATGCTTAAACAGGTCATTCCAAAATTGTACGGAGTCACCAAAGTATTTTTCTTTGAGTTCCCGCGCTGTTCCTGCTTCTGCAAAAAAGTTATATTTATCGGCTTCTTTGATCTGAATTTTGCCCTTAAATTGATCCGGTGTAATGGGTTTTGGGCGAGGGACACCAAAGGTTGACATGAATGTAAATGCATCCTGAAGAAACAATACGCCATTATGGTGGAAGTCGTCGCCGATATACCAGTCTGTTACGGGAGCCTGTGGGGAGACTGCCTTCAAGCTCGGGTGTGTTTTGACCAATCCGACGGTAGAATAGAAGCCTGGATAGGAAATCCCATAGAGCCCGGCTTTGCCATTATAGTTTTTGAGATTTTTCTGTAACCATTCAAGCGCATCATAGGTATCCGTACTTTCATCGATTGCTTTTTTATCTTTGCTGTACGTGGTCGGACGTATATCTTCAAAATCACCTTCGCTCATCCACTTGCCACGGACATCCTGGTAAACGAAAATATAGCCTTCACGCATCATTTGGGGAAAGTTTCCCAAGCTTTTTTTATATTCGTTCTGCCCATAAGGAGAAACCGTGTAGGGCGTTCTATTGAGCAAAACTGGATATTTCTTGGATTTGTCTTTTGGACTGTAGATCGCAGTAAATAATTTTTTCCCATCTCGCATGGGAATTGCTACTTCGGTCTTTTCATAATGATCTCTAACATAAGCCGAGTCGGCAGCTGTTTGAGCATGTAACTGGCTTGCGCTTAAAAGCGCTAAAGTTAGGCACGAAATTGTATTTTTCATTCAGATAATTATTTGTTCAGTACATTCTTTGGTGTAAATTATAATTTTACACTTGGTTTCATTTTTTGCAATGCTATGGATACTCTTATGCACCTTAGGCGCTATGCGATACAGTTAAATTTGTCATCGCGTTATCGTTTGGCAGACCATTTCTCCAGCTACAATGAGCGGATCAACAGCTGTTGGTTTATAAGTTGAACGATAGATTCATTGCCTGTATTTAGATTTTAGGCTAAAGTTAGTGCTACTAAAACCATTTTCCAATTTTATTGTCATATTTATAGCGAATAGAAAAAGAAAAATTGACCAATTTTTAAGAAAGAAAAACTTTTTTTGGATGGAATTTGGATTAGTTTTCGAATCTTAATATATTGAGTAAAATTAAGGAGAATTATTTTTGGGGTTAACAGCTTTAGCTAAAAACGTTAAATTTCAATCAGATGGATGAGTAGAACACTAAATAATAATTCATTTTTAGATTATTTCTTTAGGTTTCGAATGGGGTTTGTATTGGTATTTGTCACGATTTTATAAATTAAGTGGGCGGTGGTATGAAATATGTTTTTTTAAGCTAATTTTAAGAATTATTTTATCATAATACATCAATTAAATAACAATTTAAGTATATAGAATTAATATGGGACAACAAGTGAAAGATGCCAATGGAAAATTGGGTATTCTTATTCCGGGATTAGGTGCTGTAGCTACAACATTAATCGCTGGTGTGGCATCTATAAACAAAGGTTTTTCAAAACCAATCGGATCTGTTTCTCAATTGAGCAGAATCCGTCTGGGTAAACGCACTGAGAACAGAAATCCATTAATTAAAGATTTCGTCCCTTTAGCAAAATTGGAAGATGTTGTTTTTGGTGGATGGGACGTATATGAGGATAACGTATACGAGGCTGCATCAAAAGCACAGGTATTGGAGCAAGGCCAATTGGATGCTGTTAAGGCCGAATTGGAGGCAATCCAACCAATGAAAGCTGTGTTTGATCGGAATTTTGTGAAAAATTTGGACGGAACGCACATCAAATCTGAAAAAACTCGCCGTGAATTGGCAGATGCAGTGCAACGTGATATTCGTGAATTTAAAGAGAAAAACGGATTAGACCGTGTTGTATTGGTATGGTGTGGATCTACTGAGCGTTATATTGAAACAAACGAAGCTTTTTCAACTTTAGCTAAATTAGAGGAAGCATTAGACAATGATGATCAACGTATTCCACCAAGCATGATCTATTGTTATGCTGCATTGAAAGAGGGAGCTCCGTATGTAAATGGTGCACCAAATTTAACATGTGACGTTCCAGCTATTGTTGAGTTGGCACATGAAAACGGAGTAGCAATTGCAGGTAAAGATTTTAAAACAGGTCAAACATTGATGAAAACAATTGTGGCACCTGGTCTTCAAGCGAGAGCTTTGGGTGTTGAAGGTTGGTTTTCGACGAATATCTTAGGTAACCGGGATGGATTAGTATTAGATGATCCTGAAAATTTCAAAACAAAAGAGGTCTCTAAATTATCGGTATTGGAAGAAATTCTGGATGCGAAAAAGAACCCTGAGTTATACGGTGATCTTTACCATAAAGTACGTATCAACTATTATCCTCCACACGGCGATAATAAAGAATCTTGGGATAACATCGATATTTTCGGTTGGTTGGGTTACAAAATGCAGATTAAGATCAATTTCTTGTGTCGCGATTCAATTTTAGCAGCTCCGGTTGCGTTGGATTTGGCTTTATTTATTGATTTGGCTCAACGTGCGGGTATGTCGGGTATTCAAGAGTGGTTATCATTTTACTTGAAATCTCCTCAGACAGCTCCGGGATTACCTCCTGAACACGATATCTTCAAACAATTGATGAAATTGCAAAATACATTGCGCCATATTATGGGTGAAGATTTAATCACACATTTGGGATTGGATTATTACCAGGAGCTAGTAGATAGTATTCAATAAACTACCTTAATAAGAGAGGGGAAACAATTGTTTAAAAACAGTTTTTCCCCTTTTTCTTCAAAATCTTTACGATATTGAAGATTTGTGATATAACCCTCTGTAGACTTTTGCGCTTACGAACGCTGAGATAGTGACGGGGGTTTTGCTTTTTTATAAATGATTTTATTTTGCAATTAAAAGAAATGGAATTTGCAATTATAGCGGCGGGAGAAGGTTCTCGATTGCGAAAAGAGGGATTTAATTTACCGAAACCCTTGCTACCATTACATGGAGTTCCATTAATTGAGCGATTGATTCGCGTGTTTGTTAAAGAAGGGGCGCAAAGAGTTCATGTTATCATCAATAAACAATCTCCGGAACTGAAATTGTTTTTGGAAAAAACAACGTTTGAATTACCTATTGTGCTAATAGAGGAAGATACTGCAAGTTCATTGCATAGTTTTGCCTTGCTTGTCAAAAATAACCCCGATTGGTCGTCCTGTTGTCTGACAACAACAGATACGGTTTTTAGACCACATGAATTTCATGCCTATTTGGAAGCATTTCAGCAACATCAACATGCAGATGCTTTTATGGCAGTCACACCTTTTGTCGACGATGAGAGTCCGCTCTATGTGAACACAAATTCACAGCTTTTGGTGGAAGCTTTTTTGGATACAGCGACCCCAGAAACGAAGTATGTTTCTGGCGGAATTTATTGCTTCCGAAAAGCAGCTATGAATTGTGCATTAAGCTCCGTTGAAGCCGGTAATTCCAGAATGCGTAATTTTCAGCGTGCTTTATTGGAAAACGATTTACAAGTAGAAGCATTTGTATTTGACAAGGTGGTCGATATTGATCATTTAAAAGATCGTGTCGTCGCAGAACAATTTTTGAGTGAGGAGGTTAGTTAGTAAAATGAGCGATATGATTTCTATTTTAGGCGTAACTCGAAAAAATCGCTTTTCACCCAACCATGTGGGGAATGATGCCGCTATATTTAATGAAGTAGTTTTAAAACTGACTGAAAAAGGTGCTTCGGTGGAGGTGTGTAATGAAGATGAATTTTTGTCTTCACCATCCGTGAAGCAGGATAATATTCTGACTATGGGGAGAACAAAGACTTTAGTGAAAAAGTTGCAATCTCTTCAAAATAATGGGATCAATGTTTTGAATTCAGGATTTGGAATTGAAAATTGCTTTCGGAAAAATATGACTCTTAAGCTTTTAGAAGGTGGAGTTCCTTATCCGAAGAGTATCGTGATCTCTACCGTTGCAGATATTCAATCTATTTTCGAAAAACTGAAAGGAAAGGGTGTATGGATCAAGCGTGGCGATTTTCATGCGATTCATAAGGAAGATGTTACCTTTGCTGCTAGTCTGAAAGAAGCGCAACATATCTTGAATGAATATGCACTTCGTGGGATTAAAGAGGCTGTGATTTCTGAACATCTTGCCGGAGACTTACTCAAGTTTTATGCAGTGCGGGGAACGGATTTTTTCTTTTATTTCTACCCATATGAACACAATCACCACAAATATGATTTGTATGAACACATTAATGACGAGGTCGTACATTTTCCTTTTGATCTCGACAATCTAAAAGAAGTTGCTAATCGTGCTGCTGAGGTCCTGGATGTACATATCTACGGCGGCGATGTGATTATTGATGCAAATGGAGACTTCCATATTATTGACTTAAACGACTGGCCAAGTTTTGCGCCATGTCGGGCAGAGGCTGCTGAGGCCATTGCTCAAATGGTTTACCATAAATTTACTGAAAAGAACCACAATGCAGAAAGAACAAGTTAATGTAATCGAAGAAGATAATTTGAGTGCATTCGAACAATCTTTAAAATCTAATGATACAGAAGAGCGAATTGATATTTGGTTTTATCGACCAATAGGTTATCGCATCGCGCAAGTCTGTGCCAAAATCGGTATTACACCCAACGCTGTGACAATTATTAGTATTTTCTTTGGCGTTGCGGCGGGTATTTTATTCTATTACCCTGCATTATGGATTAATGTGATTGGCATGCTTTTATTGGTTTTTGCCAATTCTTTAGATAGTGCTGATGGACAGCTGGCAAGAATGACGGACAATAAAAGTCGTTTTGGTCGTATCTTGGATGGTTTTGCTGGAGATTTTTGGTTTGCTTCTATTCATATTGCGATCTGTTTACGCAGTATTAATGAAGGGTGGCCACAATGGCTATGGGTATTCTGTGTACTTGCAGGTGTATCGCATATGCTTCAGTCGGCAATGGCTGATTATTATCGTAATGTACATTTGTATTTTATAAAAGGTAAAGCTGGAAGTGAGCTGGACAATACACGTGATTTGAAAGTTGACTATGATGCGTTGTCTTGGCGCAAGAATTTTTTTAGCAAATTTGTCTTGAATGGCTACATGGGCTATACACGTAATCAGGAAAAGCTTTCTCCAAAACTGCAAAAACTGCTACATATTGTGAAGAGTCGTTATAAAGATGAATTGCCAAAACAATTGATGGTCGACTTTAGAACTCAAAATAAACCATTGATGAAGTACACAAATATTGTACAGTTCAATACAAGGGTGATTTTCCTATTTGTCTGGTTGTTTATCGGTCAGCCTTGGATTTACTTTTTCTTTGACATGTTTGTCCTAAATCCGATATTGATATACATGTGTAACCGACAAGAAAAGGTAAGTGGTTATTTTGTTGATAAATTAACAAATGATCCAACCTATGGGTAATAAGATCTATAAAGTACTCTTTATGCTAATCGGTATAGGTACACTAGCCTATATGATTCAAGCAATGGGAATTGATGAGATTTGGAACAACCTCGAAAAAATAGGCTGGTGGTTTTTGCCCGTCCTCGGTAGCTGGGCAGTACTCTACTGGATGAATGCAATGGCATTTAAGGCAATTATTCAGGAACCCGAATTGCCACAGACGGACGTACCCTTTTGGAAGGTCTTACAGTTGACAATATCGGGGTATGCCATTAATTATATAACGCCATTTGTTGCGTTAGGTGGTGAGCCTTATCGTATTATGGAGCTTAAAAACTATGTCGGTGGTTCAAAGGCAGGCTCTTCCGTGCTGTTATACGGTGTCATGCATATCTTGTCGCATATTTTATTTTGGGTCGCTTCTGTTTTTCTAATTCTTTGGTTCGTGCCGGCAAGTACAATGGTTGATGTGGCCTGTGCTGTGATTTTTGTGATGGCTATCATTTGTACTTGGCTATTTACGAAGTTTTATAAGAAGGGAATTACAGTTTCACTATTGAAGGCTTTGTCTAAACTACCTTTGGTAGGCAAGAAAGTTGGTCATTTACTGGAGACGAAGTATGAAACGTTGAATGACGTCGATCAGCAGGTGAAAAACCTCTTTCAAAATCGTCGCGATCGTTTCTATACGGCCCTTTTTTGGGAATTTGTAGCACGTGTTGTGGGCTGTTTTGAGATTTACTTTATTGGTTTAGCCTTAGATATCAATATTGATTTTATTGATGCTATGATCATTAGCTCCGGATCTTCCTTATTTGCCAATCTTGTTTTTTTCTTTCCAATGCAATTGGGAACGCGGGAAGGTGGGTTAGCAATGGCTGTGATGAGTATAGGATTGCCTGCGAAAGTCGGTATTTTTATGGGTGTTGTGACACGAATTAGGGAAATTGTCTGGATTATGATCGGTTTGGGGTGGATGAGTTTAGTAAAAAAGAAATAACATGAATAAGTTTAATATTAAAGGGATTATTTTTGATTATGGTGGAACCTTAGACACTAACGGGGGCCACTGGGGAGCTGTTATCTGGTCGGGTTATGAAAAATATCAGGTTCCTGTAAATTTGAACGCTTTTCAGGAGGCCTATACCTACGCGGAACGTCAGATGGCTTTACAGCCTATCATTAAACCGCAGTTTAATTTTTTAGAAGTACTTGAAGCAAAGCTCCATGTACAATTTGATTATCTTATTGCTGCGGGGTACGACCTAGATCGGTCATTAGCGCATAAAATAGCCTTTGACGGTTATTCGCTGGCAAAGAATACAGTTGAGCAGGTAAAACCACTGTTAAATACACTTCATGCAAAATATCCAATTGTCATGGTGTCCAATTTTTATGGTAATTTAAAATCAGTACTTGACGATTTTGGTATCCTGCCTTATTTTCAGTCTGTTGTGGAGTCTGCTGTCGTCGGTGTACGCAAACCTGATTCTGCAATTTATGCTTTAGGTGTGACTAAAATAGGTCTTCCTGCGCAAGAGGTATTGGTTGTGGGTGATTCCTATAGTAAAGATATGGTACCTGCCAAAGCCGTTGGCTGCCAGACCTTATGGTTGAAAGGGCAGACTTGGGGCGAGGATAAATTGCAAGATACTTCAGCTGCAGACCAACAATTTACAAGTATCTTTGATTTAATCGACTTTGTTTAAATAAAGATTCTGACGAAATTCTTTAGGCGAGATTCCAACATTTCGCTTAAAGAATTTACCAAAAAAGGATTGATCCGAGAAATGCAATTTCACCGCAATTTCTCCGATGGAAAGCCCCTGGCAAAGTAACGATTTTGCTTCCTCCACTAAGACGTTCTGAATAAGTTCTATTGCTGATTTTCCGGTTAGTTCTTTCGTAATTACGGATAGGTGTTTTGCTGTGATACCAAGTTCCATCGCATAAAATTGCACCATGTGTTCTTTATGAAACGACTTTTTTAGGAGCAAATGGAAATTGGCAAGTATCTCTCTTTTTCGAGAGGGAATAGCTGGTGTATTTCGCATATTTTGGCTTCCTAGACGGGCTATTTCGCAAAATAATATTTCCGTTAATGACTTTATGATCTGATTTTTGAAAAGATAGCTAGCCTCTTGTCGATCGTAATGAATAAACTGTTTAAATAAGTTGGATAAGTTAGTTGAATCTTGGTTCGATAGCGACCAGATGTAGCTGTCATTTAAGGCAAGAGACTTCTTGGTGACCTCGAAGAAATCCTCCTGAAAATCCAGTTTGAAGCTAAAATCCAGCGTAAAGAAAATCAAATAAACCTCACAATCCCAAGATTTGACGACCGAAGAGCCATTAACTCGCGAAGAAGGATTGGTCAACAATAGATGATTTTGAGCAACTTGTACCCGTTCATTATTAATGATGAAGGAAGTTTCACCTTTTTTTATTAAACAGAGCGAATAGAGCTCACCTTTTGATAAAATGTGCTGCTGCTCGGAACTAAAGACGGGTTTTGATTTGTTGCCTTTAAAATGAAAGACATAAAAGCCCTTGTGTTCAATGGAAGTTTCCTTTACAGACATGTTTATTTTACGATAAAATCAAAATAGGTTTTACGATAGGGTTCATCTTGCAAGGTGTAATGCCACCATTCCTTATCATAAGCTTTAAAGCCAAATTTAGCCATCGCTTCTTTTAAGATCTTTCGGTTCTCTTTCTGTTGGGCTGTCAGATTCGCGTAATGATGATGTGAGACTGCGCCGAAAAAATCAAAAGGTCCACCCATGTCAATCTCTTTTTGATCTTTTAAGCTAATGAGCGTTAGATCTACTGTACTGCCCCGGCTGTGGCCCGATTTGGAGGCAATAAAGCCTAGATCGAACAAATTTTTCTTATTGATAAGCGGGTAGAATTCTTTTTTTGCGATCGTATCATTGGTGTTTAAGGACCATGTTTTAAAGTTGTCAACAGCACGTTGCGGGCGGTAGGCGTCGAATATTTTCAAGCCAAGACCTTTTTTATTTAAATGGTTCTCGACCTGTTGTAGTGCTAGCGCTGCGCGTTTAGTTAAAATAGCGACTGGTTTTTCATAACCTTTAATCGGCCTTCCGGTGAAGTTGTGACTGCCGAAATAACGCATTTCTAAACTTATCGTGGGGATAATGTCCTTTACGTATACAAAATCTGAAGGCATGATCTTTTCCTGCCCACGGAGGCAAAGTGTGAAAAGGCTTAAGCCAAATGTAAGACACAAGTTGAATTTCATGGAATGAAGATACAACTTGTGTCTTAATTAATATAATAAAAACGGTGATTCTCGTCTGTATCAATAGGTATAAAACCCAGTTGGGTTTATTGAGCAATTTGCTACCAGTCCGATAGACATGCGCTTAGTGATCAGCTAATTTTTTTTTCAGGTAATTGTATATTTCTATCTGTGAACGACATGGTGCCTCTTTATTCTCGACGTAATGATTGCTCAGGGAATTATTGAGTATCCGCGCTTTGACATTATCTTTGAGCTGGATTTGAAGCATTTCTTTTAAATCCTCCTTGATTTTTTTGCTTGTTATTTTTACTGCGGCTTCGATACGATGATCCAAGTTTCTTGTCATCCAGTCCGCTGAGGAAATAAATAGCTGCTCTCGACCAGCATTATAAAAATACATCACACGTGCATGCTCCAAATATTCATCTACGATTGAAATGGCGTTCATTTGCAATTTAAACGTTTTTTGATTTGTTGCACAGTAGATTCCCCGGATAATAAGATCTATTTTGACACCAGCTGTTGCTGCGTCATAGAGCTTTTTAATCATCTCTTTATCGCTGAGTGAATTTACCTTGACAATGATGTATGCTTTTCGGCCAGCCTTTGCTTCGGTAATTTCCTGATCGATATAGTGCAGAAGTTCTCTACGCATATCGGTTGGGCAGATCAAAAGGCTTTTACAATTTTTGATAATGTCAGCCGGATTTGATTTGGGCCGTCTCAGGTAATTGAAAACCTTATTTATATCGGCAATAACATCCCTATTACTCGTTAAGAGACAATAGTCTCCGTATAATTTCGCCGTTTTCTCGTTGATATTTCCTGTGCTGACAAAACCATATTGGATCGTTTTCATCCCAATACGTTTTTTTATCACACATAGTTTTGCATGGACCTTTTTATTTGGGATACCGGTAAGTACTTTAATGCCTTCGAGTTCAAGTTTCTCTTTCCAGTCCAAATTGTTTTCTTCATCAAATCTTGCACGAAGTTCAAGCATCACGGTGACTTCCTTTCCGTTGCGGGCTGCGTTAATCAAGGCATTTGCAATTTTTGAACTCGAGGCTAAACGGTATGCCGTAATCTGGATCGTTTTTACATCGGGATCCATTGCTGCTTCCCGAAGTAAATCGATGATCGGTCTAAACTCATGATATGGAAAGGAGAGCAGTACATCTTTTTTTAATATAGTATCTGTTACACGTTCGTAGTTTTTGAAATATGGATGTGGAAAGGACGTTCGTTCCAAGGGCTGATTGTAGGATTTAAACACATTGGGAAAATCCATGAAGTGTTTGAAGTTATGTATTTTTTGTCCTGGAATGATGCTGTCTTTTTTTGAAAGGTTAAGTTTCTTGATCAGGAATTCTACCAATTTATGGTCCATCTCTTGATCAAAAATAAACCGGGTCGGTTTACCTTTTCTTCTGTTTTTTACCCCTTTGCTTATCTTCTCAACCAGCGTCGTGTTGATATCATTGTCAATGTCAAATTCGGCATCTTTTGTTACTTTAAAGACATGTGCATTGAATACATCAAAACCGAAATAGGAAAATATTAATGGAAGATTAAACTTGATAACATCCTCCAAAAGTATAATATGCTTTTCATCTTTTGGCGAAGGTAATTGTACGAAGCGTCCATTTTGACTGGTCGGGATTTCGATGAGTGCAAATTTGGTTTCATACTGCCATTCCTGTTTTCCCATCGCAATACCCAAGTAAAGGCTCTTATCCCGAATATAAGGCATAGGTCGTACATCGTCCAATATCAAAGGAATGACGTTCGATTCCACCTCATCCTGATAATAGTCGCTCACAAACTTTTGTTGTTCGGGATTCAGTTCCTCACTGGTCTTAATATAGACATTCTGTTTGGCCATATCTTTTTGGATACGATTCCACGTACTGTCAAATTTCTTTTGCTGCTTGATTACCCGGATATTGAGCTCTTCCAATATGAGCTGTGGGTCTTCGTAGAAGGATTGGTTGGCACTTTTGTCTTTCAGGTCTATAGCCCGTTTTAGACCTGCAACACGTACACGGAAAAATTCATCGAGGTTATTGGAAAATATACCTAAAAATTTGATTCTTAAGGGTAAAGGGACCGTCTCGTCCGCAGCTTCCTGAAGTACTCTGCCATTAAAGCTCAACCAACTAACGTCTCTAGGAATAAATTTTTTCGCCATAGCTAAATATACGTAAATTTAAAAAGCAAAACTATAGCTCTACAGGGGATAATCGAACTTTTTTGTGTTAAAGAATTATTAAGTTATTTTTTTGTTCATGTGTGTAGACCGTAGTTTTAAAGGTGCATTTTTGCCACTGCTATTCTTTCCGGGAAATAACCGCTACAAGGTGTTGCACTGCACGGTAAAAAAAATCCCCCAAAGGTCTATTCAGACTTTGAGGGATATGTCATTATGTTTGGTTTCGTCTATTTCTTCTTTCCGTACTTTTTGGAAATTTGAATCGCTTTGTATTTCGTCGTGTCAAAATGTGGCGTGTCAATTGACAAGCTTGTCGGATAAGGAGCACTTCGATCGAAGAAATACACGGTTGTTGTACTTCCGTAATCATTAACAGGCATTAAATCAAGACAGGCAGAATAATCCGCATTCAACAGGTCGCCTACAGTAACGGCATAAATGCGTATGATACCACCTTTATTTTGTTCATTTCTGACGAAAGCGACTTCCTTAAAACCTCCCGGTAGATCTTCAATACTTTTCTGATTGAAGCTATCTTTTAAAATAAAACCCAACAGCACTAAAATCGGTATGACCAAAAGCCATAGCCTTTTATTCTTCTTCATTAAAAATACTTAAATTGTAATTGTTATACCTAATAATTTGTAAAACTCTTTTAAAATTGCCTGGTGTCCTGGCCAAGCAGGAGAGGTGACCAAATTACCGTCTACGACCGCTTGATCAGCAGGGATGTTTTTCCATGTGCCACCCGCCAGTTCAATGTCGGGACCCACAGCCACATAAGCTGTCAAAGTGCGACCTGCGAGTACTTTTGCAGCTGTCAGCACTTGGATGCCATGACATATTGCTGCCACAGGTTTATTGTGCTCAAAGAAGTGTCTCGTAATCTCCAAAACACGTTTGTTGAGTCGAATATATTCTGCCGATCGTCCTCCCGCAATATATAAACCGTCATAATCTTCGACATTGACCTGGTCGAAATCTTTATTGATTGCGAAATTGTGCCCGCGCAGTTCTTTATAAGTCTGGTCACCAGTGAAATCATGCACTGCTGTGGGGACTACATCTCCGCTTTTGCGGTCCGGAGCAATTGCATCTACCGTTAATCCTATTGAACCCATTGCTTGAAATGGAACCATCGCTTCGTAATCTTCTACAAAGTCTCCTACAAGTAGTAATATTTTTTTTGCCATATCAAAAAACCTCTTTTAATAGGTTTTCAATTTACATATTAAAAGAGGTATTCACAACGATTATTTGTTAATCTTTTGTTAACCTTGTACGGATAATTTTTCAGCAAGTGCACGTTTTGTTTTACGCACTTTAGCTTCTAATTGACTTCTTAAAGTGGGATCGATAATACCTTTACCTTCTTCAAAGTTTTTGTGGAATTCAGGAAGGGAGAAGGAGTCTAATATATCGGCGCCATCCCAAGTGATTCGGTTTACTGCGGTGTTCAATACTGTGGCGCCTCCCATTGGACCAGGTGCAGTAGCCAATAAGAAAACAGGCTTGCCATTGAATAATTTGCGGTTAGGAATACGCGAAACCCAGTCAACAATATTTTTGTAAGCTGTAGTATATGACCCATTGTGTTCGGCCAAAGAAATCAAAAGGAAATCTGCTGCATCCATTTTAGCAGCAAAGTCATGTGCCAACTGTGGAATGCCCAACTCGACTTCTTTGTCGTAAGAATAGATAGGCATTTCAAAATGGTTTAAGTCTAGCAATTCGATGATATCGTCTGCTTCTTTATAGTATTTGGAAGTACTTGTGACGAATGTTTTGTTGATTGAATTTTTGTTGCTTGTTCCTGCAAATGCTAATATTTTCATCTTTATATCATTAATTTATGAGGTGTTGAATAGGGGCAAAACTACCCCATACTGACCTCGTTGTTACCTTTAGAAAATCATGAATTTCGCATGTTTTCGCTATGTTTTATTTTAAAATCTGGTCAAACTTACGATATAATTGCTGAATAAATGTCAATCAAATGTCTCTGTACGGCGTTCTAGCGTATTTATTGATGTAGATCAATAAAATTGAAACGTTCGTACATACCAAGCAGGCCTGTAAGTCCGCCAGTATGAATAACGAGTACCTGATCTGCGGGGGTAAAGTAGTCCTTTTTGATCAGATCATCTACGGCATAAAGTAATTTGCCGGTATAGGTGGGTTCGATCATGATTCCTGTAGCAGCTATAAAATGCTGAACAAAGGCGAGCAAGTCGGTATTGGATTTTGCATAACCACCAAAATGATAATCAAGATGTAAAATAGGAGGGGTGATGTTGGGGTAAAGTTGATCGACTTCCTCCTGAATAAAGCCCCCATTTTTTAAAACAGGTATGCCGTGTACGCGGGTAAATAGATCTCGTTTTTCTATAGCATTGGCTATTCCAGCTAATGTTGTTCCTGTGCCGCAGGCGGTAAAAATATGCTGGTATTCATGTTGGAGTTCATCAATGAGTTCAGAGCAACCTTTTGCTCCTAGCATGCCATAACCACCCTCGTGTATATAGAACGTCGTTGGATCCTGACCAAAATAGGTGTTGTATAAATTTTCTTTATCTCGGTAAGATGCGCGGTCGACGTAAATGAGCTGCATCCCAAAAAGGCGGCACATCGCTAAAACGGGGTTGTTAACCCCTTCTTCCCCTCGAACAAAAGCGGTTGTTTTAAACTTGAAGGTAGCTCCGGCGCAAGCGGTAGCTAAAAGATGGTTGCTCCATGCTCCACCAAATGTAACAAGATGATTTTTCTGAAGCTGCAGGGCTTCTTCCAGATTATATTTTAATTTTCGCCATTTATTGCCTGAAATAAACGGATGTATGAGGTCATCGCGCTTAAGTGTTACTTTAATATGCTTCTTTTCCCAGGCTGGGAGGCACAATTCAGTTTCGGGGCTATGGATTTTGAAGGGCAACATAACATTAAATGAAAACAAATTTAACGAAAATTGTTTCATTTGGTTTATTTTTGTAGCATGACAGAACAAATAGGATCGCAAGATCAGGAAGAACAAGAATTATTTGAGCATCTACGTATTGAAGTGGATAAGGGACAAGCATTACTCCGCATTGATAAATACCTGATGAACAGAGTGGAAAATGCGACGCGGAGCAAAATTCAGCATGCTATTGAAGCAGGTTCTGTCATGGTTAACGGTAAGGAGATCAAGGCGAGCTATAAGGTTAGACCTGATGATGTGATTACATTGGTGCTACCTGATCCACCACGGGATAACGAAGTTTATCCAGAAAACATTCCATTGGATATCAAATACGAGGATGACGACGTGCTGATTGTGAATAAAGAAGCGGGTATGGTTGTACATCCAGGATATAATAATTATACGGGAACCTTGGTAAATGCATTGACGTATCATATACAGCAGTTGCCGCAGTTACCAGGAAACTCCGATCGCCCGGGGTTGGTGCATCGAATCGATAAAGACACATCCGGACTATTGGTCATTGCCAAAAATGAAAAATCAATGGCCTTTTTGGCAAAACAGTTTTTCGATCACAGCATTACCCGTAAATATATTGCATTAGTTTGGGGTGATTTAAAGGAGGATGGAACAATTACAGGTTATATTGGACGTCATCTAAAAGACAGACGCATCATGGCGATGTATGACAGTGAAGACAAGGGGCGTTGGTCAGTGACACATTACAGGGTTTTGGAGCGATTGGGCTATGTTACTTTAATTGAATGTCAGTTAGAAACAGGGCGTACACATCAAATTCGTACGCATATGCAATCTATTGGTCATCCGCTATTTAATGATGCAATGTATGGTGGCGATAAGATTTTAAAAGGTACCGTGTTTTCAAAGTACAAGCAGTTTGTGGATAACTGTTTTTCATTACTGCCGCGACAAGCACTTCATGCGCAGGTATTGGGATTTATCCATCCTTCTACAAAAGAAAATATGTATTTTGAGGTACCATTTCCAGAAGATTTTCGTTTAGCTTTAGAAAAGTGGCGCGGATATGCGGCAAATTCGATGGCTATAGAAAATGATTAAAATTTAGAACAAAATTAAGATGCCAACAAACTATATCAATTTCAATGGCAGTGTAGTGCCGGAAGATCAGGAAATATTTAGCATTGAGAATAGAGGTTTCCGTTATGGGGATGGATTATTCGAAACGATGCTGTATAAGGATGGTGATATCCGCTTTCTAAATTTTCATGTCGAGCGTTTACAGAAAGGAATGGAGTTGATTCATTTGGATGATGCGAACCTTTTCGATGAATTTTTTATTCGTTCGAGATCCGAAGAATTAATCCGTAAAAACAATATGTTGGGGCAGCAGGTTCGTATCCGATTGATCGTGTTTAGATCTGGAGGCGGATTGTATAGTCCAACGAGTAATAAACCTGGTTTTGTTTTGCAGGTGCAGCGCATAGAACCTAATCTTCGCGATAAGAAGGTCGGTTTGATTGTAGGACTTTACAATGAATTCAAAAAACCGTATAGCGATCTTTCAAAGATTAAATCTTTAAATGCGCAGATTTACGTGTTAGCTGGCATCTATAAAAAGAAAATGGCTTTTGATGATGTATTGATTCTAAATCAGGAAGGCTATCTATGTGAATCCTTGATTTCAAATATCTTTGTCTATTATGAAAAGGTACTTTATACACCAGCGTTATCCGAAGGATGTATTGAAGGAGTAATGCGCCGGGTAGTCATGGACATGGCACAGGATGAAGGTATAGAGGTGGTTGAGGCACAGATAAGCCCCGAAATCATGAAACGGGCGGATGAGATTTTCTGTACCAATGCTGTACAGGGCGTACAATGGGTAATGGGCTATAAGCAAAAGCGCTATTTTAATAAGATATCGCGGATCTTGCAGGAAAAATTACAACATTGGAACTATGACGCCAGTGATGAACAGGACTAGAATAATTTGATTATACATACAAAAGGTCAGGATTTAATCCTGACCTTTTGTATGTATAATTCGCTCAGCCCATTGCTCAAAGGCATTTTTAAAGCTGCGTAGAAAATCTTTGGTTTTTTGTGATTCAATAGTCCCATTGGGACCAATACATGTTGTTATATTGCCCAAATAAGCTTCGGGTTGCTGCATCGTTAAAATATTGACGAAGACCAGTGATTGACGTAAATGGTGGTTGGCGCCAAAGCCACCGTAAACTCCCGTTGATGAAGAAATTATTGCGCCAGGTTTGCCATCCCATTTATTTTTTCCATAGGGTCTTGAACCCACGTCAATCGCATTTTTTAAAACTGCAGGAATAGAACGATTATACTCTGCAGTAATAAAAAGTACAGCATCCAGGGACGCGACTTCTTTCCGAAACCGCACGTAGCCCGGAGGAGGATTTCCTACATCGTCAAAATCCTGATTATATAGGGGAAGCTCGCTGATATCGATTATGCGATAGCCAAATTTAGATTCCTCTTGCTCAAGAATAAACTGCGCAATTTTTTTGTTGTAAGATTCCTTTCGTAAGCTACCAACCAATATTCCTACGTTATATATACTCATTGTGATTAGTTCATTAAAGTCTGTATGATCTGAACAATTGATCCTATTAAAAAGTTTGCGGTTTTTTATCAATCATATCTATTTAACCTGTTTAAAATGAGACTCTTATTGCTGTGTTAACAAAAATTAACATTTGAACATTAATCTTTTGCACACTGTTTGTTGTCGTATTGTAAAGAAGAAATTACAAACTAGAGGGAGGAGCTACTTATGAAAAAATTGTTTTACGCGGCGGCGATTATTGCAGGCCTTTTTACAGCGGGAGCTGCACAAGCGCAAGTCAGTATTAGTGTCAATATTGGGAGTCAGCCAAGCTGGGGGCCAGCAGGTTATGATTATGCCCGCTATTATTATATTCCAGAATACAATATGTATTACGATGTACCCGCGAGATGTTACGTTTATTATGATAATGGCGGCTGGATAAGAAGAGCAAGTTTACCGAGGAGATACAGACATTACGATTTTTATCGGGCTCATAAAGTGGTTATTAACGATCGCACACCATGGCATCATCACGATCGGTATAGAAGCCGTTATGGCGGTTACCGTGGAAGACAAGTATCTATCCGTGACAATCACCACGGTGGTAGCGGGTATTCATTTGCCAGCGAGCGTAGTGTAAGGCGCGAACATTCATGGGGAGAAAGCCGTCGATACGATAGAGGAAATGGACATGGACGTGGCAATAACAAGGGGCATGGAAACGGACATGGGCGTGGTAACGGTCACGGAGGAAGACATAGAGATTAATCGAGTAGTTGAATAATATGATAAAAAAGGAATCTATACACATATAGGTTCCTTTTTTTTGACCAGAAATAACAGGCTGTTTGCATTCGTAGCTTTGGGTGCTTGCGGAATCATGAAGCTTTTAGTGTACATGCACAATAAATTAAATAACATAACAGCTTGATTAATGAAAAATATATTAATTTTGCGCTACACGGGACTGAGATCCGCTTATTTTAGGTGATTTTGAGTTTACGGGAAATAATTGTAATGTGTAAGTTAATTTTTGTAATGAGAAAACTGGTTAATTCGGGTGTTGTATGGGTAGGGTTAAGTATATCTATTTTTGGATTTTACTCCTGCAATCAAAGTGGGACAAATAAGGTGCAAAATGTGGGAGCTGTTGACTCTATGCCGCCAAAAAAGGATAGTTTGATTGCTGTGCAAGATTCGATAAGTAAAGTGGATTCGCTGCGTAAAGACACCATTACAAAAATGGAAGAAAATGTGGACTACAAAGGGACTAAAGATACGACCGTATTGTTGACTGATACTGTCTCTCCACGTTATATTTATCTCACTTTTGACGATGGTCCACTGAATGGAAGCCAGCACCTTGATTCCATTGCGACAGCGAAAGGCATCAAAATTAATGCTTTTCTGATTGGCAATCATGATAAAATGAGTAAAAAATTACACAGTTTTACAGAACGTTATAAGAATAATCCTTTAGTGGATTGTTACAACCACAGTTACTGGCATGCGCACAATAAATACAGTACTTTCTATTCGAATCCGCAGACGGCTTTTGAAGATTTTGAACTTGCTGAGCAATCGCTGGGATTAACACATAAAATAGTTCGCTTGCCGGGACGAAATATCTGGTATATCGGAGACCGTAAAAAGGTTGATTTGAAAAGTGGGGCTTCGACAGCCGAGTTACTACACCAGAATGGTTATAAAGTAATTGGTTGGGACTGTGAGTGGAAAATAAATGGTGTTACTGGGAAACCGGACCTATCGGTGAATCAATTGTATACCCAAATGAAGAATTTACTCCGTAAAGGCACCTCTTATACGAAAAACAATGTTGTGCTATTGACACATGACAATATGTATCAAACGAAAAAAGGACAGCGGCTATTATCGGATTTGATCGATAGTCTTAAACAACATCCAAACTATCGTTTTGAATTTGTACGGAATTATCCGCAATAGTGAGAGCTATCTCTCTAAATAATAAAGGCTTAAACGGGAGTGAACCCCAGTTTAAGCCTTTATTATTTAGACGAAAAATCTATTTTAATTTTGTTTACGGAGATATTTGGTCAGTATAACGATTGTTTGACCTTCAATCTTTCCTTCAATTTGTTCGATATTGTCTGCTACTAGTCGAATATTCTTAACCACGGTGCCTAAAGTCGCTTTTAAGGAGGAACCTTTCACGTCAAGCGTTTTTGTCAGAACAACAGTATCGCCCTCCAACAGTCGTTGCCCGATGCTATCTTCATGAAAAGAAACATAGCCATCATTTTCATGATCTCCAGTTTTCTTAGCTTCCAATAGTGTTTCATCGTCGAGATAGAGGATATCCAGTGCTTCAGACGCCCAGCCTTCATTTTTTAATCGGTTTAACATACGCCAGCATACAATTTGCACCGATGGATTTTCGGACCACATCGCATTTGGAAGGAATTTCCAGTCGTCTGGATTTAATTGCTCCGTTTTGTTGAGCTGATTGACCAATGTTTCTGAAATCAGTAAAGTATTGTCCAAATTTGATGTTATTTCCGGTGGTAATGTGTAAGCAATTAAAGTAGCATCTTCGCCTGTCAGCTCACATTTCCCGCCAGCTCTCGCTTGTAATTGTTCTTCTAATTTCATGTCAGTTTTTTTGAAAGCCCAAACTTAGCCAAATTTGCTTTGATGTGCAATGACGAATATCACGACTTAGGGAAATAATTCCTGTTTTTACTCTTATAAAGCATTGTTTTTGCTTATGGCTTTCATTTGTTTGCTGGTAAATTTATTTATAGGATGCGGGCTATGAGGTAAAGTGGAGTAAATTTTTTCTTCAAATAAATTTACTCCATGTAGAACATTGGTACCGAATTTGTGTTTAACCAACATTAGAAAAGATTATTAACTGTAATATAGGAATACTATGAAATGGCAAGGAGGCAAGCAAAGTGGTAATTTTGAGGACCGTCGTGGAATGTCGGGGGGAGGAAAAATTGCTTTAGGAGGAATTGGTGGAATTATTGTTTTGGTCATTGGATTTTTGATGGGTGGAGATCCGATGCAACTCTTACAGCAAGCCCAAAATATGGGGGCGCAAACTGAACAGTCGGGACAGCCGCGTGAGTTAAATCCGGAGGAAAAAAGACTAACTGAATTTTCATTAACTGTACTTCAGAGTACCGAGGATGTTTGGGCAAAGCTGTTTAAAGAGCAGATGCAGAAAAATTATACCCCTACAACACTCGTATTTTACGATGGGGGAACACAAACGGATGGTTGTGGTATGGGGCAGGCTTCTTACGGACCTTTTTATTGTCCGGGTGACCAAAAGATTTACCTGGATCTGAGCTTTAGTAAAGAACTGTCGGATAAATTCGGTGCAAAAGGAGAGTTTGCCATGGCGTATGTAATTGCGCATGAAGTCGGACATCATATCCAACAATTGGTGGGATTATTGCCAAAGACCAATCAAGCCCGTGGGAAACTGAGCGAGCGTGAAAATAACAGGATCTCCGTTATGACCGAGCTGCAAGCGGATTTTTATGCAGGTGTATGGGCGCATTACATCAATGATTTAACCGATATAAAAATTGATTATAATGATATAATGGACGGGATGAAAGCTGCAGCTGCTGTTGGTGATGATAAATTACAGACTGAAGCACAGGGCTATGCTGTTCCTGAATCATTTACGCATGGTACATCCGCCCAGCGTATGGAATGGTTTAAAAAAGGATATGACTCAGGGGATATGCGATCGGGCAACACCTTTGAAGATTCGAGTCTGAAATAAGGATCGTAATTCGAATAAAAAAACACCTGGCCGTGCATCATGACCAGGTGTTTTTTTATTGTGGTATAGGCAATTTGCTTTGAGGGAACCAAGCCGTTTGGCAAATGCCGCGCTTGTCATATCAGATCATTACTGAACCAAGAGATTACAACCACGAATATCACTTTGGTCAAAACGTCCCAATATTTCAAAAGAGCCATCCTGATATACTTTGCCTAAATCTTGTGTGGCTATAAATGAACAGGAGTAGCGATTGGCGAGGTCGATTACATTGATACCACCAGTTTTATTCAAAGGAATCAGGCTTAAAGGATCATTGGTATCTCGGATCAAGATTTTCATCCATTTGGGAAGATAAAATATTCCCTGGCCTGAAGAGTAGCCTTGTGAGAGTAACTCTGTCATGCCATATTCAGAATGGATACCATGCACAGAAAAGGCTTCTTCGAGGAGTTTATGGATTTCCTGTTTCACCATTTCCTTGCGCTTACCTTTCATTCCGCCGGTTTCCATAATGATCAGTTCTGGAAATTCAAAGGCATATTGTTCAATGAAGTCGAGTAGGGCATACGTTACGCCAAAGAGGATGGTCTTTGTGCCTTTATTTTTGAGCTTAATAAGTGTATCGTAAAGCTCTTGGTGGTTATAGAGAAAATAATTGCTTTCAGGTTGTTCACTTTGCTTCATGAGATCATCAATCATATAGATCAGCGACGAACCACTTCGCTCTAGGTAGGATGGGAGCAATGCAAGGACGGCGATGTTGCCGAGCGGACCATAGAAACTTTCAAAAATCTTCCGAAAAGTTCGCTCATATATACTCCGGTCAGCGACCAGATGTTTTGAGGTGACCATACCTGTTGTACCCGAACTCGAGAATATGATTTCAGCCTCCATTCCTTCAACAATAACCTGTTGAGTCTTAAAAAATTCGATGGGCATGAAAGGAATATCCGTATAGTGCTGAATAAGGTCTTTTTCTCGCCCAAGGAGTCTGATATAGTCACGATAAACTTTGCAATGCTGGCTTTGGAATTGGTAGGTATCTAAACAATGCTGATTAAAATCATCCTCGGTTTTAATGTCAAAAAAATCCTTCCAGTTCGTCATAGCATTTAAAAATTTGATGGACAAAATTAACTAAAATTTGGAAAAGAAAACCGTTAATTGTGGCGAGTATAGGTGTTTCGTAGAAATAGATCAGGGTAGGCCGTGAAATATAACTAAAGAACAGGCTTAGGTCAAGTTAAGAAAACTTGACCTAAGCCTGTTTATTTTATAACATACCACCATCAACAGGAAGAACCTGTCCGGTTACGTATGCTGATAAATCAGATGCTAAATAAAGACATGCATTGGCAACGTCTTCTGGTTCGCCAGCACGTTTCAATGGAATCCCGGCTTCCCATCCAGCCACAACTTTAGGATCCAGTACATCAGTCATTTCGGTACGTATAAAACCTGGAGCAACTACGTTTGCACGGATATTACGAGAACCTAATTCTTTAGCGATAGATTTTGTGAACCCGATAATACCAGCTTTTGATGCGGCATAATTTGCCTGACCAGCATTTCCTTGAACTCCAACAACTGAAGACATATTGATAAATGAACCTTTACGGTTTTTCATCATAATTTTCGAAGCAGCTTTTGTAACGTTAAAGACAGATTTTAAGTTGACATTTAATACATCATCCCAATTCTCTTCGGTCATACGCATTAACAAGCCGTCTTTTGTGATACCAGCATTATTTACAACGATATCTAATCCTCCAAAATCGGCAACGATCGCGTTGATTAATTGTTCTGCTTCTTCGAATTTTGAAGCGTCAGAGCGATAACCAATCACTTTGGTGCCGAAAGCCTGAAGCTCCTGTTCCAGTGCCTGTCCTTTTTCGACAGAAGAAAGATATGTAAAAGCGACGTTAGCACCATGTTGTGCAAACACTTCCGCAATTTTCCTTCCGATTCCTTTTGATGCTCCTGTTACTAAAGCAATTTTTCCTTCAAGTATTTTCATCTGTATAAGTTATTTGTTCTTCAATTGTTCACACTTAGGCATTTATGTCCATTTTCCACGCGCTGTTTTTCTCTCACAGCCCGTCTGTTATTGGAATTCAATACGAAACATGAACTCGTTTCCATTTGGTTTATCTTGGTTATACCACAGTGCCTGTGTTTTTTCGATGCCGTCGTATTAGCGAATAAATGATCTTGTTTTTTAGCTATTGTGTACACTATTGCCTTTCGATGTTCTGCAAAAATGTTAAAACTATATTATAACACAAAATCTTTCGATAAATAACGGTTTAAAATAGAAAAACATTGTGTGCTGACCTTGTGTTTATCTTGGAGTGGGGGAGTGTTTTCAGGAAACAATTTTAAAATTTTACGGTAAGCGATCGCTCACTTAGGATTATTTTAATAAATCAATGGTATTTTTGAATAAGTGGTTCTAAAAAGTACAGTTTTTTGACAAAAGACTTGGACGTTTACCAAAAACTATATTAAATTTGCATCAATCACAAAAACATGAGCAAAAAATCAAATAAAGAAGTTGACGTTGTTCTGATCGGCGCCGGTATTATGAGTGCTACTTTGGGTACTCTAATCAATGAATTAAGCCCAGACGTTAATATTGAAATTCTTGAGCGTTTGGATGTTGTGGCTGCTGAAAGTTCTGACGCTTGGAATAATGCTGGCACGGGTCACTCTGCCTTATGCGAGTTAAATTATACCCCCGAACAGAAAGATGGTTCTGTAAAGATTGATAAAGCAGTTAAAATTGCTGAGCAATTTGAAGTGTCTAAGCAATTTTGGTCCTACCTCGTTGATAAAGGCATTATTGCCCAACCTGAAAATTTTATCCGTAGTATTCCACACATGAGTGCGGTTTTTGGTGAAAAAGATGCTAAATTCCTAAAGACAAGATGGGAAACATTGACGACCCAAAACTTGTTCAAAGGGATGGAGTATACCGAAGATACGGCATTGTTGAAATCGTGGATTCCATTGATGATGGAAGGACGCGAGGCCGACGAAAAAATCGCTGCGACAAAAATGGATCTGGGTACCGATGTTAATTTTGGGTCGTTGACACGTGATTTGATCGCTAATCTTGAAAATAAAGAAAATATTTCGATCTCCTTAAACCATGAAGTAATCGACATCGAACGTGAAGAAGATGGCCGTTGGGAAGTGGAGGTCAAAGATTTAAAGACAGGAACAAAGAGAGAAATAAAAGCAAAGTTTGTATTTATTGGGGCCGGTGGCCACTCGTTGTTGTTGTTGGAAAAATCTGGAATACCAGAAGCGAAAGGCTATGGGGGATTTCCTGTAGGGGGCCAATGGCTACGTTGTGTAAATGAAGAGATCATTAATACACATCATGCTAAAGTGTATGGAAAAGCTTCTGTTGGTGCTCCTCCAATGTCTGTACCGCACTTAGATACACGTTATATTGATGGCAAACAAGCGTTATTGTTTGGACCATATGCAGGTTTCTCAACTAAATTCTTAAAACAGGGGTCTTACTTCGATTTACCTGCTTCTATCAAATTGTCCAATATCCGCCCGATGTTATCAGCCGGACTTGACAACTTACCTTTGACGAAGTATCTTATTACTGAAGTCATGAAGTCACCAAAAGATAAACTAGAGTCTTTAAAACAATTTATGCCTACAGCTAAATTGGAGGATTGGGTTATCGAGAAAGCAGGACAACGTGTTCAGGTCATCAAGAAAGATGAGAAGAAAGGTGGAATTTTAGAATTTGGTACAGAGGTCGTTTCTAGTGCAGATGGTTCTATTGCAGCGCTATTAGGAGCTTCTCCTGGAGCTTCGACGTCAGTTGCTATTATGATCAGCCTGTTGAAGAGATGTTTCCCTGAACGTGCGAAATCAGATGAATACCGTAAAAAACTACGTGAAATGATTCCTTCACACGGGAAATCATTGAACGATGATGCGCAACTATGTAAAGAAATGCGTACGCGTACGCACAAAGCGTTGAAATTGATTGATATAGAATAATCAATTCGACAGAAAATATACTTATGGGGTGCTTGGAATGACCATGGTCATTCTCGGCTGAGATTATACCCAATAGAAGCGATTGTACCTCCTTGTACAATCGCTTTTATATACCTGATCCAGGTAATGCTGGCGTAGGGATTTAATTTCAATAAAAACGTCCGTTTTTCTCCCATAGGTTTATTATGAATTACACGAAATAATAAACAAGGCGATGACTTCTGAAACAATTTTCGAAGCTTTTATAAAACAGATCCAACAGGCCACCATCGCGGAATGGTTAGGGGTATCCTTTGGTGTTTTACAGGTTTGGTTTTCCCGGCAAAATAAATCGATCAATTACATTTTTGGGATTATTGGTATCTTAATTTCTGTTTACGTATTATTCCATGCGAAACTATATGCAGAAATATTACTACATCTCTACTATTTGGTCATGAGCATCTATGGCTGGATCTATTGGAAATATAGTAGTGATGTTGCAGCTCCCATAACGCATTGTGAGCCGAAAGAATGGTGGATAGTAGGGGGAATCTGCGCTCTCGGTTTTCTGTTGTTTTATTTCGGATTGGTCCATTTAACGGATTCTGATGTACCGCTTTGGGACTCTGCAGTTTCCTGTACAGCTTGGGCAGGGATGTGGTTATTGGCAAAACGGAAGATAGAAAATTGGATATTGTTGAATATCAGTAATCTGATGGCAATTCCTCTACTGATCCATAAAGGGTTATTTCTTTATTCGGGCTTGACCTTGTTTTTATTTGTTATGGCATTTAGTGGATATTTTAATTGGAGGAGAATAATAAGTGAAGAAAGATATGCAACTCAGTAGCGAAGATATCGCCATTCTGAAAGATAATCAGGCTAAGGGAATCCATCAGAAAACATTGTCGGATGGACAACTGGACCTTATTTTTCGTCGGAAATGGTTTAAGATTTGGGTTCCACCTGCATTGGGTGGATTGGGGTTAAGTCTACCTGAAGGGCTCAATTTATTGGCTGATCTAGCTTATTGGGATGGCGGATTAGCTTGGACAGTAACGTTATGCTCAGGAGCAAATCTCTTTGTCGGTTTTATTGATCCGGTTTTAGGAGATCAGATTTTCAAAACGGATCGGGTTTGTTTTGGCGGCAGTGGACAGGCATCAGGTACAGCTACACGTGAAGGTGAACATTATCGGCTCCGCGGTTTTTGGAGATATGCTACCGGAGCTCCTCATTTAACCCATTTTACCATAAATGCTGCAATTCAGGAGGCAGGAAAACCCGTGTTGGACGAAAAAGGTGAACCACTGATAAAATCATTTTTTGTGGATCGTGACCATGTACTGGTGCATTACGACTGGGATACATTTGGATTGGAGGCTACGGCTTCGCATTCCTTTTCGCTGGAAGACATACTAGTTGATGGTAGGCAGTCTTTTGAGATTGATGCGGCAAAAAGTACACGTAGCGAGCTGTTGTATCAATATCCCTTTATGCCTTTTGCGGAATTGACTTTACTGGCCAACTTTACGGGAATGTATAAGCGCTTTTTGGATTTAATCGAAAAACTATTTGTGTTAAAAAGCAATCAATCCAAATGGGAGAAGACTGAAAGTAAAGAAGCGTTTAGGGTACTCGATGACTTTCAGCAAGATTATGTTAATCGGAGGGAAGCAATAATGAATTTGGCCGCTCGTTCTTGGGTAAATCTTCATGATGGCAATGATAATGCAGCAATTTATGAACAGATAGGGATACAAAGTCGAGATTTTGTGGAATCTATCTTGACAAATACAATAAAACTCTATCCACATACCGGAATTTCGGGGGCCGCCATCGAACATGAAATCAATATAATCTTCCGGAACATTTTTACGGCTTCGCAACATAAATTATTGCAAAAGAGCTTATAAACAAAAAAGACTATCCTAGGATAGTCTTTTTTGTTATAAAAGAACGTGTAGATCGCCAGACTTGGTTAGAAGTTTTGCTACCGTAAATAATTTCTTATCTTGTTGCTTGAAATAACCAATTGTATGCATAAGAGAAGTTTGTGTTTGATTAAAAGTTTATTTGTAATATTATTGTTTAATTTTTTTTGTCAGGTGCTAATGGCACAGCAACGGCATACACTTTTAAAATCAATTTTTCAGGAGCTTAAAAATAATTCAATCCATAAGAATAAGATAAATTGGTCCAATATGGATCAGTATCTTAATACAGACTCGGGCAAAAAAAGAGATCCGACAGATTTTTTGTTATCAGCAGTACAAAAGATTTTGACAGAATTAGGTGACAAACATGCTTCTTTTCAGTATAACGATACGGTAATTCGAGGTAAATTTACGGAGAATAAGAGAGCTATCGATTCTAATATTTATCAATATGCGCTCGAAGAATCCTATGCTTTTCGAACAGCGGTAATTGATGATCAATACGGTTATATAGCTATGCCATCAGCTCGAGTGGAAAATGAATTTCTTTCTGACAAAAGTAAAATGACACAGAGGATTAATCAAATGGCCCAACAGTTACAAGATAGTTTATGTTCATTATCAAACCCCGGTTTTCGGGGATTAATTATTGATTTACGATTGAATATGGGAGGGACATTGTGGATACATTTAGGTGCTTTGACCCCCTTATTAAAGGATGGAACTTTATTTACCATGCAATATGCCGATGGTTCCAATATCAAGTTTAGTCGGTTGGGCAATACTATTTATCAAGATAGAGATACAATGGTTACAACGCACGCTCATTGCGGTTTTGATAATAAAAAAGTTGTGGTGCTTGTAGGGCCCTTAACAGGGAGTGCAGGTGAGCAGACCGCACTAGCCCTTAAGTCCAATTTTCATGCGCTGATAATAGGTGAAGAGACTGCTGGATATTTGAGTATGAATGAGACAAAAGTATTTGAAGAGAATGCTATACTAAGTTACTCTAAAGGTATATTGAAGGATAATCAAGGTAAATCATACCCTCACAGTTTGCATCCTGGTCTTCTCGTTATTGGTGGGGATAATTTTAAAAACCTAGTGAATGATGCTAAAATTAAGGCTGCTATAACGCAACTTAAAAAGTAGACTGATATTCATTTGATTCTGTGTTGATAATATCTTATGAATATAGAGGATTAATAAATTATCTTTCATATATAATTCGATTATGGAATAGGAGGATAGATTTGATACTGTCAATCACGAAATCAGAAAATTTCTCGTCGGGTATATCAGTGTGTTTGTCTTATTACTATTAGGTTGCCATATATACTTAGATTGGGCAATATCTGCATATCATATTTTTGAGATCGTTTGCGTAGAAAATATAAAGTAATACGTGAATAAAAAGCTACTTTTAGGTAGTAACCAAATTTTCAAAAAGAGAGGGGTAAATCTAATCTTCATTATGATAAAATTTAGTAGTTCGTGGATATTTTTATTAGCGGTAGTATTCGCTTATATACCCACCGTTCTAGGTCAGGAAAGTTTTAGATTGGATCATTTTGGCGGAGATAAAGGTCTTTCTCATGGTAATCTGACAGGACTATTGAAGGATAAGGATGGTTTTATCTGGATTGGCACATGGAACGGAATTAACCGGTACGATGGTCAGCATTTCAAAACCTATAATTCTACAGAATCCAAGAAGTATGATGTCGCAAGTCGTCGAGTTATTCAGATGATCGATGGTAATAAAAACGACATCTGGTTTCTTACTTATGATATGAAACTTTATCGTTTTGACAAGGCTACCGAAGAGTTTTGTTCGATATCGGAAAAGGTGGAAGCTACACAAAAAAAATCAGTACAGTTTAACAAAATTTTAGCAATTGATGCACAATCTATATGGGTAGGCAGCACAGACGATGGTTTATTTTGTATAGATACGAAAAGTGGAAATTCTGACTATTCAATCTTTAGCTCAGACAATAAAGCTGTAGATAATCATCTATCGTCAAATCAATTGACTTTCTTCCATAGGAATGTCGAAGGACAGGTATGGATTGGGACAAAAGATGGTCTTCATTTGCTTCAATTATCTTCAAAAAAAGGGAATAAGCCACATGTTATTCAATCTTTTGAATTGACTTCAAATGGTATCTTTAAGATTGCTGAATCTTCTGATTTCATGTTTTTTTCTACCGAAAAAAACAATCTTTTGGTGTATAATAAACAAGGACGAAAATTGCAGAAGTTATCGGTAACAAAAGGACGAATCAATGAAATGCGTATGTCACGCGATCAAAAGCAGCTTTTCCTGTCGACCTCCTTGGGTGAACTTATTGCATTTGATGTCGTAAGGCATACAATACAGAAACTATATCAATTTCGAACTAGCCTTACTGGAATTTATGAAGATAGTAAGCGACGATTGTGGCTTGAACCAGAAGGAAATGGCGTGGTCCTGCTGAATTTGAACGATCTTAAAAGCAACTATTTTAGTTCTCCTTTCTTTAAAAAGAGTTCAACCGTGAGTTTTAAATGTTTTGAGGATGCATCGCAAAGAGTCTGGATCAGTATGCGAGGGGGCGGATTCGGTTTTTTTGATGAACAGAATGCCCAGCTCAGCTTTTCTTTCAAATCAATCAATGGTCAACAGATAGACTTTCCACGCTTTGTCCATGATATTCTATATGACCCTGCTGGTGTAATTTGGTTTGCCGTAGAGGGGGAGGGAATGGCACGGATAGTCTTTTACAATAAAGGGGTGTCATTCCAACCTTTTGGTAACGAAGAGGTGAAAGCAACGGACCCTGAAGTTCGTAGCCTTCTATTTGATCAGTTGGGAAGGTTTTGGGTTGGCAAAAAATTGGGACGCATATCAGTTTTTGATCAGGGGAAAATTTTGCCAATTTCTTTTAGTGGCGTGGATTCAGAAGCACTTTCGTCCGTCTATAGTCTATTGGAGGATCGTAAAGGAACAATGTGGATGGGCACTAAGAAGCATGGGCTGTTAAAGGCTGTACCACAAAATAAGGAGCGAACTTCATATAGACTTGAACAATTTAATACGATAAACAAAAAATTAATTAGCAACCAAGTTTATTCGTTATTGCAGGATAAACAGGGGGCTATTTGGATAGGAACTTATGGAGCGGGTTTACTTCGAGCTACTGAAACTAATGGAGTAACGAAATTTGAACAAATAGCATTGCATAAATCTGGTTTGCGGAAGGATGTATTTAACAGAGTTCGGCAATTAACTCTCGATGATAAGGGAATGGTTTGGGTAGCGACAACCCATGGTGTTCTAGTTGTTAATCCAATCAATAAAAAGGATAATTTTTATTTTGTGTATTATGATGGAGATCATATTGGCGATAATGATGTGCAATATCTGTACAAAGATCATTATGGAACCATGTGGATATGTACGTCAGGGGGGGGATTGACAAAATGCAGTGGCGATCCTTTTAATGCTCTTCGATTTGAACATTATACCGCCAACGAAGGACTTTTTAATGATTATGTTTTAAGTTGTATCTCAGATGAAGAACATAACCTTTGGTTAGCAACAGAAGGTGGATTGTCGAAGTTTGATCGTCAAAAAAAGAGGTTCGTAAATTTTAATGCAAGTGACGGTTTTGGTAATATGCGATTTTCAGAAAAGACGGTAGTACAGAGGAAGCAAGGAGTGATTTTTTTTGGTACAACAAAAGGAGTACTTTGTCTCGACACCAAAGCCTTTCAACAGAAATATAGCAAACCGAAGCTTCTGCTGACTGGACTTTTGATTAACAATAAGGAATTTGTAATTAATACCCAAAAAAAAGGACAACAAGTCGGAGTACAATATACTGATCGGCTTATATTAAACCATAATCAAAATAACCTATCTTTTGATGTAACAGTTTCGGATCCGCGTTATATGCACCCTAATTTTCAATATCGTATAAGACAGATTGATACTAGCTGGCATCTTAATAACCAGATTACACGCATTACCTACACCAATTTAAATCCCGGCGATTACACCCTTGAGATAAGGGGGGAAGATGATCTTTATGAAGGAATCCCTTATAGAAAGGTTGAATTTATGATTAATCCACCATGGTGGAAGACACATATGGCATATATAGTCTACGTTTTTTTGATTCTCGGGATTTCCTATGCAGTTTTTAAAATATGTCTGCAAATGATACATTTAAAACAGAAAGTACTTCTCGAACAGCATCTTGGTGCACTTAAAATGGAGTTTTTTACTAATATTTCTCATGAATTGCGAACACCATTGACACTTATTATAAGCCCGGTCAAGAAATTGATACGTGAAGAGACCGATTCAAAAAAACAGGTATATATGGATATTATTCATCGGAATGCTGCGCGAATGGAGCTTTTTGTCAATCAATTGTTAGACTTGCGAAAGGTACAGGAAAGTAAGCATCAATTGCATCTTACGCAATTCGACATCGTGGTATTGATCTCTGACGTATTGTTCGCGTTTATTGCATCTGCCGAAGCAAAACAGGTGAATCTTAAATTTGTTACAGCTTTTAAAGAACTGATTGTTCAACTAGATCAGACGAAAATTGAGATAATCCTTTTCAACTTGTTGTCAAATGCACTCAATTATGCACCCGAAGGAAGTAGCGTGGAAATCCAGTTAAACCTGGAGCAAGAGAAAATGTATATCCATATCATTGATGAGGGACCTGGGGTTCCAAGTGCAGCAATGCCTTATATTTTTGAATTATTTTACACAGAAAATAACCCTAAAGTGCATAAAAGAAAAGGTACGGGAGTAGGCTTAGCGCTTTCAAAAGAATTTACATTATTACACGACGGAAACATTTATGCAAAAAACAGGCAAACCCAAGGACTCCATGTTAGCGTTGAAATTCCAATTCACAATAATGCAAATGTACCGCAAAATGTTCAAGAATTCCGTAATTTTAATTCTTTTGACCTTCCTCCGTATTCCGATCCCAATAAGCATAGCATGGTATCTTTCGATACAGACAAAAATGAAACTTTATTGTTAGTTGAAGACAACGCGGATTTACGAATATTTTTAAAGGGGCAATTAGACGCTCATTATCACGTTGAAATAGCTACAAACGGTAAAGAAGGGTTGGAAAAGATTCACTCCATGATGCCTGATTTTATATTAAGCGATCTGATGATGCCAGTAATGGATGGCATTGAAATGTTGAAAGAAGTTCGGCGGGATGCGCGGGTTTGCCATATTCCTTTTGTGTTGTTGAGTGCTAAACACGCTGTTGAAACGCAAATTGAAGGATTGCATTATGGCGCTGATTATTATATCACAAAGCCATTCGAACCTGCTTTTCTATTAACAGCTATTCATAATTTACTTCAAAAAAGAAGATCCTATTTTAAACAGGTTACTGAGCGGAATGCTCCTGTAATTCAGGTATCAGAAGTTCAAATTGACGACAAGGATAAGAAATTCTTGGATACGGTAGTTGAGGTGGTGGAACAGCATATGAACCAATCTGACTTTAATATTGATTTGATTGCCGAACAGTTGAATTTGGCCCGCAATACCTTTTACAAAAAATTTAAGAGCCTGACAAATATAGCTCCAGTTGAATTCGTTCGGGAGTTGCGCCTGAAAAAGGCTAAATTATATTTTGATGCGGGGCTGGAAAACGTATCCGATGTAGCTTATCGCGTAGGATTTAATAATCCCAAATATTTCAGTACTAGTTTCAAGGAAATGTTCGGGATCTCTCCAAAAGAATATACTATGCGAAATAAAAATAAATCATTTTTATCATAATTTTTAAATATAAATCACTGGTAATTAGTCTTTTATAAAAATTAAACCTTTTTTGTCAATTATTGAACCTTTAATTTGTTGTGCTCCATTAGCTTTGATTATTGCTGACGACAGTCTTGCAAACTTAATGTTAAACGAACCAATTATAGACTTCTAATGATTAGACAAATTCTTGTATCTATTCTATTGACCTATGTTCAATTTTGTAGTCCCTTTTTTTGCTGTGCCAGCATAATTAAAACGATAGCACTAGATGGAGGTCACAATGTGGTCGTGTCAGCCGATGGGACCGGTGATTATAAAACTATACAAAAGGCAATTGATAGTGCGCCAAAACATTGCGGTGAACCTTACCGGATTTATGTGAAAAATGGAGACTATAATGAAGTAATCACGGTACCCATAGAAAAAAGATTCATCCATTTAATTGGTCAAGATAAGCAGCAAACACGTGTTCATTTTAAGTTAAACGTACAGTCTTTACCTAAGCCGGATTCTAAATGGTATCAAACGGACACTGCAGCTTGGGAATTTTCCGTTCACAATCCCAAAGCAGCGGTTTATCGCTATCCCGGGGCAGTGGTGTCAATCTATGGGGATGATTTTTATGCCGAAAATATCAGTTTTATAAATGATTGGGGACTTGAACGGCAAAGCGGCCCACAGGCTTTGGCAATACGTATTCAAGCGGATAGGGTAGCATTTAGTGGTTGCATATTCCGATCTTTTCAAGATACCTGTATGACTAGTACACGCAAGCCCAATGATCGGCTATATGTATACAATTGCTGGATAGAAGGGGCTGTGGATTATTTTTATGGGGGCGGTAATGCATATGTTGATCATTGCACCTTGTATAATGTTCGCAGCGGATCGGTGATTGTGGCTCCGAGCCATAAGGAGGAAACTAAATGGGGTTACGTGTTTAAATATTGTACAATCGATGGAAATACCGCTGCCGCAGATGGAAAAGTAAAATTAGGACGTCCATGGCACGATCAGCCTAAAGCTGTTTTTCTTTACACACGAATGAATATCCCGGTGGCCAAAGAAGGATGGACAGATATGGGGGGAATTCCCAAAATATTTGCCGATTACAAGAGTATAGATGCGTCAGGAAATGCGATAGGCACCGACAATCGTAAGACACGATTTAAAAACAGCAATAATGAGATGGGTGTGTCAAAAGCAATACTAACTGATGCGGAAGCTGCTAGTTATACTTATGATACGGTTATTGTGGGGAATGATCAATGGAATCCTCGCAAATTTATCTGCACTAAACCCCAAGTATGGAAGTGATTTCGCAGAAATCGAGCGATATAGCCAAGCAATTATAAATCAAATCTTATGAGAAATAACAAATTGAAACCATTTGACGGAATAAAGTTTTCTTTGTTTCGTTCTACGCAGCTGCGTAAAAATTTGTTGCATTCAGATGGTGTTAGGGATGCACCTTATTACAATTGGCGGAGCCGGGTGAATATTGGCTTCTTGCTGGTGTTCGTTTCAACTACCATTCAGGCAAACGATAGTTATGCGACCACGACAGTGCTTTTGGATAGCCCCCGTAAGCAGGTTCGATGGATATCTCAAAGGTCTATTGCTGTCGTAGGCAAGGTGTTGGATGAAAAAGGAGTTCCGATAACAGGGGTAACTGTGCGAATAAAATCAAGCAGTATGGTGACATCAACTGATCAGTCGGGAAGTTATGCATTTAAGGATGTTCCCGAAAATGCTGTTCTTGTATTTGCTTTTGTTGGAAAAAAAAGCCAAGAAGTTCAGGTCAATGGACGTATGAAAATAGATGTTGTTCTTGCAGATAATACGTTAATGATGGATGAAGTTGTAGCCATCGGCTATGGTACTACAAAACGGAAAGATCTGACAGGTTCAGTAGCCTCTATAAACGCCGAACAATTGAAAGATCTACCCACAGTATCTGTCCTTCAAGCCATATCCGGTCGTTTACCGGGGGTCAATGTCACCATAACGGAAGGTTCGCCTGATGCCCAGATAAAAGTCCGTGTCCGTGGTGGAAGTTCCATTACCCAGGACAATTCGCCCTTATATATTGTCGATGGATTTCGTATAGCCAATATCAACGATATTCCGATGGCAGATATTGAAAATATAGATGTACTGAAAGATGCGGCCTCAACTGCAATATACGGTTCTGAAGGAGCCAATGGGGTTATCTTGATTACGACTAAATCTGGGAAAGGCGGAAATCCAAAAATTACTTTCAACTCCTATCTGGCTGCAAGTAAAGTGTACAACCTTACTGAGGTACTGTCGCCCTATGAGTATGTATACTGGCAGCGTGAGCTCGATCCTTCTATGGCTGCGAATAACAGTTTTAATTCCATGTATGGACTCTGGGACGATGTGGATATCTATAAGTCCAAAGATGGACTTAATTGGCAGGATAAATTATATGGTAATACGGGGCTGCAGCAAAACTATAGCTTGGGAATGACGGGAGGTGACAAAGATGGAAGTCTGACCTATAACTTAAACTATACACACGACAATGAGGATTATATTATGTTAAACTCGGCTTACCAGCGGGATTATGTGAGCGCAAAGCTCAATAAAAAGATTAGTCCTAAGCTTTCCTTTGAGTTTAACTCGCGGATGTCAAACACAAAAATCACGGGCCCCAGTATCTCTGACGGGCGCAAGTTGCGGGAAGCTGTAAAATATGCGCCCGTTCGCAGTCTTGCATCGCTGACCGAAGGAGCCCTTGGTGGAGCGGAAGATATTACTTCAGCTGAAGCGCTGAGCTCACTCAACGACCCCGTTGTAAATGTTGTGAATGAGTATAAAGATCAAAATCGCTTTAATTTAATTTTTAATGCCGGGCTGAATTGGAAAATCGCCAGAGGATTGAGTTTTAATGCCAAAGGTTCTTATGGTTTCAATAAAAATTTTACGGATAATATCTGGATAAATGGTACGGGGCAGTCCAGCGCTAACGGTGGTCAACCCGTAGCGCGGCGAGAAGATCAAAAAGGGGCGCTGTGGTCATTCCAAAATGTGCTGACTTACGATTTCAAACTGCAAGAAAATAAACATCGTTTTACAATCGTTGGGGGGCAGGAGATGACAAATAGCGAGCAAAACGATATGCTGTTGGAGTCTAAATTTTATCCCAAAGATTTCTCAACCGATGACGTGTTAGCGATGTGGAATTATGGTATTCCATCGCCTACCTACACCACCATTCGCGAACCGTCACGGACGACCTCCTTCTTCTCGAGGGTTAACTATACTTTTAGCGATCGCTATATTCTGACATTGACGGGTAGGGCAGATGGTAAAAATGTATTTGCGCCCGGCAATCAATGGGGATTTTTTCCAGGTGCGGCTTTTGCCTGGAGATTTTCGGATGAGTCTTTCATGTCAGGTACCAAAGCTTGGCTTTCTGATGCCAAATTGCGCTTGAGCCACGGCTCTGTCGGTAACGCGCGCGTGGGATCTTATTGGCGGCAGGACTATGATTTTATTAATGCGGCAAATCAATTGTATTATATTGGAGAAACTCCACAGAGTGCGTTACGTACGAAGACCACGCTGAAGAACGAAAATCTAACATGGGAAAGCACAGTTTCTAGCAATATAGGTTTGGATCTTTCCCTGTTTAAGAACCGGTTGAACCTTACTGTTGATGCTTATAATAATATTACAAACGATTTAATCCTTCAGGTACCGTTGCCGTCGAGCTCGGGATATGCCAACCAGTATCAGAATGTAGGTAGTACTTCCAATAGGGGAATTGAGTTTTCGGCATCTGCAGTATTGGTGGAAAAAAAAGATTTTCGTTTATCAGCAGACTTTAACATTGCTTTTAATCGCAATAAGATTCGTAAGCTGATTGATGGTCTGAATGAAATGACAACGCCAGCCTCTCCATGGCTGGATTTTGGACGCGATGATTTTAGGGCCATTGTTGGACAGCCACTGGGATTGATGTATGGTTTTAAACAAGATGGTTTCTATTCTTTTGATGATTTTACTTTTGATGGTACGCAAAATAGATGGCTATTAAATGAAGGAGTGGTGGATGCTTCGAAAGTAATGTCCAGAGGGGGGAATTATTTTGGCCCAGGTCATATTAAACTTGATAAGTTGGGCGGAGAAGGTCAGGTAATTACATTGGAGGATGACAGAGCAGTGATTGGCCAAGCACAACCAAAACACACAGGTGGTTTGATGTTGAATGTGCAGTACAAAAGCTTTGATCTGGCGGGTATGTTTAACTGGTCTTACGGCAACGACATATATAATGCAGATAAAATAGATTTCATGGCTTATGAAGGTTCTAAACGGTATCAGAATATCAGTAATGAGATGAGGCTTTCGCAACGTTTTACCACGATAAACCCTGCCACTGGTGCCAATATCATGTTTGGAAACGATGCCAATCCCGAGCTTTTCCGTACGCTCAATGAAGGAAAGACGATGTGGAATCCCATGGCAGCAAATGGTCGTATTTTAACCGATTGGGCCATCGAAGACGGCTCCTTTCTTAGACTGAGCAATGTGACACTAGGCTACACCTTGCCGACACATATTGCTAAGCGGCTTCTTATGCAGAATTTACGCATTTATGTCGCTGGCTATAACCTGCATGTCTGGACAAAATATAGTGGACAGGATCCAGAGGTTGACACACAACGTAATCCATTGACTCCCGGGGTAGGATACTCTGCCTATCCGAAAGCGAGAAAGGTGTTGTTTGGATTAAATGTTACATTTTAAACACAAGAACATGAAAAATATAATCATCATTGCTGTTGTCATACTGGCCGGTATGAGTTCATGCAAAAAATATCTTGAAACCAGTTCTCCTTCTTCCCTAAGTGGAGAGACTGTATTTAAGACAAGTTCAATGACCAAGGCTGCGATTATGGGACTGTATGGGAAAATGACCGATACCTATATCTATGGACAGAAATTATCGGTCAACTGGCAAGGAGTATCGGATACGGAATCCAATGGTTCATTTAGCGAAACCGGATATATCTCTCAGACAGACGATTTTGGCGCCGGAAATTATTTCGGACACGCCAACAATTCTACGACAAGGTGGCAACGTTTGTTCGAGTTTGCAGAAATGGCAACCGCAGTTGTCGATGGCATCCGCAATTCACCGATTCTCGCGAGTGAAGCAAATAGCATGAAACCTCTTCTGGGAGAAGCGCTCACACTTAAATCGCTCGCATTTTTTGAGCTTGCGCGTTATTGGGGTGATATTCCGTATAAAAAAGAAGCTTCCAAGTCCGACCTGTCTAATGTGTACTTGCCAAAATCCGATAAGGATACGGTGTATCATTATTTGGTAAAGGACTTGGAAGAAGCACAGTCCTATCTTCCATACAAAGGCGGAAATAGTGAGTATGGTACAGTAGAACGTGTAACCAAAGGTTTCGCAAAAGGTCTGTTGGCACGTGTCGCATTATTTGCTGGCGGCTGGTCTCTCAGAGACAGTAAAGCATTTCCTAATTCAACTGCTGAGAAGCATCCGACAATACCTTCCAACAATGGCTATTATGTAGGTCGCCCTCAAAACTGGAAAGAATATTACCGTATCGCAGCAGAACAGACCGCAGAATTGATCGGATCAGCAGATAACCCGCATCGTTTGGATCCAGATTTTGAGAATATATGGTCTTCTGTATGTGGTAATCGTCCAAATGCTTCAAATGAAAATTTGTTTGAAGTAGCATTTGGCATGGGTAACAATGGAGATATTGGCTCCTTGATGGGCTATGCTGTGGATGGAAATTCAAAGTATGGCTCCCGTGGATTCGGTGGTAGTTATGTAACCTCAACCGCATATTATTTTTATTCCTTCGACAGAGAAGATAAAAGGCGTGACGTGACGCTTAGCTGGATTGGCTATGGAGCTGACAATAAAGAGAAGGTCAGCAATAATCCGAATGATGTAAAATTTGGTAAATGGAGGATTTACTGGATGTCTAATTCCTATCTTGCTATGCACAAGACCGCGACAGGGCGTATCGCTACTGGAGTCAATTGGATACTAATGCGATACTCTGATATTTATCTCATGTATGCCGAAGCTCAAAGTCAGATTGAAAATCCTGATGCAGTACATGAAATGGCCCAAATATCACCGAGACAGGCTTTGGAAAAAGTTCGTGAAAGAGCATTTGGCGTCGGGTCTTCCAAAATACAAGCGTATGATGCTAACTTTTTGGATGCAGTAATTAATGAACGTGCTTGGGAGTTTGGCGGTGAGTCTGTCCGTAAACAAGATCTGATTCGTTGGGGATTGCTTTATAAAAAAATTGAGGATATGAAAATGGCGCTATGTATTATGTATGATCATAGCAAACCAGTGAAAATATTTGATAAAACCTATCAGCCAGCACAATTTCCTTCGACAGTTTATTTCCGTTATAAAGATAACGAATATATTGATAAGGCTTCATTAAATTATTACGGTGATTTGCCTGCGGCTCCAGGTGGGGACTACATTTCTGTCAGATGGTTTCCTCAAGATGCTGCCAAGCCAGAAAAAGTAGAATCCGGAAAAGTATACAATTATACAATTTGGCCGATCAGAACATTATTGGCTGGAACAGGATTGATGGCTATGTACAATTATTCGGAATTTTTATCCACGTTGACCTATGGCGCGGAAATTCAAGCGCAGCTTAACCAGTATAAAATGGGCAATGGCGTCTGTAATTATCGGTACGTTTATCCGATATATATCGACGATATTCGGGAAGCAAGGGGATACCTGAGTAATGCCTACGGTTATTAACATCAAGCAAATAGTTTTATGAAAAAGATACTTTTAAATAGCATAATGTTGCTGGCTCTAGTTTTAAACCTCTTTAGTTGTAAGAAAGCTAACGATTGGGAAATGGATGCTTCACATCAGCGGCTTTTTAAATCACTAAAGTTTACTACTGGTGTAGTCGGTGCAACTTCAGTGGAAATTAACTATACAAAAACAGTAGCTGCGCAGAAATATATTTTTGAATTTAGTAAGGATAGTTTGCAGTTTGCCGAAATTGTTAAGACAGTGGAAATATTAGCTGATACGTTGACTCCCTTCGCACCCTCCACCATCCCTGCAAGGGTTGAATATCGGACTTTATTTGATAATCTGGATGGCCTTACGGAGTATTCTGTCAGGATGAAAGGAGTAAATACAGAAACAGGTGAAGAATCAAATTATTCGCAATTATATTTTAAGACAGCTGCAGAGCAGTTATTCAGTAAACTGAATATTGGTGTGGATCATATTGAGCTCTATTGGCCTGTAACAGATCGTGTAACTCATGTTAGTGTTTTTGAACCAGTAAAGAATACTGAACTGCAGAAGATAACTTTGTCCCCTACTAATAAAGCCGATGGTCATCTCAAGATTGAAGGTTTACGGCCAGGAACAAGCTATCGTGTCGCAATTTTTAACGAGGAAAACGAGCGAGGAGCAAAGACAGTTAAAACCTTAGGTATAGCTGGAGGAGAGATGATAACAGTAAGCCCTGGTGACGATATCCCTACGCTGATAAGCTCAGCTGTTGCCCAAGGAAAAACCAATATCGTGCTGGTATTTACAGGTGGTAAGACTTACGATTTGGCCAATTTACTGATACCTGCAGGAATCAGCAACCTAAATCTGACCGGCACCTCAGATGCCGGCGGCAATTATCCTAAGTTAAATCTTTCGGGTCTGCAATTGACCGATCTTGTCTTGGGTGAGGTCGTGTTTGAAAATCTCGAAATTTATGCAAACGGTAGCTCTTTTTTGATCTCTCAGGATAAAAATGGTGCAAGTGTAGCTGCCTACACTTTTAAAAATTGTTATATAGAAAGACTAGGTAGTGGGGTGGTACGCCTTAACAATGCTGTAACCGTGAAAGGGATAAACTTTGATCATTGTATAGTCGATAAAATCGGAGGATATGGCGTGGTAAATATCGGTGGTAGCACCGCAAGTGTGGATTCGATCTCAATAACCAACAGTACCTTCACCGATCTGACAACGCAGTTGATGGACGTTCGCGTCGCTGTCGGAAAGATAGTTGTTGGCAATTGTACTTTTTATAATCAAAATGCAGCAATGACTCAATTGCTCCGCTTTGATACCGCTCGATTGCCTTTTTCCTTTGTTGGAAGCAACAATATTATTGCCGGAACGAACAGTGGTGGGCGTATAAACGCAACGAGCTACGATCATGCTGGTTCTGCGCTTAACGTATCGTTTGCTGGGAGCTATCGTACAAATGAATTGCAGATAGAGCGTACTTCCCGGGATTTTTCGGAGATCACTATTTTCAGCGGAACCGCGGAAGACTTATTTGTAAATCCGATGAATAAAGACTTTCGTATTAAAGCTGGTAATGGATTTGGTGGACGTGGTACTGCTGGAGATCCACGTTGGTTTGAATAGATTGAAATATGCATAATGTTAAATCAGGAAAGGAAAGTATGAAGAAATTGATATGGTGCGGAATGTTGTGTTTGATATTTTATAACACACGAGTTTCTGCTCAGCATATTGCAGCTTTTCCGGGAGCTGAAGGCGGCGGAATGTTTACAAAAGGAGGTCGGGCTGGTACGGTCTATTATGTGAATACATTGCGTGATGACGACCAGGGTGATGCACAACTAAAAGAAGGCTCGTTACGCTGGTGCCTACGACAAGATGGGGCAAAAACAATTTTGTTTAAAGTAGGCGGAACGATATGGCTCCAGAAACGATTGTCAATAGACAGGGGAGATTTGACTATAGCTGGGCAATCTGCTTCTGGTGAAGGAATTACGTTAGCTGGAAACCCTGTTTCAGTAGATGCGGATAATATAATTATCCGATTTCTACGTTTCCGTATGGGGGATCTGCAGCTCGCTGGTCGCGATGCTGACGGAGCGGATGCTCTTGGAGGACGCCAAAGGCAGCATATCATCATCGACCATTGCTCCATTAGCTGGAGTACGGATGAATGTGCTTCATTCTATGACAATAAAAATTTCACGATGCAATGGTGCATTATTTCTGAGAGTCTGCGTCTTTCTGGACATTCCAAAGGTCCACATGGTTATGGTGCTATTTGGGGGGGAGTTCATGCAACCTTTCACCACAACCTCCTTGCTCATCATGATAGTAGAAGCCCTCGATTGGGCCCAGGAGCCCTTTACGCAGGAAGCGATACGACAGATATTCGTAATAATGTAATTTACAATTGGAATGGCAATGGAGTATATGGCGGAGAAGCCATGTATGTTAACATCGTTAATAATTTGTATAAACCTGGGCCTGCTACGAATAGTAACATTAAGGATAGAATTATAGCCATTAATGCCAAAACAGAAGAGCACCCTTTTCCAAAGATCAAAGATGTATGGGGTAAATATTTTGTGAGCGGTAATCTACTGACCCACAATTCTAGCATTTCCGCAGATAATTGGCAGGGTGTGCGGATCGTCGGCGAACAGATTCAGTCGGGAATCAGATTAGATAAGGAGATACCTCTACAAGGAACGATCCATACCCACGACGCACAAACAGCTTACGAAAAAGTACTGACATATGCAGGTAACTCCTATGTACGTGATGCTGTCGATCAGCGCATCATTAACGAAACACGTAGTGGGAGTGCTACTTTTCAAGGAAAGAGCCCTCACAATGGCGAAGGGGGAAAATGGAAAAGCCTACAGTATCCCCGTAAAGGTTTGATCGATTCACAGCAGGATATTAATCCAGATCCTGTGGGTAATCGATATGGGGCCTGGCCATCGTTGGAGGCTGGCACAGCCATTCAAGATCATGACCGGGATGGAATACCAGATGGCTGGCTTAAAAAGAATTACCCCGAAAAACAAGCAACCGATCTAACCGAATCAGGCTATACATGCCTAGAGGTGTATCTCAATAAATTGGTAGCTTCCATAACAGAGGGGCAGATCTGATATTTTATAGATTTTGTATAACAGATGAGTAAAACTAAAATAGATGTTAAAAAAAAATAAGAAAAAAGGGCTAAAGCTGGCATGCTTTTGTTTAGCACTCGGAGTATGCCAGCATATTAGCGCTCAGTCGGTAGATAGTCCATATCATTGGAATAATCTTCCTGAGGTGGAACGACCTCAATTTCGAAATGATACGATTAGTATCGAGAGGTTTGGAGCGAAGGGAGACGGCTATACCTTAAACACAAGTAGTATAAATGCGGCTATTCGTTCTAGTAGCAAAAGCGGTGGCGGTGTTGTCTTGGTGCCGGCCGGCTATTGGCTTTCAGGGCCAATAATATTACAGAGCAATGTGAACCTTCATTTGGAAGAAAACGCTTTTTTGCAGTTTACAGATGACTTCAACCAGTACAAAATTGTAGCAGGAAATTATGAAGGAAAAGTTTCGGCACGAAACGAATCACCCATCAGCGGTACAGAACTTGAGAATATTGCTATAACAGGCAAAGGTATTATCGATGGCAATGGAGATGCTTGGAGGATGGTTGGTAAAGGAGCATTGACAGAAAGCGAATGGAAAACTAAAGTTGCGTCCGGTGGTTTAATCAGTGCAGACGGCAAAACATGGTACCCCAGTGTCAAATCGAAGCTTGCGCATGAAGAAAGACGTTCTTTCTTGTTAGCTGAAGGCAAAAAATTGACTGACTTCGAGGATATCAAAGATTATTTAAGGCCTAACTTGGTAGTTTTGACCCAATGTAAGAACGTATTACTTGAAGGTGTGACCTTCCAAAATTCACCTGCCTGGAATTTACATCCCCTTATGACGCAGCATCTGACCATAAGAGATGTGAAAATCACAAACCCGGATTATGCCCAGAATGGAGACGGTATTGACATCGAATCATGTTCGAATGTGCTAATAGAGCATTGCGTCCTGGATGTGGGTGACGATGCGATTTGTATTAAATCAGGTAAAGATGAAGAAGGGCGCAAACGTGGGATTGCGACCGAACGCGTTATTATTCGCCATAATAAAGTCTATAAGGGACACGGTGGCTTTGTGGTGGGTAGTGAGATGTCCGGTGGCGCACGAGATATTTTTGTAGAAGACTGCACTTTTATGGGGACTGACAAAGGCTTGCGTTTTAAGACCACACGTGGTCGAGGAGGGATAGTGGAAAATATCCACATCCGCAATATCAATATGAATAATATTGTGCAGGAGGCTATATATTTTGATATGTACTATTGGACGAAGCCTCCACAGGCCAACGAAGTTCAAGAGGTCCCGCCTGTAAGTATTGAAACCCCACGATTCCGTAATATATCAATCGATGCAATTACATGTATGGGGGCTCATGTTGGCATCTTTGTCCGGGGATTGCCAGAGATGCCCGTGCAGCAGGTTAGCATGACCAATCTAAACATTGTTGCCAACAAAGTGATTGAGCTTAAAGATGCAATGGGTATTGTTGTGAAAAATGCATTCTTGCACTCGAAAGATGCTAAGATACCAACTATTTATATTGAAAATGCTTCTAACTTACGGTTTGAAGGTTTGAGATTTGACAAGAACATCTCTCCAGAATTAGAAGTAAATGGACTCAACTCAACGAATATTGTATTTAATAATTCGAACATAGATAAAAAGAAATTAAGTTTTAAACATGGCGCAAAAACTAATGCTGTCAAAATTAATTAGTCTATGAGATTGTGTAAAGATTTGAAGTACTGGATGTACAGACCTAACATTAATTTTTTGACATAAATCTCCGTGTAAATGAAAAAGTTATTGACAATTCTCTTATCTTTTGCATATCTACTGACCCAGGGTCAAGAATCAATTCTGTTATACGATACAACAATGCCAAATAGTAAAGGGTTGAAGCTTTTAGATAGTATTGCTAACGAACGCGTGTATCAAGTTGCTGAGCCTCGGATTATTCCTTTTTTTGTCTCAAAACAAGAAAATTCAGGAACTGCAGTATTGATTATTCCTGGAGGAGGTTACGCCCGTTTGGCTTATGTGATCAGTGGCACACAGTTGGCCAAATGGTTTAATACAATTGGTATCAATGCGTTTGTGTTGCTTCATCGCTTGCCAAACTCGCCTGATGTGATCGATCGCTCGCTGGCTCCCTTGCAGGATGTACAGCGGGCAATCCGTGTTATTCGGTCTAAGACGGCTGAATGGCATATAGATCCCGGTCGTATTGGTGTGATGGGCTGTTCGGCCGGAGGACATCTTGCTGCTTCCTTATCGAGCATAGAACGGCCGATCAAAGTTCTGGGTGATGCGATAGATCAATTAAGCAGTAAACCCAATTTCAGCGTTTTGGTGTCACCCGTAATTACAATGAAGGGTGATCATGCCCATCAGGGAAGCGTGGATAATCTATTGGGTAAGGTCGCTGATGATTCTCAAAAAGAGCTGTTTAGTTTGCAGGCTCAGGTGACAGAGCGTACGCCGCCCACATTTTTGGTGCATGCTCAAAACGATAAGACTGTTTCTGTACAAAATAGCCTTTTATATTATCAAGCTTTACTAGAACATAAGGTTACAGCCTCTTTGCATATTTTTCCACAGGGAGGACATGCCATCGCACTGGTCAACAATCCAGGGTCGACAGCAACTTGGCCAAGCATATTGGCAGCTTGGCTTCATGAAATTAAAATGATTAAACCATAAATCTATATTTTGATATGAATATCAAATATCTTATATTTTCTAGTGTTCTATTGCTGTTTTGGAAGTTTAGTTCATCGCAAGAATTGAAGTTACACTATGATAAAGCGGCTAGTAACTGGAACGAAGCATTGCCTTTGGGGAATGGGCGTATCGGTGCCATGGTATACGGCGGAGTTTCCCAAGAAGAGATTCAACTGAATGAAGAAACGATCTGGGCCGGACGCCCTGGAAACAATGTGCCTGAAGGCAAATACACGGATATTGTAAAGATTCGTCAGTTTTTAGTTGAGGGCAGGAATAAAGAAGCGCAGGAACTGTCGAATCTCGCTTTTCCAAGAGCTGCACCAGCAGGATTGGACTATGGCATGCCTTACCAAACTTTCGGTAGTCTATTGCTTGGATTTCCGACTCACCGTCACCCTGTTCAATATCGACGGGAGTTGGATTTAAATAAAGCGATAAGTACTGTTTCTTATCAAGTCGATGGCGTCAATTATCGAAGGGAAATGTTTACGTCACTGGTCGACAGTTTGCTGTTGATCCGCATCACTGCTGATAAAGCGAAAAGTATTTCAATGGATCTAAACTGGAAAAGTCCACATCAAAATATTGGCCTAGGCATAAATAATGGAGCATTATTTATGCGGGGAAAAGGAGGTACGGTGGATTCTAAAGAAGGGCAGGTGGCATTCTATGGATTTGTTTATCCGCAGGTCAAAGGTGGTCAAATTAATCATCATGGTGAGCAGATTACAATTAAAAATGCAGATGAAGTAATTCTTTATGTATCCATTGGAACAAACTTCAAAAATTACAAGGATCTCTCCATCGATCCTGAACGAAAGGCCATACGAATTTTTGAAAAAGCAAAAGGAATTTCTTACGCGAAAGCATTGGAGCAGCATGTGAGAAAATACCAGCAGTTCTTCAGTCGGGTGAAATTGGACCTTGGTAACAATGCGCAGGCAAAAAAAACAACGGATGTGCGGATTCGGGAATTTGCGACAAATTTTGATCCACAATTAGTTGCTCTTTATTTTCAATTTGGTCGTTATTTGTTGATTTCTTCTTCACAACCTGGAGGCCAGCCTGCCAATTTACAGGGGATTTGGAATGCCAAACTTTCTCCTCCTTGGGATAGTAAGTATACGATAAATATCAATACTGAAATGAACTATTGGCCGGCTGAGGTAGGGAATTTAAGTGAAATGCACGAACCATTGTTTAGTATGTTAAATGATCTTGCTGTTACAGGTCAAGAGAGTGCACAGAAAATGTACCATGCCAGAGGGTGGAATGCTCATCATAACACTGATTTATGGCGCATTACGGGGGTTGTAGATGGCGGTTTTTACGGTATGTGGCCAATGGGCGGAGCTTGGTTGAGCCAACACATTTGGCAACATTATCTGTATAAAGGAGACATGCAATTTTTGAAGGATTATTATCATGTATTGAAAGGAGCGGCTTTATTTTACCTGGATGTTTTGACGAAGGATCCATCTGGGAAATGGCTGGTCGTAAGTCCTTCCATCAGTCCTGAAAATAGCTATGAAGCAGGTAGTGTTGGGGTTTCAGCAGGCACGACAATGGATAATCAACTTGTGTTTGATGTCTTTAATAATTTTATCCGTGCATCCTACATTGTGGATGCTGATGTCGTATTGCGGGATTCTGTCAAACAAAGTCTGGCACAGTTGCCACCAATGCAAGTTGGTCAACATGGTCAGCTTCAGGAGTGGCTTAAAGATTTGGATAGAAAAAATGATCGTCACCGTCATATATCGCATCTATACGGATTGTTTCCATCTGGTCAGATTTCACCTTTTCGCAACCCTGAACTTGCTCAGGCAGCAAAAAACTCATTGATCTACCGCGGAGATAAGTCGACTGGTTGGTCTATGGGCTGGAAAGTAAATTGGTGGGCACGTTTGCTGGACGGTAATCAATCGTATAAATTGATCAAAGATCAATTGAGCCCAGCCCCAGAGGAACGGAAAGGACAACATGGTGGTACCTATCCTAATTTACTGGACGCCCATCCACCTTTTCAGATTGATGGTAATTTTGGCTGTACATCTGGAATCGCAGAGATGTTGGTGCAATCATATGATGGCAGCATATTTTTATTACCTGCTTGGCCAGATGAGCTACCGAATGGCGAAGTGAACGGTTTAGTCACTAGAGGTGGATTTATTATAGATATGAGCTGGAAAAATCGAAAGTTAACGAAATTAAAGGTCAACTCTACCTTAGGAGGCAATTGCCGTATTCGTATTAACTCTGGGAGTACACTCTATTTAGAAGGGAAGCGGTTGAAAAAAGCGAATGGAAAAAATACTAACTCCTTTTTTGACCTAGATGAAATCAAAAAACCATTGGTAATAACACAAAATAGTTCATTTGAAATTCCCGAAACAGTGCTTTACGATCTTTCTACCACGAAAGGTAAAGTTTATGAAATTGTTGTGAGATAAAACTTAAAATTCGAATTGATGCTAAATACCGATAAAGAAAAATGGAAATATGTTTGCCTGATGACCATTATGAGCTTCTGTAGTTCTTCATTGACTTTCGGACAAAATTATAATTCTCAGGTCTGGAGCCCGGATCTTGGAAATGGAAAATTCAAAAACCCTATCATCAATGCGGATTATTCCGATCCCGATGCTATCCGTGTAGGTGAAGATTATTATATGATTGCCTCAAGTTTTAATCACAGTCCAGGCCTGCCCATTCTACATTCTAAAGATATGATCAACTGGACGATTATAGGACATGCGTTGCAAAGGCAGTTACCGGAAGAGGTGTTCAATAAAGTGCAACACGGAGGTGGGGTATGGGCGCCTTCCATACGGTATCACGATGGAGAGTTTTATATTTATTATCCCGATCCGGATTTTGGGATTTATCAGATAAAGACCAAGAATATTCGGGGGCCATGGTCTGCTCCTACGTTGGTTTTCCAAGGGAAAGGATTGATCGATCCTTGTCCTTTTTGGGATGAAGATGGTCAGGCTTATTTAGCTTATGCCTATGCGGGGAGCAGAGCAGGCTTGAAAAGCGTGCTCGCTATCGCCAAGATGAGTACCGATGGAACTTCTGTATTGGACAGAGGTACGATTGTTTATGATGGACATGAATTGGATCCTACAATTGAAGGCCCCAAAATATATAAGCGGAATGGATATTATTATTTGTTTGCACCAGCAGGTGGCGTATCAACGGGCTGGCAATTGATTTTGCGTTCGAAAAGTATTTATGGACCTTATGAACGCAAGGTGGCTATGGCCCAGAACAAGTCGACAGTTAATGGTCCACATCAGGGAGCATGGGTAGACACACCCTCAGGAGAAAACTGGTTCTTCCACTTTCAGGATAAAGAAGCCATGGGGCGTGTGGTCCATCTGCAGCCTATGGTTTGGAAAGCTGATTGGCCCATTATAGGCGAGGACATCGATGGAAATGGAGTAGGGACACCCGTGATGAGCTATAAAAAACCTAATGTAGGAAACCAGGTTATTGCTCTGATGAATCCTCAGGAATCGGATGAGTTTGATTCTCCTCATTTAGGACTGCAGTGGCAATGGCAGGCCAATCCGGATGGAAACTGGCTTATGCCATCACACGAAGGCAAGCTTCGGCTTTATAGCCAGCAGCTTCCTGAAGGAAGTAAAAATCTGATGGCAGCGCCAAATATACTGACGCAAAAATTCCCCGCCGAAAATTTCAGTGCGACAGCAAAAATACGACTGCGTCCTAGCGAGAAGGAACTTGGTGAAAAAGCAGGATTGGTGGTGGTCGGCGAAGATTATAGTCAGTTTTTTATCCGTAAGGAAAAGGGCCACTTTCAACTTTATTATGGTAGTTGTGTCAATGCCTATTCGGGAGCTGAAGAGCAGGTCAGGCGCATCGCTACTTTGCCAGAAGACTTTGTCTACCTTCGTGTACAAGTTAAAAATGGAAAGACCTGCAGCTGGACGTATAGCTTGGATGGTAAAAAATATACAGTCGTGGAAAATGGCTTCCAAGCGAAACCTGGCAAATGGATAGGAGCCACATTAGGACTCTATGCCAGCCGCGAAAAGCATATCAATGATAGTGGCTATGCAGAAGTGGATTGGTTTCGAATAGATCAATAACATAGTTTTGACCCTTTAATAACTATGAAATTATTGGAATATTTTAAAGTTATTAATAAAGTTTATATATAAATATATTAGTTTGATAATGCAATTATTTTCTGATTTATGAGACGGATAAAATTAATTAAGATCTTGGTGGCAGTTTATCTAGTTGTTAGCCTGTCATTGTTAGGATCGGGATTGCGGGCGGCCAGCCTTGAAGTGATCACTGTAGACCAACACGGAAAAGGTGATTTCACAAGTATACAGGCAGCCGTGAATTCCGTTCGTGCTTTTCGTGCAGAACATGCGGTTCGGATTTGGATCAGGAAGGGAATTTACCACGAGAAAATAGTTATCCCAACTTATGTCGAAAATGTCCAGCTTGTTGGTGAGGATGCTGCCAATACCAAGATTATTTTTGATGATTATGCAGGTAAGTTGGTTGATTGTCCGGATGAGACAGGGCAGCCTAAGCTTGGGACTTTTAGTAGTTATACGCTATTGGTACGTGCAAATAGGGTGCTTATCAAGGATATAACTATCGAAAATGCAGCCGGACCAGTAGGGCAGGCCGTAGCACTTCATCTAGAAGGGGATCAGATAGCACTGGTTAATTGCCGTCTTTTGGGATTTCAGGACACCTTGTATCTGGGTAAAAGCGGTGCAAGAAGCTATTTTTCTGATTGCAGTATCAGCGGCACGACGGATTTTATCTTCGGGCCAGGCATTGCATTCTTTAAGAGTTGCCGACTGATTTCTTTGCGGAATTCGTATGTCACAGCAGCTTCTACGCCGCAGGGGCAATTTTATGGTTACGTTTTCGACCAATGTGATTTTGTAGCTGCAGATGAGTCTGTCGATAAAGTATTTCTTGGCAGGCCATGGCGTCCTTATGCAAATACGGTTCTGGTAGATTGTAACCTAGGAGCTCATATTATTCCTGAAGGCTGGAATGAATGGAAGGGAGATGTATTATTTCCAGATAAGGATAAGACCGTATTTTACGCCGAGTTGGGATCTAAGGGAGCAGGGGCATCGGAACTCTCAAAGCGAGTGACTTGGTCACATCAGTTGCCGGAAGATAAACGGGATGTTTATAAACTCGAAAAAGTAATGGAGGATTGGAAAGTTAAAGAAATGCTCGATGAAATGGAAAAATAAATATCGCTCACAGGTTCTTTTCTGGAGTACATTATTATTGTTTATGTTTTGCGATTCGGTGTGGGCGCAGAATCGAGACATTCCGAAAGATACGACTTATAATACGATGCGTGTATGGCGGCAGATCAAGAAAAGCTATCCCCATGCACGACCGGCTATGGACAGCCTAGGAGGAGATCTAAAGGTCGTACGTAATCTGGTATATGCACATCTAGCTCGAACCGATTTTGGCCCTCGGGATCTACATCTCGATGTTATCCGGCCAAATGACCAGCGAAAACATGCGGCAGTGATATGGATCCATGGTGGTGGATGGCGTTCTGGGCAGAAGGAAATGGATGTACCCATGGCACAGTTGCTGGCGAGAAAAGGGTATGTCTGCATTCCAGTGGAGTATCAATTATCTTTGGAGGCAAAATATCCCAATGCCTTACTCAATATCAAATCGGCAATTTTGTGGCTTAAAAATCATGCCGATCAGTACGATATCGACAGTAGCCGTATCGTGGTGGCGGGAAGTTCCGCAGGAGGTCACCTAGCGAGTCTGGTTGGATTGACAGGTAATGTGCCCGAATTTGAATCATTTCTTGAGTCTAAACACAGTACGCAGATTCAGGCTATTATTAATTTGGATGGAGTGGTGGATTTCATGGCTCCGCTTTCACTCAATTTAGAACGAAAGCCCGATTCTCCTGATGCCTTCTGGCTTGGAGGAGCCTTTGCCGAAAAACCGTTAATATGGAAGGAGGCTTCGCCTATATTTTGGGCCAGAGAGGAACAGAAAATTCCGATGTTATTCATAAATAGCGGTCTTCCTAGATTCCATGCCGGACAAGATGAATTGGTCGGTATGCTAAAGCGTTGGGGGACGGCACATCAAGTGTATACATTTGATGTACAGGTTCACCCTTTCTGGCTCTTCCATCCTTGGGTGGATAAGTGCGTCGATGTTATTGACAAATTTTTAAAGAATAATTTAATAAATCCTGAGCGCTTTTAGTTTGAAAGTTTTTGATCAAAGAACTGAGTCTGCTCATATTGTAATTTTTCTGGGCAAGCAATATAGGTTAGTTGGCATTTTAGGCGTTGTGAAGTGAAATTTAAAAATAAACCCCACTTTAAATTAATTTAAAGTGGGGTTTATTTTTAAATGTGTCCCCGACGAGATTCGAACTCATATCGTCAGAACCGGAATCTGAAATTCTATCCATTGAACTACGGGGACGTGTCGCAAAGATATACTATTTTCTACATCTTACAAATAATCTTTGCGATAAAATTCAATCTTTTAGCAGACTATTTTTAATGCCTTTTGTCGACAGCATTTTTATGTTTAACATTCGCTAATTCCCTATTTTTTTATACGTGGGCTAATGATTTGTATATGAATGCTTAGCATCTGGGTGATAGTACTGTGGGCTACTTACTATTCCCTTTTATCCACCAGATAAATGGGTTTTCTGCTGAGCGGATTATAAATCCGGCTGATCAAAATTTCTTCGCGTTCGAACTCCACATTGGGAATTACGCGCAGTTTCGCCTGAAAACTATCTTTAATTTCTTTTAATAATGCGCTGTTTTGTTGTTTGGAGGATATTAAAATCCGAATGTCGTCTGTACCGACCGCAGTGCTGGAGATCTCGATCTGATAATGTTCAATTGCGGTGTAGCTGGCCAATACATCAAACATAGCCGGGGGAAACAGCGTTGTACCCTTGTACTTAATCATCTGCTGTTTCCGGCCTTCAACAGGGCCTATTCTATAGGAGTTCCGACCACATGTGCAAGGGCCAGCATGTCGTCTGACCATATCGCCAGTTTTATAGCGCAAAAGGGGCATAGCCTCTATTCCTAAGGTTGTGACAACTAATTCTCCCAGTTGACCATCGGGTACAGGATGGTCATTATCGTCCAATATTTCGGTAATGATTAATGCTGGATGTTGGTGACCACCGGCAAAAGCTTCACATTCTGTGAATGCTGAGCTCATTTCGGTGGAAGCATAAGTGGAGTAGAGGGCAATATTCCATTTTTCCTGAATTCGTTTTGCCAGTTGGTTGCCCTGCAGTTCCGCAGTTCTAAGATTTTCACCGATACAAATGGCGACCTTTACAGAGCTGCTGTTGTAGTCGATGTTATGTTCTTCAGCATAAGCAATCATTTTGAGCAGGAAGGAGGGTACGACAACAAGAAATTTGGGGTTAAACTGCTGGATTGAATCCCATTGCATTTGTGGTATGCCAGCCCCAATACGAAGTATTCCGGCTCCAATTTTACGTAGTCCAAGAAAGTAAGCTAATCCCGCCATAAAACGACGATCCAGGGTCGTCATAATTTGTACCCGGTCGCCTTTTTTAATACCTACCCGTTGGAAGGAAATCATCTCATTATAAGCGAGACGCTCCAAGTCCGCGTCTGTTAATCCAAATACAACAGGTGTCCCCAGTGTACCGGAAGTTGTGGAGAAGTCGACAATCTCCTCTTCGGGGACGCACAGAAAATCCCAGTTAAACTGCTGCAGCTGTTCTTTGGAAGTCGTCGGCAGAAGGGGGAGATCCTGAACACCGCGGATGCGTTGTAAGTCAACTCCTTCACGTTGAAAAAGACGTTTGTAGTAAGTTGAATGTGTATTCAAATAGTTTAACACATATCTTAGCTTTTCATCTTGATAATGGGTTATTTCTTCAAGACTGGCTTGTTCTATCGTTGGGATCATCGATTATCTCCTTTCTTCTCAATTTTATGAATATATGAGGCAATGTTTTTGCGGTCAACCAAAGTGGTCACTTCGCAGGAGTCGGCCTGTTGCAATTGCTTTAGTGCTTCTTCATAGCGCTTTTGCTCAAAATAATACGTTCCTCTCTTGTAATAGACTGCCCAAAACAGGGGATTGAGCTTTTGATATTCCTGCCATTCCGATTCAGTAATTTCTTGGTCAGACTTCAGTTTGTGGTCTATTATTCGATCTCGTTTACGATATTCCTCATAATCGCGGTAGGCTTTACTATTTAAAAACGTATCTTGAGGAATATTCAATGCTGTATTGGCCAATGTAGAAGCTGGTTGATGTGCCTTGTTGTCGAAGATTTTATTTAAATCATAACAGACAAATTCCCCAAGCTGATAGGGGTTGGCTGAGATCCATACAAGGCGTTTTTTTGGTTGGAAAATGACGCCATGATGAGCCAAGAGCTGATTTAAGGCCTTTTCATTGCCATAGCCTATTTCCTTATTTTTTAGTCCATTGCGATCTCTTAGTATAGCCGCAACTTTAGGGGCTGTAAGCTTATCCTGCTGTTGCAACTGCTCTGTCAGCAGTTGGTGTCGATAAACACTGTGGCTTTCTTCAATCTGTTTTTGATTGCGCTTATCGGATTGATAGGTACTGCTCTGAAAATGATTTGTGCATAGCACGTAATTTGCATTGTCTGATTCAAAAACAGCAAATTTATGTGGCGACATCTCAATTAAGATGGCACGGCCTTCATCTGCAGAACCGATCATAAGTGATTCTGAAATAAAAATAGGATGTTTTTTTGCAATGGCGATGGCTTCCTTAAAATTTCGGGCATATTGGAGTATTTCTCGTGCAACAATAGATATAGGCGTTTTAGCAGCCCAGGGAATAGATGATTTTCCTGCATTGAGTGTGACTGTCAGGCCAGCACTGTTCATACCGGAGACGACACCAATCATGCCTGCCCAGCCCACGGAAAGAAATGAATAACCCGAATCGGGTTTCACAATAGTGATTAATTTGTTCTGACTAAAATCGTCGCCCGCATAAAAGTCAAAATTTCGCCCGATAATAAGTTCGCCATCCGCAGATTTTGGTCCCCATGCCGCTAAGGAAGAACAGCCAACCAAAGCGAGTTCCTGGAAAGCATGACCCAAGTCATGGGCCCCATGAAGAAAAAGATTTCGCTGATAGGGATCCATAAGGGAGTCGTAGCGGGGAGAAGCATACCGTGATAATCCAAAAATCTCTTTTCTATACGCTATCGGGATATATTTATGGATGTTTCGATTATAGACTTTAGTCAATTTCATCATCCATTTCTGCTTGCGCTGAGAAGGGATAAACTCTTGAATTTTAGAAAAGAAAGCCTTCTCTTGATAGGCATAAAGCGATTGTGTCAGTATACCCGTTTTTAATCCGAGTTCCATCGGGTTACCGCTGACGTAGAGTTCCCATAAGCCTTGTGCGTTATGAAATAGGAAGTTACTGTCTATGCTGAGATAATTGTCCGTAGAGTCGGCCAACCTTAATGTCGGAATCGTCTGCTGTTCGAATTTAGCTTTTTCTTTCAGGGCGCCATTTAGCGCACAAGAGCTAAATAGTGATGCTATCCAAATCGCCAACCAATACTTTTTCATCATTCTCTTTAAATAGATCATCTTCAAATTCTTTTCCAAGCATCATTAAGCAACAGGAGAAGGCTGTAATTGTAACCCCCAATACACCGTGCATCTTGACATTTTGGCCTGTCAGAAATAAGTTCTTAACTTTTGTCTTCGTGGAAATTAAGCTATTCAACGGATGCTTGTATTCTTTTAAATAGCCATACATATTACCTTCCTCGGCCCCGATAAAATCACGGTAGCTTAATGGACTGGAAGTGTGAACAGATCGAGCGGCAGCTTTAATATTTGGAAACAATTGTTGGAGTTCTTCGATAATTTCTGCAGCTTTCGCAGCTTTAAAAGCTTCATACTCTTCACCACGGCTACTTAACTGCTGGATAATGGACCGATTGAAAGTCTCATCCCACTGTTGCACTTCGTCCGCAGTCATATAACACATCACGGTCATCGTGCTACAATAGCGTTGATTTTCGCTGTTACAGCTCATGGAAACGACTAAGGGAGATTGCTCCTGATTATACCAAACGGAAGCGATGTTTTTATAATGGTAAATATTATAATTTTGATAGGGGATATAACCTTCTTTACAAACAATGTAAACGGAAAAAACCGAAGGGCTCAACGGTAGGCCTTGTATACGCTTAACATAAGCTTGCTTTTGAAATCTTTCAGGCAGCATGGCAAAGGTATGCCGGAGATTGATATTCGAAACAAACTCCTTTGCATAAATTAGCTGCTGGTCATCGGTGCGTATTGCTTTGATCAGCTGATCGTCCATTTCTACAGCAATGACTTCTTTATTTTTGACGATGTCACCACCATATTTGCGCAATTGGCGGATCAATAACTTGGCAATTTGGCTACCGCCGTTTACACAACGCCAAGCGGACTGAATATAGGAGTTTATGGTAAGCGCATGTACATAGAGTGGTGTACTTTCTGCTTTGGCAACATAAAGGAAGTTCGAACCGACGAGTACAGCCTTAAGGAGTTCGTTATCGGTCAAATCGTCTAAAAAAGACTTCAATGAAATACCGAGTACAGCCTCATTGAACCCAAAACTTTTGCGGAGATTATACATGGGAAATGAATTACAGATGTCCTGTATCTTCTCACAATATACGGTTAAGGCCTGCTTTTCTTCAGGAAAGTAATGAAGCAATTGCTGCACAAAATTTTCATATCCTTGTGCATGTGGATAACTGATCGGATTTCCATCAAATGAAATTCGATCATATTCATCGATTCCCATGCGTTGGATCGATAGATCCTTCATAATCCCCAAATACTCAAAATATTTATGCAGATTTTCACCTTCACCCAAACCACCAATGTAATGTACCCCTGTGTCTAAGATTTCTTTGTCTCGCACAAAAGTCTGCAGATTGCCACCATATTGATTGTTTTTTTCAATGACACATACTTTGCGTCCAAATTTAGCAAGGAGAACTGCAGTAACAAGGCCTCCTAGCCCTGAACCAATGATGACGCTATCGTAGACTTTATCCATTCGTTCTTCTTTTTAATACGCAACTGTATTGATCTTTAAATACTTCTTCAAAACCAATATAATGTGGCTTTTCTAGGAAATCATAACATACAATAGTATGTATCGAATCGCTGAGTTCAACCTTTTCATCGTTACTGCCCCAGATCAGTACATCGAAACGCAATGTGGTTTCGGTCAGCTGATTTAGATAAGTCAATTTACGTTTATGCTTTAGATACGTATTGCCCGCAATAGCACGTTTTTCAGGATCACGGATATAGCTTTCTATATGTCGCTGTGCCTGTTGCATGGTCAACAAAAAATCAATATGACCAAAATCGTTTCCAATATGCAAAATTTTTGCATTTGCTGCAATGAAATTATTCCAGGTTGCATAAGACTCCTGATGAAGGTCAAAATCATTTAGGCTTAATTTTTCGATTTCCGTTTCTTTATATCGATAGTTTAAGCTTATTTTTTCTCTAAAGTAAGTCGGACTCTCAAATAGCTTTCTGATATCAGTGAACTGTTGTTTGAATAAGCGACTGATTGTTTTACAGCGTGCAGAATAATTATCCCCAAACTGTTGGTCGGTAGGTCGAATTCTTTCGCCTATGACTGTACTGAGTGTTCCATCATAAATGACAAAATCTCCTTTTGGACAAACATCGGCGGCTCCGTGTATATAAATAGGGAGGATATCCAATTGCAGCTGTTCGGCAATATAGAATGCGCCTTTGTGAAACCGTTGTACATCATTTGTTGCCGATCGCGTTCCTTCTGGAAAAATCGCAATCGAATACCCAGCATCGATACGTTGCTTTAAGATGTTTTTCGATTTTTCTAAATCGTCGTCGAGCATTAAAAAGCCTGCACGCCTAACCACACGACCAAAGACCGGTGATTTGTAGACCCATTCGTTCGTAACAAATACGCACTTTGGCAATAAACGCCCAATAAGAAGTGTATCTAATAACGAATTGTGATTGGCTATAATAATCGCGGGTTTTTTGAAGTCCTCGTCGTGCGCGTTGAATTGCTGTTTCTTGACAAAAGGGTTGGACTTCAATACAGAGTCTCCAAAACGAGACATTACGCGTGTCATCCAAGCTCTATTAGAGATCAAACTAAAGAGAAGGCCTGAAAGTATACTTCCGATGATATAGTAGCTGAACGAAAACGCTGAAATCAAGCGCAGACGCAAACTAAGCGGAGATAAGCCTTGGGAAGGCCTGCGGCGAAATACAAACCTAAAAACGAGTGGATAAAGAACAAAAGTGTTTAAAACCGCAGCTGTAACACCGAGTAGGGAAACTGCTGAAATGGACCTTAATGCCGGGTGCTTAGCGAAAATTAAGGCTCCGATGGCTAAAATTGTCGTTAATACGGCAAGTAGAATAGACGTACGGTACATAGGCATTTCATCTTTGCCGGTACTGTATTCTTTTTGCAGGGCTGCGGTCATAAATATGGCAAAGTCTACACCGTGACTGAATACAAGTGTGCAGACAATGGTACTGAAAATATTAAATTCGAGGTGAAACAGGCCCATGAGGCCCCCCGTAACCAAACCTGTTAACACAATAGGTACCATGCTGATCAATGTCAGCTCGATGCGGCGAAATGACAACCAAAGAATAACAAATATGGCTACAAAGCTATAATTGACCAAGGTGTTGAAGTCATTGACCAGCTGTCCCAAAAAGGTTTCATTCATTTCTTTGCGATCAATGACAACGGTGCTGCCATTATTGAACTGCTTAATCAATTTTTCCCGGTTTCCTTCTGCCGTTTTTACAATAGTATTTGCGGTGAAAAAGCCATCTTTGGAACTGATATACTCGCTCAATATTCCATTGTTGAGTTTCTGATAATCATCCCATGTGACGGTTGAAAATTTTTGATCCAAAAGAGAGAAGAAAGCTTGATAAGCAGTTGGTTTGAAACCAAAAGCAGCGCTAGAACGGATAAGATTCTCGCGGATTTCCGTTTTACGGACATCTGTCCAAAAGGAATTCCACTGGGCAATTTTCGCCTCCTGATCTTTTTTCGATAGGACAATTTCACCAATGGAATTGATAGCGATCATACCTGTATCTTGTTGTAATCTGTTATACAATACCGAATTAGCTGAAAGAACCTGGTCGATATTGTTACCATAGTTTATCAGAAATAGAGACTTATTTTGCTGTTGTGCTGAATTTTCAAGTTTGTATTCGGCATCTTGCAGTTCTTTTGGGAAGAAATTTAGTGCAGATAAATCTTTATTGAATCCGACTTTCCAAAAAGTAAACAAGCTCACTATTAACAATAGGTAGCTGAATATTTGTAAGGGTTTATTCCGTTCAAAACTGAATGCGGAAATCCGATCGATGAGATGGTTTTTATCATCCGAGGTTTTTATATTCGGTTTATAGATATGAGGGATAAGAATCAAAGAGAATATTCCCGAGAACAGGATGGCAATGAATGCAAATATTCCCAAATCCTTTAAAGCCTCCGAATTGACGAAGAGCAGGCAAAGAAAAGATACAGCTGTAGTGCCCGCACTCATCAAGATTGGCTTAGTGATTTCTTTATAGAGGTGTTTGATATCCTGAGTTTGCTTGAAATGCGTCATGATATGCAGCGCATAATCTATGGTAATGCCAATTAATACTGCAGCAATGGAGATTGAAATAGCAGATATTGTACCCCGCAGAAAGTAAAGAAATGCGAGTGCTAATAAAGCACCAAAAAGCGAGGGAATAAAGATGATGACCGGAATTTGCACTTTCTTGTAAAAGAGAATCAAAATAAGCATCAATAAACTCATCGAAATAAGGATGGTCGTTTGGATATCTGTTTTGATTTGCTTTGCATTGGCAACAGCAACCAAAGATGATCCGAAGTAGCTAAGTTTGGTTTTTTTTAAGTAGACCTCGTTTAACTCACTTTTCATTTTGTCAAGCCTGTCGACGAAAATCGAATTATGCGCTGTTTCCGAGCCTGAATATTTGGGATTAATAAACAACAACAGCTTGCTTGAATCTTTTGTAATAATGTAGCCATTGTAAAGTTGAAAATCGCCGGCAATACTGAGCTTTTGGAATTTTTTAAGCGCCATAAAGCCAATCCCTAGGGGATCTCGTTGTATAAAAGATTTTGCAACGATACTCGTAGGCGAAATTAATGCAGCATAATTGGCTTCAACTACCTGCGCTATGCTATCACCTGGCAGGTGGCTTGCTATGGTTTTGTAATCGTTCTCGTCCAATAATGTCGGCAAATGCTGGTATACAAACTGCATAGTACTTTCCATTTCCGCATCACTAATTTGCCCTTGTATACTATGATAGTAGGGGGCAAGTGATACGATGCTATCGGAAAAGGAATTAGCCATTTCAACCATATCGTCAATTGAAGCATCTTTTTCCCGTTCAATAATGACGCTTATTTTATCCGAAAACTTAAGTTGGGTCAATATTTTGGCAACCTCATTTGTCCGTTCATTTTGAGGTATAATCCGTGTAATATCTTCTTCAAATTTTAGTTTTAGTGCGAAATATCCTGTTGTGACCAAAAAGAGCAGGGCAACTAACCAGGCGATATAAGGTTTCTTCTTGAAAAATAGATAAAGCTGATAAAAATAATGCTGCATATTAACGTCGTTGATTAAACCGCAATAGTGTAAAAGAGGAAAGTCCAAATAGGACTGCGGTCACTAAAGCCAAAGCGAGACTACCCAGTACATATTGTAAAAAATGTTCGGATATAGCTTGAAAATCGATGTGGCTATAATCCAACAAAGGTTTGGCACTGGATATAAATAACTTTCCTGTTTGTATCGATCCCCAAATAATCAATGGGATCATAGGGGGGATACTGACATTTGAAAAGGCAAAACAAAGACCTTTATTAAGCCTAAAGACAGAGGCGAGAAAAATTGATAAAAAAGACTGAAATCCCCATAAGGGGGCAATCCCAATAAACACACCCAATGCAATCGAAATGGATTTAATAAAATCCGAATCGTGCGTTCCCAGAATATCTTCTTTTAGAAAATCCTTAAAGCTTTTTTTTTTGAAACTTCGAAAAGCGTTTCTTGGAAATATATAGAGTAGACTAATCAAAACTAAGAACGTGTTAAGGATGCTAATTCGTGTGAAGTCCTTAAATGGTCTAAAATGCGAAACTCGCTCTGTCGGATCGTAAAGTATCTTGATCGGTACATTCTTCACGACAATGTCTTTCCATGCTGAGCGTACAATTACTTCAATTTCTAGCTCGAATTTATTGGTATATAGTTTTTTAGGTATGCGGTCAAGAGGGTAGAGTCTGTATCCTGATTGCGTGTCAGCAAGTTTTATCCCTGTTTCAAACCAAAACCAAAAATTGGAAAACTTATTACCGAAACTGCTTTTTTTTGGTATGCCGGCTTGATCCATTTGGCGCTCACCAATCAATAAAATATTTCCGTCACTTTGGTTGAGTGCGTCTATAAAAGTTGGAATGTCATCGGGAAAATGTTGCCCATCCGAATCGATGGTGATTGCATACTGAAACCCCAGTTTTCTTGCCGTATCAAATCCTATTCGTAAAGCTTTGCCTTTACCTGAATTCTTTTCCAGGTGCAGCACTGTAATGGAAGGGTAATTTGCTAAAATCTCTGCTGTTGCATCCGTCGAACCATCATTGACTATAATAACCTGTGTGGTATAGGCCAAAACCCCATCTAACACTCTTTTTAGCGTTTTAGCATTGTTGTAGGTGGGGATAAGTACACATACAGCTGTTGTAACGATAGGTTGGCTGAAGCTTGGCGAATTGATCATAGTTATACAACAGGATAAGTGCGGCAAAAATTGAGTTCCATTTTAAGTGCAAGGGTATCATCGAAAGAACAATTGGCCTTGATCTGTATGGTTTCGGTTTCTTGAACCGCCAATTCCAATGTTAGGATGGGATGAACGGAAGGATCTATAATGGCATAAAAACGAATGTTTTTGGCAGACCGCATACGGAGTTTTGCCTGCAGTAAATCTTCGGTTATATTTTTTATTATCTGTAACATACATACACCTGGTGTTACTGGTCGCCCTGGAAAATGCCCGTTAAAAATCGGATGATCGGGATGAATACCTATCTCCATCAAATATTTCCCATCTTCACGCACCTGACTATTGTGTATCGTATAAAAGTCTGCTAAAACCATGTTTCAAACTTAGATAAATTACCTTTTATATGCAATATAATAGCGGAGCATAATAAAAGTAATTGAAGAACTTACTATAGCGGAAATACGGCTTTGTTTATTTTTTATATCTAGCCTTATGTATCATGTCGCTTAAAATGGAATATTTACAAAATCCATTTTTAGCTTGATACCACGATGTTCTATATTAAAGCTGTCAAGTTTCCCCAAAGAATCTGGTTTGAATTGAATTTCAAAAGCTCTTTTGTACTTGGATGCCATTTCGATTTTGGTTAAGGTTCCTTGGTCATCAATCTTAAGAAAATATCGTTTGCCGTTATAGATACTTAAAAATTGATTGGCTGTTGGGTTTTGATAATCAGCTCTATAAGTTGTTTGTGTTAAAGCTCTGAAATCCCTCACTAAGGTGTGGAGGATTATCTTTCTGTCGAGATCTTGCATGACATAATTGACCAGATGTTGGTCTTTGGAAATCGTTATATCAAATAAGGTATTCCCCAGATCAGAGGTAAGTACAATCCGATGATCGTCCTGACTGATTCTTTTGGCGACAAACATTCCTGTCATCTCTTTTCCATAAAAGCGAATTGTAGCCCGATATAAGCGCTCTTCATTTAACCCGGCAAAATAGGGATTTTGAACAAGAGTGTCGATTGCACCATAGTTTTGTTTACCATTTGGGTAGTAAACCTTACATCCTGTCAGAAGAACTAAAAGTAACAGACTAAAAACTGAATAACGCATCGCTGATTGGTTGGTTGATCTGCTTGTTTTTGAAAACTATTTTTGTATAATCTTTAGAGGGTTCTATCAACTGGACTTCCGAAACTGTAGATTGTTGATCATTAAAATATAATACGATTGTTTGAATATAAGCCGATAGCTCTTTTGTTTTAGGTGAAAGCTTCGCTATGCGTTGATTTCGATTTTTGTGAAATGTGATCGTAAAGTCGTCGGCAGCAAAAAGATCTCCACTGATGCTGCCAATAATCATTTTATTGATTTTCTCGAATTTTTTATTGTTGCCAAGGTCGACCTTATTTTTTTTACCTTGATCATTTACCAATACTTTATTGTCTTTAAAAAGAATACCATATTGGATCGGTGTATTGTATTTCCAAAGCAGCTTGTTTGGGTTTTTCAATAACATGGATCCACTGGACGTAATCTCTTTAGAAAGAAAATCCAAGTGCTTATACTGGACAAAATCTGTTTTTAAGGTTTTTATTTTTTGTGCTTCCGCTACGACGGTTTGTTTAAAACTAGTTATTTCAGCGCTTGACATAGCTGTTTCTTGTGCTTTGGTCAGCGCAATGTGAAATACAGAAACAAGGAGTAGAATGAGCTTAGTTTTCATATACTTTTTGATTTAAGAAATCTTCCAAATTTACGGCTTCTAATTTGTTAACCTTTAATGCTATTAATAAACTTTTAACGACATGTACTGTTTTCTCCGATGTATCATGTAAGAGAATAATACTGCCGGGACTTAGTTTTTTTGCAATGCGTGCAAAAATCTGATCTTCAGTTAGACTTAAAGTATCCAAGGAGCGGATGTTCCAACCAACGGATTTCAACTTGCAATCGTGCAATGCTTTTGCAATATGTGGATTGCTGACACCAAATGGAGGCCTGTAAAGCAATACTTTTTTTCCTGTTGCTGTTTCAATGACATGATTAGCTTCATTTATCTCTGCAACAACTTGTCTGCTTGGCAGAAACCCCATCTTATTGGGATGATTCATGCTATGATTGGCAATGACATGGCCCCTTTCAATAATTTGCTTCGCTATCAGGGGATACTTGACCACCTGTGTGCCAATACAAAAAAAACTGGCTTTTGCTTGATATTGATCCAGTAAGTCTAGTATTTCCAAGGTAAAAGGCGTAGGGCCGTCATCAAAAGTGATCGCAACTTGTCGCACATTTTTTCTTACGCATGTTGTCGATTGCATAAAGAAATTTAGACGGAGGTCAAATGCTCCCCAGGAAACTATTCCAACATACAGAATCAGCACAATAATCAAAGGAGAATACAGTTGATCGTTTTTCCAGATGAATACCGTCATCAGAAAAAGGGCAAGACTCACGTATGTTGTGTTTTTAAAATTTAGCATCTCGATAACAGCATTAGACTGTTTTGGTCTCCAAAATTACAAATCAGTATATGTTGAAAAGCACCGATCTTCTTTCCAGTTGGACTCTCCATCGATCGAAAGGTTTGATTATTCAATTGCTTTAAAGCGAAATCGAATGCAAACACAACATCTGTGTCAAAGTATCCTATCTGCGATTGATAGTTTATTTTAGCTAAGTCGTTGAAAGCCTCAGCCTCCATTTCCGATGGGGTTTCCGGCTTTGCCGAACCATAAATGACCAAGTCAAGCTGCTCGGCAGATAGCTTGTTTTTTTTAAGAAATGCAGCTAGTTGGGTTTCTGGCCGTAGCTCTTCTGTTGGATGATAAATTACCATGTCAACCAATTCGCCAAGGGTATGTTGATTCTTTTGATTGGAGAAAATAAAGAAACCGGCACCTTCTGTCCGCGGGATTCCTGTTGTTGTCGGTTGATCTCTTGTATTGGCTATGCTCTCGCTGATGTCGATACTGATGTCTGAAAGCTCGTCAACGGCACCGACCAATAAAGTTTTCCGTTCGTTCAGCAAAAGTTGTAGGTAGGCATCAAATACGGTCGATTCAAATGATACACGGCCCTGTGAATAGGTCATATTATAACCCGTATTTTTGATTAAAAGGGCAATTTGACCGGCAACGGTATTGTGCGTCGACTGGATAAATGCAGTCGGTGATAAAAACTCTTCTTGTTGAACAACAATGGACTGTAAGAATTTATCGGAGTCTATTAGACAGCCTTTTCCACTTCCAACGAGGATACCGTCCAGCTCACTGCGATCAATCTGTTGCAGTACTTCCATCGCGCATATAATTCCCATTTTTACAGCTTTGGACATTCGCCTTGCACTGTTGGGCGATAGGATCTTACTGTCTATTTTAGGCAGATCAACCTTGATCCAATTTTCTGGACTATTTGGTAGGCTAAGGTTGTTAACGCATATGCTTGCGGCATTAATATATACTTTATGCATGCGAAAAAATTAAGCTTGAACAATTGCCGCCAAATCCAAAGGAATTGCTGAGTACATGCCGGATTTCCATACGCTGATGTTCAGCGAGCGGCGGCAACGCAGGCTGTTCCATGGTATTTTCAAATCTTAAATTAGCAAAGGCCAGTTGATGCTGAATGGCGAGTAGTGCATATATTGCCTCAATACAGGCTGAAGCTCCCAATGTGTGTCCAGTATATGATTTGGTTGAACTAAAGGGCGGTATCGTATCGTTAAATAATCGCTGTATCGCTGTTGCTTCTGTTCGATCATTATTTTCGGTCGCCGTTCCGTGCGCATTGATATAATCAATTTCGCTCGGTATCAACTCTGCCATTTTTAGAGCCTCTTGCATAGCGAGATAAGCACCTTCACCGTTATCTGAAGTTGAGGTTTGATGAAAAGCATCATTAGCGTTGCTAAAAGCGTTCAGGTAACCTAATATGGGTTTCTTTGTGTTTTTTAAGGATCTTGTAGATTCAAGTACTAAAAAACCTGCACCTTCACCCAAGTTTAACCCCTTTCTATTGCTGTCAAAGGGGCGATTAAGTTGGTCGGACAGGAGCATTAAGCTGTCAAATCCATTGATTGTAAATTTTGATAGCGCATCCGATCCGCCTACTAAAACCCGATCTGCGCGTCCCGAGCGCAAAAGTCGAGCCCCAAAGCCTATGGCATTAGCTGCCGAGGAACATGCTGTACTAATAGCCGTCACATAACCATTGCTGCCCAATATTTTGGCCAATATGGCACTTGAATCCCCAACATCCCGGCGTTGTATGAGTGTGCCGGTCTGTTGTAAATGCGGGAAATGCTGTTCAAAAATATCCATTCCCGCAACGGAAGTCCCCAGAACAATTGGCATATCAGCTGCTGCTGTAATACCAGCCTGAGACATGGCTTCTTTTGCAGCAATTGCGGCAAGTAGGCTGGTTCGGGAACAATAGTCGGGTACCTCAGTACCTAATTTTTCAATTAATGCTTCGTTCGTTAACGACACTTCACCAACAAGCGTGTGATGTTGATGTTTTCCCGAGATATGTTGAAGCGGTTTGATACCATGTTGTTTCTGGAGCAAAGAATGATAGTTTTGCGCGACATCATTTCCAATGGCGGTAATCATGCCCATTCCAGTAACAGCAATAGCATTTTTCATGTTTTATTTCGTTCTATTTTCTGAAATATAGGTTGCCAATGTTTCAATGGATTGAAAAATAGTCTTTCCGATTTTTGGATCAGTAACTTTAATACCATAATCCTTATCCAATAAAACAGTCAGCTCCAATGCATCAATAGAGTCTAGTCCTAGGCCATCTCCAAATAATGGTGCCTGATCTTCAATTTCATCTACAGGGACTTCTTCTAAGTTTAAGGCTTCAATGATTTTCGTTTTTAATTCCGATTTCAACTCTTCCATTCTTTATTGTGTTAGTTGTCTTACGACATTTAAATGATGTGCTACAATGCCTGTTTTTTCCACAAGATACAAAACCAATTTATAGTTTCCTTCCGTATAATCGACCCAACCGCATAGTACCTTTTCCACTCTGCTGGAATTTAAGAGGTAATTGCAGTAATTTACTGCAAGTTGACTGTCGAATTGCGCTGAAACAAAAAAGATATTTTCCGTTTGCAGGTTATGCCTAATCGCAATTTCACCCATACAGACATTGGGCAGGGTATATACAAATATAGCAGGACTGGGATAGTACTGCTCCTTGTCTGCGATGGTATTGAGGTGCTTTAAGTCGGTATCAAGGCTACTGTGCCTATTCGACAAGACAATGCCGATATTCTTTGTTTTTTCCTCTTTCAATAGTAATTCAGCTCCTAGCCAAGCTAATTTGCTGAGGTTATCCATCTTGAAAAACTTCGGGTAAGTCGTTTCTAGTGAATAGTAAAATGCTTTTGAAAAAGTAGCAAAATCTGAGGATATTGCTGCTGAAATCTGTTCACCATTAACATATACGCCTTGTGTATCGATGCGGCAATGCCTGCTGATTTGATAGTGTTGTTCCATGCTTATCGTAACTCCCTTTCAAATAATACGGCTGTATTTGTGCCAGCAAATCCCGATGCTGTTTTTAAGCAGCGAATAAGAGGTTGGGGTTGTTCCAATAGTTCAGTAACAACCGCTAGAGGTAATGAAGTGCCTTGTTTTTGATAGCCTAAACTGGGGAGTAGTACATTATTTCGTAAGCATTCCAAGGAAATAATACTCTCGATGAGCCCAGCGGTTCCCAAGGTATGACCGAAGTACCCTTTTAAGCTATTGATCGGTTTAGTGGCTAATCCGGAATGATGTATGGCCACAGCTTCCATTTCATCGTTGTAAATTGTGGCTGTTCCATGTGCACAAATAAAATCAACAGATTTTGGCTCTAATTTGGCTTCGGCCAATGCAGATGCGATGCTAAGTCTCAGTCCTTCGCCTGTACGCGATGGTCCTGAAATGTGATTTGCATCGTTGATTGAGGCTTCGCCGGCGATAAAGAATTCTTGATCTGTTAATTTTTGGCCGGTGACATGAATTGCTGCCGCTGCTTCGCCGAGATTTAAGCCCTGTCTAAATTCGTCATAGGGTTTACAGACCGTGTTACTTAGGGCCTGAAAAGACTTAAATCCTGAAACGACAAATTCACTGACCAGGTCTCCAGCAACGATAATGGCATCTTTACAATAATCCATCTGTATAAGTCGTTTAGCGGTCGAGATGGCCTGTAGACCCGATACACAGGCATTGCTAATGATTATCGGAGGCCGTTTAAAACCAAAAAAATCGGCTATTCTTTGAGCCAGTACGGGAAGGCTTGCAGGAACAATATCGTTTGCTCCGCCTGTGCATTGCGCGATATTGCCCTTGGTTGTTGAGACGATTAATTCAGTCTCTTGTGTAATAACAACTGCTTTGACAAGAGGTACTAATGCGGCTATCATGAGCTTTTCTAGTTTTGAGAATGCTGCATCGAAGGGGAGCTGTGTGTCCTGCAGCAATTTGTTTAAATGCTGATCCAATAGTTCTTCTTCAACAATAGCGGCGTAAATGTCTCCATGTAATTCAGCGAAGTCGGTCAACTTGATTCCTGATTTGCCGCTAACAAGGGCATTCCAGGTGTCTGTCAGATTATTACCTATGGGGGATACACAATTGTATGGGCCTAAATACACCTTTTTCATTTGCTGACAAAATCAAGCCGATTTTTCCATTGCTGAAAAAAGTCCGGAGTATACAATTGTAAGTTTCCTGAAGAATCTAAAAATACCTGGATCGTTTCACCTAGGCAGACAACCTGATTGTTGTCATTTAGGATGCGGTAACGATAAATAATCTTTGCTGCTTTGGTATCCAATAGGGATGTTTCAATACGTGCATTGTCACCATATTTTAATGGGAGTTTATGTTCGCAGGTACTCTTCACGATCGGTGTTGTATAACCATGGCCATGAATATCTAGATAGGTCAGTCCATGTTCCATGCCGAAAGATTCTCGGCCATCTTCAAAATAACTGATGTAATGGCCATGCCAAACTATCCCCAACGAATCGACTTCATTGAAACGTATACGTAAGGGGCTTGTCCAAGTAATCTGATTAACTTGTTCAGTTCGTTTATTTTTTGCCATAATCATGAAGAAGCTATTACACTTTTTATTTCAGCTTGAGCGATCTGTCGATCTCCGACAAAGCTTTCTACGGAAACGAGTGTAACCCCCATAAACTCTTGTAGAATCGTAGCTTTGGTCAGCAATTTTTCTCCGACCTGAGGGAAGGAATCTATTGAAATACTTTTTATTGTACCGAGATAACCTATAGGTGCAGTTTGTTGTTTAATATAAAAGCTATAGCCAGTATGTAAAGCAATGGATTGCGCCATGTGCTCAATAATACCCGCTTCCAATAATATACCATCTTCCACAAAAATATTATCTTCTTGAACAGTTAAACCTGCTGCAACTGTCTTTTCGGTGAAATCGTACAGGCAGTCAATCATAACCATCGGAGCACGATGAGGTAATAAATTCTGTAAAAATATGTTATCGACTATTGGAAATGGGGCAGCTGTCATTTGTCTAAAAAAGTTCCTCCAAAGGTACTAATTAAAAGATAAAATCATAGGTTTCAAGTAGCGCAAAATTGCTTTTGATCGGTTTTAGTACAGCGCCTCTGCTGTGTTATTTTTTTGTTCCTTCAGATAAATATTGTAAACAGAACTGTGGATGTTTATTGGGAATAGTCCTTCCAGAAATCGTAGAAGTTAAACCACTGCATTGGATATTTTTTGATCATATAGGTTAGCGACTGACAATAGGTTTGCAGTAAGCCCTGAGCGTCACGGTGTTTCACTTCTACTTCGCGTGCATAGAGATGATAGTGGAGCTTAGGTTCTTTCATAACATAGACAAAAATAACAGGAACCTTGAGCCTGGAAGCGATTAAAAATGGGCCGGCTGGAAATTGTGTGTTTTTACCCAGTAAATCTGCCGAAAGAGTTTTGGTGCCTTCTAGATAACGATCACCTGTAAAGACAATTAGTTCATTGTTTGTAAGTGCTTTATTGATGGCAAATACGTGGGAGAGGTCTTCTTGGATAACGATGAATTTTACAGTCGATTTACGCGATACTTTTGCCAAATATGATTTGATGGCTTGATGTTCGCGGTCCGAAATAACCAGATTAATCTGATTCTCGATATTGATGTCCTCCAGGAAATAAGAGGCGATTTCAAAGTTACCGATATGTGCTGATAAAAGGATACCACCATTTTTTTTCTCCAAGGCAGATTTTAAAATCGCAATACCGTCAAATTCATAGCTAAATCTGTTGCGCATACCCGCAGCTATTGCTGTTTTATCGATCAGGATTTGACCGAAAGTAAAGTAACTCCGGTAAAATCCAATGAGCGTTGAAGGAAGTGAATATTTTAGTCGATATCTTAGGTAATAATAGATCGACCGGTTGCTACTCCAAGAAGTCAGGAAATAATAAAAAGCTACAAATACCAGCAGCAGATAAGCTGTACGGATTCCTAGCTTTTGAATACAGAATACAAAGATTCGATATCCTAAGACACTACCCTTCGATTGTCCATTCCACTGACTCATTGGTAAACATTGACTTAGTTATGAGCTGTCTTACGTTTGATGAGGTCATAAAAATCTTGGAAGGTTTGGATATTTGTGAAATCGGCCTCAACCAATTTGACACCAAAATTGGACTCAATGATAACGACAAGATCGACATAATCCAAACTGTCTAAATTTAATGTATCTTTTAAATTTAGATTCGGTTGGATTAAATCAACATCCACTTCAAACTCATCAACAAGTATTTCGTTAATCTTTTCAGAAATCATTTTTATAAGTTAATCGTTTATTTTTTTAATGACTAATGCAGAGTTTGTTCCCCCAAAGCCAAAAGAATTGGACAAATATAGGTCAAATTCTTTAAATACGGTTTGTTTAACGATATTTAATTTGGCTGAATGTTCATCCGGATTTTCAAAATTAATGTTTGGAGCCATAAAACCATTTAACATCATGATGTTGGAATAGATGATCTCACTGGCGCCTGCCATCCAACATTCATGGCCTGTCATAGATTTTGTGGAGCTGACAAAAGGTTGGCTTTCACCGAATACCTGCAAAATAGCCTGTGCTTCATTGGCATCGCCTACAGCGGTGGATGTGGCATGTGCGTTGATGTAGGCAATATCGGAGGGTTTAACGCCAGCTTGTTTAATTGCTCGTTCCATGGCCAAGGCAGGTCCTTCGACATTTGGTGTAGAAATATGCCCTCCGTTGGATGAAAATCCATAACCTACAATTTCCGCTAGGATAGGGGCTCCTCTACGTACTGCGGATTCATAACTTTCTATAATTATTGTAGCGGCGCCGCCAGAAGGTACCAATCCGGACCGATCTTTGTCAAAGGGACGTGATACTGTTGTAGCCGGCAGGGTATCATCTCCAAAAACACCTAAACCATCAAAACTGGCCATGGCATATTTATTGATCTCTTGCGCTCCACCACAGATAATCATATCTTGCATGCCACTTTTAATCAGGTTGAATCCGAGCCCTAGAGAATGGGATCCGGAGGCACAGGCGGCGGATATCGTCATGTTAATGCCTTTTAAACGGAATATCGTGGAGAGATTCATGGTTACCGTGGAGTTCATCGATTTAAAAATCGCTCCAGAACCTATCAGGCTGGTATCCTTTTTCTCCCGTACAATATCAACAGCTTCAATAATGGCTTTGGAGACCGAATCATTTCCATAGAGAATCCCAATTTCATGTTCATCGAGAAAAGCATCGTCAATGGCTGCATTTTTTAAGGCTTCCATCGTAGCCAAATACGCATATTCTGTTTCTTCGCCAATGGATATTCGCTGACGGCGGTTCAATTCATGTTTTAAATTTGGTTGTGGAACGGCACCGGTTAATGCGGAACGAAATCCAAAAGTTTTTCGTTCTTCATCGAAGATAATCCCTGATTTCCCTTGTTGCAGAGAATCTTTTACTTCTTCCAATGATGTCCCCAAGCAGGAATATATTCCCATCCCCGTGATCACTACTCTTTGCTCCATAGATTTACGAATAAATTCCTCCATTTATATTAATTACTTCCCCCGTAATATAGCCTGCTTTTGAAGAAGCTAAAAAGGTGACGAGGTCAGCGACTTCCTCAGGTTCTCCAAATCTATTGGCCGGAATCAATTTTTTTAGTTCCTTTTCGTCCATATCGGCAGTCATATCACTATGAATAAATCCAGGTGCCACAGCATTGACGGTGATATTCCGTTTGGCAACCTCCTGAGCCAGCGCTTTGGTTGCACCTAGCAAAGCCGCTTTGGCCGCCGAATAGTTGGTTTGACCAGCTGTACCTTTTACACCGGATACGGAAATCATATTGATGATACGACCATAACGCTGGCGTAACAGTTTCTGTATGAAAAATTGGGTAACATGATAGAAACCATTGACAGTTGTGTTGATTACCGAGGACCAATCTTCTGCTGGCATCCACATAAACAAGCCATCTTTGGCTATACCGGCATTGTTGACGATAACCTCAAGTTGAGCTTCGGGATGGCTCGATTCCCAGGTAGATAAGGCCTTGTCGACTGCGGATTTATCTGCGACGTCGAATTTTAGAAGCGAACCACTACCGCCCTTTGCTTCTATAGCAGCAAGTGTTTCTAATGCTGCAGTTTCATTCTGCTGAAAGTTGATCAACACATGATAGCCCAATTCTTGAGCCAGTTTAAGACAAATTGCCCTGCCAATTCCCCTTGATCCACCTGTAACTAAAGCGCATTTCATCCTACAATATGTATATTAATTTTGAAATAATTCTGCATTATCAAACCATTTGTTTCCTAAAAGGTTTCCTTTGGTGTCAATAAATCCCCATTTGCCATTGAGTTTAACTCGCGCTAAACCATCGATAAATCCCTTCTCCTGTTTCTTAAACGTTAACGCCGCAGTAATCTCATATTGAAAGGGGATGATAACTTTGGCATTTTTATCGATGAATCCCCATTTACTGTCTTTAACTGCAGCGAGGCCCTCCGGAGAAAATGAAAGGGCATCCTGATAGGCCGTAGGGATGACCATTTTACCTGTAGTATCAATATATCCCCATTTCCCATTTAATTTCACGGGCGCTAGACCTTCCTGAAAATTTCGCGCATCATCATAAGTTGCAGGTATCACCCATTTGCCATCCGATGCCATAAAACCGATTTTATTTCCTTGCTGAACAAGGACAAAGTCGGGGTTTTCAATATTTTCAATTTTTGAAATACCAGGGAGAGCAATTTCTTTTTGACCAGATACGAGAAACCAGTTGTTCTGTTTTTTTGCCCATACCAATCCAACATTAAAATCGCCGATATCATCATAATTTGGAGCGACGACCTCTTTTCCCTGATTGTCAATGACACCCCATTTTTTATTTTTGGCGACTTTAGCGTAGCCATCCTTAAATGGACGGATGACATCGTAAGTTGGTGGAAGCACAACCTCTTGTTTGTTGTTGATGAGACCGACTAAATTGGTCGCATCACGATAAAAAGCAACACCATCATTGAATTCATAAACCCGCTTGCTAGAGATCGACTTCAGTTCCTGCCCGAGAGAATCAATGTAAAGCCAACCGCTTGCAGATTTCACCATCGCCATTCCCTGACTGAAGGATTTGGCATTGACGTATTGAGGTTGAATAATATAGTTCGCATCTTTATCTACAAATCCCCACCTGCTGCCATCATAAACAGCAATCTTTCCTTCGGATTGATCTTGAGCATTTTTGAATTGAGGTGTAATCTGAAACGATCCATCTTTATTGATAAATCCGACAAGTCCCTTTTCTTGTACCCGCGCCAATTGTTGCGCAGATGTGAAGGTGCATGATAGTATAAATAATCCGCCGAATGTGAGCCTTTTAATCATGATTTTTATTGATTAAGTATTCTTTTACTTTTTTAATAATCGGATACATCACTTGATCCTCGGCAAAGGCCGGAAACAAATTACGCAGGTCCATATACCAAGATAGTGTTTCTTTTGCTAATTTTTCCTGACAACCTAAATGGTCAATTGCCTGTGCTAAAGTAATAAATTCTATCGCCAGCACTTCAAAGGAATTTTCGATGACCTGACTGCATGACATTGCTGCATTCGTACCCATGCTGACAATATCTTGGTTGTCATTATTGTTGGGAATGCTATGGATGTAGAGCGAAGTGCTTAGCGCTTGGGATTCCGCTGTGGTGGAAGTTGCCGTAAATTGGACACCCTGCATGCCAAAATTTAGTCCTAATGTGCCTAAATTTACGAAAGGCGGGAAAATCTCATTGATCTTGCTGTTGAGTAGATAATTCAATTGCCTTTCCGCAAGCATTGTCATCTTGGTCATAACCAATTTAAGTTTATCCATTTCCAGTGAAATATAGTCGCCATGAAAATTGCCGCCATGATACACATGTTGATCGTTTAGATCAATGATGGGATTGTCGTTTGCTGAATTTAGTTCATGCTCAAGCACTGTACCCACATTGTTAATGGTATCCGAAACCGGACCCAATATTTGCGGAACACAACGGACGGAATAATATTCCTGTACTTTGTCTTTGAAGATATCCTCTTGATTTTCACCGGTATACAGGTGTTCCTCGCGTTTTCGAATCAACTTGCTGCTTGCAAGGTGACTGCGCATTTTTTTGGCAATAGCTTGTTGTCCAGGATGCTTTTTGCTTTGATTTAACGCTTCCGAAAAATGATCGTCATAAGCTTGAACGATTTCATTGATTGCACAGGCTGCTTTGATGGACCAAGATAAGGCCTTTTGCGCATGGTTCCAGTTTAGTATCCCAATCGCTGTCATGACCGAAGTCCCATTGATCAGTGCCAAGCCTTCACGTAGAACAATCTGAATAGGGGCCAGGCCTTCGGCATCAAAAGCCTGTTTGGTTGGAATTCGTTCGTTTTTATACATTACCTCACCCTCACCAATTAATACGAGGGCCAAATGTGCGAGCTGTACGAGATCACCACTGGCACCGACACCACCGTGTGCAAAAATAACTGGATAAATATTGCGGTTGATCAATTCTCTCATCAAAGCAATGGTGGATTTATGGACTCCTGAATAACCGAGAGTTAATGTATTTAAGCGTGCTAAAATCGTGCTTTTTACCTGAAGCGGATCAAGAAGTCGTCCTGTTCCTGAGGCGTGGCTGCGAATTAGGTTGTATTGAAGTTTAGTGCGGTCTTCGTCTTTAATCCGATATTGAGCCATGGGGCCAAAACCGGTATTGACACCATAAATTACTTTGTTTTCAGCAAATTTCTGAAGAAAATTGTGGCTAGCATCTACTTTTTCCCAAATATCGTCATCGATATCCAATTTTTCGTTTCCGTAGGTTATTTGGATAAACTGTTTTAAATCTAAATGGTTGGTGAGTAAGCTCATGATTTATGGGATAGCAATTTTTAAAAACTCTCGAAATTGTTTTTTTTATTTTATTTTTTGTGAATAGATTTGGCAATTATTAATCAGGCACGAAATTAATATTTTTTTCTTTTAATCAAAGCGTATAATGAACGTTGAACAGGTTGACATTTTGATCATCGGGGCGGGACCTTCCGGTTCGGTTGCTGCTGGGTATTTACAAAAACAGGGGGCAAGGGTAAAGGTTGTCGAAAAAAGCCAGTTTCCGAGAATCGTGGTAGGAGAGAGTCTGATACCGCGCGTGATGGATCATTTTGATGAAGCCGGGCTGTTTGATGCGTTGGATGCACAAGGTTTCGAAAAGAAATTTGGAGCGCGGTTTATACGCGGGAAAGAAGTCTGTATTTTCGATTTTTCAGATAAATTTTCCGAAGGTTGGGATTGGACCTGGCAGATTCCGAGAGCTGATTTTGATCAGGAAATGGCGAATGAGCTTATGCGTAAAGGGGTAGATCTTTCCTTCGGTACGGAAGTGATTGACGTACAGTTTGATGGTGAAAAATCAATCACTACCGTATGCGATAGCCAAGGTGTTGAAACAAAAATAGAGGCAAACTTTCTGATCGATTGTTCAGGTTATGGTCGCGTTTTGCCTCGCATGCTAAATTTGGACCAACCCTCACGTTTAAGCCCTCATTCGGCGATATTCAGCCATGTCAATGACGTTAATCGACCGCTAGGGCAAGAAGGTAGTTTGATTTCTTTTGATATATTGGAAACGCAGGTTTGGTTGTGGGTAATTCCATTTTCCAACGGTAATACTTCTGTTGGAATTGTGGGGCCAACTTCGTTCATCGAAAGCCTGGGCGAAGATACCACTACAGCACTAAATAGGGCTATTCAGCTGTCCGATTACTATGTCAAGCGGTTTGGTGATGTCCCTTTTGTTTTTGAACCCCGTAAGTTGAGTAATTACTCTACCGCGGTGAGCAAAATGTATGGGCCAGGGTATGCCTTAACCGGTAATAGTTCCGAATTCTTGGACCCTGTTTTTTCTTCCGGTGTGTGTTTCGCTACAGAATCTGGTATTTTGGCGGCGAAGTTGGCTTTAAGGCAGATCGAGGGTGAAACAGTGGATTGGCAGTCAGAATTTGAAGACTATATGAAAGATGGGATTGCAGTTTTTACAACATATATACAGGAATGGTATACAGGCAATCTGCAGGAGTTATTTTATCATCAACCCGAAAACCCGGAGGTGAAACGTAGCATTTGTGCAATATTAGCGGGATACGTGTGGGATAAAAACAATCCATTCGTTTTGAAACACGATCGTGTGGTGAAAAATTTGGCGCATCTTATTCGAATGTCCAAGCAGGAGAAATCGATATAGTTAAGATCTGGGGTGATATTGCGTAATAATGGAATGAAGGTAGTCCCTATCGATGTGTGTATATATTTCGGTCGTGGTAATACTTTCATGACCGAGCATATCTTGTACCGCTCTTAAGTCGGCACCGCCTTCCACCAGGTGTGATGCAAAGCTATGTCTAAAGGTATGTGGGCTAATGGTTTTTTGTAACCCGATTTTTGAGGCAAGTTCCTTAATGATCAAGAAGATCATAACCCGCGATAATGCGGCGCCTCTTCTGTTGAGGAATACAATATCTTCATTTCCGGCCTTAATCTTGATATGAGGTCTGACCGTTTCTAAGTAGATGCGAAGGTGTTTAATAGCATGTTGGCCAATTGGAATTAGGCGTTCTTTGCTTCCCTTGCCCTCAACTTTGATAAATTCTACATCTAAAAAAAGGTTTGATATTTTGAGGGTGACAAGTTCGGAAACACGGAGACCACATCCGTATAAGATTTCGATGATTGTTTTATTACGTTCACCTTCGGGTGAAGAAAGATCGATTGCCGAGATTAATTGATCGATTTCATGTATGCTCAAAACGCTGGGCAGCTTGCGTGCCAAGCGTGGCGCCTGAAGGAGATCGGTCGGATTGTTGACGAATTCATGCTCGATCATCAAAAAGCTAAAGAAAGTCTTAAGGCCAGATATCAACCTGGATTGTGTGAAGGGCGAAATATTAAATTCCTGCAACCAAGCCAAAAACTCCTGTATATTCTTTCTCGTTACGGTATTTAATACCAAATGATTGTCTTCACAGTAGATCTGAAATTTGGATACATCATTTAAGTATGCATCAATTGAATTAATGCTCAAGCCTCTTTCGAACTTTAAGAATTGTTCGAATTCCTTTTTTATATCACTCCAGTTTTCAAAATCCATTTGCAACAAAATTACAATTAACTGTTGTTCTTTTCGAAAGTTATTCTGTATTTTTAGGTGGAATTTTTACAGATTATAAGTAACACAAAGAGACGTTCCCTAATGGAGGGACCCGATTCCTCCTTGGATAATGAAAAAAGTATTGATCTGTATTTTACTATTTATCGGGACAATTGATCTCCAGTTCCGTTTACCCTAATATAAAACAATTAGCAAAAATAACTGACTAAAAAAAAGACATTTTTTTGTATGAAATTCATTAAACCACTTGCATTAGCTTTTCTGTTACCGGCTACATTCTATATAGCAGAAGCACAAAAGCCAACTACGTTAACCGCGGAAGCACGAGCGATTCTATCCCAAGATAGTTTGGCCCTGAATCAAAAATTACCCTTCGACAACGAAGTCATCACGGGGAAGCTGAAAAATGGATTTACATACTTCATTCGTAAAAATAGCGAGCCTAAGGGGCGTGTCACCATGTATTTGGGCATGAAGGCCGGCTCTATTCTGGAAAATGAAAAACAGCTTGGTTTGGCACATTTTTTAGAGCATATGAACTTCAATGGCCTGAAGCATTTTCCAAAGAATGAATTGGTTAACTACTTGCAAAAGGCAGGAGTTCGATTTGGCTCGGATCTGAATGCCTATACGAGCTTTGATCAGACAGTTTATCAGCTACCAATTCCTTCTGACGATCCTGAACTTTTAAAAAATGGTTTGCAGGTGATGCGCGACTGGGCTCAGGATGCTTTGTTGGATGGCGAAGAAATTGATAAAGAACGTGGCGTTATCCTCGAAGAAAAACGTGGTGGAAGAGGAGTGCAGCAGCGTTTACAGGATCAATACTTTCCGATGTTGCTCAATGGCTCCCTTTACTCCAAACGTTTGCCTATCGGAACTGAACAGATCCTGAAAACATTTCCTTATACAGAAATACGCAAATTCCACCAGGACTGGTATCGCCCAGATTTACAGGCTTTAATCATCGTTGGGGATATTGATCCCAAGGAAATGGAAGAAAGGGTGAAAGTTTTGTTTTCCGATATGAAAATGCCAAAAAAAGCATTGGAGCGTAAAAAATATCGTGTTGATTTGTTAAACAAGAACCAGTTCTTGGCAATTTCAGATCCGGAACTGCCTTATACCGTCGCGCAGATTTTGATCAAAAGTGAAAAAGAAAAAGTTTCCACCGTAGGAGATTATAGAAACGAGTTGTTGAAGAGTGTTTTCAATCAGATGATCGCAGGTCGTTTTTCTGAATTGATGCAGCAACCGAACCCTCCTTTTATGCAGGCAGGTGGAAGTATCAGCGATTTTGTTGCTAACCTCAATACTTTTTCATTGCTGGTGGTCCCAAAACCGGGCGAGTTGGAATCCGGATTTAAGGCGATGCTAACAGAATTTGAGCGTATTCAAAAATACGGTTTTACACAGACGGAGTTGGATCGTGCCATCGCAGATATGAAAAAAGGTAACGAGATGTCTTTTATCGAGCGTGATAAAAAGAAATCGGATAGTTACGTCAACCGTTATCTAAATTATTTTATTGATGATGAACCCGCTTTAAGTAATGAAAACGCTTATCGTTTGACTAAACAGCTGTTACCAACGTTGAAGCTGTCAGAAGTAAATGGCTTGGTGAAAAAATATTATACCGATCTGAACCGCGATGTTTTGGTTATGGGGCCAGAGAAGGATAAGGCCAACTTACCGGCTGAGTCTACCGTAATGAGCTGGGTAAAAGCAGTTGAAGAGACTCCTGTGACAGCTTATGAAGATAAAGTTTCCAATCTTCCCTTGCTTTCAAAAGAACCGGTGAAAGGCGTTGTTGTATCGTCAAGAAATATTGACGCTGTTCAAGCGAAGGAATTGACCTTAAGCAATGGTGTTAAAGTGATCTTAAAGCCTACGGACTTTAAAAATGATGAGATACAGATTATGGCGTATAGTCCAGGTGGAACATCTGGCTATAACGATGCAGATTACTTTTCGGCCTCTAATGCATCCTCTTTAATTGATGCAAGCGGCGTTGGACAAATGAACAACGTTGAGCTTACGAAGTATCTTTCGGGAAAAGATGTTTCCATCTCTCCGTACATTTCTGAACGCTACGAAGGTATCTCAGGTAGCACAGATAAAGAAGGATTGAAGAATGCTTTTGAATTGATTTATGGTTATTTTACCGAACCTCGCTTGGACGAGGATATTTTCCAGAGTACTATGACCCGGGCAAAAGGATCTTTGGAAAATAGATTGAGCAATCCAAATAATGTATTCTCGGATAAAGTGAAAGAAGTGCTTTATGGCAACAATGTCCGTCGGCAAAACCCAACGGTAGAAACGATCAATAAAATTGATCGGGAGCGTGCTTTGGCAATCTACAAAGAACGATTTGCGGATGCTTCGGATTTTGTGTTTACAATTGTGGGGTCATTTGACGAAAATCAGATCAAGCCTTATTTAAAAACCTATCTTGCCTCATTGCCGGCCCTTAAAAGAGGGGAGAGCTATAAGGATTTAAATATTCTGGAGCCGAGCAAGGGAGAGCGCGTGGTTGTTCATAAGGGAAAAGAAGAAAAGGCAAGTACGCAATTGGCCTACTATGGGGACTATACCTATAATGAAACTGAAAATGTTAATATGGAAGCCTTGGAGAGTGTTTTGACGATCAAATTGCTTGAAAGACTCCGTGAAAAAGAAGGTGGTGTTTATGGAGTGGGCGCTCGGGCAAGTTTTAGTAAGCTTCCAAAAGCGCGTTATGCTTTCTCCATTGGTTTCGGTTCCGCAGTAGATAAGGCTGATGCTTTAATCGCTTCGGCATTGGACGAGGTAAAAAAGATTCAGGAACAGGGCCCCGAAAATGGAGATATTGAGAAGTTCCTAGCAGAACAACAGCGACAAAATGAGTTAAATCTTCGTGAAAATGGCTATTGGCTGAATTACATATCAAGTTCATATCAGAATGATCTTGATCTTACGCGATATACACGAAGAATAGACAATTTGAAGAAGGTAACTTCAAAGTCAGTGCAGGACGTTGCCGGGAAATATTTGAAAAGAGATCGACTTTTTGAATTTATCTTGATGCCGGATTCTAAATAACAGGAGTCTTGGAAAATAATAAAAAAAGGGTTGCCTGCTCAGTAGGCAACCCTTTTTTTATTGGACAAGAAATTATGGACAAAAAAAATCCCAACCATTTCTGATTGGGATTGCCAAAATGTCTAATAAGTATCTCTTGTTAACCCAAATAGGATTTTAAGATTTTGCTTCTTGAAGTGTGTCTCAAACGCTGAAGAGCTTTATCTTTGATCTGACGAACACGTTCACGTGTCAAATTGAATTTCTCTCCGATTTCCTCTAACGACAATTGGTGATTGGAACCTAAGCCAAAGAAAAGTACGATAATTTCACGTTCTCTTTCTGTCAATGTTGCCAATGATCGTTTGATTTCTTCTGATAGAGATTCATCAATCAAAGAACTGTCTGTGTCTGGATCATGGTTCTCCAAAACGTCCAAAAGTGTGTTTTCTTCACCTTGAACAAAGGGAGCGTCCATAGATACGTGACGGCCAGAGTTGCTTAGGGTATCCGAAACCTTATCTACTGTGGTTTCAAGGATATCCGCCAATTCTTCTGGAGATGGTTCCCGTTCGTATTCTTGTTCTAGTTTTGAGAAAGCCTTACTGATTTTGCTCAATGAACCGACTTGGTTCAATGGCAGACGTACGATACGCGATTGTTCAGCAATTGCTTGAAGAATAGATTGGCGAATCCACCAAACGGCATAAGAAATGAATTTAAACCCCTTTGTCTCGTCAAAACGTTTAGCTGCTTTAATTAAGCCCAGGTTACCTTCATTGATTAAATCACCTAAGGTTAAACCTTGATTTTGATATTGTTTTGCTACTGATACTACGAAACGAAGGTTGGTTTTAGTCAATTTTTCCAAGGCAACTTGATCGCCCTCGCGGATACGCTGTGCTAATTCTACTTCTTCTTCTGCTGTAATTAAGTCTACTTTACCAATTTCGTGTAAGTATTTGTCCAAAGACTGTGACTCACGATTGGTGATAGATTGTGTAATTTTGAGCTGTCTCATTAATTTTTATTAATTCTCCTCTCTAAGAAATGTTTGCGAAAATACGAAAAATTTTTGAATTATTAATGGAAAATTGATTATCTAGCCACTCATATTTAATGAGTTAGGTTTTTTTGAGTTTCAATTTTTAATCATCAAAAACTATTCCATTTTAATATTTTTTTTCTTCTTATCTGTTGCTGTAATATTCAACTGTTTGATATTTAAAGTGCTAAAGGGTTTAATTTTTTTTTCTTATTCTAGACAATTTAACTCGACGGTAGCTGATTTATTATGCAATATGCATTCCTCAAATTTATTTTAAAATGATAATTTTATGATAAAACAAAAAGATGGATCTTTTGTTTTATTAGTGACATTAAATAAATTTAAAAGAATAAAAATTATATTATGCCAATCTTAATTCACTTGGATAAAATAATGAAAGAGAAAAAAATGTCGCTTAACCAATTGAGTGACAATGTCGGAATTACCCTTTCCAATCTTTCAATCATCAAGAATCAAAAGGCGAAGGCATTGCGATTAGATACCCTTGAAGCGATATGCAAAGCGCTAGACTGTCAGCCTGGTGATCTGCTGCAATATTATGATGGTGGTGATGAAAAAGGCTAAAATCGATAACCTTTTAAAAAATCGACTACATTCATTCTTTTCTTCCCTTCGAGTTGAAGGTCAGAAATGACAATATATCCGTCTTGCGCCGCAATTTTTAAGAAACTTTTCTTGTCAGTTTCTATTGTTCCCGGTATTGTAGCTGTATTGACAAGTTCTTTTTCTGTGCTATAGATTTTTAGGACCTTATCATTTAAGAGGGTAAATGCCGCTGGATATGGGCTTAAACCGCGAATGAAGTTATACACTTGCGCCGTGGGCTGATCCCAGTTTATTTTACAGTCTTCTTTGAAAATTTTTGGAGCATGTTTGAGCGGCTCCGTTGTGAGAAGGACTTCTTGAGGTTTGGGCTGCAAGGCTCCAGCCTTTAATTGCTGAATGGTTTGCAGGAGAGTTTCTGCTCCGGCAACCATGAGGTTATCGTGAAGATCGCCCGCATTGTCTGTTTCTTTGATAGCAACTTTTTTCGACAATAAGATGTTTCCCGTGTCGATTTCGTGCTGCAGTAAAAATGTCGTTACGCCCGATTCTTTCTCTCCATTGATGATTGCATGATTTATCGGTGCTGCCCCCCGGTATTGTGGAAGGAGTGAGGCGTGGACATTGATTGTTCCAAATTTAGGCATATTCCAGACGATCTCTGGAAGCATGCGGAATGCTACCACAACCTGTAGGTCCGCCTGAAAACTTTTCAGTTCATCTAAAAATGCCTCATCACGGAGTTTCACTGGTTGAAGAACTGGGATGTTATGTTGTGTGGCAAATATTTTCACAGCAGATTCATGTATTTTTTGTCCACGTCCTGCAGGTTTGTCCGGTACCGTAACTACAGCGACAACTTGTTCGCCAGATTGAATCAGTGCTTCAAGTGAAGCTACAGCAAAATCGGGAGTACCCATGAAAATAATACGCATAATACTTGTAATTTTTATAAAACCCTTTAAACCAGTACAGGGGCCTCCTCGTTGAATAGCCTACTGAAAAACGCCTAATTATTTGTTATTTCAGTTTTGTAAATAACAAATTTTTATAACTTTGCGAAGTTACATAAATATATTGAAAGCTTGAATTTTCCTTATTTTTTAGCAAATCGGATCGCATTTTCTGGAAAAAGAACGTTCTCAAAATTGATCGTTCGGGTGACTATTGGTGCAATTGCTCTTGCTATTGCAGCGATTATCATATCTATTGCGGTATTGCGCGGATTTAAGGGAGAGATTATCAGTAAGCAACGGAGCTTTTTTGCCGATGTATTGGTTTTACGTTACGACCTGAATAAGTCTTACGAAAATTCACCCATAACACTTACACCGGAGGTCCGCAAGTCCATATTGGCGATTCCCCAAGTCAACTCAATCAGTTCCTTTGCGACCAAGGCCGGGATTATTAATGTCAACGATGAAGTTGAAGGAGTGGTTCTTAAAGGTATCGATTCCTTGTATAATCAACAGCCCTTTCAACGTATGCTGGTGGAAGGGAGCATGATAGACTTTAAATCGGATAATGCGGATAATCAGATTTTGGTGTCCAAGTATCTCGCAGATCGGCTACTCCTAAAAGTCGGTGACGATTTTATTATGTATTTCGTGCAGGATCCTATACGTAAACGTAAATTTGTCATTAAGGGCATTTTTAATACAGGCTCCGAAGAATTAGATAAGGTCTATGTGATCGGGTCTCTCAATGTCATTCGTAAACTGAGCAACCTCGATGATCATGAAGTAGGGGGCTATGAGATTCGGATTAAAGATTTTAGTCAGCTCGAACAGACAACGAACAAGGTTGAAGATCTGTTGCCTATCGATATGCAGGCAATCAACATCAAGGATCAGGTCCCGGATATTTTTCAGTGGTTGGAATTGCTTGACATGAACACCAAAATCATTTTCATACTGATGACGGTCGTTGCTATTATCAATATGATCTCCGCCTTGCTGATCACCATTCTTGAGCGGACTTCAATGATCGGTATCTTAAAGGCGTTGGGGTACCACAATGCCGGGATTCGCCGCGTCTTCATGTACAGTGCCTTGTATCTCATCGGTCTGGGATTATTAATCGGTAATCTTATTGGCTTAGGTTTTTACTTTTTTCAGGATTTTACCCATTTCTTTAAATTGGATGAGAAGACTTACTATATCTCTTATGTGGCCGTTCAACTTCAATGGTCTGATGTGATTTTGGTCAATTTGGCTGTCGTGTTTATCGGAATGATCTCATTATTTATCCCGTCAATGCTAATTACCAAAATTAGTCCGATCAAAGCCATTTCTTTTAAGTAACACTACTTTTAGGCTTTGCTTTCTTGAAAAAATCGTATTTTTAGTGCTGTTAACTATTTTTCGAGCTGTATAGAAAAATAAGTATATACATATTACGGCTAGTATACAAGCACTTATGAATAAAACTTTTGAGCATATTTCCCACGCTTTCGAAGCGCCTTTACAAAATCCTGTACTTATATTTTCGCTGGTACTTTTTATTATCCTGTTGTCACCGATCGTATTGCGACCGATTAAGGTTCCGGGTATTATTGGATTGATTATATCTGGCGTTATTATTGGACCACATGGACTCAACTGGTTGGAAAAAAACTCGGCTATCACACTGTTTTCAACAATAGGCCTGCTCTATATCATGTTTATCGCTGGTTTGGAGTTAGATATGAATGAGTTTAAAAAGACCAAGAATAAGAGTTTACTTTTTGGCTTTTTAACATTTATTGTTCCGATCAGTATTGGCTATCCCGTTTGTCATTTTTTATTGGGCTACGGTGTTTTACCGAGTTTGTTGATATCAAGCATGTTTGCTACCCATACGCTGGTTTCTTATCCCATTGTAAATAGCTATGGTATTTCTAAAATGGAGGCCGTTGCGATCACGATAGGTGGAACAATCCTGACGGATACGGCCGTGCTGATTATTCTTGCGGTGATTACCGGCGTTTCTCAAGGAAATATTGGTAATGAATTTTGGATTACCCTGACGATTTCCTTTGCTATTTTCCTGTTTATCATGTTTGGTGTTATTCCAAGGATTGCAAAATGGTTTTTTGAACGCTTGGGGAGTGAGAAGACATCCAATTATATCTTCGTGCTCTCCGTCGTGTTTTTTGCTGCATTTTTAGCGGAAATTGCCGGCCTTGAGCCGATTATTGGGGCTTTCGTTGCGGGTCTGGCCCTCAACAAACTGATACCACACTCTTCCGCTTTGATGAACCGAATTGAGTTTATCGGCAATGCGATTTTTATTCCTTTCTTCTTGATTTCGGTGGGGATGATTGTCGATGTCAGCGTGATTTTGAAGGGGCCGCAGGCACTTATTATTGCTGGAACACTGACCGTTGTGGCTATTGTCGGTAAATATGTGGCCGCATGGTTGACGCAGCTCGTTTTTAAATATAGCCGTGGTCAGCGCAATCTGATATTTGGTTTAAGTAGTGCTCATGCTGCTGCAACACTGGCTGTAATCATGGTTGGACATAAGAACGGTATTATCGATGAGAATGTGCTTAATGGTACGATTCTGTTGATTTTGGTTACCTGTATTGTCGCTACAGTGGTTACCGGAAATGCCTCGCGTAAAGTGGTTATGGATGGTGAACAGGACGAAGAACATACAGATGTGGTGAAGGAAAAAGATGAAAACATCTTGATATCTATCGCTAACATGGATAATATGGAGCCTATTTTGGATTTTTCAACCTATATTAAAAGTAAGAAATGTTCCTATCCAGTCAATATCGTGTCCGTTGTGAAGGATAATGAGCAGGCTCAATTAAACATGTCCAAAGCACGGAAGAACCTGGATAATATGGTCAGGTATGCTTCGGGTAGTGAAACAAATGTTAATATCAGTGCTACAATAGATTTAAACATTGCTAGCGGGGTTGCACGGTCGGCAAAAGAAGTTTCTGCCAATTGTATTGTTTTGGGCTGGCCGAGTGCGGCCAATTTTATGGATAAGTTTGTTGGAGAAAAAACGGAAAGTATCTTAAACAGAACCTCGGCTAATGTGATGTTATGTCATTTTAAAAAACCTTTTATTTCTAATAAATCCATTGTCGTTTTTGCACCACCGATGTGCGAGGCAGAATTTGGGTTCGAGTATTGGCTGGAGAAGGTTGTTAAACTGGCCCAGGAGCTATCTGTTCCGGTAACATTTGTTGTCGATGAACGCTCTGCTGCCGCCATTAAAGAACATCTTGTTGAGTTGAAAAACTCTGTTCCTGTCACTTTTGAACATTACGATGCCTGGGACAATTTGCAGGGCCTTAAAGCGTTTAAGGAAGAAGATGCGATGTTTATTTTTGTTTCGGCCAGAAATGGAGAAGTTTCCTATCGTGATTCTCTGGATGGGGTAGCAAAGAAATTAGATCGTATTTATGCAAACGAAAATCTTGTTTTAGTGTTTCCTAGTAGAGTGGAAAATGCACACATCGACGAGTATGAAGATGTCGAAGCTGCTCCAATCTTTAGAAAAATTAGCAAAGAGATCGGAAATATGTTTAATAAGGGATAGTAATTGTCCGTTAAAATTAAAGGTTATGTCAAATAAGATTACAATGTCAAGTGAAGGAACTTTACAGGTTCCAGATTTTCCAACAATTCCTTTTATTATCGGCGACGGTATTGGTCCTGATCTTTGGCGTGCGGCAGTGCGTGTTTTTGATCAAGCGGTGGAGAAAGCGTATGACGGAAAACGGAAAATAACATGGAAGGAGGTGTTGGCAGGTGAAAAAGCTTTTAACGAAACAGGCGAATGGCTACCAAAAGATACCCTAAATGTACTAAAAGAATACCTCGTTGGAATTAAAGGGCCACTAACCACGCCAGTAGGCGGCGGGATCCGTTCTTTGAATGTTGCTTTGCGTAAGGATTTGGATCTCTACGTATGTCAACGGCCGACAAAATGGTTTGTGGGCGTACCTTCGCCAGTCAAACATCCGGAATATGTGGATATGGTGATTTTTCGTGAAAATACGGAGGATATTTATGCTGGAATAGAGTTTCAGGCGGGAACAGCTGAAGCCAACAGGTTTCAGGATTTCTTGCATGACGAGCTTAATATTGATTATAATTTCTCGGCCACAACAGGAGTCGGTGTCAAGCTGGTTTCTGAGGAAGGGTCGAAAAGACTGGTCCGTGCGGCAATAGAACATGCTATTCATCACAATTTACCTTCAGTGACGATTGTTCACAAAGGAAATATCATGAAATTTACGGAGGGTGCTTTTAAGATTTGGGGGTATGAGGTTGCTGAAACGGAATTTGCCGACAAAACGTATACCTGGGGACAATGGGAGCGAACGAAAGCAGAAAAAGGTGCGGAGGTTGCCAATCAGGAACAAAAGGCGGCCTTGGATTCAGGTAAAATTTTGATTAAAGATATTATTGCCGACAATTTTTTACAGCAGATCTTACTTAATCCACGGGATTTTTCTGTTGTGGCAACTTTAAATCTGAACGGTGATTATATTTCTGATGCGCTGGCCGCAATGGTTGGCGGCATAGGGATCGCACCGGGAGCTAATATCAATTTTAAAACAGGGCATGCTGTTTTTGAAGCTACTCACGGTACAGCACCTCGTTTTGCAAATACCAATACCATGAATCCTTCGTCGGTTATTTTAAGCGGTGTTATGCTACTCGAATACCTTGGATGGACAGAAGCAGCGGTGGCAATTGTTAAGGCCTTGGGCGAAACCATAATTGCCAAGACCGTGACCGTAGATTTTTACAATTTAATGGATGATGCTACATTAGTCAAAACAAGTGAATTTGCCGATCGAATTATCGAAAAAATATAAGAATTTTATTTTCTGAGATATTAAGCAGAAATTTGAATAAAATTTCTGCTTTTTTATGGATTACAATCAGCTTCCTCCTTTTATAAGGGAATCGAATATTTTTACGAAAAACGAGAAAATTAAGTTGGCTCAGATCGAACGTTTACCTACTCCACATGAGGTAGATGATATAACTAGTCTCCCTGAAATTTACGAATTGCTAAATGCCTTTATTGGCGATCAATCCGCCCGTAATACCCATCTTCAACTTAAAGCTAAGGAGTATTTGCAAGATAATCAGATAGATATGGCATGGAAAGTGCTGCTTATTTGATGTTTTTTGCATTGAACTAGGTGTTTGTTGTGCGATCTTTTTATTGAAATCATTTAGAATTTTATAAATTTTCAATAAAAAAACAGATTAGTTGAAAAATATATAATTTTATTTTACCTTTGGTTTTTAAACAACGGATTGCTTAGCTAGGGTTAAAAAATAGCAATCAAACAAACTATAACATCAATGAAACATAATTTTGGAGCAGGTCCATGTATTCTGCCAAAGGAAGTATTTCAACAAGCCTCAGAAGCTGTAATTGATTTTAACAACACCGGTTTATCAATTTTAGAGATTTCTCACCGTTCCAAAGAGTTTGAAGCAGTGATAGATGAGGCCACACAATTAGTACGCGAGTTATTGTCAGTACCTCAGGGATATTCGATTCTTTTCCTTCAAGGAGGGGCTAGTTTGCAATTTGCAATGGCGCCATTGAATCTTTTACCTGAAGGAGGTAAGGCTGCTTATTTGGATACTGGTGTCTGGGCTACAAAAGCATTAAAAGAAGCTAAAAAATTCGGTACAGTAGATGTTGTAGCTTCGTCGATTGATAAAAATTATTCCTACATCCCTAAGGGATATGCCATCCCAACAGATGCTGCATATTTTCATTATACAGCTAACAATACCATTTACGGTACTGAGGTTTTTGATAAGCCTGAAACGGCGTTGCCAGTAGTTGTTGATATGTCTTCTGATATTTTCTCACGTGAGATCAATGTTGCTGACTATGATTTGATCTATGCTGGTGCTCAAAAAAATATGGGCCCTGCAGGTGTTACACTCGTGATTGTTAAAGATGACATCTTAGGTAAATCAGGACGTGTTCTTCCGTCGATGTTGGATTATCAATTGCATATCAATGGTGGTTCAATGTACAATACTCCTCCGGTATATTCGATCTTTGTATCGATGTTAAACCTTCGTTGGTTAAAAGCAAAGGGCGGTGTTTCTGTATTGGAGCAAGAGAATATCATCAAAGCACGTGCTTTATACGATGAAATCGACCGCAACCCATTGTTCAAAGGTACTGCAGCTGTTGAAGATCGTTCACGCATGAATGTTACTTTTGTAATGGATACACCAGAGTTGGAGGCTGAATTTTTGGCTTTGGCAAAAGAGCGTAATTTGATCGGAATCAAAGGTCACCGTTCTGTAGGTGGATTTAGAGCTTCGATTTACAATGCTTTACCATTAAGCAGCGTAAATGCGTTGATTGATGCAATGAAAGAATTTGAGGACACGCATACGGCATAAGGCAGTGTGCATGTTGCTGAAATTTAGCAGTTGAAAAACAGATAATTAGTTAGATTAAGAATTATAGAGGTCGTATCGTATTCACCTGGTTGGATCTTCCGATGAGTTGAACGGCACTGATACCTTTAAAAACGAATTATAAAGATGAAAATATTAGCGAATGACGGTATCGATCCACTAGGAAAGAAAATGCTGGAAGATGCAGGTCATAGTGTAGATACAACTCATATTCCGCAAGAAGAGCTTCCAGAAAAGCTCCTTGCTTATGATGCAATCACGGTACGTAGTGCAACTAAAGTACGTCAGGCCCTGATTGATGGCTGCCCTAACTTGAAAGTTATCGGCCGTGGTGGAGTAGGCATGGATAATATTGATGTAGACTATGCCCGTTCAAAAGGGATTGCTGTTGTCAATACCCCTGCAGCATCTTCTTTATCAGTTGCTGAGCTGGTTTTTGCCCACCTATTGAATGGTGTACGTTTCTTATACGATTCAAATAGAAAAATGCCTGTTGAGGGCAATACAAAATTTGGCGCCCTTAAAAAAGCTTATGGAGCTGGTACTGAGCTTCGTGGTAAGACGATCGGTATCGTTGGATTTGGTCGTATCGGTCGCGAAGTTGCCAAAATCGCCATTGGTCTGGGGATGGATGTGGTTTACACGGATTTGTTCGAAGGACCAAAAACATTGACCATAACACTTTCAGGTGGTATCCAAGTTGAGGTACCTATTCAACAAGTGGAGATGGACAACTTATTTAAAGTTTCAGATTTTATCTCTTTACATGTTCCATTTTTGGATAAACCAGCTATCGGAGCTGCAGAGTTCCCATTATTGAAAGATGGTGTTGGCTTAGTTAATGCCTCGAGAGGCGGCGTTATTGATGAATTGGAATTAGTGAAAGCATTGGATTCGGGTAAAGTTGCATTCGCCGGTTTAGATGTATTCGATAATGAACCTACTCCACGCGAAGAGATCTTAAAACATCCAAAAATTTCGTTGACGCCACATATTGGAGCGGCAACCAATGAAGCTCAAGAAAGAATCGGCGAAGAATTGGCCGGTCTACTGATCGAAAACTTGAAGAAGTAATTCTTCCGCATAACATATAAGATATGCGGCACAAAACTTTCATGATTTTGTGCCGCATTTTTTTTAATATAAATTCATGAATTGCCTATATTGGCACACAGAAATTTAATAATTGTAACTTCAGTATGAAAGTTTTAAAATTTGGTGGTACTTCCGTGGGAAGTGCAGCACGTATCAAAGGGTTGTTGGATATTGTAAACCCTGCTGAACGTCAGATCGTCGTATTGTCCGCAGTTGCTGGAACGACAAATGCTTTGGTTGAAATAGGTCAAGCTTACACAGCAGGTAAGAAGGACGAAGCTAAAGATTTGGTCAAGAAGCATAAGGATAAGTACGAAGACCTTATTAAAGAACTTTTCAGTACTGAACAAGGATATAAAAATGGTAAAGAATTGATCGATTACCATTTTAATCTGATTTCTACCTTAGCCAATGAATTATTTACACCTATTGAAGAAAAAGTTATTCTGGCGCAAGGTGAATTGATGTCTACTGCTTTATGGCATTTTTATTTGAACGAAATCGGTATAAAATCCGTGTTGTTACCAGCCCTGGATTTTATGAAAATTGATGAGGATAATGAGCCTATGGTAGAATACATTGGCGAAAAACTAAGTCGTATTTTGGCACAGAGCCTAGAAAATACCTTATTTATCACACAAGGCTTTATTTGCCGAAATTCATTTGGTGAAATCGATAATTTGCGCCGTGGCGGTTCAGATTATACGGCTTCATTGATCGGCGCAGCAATCCGTGCGGAGGAAGTTCAGATCTGGACGGACATCGATGGGATGCACAATAATGATCCTCGTGTTGTCAAAGGAACAACACCGATTGCCCATCTAAGCTTTGATGAAGCTGCGGAGCTGGCTTATTTCGGTGCTAAAATTTTACATCCACAATCGGTATTCCCAGCGCAAAAATATAACGTTCCAGTTCGGTTATTGAACACGATGGAGCCCAATGCAAAAGGGACTTTGATCAGTAAGGACGGTGCTCAGAAGGGTTGTATTCGCGCCATTGCTGCGAAAGACGGTATCACGGCAATTCACATCCATTCATCGCGTATGCTACTTGCCTATGGTTTCCTACGTCGTGTTTTTGAAATATTCGAGCGTTATAAAACACCAATCGATATGATCACAACTTCGGAAGTGGCGGTATCGTTGACCATCGATGATACAACCAATTTGGCTGATATTATCAAAGAAGTGGAGGATTTTGGTTCTGTAACAGTAGATGGTGATCAGACCATTGTATGCGTCGTAGGCGATTTTGGTTTGAATAGCCACGGTTATGCTGCTCGCGTACTTGACGCTGTAAAACACCTTCCAGTTCGTATGATTTCTTACGGTGGCTCAGACTTTAATGTGTCGATTCTATTGAATTCAGATCATAAAACAGAAGCATTACGTTCATTGCACAATCGTTTATTTTAAGAAGTAGGTTTTTATATGATAAATACAGGTATCGCGGCGAAGTTTGCAGAGAAAGAAACGCCGTTTTATTATTATGATCTGAATGTGTTAAACAAGACCCTGGAGGCTGCGCATGCTGCGTCCCACAAACGGGGATTTCATGTTCATTATGCATTAAAGGCCAATTTTAATGACGAGTTATTGAAGGCGATTCAAGAGATCGGCTTTGGTGCGGATTGTGTGAGTGGCAATGAGGTAAAGAAAGCCATTGAATGTGGCTTTGATTCCAAGAAAGTCACTTTTGCGGGAGTTGGTAAATCTGATAAGGAAATCAATTATGCGCTCGATCAAAATATTTTTGCTTTTAACGTCGAATCCATTCAGGAGCTTGAGGTCATCAATGAACTTGCCTCAAAAAAAGGTGTAAAAGCAAATGTGGCCTTAAGGATCAACCCAAATGTGGATGCACACACCCATCATTATATTACAACAGGGCTTGACGAAAACAAATTTGGTGTGCCAAATGCCGATTTGGAAAAATGTGCAGCCGTGCTTAAAAAATGTGAATCTATTGAATTGGTTGGTCTTCATTTTCACGTAGGTTCACAGATTACGGATATGACCGTATTCAAAAGCCTGTGCGTGAAGGTCAATGAATGGAAAAACTGGTTTGAGGAACGCGGTACACAAATCCGTGTATTGAATGTCGGTGGCGGATTGGGGATTGATTATAAAAATCCTGATGGAAATACAATTCCTGATTTTGAAGCCTATTTTGATATTTTCGACCGCTTTCTGGAGCGTACAGCACAGCAAGAAGTGCACTTTGAATTGGGGCGGGCTTTGGTCGCACAATGCGGAAGCCTTGTTAGCCGCGTGTTGTATGTCAAAAATGGTGTCAAGAAAAATTTCTTGGTATTGGATGCTGGAATGACTGAATTAATGCGCCCGGCCTTGTATCAGGCCTATCATAAAATTGAAAATATCAGCGCGACAGACAGCGCCGAATCCATTAACTACGATGTAGTTGGGCCAATCTGTGAATCGTCGGATTGCTTTGGTAAGGAAGTACCACTTCCCGTTTCAAAACGTGGCGACTTAATTGCCATTCGTTCCGCAGGCGCTTATGGCGAAGTGATGGCCTCGCGTTATAACCTACGTGAGGAAATCCGATTTGTGTATAGCAATCAGCTATAAGCTCCCGTTTTTAAAATATTTATTTAAAAGCCAGTCTGTTCTTCAGACTGGCTTTTTGGTTTTAAGAGTTTTGTTCTATGTGCAGAAACTTTTGTTTATCATTTTCTTGATCGTCTTTCGTATACTTGTTTATGCTTATGGCGATTGAATTTCCGGTTACGATAGATTTGTTTGGAAAAACATTTCTCTTACATCCTTTTATGGAAGGATTGGGGATGTTTATTGGTATGCGTTATTATCAGTTGCTCAAATGGAAGGATCAGGAAAGTTTAGGGCATACCAATTCCCTTCTTATTGTTATTGCTGCCGGCCTAGGGGCTTTAATCGGCTCACATGTCATCGGTTCGCTCGAGCGCCCGGCTGAATTGCTCAATGCGACACATAAATGGGCTTACATCTGGGTGAATAATACGATAATCGGTGGTTTGGCGGGAGGTTTGGTTGCCGTGGAAGGGATGAAAAAGATCATGGGTAAAAAAGAAAGTACCGGTGATCGGATGGTCTTTCCCCTGATTAGTGCAGTTTCCATTGGTAGGGTAGGTTGTTTTTATACGGGTGTATTCGAGCAGACCTATGGTTTACCCACAACGTCTCCATTGGGGATGTATTTGGGGGATGCCTATAAACGGCATCCGGTAGCGCTGTATGAAATCGCATTTTTACTGCTCTTATTTGTAGGACTCCAGCTTTTTAAACGGCGATACAATTATCGAAATGGTGTGTTGTTTCAGCTTTTTATGCTTAGTTATTTTAGTTTTCGTTTCCTGTTGGACTTTATTAAGCCACGGGCAATTATACTTTTGGGGCTAAGTACCATACAAATTACCTGCATCGTGGTGATAATTTATTATATTTATTTATTAAAAAATGAACGTTTAATCAAAAAATAGAAATTATGTATTTGCTTGAGGGGTCATTTGGATCGGAAAGTACCGCGATGTTGGGACTTTTTCTACTTACTGTAGGTGCTATTGTGATCGGTATTGCACTTTTGGTTATTATTATCGGCTCGATTATTAAAGCTGGAAATAAAGAATCAAAATTCAATGTCAATCCCTGGCTTAAAGTATTGTTGGGCGGAATTGGAGCAATGTTGGCAGGGGGACTTGCCTGTGGACTTACCTTTATGAACTAGAGATCAGCTTTATGCCAGTTAGAAACTATACATACTACGATTACACCATCAGCCTATGTCCAACATGCCTTTCGCGTGTTGGTGCCAAGATTATTATCGAGGATGAACAGGTATTTATGACGAAAAACTGTCCTGATCATGGCTTTTTCAAAACACTGATAGCAACGGATGTTGACTATTATAAGAACATTCGGAATTATAATAAAGCCTCAGAAACACCTTTGAAATTTGATAATGAAGTACATTATGGCTGTCCCTATGATTGTGGCTTATGCGTCGATCATGAACAGCACAGTTGCCTTTCTATCATCGAAGTGACCGACCGTTGTAATTTGACCTGTCCAACCTGTTATGCGATGTCCTCGCCACATTATGGACGACATCGCTCGCTGGAAGAAATTGAACGGATGTTTGACAAAATCGTCGAAAGTGAAGGTGAACCGGATGTGGTTCAGATCAGCGGTGGAGAGCCAACCATACATCCTGATTTTTTTAAAATTTTAGACATTGCGAAGACAAAGCCTATTAAGCATCTCATGCTCAATACGAATGGGATCAGAATTGCAAATGATCCTGGTTTTGCTGAGCAACTCGCGACTTATGCGCCTGAATTTGAAATCTATCTTCAGTTCGATTCCTTTCGCCCATCGGTGCTTGAGAAATTCCGGGGCAAAGATCTTACGGATATCCGAAAAAAGGCCATTGACAAATTAAATGCACTCAATCTAAGTACAACCTTGGTCGTCGTCCTGGAAAAAGGAACCAACGATGATGAAATAGGGGAAATATTGGATTACGCCTTACAACAGCGATGTGTACGGGGGGTAACCTTTCAACCAGTGGAAATTGCCGGTCGAAATGCGGCCGATGCACAGCAACATAAAATGACATTAACGGAGGTACGTCAGGAAATCCTGAATCAATATCCACTATTGGACCCACATGATATTATTCCTGTTCCTTGTAATCCTGATGCTTTGGCGATGGGCTATATACTTAAAATAGGAGCGGAGCGTATACCTTTGACCCGACATATTGATCCTGCTATTTTGTTAAATAGCCAATCGCGCAACACCATTGTATATGAACAGGACAAAGGTGTTCAGATGCAATTGCTGGATATATTTAGCACGGGAATTTCTGTGGATAAGGTAAAGCCAAAAGTAAACCAGTTGCTTTGCTGTTTGCCCGAAGTCTGCGCACCTGATCTTGATTACGACAATCTTTTCCGAATTATCATTATGAATTTTATGGATGCCTACGATTTTGACGTTCGTGCAGTCAAAAAATCATGTGTCCATATCGTCAACAAAGACTTGAAATTAATTCCTTTTGAGACGATGAATTTATTTTATCGTGACGATAAAATAAAACGGCTGGAAGAACTAAAACTATCGGATGCTATTCGATTTTAACAGGAGATAAGTTATTTTTGTCGAAGAAATACCTTTGGTCCTTTCTTTGCAAAATGTAGTGTTCATTGCATTTGGCTACACATTGCCAGGTAAGGAAATCAACAAAATTAGAAGTATGAAATTGGGCATTGTTAAGCGTTTTATTTTTGTCTTAAGTCTCTTGGCTTTTCAGTTGCATGTGTCTGCACAGGATTCAGTTCAGGTTAGAAAAAATCAGAGTAACGATCGAACCGCGGCACATGTTGGCTTCAATAAAAGGTCAGCTGTGGATTCCACACGTTTTGGCAATGACTCCTTACGCAATGACCTGAAGAAGGTCAATTTGAGTTTTCTTGCTAATATTCGAACAGGTTCAATGGCGGATTTCGTTGCACAACTGAATGAGAAATCCAATACGTATACTGCGACCAATACAGGATCGGCCAAAGACAGTATTGCTGCAATAAAAAATAGTATTCACGAAGAAATTAGGCAGCTGAAGTCTATTAAGGGCAGTATCAGTAATTATTCAAACAGTCTTACTATTACCCAGGATCAGATCAGGAATTTGGTCAACCGGTATGATATTAGTACCAGTAATCATAGTCGAGCATACCAATACCTTGATAATGCTCAGCTCAAGCTGTCGGCAAAAATGGATTCTCTGGAGGCCATCAACCGTACGATAGATGAACTTATCGCCAAGAACCAACGCCATTTGCTGCGTTTGGATGCTGTGCATGAAGTGAAAAATGTAAGTAAAAAGATCGATTCTACATCGAGCAAAAGTTCGATCTGGAAAGCGAATACGGCGGCGATTTCAAAGGATGTAATTTTAAACAATATACGGAGTAATTATAGTAACAATACAGCGATAGACAAATATGTTAATCGGACCGATTGGGCGAGCCGTATCCTATTGATTGTATTGGGATTGGGCTATTGCTACTGGATTGTTCGGGTGTCCTATATCCTTCGACAGAATGATTCTGAACATAAACTTGCGATTGATGCTATCGTTGGGAAAACAATTATTTTCCTCTTGACACTGTTGCCTTTTGTAAACTTCTTTACACCAAGTTTCATTCTGCAGGCTTCCCAATTGGTCATTATGTTAATCTTCATGTTTTTGCTAAGGCATCGCATGAGCGGATTACAGCGTAAAATTGCCATTATACTCATTGTATTCTATCTCCTGGATGTATTTGTCAATATGATCGTAAGCGATGACCTCTTTTTAAGGATCGTTTGTATCGCCTTTAATCTGATTGCACTGGGACTTGTTAGCTACACAAAGCGACGAATCAAAAATGCAGATAGTCCGGGGTATATCAGCAATTTTATATATGTCGTTTTCGCTATCCTCAATATCACGGCAATTACCTTGAATGTGATTGGCCATGTTGAGCACTCGCGGAGCTTTAGTATTGCCTGTGCCGTTGGTTTAGTCCAATCCTTTACGTTGCAGTATTTTGCAGACATGATTAAGGCTGATGTACGTAATCAGTTTAAAAAAGATCGACTGACTGCGGGATTCTGGATGCGTTTTAACGAACAGCGTACATTGGCTATCATCACCGAAATTCTTCGGATCGTATGTGTGCTTTTGGCTATTATTGTGTTGGCAAACAACTTACAGTTTATAGAAACACTATTGGCAGCGAGCGAAGTCTTTTTTGGCAAAGTGCGCAGCATTGGAAGCATATCTTTTACACTCGGCAACCTTGTTGTGGCTGTTTTACTGCTTTTGGTAGCCAACTGGTTTCAAAAAAATATCAGTTTGATTGTTCTCGGCGGTGAAGACGGTCAGCTTAGCCAGGTCTATAATCAGAAGATGACCCTATTTCCGCTCTTTCGGCTGGCGATTATTCTGATTGGTTTTTTTATGGCAATCTCTGCCCTGGGAATGAGTTTGGATAAACTTACCGTTGTCATCGGAGCACTGAGTGTTGGTATCGGTCTGGGCATGCAGAATATCATCAATAATTTTGTGTCTGGTATTATTTTAGTTTTTGACAAGCCATTTCGGGTGGGCGACCAAATTGAACTTGCCGATAAAAAAGGGCGGGTCAAAGAAATCGGTATACGTGCTAGTGTCCTCAAAACTGCAGATGGTGCCGACGTTATCATCCCAAATGGCGATTTACTCTCTGGAAGAGTCGTCAATTGGACTTTATCACAGGAATACAGCAAAACAAGCTTTGTACTCCATATCGATCGACAGGCCGATCTGGACAAAGCGAAAGAATGGATTAAAGATGCGATGATGGCGAGCCCATATTACATCCAGGAAAGAGACAGCGGGATAAGCATACAGGATATCAGTGCGGAAATGATCTACCTAAGTGTTTACTGCTGGGTAAACGCGGCGGGCAATGCCTCGTCGCTTAAAAACGATGTGCTGCTTGTATTATACAAAAAGTTTGAAGCGGAGGGCCTGAAATTTTATAGTGTCATTCCACCCAAAAATTAGTTTATCAATTGACTTTTTCTGACGAGTATGCATAATGGATTATCGGGAGGGCTTATTATTTAGTCAGATGGGTTCGGAAATATAACGGGCTGAATCCCTTGGCCCGTTTGTAGAAATGGGAAAGATGGCTCTCGTCGGTAAATCCGAGTTCTGCAGCAATTTGTTTCAAGGTATAATCTTTGGATTTAAGTCTGTTCTCGATGAGTTCGATCCTGTAGCTGTTGATATAGGCTCTCAAACTAGTGCCGAAGTTCTTCTTAAAGTAGATTCCAAAATAGGATGGAGCAATATTAAATTTCTGAGCCAGCAGGCTGACCTGAAGTTTTTCGGGCGAAAAAATATAGCGATGAATATAAGCCGAAATCGATCGGTCAACATATAGTTCATGCTGCTGGGGTAAGCGTTGTGTTTCTGATATTTCTTTGTAGAGCCCAAAGATCGCAACGAGTTGGTCAAATAGCCAATCGGAACGCTCGTTGACAGTGGTATTACTATACAGTCGGACAGCTTCCAGGATATGTGAATAAATCAGGCGATGGTGCTCGTCCATATACAGTTTGCGTTCCTTTAATCCTTTATCGTTCATTAGCTCCATAATCCAGGCATAGCGCTTTAGATTACGTTTATTCTGCAGGAAGTAGGTGTCTGTAAATAAAATAAACAAAAAATGGGTCTTTTCTTCAATGTTAAAATAATGCTTGTCTTCCGGACTAATTAAGAACACATCGCCAGGTTCATAATTCAGTTCAAATTTGTTGATCACATGGGTTCCTTTGCCCGAACGAATATAAACAAGCTCATAATAATTTTGCTCGTGTGGGGGCAAATGAAAACTATCCTCAATAAATTCACTGATCCGTAAAGGTTCAAACTGTTTTTTGCGCATTGCTCTCCTGATATATATCTTTAAATGTACATAAAAATAATGTATTTGTACATGTTATTGCCTGCTCTACTATCGCACCTTTGTGTCGTATAAAATGATAAGAAAACATGATTAATTTTATAATGATTGCATTTTGCATCGCAGCGGGGATGTTGTTAAGGCGAACAAATTTAATTCATTCCGAAGCACATAAAGGGATCAATACCTGGATTCTTTATTTTGCCCTGCCGGCGGTGTCTTTCAAATATATTCCGAAGATCGTATGGTCATCACAATTGCTGTTTCCCGTATTTTCGGCAATCCTCGTTTGGGCAGGTAGTTGGTTATTTATGGAAGTATACTGTCGGCGTAAAAATTATAAACAGCGCTCCCGCAGTAGCTTGGAATTGGCCGCAGGTTATAGCAATACCTCATTTATAGGCTTTCCATTGATCATAGCTTATTTTGGTGAAGCCCAGTTGCCGATTGCAATTATTTGCGACCAAACTACATTTATTCTACTTTCTACAGCCGGAATCATCAATGCACTAAAAGCGAATGTCCAGGATGGCGAAACCATCGATGTCAAATTTATGCTTCGAAAGTTAATCAGCTTTCCACCCCTGATCGGTTGTATAACAGCCTTAATGCTGTCTCAATTTGTTGATCTTTCAGTTGCCGAGCCTTTTTTTGATAAGTTGGTGGCCACCGTTGGGCCATTGGCCTTATTTTCTATTGGTTTACAGTTGAAGTTTGATGGTTGGCGACAACAGATTTCGCAGATCAGTACAGCGATGAGTTATAAATTGATTCTTGCCCCAGCATTGGTATTACTATTTGCATTACTACTTGGTGTGAAGGGAGCTGTTGCGCGGATCAGTATATTTGAAGCAGCTATGCCAACCTTGGTCACTTCGGGGATCATTGCCGAACAATACCATCTGAATACTAAGTTGGTCAATCTGGTTATCGGTTTTAGTATTGTTGTGGGGCTGCTAACAACTGCATTTTGGGATTTTGTTATTCGACTTTTTTTCTCCTAACCTACGGTTGCATTGATTGATTGATTGATTGATTGATTGATTGATTGATTGATTGATTGATTGATTTTGAAAACAGCGTAGGCCTGATTTGGCAGGGATTTGTCATATCCGAAGTATTGTGTAGGCGTGGGGATGTATTCACTTCGTAACATTTTGATAGTGAATCATCTCATGCGAACAACTTTTTTGCTGTTCAACTGTTATTAGGCTATAACCATCTATAAAAAGGAGGTATGTTATGAACCTGATACACAAAATTGAACATTGGGGCGATGCTCATCACCCACAATGGATTGATTACCTAAGAATAGCCTTAGGGGTCGTTATTTTTGCCAAAGGTGTAAGTTTCGTAAATGATAGGGATGTTGTTCAACATATGATTGAGCAAAGTAGTTTCCACTTATCATCATGGGGTGCTGTTCACTATGTGGTTTTTACCCATTTGGTGGGAGGGTTGTTCCTAATTTTAGGTTTTCAAACCCGTTTGGCCTCACTACTGCTATTTCCGGTACTGGTAGGGGCTGTATTTTTTGTTAATATCACCCACGGGTTTAGTTATTTGAATTCCGAATTGTGGCTTTCTATAGTCGTATTCTTTTTGCTGATCTTTTTTATGGTCATGGGCTCTGGAAAATACTCCCTAGACCAAATGATGAACAAACCAGGATACAAAAGGGATATCTAAAAAAAAGCTCCTTCATACATGAAGGAGCTTTTCTTTTTTATTTGCCTTGCTCGTCAATCCATTGGCGGGCATTAACGAATGCTTCAATCCAAGGAGAAACTTCGTCCTGACGACCTTTCGGATAATTTGCCCAATGCCATTGGAACACCGAGCGCTCAATATGTGGCATAGTAGCCAAATGACGGCCAGTCTTATCACAAACCATTGCTGTATTATAGTCCGAACCATTTGGGTTATGCGGATATTGCTCATACGCATATTTTGCAACGATATTGTATTGCTCTTCAGCATATGGAAGGTTGAATTTTCCCTCCCCATGTGAGATCCAAACACCCAATGTACTTCCCGCTAGTGTCGATAACATGACGGAATTGTTTTCCTGAACTTTTACAGATACAAAGTTTGACTCGTGTTTTCCGGAAGTATTGTGTAGCATTTTTCCGTGGATTTCATGCTCAGGATTGATCATCTCAAGTTCCATAAATAGCTGACAGCCATTACAGATACCAACCGAAAGTGTATCCGGACGAGCAAAGAAATCGGTTAGGGCTTTTTTCGCTTTTTCATTGTAAAGGAAAGCTCCAGCCCAACCTTTTGCCGAGCCCAATACATCTGAGTTCGAGAAACCACCTACAGCACCGATAAATTGGATGTCTTCCAATGTCTCGCGACCAGCTATCAAATCGGTCATGTGAACATCTTTTACATCAAAACCTGCCAAGAACATGGCGTTAGCCATTTCGCGTTCGGAGTTGGAACCTTTCTCACGAAGGATCGCAGCTTTCGGACGTGGTTTAGTTCCGTCGATTACTGGTTTCTTACCATCAAATTGACTTGGGAAAGTAAAGGCTAGGGGTTGATTTTTATAATTATCGAAACGTTGTTGTGCTGTTCCATTTTTAGATTGCTTTGAATCCAAAAGGAATGATGTTGTAGACCATACATCACGTGTTGCTGCGACATCAAAGCTGAATACCGCTTCTTGATTTTTAATCGTTACCGTATTACCTTCGATCACCTGACCAATTTTAACCGCGTCCACAGCAGCTTCCTTGACAATCGCCTCAAAAGCAGCGTCGTCTTTCGCTTGCAGGACAAGTGCAATATTCTCATTAAAGAAGGCTTTTACGCTATCAGATTCGTTTAATGCTGAAAGGTCATAGTTGGCGCCTAGATTAACATCGGCAAAGGTCATTTCCAATAAGGTGGTAATCAAGCCCCCCGATCCGACATCGTGACCAGCTTCGATCTGTCCTTCGTTAATTAATTGCTGTACGGTATTGAATGCTGTTTTGAAATAAGCAGCATCTTGAACGGTCGGTACTTCAGTACCTAATTTATTGATGATCTGCGCAAATGACGAACCGCCTAATTTGAACTGATCTTTTGATAAGTTGATGTAATAGATCGATCCGGCCTTTTTGTTCAGCACAGGTTCTACCACTTTTGTGATATCCGTACAATTTCCTGCGGCAGAAATGATCAATGTGCCTGGGGCAATGACGTTTTCGCCGTTTGGATATTTTTGCTTCATCGACAAAGAATCCTTTCCAGTCGGGATATTGATTCCCAATGCAATGGCAAAATCCGAGCAGGCTTTAACAGCTTGGTATAAGCGGGCATCTTCCCCCTCATTATTGGCCGCCCACATCCAGTTGGCCGATAGGGAGATTCCTGCGAGGCCATTTTTGATTGGCGCAAATACGATGTTGGAAAGCGATTCGGCAATAGCCGTTCTACTTGCCGCCGCTGGATCCACCAAGGCAGCAATAGGCGAGTGACCTATTGTTGTCGCAATACCTTCTTTACCTTTATAGTCAAGTGCCATAACACCGACGTTGTTCAACGCCAATTGCAATGGACCTGCACATTGTTGTTTGGCAACACGGCCACCAACACAACGGTCTACTTTATTGGTTAACCAATCTTTCGAAGCAACAGCTTCCAGTTGTAATACTTGGTTTAGGTAGTTTGGAATGTCGGCTGCATCATAAGCAAGATCCGCATAGTTGCGAACCACGGTTTTATCGCGCATGAAAGTTTTTGGCGATGAACCAAAGAAATCTTCAAGGGCGTAATCCATTGGTTTTTCACCTGTACTTTTCGATTCGAAAGTAAAGCGGTGGTCGCCAGTGACATCACCTACAGTGTACATTGGTGCACGTTCGCGATCTGCAACACGTTTTAACGTGTCAATATCATCTTCAGCGATCACAAGTCCCATACGTTCTTGCGATTCATTACCGATAATTTCTTTTGCCGATAATGTAGGATCTCCTACAGGAAGTGCATCCAGGTCAATTAAACCTCCGGTCTCTTCAACAAGTTCAGATAAACAGTTTAAGTGGCCACCTGCACCATGATCATGGATCGAGACAATTGGGTTATGATCGGACTCTACTAAGCCACGAACAGCATTCGCTGCACGTTTTTGCATTTCGGGATTGGAACGTTGAATCGCATTAAGCTCAATTCCAGAACCAAATGCTCCCGTATCTGCAGAAGATACAGCGGCTCCACCCATTCCGATGCGGTAATTTTCACCACCTAGGATAACGACTTTATCACCAGTTTTCGGCGTATGTTTTTTCGCTTGATCTAGTTTTCCATAGCCAACACCACCAGCTTGCATAATGACTTTGTCGTAACCAAGTTTACGGCCATCCTCTTCATGCTCAAAGGTCAATACAGAACCTGTAATGAGGGGCTGACCAAACTTATTACCGAAGTCAGAAGCACCGTTGGAAGCTTTGATCAGGATGTCAACTGGGGTTTGGTATAACCATTGACGTTCTTGCATCGCATTTTCCCATGGGCGAGTTTTGTTGAGTTCCTTTGCCGGCTCAGTTACTGTTCCTGCCTGAAGGTCCAATTTATTTTGTTCCAATCGCGAATAAGCAGTCATATATACGGCTGTACCCGCCAATGGAATCGCTCCTTGGCCACCGGCCATACGGTCGCGGATTTCACCACCTGACCCAGTAGCAGCCCCCGAAAATGGCTCTACAGTAGTAGGGAAATTGTGTGTTTCTGCTTTTACTGATAAAACCGAATCAAATGCTTTCTCTTCGTAAAAATCAGGTTTGTCGGCAGATTTAGGTGCAAATTGTGTGACACGTGGTCCTTTAACAAAGGCAACGTTATCTTTATAAGCAGAAACAATCTCGTTTGGATTCGTTTCAGAAGTCTTTTTGATTAATTTAAATAGGGAAGTGGGCTGCTCTTCGCCATCAATGATAAAGGTACCATTGAAAATCTTGTGTCTACAGTGTTCAGAATTTGCTTGTGAAAAAGCGAATACTTCCGAGTCTGTAAGCAGACGGCCCAACTTGGTCGAAAGATTATTGAGGTAGTCTACTTCTTCTGGATTTAGCGCAAGGCCCTCAGATTTGTTGTAGGCCTCGATGTCTTCAATTTCCAATATCGGTTCAGGTGTGATGTTGACGGTATACATGTCCTGCGTCAACATACTGAACTTTTGTGAAATCATTGGATCGAAGTCATTGAAATCCGCTGGTACCGGTTGAAATTCTTCTATACGAACAATTCCTGCAATGCCCATATTTTGTGTGATTTCTACGGCATTGGTACTCCAGGGAGTAACCATCGCAGCGCGGGGTCCTACAAAGTAATGGTTAAGGTTTTGGTCGTCTAGTTTTTTGGCGTTGCCGAATAGCCAGTTGAGTTTAGTAATGTCTTCTTGTGATAAAGAGTTTACGCTTTGAACACCATATACAGTGTTCGATGGGTTCTCAAAGAAATGAATCATTATAAATGTTTGTTTTGAACGTTCTTCAAATTAAAGCACAAAGTTACATATTTATTTTGATGGAAATGCTTGAATTTTCATTAAAAAATAGGCTCAGGTTGCGTTTACTGGAAAAGGCCAAAATTGCTGTTTTGTGTAAATATGTGTAAAGTTGTGTTAATTCATGTAAATAAAAGTTATAATTAATAATTGCATTCGTTTCGTTCGGGGAAAGCCCCTACATTCGCAGCATTCATCACCTATGAATAAATATGATTATCCTTGGGAAGGGGTTTATGAACTCCTTCATACGATCTCTTCCTTCGGTATAAATCTAAGGTCCAAATACCTAACTTGGTTCTATCGTATCAACTTTCCAAAAAAGATAAAATCGCTTGCTGCCTAGCTTAATGAAGTCTTTTGAGGAGCCTACCTACTGCATTAAATTCAGACCAACTGTTGATGAAGGGTAAATTGACGTTGGATATAAACTCAAATTTATCTAAGTTTGTGCATCAAATCAAATTCGAGATGAATATTTCATATAATTGGTTAAAACAACACGTTAATATAGATTCGACACCGGAGGAACTATCGCTTATCTTGACAAATACAGGATTGGAAGTAGAAGCTTTGGACGTCGTGCAGAGTATCCCAGGTGGATTGGATGGTTTGGTTGTTGGTGAAGTGAAAACTTGTGAACAGCATCCTAATGCCGATAAATTAAGAGTAACTACCGTTGATGTCGGTGGACCGGAGTTATTACACATTGTATGTGGCGCACCGAACTGTCGTACAGGATTGAAAGTCATTGTTGCTACAGTGGGCACTACATGTCATCCGCTTACAGGAGAGCCTTTTAAAATTACCAAATCTAAAATTCGTGGTGAAGCTTCCGAAGGTATGTTATGTGGAGAAGATGAAATCGGTTTAGGTACATCCCATGCCGGTATTGTTGAATTACCAGCTGATGTTGCTGTGGGGACCTTAGTGAAAGATCATTTCAATATCCAGGATGATTACCGTTATGAAATTGGTTTAACACCAAATCGTGCAGATGCGGCTTCGCATTTAGGCGTTGCAAGAGATATTGCGGCACATTTTCGTACACAATTGTTAAAAGCCGATGTTTCTGCATTCAAGGCTGCTGAGGCTGAGGGAACGACAGTGGTCGTTGCGGACGCACAGGCGAGCCCACGTTATAGTGGTATCAATATTACTGGTGTTCGCGTTGGAGAATCTCCAGATTGGTTAAAAGAGAAATTAAATGTTATCGGTGTTCGTCCGATCAATAATATTGTCGACGTCACCAATTATATATTACACGATTTAGGTCAGCCATTGCATGCTTTTGATGCTGATAAAATTGCGGGAAATAAAGTCCTTGTTCGTCTTGCGACTGAGGGCGAGAAATTTGTTACCCTGGATGGTGTGGAGCGTACCTTGTCTGCAGAGGACTTGGTGATTGCCGATGCTGAAAAACCGATGTGTATTGCGGGGGTTTTTGGTGGAGCATATTCTGGTGTGTCAGCCGAAACGACCAACGTATTTTTGGAATCGGCTTATTTTAATGCTGTTTCTGTACGGAAGACCTCCAAAAGACATGGTTTAAAAACAGATGCTTCTTTCCGTTTCGAACGTGGTACCGATCCTAATATTACGGTTGAAGCATTGAAGCGCGCTGCTTTATTGATTCAAGAAATTGCAGGTGGAACGATTTCATCTACCCTAAAGGATGAGTATCCTGTTGTGATTAAACCGTTTTCATTTCATGTGAGCTATGCGAATGTGGTTCGTTTGATCGGTCAGGCGATTCCAAATGAAGAAATTAAATCCATTATTGTCGCTCTTGGCATTGAAGTCACTTCAGAAACTGAAACAGGCCTTGATGTGTTGGTGCCGGCGTATCGCGTCGATGTCACACGTGAGGTAGACGTTGTGGAGGAGGTGTTGCGTATTTACGGTTATAACAATATTGAGTTGAAGTCACAAATTAAGGCATCTTTAAATACGGTTGAAAAGCCAGATAAGGAAGTTGTCTTAAATCAATTGGCAGATCTATTGATTGCAAATGGATTTCGTGAGATTCTGTCCAACTCCCTAACAAAGCTGGACTATGCGGATGATAGCGAAACGGCGGTTAAATTGTATAATCCATTGAGTTCGGATTTGGATACGATGCGTCAAAATATGGTGTTTTCTGTTTTGAGTGCGATTGAATATAACCAAAAACGAAGAAACTTTGATCTGAAATTCTTTGAATTCGGTAAGACTTATGTGCTGGATGGTGAAGGCTATAAAGAAACACAACACCTTGTCTTTGCCATGGCGGGTAAAAATGAAGCTGAGCAATGGAATAGCAAAAAAGATGCGGTTAATTTCTATAACCTAAAAGCAGCCGTAGATACTGTTATCAAAAGGCTGAAAATTGAAGGAATTCAGATACAAGATGCTACAAGTTCACATTTTGCCTATGGTTTGAACTATATGAAAGGGCAGAAATGTTTGGTTTCATTTGGTGCAATTGCAAACGCAGATTTGAAAAAAGCAGATGTTGAAGGTCAGGTTTTCTTTGCTGATTTTGACTGGGATGTTTTGATGAAAATCATTCGTAAGAATAGCATTCAATATAAAGAAGTTTCCAAATTCCCGGCTGTACGCAGAGATTTGTCGCTCTTGATCGACGAAAATGTAAGCTTCGACAAGTTACAATTTGTTGCTCAAAAGACCGAACGCAAGCTTTTAAAGGAGGTAAATGTGTTTGACGTGTATAAAGGTGATAAAATTCCGGAAGGGAAAAAGTCTTATGCTCTGAGCTTTATCTTGCAGGATGAAGAAAAAACACTTACTGATAAGCAAATTGATGCGATAGTTCAAAAATTAATTGTTAATTTTGAGAAGGAACTAGGCGCGGAAGTGCGTGGTTAATTAGAGATACAACATTAATTGGTAATATTCAATTTATATTATGGCAACATTGTCTTCACAAATGAATCTGATCGTTGAGAAAACGAAAAATTTAATTCAATTGTGCGAAGTCTTGCAAGAAGAAAATGATTTGCTTAAATTAGAGGTACAATCCTTAAAAGTGGCTTTCGATGCGAGCAACGATAAGAGCAAGCAATTGGAAGAGAAGGTCAAAGCGTTGGCAGTTGCCCGTACGTTAGATTCTGAAACGGATAAGGAAGCAATTAATGAAAAAATACTTGACACAAAACAAAAAATTAACGATTTTGTGCGGGAAATAGACAAGTGTATTAGTTTGTTGAAATAGTTGGGAGAAGTGTTATCGGATTCAAACTAATACAACGTTAAAAAGCTCAAAGAAATGGGAGAGATTTCCATAAAAATAAATATCGCAGATCGTGTTTATCCCCTTCGGGTGGAGAGCGCGGAAGAAGAAGTAATTCGACACGCTGCGAAATTGATAAATGAAAAAGTAAAGGAATTGCAGGAAAACTATACTGTGAGAGATAAGCAGGATTTGTTATCCATGTGTGTATTGCAATTTGCGACGCGTATGCTTAATGCAGAGCGGCAGTCTCAAAACCACGAAGTGGGTTTGGAAAATTCAGTACAGGAACTTGATCAGTTGTTGACGGATTTCTTTAAAAAATAAATTTACGTTCTTTATATTTAGAGCTTAAACGACGAATTTGCCGCAATTAAATTCGGGTTGTCACTATTTTAAACTTAACGCTTCAATATTACAGGCGCAAAAAGATATAGGCCATTTTGCGAAAGCCATCTGGGTCATAATCTAAGCCTAATTATGTAATCACGAAGTTTAATAATACATGAGACCTGTTTAAATTTAATTGCGGTTTTTTTTTGTCATGAAGTCCTGATGCACTTATCCGGATCGCTACTGAGTTGGCGCATACCAAAGGTAAGGGGACAGGCTGATTGATGATTTTACTGGAATTTGAATATAATTAATAAAAACAAACATAAATAATACAATTATACATACATGGACATCGCAATTTATAGCATAATTTCTCTGATTGTTGGTGTTGTTATAGGTCGTTATCTATTGGTTCTGTTATTTAAAAAACAAGAGCAGGAAGCCAAGGATAAGGTAAATAGCATACTGAAAGATGCAGAGCAGGAAGGGGAACACATTAAAAAGAAACGCCTGTTAGAGGCCAAAGAAAAGTTCCTTCAATTAAAATCTGAACACGAAAAGGAAGTCAATCAACGTAACAATACCATCAACCAAAAGGAAAATACGTTAAGACAAAAAGAACAGTCAATTAACCAAAAGCTGGAAAACATCAATCGCGATAAGCAAGAGGTGGATACCAAGAAAAAGCAATTGGATAAGTTGGTTGAACTAAATGAAAAGAAATCTGAAGAAGTAGAAACGCTCAAATTACAACAGATTAAGCAATTGGAAAGTATCGCTGGCGTAACTGCTGACGAAGCAAAAAATCAATTGGTGGACTCGTTGCGCGAAGAAGCCCGCTCACAAGCGATGATTCAAATCAAAGATATTGTGGATGAGGCCAAATTGACGGCGACTAAAGAGGCGAAAAAGGTTGTTATTCAGACCATCCAGCGCACTGCTACGGAATCTGCAATCGAAAATACCGTTTCAATTTTCAATATCGAAAATGATGAAATCAAAGGTCGTATTATTGGTCGTGAAGGTCGTAATATTCGTGCATTGGAAGCTGCAACAGGCGTAGAAATCATTGTAGACGATACACCTGAAGCAATTATCCTATCTGGTTTCGATCCCGTACGTCGCGAAATAGCGCGTTTGGCTTTACACCGTTTGGTAACAGATGGTCGTATCCACCCGGCACGTATTGAAGAGGTTGTTGCTAAGACGCGGACGCAAATAGAGGATGAAATCGTTGAAATTGGTGAACGTACCGCGATCGATTTGGGAATCCACGGTTTGCACCCCGAATTGATTCGTATGGTAGGGCGCATGCGTTACCGCTCGTCTTACGGACAGAATCTTTTACAACACTCGCGTGAGGTAGCTAATTTTGCAGCAACAATGGCGGCAGAACTAGGTCTGAATGTTAAACATGCGAAACGTGCTGGATTACTACACGATATAGGTAAAGTGCCTGATGATAATCCGGAGTTGCCACACGCTATTTTAGGTATGCAACTTGCAGAGAAATACAAGGAACACCCTGATGTATGTAATGCAATTGGTGCTCACCATGATGAGATCGAAATGACTGCCTTAATATCTCCGGTTGTTCAGGCTTGTGACGCGATCTCTGGTGCACGCCCAGGCGCACGTCGTGAGGTTGTGGAAAGTTATATCAAGCGCCTAAAAGAGTTGGAAGATTTGGCTTTATCGTATCCTGGGGTTGAGAAAACTTTCGCGATACAAGCTGGCCGTGAGCTACGTGTCATCGTTGAGAGTGAGAAGGTGTCTGATGCACAGTCGGAAATACTAGCTGCTGATATCTCTAACCGTATTCAAACGGAAATGACTTATCCAGGGCAAATTAAAGTAACTGTAATTCGTGAGACAAGATCAGTGTCTTACGCAAAATAGATCCTAAGGATCCATTATAAAAAAAGCTCCAAACATTTCGTTTGGAGCTTTTTTTATGCAATGCTACACGTTTCCTCAACTTGATCATTTCAGCCATTCCATTCTTCAAAGGCTTGACTTAATATCGGAAAAATTCCATCAGATCTGTCACTGTAGCCAATAGATAGGTCGGATCTTCCTGTTCGAGTTCGGCTTGGCTACCATAGCCATACAATACACCAACAGCATCCATGCCTGTTTCTCGGGCACCGATCAGATCATGTTTGCGATCTCCGATCATGAGGCAGTCTTGTGGACTTGTTAGCTTGGCCTGTTCCATGACATATTGGATGACACTGGTTTTGGTCGGTCTGGAATCGTCCAAAGCGCTTCCGCCCGCAAAATCAAAATAGGTATTTATTGCAAAGTGCTGTAATATTTTGTGGGCGAAAATTTCGGGTTTGGAGGTGGCAAGGTAGATGCTGTACCCTTTTGTTTTCAGCAATGCTAAAAGTTCAGGTATGCGATCAAACAGGATATTCTCATACAGCCCTATGGTTGAAAAGCGTTCCCGATATTTTTCTACACAGGCAATTGCCTCGCTTTCCTCAAATCCAAAGGTATGTATGAAAGAATCTTTGAGGGGCGGGCCGATCAAGGGTTTGAGGCTATTCAGATCTGCTGTATGGATGCCTTTGGATTCCAAAGCATAGGCAATACATTTCGTAATTCCTTCTGCGGGGTCGGTCAGGGTTCCGTCCAGATCAAATAAGATATGTTTGTAAGACTTCATGCTGCAATATTACGGAATAGAATAGGAGTAAGCGAGTTTGTGTCTCCTGAAAGCATATAATGACCTGCAGCAGACCAAAAAATAAGGAATATTATCATCTTTAAGGCTTAAGGCATGCCCAATATTTGTTAAATTTGCCGAATGAAACAAAAGAAGAAAGTTCAAGAAGTCGAACCTTTACGTCCCGTAGATAAGTATTTTGCGGAGCTGGATGCTAATTTTCAGGATCCGACCAACCGTCTGATTCAAGCCATCTTTTTACCATTATTGTTTTTTGGTATCATGGGCTGCATCTGGATGATCCCATTTCCACAGTTCGAGTTCTTGGTCAAACTCAATTGGCATACTTTTTTGAATTGGGGCTCTTTCTTCATCGCTATTGTCATTTATTATTATTTAAAGCTGTCTGCAACGTTGTCCTATGCGATATTATTCTCTATCGGGGGCATGAGTTTCTTTATTGTGCAATTGGAATACGCACAAAAGAATGGTGGCCCGGCTGTCATCTGGGTGTGTTTGGGAATCGCATTGCTAGCTATTGTCGCGCTGTTTATCGGTACGGGAAAGGAAAAGAAGAAAATCACAGGACAACAGTTTCTACAGTTTTTACTTGTCGGACCGATATGGTTGTGGCATTTTGTCTTTAAAAAATTGAATATAAGATATTAACTGAGTGGTTTTTAGGTGCTGAGCATACTATTTATGATCGTAGCCTAATCGGGATGCTTTTATATAAAAGAAAAGGGCCAAATTGCTTGCAATTTGGCCCTTTTTATGTTGCTGTAGTTATGCACAGCTGGTTCAGAATCCGGCTAGCTTTTGTAATTGAACCATTTGATGATTTCTTTGAGACTTGCTTTTTTACCATAGATCAAAATACCGACACGATAGATGCGGGCAGCAACCCAGGTAACAAATAAGAAGGTCAGTATGAGCAAGGTCAATGAGGTCAGAATCTGCCATAGGGGTACACCAAAAGGTATGCGAACGAGCATAGCGATGGGAGAGGTGAATGGAATAAAGCTTAACCATGTTGCAATCGGTCCATTGGGATCATTGATAATGACGCCAAAAGAAAGAATATAGGTCAATAGCAAAGGCATGGTAATGGGCATTGAAAACTGATTGGCCTCTGTTTCATTGTCGACAGCTGAACCAGCAGCAGCGAAAATAGCGCTATACAGCAGATATCCGGCAATAAAAAACAGAAAGAAGAAAATGATGACTTCAGTGAAGTTAAAGCTTTGGATCGAAGTAAGGATAGAAGCAGAATCATTCTGGGCCATTGCTTTTGATACGGTACTCATATTACCGGCTCCAGGTTGGCTTGCCGCAACCTCCTGCATATCCTGAGGATTGACAAATAGGAGCGTTGCCGTGATAAATAAGCCTCCTGTAAGTACGAGCCACATGACAAATTGTGTCAGTCCAACCATACCGATCCCAACAATTTTACCCATCATGAGCTGAAAGGGCTTGACCGAGGAAATAATGACTTCGATGATACGGTTGCTCTTTTCTTCGATAATACCACGCATTACCTGGGCACCATAGAGAAACAGGGATAGGTATACTAAGATAGCCAAAGCAACACCAAGGCCCATTGCAATGGCTGTATTGCTGTTCTTTTCTTCACCGTCTGCTGTTATTTCTTTTGCATCGATGGTGACTTTGGGCTTAATGGACTGGATAATCTGCAGGTCGATTCCCTTGGCTTTATATTCCTTCTCACGGATGATTTCTTCCAACTGTCCGCTAATGATCTCCTGTGTGACAAAACTTGTCTTGCCGCCGGTAATCAGTTCGGCTCGTTCGCTTGTTAAAATATCTTTTGGAATATAAAGGATCGACTGTTTTCCTTCGCTTTGTGTAAGCTGTGCTTTTTGGGCCTGCAGGTCCAATTTGGATACCGTATAACTTACATTTTTATTGCTTTGGAGTTTGCTGGCAAAGTCGCCTTGTTCATCTAAAATAAAGACTTCGGTGTGCGAATCTTTGAAGCTCTTTTTTGTCAGATAAAACATGCCTGCATACAGTGCGAAAAAGAACAGGGGCACGGCAAAAGTCATGACAATAAAAGATTTTTTCTTGACACGTGATAGGTATTCCCGTTGGATGATAAGTAATATTTTATGCATGATCGTTAGCTGTAGGTGAGACTTGTGTGACTTTTTGGATGAAAATATCCGCCATGGAGGGAACGATTTCAATTAGTTGATTGAGCTGTATTTGGGGTATGAAACGCATTAATACATCATTGATATGACTGTTGTTATTTAGCTGAATTGTAGTGATGTATGTTTTTTTATGCTTTGTTGACGTGATGACCTCAAATAGGGTGTCGTCGGACAGAAGAAAATTATCTTCGCTTGCTGTATATTCCAATCGATAGGTTTGATTTCGGTATTCTTTTTTAATCGCTTGTACAGAACCATCCAGTATTTTTTTGGATCGGTTGATGAGGGCAATATTATCGCAAAGCTCTTCCACAGTCTCCATGCGGTGTGTGGAAAATATAATGGTCGCACCTTCTTGATTTAAGCGGAGAATCTGTTCTTTTATGATATTGGCATTTACGGGATCAAATCCCGAAAAGGGCTCATCTAAGATAATCAATTGTGGTTGGTGGATGACTGTAGCGACAAATTGTACTTTTTGCTGCATCCCTTTACTGAGATCTTCTATTTTTTTGTCTAACCAGGATGTGATGTCCAGGCGCTGGCACCAATCTCGGATGCGTGCTAAGGCTTCTCGCTTGGAAAGCCCCTTAAGCTGCGCCAAATACAACATTTGATCACCGATTTTCATTTTTTTGTACAAACCCCGCTCTTCGGGTAAATAACCGATTTGTGCAATATGCTGTGGGCCCAAGGGTTCGCCGTTAAACAGAATTTCGCCGGAATCGGGGGCGGTAATTTGGTTAATAATACGGATCAGGGATGTTTTTCCCGCCCCGTTTGGCCCCAATAGCCCAAAAATCTTACCCTTTGGGATTTGAATGGATACATCGTCCAATGCACGGTGATTGGCGTAATCTTTGGTGACATGATTGATTTCGAGTAACATCTATTTTAAGGTTTAATTTATTCGTTCTTTGGGTTTTTAAGAACATTGCTTTTTTCCAAAGACTGACGTTTATTTATGTAGTTAGTATCTTGTACAGCTGAATTGTTACAGCACTCTTAAAAAATTTTATGCAGGGTGATGTTTCCATTCTTCGCACTGGCCTTCTTTTATTACGCGCAGGCCTCTTTATATTCATACAGGTTTTCTTATGACATGCAGGACTTCTTTTATTTGGTTAATACTACATCGTTCTCCGATTGCATAATGCCGCTTCGGAATACGCTTATTCGTTTGACCAATCGTTTGTAGTGAAAGTTAAAAATAATTAGGGACATTTTATTATCCTGCCCATAAAATCGGAAGTCAAGCTTTTTTATGGAATAGAAGCGGTACAAATCTTGTCAAAGGGATTCATTTAACGTACCTTTGTTCCATGGAAGTGAAAAAAGCCGAATTCGTGTGCAGTAACACGAGAGTTGACAAATTACCTGCACCCAATTTGCCGGAATATGCGTTTATCGGACGTTCAAATGTCGGTAAATCATCGTTGATCAATGCAATGACCAACAAGAAAGGACTTGCCAAGACCTCCCAAAAACCTGGTAAGACGCAGTTGATCAATCATTTTATCATCGACGATACATGGTATTTGGTGGATTTGCCAGGATATGGTTTTGCTAAGGCCTCTAAAACAAGTCGTAATGAATGGGAAAAGTTCATCCGTCGGTATCTTACCCATCGGGACAATTTGCAATGTGTTTTTGTGTTGGTGGATAGCCGTCATGAACCACAAAAGATTGATCTTGATTTTTGCTATTGGTTGGGCGAATGCGGTTTACCATTTATGTTGGTTTTCACCAAGGCCGATAAGCAATCGACTGTTAAATCCGATGCGAATATTGCGAAATTTAAAAAATCATTGCTCCAATGGTTTGAGGAGGTGCCGCCGATTTTCCTAACGTCTGCGGAGAAGAAAATGGGGCATGAGCCTATTTTAGAAGCTATCGATGAAGTTAATGGCCGATTTGTTCGCCCTGAACTCGACGGAAACGAACAGTTTTAGCTAGATTTTAAGTTCAGATGAAAAAATACTTGTCCTTAGTTTTATTTGCCCATAGTGTATTTGCATTGCCATTTGCCTTTATTGGCTTCTTTTTGGCATTGCACACAACGGACTATGCCTTTTCGTGGAAATTATTGGTTTTGATGCTCGTTTGTATGGTGACGGCCCGTAATGCTGCCATGGCATTCAATCGTTATCTGGATAGAGATATTGATGCCATTAATCCAAGAACGGCCATGCGTGATATTCCTGCTGGAAAAATTTCCGCTAAAAATGCATTGGTTTTTACGCTGGTAAATTGCCTGATTTTTATTGCAGCGACGTATTTTATCAATTCTCTTTGCTTTATGTTGTCGCCCATAGCACTTTTTGTCGTGCTTTTTTACTCCTATACAAAGCGCATAACGCCCTTATGTCATCTTGTATTGGGAGCAGGGCTAGGATTGGCTCCAATAGGCGCATATATGGTTATTACAGGGCAATTTGCGACCGTTCCGGTACTTTATGGTTTCGCGGTGTTGACCTGGGTGGGTGGCTTCGATATTATTTACGCTTTGCAGGACGAAGCCTTTGATCGGGCAAATCATCTTAATTCTATACCCGTGTGGTTAGGAACGAAGGGAGCTATGCGCGTTTCGGAATGCCTGCATGTGTTTTCTTTTATATTTATTTTGATACCAGCATTTTTGATGCCTGTAGGCTGGATTTATTATTTAGGTGTGGTCTTTTATGGGGCGTTGCTGATTTACCAGCATACCCTGTTTTCATCGACCAATTTAAGTCGGGTCAATCGCGACTTTATGACAACAAATGGTTATGCCTCGGTGATTTTTGCGGTATTTTACCTCTTGGATATCTGGTTGATCAAATAAACGTTTTAGCATAAAATAAGAAAGGCTTTAGGAATTCCTAAAGCCTTTCTTATTTTTGCATCTAAACCAATACACATGCTATGAAGAAAAGTATTCTTTTCACGTCTATTTTATGTTTGTCATTGTCTTCGCAGGCGCAAAAGCTGTCGAATTATGTCATTCAATATAATCAAAGTTTCAATGGGAATACAGCTGCCAATCAAAATGCCATTCTAGTCTATGCCAATGAAAAGGAGACTTTTGTTAGTTCGGCAAAAGAAATGAACGGGCAGTTGGCGCCGCCATACGAACGGGTTGTGGTGGAGCGTGCCGGAGGCAATGCTTTACTTAAAATTGCGAAACTCAAAGACGGATCAATCATTCTAACCAAAGATTCGCTCGCGCTTTCGAAACAAAAATTTAACGCCACAAACGAGACTAAAACAATCTTGGGCTATCCCTGTAAAAAAGTGGAGACGAGCATCAATTCCAATAAAATAGAAGTTTGGTATACCGATAAATTAGGGGTCAAAGGTGCACCCACGGAACTTGGTCAGGACCTTGGTCTGGTGCTCGAGGTAATCCGCAATGGGAATACACGTACCTTTGCCACCAAAGTAGAAAAGGTAAAGACTATACCGGATCAACTGAGGCTAAAAGGAACTGAAAAACCTTATGATGAACTTTCCTATAAAGATCTTATCTGGAAGAACCGTTTTATCCAAATACCTGTTTTTCGGAAGGAGAGTATACGTTTTTCGGATGGTGTAAAGTCGGATTCTATTTTGCGTTTTGCTAATGGGACAGTTTTGGTAAAAAAGGTGAAAATCCCAAAAATAAAGACAAGCGACAATGTATTTGTGCAGTTGGTCGAACAATCGAAAGGTGATGCCTATGATCGCACTGGATCAGTTTTTATCATCCCGACCAACAAGGCACAGAGCTTTTTGGATGGCATGAAAAATGGTATGGGTACCCTTCCTAAGTATGAAAATGGCAATGGTAAAGCCTATCAAGGGGTTGTAAAAACAGCATCCTTTGAGCCTATTGTTGAATTGATGCGTTTCTTTACACCATTTGGTGTTAAGCAGTTTAACTATCTTCAGTTAAAGGATAAGGTTTGGCAAGACTCGGTGCTGTACCGTCAGGACGTAACCGAATTGGCCGGTATGTTGAGCGAGCAGGAGGTCTATGTGGGTGCCTTCATTGGTAACTATGATAAAAATGGACATGAGGTGAGCGTTGAGCTGACAATACATCCGGGCTTCGATGCCGAGTCAAAAGGCAGTCTGAAAAAGACGATGTCTTTATTTACGACGACCAATGTCATGGAAATGGGCGGTCAGGAGTACGGATCTATGTTTGACAAGGAGAAAGGTCTTACTGTCTCATTTCATTTGGACCAGGATGCTAAAAACGTGCAATTACGCTACATTACCACAGGGCATGGAGGCTGGGGCAATGGTGATGAGTTTGTGCCTAAAGAAAACCGTATTTTCCTAAACAATTCATTACTCTTTAAATACACCCCTTGGCGCAATGATTGCGGTTCGTATCGTCTGTCAAACCCCGCTTCAGGTAATTTTGCTACAGGGCTGTCTTCATCCGATCTGAGTCGCTCCAATTGGTGTCCAGGTACAGTAACACCACCGATCTACATTGATCTGGGGGATTTAAAAGCTGGAGACCATACGATGCAGGTACAGATCCCACAGGGAGCGCCTGAAGGAACAAGTTTCAGTAGCTGGAATGTGACGGGTACCTTGTTATTCGATTAATTATTTTTTTATTGCTGTCATGTGCAATAGTGTTATCGCACATGGCAGCAATCTTCTCTCGTTTTAGATATTCTCTCGTTTTTAAGAAAAATATTAAAGGGGATAAGCCGTCTCGCTTTTTGTCTCCGATAATACAAAGTAGGTCTGTACGGTGTTTACTTGAGGTAATACGGCCAGTCGATGCCGCAGAAAAATATGATAAGCATCCATATCTTTGGTTGCAATACGTAACATAAAGTCGTAAGAGCCTGCCATTTGGTAACATTCCATCACTTCCGGGAATTTAGCCACCTCTTTTTCGAATTCATTCAACACTTCAAAAGTGTGCGCCTTGAGAAAAACCTGGGAAAATGAGATTAACCCAATGCCTATCTTGTGGCGGTCCAAAATTGCCACCGTTTTTTTGATGTAACCCAACCGCTTTAGCTTTCTAACACGTTCATGAACAGCTGCAATAGATTTGTTGAGTTCAAAGGATAGCGCTTTATTACTCATTGAGGCATCTTGCTGTAGGAGGCGCAATAATTTTACATCGATATCATCCAATTCCATAATCTGAATATTTTCGGTACGGCTGTAAAAATACGCTATTGTTCTGAATTATTTATTGGTTTTTATGTCTTTTAATTTAATTTTTATTGAAATTATGGTGATGTATTGAATATTATCTTGTCAATGGTCAATTTTGCAACAGAATAATCATTTATAAGAAATGGCTGAACAAGAATTATTAAGTGCGTGTTTGTCACCTGCATTGGACAAGAGATTTAAACATCTGTGGCGATTGGTTGGAAATACGCCGATGTTGGAACTACAGTATACTTACAAAGGTAAACCCGGACGAATTTTCGTAAAATGTGAGAACTACAATCTGACCGGTAGCATTAAGGATAGGATGGCTCTTTATATTCTATACAAAGCGTATATGAATTGTCAGATCCGCCCGACTGATGTTGTTATTGAAGCCACAAGTGGAAACACGGGTATTGCTTTTTCAGCAATCGGCAAAGCGCTTGGTCATCAAGTAAAGATTATTATGCCCAACTGGCTGAGTAAGGAGCGTACCGATATTATTCGAAGTATGGGAGCGGATATTCAGTTGATAAGCAAAGAAGAAGGTGGTTTTTTAGGAAGTATTCGTTTAAGTGAAGAGCTTGCTGCAAAGGGCGGTGTTTTTCTTCCACGGCAATTTGAGAATCAATATAATGCCGAAGCGCATGAGAAAACTACAGGTTACGAGATTGTAAAGCAACTGGAAGAGCAGGGCTTAGTTGCTGATGCTTTTGTTGCTGGTGTGGGAACTGGTGGTACGGTAATGGGTGTGGGGAGAAGCTTAAGAAAAGTAAACCCAAATGTTCGTGTACATCCGCTGGAACCGGCAGAAAGTCCAACCTTGACTACAGGACATAAAGTAGGTTCACACCGTATTCAGGGAATATCGGATGAATTTATTCCTGCTATTGTGGATTTAGATGAACTCGATACTGTCGTTTGTGCGAATGATGGTGATTCCATTATCATGGCGCAGAAACTATCGCGCCAGTTGGGATTGGCTGTTGGTATCTCTTCCGGAGCAAATGTAATCGGAGCGATTAAATTACAACAGGAGCTGGGTGATGAGGCTGTCGTGGTGACGCTACTTTGTGATGATAACAAAAAATACCTAAGTACTGATTTGGTGAAAGAGGAACCGGTAAAAGAAGAATATCTTTCTACAGACGTTGATTTTTCGGGTTTTCAACCTATTTGCAGATTGGCAAATCCAGTATTTGGAGCCTAAAAAGATTTAGTTTCATATGTTTATAGTTAACTCGGGGAGTCTCTAGCTCCTCGGGTTTCATTTATTCAAAAACCAATATATACCTAAGAATAACACAAAATGAAAGTCAATTTCAAATTATTTATCCTTCTCATGTTGCTGATAGCGCCCGTGGCCATGTTTGCCCAAGCGGATACAACAACAAACAAGTTGGAGGGGCTTGAGTTTACGGATGGTACGATAAGTCCCGATTCACTATCTTTTGAGGAATCTCCGGATACCGCTACCGTAAAGGCCGACTCGAACAAGACCACAGTAGCGGCAGTAGCAACAGGTGAAAAGGCTGCTGGGGCAGAAAAGAAATCATTGTGGAGTATCTTTATTGCAGGCCTTATAGGCGGTTTTGCAGCATTATTGATGCCTTGTATTTTTCCGATGCTACCCCTGACGGTGAGTTATTTTACGAAACAGTCGGGGAGTCGTGCCAGTGGTATCAGTAAAGCCCTGTTGTATGGATTATTTATTATTGTGATTTATGTTGCTTTGGGGATGATTATCACGATCGCATTCGGATCTGATGCACTTAATGCGCTTTCGACTAACGGCATCTTCAACTTCATTTTCTTTTTGTTGTTGGTTGGATTTGCGGCATCTTTTTTTGGTGCATTTGAAATTACTTTACCAAGCTCCTTTGTCAATAAAATGGATGCCAAATCAGATAAAGGTGGTTTGGTCGGCTTGTTCTTTATGGCCTTTAGTTTGTCATTAGTTTCATTTTCTTGTACGGGGCCGATTATTGGGACGCTGTTGGTTGAGGCAGCTTCGAAAGGGGAAAGATTAGGTCCAGCAATTGGGATGTTGGGATTCTCCATTGCCCTGGCCATTCCTTTTGGTTTGTTCGCTATGTTTCCTTCTATGCTTAAATCCTTACCGAAATCCGGTGGTTGGTTGAATAGTGTGAAAGTAGTCTTGGGATTTTTGGAACTCGCTTTAGCTTTGAAATTTTTATCCAATGTCGACTTAGCTTACCACTGGAATTGGTTGGATAGAGAGGTGTTCCTGTCGCTATGGATTGCTATTTTTGCTTTGATGGGTCTATACTTGATTGGCAAGATAAAGTTCTCTCATGACAGTGAGCTGAAATTCCTATCTGTTCCCAGAACGATCTTGGCAATTGTTGTTTTTTCTTTTGTGGTCTATATGGCGCCCGGTTTATGGGGAGCGCCTTTAAAATCGATTTCTGCCTTTTTACCACCATCGGCAACACAAGACTTTGATCTTTCTTCGGGTGTAAGTGCTGGTGCTGCTGCACATTCAGACGGAAAGGTGAAAAAATATGCTGAAATTTTTCATGAAAGAGGCACGCCAAAAGGATTTGATCCTTATTATGATTACGACCAGGCATTAGCTACGGCTAAAGAATTAAACAAGCCCGTTTTAATAGATTTTACGGGTTGGAATTGTGTCAATTGTCGTAAAATGGAAGCGAATGTTTGGACAGACCAAGCGGTGGCCAAATTATTAAAAGAAGAGTTTGTTATGGCCGAACTTTTTGTGGATGATAAGACCGAGCTGGCTGCCAATGAACAATTTGTTTCCAAATATAGCGGCAAAAAGATCAATACAATCGGTAAAAAAAATAGCGATTTTCAAGCTGCTACATTCGATAGCAATTCACAGCCACTGTATGTAATTGTCGATCCGACGGGCAAAAAACTGGTGCCTCAGAGCGGTGCCAACTACAATGTAGAAGAGTACAAGGCATTCCTGCAAAGTGGTGTGGATGCATTTAAACATAAAAACTAACCATCGTCATATGCTAATTTTATCCTCCTTGTTATGTGCAAGGGGGATTTTTTTTGATAAAACATCGCTTTTTATGCCTCCAGGGCTTATGCAGTGGGGCTGTCTTCATATTGTCTTCGTATTGTGTTCGTACCAGCTTCGGACGGGGACAATCTTGCAACATATATTGACCAAACCCTGACCAGATATTTCCTATTCGGGGTCTGTTCAACAACTGTACAGCACCTGTTCAATATCTGTTGCTTGTCCGAAGCAGGTACGAAGCAGGTACGAATCTTTCCCCGAACCCTACCTGAGGTGAATGTGCCGCCCATACCAAATAATCCAGGTTTTTCGCCGTCACGGCCTTCATACCCATCACTACCATCTTATCCACCTATTTATCCTCCAGGTGGCGATGGTGGCGGGGGAGCCGATGTTGCGGAAGCATAAGGCAAAAAAAGAAGCCCTGTCATTTGTATGAACAGGGCTTCAAATTATACTATAAATTTATGGAAACTATTAGAAGTCAAATCTGACCCGTGCACGAATACCCCAGGCTGGCGCATCGACGTGATCAAGATAGTTTAGACGTTTTACGTAGTCTACACGTAATATTTTGAAAATGTTGGATAGACCGATACTGGCTTCCATGTAAGGTTCTGAACCGAACGTATAGGAGCTTTGTGTGCCATCCGCGTTGTGCTGCCAAGTGAATACCTTTGAACCATAGTTAGGGTCGTCAGGATTGTTTTCTTTACGCAGTCCACCGTATACCCCTTTGAAGCTAAATACTTCGCGTAATTTAAGTTTTTTGATCAACGGAATCTTGTTCAAAAGGAAACCGTTCATATAATACTGCACGTTCAATGAGGCATTATGGTCACTCACAAACTCAAGGAAGTTCATCAAGTTATACGAGTTCAATTGATAAGCATAAGTCTGATTGGCGCGGTGGATTGTCAAGAAAGGGAATGGGATCTCTTTCCCTGCAATATAGTTGCCCTCAGCTGTTACGTCAGCAAATCCAAATTGACTAAAATAAAAGCGCTTGAATGCACCAACATTAAAGTTGTGGTAATTGTATTCACCCTTCGCTAATCCTTTGATTCCAGCGGTATAATTGAACGTGAAGATCGGATATTGATTGAATATAGGTGTCCGGTAAATTTTGCCTTGATAAAACTCTTCATGTGGAGCGTATCTGAAATTTACAGACACTTCGGTCGAGTTCAATTCATTGAACAGTCTACTTTCATTGTTGGCATCAACCATTTGGTAAGTCAGACTTCCTGCAGGTGTTTGTCTGTTGATATTGAAAGCAGCGCCAATAGCCAGGTGATTTAAAAATTCTTTTTTATACTCTAAGCCATAATTTGTCTCATAGATGTAACGGTCATTATCTCCGCGTTTGAAAGATAACAAGAAGTTGTCTTCCTGAATAAATTCCAGTTTTTGTCCTGGAATCTTCGTATCCTTTTTATAAGAGGCCCTGATGTAGTGCATCGGGAAGGAGTATACTGATTTGTTGTTGAACGCATAAGTTCCACTGAAAAAGTATTTCCATTTCTGATCTTTAAAACCATAGGCCGCATAAGTTTCAGCATAGAAACGCTTGCTTAACGATTCTGTCGTACGTCCGCCGACACGTAAACGGAAACCTTCTACGGGATTAAAGCTATAGAATGTATTGACAGGGCCGATTTCAACTGGGCCAGCCTGTTTGTATCCTGACAGCAATAACGCGGCGATATCCATGAACGAACGGAATGAAGGGATCTTTTGTAATGTATCAATATTATGATAGATGTTCAGTTCGTTTTGCGCAAGGGCAAGCGGACGTTGTGTTTCAAATAAGGATTTTGTCGCTTTCTTATTTTCGACGTTATAGGCAATAACCGTAGACGGACCATCATAGGTACTATCAGGTTGCTGGATGCCGACTTTGTAATTATTGTAATCCACTGTTCGGCTTCCACGTATTCCCATGCCTTTTTCCGTTAAAGAAAAATCAATACCCAGGGTGCTTGTTTTTAGGTAGAAGCGACTTTTGCTGTCTTTCTCAAATTTAAGCTGTATCTGAAGGTCACGTACAAAGTTTAGATTAATGTCATCAGCAACAGTCATATTGGCGCCCTGGACGGCATAATTGCCGTCTAAAGTAACGTACAGTTGACCTTTGAATAACATGTCTGCCTTGTTGCGCGGAAAGAAACTTAATTCGACCAACCAAGGTTGTACAGTCTTAATGGTATCCGTAATATAAAACTTATAAAAAGTAGGTGCGGAGTTTGCAATCGGACTTAAAAACTGGTTGGTAACCAATGAAATGTTGTTGTCATAAATATCAACTTGTTCGTACAATTTATTGAAATAGGCTGTTAAGCCATCGTTGTCAATAAATCTTGGGTCAAATTGTGCCCGCTGGTCACCAAGGATATACTGTTTGGTTTTGCTTGGATCTTTACGGTAATATACCTTGGACATTTTTTCTTCAATGAAAGCAGGCAAAACATATTTGTTGGCAGTTTTAGCCGAGTCGTCCGTTTCAAAAAGAAATTGATAGTTTTTGAATATTTTTTTATTGACAAATTTCTCCGAAAGATTGCTTAGTCCTAAAGACATCTTCTCGTACTGGTCAAATTCAGCATATTGTTGCCCTGAAAGTCTATTTTTTTCCTTATTCTCGATGACTTTTCGGATCAATGCGACAGCAGGATTATCTTTGTTGCTGTATTTTTTCTTTTTGGCCTTGACGACAACTTCTTCCAGCATGTTGTCCTGTTGATCCATCAGAATTTCTTTTGTCTGCGTGGCATCATTCGTAACAAAAGCATCTTTGCTGTCATACCCAATGTAGCTTGCTCTGATTTTTACATAAGATGTTGGAAAGACAAGTTTGTATTCACCATTTGCATTGGTCGATGTTGTGGTTCCAGCAGAAGCCGGGGCGCCAACAACGGCTACGGTAGCATAGGGTATAGGATTCTTTGTCTTTGCATCTCTAACTGTACCGGTTACGGTTTTGTTTTGGGCAAAAGCCATGGACACCGTTAGCACGAGCGTTATCGAAAAAAAGAGTTTAGTTATGAAGGTTGTTGCGTTTATTTTAGCTCTCATTATATTGCTATAATCTTGAAAATTCAAAATTGTTTTCCTGTTTCTACTTTATTTTTGACTTTATAGGTATTAAAATCAAAAAATCAGTGAACAAAGGAAACAAAAAATTAAGAATAATTAAAATTTTATTGTAATGTAATAAAGGAAAGTAATTGAATTACATTCCTGTGTAAACAGTTGTTTTTCAATTATTTATGTTAATTTATTGATTTGGATCAATAAATTTTACATTACATTTTGACTTGGCGATGATTTTCCGTTGCTTTATTTGCTGACTTTTGTAACGATATAGTCAGCGCTATCAAAAATCTGGCTCGATTTCGAAGGTCATTTCTTGCTTGGAACGAGGATGAATAAAGGTAATTGAAGCCGCGTGGAGGTGTAATCTATTGGCTTTTCTGCCATAGAGATCATCACCAACGATAGGGGTATTTAGGCCATTTGGATGTACGGCATGCATGCGAAGCTGGTGGGTGCGGCCAGTCAAGGGGTAAAACCTGACCCTCGTTTGATTATTCGCTATCGCAATTTTTTCCCATTTTGTCTGCGCTGGCTTGCCATACGTGTAGCAGACCATTTGCCGGGGTCTATCATCCAGATCTACGCGAAGTGGGAGGTCGATCAAGCCCGATGCGGCTTCGATAATACCATCCAGTAAAGCAATGTATGTTTTTTTGATGGTATGTTGTATAAATTGATCTTGAATAAATTTATGGGCCTCTTTGTTTTTAGCAACAACCAACAAGCCGGATGTAGACATGTCGAGGCGGTGGATAATAATCGGTCCCGCATTTGGGTAGCGTTGAAGAATACGGTTGTAGACCGAATCCTTTACATATATTCCCGGGACAGACAGAAATTCGGCCGGTTTGTTGATGATGATGATATCCTCATCTTCGTAAATTTGAGGAAGTGTTATATCCAAAGTCGTTTCCTGTTGCATGGGATTGGGATCTACGACCAAGCCTTCGAGCATATACCCTAAAATCGGTTCACATTTTTTGCGGCAGGCAGGGTAGTAGTTTTTGTGCCTGCGTATTTCAGATGCCGGTGAGCAGCCCCACCAAAATTCGGCCAAAGCAAGGGGTGTTAACTGGTTTTCATAAGCATATTGCAGTAATTTTGGCGCTGCGCATTCCCCCGATCCGGCAGGCGGTGTTGTGCGGTCAAATTCATCGAATATGCCCACTACATTTTTGTGTTGCCCTTTCGCATTGCGAAAATTATATTGTTCGAAAAGCTGTTTTTGAAGATTTCCCGAGCGCATTTTGCGTTCCTCTTTTAGCGCAGTAATCGTCGATATCAACTGGTTTAAATGGTTACTTTCTGTTTCCAGGGCCAAATGCATTTCATATTGAAAGCGTTGAAGCTGTTGTTTGTCTTTTAAACTCTGGCTTCGCATGTCTTCCATCAATAATTCATACTCCGCATCCGATAAACTGACCTTTAATTTTGTGCGGGTTTCTTTGCGTTCCTTCTTTTGAATTCTCAATTTCGATTTTAGCTCATCGAGTGATTTATCCCATCCGTTTTTTAATAGACCAAGATTACGTTGAGCATTTGCTAGCTCTTCACTTGTTTCAAGATTTTCTATTTTTCGGTTCAGCGCATTGAGATGCACCTCTTCGTTTAGGAAAAAACTGTTTTCTTCCAACATATCGAAGATGGGGGGTACAAAATGCCGGTGTTTGTTGCTCCCGGCCAGTTTTCCCGAAACAGCGGCAAGGTAGCCCAGCTCATTGTGTTGGTTTTTGACAACCAGTACACCGAACATTTTTCCAATAGCTAGTCCCTCAACGGCGTCGTCTAGGCCAAAATTGTGGGTCCAATCGTCTTGGGTTTCGATGTAGTGTTGGAGTTCTTGTGCGGCGGTGACGGCAAGGGGGTGCGGTTCATAGCAAAATGGAAAAGTAAATCGTTTCGGAAGTTCAATAGCTGAAATATCCTGTTTGAATTGATGAAAATATGTATTGTTGTCCATTTTGTCCGCAGCGCTCCCTCAAAATAAAGATGTCCGCAAAAATACAACATTATGTGCTTTAAATAATAGCTTGATCGATTTTTGTTTAAAATGTTTCGTATATAAGGTATTGTCTGGGCTTTATTGCTGACTACAAAGATCAAGGTATGTGCAGTTTCGGTATTTTCATTTTTCGGTATAGCAAACCTTTCGCAGCTATACGAAATGCAAGTCGGTTTTGGTATAATGGGTTGAGGTAATTATTGTGAATTTGAGTGGCTTTTTATTTGGTTTTTACCGCATTTTTGGGTAAATTTAACTAAGCATTTAAAACATATAGTTAACAAAAGAATATACATATGAAAACTTCAATTGGAATTAAAGATGCGGACTTGAAAAAAGTTGCAAAGTTGCTAAATGTGCTGTTGGCAGATGAACACATTATCTACATGAAAACGCGCAACGCGCATTGGAATGTGGAAGGTGCGGATTTTCATGCTGCTCACTTATTTTTGGAATCACAATACGATGAACTAGCTGAAGTGATCGATGAAGTCGCAGAACGTGTACGTACTTTAGGGCATTATGCGGTAGGTACCTTTGATAAATATTTGAAATTGACTCGTTTAACGGAGTCTACTTCAGAAAAAACCGACAGTCAGTCCTATTATAAGGAATTGTTGGCTGACCATGAATCTATAGCGATGTCAATTCGTGCCGATCTTTCCGTAGTTGAAGGAACGGCAGATAATGGAACGGAGGACTTTTTGGTCGGATTATTAGAAAAGCATGAGAAGATGGCTTGGATGCTTCGTGCGCATTTCATTAAGTAAGCTGTAGAAGTTTATCCACAGGTATTGAAAAAAATTCCGTCTATCCCAATAGGCGGGATTTTTTTTTGTGTTTTGTTGTCAGCGCAGGATTAATTTTCTATCTTAAAGAGGAATTAAGCCTTCAGAAACTTTTTAACATATTACAACTATGCTTGAAGACGACAACCTAAATCAAACCACACTAAATGAGGAGGAAAATGATGGTACTTTGGAGAGTATGCATCATGTGAATAATCCGGTATTGGATTTACCTAAAATTGAAAAGAAATACCTTGAAACCATAGTAGCCCACAATCAAAACGATAAGTCCTATTATTTTTCTGACGGCAAAGCCAAGGTAGAAATTAAGATCGTCACGGACGAGATTGTCAGGGTGCGGCTGGCTCCACAAGGGACTTTTTTGGAGGATTTCTCCTATGCCTTGGCCAAGAAAGATCATCGTGTTAGTATACATCAATGTAAGGAAGAGACTGACCATTATCTGGTTCATACGAATACAATTTCTTGTAAGATCAATAAGAGTGACTTTTTGATTTCTTTTGCTGATCGTTCAGGTAAGCTGTTTAACGCTGATTTGGCACCGATGCACTGGGAGGAAAATCCCGATTTTGGAGGTTACTATGTATATAGCACGAAAGTGGCCTTTGAAAATGAAGCTTTTTATGGACTAGGGGACAAGGCCACTAAATTGAATCTGAGAGGTAAAAGACTTAAAAACTGGAATTCAGATACTTATGCTTTTGCTTATGATCAGGATCCACTTTATAAAACTATTCCGTTTTATATTGGTTTAAAAGATGGTGAAGCGTACGGCATATTCTTTGACAATACTTTTAAAACGTATTTTGATTTCGCGGCGGAAGATCCGGGAAAAACAAGCTTTTGGTCCGAAGGCGGTGAACTGCAGTACTACTATATACACGGGCCGCATATTATCGATGTTATCCGTCGTTATCATACGTTGACAGGTACGCATTACCTGCCACCCTTGTGGGCAATTGGTTACCACCAGTGTCGTTGGAGTTACTATCCAGAAGCGAATGTCCGGAAGGTGGCAGAGGAGTTTCGGAAGCGACAGATTCCATGTGATGCTATTTATCTTGATATCGATTATATGGAAGGATACCGCTGTTTTACCTGGAATAAGCAGTATTTCCCAAATCCTAAAAATATGATCAGCGATTTGGCCAATGATGGTTTTAAAACCGTGGTGATGATCGATCCGGGTATTAAGGTTGATGAGAACTACTGGGTGTTCAGGGAAGGGAAAGAAAACAGGTATTTTTGTCGTCGAGGGGACGATTATTTTATGGAAGGATTTGTGTGGCCCGGACGTTGTCAATTTCCTGATTTTACCAATCCGGAGGTTCGCCAATGGTGGGGTACATTATACCAGGGGCTTGTGGAAGATGGTGTTGCCGGCTTCTGGAACGATATGAATGAGCCGGCGGTATTTGGCCGCGGAACATTCCCCGACGATGTACGTCACCAGTACGATGGCCATCGGGGGTCACATCGCAAGGCACACAATGTTTATGGCATGCAGATGGTTCGGGCAACGTATGATGGCTTAAAGAAATTGTATAAAAACAAGCGCCCATTCACCATTACCCGAGCCGCTTATGCGGGTACACAACGCTATTCTTCGGTTTGGACCGGCGACAATCTGGCGAGTTGGGAACACCTCAAGTTGGGGACCTTGCAATTACAACGTCTATCCACTTCGGGTATGTCCTTCTGTGGAACGGATATCGGTGGATTTACGGGCGAACCGGACGGTGAGTTATTTACGCGATGGATGCAATTTGGCGTTTTCTCGCCCTTTATGCGTGTGCATTCTGCCGGCGATACCCGCGATCGTGAGCCCTGGAGTTTTGGGGAGGATTGGGAAAAGATCAACCGGAAATTTATCGAACTCCGGTATAAGTTGTTGCCGTATATCTATACCTGTTTTTGGGAGCAGACCAAGTATGGTTTTCCAATATTACGTCCGATTTCCATGGTCGAGCAGCATATACCGACCAACTGGCAACGCGAGGAGGAATTCTGTTTTGGGGATAAAATATTGGTGTCCCCGGTATTGCAGCCAGGACAAAAAAGCAAGATTGTCTATCTACCCGAGGGCACTTGGTTCTATTATTTCGATAATGAAATCTACGTGGGCGGTAAGGAACATACCATCGCTACGCCGATTGATGAAATGCCGATTTTCATTCGCGGGGGATCTGTTATCCCTGAATATCCGGTGATGCAATATACTGGTGAAAAGAAAATTGAGGAGCTACAGCTCAATGTTTACTTCGCTGAAGGTGTAACCCGTTCGTATGTGTATTCAGATCATGGCGACACCTTTGCGTATGAACAAGATATTTATCTTGAAAAATGTTTTACGGTTTCAGGGCTCAAAGAATCCTTGTCGATCAAACAAACCAGAGATGGGCTTTTTACAGAGCGATACGAAGAATATAAACTACAGTTGATCGGCCTGCCTTTTCAAGTGAAGAAGGTGAAGACCGATGGTATTGATACAAAAGTACAAGTAGATGAAAAGGGGCGGTATTGGATTAATGTCGCACGAGAATTTGATAACATATTGATAGAAGGTTAAACATGGCCAATGAAGTAATTCCGCATAGTCTCTTTTCTGAATTTGATGTCGCCTTATTCCAGTCGGGTAAGCACTTCAAATTATACGAAAAGTTCGGTTCGCACGAACTGGAAGTCAACGGTGAAAAAGGCGTTTATTTTGCGGTTTGGGCTCCAAATGCAAAATCCGTCTCCGTAACCGGTAACTTCAATTTTTGGGATAAGGAGCATCACGCGCTCTTTGTGCGCTGGGATGGTAGCGGAATCTGGGAAGGGTTTATTCCGGGGCTTGGCAATGGAGAGACATATAAATATGTTATCCAGACCTATACTGGTGAGCAACTCGAGAAAGGTGATCCTTTTGCCTTTCGGTGGGAAGTTGCCCCAAAGACTGCTTCCGTTGTTCATTCGACCTGGTACGAGTGGCAGGATAAGCAATGGATGCAGGAGCGTGTCGTTAAAAATAGGCTGGATCAACCCTGGTCCGTTTATGAGGTCCATTTAGGGTCCTGGTCGCGGGATCCCGAAAGTCCGGATACGTTGCTCAACTACCGCGAAATCGCCGTGGCACTTGTATCTTATGTGAAGGAAATGAATTTCACGCATGTGGAGTTTATGCCTTTAATGGAGCATCCCTATTATCCTTCTTGGGGATATCAGATAACAGGTTATTTTGCGGCGAGTTCGCGTTATGGTTCGGCACAAGATCTCATGTATCTGATTGAGGAGTTGCATGCCGCCGGGATAGGCGTATTGTTGGATTGGGTTCCTTCGCATTTTCCGGGTGATGCACATGGTCTTTATCGTTTTGATGGGACGGGCTTATACGAGCATGAAGATCCTAGGAAAGGGTTTCATCCCGATTGGCAATCCTATATTTTTAACTATGGGCGAAATGAAGTACGTTCTTTTTTGATCAGTAATGCATTTTATTGGTTGGATCGTTTTCATATCGATGGACTTCGGGTCGATGCGGTAGCTTCTATGTTGTATTTGGATTATAGTCGAAATGCAGGCGAGTGGATTCCCAATGAATTTGGAGGAAATGAGAATCTCGAAGCGGTACAATTTTTAAAAGAGCTGAACGAAGCCGTTTACGGACATTTTCCACATGTGCAGACAATCGCCGAAGAATCTACTTCTTGGCCGAGTGTCAGTCGGCCAACGTATGCTGGTGGATTGGGATTCGGAATGAAATGGATGATGGGCTGGATGCATGATACGTTGGATTACTTTAAAGAGGACCCAATTAATCGTAGTTATCATCATGATCGACTCACCTTTGCGACAGTATATGCTTTTCATGAAAATTTTATGCTACCCTTGTCACACGATGAGGTCGTTTACGGAAAGCAGTCCTTAATTTATAAGATGCCAGGCGATGAATGGCAAAAATTTGCCAACTTGCGCGCATTGTACCTCTTTATGTATACTTTTTCGGGAACAAAATTGCTGTTTATGGGCGGTGAATTTGGGCAGACTTCGGAGTGGAATGTAAACCAATCACTTGATTGGCATCTTCTGGAGTTTGCGCCTCATCAGGGTATGAAAAGATTTGTAGCCGATCTGAACGCGATTTATAAAGCTCAACCAAGTCTTTACCAAAAGGCTTTCGATGCTGCAGGTTTCGAATGGATAGATGCCGGTGATCGTGAAAATTCGATTGTGGTCTATTGGCGAAAGGGATTTGACTCCTGGGATGATACGGTTGTTGTACTTAACTTAACGCCTGTTGTTCGGGAACATTTCCGTATTGGTTTACCTTACGCCGGTGAATGGGAAGTGCTGCTGAATTCGGATGATTTGACTTATTTCGGTTCAGGAATACATCATCCCGTTGTCCATAGTGAGCACCTGCATTGGATGAACCAAGTACAGTCTGCACAACTTCATTTGCCTCCTCTAGGAGGCTATATCCTCAAAAGGAAGAAGGAATTAAAGGGTGTAAATCCGGTGACGCAGGGAGAACGTACACCTGTATAATATGTTTCTCGAAAATTTGATGATGCACAAGAATAAGTTGAGTTATAAAATACGGATCTGGCCTCAATTTCCAGGTTCGGTAAATTTGTTGTAATAAATAGTAGGAAGGTCGCTTTTTGCCTTTGAAAGAGATAAAATATAGAACTTATTCGAATGAAAGTATTTCACTTGAGTGTTGAATGTTATCCGGTCGCCAAAGTTGGTGGCCTTGCGGATGTCGTTGGGGCATTGCCCAAATATCAGACCAAACTCGGTTGGGAAGCGGCGGTTGTCATGCCCTGGTATGACCGACCATTTGTTCGGGACCATACTTTTACTGTCGTTCACGAGGGTACTTTTTATCAAGGATCTGAATTGTTGAACTATGTTGTTTATAAGGAAGCAGACAATATACTGGGATTTGAGCTTTATTTAGTCAAGATTCCAGGAAAACTCGATCGGCAGGAGGTGTATTGTTATCCCGATGAAGGCGAACAGTTTATCGCCTTTCAACATGCTGTATTGGCTTGGTTTAAAGATAAAGCTATAGTACCTGATATTGTGCATTGCCACGACCATCATGTCGGTTTGATGCCTTTTTTGATGAAATATAGCAATGACTATAATTTTCTTGCCGATGTTAAAACGGTAGCCACCGTGCATAATGGGCAATATCAAGGCTGGACACATTGGAGCAAAGCCATTCTGTTGCCTGCTTTCGATAGCTGGAAATGGGGATTATTGGACTGGGATGGTTTAATTAACCCACTTGCGGCCCTAATTAAATGTTGCGATGCTTACACAACGGTATCTGAAGGCTATCTGGAAGAGCTCTATGTGGAAGCAAATGGCTTACAGCATCTATTTTATGATGAGCGAAATAAATCTGTCGGTATTGTCAATGGAATTGACTGGGAAATCTGGGATCCCAAAATTGATTATACCTTGTTCGAAAACTATGATGTTGTACAAGCTTTTTCCGGCAAATTGAAAAATAAGGAGGCTTTGGCGAAGCAGTATAAAATCAATCCAGATCGACCACTGCTTGTTTTTATCGGCCGATTTGCAACAGAAAAAGGAGCGGATTTACTACCGGAGATAATTTTGGATTTGACGGAGAAATATCGCGATAGATTAAGTATATTTATACTGGGTGCCGGAGACCCAGCGATCCAGTCGCGTGTGAAATCGCTCGTCGATGATGGAATTGATAATTTTGATGTATTCTTTGGTTATGATGAAAGCCTTGCCCATTGGCTTTATGCCAGTGCGGATTTTCTTTTAATGCCTTCCCGTGTTGAGCCATGTGGGCTTAATCAGCTCTATGCGATGAAGTACGGTACATTGCCGATCGTGCATCAGGTGGGGGGATTAAAAGATACGGTAATCGATCTGAAAATTGATGGTTACGGTATAGGTTTTGATAGTTTGACAATCACTGAAATTAGTGCAGCGATTGTTCGGGCTATAAATTTTTACGACAGTAAAAAGCAGTTTGAGGAGAATCAACGTAAAATGATGCAGTTGGATTTTTCTTGGGATAAATCTGCAGCGAAGTATATAAGTCTATATAACCAAATAATGTAATTTGATATGTCACGTCATAATGTAGTAGCTATCGTCTTAGGCGGAGGAAGGGGCTCACGTCTGTATCCATTGACCGATCAACGGTCTAAGCCAGCGGTTCCCATTGCCGGGAAATATCGCTTGGTGGACATTCCCATCTCGAATTGTCTTAATTCGGGTTTTAACAAGATTTTTGTGTTGACACAATTCAATTCTTCGTCACTCAACTCCCACATTAAGAATACCTACAACTTTAGTATTTTTAGTAAGGGCTTTGTTGATATCCTGGCTGCTGAACAGACCAATGATGGCGATAAATGGTTCGAGGGTACGGCAGATGCCGTGCGGCGATCGTTTCGGAAGCTGGCTAGTATTGATTATGACTATGTACTGATTTTATCGGGTGATCAGCTGTATCAAATGGATTTTGATGCCCTAGTTGACTTTCATGTCGAAAACGAAGGCGACCTGACCATTGCGACTATTCCAGTAAACGCCAAAGATGCCACTGGTTTTGGAATACTGAAATCGGATGAAAAGAATCACATTACCTCTTTTATTGAGAAGCCGAATAGTGAGCAGCTGGTGGACTGGAGTTCAGAAGTGAGTGACCATTTAAAGGGTGAGGGTAGGGAATACCTGGCTTCTATGGGTATTTATGTTTTTTCAAAAGGCGTCCTGAAACGTATGCTGGAAGAGAATCGCGGAATGGATTTTGGAAAAGAAATTATTCCCGATGCAATTGATACGAATAGGGTGCTTAGCTATCAATTTGAAGGTTATTGGACAGACATCGGTACCATAGGTTCTTTCTATGAGGCCAACATTGGTTTGACTGATAATATTCCGGCCTTTAATCTGTTTGATAAAAATACGGTTTTCACCCGTCCAAGGATGTTGCCGCCTTCTAAAATTTCGGGTACAACATTGATCAATTCTGTCATTTCGGACGGCTGTATTATCCAAGCAGATAAAATAGACCGTTCCGTCGTGGGTGTTCGTTCGCGGATTGGTACAGGATCTGTGGTGCGCGGTACATATATGATGGGGTCTGACTATTATGAAGATCTCGTCGATATGGAGGATGCAAAGCGGAAAAACATTCCTGTGGTTGGTGTTGGAGAACGCTGTTATATTGAGAATGCTATTTTGGATAAAAATTGTCGTATCGGTAACGATGTACGAATCAATGGCGGACCACATCTCTTAAATGTAAATCACGCGACCTATACCATTTGTGACGGCATTGTTGTTATCAAAAAAAATGCAGTTATTCCAAACGGAACAACAATAGGATTGACAAGCCTATAAAATTTATAGAACAAGGGAGATAATATATTGTTATCATTGCAAGTTATTCTAATGGAAGTATCGCGAAATACGGCTAATCTACAGGCTCAATTTATGGGCAGATAGCAATAATTGTTTCATGGTACTGTCTTTGCTAGCAAAGAGCATTTTAATATAGTGAAATCGTATGCAATTGAGACAGGTTATCTCCCTTTTTTTTATACTGTTTGTCTTTGTAGGTTGTGATACCTCATTGATGGTTCAAGGTAGTGGTGTCTTGCGTGATGCCTCGCGTAGATTTGAACTTCGTAACGGCAATCGAACAGTCGTTTACATTCCAATGCGGCATCTGGGTACGCGTGTGTACTATGATCAAATCCAGCGTGCTGTAGATTCTCTTCAACATTTGGGCTATGTTGTTTTTTATGAAAGCATCGCTTATCAGGTGGATAGTGCGGCACAACGTGATCTGTATGACCGCAAATTTAGAAAGCTTACTGGTAATCGGCTAGGGTTGCAGCAATGTATTGAAATACCGGGCGATACCTCCCGGGTTCTTCGGGCGCCCATGTACCGTAAACTGGGGCTGCGAATCATTAGTCAGCCCGATTATTCCTTTTTTCTGGTGAATTATGAAACGGCGGTGAATGCGGATATTCCCAAAAACAAATTGCTTGACGAGTTTGAATACTTGTATGGTGCAATCAACCTGGATGATTGTGATTACAAAACACCGCTCCAGGAACCTTATTCCTGCAAACCTATAAAAGCAGCATTAAAAAACAAATTTGATAAAGAATTTGTTATGAAAAAAAGGGAAGAGAACCTGGCTTCGTTAGTTGCTGACGCTCCACAGCAAAAGATTTTAATCTTATTTGGAACCTCACATTTTAAAGGCTTTTTGCGTAATTTGCAGGCTCGGGATCCCAAATGGATACAGATCAAATAATATGCTAGGAAAACTATTCATTATACTGCTTATACCAGTAACCATTTATGTTGTTTATTACCTGTTAAATCGTACGGCCAAAAATAGCAAAGCCATTAAACGTGTATTAAGCGACGAAGGCAAGGAAATTCTAGAAAAAGAAGTTGCCTATTACCACAATCTGTCCACTGCGGACAAAGCGGAATTTGAAACCCGCTGTTTAAAATTTTTGGATACGGTCAAGATTGAAGGTGTGGGTGTAGCGGTTGAGTTGAAAGATTATATGATGATTGCCGCCAGTGCAATTATTCCAATATTTGCCTTTAAGAAATGGACTTATCCCAATTTGACCAATATTATGGTTTATCCTTCCCAATTTAATACTGCATATGAATTTGAAGGCCATGCTGACCGTAATATTATGGGTATGGTGGGTGAGGGAGCCATGAACGGACAAATGATATTGTCTAAATCGGCACTGGAGTATGGCTTTAAGAATCCAAAGGATGGACAGAATACAGCGATACACGAATTTGTGCACTTGATCGATAAAACCGATGGCACAGTGGATGGCATTCCCACACATTTGATGGATAAAGCTTCAGTCATTCCTTTTATGAATCTGATACGGGAAGAAATTACCAAGATAAAAGAAAATAAATCTGATATTGATGTATATGGCATGACCAATCCAGCTGAGTTTTTTGCGGTTGCGTCTGAATATTTCTTTGAGAACCCGGCGAAATTCAAGACCCATCATGCCGAGCTCTATAAAGCACTTTCTGAAATTTTTGAACAAAGTTAGTTATAGATAAATAAAATTTTAGTATTTTTAAGGCAAACAGAAGTTGTTTGCCTTTTTTCTTTGAGCACCCGCTCCTAGGCGGAAAAAAGAACGATGCGATTCTGAATCCATCGCTGCTGGCAGCTTCGATAAAGTTTTGTTAATTATAACTGTTATGCCTAAAACTACAATTTATTCTTCTATTGCCCTGGCTTTTATGCTATTTTATGGCAGTAATCCGGGATTTTCCCAGCAGCGTTTTGCTACAGGGACAACATTTACTGAAATGGCCGATCCCACAAAGGATACTTTATCCAACTGGTCGAATGTTAAAGCCGGTCTACATGCTTCGTTTGTATCGATAGACAAACGTTATCCCAAATCTGTTAATCCAAATCTGACAACACAACGTACGGCGACTGTGGATGCCTGGAAAGGTGAGCAGGTATCGGCGCAAGTATTGTTATGGACCAGTGCTGCCGCAGCAGATGTTGCTGTATCGGCAAGTGAATTAAAGTCTACAACAGGCAAGGTGATCGGTAGCGATGCGGTACAAGCACGTTTTGTTCGTTATGTCATGACTGACGAATTTGCAAGTGGTTGTGGCCATCGTAAACCAGAAGATTTTAAAGCATCGCTTTCAGCGGATATGCTGGATGATCTGAAAAGCTATGACCTTGAAGCTAAGAAAGTCCGTCCTGTATGGATTACAGTAAAGGTTCCCAAGGAAGCTGTTGCTGGACAATATAAAACGACAATTTCGGTTAAGCAAAATGGTCAGGTAAAGGAACAGTTACAACTTACGGTCAATGTGCAAAATCATGTGCTGCCACCTGCATCCCAGTGGACTTATCATTTGGATCAATGGCAACACCCTTCGGCAGTTGCCCGCGTCAATAATGTGAAGATGTGGAGCGATGAGCATTTTGAAGCGTTGAAGCCTACCATGAAACAACTTGCAGCTGCAGGGCAAAAAGTGATTACTGCGACTTTAAATAAGGATGCCTGGAACGTACAGACCTATGATCCCTATGCGGATATGATCACCTGGAAGAAGGCAAAAGACGGTTCCTGGACCTATGATTATACTGTTTTTGATCGGTGGGTAAACTTTATGATGGATTTGGGGGTCAACAAACAGATCAACTGCTATTCGCTTTTACCATGGAATAACGAGGTACATTATTTTGATGAGAGCAAAAATGAGCTGGTCAATGTTATTGCGAAGCCCGGTACAGCTATATTCGAGGAACTATGGACGCCTTTCCTAAAGGATTTTAGCAGGCATGTCAACGCAAAGGGCTGGTTGAAGATTACCAATATCGCCATGGATGAAAGAGGTCGTGAAGAAATGGATCCAGCCATAGCATTGTTGGAAAAAGTAGCGCCTGAGTTTGGGGTTGCATTTGCAGATAATCACAAAAGCTACCAACGCTATCATAAAAGTACCGATATCAGCGTTGCCGCTGGAGATCCTTTTGATCAGAAGGATCTCATTGAGCGACGTAAAAAAGGGTATATTACGACATTTTATGTTTGCTGTTCGGACGAATTTCCAAATCAATTTACGTTCTCGGATCCAGCAGAATCCACCTATATGGCTTGGTATGCGCTAGCGGCGGGCTTCGATGGAGCATTGCGTTGGGCATTTAACTCCTGGGTCAAAGATCCGCTGCATGATTCAAGGTTTCGTACCTGGCCAGCGGGAGACACTTATATTGTTTATCCACAAGGAAGAAGCTCTATCCGTTATGAGCGTATGTTGGAAGGTATTCAAGATTATACCAAAGTCGGCATTCTTAAAGCAAAGTTGGAGAAGTCAAAAGATCAAGCTAACCTAGCGAAGCTAAATGCAAAAATTGCAAAATTGAATACCGCTAAACGCTATGCGGACTGGAACAAAGATCTCAATGATGCGAAGCGTTTTGTCGATGAATTGTCGCGACAAATCAACTAAGGATTTATTAAGTCTATAATTTTAAAAAAGCTGTTTCAATCAATTTGAAACAGCTTTTTTGTTGATTACAATCTTTTTCTATTTTAAGCGCAGCGGATTGTTGGCTGAAATTTTCGGCGCAGTATATCCTTGCTTCCCGTCGAGGCTAATCCTTGCACATGCGATCATTTTATACGCTTGGGTAATACTGTATTGTTCAGGTAATATCCCAAACCATTACGCTAAATTATTGTTGTTATTAAGTGGCGATAACATAATTTGTATAAGGTCGCTGTCACAAAATCTTAAATTATAGTATAGGTATGAAAAATGTAGCACACCAGATTGTGGGTCTTTTAAAGGATGCGGGAATTCAGCGTATTTATGCCGTAACGGGCGATAGTTTAAATTTTTTCAACGAAGCTGTTCATGCAGATGGAACGATGCAATGGATCCATGTAAGACATGAGGAAGTGGGGGCATTTGCCGCCACGGCAGAGGCTGATTTGCACGGGATCGCCTGTTGTGCGGGAAGCAGTGGACCAGGACATGTGCATTTGATCAATGGCGTTTATGAAGCACACAAGACACGGGTACCCATGCTTGTGATCGCATCAACCTGTGCTACATACGAATTTGGAACCGATTATTTTCAAGAAACCAATCCAATCAAATTGTTTGATGATTGTTCTTGCTACAATCAAATGATCACTCGACCAGAGCAGGTGCAACGTATGGTGCAAAATGCATTACAACAGGCTATCTCTAAACGGGATGTGGCGGTTATCGGTTTGCCTGGTGATGTCTCAGAAATGGAAGCGGTTCAAATGAATACCTCAACGAAGGTGTTTTTTACCGAGCCGCAAATTAGACCTTCGGAGATGGAAATTGGGCGTTTAGCCCAATATATCAATCAAGCAGAAAAGATAACCTTGTTCTGTGGTGTGGGAGCCAAGAAAGCACAGGAGCAAATTGTAGCGTTATCACAAAAGATCCATGCGCCAGTAGGTTATTCATTTAAAGCAAAGTTGGATATTCAACGCGACAATCCCAATGAAATCGGCATGACCGGACTTTTGGGCATGGCGTCGGCATTTCAAAGCATGCACCATTCGGATCTTATTTTACTTTTGGGGACTGATTTTCCTTATAAGGATTTTATACCGACCAACAAAACCATTGTCCAGATTGATATTGAAGGCGAAAAGCTCGGGCGCAGATCCATCGTAGATTATGGGCTAGTGGGCGATATCAAGCATACCTTAAAAGCGGTATTGCCTTTTGTGGAAGCGCGTTCGGATACAAAATTTTTGGAGAAGCAGCTTGCTTCTTATGCAAAGGTCAAGGAAGATCTCATGACTTATGTGGACGATTCGGGCAGTGAATGCGCGATACAGCCTGAATTTGTTGCACATACCATTGATCAAAAAGCGAGCGATGATGCGATTTTTCTGCTTGATACCGGGATGTGCTGTGTGTGGGGAGCACGTTATATTAATCAGCGAAAGGATCGTATCATGCTGGGGTCTTTTAACCATGGGTCTATGGCTAATGCCATGCCAATGGCTATTGGAGCGGCATTGACACATCCTGAACGTCAGGTTATTGCTTTTTGTGGTGATGGGGGACTATCCATGTTGTTGGGGGATCTCGCAACAATAAAACAATATAACTTACCGATTAAAATCATCGTCTTTAACAACCGTGCACTTGGTATGGTTAAATTGGAAATGCAGGTATCAGGTCTGAAAGATCAAGAAACCAATATGGTCAATCCAGATTTTGCGATGATCGCTCAAGCGATGGGAATACGCGCATTTACGGTGACTCAGCCCCAAGAGGTGGATGCTGTTATCACTGAAGCTCTTGGTATGACGGACGAGCCTGTCCTGATCGATATATATACCAATCCCAATGCATTGGCTATGCCGCCCAAGATATCCTTCAGTCAAATGAAAGGGATGACAGAAAGTATGGCAAAATTAATGTTGTCGGGTAATTTCGAAGAAGTATGGGATACCATTAAGTCGAACTATAAACATTTGAAATCGCTTTAATCACTTGTGATATTCGAATTGTTAAACATATTAAAAGCCCCTCGAAGCATAACAGCGGAGGGGCTTGTTTTGTGTTAAAAGTGACTTGAATGTGTGGCTGTCAGACCATAATATGCTGATCAGCGGATAGTCGAAATTTGGAGGAAAATGTTATCTCAACATTGACGTTGAACAAACCAAAGACTTTTAAGTAATTCTTCTTTACAACGTCTGAGTTTTTCAACTTTGGATTCGGAAGAAATGGTAACTTGCTCTTTAACAATAATAGCCAAGTCTGTTTCAATGGACAATTTTGTGAGTGATGTACATCCACTATCAAATTTCTTAAAGCTTACATCTTTCATACTAATATTGGTTAAGAATTCCTGAATTTTATAGAGTACAATTTACTAATAAAAATTAGCTTTACAATAAGCTAGCAATAATTTTATTGTTACTAAATTGTTTATTTTTAATAGCTTATATCGTGCTAAAATAGCCGAGTGCTATCTAACTTATAAACAATATTTGCTTGCTTTTTGTTTTCTGAATTTTAAATTTTTAAATGTTAGTTATTTAAAACAAAATTTCTTTTGAATTGCTATCTATACTATCAAACAAAAAAAACACGATGAGAATAATCAATTTTGGATTTATAGTGTTGCTGTGTTGCGCTGCTTGCCATCAGGAACAAAAAAAACAAGATACTTCGGCGAAACTCGATGACACTGTTCAAAGTACTCAACCATTGGATACCGGGAGGTTTCTTACTGGAAAGAGTACGTATCAATACCTTAAAAATGGCGATACCATTTCATTATCAATCACTGTTGATGGAGAAAAGGTTCAGGGTGATCTAAGCTATGCCTGGAAGGAAAAAGATCGTAATAAGGGACATATTGATGGTGTATTGAAGGGGGATATTTTAACTGCCGATTATACTTTTTCTTCTGAGGGACAGGAATCCGTCCGCCAGGTGATATTTAAACTATCCAAGGAGCGTGCACTGGAAGGTTATGGTGCGATGGAAGAGAAGGCTGGAAAAATGACTTTTGCCGATCCTAAAAAGATAGCTTTTGATGAGAAATTTGCCTTAGAAAATTTAGCGAAGGGCCAATGAGATCAGCTTGGGAATAAAAATTAAGAGGCCGATCAATAGTGCAGTGATGCTGCTGATCATCACTGCCGCTGCGGCAATATCTTTAATTTTTTTTATGTTTGGATTATTTTCAGGACAGATAAAGTCGGCTATATTTTCCAATGCGGTATTTAACAATTCACAGACAAATACAAAACCAATGGAAAAGAGTACAGCAATCCATTCGTGGGTACTTATGTGAAGCACAAATGACAGGGTTATGGCAATAATGGCCGCTATACAATGCACCCTGAAATTATGTTCTTCCTGCCAGGCTGTTTTTAGCCCACTGAAGGCATAGTGAAAACTCTTTAATCTAGCACGAAATGAAAAGTTATTTTTGGCCATAGTTGTCCTACTATTTTCTGTAAAGATAGCGCTTTCTGCTTATCTAGGCATACTGGATTTTTTATTGTATTTAGTCCGAGCTATTCCTTTGCCATATCCATCTGATCCGCTTTCTTGTTCATCCTTTTTACTTTATGGGGCTTTTATTACAAATGCAGCCTAATTTTGAGTAAATTGCTGTATGATCTATAATTTTGATAAAACGATTGTTCGTCGTGGTACCGATTCGGTCAAATGGAATCAACATGATTATGACGATTTGATTCCACTCTGGGTTGCGGATATGGACTTTCCAGCAGCACAACCTGTTGTGGATGCGCTTGCGCAGCGGGTTCAACATGCTGTATATGGGTATGCTACTATTCCAGCTACTTTTTACAGCGCGGTTATGAGCTGGTCTTCGCAGCGGCATAAATTTGTACTTCAGCCGGAATGGATACTTCCTGTGATCGGTGTGGTACCGGCGCTTTCGGCTTTGGTTAGCGCATTTACCTCACCCGGTGACAAGGTTTTGGTTCAAGAGCCTGTATATCATTGTTTTTTTTCCTCAATAGAACGCAATCAAGCCGAGGTGGTTTCCAATGACTTGATTTACCGCAATGGTGAGTATGCTATTGATTTTGAAGATTTTGAATATAAAGCAAGTGATCCGAAAGTCAAGTTATTTATTTTATGTAGTCCACATAACCCCGCTGGCCGTGTTTGGACTAGAGCCGAGCTTGAACGTCTCGGTGAAATCTGTTTGCGGCACCAGGTTTTAGTCATTTCGGATGAAATTCATTGCGATCTGGTATTTGAGGGCCATACACATATTCCTTTTGGAAGCATCAGTGCGGCCTTTTTGGCGAATTCGATTACCTGTGTAGCACCGAGTAAAACCTTTAATTTGGCAGGACTCCAGGTCGCTACGGTCTTCGTAGCCGATCCTGAACTCAGAAGGAAAGTGCAGCAGGCTTTCTTAGCCAACGAGATAAGTAGCATAAGTCCCTTTGCAATTACAGGCCTGATCGCAGCGTATGAGTCGGGTGGGGAATGGTTGGATCAAGCTTTAAGCTACATTCATGCGAATTATGTTTATTTGAAAGGCTTTATGGCTGAATACCTGCCTGCTTTGCATGTCCTTCCTTTGGAGGGTACTTATCTGGTATGGGTAGATTGCGCCGCTTTGGGGATTTCAAGTCGAAAATTGGGGCAGCTCTTATTGGACGAGACACATGTACAGGTCAATGTCGGTGCGATGTATGGCAAGGGGAGTGACGCCTTTATTCGCCTCAACATTGCTTGTTCAAGGGAAGTCTTGACAACAGGCTTGTTGCGTTTGAAGATTCTTTTCTCCTCTTTACTGCAAGGCGCAAAATAGTATACGGATAAATTCTAAGTGAGGAGTTGAATAGGTTCTGATATACGACGAGTTTTCGGCTCATAGTATCGTGGATCATAGTATCTTCCCGCTTAGCGAAAAGAAAATAGCCTAATGAACAAAAAATCCGCTGTATCTCTCGATGCAGCGGATTTTTTGAGGTTTGTTTAGACCCTATTAAATACCCATTTCTTTCAGAATGAAATGCGCGTTGTCAATTTTATCGGCAACCCAGAGGACATAACGAATGTCGACTCCGATGGATCTGCTGTAACTCTCGTTCCAAGCGAAATCATTAATTGTTGCGTCATAAGCACGGTCAAAATTTACACCAATTAATTCACCATTGGCATTCATTATTGGAGATCCTGAATTTCCGCCTGTAGTATCCATATCATATAAGATATTGACCGGCACAGATCCCAGATCTTTTTGAAGATAAGGACCAAAATTCTTATTGAGGTAAGCTGTCTTGATTTCTTGCGGGTAGTCAAATTCTGCTAAACCAAGATTTCCTTTTTGAATGATTCCTTCGATTGTCGTGAATGGCTTCATATAAGTTGCATCAGCAGGAGAGTAGCCTTTGATGTGCCCATACGTCAGACGTAAGGTTGAGTTTGCATCAGGAATAAAGTTTTTGGCCTGAAAAATTTCCTTGACGGCAACATAATCGCCCATTAATTTGTTCAGTACCCCTTCACGTCTTTTTTGTTCAGCAGCGAACTGGACAATATCATTGTTCAATTTGCCCTGGAAATCCAATAATTTGTCGTCAAATTTCTGGAGTGCATCGGCATTGGCCAAGACAGTATTTAGTATGTAATTTTGATCGCCAAGTTTACTGTTCTGAATAATCTCTGTTGCAAATTCTTGTGCGGTACCCGTATTAAATTGCAATTTCTGAATGGAAGCCAATTGATTTTTACCTTGGAATGCGATGGCATCTTCTAACATTCTGGAGAAAATACGCTGATCAGCCTGCTTATTGTAGCTTTCGTAGGTTTCTTTAACAGCGATTTTTAATTTTTCGATATTCAGATCGAAAAGCTGCTTGGCAGCTTGGGAAGATTTTTCCTTTGCCAAGTTGGTTTTCAGAACGTTCAGGTCGCGGGCTACTTTCAATAAGCTCGTACTATTGTAAATATTATTGATCCAAAGTTCTTTCAGGGCATCTTGATCACTCAGTTGATAATAGGCGTCAATATCAGTGAGTAGACTTCCATATTTGTTTTTCAGTTCGGGTTTACTTAAGATAAACGCTGCCAGTGCTTCGTCTTCTTGTTTTTTTGTCGATAGCAAGTCGATTCCTCGTAAGCCCTTGAGTTTACCACGATAGTTTTTCAATACATTCGCATTACGTTTTATGCGTGTTGCCAAGGACAAGGCGATATCGGTATTGTCTTTTCCTGCTTCCTCCATCTGTTTATTTTGGAAATCATACAGGTTGGATACGTAAGGCAAAAGATATTCCTGTTGATATTGAATATATTGTGCTGGTCTGTGTCGGAATGTTTTTCCGGGATAACCAAGGATAAAGGTGAAATCATTTTCCCGTACACCATTTGGATTGACTTTAAGGTGTTTTTTGGGCTGGTAAGGAACGTTGTCTTTAGAATAAGGTGCAGATTTTCCGTTTTTGCCGACATAAGCTCTCAGAAAAGAATAATCTCCGGTGTGGCGTGGCCATACCCAGTTATCTGTCTCTCCACCAAATTCACCGATGTTTTGACGTGGAATATAAACTAAACGAACGTCTTCGATTGTTTTATAACGGAATAGGACATAACTTTTACCGATAAACATTTCCGATACTTCAGCTTTAATCGTGGAATCTTCTTTTTCCGCTTGTTTAACCAGTTCTTGTTGTTTACGTTTAATCGTATTGATACGCTCTACCGGGTCACTGATGTTGGCGACAGCATTTAATATTTTAGCGGAAACATCCTCATAAGAATCGGTAATTCTTATTTTTAATCCTTTTGCCTCAATTTCCTGTTCTTGATTTTGTGCGACAAAACCGTTTTTTAAGTAATTGTTGATTGCAGTACTGGCAAGTTGAACGGCAGAAAAAGCGCAGTGGTGATTGGTAATGATCAAACCACGGTTTGAGACAAACGACCCTGTACATCCACTGACTTGAACCAGGGCATCTACCAGTCCGACCTGACCGGGATTGTAGATATCTTTCTCACTGATCTTTAACCCAGCTTTCTTCAATCCAGCTCTATTTAATTCGCTCAATGGAAACATTCCCTCATCGGGATTTGCCTTGCTATAAGGACTGTTTGCCATGGTTAAGAATAAAGCTAGTGCAATTGTCGTGCGATTTATAAACTTCATAGGATTTTAACTATCAACTGTTGTAAATCTCCAAATTTAAGAAAAGCATTTTGATGAAATCGATTTTTTATGTGAACTAATGTAACAATAGTGGATATACTGGACCTTTTTGGCAAGGTATTTATTGTATAATCGGCAGGCCAAATACTCCTGTTGACTTTAATTATAAAGGATTTGACATTGGTTTACGACAGGATTCGTAATTTTGTGCTTTAAAGATAGTAAGATGACCTTAATCCAACTGGAATATATTATAGCTGTTGATACCTACCGAAGTTTTGTTGCAGCTGCAGAAAAATGTTTTGTCACGCAACCTACGTTGAGCATGCAAATACAAAAACTTGAAGAGTCTTTAGGAGCAAAAATCTTCGACCGGAGCCGTCAGCCTGTTGTTCCTACAGAAATCGGCGAGAAAATTATTCTTCAAGCTCGATTGGTATTGACGGAAAGCCGAAAGATCAATGAGATTGTACAGGATAAAAAAGGGGAAATTGAGGGTACATTAAGGGTCGGTGTTATCCCGACAATCGCACCTTATTTGCTTCCGAATGTGCTGACCACATTTATGGAGAAATATCCGAAACTACAATTGCAGATATGGGAATATACGACAGAACGGATTGTGCATGAATTGAAGGTTGGACTTTTGGACTGTGGTGTGCTATCTACTCCCTTAAATGACCCCGGGATTTTGGAATCACCCTTATTTTACGAAAATTTTGTCGCTTATATTTCAGCCAATAGTCCACTGTTTCCTAAAAAGATACTGAGTGGTGATGATATTGCCGATGATAAACTTTGGTTGCTCAATGAGGGCCATTGTATGCGCGGGCAGGTGCTTAATATTTGTCATCATAAACATAATCAAGATCTTACAGGACGATTTGAGTATAATACGGGTAGCGTAGAGACTTTAAAACGTATGGTAGATATCAACGACGGAATCACGATATTGCCTGAGTTGTCGATTTGGGATTATTCCGATGAACAATTGGATCGGATCCGTTATTTCAAATCACCGGAACCAGTACGGGAGATATCATTGGTGACGACGCAAAATTATGTAAAGAGACATGCCATTCAGGCCTTAGAAAAAGAAATATTGGCCGTAGTACCCGATAAATTCAAAACAAAAAAGAAAAAGGAAGTGTTGAGCTTTCAATAGGACGATATGAGAAACCTCAAAAGACGTTTTTTTAAAAAAATAGACCAGATCAATCAGTGGCGGATGAAGAAAGTTTCTAACCGGAACTTTATCATTATACTCGCATTTTTGGTTGGAATTGTTGGTGGTATTATGGCATCTGTGCTAAAAAGATTAACCCATTTTATTGCAACGACTATACAGGATGATATCGATTGGAAAGTAAAATACTCGGTTTACTTGATTTTTCCATTGATAGGGATTTTGCTCAGCGTGTTTTTTGTTCGCAAATTTTTGAAAGGGAAGAAGATGGAGCACGGGATTACCCCGATTATTTATGCCATCAGTCGGAAAGGCAGCCGATTGGATCCCAGCAATATTTATTCTCAGGTGGTGACATCGGCTATTACCGTTGGCTTTGGCGGGTCCTGTGGTTTGGAAGCTCCTGTTGCTTTGGGTGGTTCTTCTATCGGTTCTAATATCGCCCGTTTTTTTGGATTGCAGTATAAGGAAGTTACCATGTTATTGGCTTGTGGTGCAGCAGCAGGAATTTCAGGCGCCTTCAACAGTCCTTTGGCAGGAATGATTTTTGCTATCGAGATCTTGCTTCCCGAATTTTCCATTCCAGTGTTCATTCCTTTGCTGATCTCATCGGCATTGGCTTCTGTAGTCTCTCGGGTGCTTTATAATGAACCCTTATTCAGTACATTCAATTCCGATTGGCAAGTTTCGGCATTGCTGTTTTATTTGCTATTAGCTGTGCTGATTGGGCTTTATACGATTTACTTTGCACGTGTTTCCAGGAGTGTGGGGAAATGGTTTTCTAAGATTAAGAATCCCTATAATAAAGTGTGGGTCAGTGGTATTGCCTTAGGTCTGATGATTTTTGTATTCCCAGCGCTGTATGGTGAGGGCTATATTACCATTCAGCAGATTCTCAATGGTCAGTTTAACTCGATTGTTAAGAACAGCTTGTTCTCAGACTACAAGGATATGGGATTAGTAGTTTTGGGCTATACGATATTGACTTTATTTGGAAAATCCCTTGCTGCGTTATTTACATTAAATGGCGGTGGAAATGGTGGGGTATTTGGGCCAAGTTTAGTGATGGGAGGTCTGTTGGGCTTTGCATTTTCTTATGGTGTAAATTTGACCGGAATTGCCGAGCTAAATGTACCAAATTTTGTGGTAGCGGGGATGGCCGGTGCGTTGAGCGGCATTATGCATGCGCCGTTGACAGGTATATTTTTGATTGCAGAAGTGACCGGAGGGTATACTTTGATGGTTCCATTGATGCTGGTTTGTTCCATTTCCTATTTGATTAATCGGTCGGTTTTAAAGCATTCCATTTACACCAAAGTATTGGCGGAGTCTGGCGATCTGATTTCTTATGAAGACAAGGATCGATCCGTGTTAAGTATGATGCGGATAAAATATGTATTGGAAACTAATTTTGTGATCTTACGCCCTGACGAAACACCAAAAGGTCGACAAACCGACATCATCCATAGTAAACGTAATATCTTTCCGGTGGTTGATTACGAAGGCAAATTTATGGGGCTTCTTTATAGCGAGTTTCTATTCTCCGTATTATTGGGTGAAGTGGATGGGGGGGATACGACTTTCGAAAAGTTAGCTCAGAAGCCAAATGATACGGTAGGAATCAATGAAAACATGGAAATCGTGATGGCTAAAATGAATAAGGACGACACGTGGATACTTCCAGTTTTGGGGGATGAAAATAAGTATATGGGCTTTGTTTCCAAATCGAGTGTATTCAACAAATATCGCGCGTTATTGATACGTCAGGGACACTATTTGGAATAAACTGAGTATACATTGTTAGAACCCGAAACGAAGTGTGTTCGGATATGCTCCCTTGGGTCGGCTTTACGCCCGAGGAAGCATAGCAAATTTTTTAAGCGCGTAAAGCCATTATCTTTGTGACATATTTTCCGATAATATCAAACTCCAAGTTGACTGTGCTACCCACTTCAACTTGTTGCAAGTTGGTATGCTCTAGTGTATAAGGAATGATAGCAACGGAAAACTGATCGTCTTTAGAGTCTACTACGGTCAAGCTGATACCATTTACGGTAATGGATCCTTTTTCTACGGTGATATTTTGTTTGGAAACATCATATTGAAAAGTAAAAATAAAACTACCATTTTCATCTTTCTTTTGGATACAACGCGCAGTCTGATCCACATGTCCCTGGACGATATGTCCATCAAATCTTCCGCCGGCCAAAGTACAACGTTCCAGATTGATCAGGTCGCCCACCTTTAATTGAGCGAGATTTGTCTTCTGCAAGGTTTCATCAATTGCCGTCACTTTATGCTGATCATTGTTCAATCCCACAACGGTAAGGCAAACGCCATTATGACTTACACTCTGGTCTATTTTAAGTTCATTGGAAATAGCAGAACTGACGTAAAAATGGATATTGCTTTTTTCCTGTTCGATATTTTCTATTTTTCCTAGGGTTTCTATGATTCCAGTAAACATGATATTTTTTTTGATTGATTCCAAAGTTACTAAATAATTAAATGAAATATCGATGTTTAGATAGCACAAATGTGGTAGATAAGAGCTCATGGTGATTACATCTGAAATCAGACTTCACCACCAAATTAAGTTGAATGGCAAACTTGAAAGTTAAGGGGCAATCAACAATTGTGGTCTGTATTGACGTGTAGGGTATATTTACGGATGCAATTGAGTACGTAAAGATAAAAGTGATAGATAAAACGAAGGCAGGAGATGATCGGTCATTCTGTTGTAAAGATAAATAATGCAAGGGTTAAATACTGTGGTTGGGACTAGCTGAGCGAAGCAACCAAAAAAATAACCTGTTGAAAAATGCAAAAAGATTGTAGTGTACATTGTACACTTACTATTCCTTTTGTGATTGCTGTGCTAAAACAAATTTATGGGAGTTGAAAAAAAATATAACAAAATTTTTGTTTATATCATTTGAACCACTATCTTTGTCCTAGGTTTAGGTTGATTGCCTCTTACAAAGAGGTATTTATAAAAGCTTAGCAGGTCGCCCGACCGAATGCTAAGCTTTTTTTTGTGATCATTTTTTTTTGATTATTATTCCTATAAACACTTAATAGCAAGCTGTTTACTTTTTTTTGTAAACTTCTGGGAGGAGGATGCGGGCTGTGTGGTAGCAGTTAACTTTTGAAGGTATACCATGCTGTCAGCATTAGGATGGTGAGATATTCAAATTTTTTCGATTTGAAACGTTCTTTTAACGCATGCAATGCTTTGGATCTCGCATAATAGATGGTTGATGCGGTTGTGTTCAATGTTTCACAAATTTCATCTGTATTCAAGCCTTCCAAAAAACTGAGCTTGCAGATCTGAGCTTGTTGTTTGGGAAGCAAATTGATTTCAGCAAGTAACAACTCGGTGAGTTCTGTTCGGAATATCTTCTTGAGTACATCTTCATCTGGAACCGACATATGCTGCAGAATATCGAGTTCCTCTTTCCGTATTTTGAATTGAGTAGTTCTTTGCATATCGATACAGGCATTTTTAGTAGCGATAAAAAGAAAGGCTTTAAGGCTTTCATAATGCTCTACCTTTTGTCTATTATTCCAGAGTTTAACAAAAACATCGGAGACAATTTCCTCGGCATCGGTTTTGTTGCGGAGGTAAGAAAAGGCAAAATAGCGTAAAGAATGACCAAAATGATCCATAAAAAAGCATAAAGCCATTTCATCACCTTCTTTCAGTGTATTGATGTATGATTCTATTTGCCGCATACTTGGTTATTGATCGTTTTACGTTGGCCTTCGGAATATGTTATACTCCTGTGTGGTCAATACGTCATTCAATAGGTAAATTCACATTCGAGCCCCGCTATGGATTGCTTGGCTAAATTACATAAAAAACTTGGGTTGTCATGATTCAATCCGGACAACCCAAGTTTTTTAAGATTAAAAAATTAAGATAGAAATCGATTTATTTTTTAATCATCTTATTCGCTACAATCTCCCATTCCTGTATATGAGCAGGCTGGTGTTCATTATTGACAATTTCATCGAAATGCTGCAGCATTTGGGGATGCTGTGCCGCGATATCTTTTTCTTCCCAAGGGTCTGTTGTTAAATCATATAATTGCCATTTTGCTTTAGGGTTTTTCTTCAGGTCGAGTTTGACTGCCTTCCAGCGTCCTTCGCGTATGGCGATCTGGCCGCCCTTTTCTGGATATTCGAAATAGAGATATTGATGTTTTTGTTGGTTCTTTTCACCCAGCCAGGTTGGAAGGAGGGAGAGCCCATTGCTGTGGCCGGGGCTTTGTTGAACCAGCTGTGCGAAGGTCGCCATGAGATCGTATTGGGCCGAAATCAAGTCTGTTTCGGAATTCGCTTTGATGCGGTTGGGCCACCTGACAATTAACGGAACTTTGATACCGCCTTCAAAAACATCCATTTTCAATCCTCGAAGTGAATCGACACTGCGGAAAAAACGATAATCTATGCCCCCATTAAAGCCAGTTCCGTTGTCACTGGAGAATAGAATAATGGTATTGTCATCTATTCCCAATGCTTTGATATGCTTCATAATCGTGCCGACCTGGTCATCCAGATAGGTGATCATACCGGCATAGGTTGCTCTTGGATAGGGGGTAGCCGTATAGCCGTCCTGTCCGTAATAAGGTTTGTCATGGAAGAGGTCCTTATATTTATCTACATATTCCTGGGGAACTTGTAGTGATAAGTGCGGCAATGTATAAGGAAGGTATAAGAAAAAAGGTTTGCTTTGGTTTTTGTCGATAAAAGCCAGTGCTTTCTCTGTCATTAGTTCAGGTGCATATTCCTTACCGTCAAACTGTTTGAAGTCTTCCGCCGTGGCCTTACTGGAATCTAAAGGAGAATGGACAAATTTTTCCTTGTTTTGAAGGGGATATTTTGTTTCATTTTCCCAAAGATGTGTTGGGTAGTAATTGTGTGCCTGTTTCTGGTCAAGGTAACCGAAGAAATAGTCAAATCCCTGTTTATTGGGGCTTCCGGTGGAATTATTCATCCCAAGTCCCCACTTTCCAATGGCAGCGGTCTGATAACCGGCTTTTTTAAATAGGTGAGCCATGGTATACGTTCCTTCAGGTAGTGGCATCTGGCCACCCTCGAGACTATCTGCGAAACCGCCTAATTCATAATTTCCGCGAATATAAGATTGGCCACCATGCTTGCCCGTTAATAACATGCAACGGGCTGGGGCGCATACTGGTGTACTTGTATAGTGGTTTATAAAGCGTAAACCTTCATGTGCCAGCTGCTGGATATGTGGTGTTTTGATCAATCGTTGTCCATAGGGCTCAGTTTCGGCATAACCTAAATCGTCTGCATAAAAAAATATGATATTGGGCAATTTATGCTGCTTTTTCTTTTGTTGTGCAAAAAGAGTCCCCCATCCGAGGAGGATGAGGGAAAGTCCAACTTTTAGTTTCATTTTTTACGTTCTCCTTCCAATAACTGCTTGAGTTCAGCGACCTTTTCTGGATATTTTGAAGCCACATTATTCTTTTCGCCGATATCATTTTTAAGATCGTATAACTGATCTTCCGGAAGGCTTCCTGTTTCAGTATCGGTTAATTTCATGTAGGGGGAACCTTTGCTTGGCGCAATATATTTCCATTCGTCCTTTACGATGGCAAGTGTCTGTGCATGCTGAACCATACTGCTACGTCCCTTATTATCTTGACCGGTTAAGGTTTTCAAGAGCGGCGCGCTGTCTTTTGCTTCATCTGCCTTTAGTGGAACATCCAATAATTGGGCACTTGTTGCCAAGAGGTCTATTTGGCTGATCAATGCATTGGAAACTTTTCCCTGTGCAACGCCTTTGCCGCTTACGATAAAGGGCACGCGAGTTCCGCCTTCGAAGATGCTATATTTACCACCGCGTAGTTGACCTGCGGGTAAATGGCCATTTTGCTGGGCCACAGCGCCATCCAGATAGCCGTCGTCGAGAACGGGGCCGTTGTCGCTGCTGAAAATTATAATCGTGTTTTTGTCAAGTCCCAAAAGTTGCAATTGCTGTTGAATTTGTCCGACGGTCCAATCCAATTGAAGAATTGCATCGCCGCGGTAGCCAAGTTTGCTTTTACCTTTAAATTGTGTTGCTGGCATGCGAGGGACGTGTGGTTCTGTCAAGCAGAAGTAGAGAAAGAACGGTTTGTTTTGATGTTGTGAAATAAAGTCCTGGGCTTTGTGAAGAAATGTTGTGGAAACTTCTTCGTCTACCCATCTGGCACGTGTTCCACCGCTCATGTAACCGATTCTTCCGATACCGTTAACAATAGTTTGATTATGTCCCTGGCCTGGTGAAGAATGCATTTTGAGCAGTTCGGGATGCTCTTTTCCTGTGGGGTCGTTACCTATTTTCTTTTCATAGTCGACCAGGATTGGATCATTGGCCTCTGCAGCCACGACCTGATCATTTTCAAGGAACACTGTTGGGACGCGATCTGCTGTTGCAGGAAAAATGAATGAATAGTCAAAACCTACATCATTAGGCCCGGGTTTTATGGGTGCATTCCAGTCTTTTTGGACCTGATTTCCGAGTCCCATATGCCATTTGCCAACAATGGCAGTAGCGTAGCCCGCATGTTTAAATACTTTGGGTAAGGTGATTTTATCAGTAGGAACGATTAGCTTGGCATCTCCGGGCAGAATGCCTGTACCTTCCTGACGCCAGGGATACGTACCGGTCATCAATGCAAAACGGGAAGGGGTACAAGTTGCCGAAGTACTATGAGCATTGGTAAATCGTACGCCGCTTTGGGCGAGCTTATCCAGGTTGGGGGTTTCGATCTGTTTGGCACCATAGCTGCTTAAATCACCAAAACCAAGGTCGTCTGCATAAATATAGATCACATTCGGTTTACTAGCCTTTTGGGCAAAACTAACCGTGGGGAGCGCTGCGAAAAGGCTCGAGGAGAGTAATAACGTTAGGGATAGTGGCTTCTTCATATACGTTAAGTTTTGTTTAAAGGGTATCGTTTGACAATTGACGATACCCAAGATACTATTTTAAATTTGGATTGATATTAACTTCATTTTGTGGAATTGGCCAATGTTCATCTTGGCCAGCCCGGAAGGACTTGCTGGTCACATACCATCGGCTATAAGGGTCTTTACTTCCACCGGATTTTATACGAAGATTTTTCGCATTTGGAAATGGGGCGCCATAAAAATCACCTTTCAGTACATCCTTTGCGATACCCCAACGTAGTAAATCCCAATAACGTAGTCCTTCCAATGCGAGTTCAATACGTCTTTCGTTGCGTAACGTCGTACGCAAGGTGGTACTACTTTGGACGTTAATGGCTGGCATATTAACGCTGCTTCTTTTTCTGACAGCGTTGATGGTTTTGTCCAGGAGTTCACTGGTGATGGGATCACCATTTTCGAGTTTGGCTTCAAGGTAACTCAGGAGAACTTCGGCGTAGCGTACAATAGGAACGTCGGCTCCAGAGTTTTGTAAGTTTCCACTAAACCCTTCGTCGTTGAACTTGCGTAATCCGTAGCCCGTACGTGTGGCCTGTTTTGTTGTGGTCAATTGGTCGATAGATAGGGTGGAGTCGGGGTGAGACGTATATTTAAGGTTTTTGAAACGGTCACCATTCGTTATCACGGTGAAGGCTAAACGCGGATCCCGGTTTTTGCTGATGTCTTGCGCATTATACCGCGCATCATCGTACGAAAATGCCGTTCCATCGGTGAAACCATAGCTTTCTACAAGACTACCGAGCGGACAGTGAAGATGCCAGCCGCCCGCGATTGCCGGAAAATTGTGCTGAAACATACCATTTCCGGCAAGATCAACAAGATACTGCGTGGCAAAAATAATCTCTTTGCTCGTTTCGTTGGTTCCATTAAATAAGCCTGAATAGTTAGGATCTATGCTATTTTCATTGGCATTGATGATCTGCTCATAGCTTTTGATAGCGTCGGCGTAAGATTTTTCTGCCAGTTGGATGCGTCCAAGGAAAGCGAGGGCTGCCTGTTTACTTGCGCGGCCCCTTTCTGCGGTAGTCAATTTGCCATAACTAGGTAAGTCGTTTGCCGCTTCCTGCAATTCACGTTCAACAAAAGTAACCAATTCCTGTTTTTTCGCTTTGGAAACCTGATTCGCTTCACTGGGCGTTAAAGTTTTGGTAACTAAAGGGACATCACCCCAGTATTGGGACAGGTAGAAATATTGGCAAGCACGAATAAACCGAGCTTCGGCTTTAAATCGTGCGAGTAGATCTGCTGAAATAGGAGTTTTATCTATATTTTCAAGAAAATAATTTACACGGGCGATTTTCTTGTAGGTATACATCCAATAATTGTCTAAGTTGCTATTATTGCTTGTTAATGTACCATCGGATAGTTTATTGAAAACCGAATTATCACCACGTCTATCGTAGGCATTGTCCGAAGCAAACTCCAGGTAAAGCAGACCGTTATAGGACCACCAATCTGTGGGGCTGAATTCGGCGAGGGAGTTCATTTGTATTTCCGCTTTGTATAATCCTGTCAGCGCTGCTCGAGCATTCGTTTCGTTTGTCCAAAAGGTTTCGTTGGCAAATTTATCCAGTGGGTTGGTTTCCAGTTGCTTTTTGCAACTGGTACTCAGGCTTGATGCGAAGAGAATGCATAAGGCCAATTTTATAGGTTTGTATGAGATGTGTATCATGGTTTTTTATCGATTTGTTAAAAACTAAGGTTAACCCCAAATGTAAAATTGCGCATAATAGGGTAGTAGGCTCCGCTTGAATTGATTTCGGGATCCCATCCTTTTCTATAGTTGCTTTTCGTGAATAGGTTTTCGGCATTTGCGTAAACCCTTAGACCCGACAATTTCCATTTGTTAAGGATATGCTTAGGAATGGTATAGCCCAATTGGATGTTCTTGAGCCGTAGGTAGCTCGCGTCCAGTAACCAGTAGTCCGATAGCAGTGTATTTGGTGTGCCGGTATTCGGCAATTGTTCAATTCTAGGATATATGGCATTTCGATCGGGATTGGCTGCAGTCCATCTGCCGTCAGCTTGCCAGCGTTGGATATTGCCATTTTGTGTCAACGCAAATCCAGCATAATTGTCCAATAAGCCTTTGACACCGCTTACACCTTGAAGAAGTATTCCTAAGTCAAACCCTTTGTAGTTCATCCCGATATTCATCCCGTAGGTGTATTTGGGGATACGAGATCCAATCACAGTTCGGTCGTACGTAGCGTCTACTTTTCCATCAGGTACTCCGTCGGGGCCACTGATGTCCTTGTATCGGATATCGCCTGGTTGCGGTTTGGGGTTGATGCTGGTTTGATTGGCATAGCTTGCAATATCGGCTGCGTCAACAAACAAGCCATCGGCCTGGTAGCCGTAGTAGGCTTGAATCGGGTAACCGATAAATAGGGTTGAACCATTTCCCACTAAGCCATTCGGTTGATTGATATTGCCGACTCCCAAATCGATGACCCTATTTTTGACCGTAGAGAAGTTCAGATTAACGTTGTAAGAAAAATCATTTAATTTTTTTTGATGCCCTAGAGTAAATTCCCATCCTGTATTTCGAAGTTTTCCAGAATTTTGTACACCTACTTCAAAACCCAAAATTTTGGAAACACTAGAACCTGGGCTCACCAAAATATCGTAAGTATATCGGTTGTAATAGGTACTGCTGAATGTCAGTAAATTTTTAAATAAAGCTACTTCCACGCCCGCATCTGCCGTTCGGGTTGATTCCCACCGTAGCGTAGGATCAACAATTGTGGTTCGAGCTACGCCTGGAGATATTGCATTACCAAATGGGTAATTATAACCGGTATTTAAAATATTTTGATAGGGGTAATTTCCAATATTTTGATTACCGAGAACCCCATAAGATCCTTTGATTTTTAATTCGTCAATCCAACTATAATGGTCCTTTATAAACGATTCTTCACTCAGTAGCCAGCCTACTGCAATTGAAGGAAAAGTGGCGTACTTTTTATCGGTTGGAAAACGGGAAGACCCATCGTATCGAACAACACCTTCGACCAGGTATTTCTTGGCATAGTTATATTGTACACGTGCAAATAACGATTCCAATGCCCACTCAGTAGCTGTACCAGTGTTTTGTTGTCCATCTGGTGAACCTACATTTAACTCGGTAAGATCATTGCTGGGAAAATTCTGGCGGTAAGCGCTTAAACCTTCGCTGTAGCCTTTCTCGAAAGAATAACCACCCAATATTTTCAGGGAATGTTGCCCGATTGTTTTGTTATAGTCTGCTAAGGCCTGAAACGTTTTATACGTTTCATAAGGAGCGGTTTGATTGAGGCTGGAAGGTCCTAGCGTAATGGAATTGTTGATCCGTTGTGATGCTCTAAAAAGTTTTGTGCGGCCATTCGTCTGCGTATAGCCTCCAATAGCGGACAAGGTCAGATCTGAAATTGGTTTCCAGTCGAGTCTTGCGTTTCCGGAGATATTGGATACTTTTTCTTTGTAGAAAGATTCGCTCTCCAGAAAGGATACCGGTGTCCCCTTCAAGTTATTCCCTGCGCCCCAGTCGCCATTGCTCAGGCGTATTGGGTATATGGCGGGATAGCGAATCACCTGAGAAATGATATCCGTCATCCGGGAGAAGTCAAGCGTTGCCGGTGCTGCCGGTTCATCTGTTTCGGTCTGAATTGCCGCTACCCGCGTTGTTAATTTGAGCTTGTCATTGAGGTTTGATATGAGATTGAGGCGGACATTGTATTTGTCAAAATTGTTTTTGATGACAATACCTTTTTGATTGAGAAAGCCAGCAGATAAGGTGTATTGTATTTTATCTGTGGTATTGGATATATTTAAGTTGTGGCCTGTTTGCGCTGCTTGGGACTTGAATGAACTGGTCAAGTAGTTACTATTTGGGTAGTTATCGGGATCCGAGCCATCTTTAAATTTTTGGATCTCCTCTGCGGTGTAGCCTCCGCCGCCACTTGTGGTTTCATTGAGCAAGGAAGCGTACTCCCAAGAGTTGACAAATTCGGGGAAAGCTGTTGGTTTCTGGATACCGTAATAGCCATTGTAATTGACCGTTAATTTTCCACCTGTTGCCCCGGTTTTTGTTGTAACAAGAATAACGCCGTTGGCGGCTCTAGCTCCGTACATGGCTGCCGAAGAGGCGTCTTTCAGTACCGAGATCGATGCAACATCATTTGGATCGATATCATTGAAGGAATTGGTGGGTATACCGTCAACTAAAATAAGCGCGTCGGTACTTGCACCGAACGAGCCCACACCACGGATCTGTATGGTATTGTTTGCCGCACCAGGCTGACCAGATCGCTGTATGACGGTCACACCGGGCATTTGACCTGTGAGGGCCTGCGCAAGTTGTGGGACAGTACGTTTTGCCAACTGCTTTCCGTCCACCTGCGAAACCGAACCGATTAATTCTTTCTTTTTTGTCGTACCGTAGCCTACGACGACGACTTCCTCCAGTGCATCGACCTGTTGGCTAAGTTCAATATTCAGGTAAAGCTGGTTGGACAATGGGATTTCTTTGGTTTGGTAGCCGATCATTTTAATCACGAGTACGGCATTATTATTTGCTTCGATCTGAAAGTTACCGCTTTCATCTGTCGTGGTTGCCCTTGTCGAACCTTTTATTATAATTGTCGCGCCTTGAAGCATTGTTCCTTTGCTATCGTGAACATTTCCTTTGAATGTGCGGGTTTGTTGTACTAACGTGTAGTTATTTGGAAGCTCATAAGTCGGATAATTTGTTTTTAACTTCGTTACGACAAGCATATTATCCTGAAAACTCCAATCGACAGGTTGGTCTTTTAAGAGAACCTGTATGGCTTTTTCTAAAGGCATATTACGAACCTGCGCCTCAATTTTAATGTCGGCAAGTTCTTTACCATTCAACAGAAAGGGGACGCCACTCTGTTTTTGGATGGTACGTAATACCTTCACCAAAGACATTTTTTTGGCGTTAATAGTAATTGATTGTGCGTAGCTAGCTGCAGACAGCTTAACAACACATGCAAGGGTAAAAAAGGCACTGAACTTCATTTTGGTCTTCCATTGCTTCGGTATGTTCACAGCAATTCGATTTCTATGAACAAGAAAATTAAAATTCATAAATTTGTTGAATTAGGGATATAATCTATTATTAAACTGATTGGGTAAATCGGTCAAAAATGGAGATCGCTATTATGGCCGATTAATGTTCGTAGCATTGGTCGGCTTTTTTAGTATCTCGTTTGGTCTCGTTAGGTTGGTTTTCTCATAATTGTTGTTTTTGGGTTATTTCATGGATAATTGGTTAGTTTGAAACAAAGAGTTTACGAACTCCATTTTCTTGGATCAATTCAAATTTAATATGGCTACGCTCCAGGATCTTTAGGACTGCCGCGAGACTTTTCGTGCGTTTAATTTCGCCATATAAAAGTGTTTCTTTTATCGGTTGCGTGTAGATGATTTGCAGGTCATACCATTGACCGATCAGTTGTAGTGCAGTATGGAGGTCCGTTTCATTAAAATAAAATTTATTGTCGAGCCATGCGATGTAATTAGCGGGATCGACCACTTTTTTGGATAGTTGACCCGAAGCTAAGAGCGCTTGCTGATTGGGCTTGAGCTGTAACGTTTGCCCTTGCGCCGATAGATTGATACTCCCCTCTACAAGCGTTGTACTGCTTTGGGATTTTGAATAGGTGTTTACGTTGAATTCAGTGCCCGTGACTTCAATTTGTTGCCCGTTGGAAAGAACATGGAAGGGTACCTTTTTATTTTTTGCAATTTTAAAATAGGCTTCACCGTCCACTTCAACAACACGTTTGTTTTTTGCAAAATGAAGTGGGTATTTGAGTGTTGTTTTTGCATTGAGCGTAATCTCCGATCCATCTTCCAGTTGGAGTTGCAGCATTGTGCCAGCAGGGGTGTTGACCGTGGCCATCAGATCTCCTTTTAAAGATGCGTTTTGAAGGATAGTACCGTCTTCGTAGGTTAAATTGTCTCCTGAAACCAAGGCTCCTTTCTGACTCGATACTTGGAGCACTTTGCCGTTCGAAAGCCGTATTTCTGCGTGGTTGCTCTGTGCTTCCACATCATTTAAGACGATTCGGTTGCTGACCAGTGCAACCGGCTTTTTTATCACCATGAAATACATCAGACCACCTAAAATTATACAAATTAAAGCTGCTGCGTAGGGAAGCAGGTGTTTTATATTTCTGATAGGAGATGGTTTAACGGCAGAGGTCCGAATAGTTTCTAGGGTCTTTGCTTTTAACTTTTCGTTCCAATCCATTGTATCTGACGCCTGAAGCTCGCTCCATTGATTCAAGTCGTTTATCAAATCATGGTTATCCAGGAGGTCTTCAAAAAAAACACGATGTTCTGCTGATTCATCCAACCATAACTTTAAATCGGTCTTTTCATCGGACGTTAAGTTGTCGCCGATATACTTTATGATTAGTTGTTTGATATAATCAGTCAATCTCATGGTATATAATTTTAGATAGATACGTAACAGGGAGGACAAACCTTAGTAAAAAAGTGAAAAAATAATTAGGTGTCGCACGTCGACAAATATTAAGCTCCAACCGACCAATATCGTTAAGACCACGTCTAATATTGCCTTGGCATTTATCTTAACGGATTAATTCGCATCTTTAAAGAAGATTATTGTTTTTACTTAAAGCTTGATGGTTAAAGGGATTTATCAGCTGTAACTTGTAAAAGGTCGGCGTTGAAATCAGTTTTGGGATTGCCGCTCCCCGCAGGAACTGGTCGAAATGTATTAAAGGGAATAGGAAGGGACGAGGAGTTCAGGCCTATTCGCCGCTTTGTTTATTTATTTTAAAATAGTGTGCTGATGAAAAGGAAGCTAAGTTTTATTTTCCTGCGAATTATAGGGTTTAGTGTATTGACGACCTTTGTCCTTACAGCCATACTTCAGGCAAATAATGAGGCTGCAAAAAGAGCACGTTGCTACATGCCCTTTTTTACAGAATTGTTGCTTTCATTCGTGGCACTCTGTATTGCGATTGGTACGATATCTATTTTTCTAAATCTAAATAAGCAATTCAGAAACAGTAGGGTTGGACGGGCGCTATCCTTTGTTTTATTGCCCGCTGCTATTAGCCTATTGTTTTCGTCCTTTCTGATCCAAGCTGGCGGAGCATCCAATATATTTGAAATGCTCCACATGGCTGCAACCGTAGTTCCGGTATGGGGGTTGATCTTATGGCAATATAATAGATTTAATCATTGGCTGACTACTACGGCTTACCAACATTAATTATAATGACAGCCATTAAAATCAGGAGTATGCCAAACCATTGGAATCCCGATACAACTTCCTGTAGAACCAACATGGCAGATAAGGTTGAAACAGGGATCTCCAGACTTGAAATAATATTTCCCATCGCTATGCCAGTTTTCGGGATTCCCTTTGTAAACAATAAAGGCGGTAGGATCGTTCCAAAAATGGCAATCAGTAATCCCCAGGGTAATGCATTAGGTTGCATATACCGAATAATATCAATGTTCCAAAATGCTACGATGAGCAGCAGTCCGCCTAAGACCAAGAATTGGCTACGTATCGGACTCGGCAGCTCTTTTTCCACTGTGCTTGAAGCATAAATTGCCAGCGCATAACTTATTCCCGCTCCGAAACCCAGTATTATTCCTCTGTAATCAAGATTATTATTGTTTTGGAAGAGATTGGTTGCTAAGGTCGTTCCGAGCAAAACAATAATAACTCCTGTTATCTTGCCTTTTGATGGAAACTTTTTCAACAGCACTGCTTCTGCCACCAAACTTATCCAAATGGATTGCATCAGTAAAATAATTCCAGCGGATACGGAGATATATTGGATGGAAAGATAGTAAAGTGTTGTTGTTAGACCAAGGGAAATGCCCCAGACCATCAGTTTAATTTTTGATGAAAATTTGATGGCGTTATGTTCTTCTGCATTACGCTTTGACAACAGATTAAAGGCCAACAGAAAGAGAAAACCAAACATAAACTGCAGAAAGGTCAACAGACTTGTGTGTATCCCTAAATGGTTTGCATATTTCACAATTGTTGCGAGCAGTCCATAGCTGCAAGCGCCTGCAGCAACATAGAGCGTCGATTTATAGTCCTTCATGTTGAAAGTAGTTTTGAAATAAAGCCAATTGTTGTGATAGTGATTTGCTCCAATAAGCAGTATCGTGTCCTCCTTTTGATTCGATGTAAAGATGCTCGATATTTTTGTCGGTCAGATGCTTGTGGAATGTACGGTTCATTTCCAGCATTTGCAGGTCTTCAGTTCCACAATCGAGGATATAGCGTTGTTTATTGTGCTTCATTTTATCTTCGTTGCTGTAGATGCGGTCTACATCGTTCAGATTTTTATAATCGCCCAATACCTTGTCTACCTGATATTGCTGGTAGGCCTGTCCGAAGCGGTCGAAATCAAGAGCACCGCATGAACTTCCGACGATCGAAAATGTCTGTGGATAGGCTATGCCGATGTGCAATGCTCCGTAGCCACCCATGCTCCAGCCCAGTATTCCGCGCGCATTTCGGTTTTGTTGGGTCGGGTAGTGATGATCGATGTAATTGACTAGTTCATTTCCGATAAAAGTGGTGTACTGTGCATGTGGATCGATGGGACTATCTACGTACCAAGAATTGAAATTTCCATCTGGTAGCACGTAAATAGTCTGAAATGTTTTTGCTTTTTGGATTAAGTCCGGAATGTCTTCTTGCACGGTACGGGTGGGGTTGCCGCTATAACCATGGAGAATATAAACTGTTTTATACTTGATCCCGTCTTGCATGTCGGGCGTAATTATAATGGTTTCAATGTTTTTGTCCATTTTGGCACTATGGATTTTTGTCTTAACGACTTTTTGTGCCGCCAGTGGTAGGCTAAGGGCAGAAAATAGGAGTGTGTATACTGTTTTCATAGCTTAAAATTTTGTCTTTATAAGGCAAAATTCAACAGTATAATCTTTAAAAACGTATACACATGTTGATGAAATTATTCTTTTAATTCCTTACGGATGCGACTTAATTGCGTGGGAGTTACACCAAGATAGGAGGCGATATGATGCTGCTTGAGGCGTTTGAAAAGCACCTGATTCTTATGAAGTTCAAGATAACGTTCCTTTGCAGATTCCCACTTGAGCTCGATTTCAAGTGGTTCTTTTTTGACCACCCAATTCTTTTCCAGGTAGGCTATCTGAAAGAGCGCCAAATCATGCTTTGTGCGGACAAGCTCACGGAAAGCCTTGGCTGAATATTGAATTAACTCCACATCTTCGAGTGCAATGATGTTGAAGGTGCTCGGTTTTTCTTCAATGATGGCGGCGGTGGAAGCGCAAAAGCTATTTTCTTCAAAAAACATTTTGTAGATAATATTGCCATCTGCGTTTGATTTATAATAACCTAATAATCCTTCGCATATAAAATAATAGTACTTAGCATATTCTCCAGCACGTAGAATATGTTCATTTTTTTTGAACTGCTTCACCTGAAAGATAGTTTTCAAAATTTCTGTCGTAGCTGGGCTAAGCGCAGCATAAGTATTCATTTCGAAAAGGAGTTTTTCTATCATCAGTAGGTAGCTGTTTTGTAAATGACCGATCTATCTATTTAACAAAGTTAGTGAAATGATCGCTTCAATTGTACTTTACCGGATTGTAACTTGGAAACTAACGATTTTTACACTAGTCTTTGATGTAGTACTCGGTTCCATTCAGACCGACATATATTTCCTTGTCGAGGTCACCGCGATAGCCAATAAACAGCGGATACTGCTGTTCACGTAATGGATTATTATAAAGCTCCTCAATATTCGCATACTTTGCTTTTACAACGATTTGATCAGTCTCACTATTTTTTATTCCCTTTAGTAAAGTGTTCTCACTGGTAAAATCTACATAAGGTATTTCTTTTCTTTTGGGGCGGAAAATCAATTTAACTCCTTCCTCAATCAACTCCTTATTTTTTATGCGAAATTCTTGAATGGATTGCTCTTCTGGAAATAGTTGTTTTCCACTCTGGTTGTCTTTGATGTGTTGAAAGAGTGTGTTTTGATCTATGCTGTCGCTATAATAAACAGTTGAATTTTTGTACAGATAAATTGTTGTTTCACCTGTTTTAAAATCGGCGGCATTGTATTTATACACTCGTGTTCCCTTTTTATCGATACGGTAGCGTTCGCCATTGAATAGTACCCAAGCATAGTGTTCTGTTCCATATTTAATGATCTCGGGATTATTGACATGGAAAAGTTGGAAATTGTAATCAACTTCGAATAGTTCTGCTTTTTCAAAAAGTGCCTTTATTTTAACATTTAATGATTTGTCACAGTAGCCAAATAAGCCGTTCTGCATGAGTGTCGGAATTAAATCAGGATACACCAAATCCGTTAAAGCTAATTTATCTTGAGCATGAGTAGGTATATTTAAGAAGGTTAAAAGTAGTAAAACAAAATTTTTCATCCGTTGTGCTATTTAATGTGCGTAATAAAATTATCAAATTAAATCTGTTAAAAAATCAATGAAAATAGTGATTTTTAATCGTGGGAATAGATTTAGACATTGAATTACTTATATTCGGGTGTTAGCTGTTATTCCATCCGAAATTATTCATAAATTGATAAGGACAAAGACAATTCGCAGATAATCCTTAAGACAATGCTGATTTAACGTTAATTGCAAAAAGAATGAAACAAAACACACTTTTTTTAATACTCATCTTTTTTTCAATTGTTGTTCAGGGGCAACAATTTGACAGTACCTATGGAAAACCATTTATTGTGCTCACTGAGACAAATCCTTGGGCAATGGTTATGGGTTCTGACATTCCTTCATTTGCACTTTATGAAAATGGGCAAATCATTTATAAGAAAATTGAAAATAAGCAGTTGAAAATCTATGAAGTAACATTGGGAAAATCCGAATTAGAATATGTAATTAAGTCATTAAACATTACAGACAGCATGTACAAATTACCCGAATACATTGAAGTAAGCTCTTGGACGGATCAGCCATCAAATGAGTTAATTTTGAACATTGACTCAATTAAAATGATTCGTGTATATGGCAATATTGGAACAAAAGGTGAGGACAGAAAAGCGACACCTAAACAATTCTTGACTGTTTACGACAACATCAAAAAATATAAGAGTAATTCTGCAAAAGAATGGTTGCCAAACAAAATTGAAGTAATATTTTGGGATTATGCGTATGCGCCTAATAAGCGACCTTGGCTTGCTGGGTTTCCTGATTTAAATTCTACTACAACAGTTAAACGAGGTGACGATGAAAATATAATGTATAGCGTTTATATTGACAAAAAAGATTTTGAGGAGTTCAAAAAATACTATCTATCAATGGAGGAAAAGCAAGCAGTGGAAATCAATGGAAAAATGATGGCGATTGATTACCGATTACCATTTCCAAATTTAGAGTAAACCCGGCTGATCTTTCTTTTGAATCCTAATAGCTTTTCTTTGTGATCCCGCTGGGATCAGGATTAATTTCCTATAAGCGCCATCATGGCTTATTTTCTCCACCTTCATCAGGTTGGTCACCGAATGGGACCTGTAATTTTGTACCGGTAATCATTTATGGGTATTAGGCATTTTAGATGTTAGGGATTTGACTGTGGTAAATAGAGGTTTAGGACAATTTTATGATTATCAGGTTGATATAATGTGTTCATGTTTCCGTATAAAGAAAAAAAATATTCAGACTGGGATGTCTTGAAAAGTACAATAGAGTAGCTCCTTGCTTATTTTGAATTTACTATTATCGATTATCCCATCGGGCTTCCATGAACATTATACCCGTTATATTGTCAGGAGTAATGCCATACGGAATGATGAACCCTACTATAAGGCTGCAAGAGGGTGGTATCATGGGTTTATGCGCTGATATCCGGTGTTTATGCTGTACCCAACTCTTTCCCGAAAATTAAGTATGATGGCTGAACCAAGTACTTCCAAATAGAATATGGGCTATTAATCAGTTTAGGTATCTCTTGAATAGATCTTTAGGATTACTTTCTATTAAAGTAATTTTTAATTTCACTTGATAATCATAAGGATTATTCCTTACTTAGGGGGTGCTTACTTTTTTGTTTTAATTAATAGCATCACTAACCATTTAGAGAGATATAGCGAAAGAGCAAATGAATTTCAGCCCCATAATTTTAGTATCAATACCATCACTATTTTTTTTAGTAACAATCAAGCTTTCAGTCAGGTAATCAAAGGACAGACTGTCGATCATGCGAACAACAGGCTGCCTTATTCGACCGTTACCATCTTTTCTGTTTCAAAAGAGAAGCTGAAAATCATAAACTCAGACTCTACTGGCAGCTTTGCTTTTGGCATGTTGCCTTCCTATAAATTTATAGCGGCTTCTTACATGGGCAATGTCTCCGATACACTCACTGTCAAGGATAAGGGCCTGCATATTTTAAAAGTTGATAACTATACCTCGATCGATACTGTCAATATTGACAAAGATCAGCATAGAGTTGAGCACTTGGCTGATAGATTTGTATTTACCCCGAGTAGACGATTTATTAAAGGAAGCTCTGCGCTCGATGCGGTCAAAAATGCCCCCTTAATAGATTTTAACCAAAAGGACGAATCCTTTAGCATTATAGGAAAAGAAGGAACCACAATTTATATTAATAACAGGAAAACTGACCTGCCAAAAGAAATGATCCTCGCTGAACTCAGATCCAACCCGGCAGAAAATTTGGAGAGTATCGAGATCATTACCAATCCTGGAAGTGAGTATAGTGCCAATACATCAGGCGGAATCATTAATATCAATCTGAAGCGCATGTCTTTCGAAGGGCTTTTCGGTATGGCCAATCTAAGTACCGAGCAAGGACCTGACAATACAACTGTTTTTAATGGAGCATTAAACTATCGCAGACGGAATTTCGCGCTGCGAATTTCGCCTTTTCTCAATCGAAGTTATAATAGAAGGGATACTGAATATGAGATTGGCAATGCTCCTGATCAATCAACCAGTACAATCGAATATCACCGGAAATATATGGTCATAGGCGGCGGCGTCGGCACAGATTATGATCTTTCAAAACGAACGCTTCTAAGCTTTAATGGATTCGTTTCAACTGTTAACGGGGATGCGAACAGTAATTCCAGGACGATCTTTTCCTCTTCGGATAGGAATACGGAAAACGAGATCAGATCTGATGACAAATACTTTTATAATTTTGGGAATGTCTTTATTCAGCACAAGTTCGACAATTCGGGGAATCGGATTTTAGTATTCAATATCGACTATAATCAATTTGAGAAAAAGAACAAGGACCGCATCAGTACTGTAGGCATTGGCATGGAGCCACAAGTATCGAATAACCGTATACCCCAGGACTTCTTTAATATTTCGGAGAAGTTGGATTATATCCATAAGCTCGGCAAGCAAAGCCGCCTTTCTCTGGGAGCCATGCACAGCTATTCCAAGCTTAACAGCAATCCCTTTTATCAGGTATACGGGAGCGGACAAGGTTCTGTGAATTTAGCATACGATTACAAAGAAACTTATCTCGCCGCTTATGGTACGTTGAATACAAATATTGGAAAGCGGTTCAATATGAATCTAGGCATTAGAGCTGAGAATACTCAGTACCGTACACGGGAAAAATTGAGTTTCGAGACGCTGGACACAACTTATTTAAAGCTCTTCCCATCTGTTTCGGCGGTTTATACCATAAATAAAAATAATGTGCTTTCTGGTACAGCTTCAAGGAAGATACAAAGACCCTCTATGGAAATGCTGTTTCCTGGAAGGATCTATCAGAATGAAAACTATTACACCGAAAATGATCCGTTCCTGCTTCCTTCCCTGCGTAATAATGTTGAACTGATGTACTCAAATAAAGCAAGACATATTTTTTCCCTGGGCTATAACAAAGCTACTGATGCATTTGCCAAATTTATAGTGCAGATACCGGAGGAAGATAAAATCCTCCAGAGAAGCACCTATATCAATTATGGTTCCTATGAAAGGTGGTATGCTACGGCCTCTACCAGAAACAGTGCCTTTAAAAAGAAACTCGATATCGTACTCTCTGCTACCTTTAACCTTTACGATTATGAGGCAAAGGTGGCGGGTAACAATAATGATATACGCAATTTTAATTTCAACTCCATCCTGAATCTGAATTTTGATTGCGGAAAGTACATGTTTGTTTATTCTACACTGAAGTTTGTCAGCAATTCAAAAACTATTTCTCAAGAAAATTTCAGAAATCTTACCCTTTTTGATCTTGGAGCTAGAAAGTCGTTTGGGAATTTATCGGTATCTATTTACCTGAGCGATATTTTAAATACAAGTAATGTTCAAACAACTTCTTACTTAAATACCTTGTCTTATAATAGATATAGGTTTAATTATTATACTAGATCGGCTTCTCTGAGCCTCAAACATCAGTTTGGGAATACAAAAACGAAGCAGGTGTTAAATAAGTCTAGCGCAAATGAGGAAATGAGAGGTAGAATTAATTAAAAAATATTTTAATATATTTATTTTCTCTGTATATTAGTTTTGTCAGTAAAAAACATATAAATAATGTATTTTTAAATAGTGTGGAAGTTCTAATAGGACAATTCTGAAAGATATCAATTTCACTGTCACATGAAATAAAACCACGGCTATCGTCGGTACGAGCGATAAAGCCAACATTATAAAGCGCCTGTTATAATACTATCTGCAAATGACGGGAGAATACTTGTGGGAAAAAAAGACTTGACAGAACTTAGCCCGGATAGCTGGAGACAGCAATGCGGTGTAGTCCTTCAGGACGGCCATATATTTTCAAGTACCATTAAGTTTAATATCACCCTTCTTGATGAAAAGGATATTAACCTAGCGAAGTTGCAGGAATCAATAAGGATAGCTTGTCTTGAGGAATTTGTTGATGATCTTCCAATGGGCTTAAATACAAAAATCGGGAACGTGGGCTTGCAGATCAGTGGAGGGCAAAAACAACGTATATTGATAGCGCGTGCAATTTATAAAGATCCCCAATATCCGTTCTTTGATGAGGCAACAAGTTCTCTGGATGCTAATACAGAGAAAGCAATACTTTACAATCTCAACGAATTTTTCAAGAACAGGACGGTAGTAGTTATAGCACACAGGTTAAGTACGGTAAAAAACGCAGATCAGATAATTGTATTGGAATCAGGGAAAATTATCGAAAACGGCAATCATAATGATTTGGTCCATTCGAAAGGACAGTACTATTCATTCGTAAAAAATCAATTGGAATTAAGTAATTAATATGAAAAATATACTTTTAATAGGATTCACAATGTTATTTAATAACATTTATTCACAAACTCTTGATAAGGAAAAATTTCAGGTAAGTGGCCTTGTTGTGAGCGCAGAGGATCATAAACCCCTGAAAGATGTAGCTATATTTATCGAGAACAAAAAGATAGGGATAACAGATGATAAAGGTTATTTTAGCGACGAAGTTATTGCTTCCTCAAACGATAAACCTGTAGTGATTGTTTTTAAAAAAAGTGGTTTTAAGGATTTTAAACAATCAGAAAGAGTCCATCCTTCCCTTTTGAAGAAAGGATTTAATTTTATTATTGGTCTGTGTGGTTCTAGTGACGCGAGCCCCTTTAGTGATACAAGAATGGGTGCTTTGTCTTATGCTAAAACGAAGGATCGGCTTCCTGAGGTGATGAAGAAAGACCTTTTTAATAAGGATCTAAATGCATTGAGGATGGAAAAAGGTAAAGTGCTTTTTGAATATAAAGGTCAGCCATATCTCCTCAGTGAAAGTAGCTGGATAAAACTTGAATCACTTGATAATATAGTTGTTATTGATGGACGGGAAAAAGGCAAAGCAAGGGATATAAATCATATGATCCAGAGAGATCAGATCAAAGGCATGACTCCTGACGCTGAGAAAAAGTCCGTAATTAACATTACTACTTTTAAGAGCCTTTAAATACAGAGTTGAAGCTTTTAATATTTACTACGCTGTGTTAACATTCTCCCTATAACAGATGATATAGTGCCATTTCCGCGACTATGGTATCTACTGTTATGCTATTTTAAGTAATAGAGCTGATTTGTTATACACATATTAGTATACTTTAAGCAATCCCGCTGAGATTGGCTCAGTCCCTCATTTCCCAAGCACAGCCCTGAGCCTCCATTGGATTGAACCCGACCGACCCTTCTTTCGATATTATCCTTTGCCGATGAAAACGGCAACGACAATATAAAGCCGGTCTTTGAAGTCAATTACAGGCAAGTCATGGCGCTGTGCATATTGTAGAAAGCGAGATGGAATGGATTAATAATGACCCCGATTTACAACATTTGATACAGCAGGAGTGAATTAGTGCCAATTCACCGTTAAAAATTAATCCAAATTTTCTATCTTTGTGGTCTGTTATACTATATCTAACATATTATCTGGTCTTACTCGAAAGACAACTCTAAAACAGAGTAATTAATGCATTGAAATTTTTTGGTTTTTAATGCACAGATATTCCTATAGACTTATTTCTCAATCTTAAACAAAACAAACGATTATCAAATCGATTGCATTATCACTTTTGCGGTGTATTCAACATTTCAAAATGTGCTGAAACGATGAATAAAAAATGAATAGTAAACAGTTAATAAGTAGAGATATAGAGCTATTTTACAACAGAGCATCCGAAGAAACTCGACTTGACAAAGGAATGGGCGTATTTGAATTTGAAAGAATTAAATCACTCGTAGAAAAATATATACCAACTTCATCTTCAAAAATAATAGACATTGGTGGTGGTACGGGAAAGTATTCGGAATGGCTTGCTAAAAAAGGACATCAAGTTCATTTGGTAGAGCCAGTTGCAAAACATATACAAATAGCCCAAAACAGAGCGAATAGATTAAAGAACAGGTTTTCTGTACATTTAGGAGAAGCTCGAAAATTGGAATTTCCAGATAATTATGCAGACCTAATAATACTGCACGGTCCTCTTTATCATCTTCAAAAAAAGGAGGATAGAGATTTAGCCATTTGCGAAGCTAAACGTATTTTAAAGAATGATGGGATTATTTTGGGTTTTGCCATCAATTATACGGCATCAACATTGGTTGGTCTTTTAAACGGCTTAATTCACAAAAAGCCATTTTTTGAAATGTGCAAAGAAGAATTAATAAGGGGGATGCACAATCCGCCCGATGATTTCCCTTGGCTTTTAGCAGAAGCATTTTATCATAAGCCACAACAGCTAAAAGACGAATTTATAAATCAAGGCTTAGCCTATCTAAATACTTATGCGGTTGAGGGTATGGCATGGTTGGATAAAGACTACTTTGCCAATATGCTGAATAACAAAAAGCGAAGAACATTAATGGAACTTATTCAAGTTACTGAAAACGACAGCTATCTTTTACCCTTTAGCCCACACATGATGATAGCTGTGCAAAAAAGATATAATTATGGAAAATAAAGAAAAATATTACAGAGCATTAATAGAAAATGACGGTCAACTCAATGAAATTGACCTCGGGGAAAAATTAGGACTTAATGAAGATGAAACAAACGAAATAATTGTACAGCTCCTATCTGAACATAAAATTGAATATGCAGAAAACAGAGCGTGTAATTACAGTCTAATGAAAAGGGTAAGAAAGAAAAATAACAGCAGGTAATGATAGCTAAATTTTACAACGAAACGTTGTCTAAATTGGAAACAGTAATCAACGAATTGGAAATTGAAACCGATTGCTCTGTACAACGGATGGAGGCTGTTATACATTTTATCCTTGAAGCACAGCCCTGAGCCTCCATTGGATCGAACCCGGCCGACCCTTCTTTCGAATCCTAATGCGGTTTAAACAAGAAAAGCTAATCTTGCGATTAGCTTTTCTTTTGTGATCCCGCTGGGATTGGCTCAGCCCCTCATTTCGGATCATACCGAAAGTTTGGGGGAGGAGAAGTTTTTAAGCATACAATTTCATTACTCTATATAGGAAGAATGTGGTGTCTCTTACACCGCGAAAGACACCCCTGAACGCTTTGAGCTTTGCA